>Ga0209094_1000001_pt1 | contig 462257 bp, 398 predicted proteins | sample COGITO_mtgs_1004_2_FD_184790 | JGI IMG/M metagenome (GOLD analysis project Ga0209094, IMG submission 184790) | Pelagic marine microbial communities from North Sea - COGITO_mtgs_100430 (SPAdes) (version 2) | ecosystem: Environmental > Aquatic > Marine > Epipelagic ... | reverse complement strand
CTGGCTATAACAGGCGTTTGGCAAAAAAGCGGGTTCAGTGCTTAAATGAAACCTTGTGCTTTGTATCAAGTTCAGTGCTTGCAGACAGTTTAGTGCTTCGAAATCCGCTTCTTCGCCAAGCGCCAAACCGTTATCGGTCATTGTAGGACGACACCAAACATCGACATTTAGCGACAATAAAAAATAACAACTATGGTAGACGTTTTTACAGAAATAACAATTAACGCATCGCTTGACAAAGTTGCTGACTATGCAGCCAATCCAGACAATGCACCTGAATGGTATGTGAACATTAAATCTGTGGAATGGAAAACTTCTAAACCTTTGAAAGCTGGCTCACAGGTGGCATTCGTTGCTCATTTCCTCGGACGAAGACTTGCCTACACTTATGAATTTATGGAACTTATTCCACAACAAAAACTTGTAATGCGGACAGCAGAAGGACCATTTCCAATGGAGACAACCTACACTTGGACTGCACTTGACAACAAGACAACAAAAATGACTTTAAGAAATAAAGGCAACCCGACTGGTTTTTCAAAATTGCTTGCTCCATTTATGGCGACAATGATGCGTAAAGCGAACAAGAAGGACTTGATAACCATTAAAAAAATAATTGAAACCAAATAGTTTACATTCCATTTTTTGAAATGAAAAGTAAAGGAATAAAATACGAGTTTACCTCTAAAATTTGGAAATATAATGGACAAGCTGGTTGGCATTTTATTTCTTTACCTAAAGACTTGGCACAAGAGATAAGAGAGAACCTCAAATGGCAGGAAGAAGGTTGGGGACGATTGAAAGCTACTGCAAAAATCTGTGAGAGCGAATGGCAAACAGCAATTTGGTTTGACACAAAAATGAACACATATTTATTACCACTTAAAGCAGAAATTAGAAAAAAAGAAAATCTTGCGGCAGACAAAATTATTAATGCAATCGTTTGGATTTAGATAAAAATGAACCGCTTTTCCTCTGGTTGGTGTTCCACACCAACCAGCCAACATATATCAATATCTATAGGAAAGCAAACCCTTAACCATTCTTGAATGTCATTCAATTCCCTAATCATCATAATGTGTAATAAAATCATACTTTTTATTACTAGGCCATTTAAAATGAGTCACTTAAAAAATAAATTGAAAATTATTTGGTACTATTTATTTTATAATGCAACTTGCGTATATATACGTGTTGTAGCAAAATCCGCTACGCTACTTTTGCTACAATGAAAAAATACATATTTACAAGTTTCATTTTTTTACTAGTTTCATTAAATTCTGCTGCACAATCTGATAGCTTAAAAATGGATTCATTCCCCGAAATTACCCCAGCCAAAAAATGGTACGACAACTTTTCTATTAGAGGTTATTCTCAAATAAGATATAATAGACTTCTGGAAACAAATGAAAATTTGGGTTGTGAACAATGTGACAAATCTTGGGGAAAAGATGGTGGTTTTTTTATGAGACGAATGCGAGTTATCATTTTTGGACAAATTAGCAAAAACATTTATTTTTATGTTCAACCAGATTTTGCCAGCAGTCCCTCCTCAGATAAGCTTCATTTTGCACAAATAAGAGATGCCTATTTTGATGTAGGCTTTGATAAAGACAACGAATTTAGATTAAGAATTGGCCAAAGTAAGATTCCTTATGGTTTTGAGAATATGCAATCAAGCCAAAATAGAATACCGTTAGACCGTAATGATGCCTTGAATAGTGCCGTTTCAAATGAACGTGATATGGGCGTATTCTTTTATTGGGCGCCTAAAGAAAAACGAAAACTCTTCTCAAGTTTAGTAAGCCAGGGGCTAAAGGGATCTGGTGATTATGGTATTTTTGCTTTTGGCGCATATAATGGTCAGACGGCTAATAGCCCCGAATTAAACGACAAACCTCATATTGTCAGCCGATTTACTTACCCTTTTGAATATAAAAATCAAATTCTAGAATTAGGGGTGCAAGCCTATACAGGAAAATGGGTAATGCCAAAATTAAATCTTAGTAGTGGAATAAAAACAAACTCGGATTTAAATTACCTAGACCAAAGGGTTGCAGGTACCTTTGTGTTATTTCCAAAACCTTTTGGTATTCAGGCAGAATATACATTTGGAAAAGGTCCTGAATTCAATAAAGTAAAAGACTCAATAGAAATTACTCCTCTTAAAGGAGGATATATAACGTTAAGCTATCTAGCAAAACTTAACAAACAAATTCTAATTCCATTTATTAGATATCAATACTATGACGGAGGCAAAAAACACGAAAGAGATGCAAGAAGTTATACTGTTAAAGAGTTTGAAATTGGCGGTGAATGGCAAGTAAATAAAAATTTTGAACTAGTTGTTAACTACACCATATCTCAGAGAAGATATGAGGATTTTATAAAACAAGACAATTACCAAAATGGCAATTTATTGCGGATACAAGCACAGGTTAATTTTTAAAATAAACGTTGTTCTCCCTGCGATGTGTTCTCACATCGCAGCCAATATCTATAGGAATGCAAACCCTTAACCATTCTTGAATGTCATTCAATTCCCTAATCATCAAGTGTAATAAAACCGTACTTTTTATTTCTAAGCCCTTTAAAATGAGTCACTCACAAAATAAAATGAAGATTATTTGGTAATATTTACTTTTTGGTGCAACTTGCGTATATTATTGAGTTCTATGTAATTAGCAAACATTTAAATTATATAAAATATGAGGAAAATATTAAAAATTTCAGGAATTGCAATCCTAACTATCATTGCACTAATTGGGGTTATATTTATTTACATTGAACAGTCGGATATACCTTCTTATGAAGTTAAAGAAATTGAATTTGAAGTAAAAAGCACTCCAGAATCAGTTGAAAGAGGAAAGAATCTAGCAATGATGTTATGTGCAAATTGCCACATGAATCGAGAGACAAGAAAATTGACAGGTGTAAAAATGTTTGATGCTCCTCCCGAATTTGGAGAAATATATTCTCAAAATATCACACAGGATAAGAAATACGGAATCGGGAATTGGACTGATGGTGAATTGCTCTATCTTTTTAGAACAGGAATTAAAAAAAATGGACAATACAGTCCACCGTATATGGCCAAAATGCCAAACATGGCTGATGAAGATATAAACGCAATTATATCATTTTTAAAATCAGACAATCCAATGGTTATTGCAGATCCAACTCCAGATACACCGACAAAGCCCTCTTTTTTAACCAAGCTTCTTTGTCGAATTGCGTTTAAGCCATTGCCTATGCCGACTGAGAAAATAACGCTACCTGACACAAATAATAAAGTAGAGTTGGGAGAATATTTAGCACACAACCTTGAATGTTTTTCTTGTCATTCCTCTGATTTTAAGACCAATGATTTTCTTAACCCTGAATTAAGCAAGGGCTATTTTGCCGGAGGAAATAAACCTTTAGATAAAGAAGGGAGGGTAATGTTGACACCTAATCTAACCCCAGATAAGGAAACAGGAATTGGGACATGGTCTAAGGATGATTTTATTAATGCCGTAAAGTATGGGGTAAAAAAAGGTGAAAATGCACTTGCTTACCCGATGACACCATATACGCAACTTACAGACAAAGAGGCAGAAGCAATATTTGAATATCTCCAAACAATACCTGCTATAAAAAATAAAGTGGTAAGATCTGTTTATAATTAAACTATATACTTCTCCGCAACCAATATCTATAGGAATGCAAAGCCTTAACTATTCTTGAATGTCATTCAATTCCCTAATCATCAAGTGTAATAAAACCATACTTTAATTACTAGGCCATTTAAAATGAGTCGCTCATAAAATGAATATTATTTGGAACTATTTATTTTTTGAGGCAACTTGCGTATATATACTCGATGCTCCAAAACCCCTACGGGCTTTCGGAGCATCGACCGCGGGCTTTGCGAATGTACTGCCCCCTTCGGGACTTCTTACATCTGCGGGTTTTGTAAAAGCCAAAACCCTTCGCAAAGGCCGCAGCCGACCGATACCTTTCATTTAAGAAACATCTTGCAAAAATTAAAAATTCAACAGATTAAAAAATGAAATATATTTGTGTCGGACTTAAAAAAACATAATAACGCTATATGGACATTAAAGTAATCGAAACAATAATTGCAATAGCTTCCTTTTTTATTTTAAGATTTATATCTATAAAACTTCTTGCGAAAATTCAGAAAAAATACGACTATTCAAAGTACAGAATAAGACCTATACTAAAATCTATCAATTTATTCATTTTTATAACCCTTGTAATTGTGTTAATAGCAATTTGGGGTGTTGAACAGACAAATATTTTGACTTTCATTGCTTCTGTTCTCACAATTGTAGGGATTGCGTTGGTTGCCCAATGGTCAATACTTTCAAACATATCGTCAGCAATAATCATATTTATAAGTCATCCTGTTAAATTAGGAGAATCTATTACTATAATTGACAAAGATTTTGATATTAAAGGACAAGTGTCAGACATTGGACTGTTCTATGTAATTTTAAAGACAAATACACATGAAAAAATTACAATTCCAAACAACGTATTTCTACAGAAAGCTACCAAGATAAATTTATGAAAACAGCAAAAAAGATGCTTACTTGAATAGTGCAACACTTAACAATAATTTTGTAAGAAATCATAGCGCTTTTGAACTTATCTTTGTATCTTAAAATAGCAAACACTAAAAATAAATAAAATGAAATACTCAAAATTCTTATTAACCTTCATCATCGTAGGATTATTGGTTACAACAATGAATAGTTGTAAAAAGTGTAAAAACGAAAACCCTAGAGCAAAAATAACCAATAATGGAACGCAGAAAGCCAGTGTTCAGATTAAAACATCTGGTGGAAATACTGTAAATATCAACAATGTTGACCCCGGTACCTCATCGCCTTACAGCAATTATGCACCTGGTCTAGTAACTTTTACGATTAGCATACAAAGCATGGATTATGTCAAAACCGTTGAAATGCTCAATTGCTATGAATATGATGTTGCTATAGATGCAAATAACAACATTACCTCAACCCCTGTAGACAGAAACGAATAAACGCCAATATAAATATGTTTTATAACGAAAAGTATAAGACAAAAGGATTGCGAAAATTGGTACGCAAAAGGCATACAATGAATTTTAATGGGTCTTGCATTTCCATGGAAACTAAAAAAAGTAAAGCCCATCTGTAAACTCCGTTTATAATTAATTGATAACTCTTAGGGTCAAACCGTTTTTATTCAATTAAATTTGTGTCGTCTTATGCAAATACCCCCTTACCTTGATGGATTGAACGAAGAACAACTGAAAGCCGTGATGAAAACTTCTGGCCCAGTAATGATTGTAGCAGGTGCGGGCTCTGGAAAAACCCGTGTTCTAACCTACAGAATTGCACATTTAATCCGTCAAGAAATACCTGCATGGAACATTTTGGCACTGACTTTCACCAACAAGGCGGCAAAAGAAATGCAAAACCGTATCATGAAAATTTGTGGCAATGAAGCTAGAAATTTATGGATGGGTACTTTTCACTCTGTATTTGCAAAAATATTAAGAATTGAGGCAGATAGACTTAACTATCCCTCTTCTTTTACAATTTACGATTCGGATGACAGCAAAAGTTTAATAAGGGCAATTATCAAGGAGATGAAATTGGATGAAGATAAGAGCTATAAGCCCAATATTATTTATAGCAGAATATCCAATGCAAAAAATAATTTACTGAGCCCAGAGGCGTACATATCCTCTGCAGAGTTGATGAGTTATGACAGTAAGGCGGGTAGACCTTTTTTTGCTCAAATATACAAAAATTATGTAGAGCGCTGTTTTAAAGCAGGAGCAATGGATTTTGATGATTTGTTAATGAACACGGATAAATTGTTCAGGAAACATCCAGATGTTTTGCTAAAATATCAGCATAAGTTTAAATACATCATGGTGGATGAGTATCAGGACACCAATATTTGTCAGTATTCCATTGTTAAGAGATTGGCAGCAGCGCATGAAAATTTATGTGTTGTAGGTGATGATGCGCAAAGTATCTATTCTTTTAGGGGAGCCACAATTCAGAATATCCTTAATTTTCAAAGAGATTATTCAGATGCTGCTATTATAAAATTGGAGCAAAACTATCGCAGTACCAAAAACATTGTTGGGGCTGCTGGGCATATTATTGCCAACAATAAAGACCAACTAGACAAAGAGGTTTGGACGAGTAATGATGAAGGCGACAAAATAAGAATATTACGGGCTGTAACTGATAACGAGGAGGGCAGAATTGTGTCTCAAAGCATTTTTGAACAAAAAATGGAAGAGCAAGCGCAGAATAAGGATTTTGCTATTTTGTACCGTACAAATTCTCAATCCAGAAGCTTTGAAGAAGCCCTTAGAAAACTGTCAATACCCTATAGAATCTATGGTGGAACCAGTTTTTACCAAAGAAAAGAGATTAAAGACCTCATCGCCTATTTACGAGTAATTGTAAACCCCAATGATGAAGAGGCTTTGAAACGAATAATCAATTATCCTGCTCGAAAAATAGGAAGTAGTTCCATAGACAGGATAATTCTTACTGCCAACCAAATGAATATTTCACTTTGGGAGGTTGTTGCCAATGCGCAATCTTTTGAAATTTTAGGAAGGGCTGCGGTGCATATAAAATCTTTTGGATTGATGATGCAAAGCTTTATGAGTATGCTAAACAGCCACAATGCCTATGATTTAGCCAGTCATGTAGCAAAACAAACTGGGTTGTTAAAAACCTTGCATGAGGATAAAACTACCGAAGGAATTAGCAAGTACGAAAATTTGGTTGAGCTGTTGAATGGTGTTAAAGAGTTTGCAGAAGACGATACATCAGAAAGTGAAAAGGATTTAGGCTCTTTTTTGCAAGATATAGCCTTGCTTACCGATGCAGATAAAAAAAATGATGAGGATAATGATAAGGTATCCTTAATGACTATTCATTCAAGCAAAGGATTGGAGTTTCCTTATGTTTACATAGTGGGTCTGGAAGAAAACTTATTTCCTTCGCAAATGGCCCTTAATTCAAGACAGGACTTAGAAGAGGAACGTAGACTTTTTTATGTAGCCCTTACCAGAGCAGAAAAAAGGGTTAATTTAAGTTTTGCCACCTCACGTTTCCGTTTCGGTAGTCTCTTGTCCTGCGAACCCTCCAGATTTATAGAAGAAATTGACAAAAAATACCTAGAAATGACTACTTTTAAAAATGTTTCTCACCAAACCAGAATGTCTTTAGAAACTGAAACATCAATTATCCAAAAACGTGGTAATAATACTGGACTTATTTCCAGTTTACAGCGATCAAATAATATTCCAATAAAAAGAAATACAGCACCGGCAAATCCAAATTTTGAAGCATCAGATACTTCATCGTTGGCGGTTGGCAATAAGGTAGAGCACAATAGGTTTGGGACTGGAGTAGTAGATGAAATTGAGGGAGAAGGAGAAAAAAGAAAAGTTAAAATAACATTTTCTGGTGTTGGTCAAAAGACTTTGGTCATGAGTTTTGCAAAACTCCGAATTATTAAATGAAAAAATAAAATTCAATCGTATTTGGATAATCAAATTGGTTTTGCCTATCTTTGTGCCAAATATTAATAAAGTAAAATGAAAAACCTAATTTACTCAGCATTGGCAGTTACAATTTTGTTCACTGCATGTAAGTATGAAGAGGGTCCAGGTATAAGCCTAAGATCTAAGAGAGACAGAGTAGCCAACGAATGGAAAGTGGACAATTACACGTATACCCCAAAAGGTGGTTCTGCACAAGACAAAACAGACTTATACAATGTTAAAGGAGATACATTGTACAGCTATTTCACCTATGGAGTTCCTTATCAAAGTGATGCTGCTTTAGATTCAGCAAAAAATAATAACCCTTGGGGAGATTCCACAGTAAAAGGCTCAACCTACACCATAAATGATTATCATTATATAATGGTTTTTACTAGGACTGGTTTCTACAGCATTCAAGTTATTGATCAAAATAATAATTCTGTCAATCCTAGGCACATGGCAAAATATGTACAAGAGTCTGACAATAGAGCTCCAGATCCATTGAATATCAATAAATCAGGCCGTTCTGGAGAATGGTCATTTATATACAAATCTAGTAAAATACAAGTTAAAAATGATTTGGCTGGTTCAAATTATACAGCTGAAGATATAAAAGCTGGAAGAAGTGCTCCAATTGTGTTTGATATTGTTAAGCTTTCAAACAAAGAAATGAAGTTAAAGGCAGAAGATGTGGATGGTGGTAAACATGAATATACATTAAAGTCTTTTCACGAAGATAAATACCTTAAATAAAATACTCCCACTTAAATAAAAAAAGTCCCAACAAATAGGGACTTTTTTTATGCGCTATCAAATAATTCCATTAGGTTTGCATTAAAGATGAAAGGTCTCGATTATAACACCCAACTTCCTCCGCTTGTAATCAATGAGTACGGAAGAATACTACAAAATTTTCTCAATCACATTCTTACTATTCCGGACAGGGAAAAGCGGACCCAACAAACCAAAGCTTTAGTTCAATCAGCGATAAGTCTTAATCCTCAGTTAAAAGAGTTAGAAGATTGCGAGCATATAGTTTGGGATTATTTGCACATAATGGCAGATTACCAATTAGATGTTGACAGTCCGTACCCGATTCCGAGTCCTGAAACTAAATTATCTAAACCATTAAAAGTAGATTATACTACTTCTAATATTCGATTTAGGTATTACGGAGCAAACCTTCAAAATTTAATTGATAATGTTAAAAACATTAGTAATGAGGAACATAAAAAACATTATCTAGACATGATTGGTTCTTTCATGAAGAATTCAGGAAAGAATTGGAATGATGAAAACATCACAACCAAACAAATCTTGCTTCATCTAAAAACGCTTTCAAAAGGAGCATTGGATCTAAAAGAAGACGAAATCAATACGGATTTAGAATTGTTGCAACGGACCAATATTGGAGGCAACCCCAAACGAAAGAATTTCAAAAAATCCAATAATTACCGCAATGGTCCGTCTAGAAATAATAAATATAACAAAAAAAGAAGATAATGTCTTATTTTAAAGTAGAAGGTGGACATCACTTAAAAGGAGATTTACACCCTCAAGGTGCAAAAAATGAGGCACTTCAGGTTGTATCTGCAGTATTGTTAACCAGTGAAGAAGTAATCATCAATAACCTACCGCAAATTAGAGACGTCATTAAATTGATTAAACTATTGGAATCTATGGGCGTTTCTGTAAAAATGTTAACAGAAAGTTCGTACTCGTTCAAAGCGGATAAAATTAACATGGACTACTTATTATCAGATGATTTTAAGTTGCAAGGGGCAAGTCTGCGTGGTTCCATTATGATTGTAGGCCCTTTGTTGGCTAGATTTGGGAAAGCCTATATTCCAGAGCCAGGTGGAGACAAAATTGGAAGAAGACATTTGGACACCCATTTTAGAGGATTTGAAGCCTTGGGCGCTAAATTTGACTATGATGCTGAAAATCAGTTTTACAATGTAGACGCCTCTAAATTAAAAGGGACCTATATGCTTCTAGAAGAGGCTTCAGTAACTGGAACTGCAAATATTGTTATGGCGGCATCATTGGCCGAAGGTGTTACTACAATTTATAATGCTGCCTGTGAACCCTATTTGCAACAACTTTGCAAAATGTTAGTTTCTATGGGAGCAAAAATTGAAGGTATTGGATCAAACATGTTAAACATAACTGGCGTACCAAGTTTAAAAGGCTGTACGCATGTAGTATTGCCTGACATGATTGAAATTGGGAGTTTTATTGGATTGGCTGCTGCAAGTAATTCAGAAATTACCATTAAAAATTGCTCCATACCCAATTTGGGTATTATTCCAAAAGTATTTCAAAAAATGGGAATTGCAATGGAATTTAGAGGGGATGATATTTTTATTCCACAGCAAGAGTCCTATCAAATTCAAAAATTGATCAATGGGTCAATGCTAACGATAAGAGATGGAATTTGGCCAGCATTCACTCCAGATTTGATATCCATTGCTTTAATTACAGCTACTCAGGCTAAAGGCAGTGTATTAATTCATCAATGGATGTTTGAAAGCAGATTATTTTTTGTCGACAACTTGATAGATATGGGAGCCAGAATAATTTTGTGTGACCCCCATCGTGCAGTAGTTATTGGAAGTAACAGAGAAACAAAATTAAGGGGAATTACTATGTCATCACCAGATATTAGAGCTGGAGTATCAATGCTAATTGCCGCTATCTCCGCAGAGGGAACCAGTACCATTAACAATATTAGCCAAATAGACCGAGGCTACCAGTATATTGACAAAAGATTGAACAATATTGGCGCAGTAATTGAAAGGTTTGAGAACTAAAAAGCACAATAAAAATAACATGAAAATGACAAGTACTAAAAAAAGTAAATTGCTAAAAACTTTGGCAATCATAGTTTTTCCATTGGCAGCATTGGGCTGTGCAGCAGCATTAAAAACAGAGACTGCTGTGCGTGTTGCACCAGATTTTTCATTACAAGATACTGCCAATAGAACCGTAACCTTATCTTCTTTTAAAGGCAAATATGTCCTATTAGATTTTTGGGCTTCTTGGTGTAAAGATTGTCGTATTGAGAACAAAAATTTAGTAAGAGTCTATAATAAATTTAAAAATGACCAATTGGAAGTAATATCCGTTTCACTAGATTATGACAGAGAAAACTGGATAAAAACAATAGCAATTGATAAGTTGGCGTGGCCAAATCATTTGTCTGATTTGCAAAAATGGCAATCTCCGGTTGCAAAACTCTATGATGTTCGTTCTATACCGCAGTTATTTATTATTGATAAAAATGGGAATATCATTTCAGAAGGATTGACAGGGCAAGACTTAGAACATAAGTTAGGCGAGTTATTCCCAGATAAAAAATGACATTATGGCATAAATAGCACTATGGTAGGATACTTGAATAAGCCCAGTTGAATAATTGGGCTTTTTTTATTAATAAGCATGACAAAGGAGAAAAAAGATTTGAAAAAAAACGAAGTAGCCGATAACGTAGATAACAATACTGAAAATAAAGGTGAAGCAAATGCAAGTGTAGAAACCGAACAAATGGAAGCACTTAAGATATCATTGGCCGAGGCGCAAGATAAATATACCCGCCTGTTTGCTGAGTTTGACAACTTTAAAAAGAGAACAGCAAAAGAAAGAGTTGAATTATTTTATACAGCCAATATGGATGTGATGGTTACGCTAATTCCAGTCATAGATGATTTTGAAAGAGCCATCAATGCCAGTAAAACAGAAGAAGACATCGAAGGATTTAGACTCGTATTCAATAAATTTAAATCAACCTTGGAGAGTAAGGGATTAAAAACTTTTGGAACTGAAATTGGAGATGACTTTGATGTTGATTTACACGAAGCCATTACAACCATACCTGCAAAAGATGAAAAATCTAAAGGAAAAATTGTGGATATTATTGAAAAAGGGTATAAACTAGGTGAAAAGGTAATAAGATACACCAAAGTTGTAATAGGAGAATAATGGCAGGTAAAAGAGATTTTTATGATATTTTAGGTGTTTCAAAAAATGCCAGTGCTGAAGATATAAAAAAGGCCTATAGAAAAATGGCCATTAAATATCATCCGGATAAAAACCCTAATGATCACACCGCAGAGGAAAAATTCAAAGAGGCTGCAGAGGCTTATGAGATTTTAAGTAACCAAGAAAAGAAACAGCGTTATGACCAATTTGGTCATGCTGGAGTTGGTGGTGCTTCTGGAGGTGGCGGTGGTTTTAGTGGTGGAATGAGCATGGATGATATTTTCAGTCAGTTCGGGGATATTTTTGGCTCAAGTGGTGGGAGTCCATTTGACAGCTTTTTTGGCGGTGGCGGAAGCAGAGGCGGAAGCAGAACTGTTGCTGGTTCAAATATTAGAATAAAATTAAGTCTTTCTTTAGAAGATATAAGAAATGGCGTTGAGAAAAAGATTAAATACAAAAAACTTGTTGCGGCTCCTGGTTTAAAAACACAAACCTGCTCCACATGCCAAGGTAGAGGTTCTATTAGGAAGGTTAGCAATACTTTTTTAGGTCAGATGGCCACTACTTCTACCTGCCCAAGTTGCGGTGGAACAGGTTCTACTGTTAGTCACAGACCTCCAGGCTCCAATCCTGATGGATTGATTCAAACGGATCATGAAGTAAGTTTAAAAATACCTGCTGGTGTCTCAGAGGGAATGCAATTATCTATGCAAGGACAGGGAAATTCTGCCCCAGGAGGAAATGGAATTAACGGAGATTTAATCATTTTAATATCTGAAAAGTCGCATGACGAATTTGTTAGAGATGGGAAAAATGTACTTTACAATCTAAACGTTAGTTTTTCAGATGCTACCCTAGGAAGCAGTGTTGAAATACCTACGCTGGATGGCAAAGTAAAAATCAAGATAGAGCCTGGTACACAACCGGGAAAGGTTTTAAGGCTGAAAGGCAAAGGCTTTACGGATTTAAATGGATATGCAACTGGTGATCAACTCATCTATTTGGGTGTTTATGTTCCAGAAAAGGTATCTGCTGAGGAACGTAAAATACTTGAAGGTCTTAGCAATTCGGAAAATTTTAAAGCCAGAGAAATCAAAACTGACAAAACTTTCTTTGATAGGTTGAGAAGTTTTTTTGAGTAAAAAAGGCCGAAACTACCCTTTGCAGTTGCAGGGCTCATAGGTCTTAACCTTACCTTTTTTATCAGTACTTTCAATCACTTGGCCTCTTTCATTATAGAAATAGGTATACTGAAGTACCCCTTTTTTATAAAACTCTTTCTTAATAATCTTAAAGGTGGAGTTTGAGAAATACGACCAATTACCACAAGGGAATCCGTTTTTAAACTTTTTTTTAACAGAAATATGCTTTACGGTATCTACAACATTGACAATGCTGTCACACAGAGACATGGCATTCAGCGCAGGTTTGCCAAAAGCTAAAAGAAAACCTAGAAAAATTATCTTTTTGCATCCATTAATCAAGTCCATCTTTTTCAGTATTCGTGTCAGATTCAAAATCCTTTACTTCTTCTGAAATCGGTTGATTGGTAATAGGCTCTATAATTTCTTCATGCTCCTTTTTCACATTATCACCATCCATATAACTTTGATAGTTCGTCTTATTATCAAAAGGTCTTTTACCAATAAGATTCTCTAAATCAGCCTGAAAAATAATCTCCTTTGCTAGCAATTCTTTAGCTATTTTTTCAGTCTCCGCTCTATATTTGGTTAGAAGTTCCTTTGTTCTGGTGTAAGCCGCGTCAATGAGCTTCATTACTTCATTGTCAATTAGCAAAGCAGTATGGTCGCTATATGGTTTATGGTAACCGTATTCTCCTTGAGGGTCACTAAAAGAGATGTTGCCCAATTTATCATTCATACCATAAATGGTAATCATACCATACGCTGTTTTGGTAACTCTTTCCAAATCGCTTAAAGCACCGGTACTTATTTTGCCAAAGAATAACTCCTCAGCTGCCCGCCCACCAAGCATCATGCATAAACTATCCATTAATTGTTCCGTTCTATAAAGATACTGCTCTTTGGGTAAATATTGGGCATATCCTAAAGCTGCAACCCCTCTCGGCACAATACTTACTTTAACCAAAGGATCTGCATGCTCCAAGAACCAACCAGCAACAGCATGCCCAGCCTCATGGTATGCCACAATTTCCTTTTCCTCTGGCGAAATAATTTTATTTCTTTTCTCTAATCCACCTATCACTCTATCCATTGCATCTTGAAAATCCTGCATTGAAACATCCTTTTTATTTTTCCTTGCAGCGATTAAAGCTGCTTCATTACATACATTGGCTATTTCTGCGCCCGCAAACCCTGGTGTTTGAGCAGCCAATTTTTTAGGGTCAACATCGGTATTTAATTTTGTCAAAGGCTTTAAGTGCACTCTAAAAATTTCTTCTCTTCCTATAATGTCTGGTTTGTCTACAGAGATGGTCCTATCAAACCTGCCTGGTCTCAACAAAGCTGAATCTAATACATCGGGTCTATTGGTTGCTGCCATTAAAATTACCCCACTGTCTGTTCCAAAACCATCCATTTCAGAAAGCAACTGATTCAAAGTATTTTCACGTTCATCATTTCCACCTTGGACTGCATTTTTTCCTCTAGCTCTACCAATGGCATCAATTTCATCAATAAAAATAATACAAGGTGCTTTTTCTTTTGCCTGCTTAAATAAGTCTCTAACCCTGCTAGCACCAACACCAACAAACATTTCAACAAAATCAGAACCTGACAAAGAGAAAAATGGAACTCCCGCCTCGCCAGCCACTGCTTTTGCCAACAAAGTCTTTCCAGTTCCTGGAGGGCCAACCAATAGGCATCCTTTTGGAATTTTACCGCCTAAGTCCGTATATTTCGTAGGGTGTTTCAAGAAATCCACAATCTCCATTATTTCAACCTTTGCCTCTTCTAGTCCGGCAACATCTTTAAAAGTGACATTTACTTTGCTACCCTTTTCAAACAGCTTTGCTTTTGATTTACCAATGCTAAATATTTGCCCTGCACCACCTGCACCTCCGGACATTCTGCGCATCATGTACATCCAAAAAATAGCAATTAAACCAAATAAAAGCAACCATTGCAATATACCACTGTAATCATTTCGGTGCTCAGTTTCAGGGATTATTTGATAATCCTTATTTACATCCTGTTGAATATCCTTTAACTGATCATAAAATACATCACTGTTCACTTCCATGTGATATTGTGGCACTTTAGCTCCTAAGAAATTTTTAGAAGAAGCGGCATCTTTATATTTCTCATTTTCTTTGGCTTCTTCTTTTAAATATATTTCAGCATCCGTTTTATTGATTACGCTAATCTTTTCTATATCACCAGCTTTAAGCATATTTTCTAATCGTTTAAAATCGATTTTCTGAACAACACTTCCGGACGGCAAAATGTACATTGCAACTAAAAGCCCTAATAAGCCAATATACAACCAATTCATATTAAACTTTGGTTTTGGTTTAGGTTTTTGATTTTCTTCGGTCATTGATATTTGTAGTTTTATTAATTATACTAATGGCTACTCAAATGGTAAGCCAAGTGCAAAAGTAAGCAGATAATTGTTAGCTTTTAGCCGATAAAAAAATAAAAACTGGCAAAATTGGCGTATGTTTTAAAGTTACCCTTATTTTTGCCTGACAATAAGACATTTAAAATTAAAAACATGTACGGAAATCTACAAAAGCAATTAATTGATGAGCTTGGAGATATTAAAAGCCAAGGTTTATTTAAGGAAGAAAGAATTATTACTTCTGTTCAAGGGGCAGAAATAACTTTAGCTGACGGTAGTCAAGTATTAAATTTCTGCGCCAACAATTATTTGGGCTTGAGCAGTCATCCAAGAGTAATCAATGCAGCTAAAAAAGCACTAGACACACATGGTTTTGGCATGTCTTCAGTAAGATTTATATGTGGTACTCAAGATATTCATAAAGACTTGGAGCAAAGAATTGCAAAGTTTTATGACACGGAAGATACCATTTTATATGCAGCTGCTTTTGATGCCAATGGTGGTGTTTTTGAGCCCCTGTTTGGCGCAGAAGATGCCATAATTTCTGATGCCCTAAACCATGCAAGTATTATTGATGGTGTGCGACTTTGTAAGGCAATGCGTTATCGATATAACAACAATGATATGGCTGACCTAGAGACTCAACTAAAGGCTGCAATTGATGCTGGAGCCAAAAATAAAATTATTGTAACCGATGGGGTCTTTAGCATGGATGGCTATGTAGCCCAACTGGATAAAATAGTTAGCTTGGCAAAAAAATACGATGCTTTGGTAATGGTGGATGAATGTCATGCCGCTGGTTTCATTGGAAAAACAGGTAAAGGAACACCAGAGTTGTGCGGAGTGCACGGAGAAATCGACATTATTACCGGCACCCTAGGAAAAGCTTTGGGTGGTGCAATGGGAGGATATACTACCGGCAAAAAAGAAATCATTGATATGTTGCGACAAAGAAGCAGACCTTACCTGTTTTCTAACTCACTTGCACCCAGTATTGTAGGTGCGTCAATTGAAGTATTTAATGTTTTAGAAGAAAGCACATCACTTAGAGATACATTGGAACAAAACGTCAAATATTTTAAGAAAGGTTTAAAAAGTATTGGTTTAGACTATAAAGATGGTGATTCTGCAATTGTACCTATTATGTTATATGATGCTAAATTAGCACAAAAAATGGCTTCCGCATTATTAGCAGAAGGTATTTATGTTATTGGTTTCTTTTTTCCTGTTGTCCCAAAAGATCAAGCAAGAATTAGAGTACAACTCAGCGCGGCTCACACAACAGATCATTTAGATAAGGCTTTAAAAGCTTTTGAAACAGTGGCAAGAAAGTTTGATTTGATTAAATAATGATAGGAATAGACTTAAAGAATAAAACTGCATTGGTATGCGGCAGCACAGCTGGGATTGGTAAAGCAATCGCTGAAAATATGGCTCGCGCTGGAGCAAATATTATTTTGTGTGCTAGAAATGAAGAAAAATTAAAAAAGCAAATAAAAATTTTAGAGAAATTAGGGGAAGGAGTGCACCATTATGTTGTAGCCAACTTTGAAGATAATGTTTCGGTTAGTGCTGCTGCAATTTTAGCAGCAGATCAATATAAGCCAAACATTCTTGTAAATAATACAGGAGGCCCTCCTCCAGGCAAGGCCCATGAAGCAAACAGTATTCAATATGTTGAGGCCTTTAAACTACACCTAATTAACAATCACATATTGGCTACCGCATTGATTCCAACGATGAAAAAACAAAAATGGGGAAGAATTATAAATATAATTAGTACCTCAGTGAAAGTACCATTGGATAATTTGGGCGTAAGCAATACCATTAGAGGCGCGGTAGGAAACTGGAGTAAAACCATGGCCAATGAATTGGCTCAATTTGGAATTACCGTTAACAATATTTTGCCAGGTGCAACTGCTACAGAAAGGTTGACAGCAATTATTGAAAACAAATCTATTAAAGCCAATGTTTCAACCAAAGAAATAGAGCAAGAAATGTTAGAAGAAATACCAGCAGGTAGGTTTGGCTTGCCCGATGAAGTAGGTACTACCGCATGCTTTTTAGCAAGTGATTTAGCTGCCTATATTAATGGCACTAATGTGGTAGTAGACGGAGGTAGAACTCCAGTGCTATAAAAATAGTTACCCCAATTCTAACTATTTGGGATAATGACTATTTGCTTTTAGCAAACAGTTCCATTGCTTCTTGAGAGATTCCCGTATTGTTAAAACCTCCATCATGGAAAAGGTTTTGCATGGTCACCATTTTTGTCAAATCACTAAACATGCTTACACAATAATTTGCACAATTTTCTGCACTGGCATTTCCTAAAGGACTCATTTTATCAGCATAATTAAAAAAAGCATCAAAGCCTCCCACTCCACTTCCTGCTGTTGTAACAGTTGGTGATTGCGAAATAGTATTGACCCTTACATGCTTAGCCTTTGCAAAATGATATCCAAAACTTCTGGCGAATGATTCAAGCAAGGCTTTGCTTTCTGCCATTTCACTATAATCTGGAAAAACTCTCTGGGCAGCAATATAAGTTAGAGCCACAATACTTCCCCACTCATTCATCGCATCCTTTTTATACAAGGTTTGCATTAGCTTGTGAAAACTAATTGCTGATACATCAAAGGTCTTTTGCATCCATTCATGATTTAAATCTGTATATGGCATTTTTTTTCTGACATTTACGGACATGCCAATGCTATGTAAAACAAAATCAATCTTACCATATTTAGCAACTGTTTTATCAATCAAATTTTCCATATCCTCCATAGAAGTTGCATCTGCAGGTATAATATCCGATTGGCAAATTTCAGCCAATTTATTTATTTCACCCATTCTCATCGCAATAGGTGCGTTGGTTAAAACAAACTCAGCCCCATGTTCTTTGGCTTTTAATGCCACTTGCCAGGCAATAGAACGTTCATCTAAAGCACCAAAAATGATTCCTTTCTTTCCTTGTAATAAATTTGTCATAACGCTCGATTATTAATGTGCAATTTTACAACTTTTTTTTATTTGAGACACTATCCTAACAAAAGCAACGAATAGAAAAATGCGCGGTGTATCATAAAACTGAACGCCATTGGATTCATTTTTTTCTTAAAGAATTAGTTCTAATAACCGTTACAGCCTGTATTACTTCAAAGAAACAGTATGCCAAATACTACCTCAAGCACTTAGCACTCCGCTATTTTGATGTTTGCATTGATCTTTGTAAAAAAAGCTGAATAATAAAAAAAGCGAACTTAATAATTCGCTTTTTTTTTGTACCCGGAGCCGGGGTCGAACCGGCACGGTTGCCCACTGGTGTTTGAGACCAGCGCGTCTACCAATTCCGCCATCCGGGCATTTGATGGGGTGCAAATGTATTAAGCTTTTACATAAAAAACAAAAGTATTTTTTATCCTTTTCTTTTTAGTACCTTTTCTACTGCCAAAACCACATCTGGTGTATCAATATGGTACTTTGCCATTAACTCATCAGGCGTCCCACTTTCGCCAAAACTATCATTAACGGCAACCATTTCTACAGGGAGCGGGAAATTATTTGCCAAAAGTTGACATATACTGTCACCCAATCCGCCATTTTTTTGATGTTCTTCTGCTGTTACAACACATCTTGTCTTTTTCACAGAATTCAAAACAGCCTCTGCATCCAAAGGTTTTATGGTATGAATATTAATTATTTCTACACTAATTCCCCTTTCAGACAAAATGTAGCCAGCTTCTATGCTCTTCCAAACTAAATGACCCGTACAAAATATAGTAACGTCTGTTCCTTCATTCAAAATCAGCGCCTTACCTATTTCAAATACTTGATTTTCAGGAGTAAAAATTGGCATTTTAGGTCTGCCAAAACGCAAATACACTGGACCTTCATAGTTTGCTATAGCCATTGTTGCTGCCTTTGTTTGATTGTAGTCACAGGGGTTAATAACAGTCATGTGGGGCAACATTCTCATCATTCCTAAATCCTCTAATATTTGATGTGTTGCGCCATCTTCACCCAAAGTAAGACCAGCATGTGAAGCACAAATTTTAACATTTTTGCCGCTGTATGCAATGCTTTGTCTTATTTGATCATAAACCCTACCCGTACTGAAATTAGCAAAGGTTCCAGTAAAGGGTATTTTCCCAGCAGATGCAAGCCCTGCCGCCATTCCCATCATATTGGCTTCTGCAATACCAGCTTGAAAAAATCTACTTGGAAATTGTTTTTGAAAAGCATCCATTTTAAGCGAACCAGTTAGGTCGGCACAAAGAGCAACAATCTTGTCGTTTAGTTTGCCTGCTTCTAATAAACCTTCTCCAAAACCAGACCTTGTGTCTGCATTTCCTAATATTTCAAATTTTTTCATGATTGGTGTTGATATTTTATAAATTAAGTGCTGTTATTTCTGCTGATTTTATTGAAAACTCTGCCGAAGATGTATAGATAGTTCGCGTCTCAGCCGTAGCTCTTGCTACCGCTATATAATTGCCAGGTTGCATCTTAATCAATTTATGTCGGGTATTTTCATCAATGTCTAATACCCAAACTAATTTATTATTCTGCATGTAAAAAATAGAAACTACCATGTCTCTTCTCGCGTTGAAATTGAGTACTCCTGGCTGTGGAATTTCAACCGTGGTGGTATTGTTTTGTTTTACCTGAATATTGTTATAGTAAATTCGGGGCACGCTTAAAATTTCAATGTCATAAGCACCAACCAAATATTCCTGAGTAGTATTAAACGGCTGTGCATAAATGGTTTCCGTTTCACCCTTTTTGCGAACAATACATTTCAACTCTTCATAATTGGTTACACCAATACATTTAAAGTGAATTTTTCCCTGTGCTGCATCCATGGCTATGATATTGTGCCTACCCGGAGAAAACTCAACGTTATTTTTATATATTGGTGGAACAGTGTGAATTACAATGTCATAATTATATAAAGGATCTAAATATAAAGTGTCTGGAACTCCTTTTCCGTTTAAAGTATGCATATAATTATGCAGTAATTTACCACTTCTAGCATCATAAAAGGTCATTGGAACATTGGTTTCCAATGGTCTACCAGTATTATCTAACAAGTTTACTTGAGCCGTTGTAGAATTTAACGCTTGCGAAATAATTACATTAAATACACTTTCAAATTCCGTTGCAGTGTTGGCATTGTAATATTTACCAACACATTCATAGGTCTTTTTAAACAACTCCTCTTGATTACCTATCCCAATTATAAAAGGCTGCAAAACAATGCCCTTTTTTAATAGTGCTGCCGCAATAGCACAAGGGTCTCCTGAGCATTCCTCTACCCCATCCGTTATGAGAATAATAATATTCCTCCCAGGGGTTGCTGGAAAATCACTAGCCGCATTTAAAATGCTTTGGGCTATTAAGGTATAACCTTTAGGTTTAAGGTTATTGATTGTTTCTTTTAAAGCACTCTTATTCCCTGATTTAAAAGGGACTTCTAATTTTGTATCTTGACAATCTTTAACAGCAATGGGTTGTTGATGACCAAAAACTCTAAGGGCAAGCTCTACATTTTGCAATTGATAAAGACTATCAACCATCCGTGTCATTAATAATTTGGCAACATCCATTCTAGAACTGCCATCCATATACTGCACCATACTATTGCTTGCATCCAACACAAACAATATGCGTGTTTTTTCTTTCGGACTGGAAAAGGTATTTGATTGCGACACTAATGAAATAGACATACCGCCTATGCAGATGAGCAGAACAAAAATTTTAATTTTTTTATAGATATTAGCTAGATACATATTAATAATCTCCAATGGTTTCAGGCAATTGAGCCAAAGCCTGTTCCAATTGTTCATCATTAGGAGGAATACCGTGCCATTTATGCGACCCCATCATAAAGTCAACCCCTTGCCCCATCTCAGTTTTCATAATTATTACTGTTGGCTTTTTTACGGATTCAGCACCTTTTTGGGCACCTTTAATAGTGTCTAAAATATCATCCATATTATTTCCATCCATGGTCATTACATTCCACCCAAAGGCTTCAAATTTGTCGTCAAGTCTGTTAAAACTCATAATATCAACGGTTGAACCATCAATTTGTTGCCTATTTTCATCAACAGTTACAATTAAATGATTCAATTTTTGATGCGAAGCATACATAATTGCCTCCCAGTTTTGTCCTTCTTGTAATTCCCCATCTCCAGTATTGCAAAAAACAAAACTGTTATCTCCATCCAACCTTTTTTGTAAAGCATATCCCACAGCCACACTCATTCCTTGACCAAGACTACCTGTTGCAACCCTTACTCCTGGCAATCCTTCTTCCGTAGCAGGATGTCCTTGTAAGCGGCTATTTAATTTTCTAAAAGTTGCTAATTCTTCAATAGGAAAGTACCCTGAACGAGCCAAAACACTATAAAAAACTGGTGATATGTGTCCATTTGACAAGATAAAGACATCCTCATTTTTGGCCTCCATTGTAAAATTTTGAGCATTGAGATTCATAATTTCGAAATAAAGTGCTGTTAATAAATCAGCACATCCCAATGAACCCCCAGGGTGTCCACTTTGGCAAGAATGCACCATTCTTACAATATCTCTCCTAACTTGATTGGCAATGTTTTTTAAGTCTTGTGTTGTTGGCATTTTATTTAGAAATAATATTTCACCACAAAATTGCTCTAATTCCATCAATTTTTTTGACTTTTGAACCAAAATAGCCAACATCTTTTGCCCAAACTAATAGAAATATCGCTAAAGCCCCATCAAGCATTGACCGAAGAGTCAATAAGAGACTGCATTAAGCGGCAATATGAAATTGAAGGTAAAGCAATTATTATTCTTAAGAAATCTTTGGACGCGCGTTCAAAAAAGAACATTCACTACAAAATAAGGGCTAGCATACATGAAAATTTAGAGTCATCAATAAATATTGCTGTTTACAAACCTAAAAAATTAACAAAAAAAACTTGTCATATTATAGGATTTGGTCCTGCAGGAATTTATGCTGCATTAGAATTGTTATCTCAAGGTATTAAACCCATTGTAATTGAAAGAGGAAAAGACGTAAAAGAAAGAAGACGCGATTTGGCTGCCATTAATAAGGATTTAATTGTAAATGAAAATTCTAATTACTGTTTTGGTGAAGGAGGAGCTGGCACTTATTCTGATGGTAAACTTTACACAAGAAGTAAAAAAAGAGGTGATGTAGAAAAAGTTCTGAAAGGTTTTGTTCAATTTGGGGCAATTCCGTCCATTTTGTTTGAAGCACACCCGCATATTGGCACCAATAAACTTCCCAAAATTATTGAACAGATGCGACTTTACATAATTGAGTCAGGTGGAGAGGTACATTTCAATGCGCAATTAACTGACTTTGAAGTATGCAATCAATGCATTAAAAGCATAACAATAAACAATAATTCAATTCAAAAAGTAGATCAATTAATTTTGGCAACTGGACATTCTGCCCGTGATATTTTTAAGTTATTGCTGTCTAAAAAAATATCAATAGAATCAAAACCATTTGCACTGGGTGTCAGGGTGGAACATCCGCAAATTTTGGTTGATGAAATGCAATATCATTGCGCAGAGAGGGGAATATATTTACCACCGGCAAGTTACTCCTTGGTTAATCAAGTTAAACAAAGAGGCGTTTTCTCCTTTTGTATGTGTCCTGGTGGAATTATCGCGCCTGCAATGACAGCACCCAATGAAACCGTTGTCAATGGCTGGAGTCCAAGTAAACGCAACGGTGCTTTTGCAAATAGTGGATTGGTAGTTCAACTTTTTGAAGATGATTTTAATGCTTATCAGGATAAAGGTCCTTTGGCAGGAATGTATTTTCAAGCTGAGGTGGAGAAAAAGTGCTTTGAATCTACTGGAAGTATCATTGCTCCAGCTCAGTTGATTGGCGACTTTGTTAGAAAAAAACAATCTGCAAAACTGAATACCAATAGCTATTTACCAGGGTTAAAATCAGTCGAGATGGAAAATATCCTCCCTCCTTTTATTGTTGATTCGTTAAGGTTAGGCATTTCGGCTTTCGGCAAAAAAATGAAAGGTTTTGATAGCAACGAAGGAATGATGGTGGCAACGGAAAGCAGAACAAGCAGTCCGGTTAGAATCCCTAGGGATAAGCTATCTTTACGACATATTTCAATTAAAAATTTGTATCCTTGTGGTGAAGGTGCAGGATATGCAGGTGGAATTGTGAGTGCGGCACTGGATGGAATGGCTTGTGCAAACGCGGCTATAGCCATAATAAATTTGGGAAAATGAAAAAGAAAGTATTGGTTATCGGTGCAAGTGAAAATGAATCAAGATATAGCAATATGGCTATAAAAATGCTTCTTGAATATGGATATGATACTACTGCATTCGGCTTGCGTAAAGGAAAAGTTGAAAGCATCCCTATCACCAATGAATGGGACTTTAAAGGAAAAGTATTTGATACAGTAACATTATATATTGGACCACAAAATCAAGGAGATTATCTTGAGAAGATTATTGCACTAAATCCGAATAGAGTCATATTTAACCCTGGCACAGAAAATAATGCATTTCGAAAAATGCTCGAAAATGCTGGAATTGAGACCCTAGAAGCCTGCACTTTGGTGATGCTAAGAACGAGGCAGTTTTAAATGCTTATTGGGCTTGCCAATTGCATAGCTGGCTGTGCAATATTCTTTTCATTTAAAAAATATAACAACCAAAGCAAAAAAAGCATAAGCCTATTACATTAAGCAATGTTAATTTGCGACCAAACCGCATTTATTAAATTGCATAACTCCCCTATTAAAAGTAAATTTGCAGTCTCCATTTAATGGGACAATAATTATATGAGTGACGCTATAAAGCATGAATGTGGTTTGGCTTTGATAAGACTTAAACACCCTTTATCATACTATCAAAACAAATACGGAACACCCATTTGGGGATTAACGAGGCTACAGATGCTGATGGCTAAGCAGCTCAATCGAGGGCAAGATGGAGCAGGAATAGGCATTGTTAAATTAAATCCAGACTATGGACAACGATATATTGCCCGAAAAAGATCGAACTCTAAAAATGCCTTAACTGATGTTTTTTATGAAGTAATGTCTGTTTGGGATAAATTAACCGATGAGCAAAAGAAAGATGAAGGTTGGTTGAAAGCTCATTATCCCTATGCAGGTGAAATTCTATTAGGGCATTTACGCTATGGCACGCATGGCAGAAATAGTCTGGAAAACATACATCCTTTTTTAAGACAGAACAATTGGATGAGTCGAAACTTAATGATTGCTGGCAACTACAACTTGACCAATGTTGATGAATTGTTCAAGCAATTGATAAGCCTAGGTCAACAGCCCAAAGAAATTTCTGATAATGTTACTGTATTGGAAAAAATTGGTCATTTTTTAGATGAAGAAAACCAACTATTATTCAGAAAATACAGGGATGAGGGATTGGACAATGAAGAAATTGCTGAAGCTATAAAAGACAATCTTTCTGTAGAAAATATTTTGCGTAAAGCATTTAAAAGCTTGGATGGGGGTTTTAATATTGCAGGTTTAATTGGTAATGGAACCTCCTTTGTTGTTAGAGACCCAAATGCTATAAGACCTTCGTTTTATTTTGAAAATGATGAGGTCGTTGCGGTTGCATCAGAACGCTCTGCATTGGTTACAGTTTTTGATTTACAGTCAAGTGAAATTGAAGAGGTTCCAGCGGGCAAAGCGCTTATCATAAGCCCAACTGGTGAAACCAGATTTTCGCAAATCTTGCCTGAGCAAGAAAAGCGTTCTTGTAGCTTTGAACGTATTTATTTTTCTAAAGGCAACGATGTAGATATTTACCAAGAGCGAAAAAAATTAGGTGAGCTATTAGCACCTATTATTTTAGAAAAAGTACATTATAATTATAATGATACCGTTTTTTCATACATACCAAACACCGCTTCAACGGCATTTTATGGTTTGGTTGACGGAGTTAATCAACATTTAGAATCCTACAAACTAGACAAGATGCTAAAGTTGAACAATAAAGGCAATCAAAAAGACATTACCGATATATTGGCATTAAGAACAAGGCGAGAAAAGGTACTTTTAAAAGACGTAAAAATGCGGACTTTTATTACCAATGACACGGATAGAGCCAGTTTGGTGGGCAGTGTTTATGATGTAACCTATGGTATTGTAAAGAAGAACCATGATACTTTAGTAATAATGGATGACTCTATTGTTAGAGGTACTACTTTGACCACGAGTATCCTCTCTATTCTGGAGCGACTAGAACCAAAAAAAATAATTATTGTTTCTTCTGCTCCACAAATCAGGTATCCTGATTGTTATGGCATTGATATGAGCAGATTATCAGAGTTTGTTTGCTTTAGGGCAATGATAGAACTGTGCATTGACACTGGTAACGAGCACAAGATAAAAGAGACCTATTTGGCGTGTATTGAGGAAAACAAAAAAGAAAAATCCGAGATTAGAAACAAAGTGCAAACTTTATATTCACTTTTTACTACCGAGGAAATAACGGCAAAGGTGGTGGCAATGATAAAACCATCAACCATGAAGAGTGAAATTGATATTGTTTTTCAGAGCGTTGAGAACTTGAATAAAGCTTGCCCAGACCACAAAGGAGATTGGTATTTTACAGGAAACTACCCCACTCCTGGAGGCTTTAGAGTGGTTAACAAAGCTTTTATTAACTATTTTGAAGGAAGCAATGAGAGATCCTATTAGAATGGTTAGTTTTGTACAATGAACAAAAATATAATTAATTGAAACAATGGCTTATTTTGATTTGAACAAATTAAATCTTGACCAATGGAGCGTTAAATATTAATAGAAAATGTGGAAAATAGCCAACTATATTGACAACAACATATTGCCGTTAAAACCATCGGATAAGGTTTTGATTGCAAGAGACTTGATGCTCTCTCAAAATGTTTTGAATTTACCAATAATTGAAGATGGGAAACTCTTAAAATGGGTAGATATAGAAAAATTATGTGAACATGAGGACAAAAAAAATATCGCTGAAATTGACTTTATTTCATTGAATAAAGGACTTTTTTTACAAGAAGATGATCACTTTTTTAAAGGATTACAAATTTTTAAAAGCAATCCAAATTATGATGTGCTGCCGGTTTTTTCTATTGTAAATGGATTCCAAGGATTGGTAAGAGCACGAGATTTAATAGCTCCCTTTTTAGTGAGGAATGTGGAGCAAGGAGAAAGTTCAATGGTATTGTTGGAAATGAATGATTTTGACTATAGTCTTTCTGCAATTAGCAATATAGTAGAATATAACCGAAGCTCAATATTACAAGTCTTAGTAGGTAGCCAAGCAAAAGGAAAAGTATGGGTTCATATCGTGCTTAACACCACAACCATTCAAAGTATTTTGAGCAGTTTTTATAGATACAACTACAGTATTCTATATATCCACAATCAAAAAGATGCTGATACTTTGATTGATGACCGTTACCAATCATTAATGAAATACCTTGACCTTTAAAAAATTTTTATTTTTTTGCTTTTTTGCTTTTGTAACTGGAGCAATTTATGGTCAGGATTTTGTCCAGATATCGGAAATTAAAATAGTTGGCAATACACAAACTAAAGCTTGGATAATTCAAAGAGAAATGAACATAAAAGCAGGAGATTCACTCCTATTAAAGGATACAGCTGCTTTGCTTGGGTACAATGTTAACCAATTACTGAATCTCAACCTTTTTAACCATGTTTATTTGCAGTTAGAAGGTACCGTTTTAATTGTCAATGTTTTAGAGCAATGGTATTGGTTGCCAATCCCCACAATAGAAGTTGCAGACAGAAATTTTAATCAGTGGTTACTCTCAAAAGACCCATCCCGTTTAATTTATGGACTTGAACTAAAACTTAAAAACCTAAGAGGCAGAAATGAGAGCTTTTACGGTACTTTTGCTGTTGGATATACCAAAATAGCTGACTTCAAGTATGTTATTCCAGCACTTCGAAAACACCCTAATACTGGACTAATACTGGAAGCCGGATGGCTTGCCAATAGGGAGGTATGGTATAAAACAGCAAATAATAAGGTGCAATTTTATGACTCAGATATTAGATCAGCTATTGTAAAGAAAAAACTTGGCATAACATTTAGTCGGAGGAAAGGAAATCAGATTTATCATAACTTTTATGCCAACTTTAATCAAACCAAGTTGAAGGACAATGAGGTGAACGAGGTATTAAACCCTTCCATGTTGGGAAACGGCAATGCTAAACTTACTAATTTCGGTGTTGGGTATAATTTTATTTTGGATAAAAGAGATATAAGAGGGCAGCCTTTGGTTGGCAATTACTACAACACAAATATTTCCGTTAACTATGTTACCCCGAACACACAATATGCCATCATGCCTTTGTTAAATTATCGCAGTTCACATTTTAGACACCTCAAAGGTAGGTGGTTTACAAGTACAGGTTTCCATCTAAAAGCATCGTTTCCCCCTAAGCAAGCATATGTGCTGAATCGTGCTATTGGCTACGAATATAATGTCATGAGGGGTTATGAGTATTACGTCATTGATGGCAATCATTCTGCCGTTGTTAAAACAAACTTGAAGTATGCCATCTTGTTAAACAAAAATTTAAAATTTTCCTTTATACCTGTAAAAAATTATAAGCGTGCCAACAATACCCTATTTGCAGTAGCATTTTTTGATGCTGGGTATGCACACAACAGATACGCCCTTGCCAGTAATACCTTTGCCAATGAACCACTATATGGCTATGGCATTGGTGCAGAGTGGATTGTTTGGTTTGATAGAATTGTTCGGCTTGAGTTTGCCAATAACCACATAAACAAGCCTGGTGTTTATCTTAGTTTCAGAATGGGGATTTAGTGGCTGCATGGCTATAGCAATTAACCTCTGCTAAATAACGCTTTTCTTTTTTTCTAACTCAAAAATGTTATCTATTGTCAATTGACTTCTAGATGAAATTTTGTCTGCTCCTTTTTATTACGCTGTAACCTAAATAAATCATTAATAATCCTATTAACTCTGTTACAAAAAGCACATTGACATGACCCATTCTGGTGTATGCCCCTCCAATACCTGGCAATAGACCCCCGATTGCTATTAGTATATTTCCTTTAAAATTGGCTTCTCTTTGTTTTAGCGAATAATACTTTATGGCAGAGTAAATAGCGCCTCCAACTAAAAAAATAAATGCATAAATATTGATAAATGGAGAGAAATATCTGACCCATTGCCATTCAAATAAAGCTCCAGTTAACTTATAATCAAAATTGTCAGGAATATCCAATGGCGTCATGATTACAGCAACAGATGCTACCAAAATAAGTGTTACAAAAACCCATGAAGTAATATTTGCAAATCTTCTATTAAGCAAAAGGTAAACAGACCCTTGTGCTAATGGAAACCCTCCCAACAATGCTCCAACAATATACCAATACCTTAAGTTTATCTCACTCCAACCATAGAGTACATTGATACTTTCTGCTAAAGTACCTAAACCAAAAGTAATTACTCCAATAGTCCACCAAAGTAAGTATATCTTTCTTTTAGTTTTGTAATGATTGTAAATTTCGATGGAGAAAAAAATTGAAAATATAGTTGTTGCAATTGGAATATATTCAATAAAGTTATTCATAATTTAGTATTAAGATTAATAAGCCGTTCTCGCCTGGTAAACGCATTGCAGCAAAAGTAAAATCCTTTACCGCATTGCCAAAAAAAACGCATTGTTTATAACCGTATTAGTGTCCATCCTTTGTCATAATTTTGAACCTTGTATCAAAATAGACGTTTTAATTGATTGTTCTTTTAGATGTAAAAATTGCTTACGTACTGCATCCTCTTTAAAACTATCAAAATCTTGTTGTGTTGCAAACTCCACAAGATGAATCTCATAGGGTTTATCCATCTGAAATTCTATAAAATTATTTTCTGTCGGTCGGACTCTCAAAAGCAGTCTGCCATTGTATTTTAAAATTATTGGAATAGCTATGCTTTCAAACTCATCAAATATTTGTTCTTGACCTTCTTTGATGTAAATGAGCTGTGTTATAATTATCATCCTTCTATCCTATTATCTTGTTGACTACATGAGCCCACCAGTATTGCCTAAATTAATGCCCAATCCCATTATCCACTCCAACAAAAGTAGGAATAAGACGCTAAATCCACAATATTATTCATTCTTTTTACAAGATTGCTCTAAACATGCTATAAACTTCACCGACCAACGGATATGGCACTATCCAAAAACTATTTATTCACTTGTTTCAGTGCTTCTTCCACACTCTTAGTTGGTAGTTTACATGATTTATTTTGACAAACATAGATTGTAGTTTGTCCAACAACCAGTTTATCCCTTAGTAGACTTAATGTTCCTTCATCCATACCACCTAAAAATAGTGCATTGGGCAAATAATTTATAGAGAAATGCTTTCGCAAACTATTTGAATTTTCCCCTACAATTGCAATTTCGTTGGGTGGTGAAATAAATTGCAATTCTAAAATACCCCAATTAGAATAATAACGGATGTTTTGGTGCAAATCATTTTTTACATTCATCAGCATCTGCCTTGCCTTGTCTTTATAATCTTGATTATCAAAAAATAAACCTAAATCAAATAAATTTTTTCCCATTGCTGAGTTAGACGAAGGAATTACATTGTCTGCAATTTCCATTTTTCTTGAGATTAAATTAGAAAATTGATTGTGCGTGTAATAAAACATTCCAGTGGCGGAATCAAAAAAATGTGCAATACTGTAGTCTGTTAAGGCTTTTGCTTTGTAAAGATAAGTTTCGTCAAAAGTGCCTTGATAAATGGATATGAATGCTGCAATGGTAAAAGCATAGTCATCCAAAAGCCCATTGATGGATGCCTTATTATTTTTGAAGTTCCTTTTTATTGCTCCATCCTTTTGCAATAAATTTTGCACTAAAAATTGCGCATTTTTCAAGGCCTTCTCCTTGTACTTTTCATCTCCAAAGGCCCTATAAGCATCCATGTACCCTTTTATCATCAATCCATTCCAAGAAGTTAAAATCTTATCATCCAATCTTGGTTTATTTCTTTTTGAACGGATTTTTAATAGTACTTTTTTACACTCCTCAATTTTAGTTTGTATTTGCTCAGTAGTTAAATTGTACTTTTTTTCGAGATGCTTGTCATTCAATTTTCTATACAAAATATTATTTCCATTTTCCCAATTCCCTGATTTTGTCACTTGAAAATAATCCATAAACAAGGCTGCCTCTTCACCCAAAGCATCCATAATTTCATTGGCTTTCCACACATAGAACTTTCCTTCTTCGCCATCACTATCAGCATCTAAAGACGAATAAAAGCCGCCATTAGGAGCAGTTAATTCTCGTTCGATAAATGTTAAAGTTTGGTCAACCACTATTTTGTACAAAGGATTTTTGGTCACTTGATAGGCATGGGCATATAAACTTACCAACTGTGCATTGTCATATAACATTTTTTCAAAATGCGGTGCTTTCCAATTTACATCTGTTGAGTACCTAGAAAAGCCGCCACCCAATTGGTCGTAAATTCCACCATAAGCCATATTATCAAGCGTTGTGGTTACAGCCCTAAGCGCCTCTGTATTGCCTGTTAGATAATGATTATTTAATAAATATTCCCAGTTAGATGGCATCGGAAATTTTGGTGCTCGTTTTTCTCCTCCTTTTGAAAAATCGATACTGGGTTTCCACTGGTTAAAAATGGTATTAACATCTTCAATAGTGGCAAAATACTTTTCATTTGAAAAAGTAATTGTTTCTGAACTGTGAATGCCATCTGTTACTTTTTGTGCTTGTTCTTCCAAGGATTTTGGATTTTTTAATTGAACATTAACAAAATAAGCCATCATTTCTAACCAATTCTTTTTAGGAAAATAAGTACCCGCAAAAAATGGTTTGCCACTTGGCAAGGCTAAAGCATTTAAAGGCCAGCCTCCACTGCCTGTTAACAATTGTGCAGCCGTCATGTAAATTTGATCCACGTCTGGACGCTCCTCTCTATCTACCTTTATACAAACAAAATGTTCATTCATATATTTTGCTACTGCCACATCTTCAAAACTTTCATGCTCCATTACATGACACCAATGACAAGCAGCGTAACCGATGCTGATGATGACCAATTTATTTTCCTTTTTTGCCTTCTCAAAAGCCTCATCTCCCCAAGGATACCAATCTACAGGATTATGAGCATGTTGTAATAAGTATGGACTGCTTTCATTTATTAGATTGTTGGTGTATGTAATCATCTCTTTGTTGTCCTTTTTATTTTGTCCCTTACATGAAGAAAGTAATAAACTTAAAAAAACGATGGATATGGTGGTTACTATTTTCATTCTTTTTAATGATTGCATTCATTTTTTAGACTACTCCAATTTTTTGGTTCTATGAGCATTTGGGCAGCTCATTTTTTACCTAGACTTTGAGACAGACCTACTCTGGTTGTGCATAATTCCTTATCTTATCAATAACTGTTTGCAAATCTTCTGGAATAGGTGCTTCAAAAGAAATGGTCTTGGTAGTATGCGGATGCACAAAACCCAATGTTTTGGCATGCAATGCTTGGCGGGGCAGCAGTTTAAAGCAATTGTCAATAAACTGCGTAAATTTGGCATGACGGCTGCCTTTCCAAATTTTGTTACCGCCATACATTTCATCACTAAAAATAGGGTGGCCAATGTGCGCCATGTGCGCTCTTATTTGGTGCGTTCTGCCCGTTTCTAATTCACACTCTATCAAAGAGCAAAAATGAAAGTTCTCAAGTACTTTATAATGGGTAATTGCTGTTTTTCCTTGCTCGGGGTCTTTAGGAACGCTTCTTTTCTTCCGGTCCTTACTATCTCGACCCAGGTTGGCATTAACAGTTCCAATAGACTCCTCAAAATTACCCCAAACCAAAGCCACATACTTGCGCTCAATAGTATGGTAGAAAAACTGTTTGGCAAGATGTGCTAAGGTGTCTTCATCCTTACCAATAACCAAAAGTCCTGTCGTGTTTTTATCAATTCTATGTGCCAAATAAACCTGCTTGGGCGTTTCTGGCAAGGTCTTTTCGTTGAAATGATACAATAAACCCTGAACCAAAGTACCATTGTAATTATTAAACCCAGGATGTACCACCATATCACTGTCCTTATTGACAATGGCTAAATAATCATCTTCATACACAAAATTGATATCCAACTTTTCTGGATAAAGGGTAGTATCTCTGGGAGGATAAGGCAGCACAATGCTTATTGCATCCAAAGGTTTCACCTTATAGTTTGCCTTTACTGGAATTTTATTTACCACAATAGAACTAGATTTGGCTGCTGCCTGAATTTTTGTTCTACTGGCATTTTGCAACTTATGCATTAAGTATTTATCAATGCGCAAAGGTGATTGCCCCTTATCTACCTCAAATTGATGGTGTTCATAAAGATCTTCATCCTCTTGCGCTAAAATATCTTCTTCCAATTCGTTCACGGGACAAAAATAGGGAGGAATTGGGGAATAGTTGTTAAAGAAGCGTTGTTACTTTATTGGCAATGCACATAACATCTTACTCACCAGCTTGCTCTTGCTCTCCTTGTTCTACTTTAAGGCTTGCTTCTCCCATACCCAATTTCTCTTTTACACGAAGTTCAATAGTGTCCAATAACTCTTGATTGTCATCCAATAGTTCTTTCACACTGTCTCTACCTTGCCCAAGTTTGGTATCCTCAAAACTAAACCAACTTCCACTCTTTTTTACTACGTCCATATCAACAGCCATATCCAAAATTTCACCTGTTCTGGATATTCCCTTTCCATACATGATATCAAACTCAACTACTCTGAATGGTGGAGCCAATTTATTTTTCGCAACTTTTACCTTGGTTCGGTTTCCAATCATGTCTTGACCATCTTTTATCTGACCGATTCTTCTTATGTCCAAACGCATAGTGGCATAAAATTTCAAGGCATTTCCACCTGTCGTTGTTTCAGGATTGCCAAACATAACCCCTATTTTTTCTCTCAATTGGTTGATAAAAATACAGACACAACCCGTTTTATTAATTGTACCCGTTAGTTTCCTCAAAGCCTGAGACATCAATCTTGCTTGCAATCCCATTTTAGAATCCCCCATTTCACCTTCAATCTCCGCCTTTGGTACCAGTGCTGCTACAGAATCAATGACAATGATATCTACTGCCCCAGAACGAATCAAATTATCAGCAATTTCCAAAGCTTGTTCACCATCATCTGGTTGAGAAATTAACAGCTCAGAAGTATTGATGCCTAATTTTTCTGCATAGGCTCTATCAAATGCGTGCTCTGCATCAATAAATGCAGCTAAACCACCCTTTTTCTGTGCCTCAGCAATGGCATGCAAAGACAAGGTAGTTTTACCACTACTTTCAGGTCCATATATTTCTACAATCCTTCCACGCGCAAAACCACCAACTCCTAAAGCCAAATCTAATCCAAATGAACCTGTTGGAATAACATCTACTGCCACTACCGAACCTTCGTCCATTTTCATTACTACGCCTTTACCGTAAGCCTTCTCCAACTTATCAATGGTAAGCTTCAGCGCCTTCAATTTTTCCGTGTTGCTCATTTTATTATCAATTTTATGCTCCCAAAATAATCAATTTTCTATAATATCACCAAATATTAGATTGTTAAAATATGCACAATTTTATAACCACTAATAATTTTTCTATGTCAAATGTGGAAACAATTTAATTCAGGCAATGCCGTTATAGTTTTACTTTCGCAATATGTTTTTAGTTCGTCTACTTACTTTTACTTTTGCGCTGACCCCAATGCTAATTGTGGCTCAGTCCGATACCCTTTTACCCAATCGGGACTTTGAAATTATTGGTGGAAAGTATCGTCCAAATTTAGAAAAGTCTGAGAAAATAAGGATACCCCCTACTTCAGAACCCATACAAACAAACCCAATTGTTTTTAATTATGATATTGCCCAACATCAAGCAAACACTAACCGAGTAGCAACTCCACTATCCCCATTAAAATATAAAAATAGAGAAAAAGAAGATTGGCGGGGTAATTATTTTAAATTGGGGTATGGCAATTTTAACATGCCTCTGGCAGAAGCCTATTTCTTCAACTTGAAAGATGATAAACTTATTTATGGAGCTGAAATCAAACATTTATCTGCCAATAGATCAAAATCTTTTCAAGATTTTAGCCAAAATAAAGTGAAATTATATGGCGCTCGGATTTTAAACAACAATCAGTTTACCATTAATTTGGCCTATGACAGAAACTCATTGAGAAGATATGGTTTTGACAGCACAGATTTTGGGTTTTCTAAAAAGGATGTACTTAGAAATTATGAAGATTGGAATGGTGGCTTTAGGTTTAACAGGTTAGCAGGAAAGAAAACAGCCCCGAAAATTGGCTTTTTAGTGGACTATCACTCTTTCAACACGAGCGATAAAAGTAATGAAACCAGCATTGAAGGAGTAACTGACTTTAAAATGAATGCCTTTGAAGGACAAATCTTAGTGGATTTGGGTGTTATGCATACCAAAGTTACCACTGTAAACACCTTTCAAGAACGTGTTTTCCTTGATTTGCATCCACGTTTCACCTTCAAACACCCTAAAGAGCCTTTGGATATAACAGCTGGTTTTACTACCACCTATATTCCTAAAGGCAGAGATTCTGGACTTTATATATTTCCTGATTTATATGCTAAATACTACCTAATAAAAGATTATGTCATTCTTTTTGGAGGAATTACTGGAAATCTTGATAAAAACTTGTTGCGAACTCAAATTAACATCAATCATTTTATAGCAGACACATTTTTTTTAAGAAATACGGTTACCAGTGCTAAAGTTTTTATGGGCTTTGAAGGCAAATTGACCAAAAACTTAGAGTTTTTAGGAGAATTTGCATACTCCGATATGGATAATCTGCCCTTATACATTACGAATAATGATAGTGTAAATAGCTTTAGGGTTATTTATGACCGTGCACAAATTCTTACTTTTAAAGCACAACTGGGATATACCTTTAGTACTAAAATCAGGGCATTTTTAACAGCTCGTGTTAATGATTACTCTTTTGAAACAGAGTCTCCTTGGCAATTACCATCAAGCGAAGTTCGTTTTAGGTTTCAGTACAATATTGCTAATAAAATATACACTACAGCAGAAGCTGTATATTGGGGACCAAGAGTTCACAAACAAATTGGCAGCCCAGCCAATGATGAAATGAAAGCCTTTGCTGATTTTAATTTCAAATTTGATTACCGATACAAAAAGCACCTTTCATTCTTTGTCAATTTCAACAATATTTCCTCTTCCAAAATTCAGCGTTGGTATAATTATCAAGTTTATACACTAAATATTTTGGGAGGTGTCAATTTTTCATTTTAATATTGCATGATGATGCGTGATAACGGAATATTAGATTTAAGTACAGAAGTTAAAGAATTACTTTGGGAGCATGAATGTGTAATCCTTCCAAATCTAGGTGCTATTATAACACGTACAACCGAGGCTGCGCTTAACCCATACAACCATTTAATCAAGCCAAAATCAAAGACTATTTTCTTTAATCCAGGCATTTTAAACACAGATGGTTTGTTAGCAAATCATATTGCGGACAAATATGGTATGGGCTACGCCAATGCAGTAAAAGCGCTTGAAAAAGAGATTGAAATTATAAAAAACGAAATAACTGAAGGTAAAAAAATAAACTGGAAAGGTTTAGGTGAGTTTTTTGGAACAAGCGAAAAGGTATTTTTTATTCCTGCGCAAGACAGCAATTTTTTACAGGAAACATTTGGTTTGTTTCCGATACCTTTAAAACCTATTGCCCAAGCAGTAAAAGAAACGGCAACTGAAACAACCCAAGCCATCCCAAAACAACATAAAATTGTAGCTGCGCCAGTTGAACTGAATCAACCTTCTGCGATGACACCGGAGCATAACACACCATTGCCACTTGAATACCGTCAAAAAGGAGTTTTACGTTTTATTAAATGGCCAATGGCAGCAGCAGTCATTAGTTTTTTGGTTTACACAGCCATTAAAAATGAAGACCGCACATTTTACACCCATCAGGAAGCTACGGTAGTACCCTATTTAATGGAAAATGGCACCATTATAGATAATGAAACCACTTTTGAAGGTATTGAAGAATCATCAAATGATACCTACAACGATACAACAGCAGCACCTTTTGAAGGTGAATTTTCGCAAAGTGAAGTAATGGCAAATGATGTAGTAGAAAATACGTCAGAGGAGGACAATATTGCTCCAATAACAGCGCAAACAATAGATCCAAAAAACTACGACTTAAATAATCGCTATCATATTGTTATTTATAAAACGATTATGGAAGAAAACGTTTCAAATTTATTGGAAAAAGGAAAATTTGAAGCCTATAATTCTTATGCATTGCGATTAAACAATAGCAAATTAATTAGAATAGCGCTTTTTAGCAGCAATCAATTAAAAGAAGCTGAGGAAAAATTAAATATTTTTCAGTCAAAATTTGCTGAAGCAGAACTACTAGACAAAAAACAATACAACCATCTATAACAACAAATATGTTTAATACCTTATTACAAATAGAACAATCGCAAACCGTTGCGGTATCCGACAGTTTACAAACAACTGACCAAACCCATCAAGCCTTAAGTTTGATTGACCTAACTTTAAAAGGAGGTGTGATAATGATACCCATTGGCATTTTATTGGTTATAGCAATTTATCTTATTATAGAGCGCTATTTAACCATCAAAAAATCAGGTAAAATTGACCCTTATTTTATGGCAAACATTAGAGATATGGTAACCAATGGCAATGTTTCTGGCGCACAAAAATTATGCGAAAAAACGAATACTCCTGTGGCAAGAATGTTAGAAAAAGGCGTTGGTAGAATTGGTTCAAACATGAAAAATATTGAAGTTGCTATTGAAAATATAGGCAAATTAGAAGTTTACAAACTTGAAAAAGGAATGCCATTTTTAGCAACCATTGCAGGTGCTGCGCCAATGATTGGTTTTTTAGGAACAGTAACCGGTATGATAAAAACTTTTTATGAATTGAGTAAACAAGGTGATACCATTACTGCGGGCGCTTTGGGTGGTGGTATTTATGAAGCGATGGTTACCACAGTTGCTGGTTTGGTGGTAGGAATTATTGCTTATCTAGGTTACAACCTTATAACAGCTATGATTGAGAGAGTAGTTTATAAAATGGAAGCCAATTCGGTTGAGTTTATGGATATTTTACAACAACCAGCATAAAACGAATAGAACATGGCACTAAGAAAAAAGAGTAAGGTAGATGCATCGTTTAATATGTCGTCAATGACAGACATTATATTTCTGCTTTTGATATTTTTTGTAATTACCTCTTCTGTGGTAAAAGAGCCTGTAATGAAAATTTTGCTTCCAAAAGGTGTTAGCACGGATAAAGTAGTAAATAAAATTGTACATGTTTACGTTACAGAAAATTTAGAATATGCAGTTGAAAAAACAAAACTAAAAAGTTTTGATGACTTAGCGCCTCAAATAAAAGCAGCACTAGGTAATTCTGAAAAACCTACAGTAAGTGTTGGTGCAGATAAGAGGGTGCAATATGAAAGGGTAATGGAATTGGTAAGACTTTGTGATCAATTGGGTGCGAAAGTAGTTTTAGCGCTTGAAAAGGATGGCTCTGTTCCTTCAGCGAGACCGTAAAATTAAATTTTTAACGTTTACCTAATAGAAGCTAACGGTATTAAATTAAAAAATAAAAGCCATGACTGAACAAGAAATTAAAGAAAATGAAAAAAACCGCAAAAAAGCGGCAATCTATTCAAGCTTAATTGTGGCTGTTATAATCGCCATTTTATTTCTGGTGGTGTTTGGTAACAATGTGATGCCAGAAGACCTAGAAAGTGGAGGTGTTTCTGTTAGTTTGGGTGAGCCAGATGCAGGTGGACCGAGCGAAGATCCGTCTATTCAACAAACAAAATCTACAACCGTTCAAGAACAAGTAGATGAACCTTTGTTAAACCAGGACAATGCGGATGCTCCTGAAGTAAAGAAAACACAAAAACCAAAACCGAAAACTGAGGAAAAACCTAAAATGGACAGTGATGTGAGTGATATCTTAAGCAATTTGGGTAAAAGAAAAACGGAAGGCTCTGGTGCAGGTACTAAAACAGGGAACGAGGGACAAGTAGATGGAGATGGTGAAGGAAATGGAACCGATGGTAAAGGAAAAGGAGGAACGGCAGGAAATGGAGTGGGCATCTCAGATTATAGTTTAGGTAACCGAAAACTGGTTAGCGCCCCCAAAAATGATGACGAGTTTAATGTTAACGGAAAAGTAATTGTTACCATTTGGGTAGATAGAAATGGTAAAGTTGTGCGAACAGAAATTGCTAGGGGCTCTGCCAGTTCAATTCAGTTGCGAGACTTGGCTGAGAAATTAGCGAAGAAAACAGAATTTCAAAGCAGTTTTACAGATGATAATTTAAAGAAAGGTTCTATTACCTTTAATTTTAAAATCTAAAAGAATAAATTAACTGTTTAGAGGATTGATTGCTTATATTCCTAGTCCAGTGTGACTGAAATTTTACTGGCCAACTGTTGCATTTCATCGGCATTAACGGACAATTTCGGCTTAGAAAAATCCATATCACTTACCGCATTAATGGGTATTAGATGAATATGGGTGTGGGGCACTTCCAAACCCACTACAGCAATCCCTATTTTTTTACATTCAACATTGTTTTTAATGGACTTGGCAACTTTACTAGCAAAAACATGCAGCGCAGCCAATTCATTATCTTCCATATCAAAAATATAATCTATTTCTTTCTTTGGAATAACCAAAGTATGACCCATTTTCAAGGGATTGATATCTAAAAAAGCTAAATGATGCTTGTCCTCCGCTACCTTATAGCATGGAATTTCGCCTGAAATAATTTTTGAAAAAATACTCATGAAAATTAGGCTGTGATATTCAAAATATCAAGTTCCAAAACGCCAGCCGGTACATCTACCAATACCGTCTCTCCTACTTTCTTACCCAATAAAGCCATTCCAATGGCAGACTTAGAAGATATTTTTCTCAGCTTCAAATCCGCCTCACTCTCAGACACTATTGTATAACTTACCTCTTTGCCAATTTTCTTATTAAGCACCTTTACATTACAAAAAATAGAGACCTTGCTTGTATCTATTTGAGACTCATCAATAAGCCTACAGTTTGCTAGTACTTCTTGTGCTTTAGATATTTTAAGTTCTAGCAGCCCTTGTGCATCCTTTGCAGCGTCATACTCCGCATTTTCAGATAAATCCCCCTTATCCCTTGCTTCGGCAATTTGAGACGATATAAAAGGTCTTTCTACCTTTTTCATGTGTTCTAACTCAGCCTTTAGCTTTTCATAGCCTTCTTTGCTTAAATAACTTATGCTCATAATCTTTTTAAATTGCTTAATTTGTATAAAACAAAGAGCACCCCAAAGGAGTGCTATTTGTTTACAAAGATAATATTTTTATTGGACTTTTATACCTTACCCTAGTTTACAGTACTCTTTCTGTAATTAGGTCGTTTAGTATCTGCAAAGTTAATTCTAAGTCCAATACCCAATACTCCGCTAAACGGATTGGTTGTTCTGTAACTTAAATCAATGGCCATTGTATTTCCATTTTCTTTAGATAAACTTGGCTCTGCAGAAACACCAAAACTAAAACCAGTGAAGAAACTTTGTCTTCCATCAGGTCCTAAAGGACTAAAAATGTTTTTTTCATAAATCATTGCAGATCTAAGCATAAACAATTCATTATAACTGTATTGCAAACCTAAAGTAGTTTGATTACGACTATAGGCGTTGTTGGTGAAATTAAAAGCAGCAGTTAATTTATGGCGATACATTAAACTATCCTTGTCTAATTTAAAGTCATAAGCCATACCAATATGCACTGCAGTAGGAAGTTCTACTTTTGCTGCTCTTTGTTGCACGGTAGTGGCATATTCATTACCAGTTAATAAACTTTTAATAGCAAGTCCATCTCCATTGGGTCTGTAATCAGGACCAATATCCTTAACAACAACAGCAAATCTTAAATCATTTTGTTTAATGCTACTCGGTTTTGTAGTTGTAGCATATTGCACACCTGCATCGATAGCAAGAGCAGTAGCCTTTATATCAGCAACACCTTGACTATACAATTTAAAGTTTACACCTCCATAAATTTTATCCGTAAATCTCCTTGCATAGCCCGCTGAAAGTATGGAAGTAGAAATTCTATAGGTACCCAATCCACCATCTGGTTGATCGACAGTAGTTCTCATGATATTGCCATAGTTAAAAGAGGTAATACCCAATGACAAAGCACCATCACCAACTTTCTGAGCAAACCCAAAAGTGTTTATCCCAATGTCTGCAACATACTGCATCCTAGAAAATAAAATTTCCGTTTTTTTAACTCCTGCTAAACCCGCAATATTTAAATAAGACGCCTCTAAGCCTCTTACGCCCGTTGTATTTGCAAATCCCCAGCCACTGCTTCTTGTAAAAGGATTTATTTGCAATTCTGCGGCACCTGCCTGCCCTGCTCTTTCAGGATTCCCTGCAAACAAAGTATTTGTAATAAAAATCGCAGCGACAATTGTTCCGTATTTTTTAATATTTCTCATTATTCTTTCTTGCTTTTAATTAATATGAATCCAAATCTAATGATCTCATAACACCATACCATTTCAGTGTTTTTTCTCCTTGACCAGGTACATTTACATGGATTAAATAAACACCAGTAGCAATTGGCACTCTAGAATTATTTTTTAAATCCCAATCTACATAAGTAGCCTCATTATCCTTGTTAAATGTTTTTATCAATAACCCTTGTAAACTAAAAATACTGATAGTACATTTAGGTGGCAGGTTTGTAATTTTAATTCTGTTATCAATTGGACTTGTTTCATATTCAGAGTAAGCATAGTAAGGATTAGGTACTACGTTTATGAGTTCAAGTGCATTTTTCTTTGTTTGTGCATTCTGCTCTGCGGCTAAGTCCTCTGTACAGAAATCAAAAACAGGTAATTTTTTATCTGCCTTTGTTGCATAAGACTTACAAACTCTAAGCTTGATAGTAACTTCAGTTGGAGGAATACCACTTTTTAAATCAAAGCCCTGAACTGCCATAGCAGGAATTACCCACATGGCTGTATTCATTACCCTAATTCTGCCTAAAAGTGGACTTGATGCAGTATTATACGTATTCAAGTAAGCACTTCCACCGTCATAAGGTGTTGCTTTATTGGCACCAACATCGTTGCTGCTCATTACATATATATAATGTTTACCACCAAAAACTGGATAGCTATTAGAAGCAGTAAAGAAGTCTGCGGTGGGATTCCAACGCATATCTCTACCGTTGGCACCTGGTAAATAAGAGTCTTCACCAAAAACAATATTCATTCTTTCTCCTGTTTCGATATTAACTGCGTAACCAGGGAACCAACTTCTACCAGTTTCTCCATTACCAATTACGTTACCGTCCTTATCTTTACTAGGAGACTTTCTTAAATCAAATTTTTCAGCACCACCTTCATTTAAATTGGCGTTGGTATTATCACCCAATTCTACAACAATACATTGTGTCCACTTAGATTTATCTGGAGTTAATACCAAATTTATAGAGGATAAATTTGCCATTTGCTCCATTGCCTGAGTTCCACCATTTGGCGAGTTTACCAGAGCCGGACCATAAGTATTTCTACCCTGGCCACCTACTTCTTGATTTGCTCTTGAGCATAAAGTATATGGTGCAATTCTACCATCCCATATTTTTTCATAGGCTTCAAAACCATCCACGGCTTGCGTATTTCTTGGCTCATAAAAGAAATCATCCAAATAGGGGTCTGTGCTGAATGCACTGGAAGTAGCAGTATGCACTCTGCCAGAACGAATCCAGTTAAAAACAACACTTGCATCATTATCAGGCAATGCAGTTAACCATTGTCTTCCTTTGTCTTCAAAATTTACATCCCAACTAATTAAACCATTTTTAACGTCTCCAGAGTCAACACCAATCGGTGTTACTTGATTTACGGTAATTGCCATACCCCAATCGTGCAAATTAGGAGAAGGTTTAGTCTTTCCAACTGATGGAATACCATCCTTTCCTTGTACAGATTCATAAACTTTATTCATGAATTTGTCACTGTAAACAACGTCTCCCGTGGTTTTATTAGTCAATTTCCAATAAGTAGAGAACATTCTTATTGAATCCTCACTTTTACTATTAATAGTCGGAATAGTGTCTAATATTTCCAATCTAAAACATGCTTTTGGCACTTTTATTGGGTCAACAATTTTAATTTTCAATGGTCCATTTCCACCCAAGTAGGTAGGATTTTCAATGGTATTATTAGCCAATACACTTTCAATCGTTTCTTTACTAAACTCTAATTCATTGCAACCATTTCCTTTACCAGCTATTCTTGTAATCTTTGGACCTGAACCGTATGCAGAATTTAATTTAATCCCTGACCTTTCGGCTTCGTTTTTATGAGGAATACCACTAATACTTGTTATATTTCCTCTACCAGCAAGGTATTGTTGAGGATCCGATTTTAATGGGTCATTGGTAATTACGGCATAAGAAATAACCATAAAATGATAGGTTTTAAAATTAACCAATTGCTTATTAGAGGCGGTACTAAACTCATCCCTTACAATTGATAAGGTATTAATCAAACCATTATTAGCCCCATTCACTTTTTCTACAGGTATCTCTGCATTAACAACAGGGTCAAATTCCTTATTAATGATTTGTGTGTAATCGTCTTTAATATCACATTGAAATATTAATCTTGCCTTTTCAATATTACCTAAATCTCCCGTATTTACGGTTTCATTTTTCAATTGATAAATTTGATACCCTTGAAACTCATAAACCAGTTTACCCCCAGTTTCAGAAATAATGGTATCCTTATAATTTTCAACTTTAGAAGAGTTTGTACCTAAAAAAGTTAAAACCAATTCATTCTCAAGTTCTTGCATAGCCAAAGTAGGTGCATCAGGACCATCAACCAAGTCAAAGGAGTTATTAAATAACTTTTGAGCCTTATCACTTGCCTTTCTTAACAACTCAAGTGAACCAAGTGCTCCACCAGAGGTTGATCTTGCCCAAACAGCACCAACAGTAATATAGTTTACAGCACCCGGCTTCAGTGTAAATGGTCCAGAAGATTGAACAAACCTTCTATCACCAGGAGTATTACCAGAAGTTCTTTCAGTCCATAAAGATTGACCAGGTAAAATTGTATCAAATGGCCACATCCAGGGAGTAGTAACAGAACCTCCTGTACCACATTTATCACCCCATCTTACTTGCTGTCCATTCTTCCAATTACCTTGAAGGTAGTTATAAAAGTCTATAGCAATATTAGGATTTCCACAGATAGCGTTGGCATCATTGTTAAAATACATAAAGTGACTTAAGCCCAATTGTTTTCCATTATCGTCAATAGGTCCTTCAAAGTAATCCACACCAACAGTTGGTGGATTTAATCCATAACCTAAAACACCTTCATCATTATCGTCTCCATTATAACAAATACCCAAAGCCCTACCAACATCACAACCCACATAATCATCAATATAGTTTCCCAAATCAGGATCTACCCATTGTCCCATATAAGTTTCTTTCAAATCCGTTTGTCCTCTGTTAATGATTGTTGAACGGTAAAAGGTCATATTATTGACCTCATCATTGGTTTTAAAACCAAATGCTTGCATTTGCAACTCCAATCCAATAGGAATACCACCAGTTTCACTATGAATATTTCCATTGTCGTTATAAACATACCAAAGCATCATATCTGGTTGGTCAGAAGGTGTATTATTAGCAGCAATCTTATCTGTATAGAGCACAGGGTATTCTCCTTTATTAGGCTCATACACCCCATTTTTATTCAAATCAAAAAACGGTGCCATTAAAGGAGACTCATTGGCTGAACTTAAACCACTAAACCCTCTATTAATACCTCCTGGATATTCAAGGATGTTGGTCGAAATATCTGTCCATCCACTTGCCTCTGCGGCCTCTAGTTCTGCTCTGGTTACCTTCCATATTTTATCATAAGAACCACAACGAATATCATCTGTAGAAGCATTGTTCACATTCAATGGACCAGGCCAAAAATCAGAACCTCGTTGACGGTAAGTCATTGCGGCAAGTTTTAAGTTATTGCTTCCTACTTCTCTTCCTCCAATCCATAATGCTCCTGCAAACAATGAATTCTTTTTAATGGCGTTGGCATCATTAACCTTAGGAATTTCATACTTAGCGTTATTCAAATCCCACCACATATCACCACCATTCAAAATTTTGGTTCGCACATTGTTGATGTCCAAATCAGCACTTTGGCTGGCTGGCTTACAGCTTCCTGCAAAATCAATCAAACGATTATTGGTGTTGTTTTTATTATTGTCCGGATTGGTCTTGTAATTTAAAACCTCTCTTGCTTGCACATGGGTAAATAAGGCACCAATTGCAAATATTGTAATTATTCTCTTCATATCTCTTTGTCTTTATTTTCTATCTGTTCTAATTAAAATTGAAATCTAACACCAAGTTGCGCAAATCTAGGACCTCTATAAAACCCTGGATTATTTGTAATAACTCTATACAATGCCGTATAAGATTGTGCATCCAATTGACTGGCCAAGGCTTGTTGACCTCTTGGAGATGACAAATAACCATCATCATCTGCCTGACCAGTATAAGGCCATACACCCACAATGTTTTGCGTATTCAAAACATTTGAAATCAAGATAAAGGTGTACAATACACCATGTTTTTGTTGGTGTGCATAATTGATATTCCAACCTTTACTTATTTGGAAATCCATATTGTAGGTCCATGGAAGTCTAGAACCAAATGGATCTCCTTTGATAGGTGAACGATCCGTACTTCCAATGGCTACTGGCTGGGTAGTTGCAGTGTATGGCAAGCCACTTAAACCAGTAAATATTAAACCTGCAGAAGCATACTCTAAGTATTTTTTATATTTCTCTGGCCCCATGTACTCATCTTTACCTGTTCTAGGATTTTTACCTCCACCAAAATCATAGTTTAAATTAGCCTTAACACTATGTCTGATGTCTAAATCTCCTAATGGAAACAATGAACGCAAGTTTGGTTGACCACTTGCAATTAATGCACGTGCAGAACCTGAACTAGAACCTGTGCCATTGGCAAATAACAGAGAGTAGTTAGCATTTAAAGTAAGTGTTTTATCCTTTTTTATTTGAATATCTGTTCTAAAACTTTTAATCGTTGAAAAATCTATATTGGTATAACTTGTATAACTGATTGGATAAGCTTGATTATAGAAAAACAAATTGATGTCATTTCTAATTTCAGAGTATGAGGTGGTAATACCAATAATAGACGCAATACCTTCTCCCCTTCTTTGCTCAGACAACACTTGTCTAAAACCAATTTCATAATTGGTTTTAATCCTTGGTGTCAAAGCTGGGTTTGCAAACGTTTGGTTATTTCTTGTTTCTAAATAGAAATAATTATCAATTGTAGAAAAGTTTTGATTTACATTTGGTCTTTGTGCTAACACATCATAATTGGCAAAAAATAAGGCTGTATTATTAATTGGGAAAGAAAACCAAACTCTTGGTAAGATATTTACTTGTGGTTTGTAATCTTGGAAAGAGTTTTCTGATAAGTTTTGATCTTTTGGATCAACCAAGTAGGGTGCAATTTTACCATTACTTGTTTTATTAGAAATTAACTCTGGATTAGCAATTGCTTTACCTTTCTCATCATACCACTGATCATTATCTCTATAACCCAAGATTTTGGTAGGGTTGTTAACATCATTTACGTACACTTTAAAGTCATCACTAATTCCATCAGGATGTTTTTGCTCAACACCATTCAATGTTTTTACCTCACCAGCTGTTTTCACTGGGTATAGAGAATAAGGGTCTTTTAACACCAATTGATTGGCATCAAAACGCTCTACACGCAAACCTACTCTAAAAATTAAGTCTTTGAAATCAAACTTATCTTGAATCCATGCTGCTGTATAGATTGGTTGAAATCCATTAATGGCTCTCTTATTCTCATCCTGCAAGAAATCATTTGTTGAAGACCTTCCTCTTACTCTATTACCTAAATGATCGTATCCATAATAAGATACATAAGAACTACCATTATTCAAAAGTTCATCCGCATTAAACATTTTCCTGTCAAACTGATCTGGAGAAAGGGAATTGATATCAATAAATGTAGTACTGGTATAAGGGTTACCGTAAACATCCTTTGCACCACTGTTAATCAACGAATTTCTTAAATTTTTATCAAAATTAGTTTGTTGATCTTCTTGAACCAGTCTGTTATACTTAATGGTATCGGTAAATACACCATCACTGTTATAGGTTAAAATTGGATTTGATTTGTCCAATTGTGTTATGTGCGTATTAGCCAATTGCGGCATTAAAAACCACAAACCATTTGCATTAAGGCTATAACCATTGTAGGAAGATTGCTCAAAAAACAACCCAAATTGAAGGTCATGTGGTTTTCTATTCAAATCTCTTTCTAAAGGACCAGTTAAACTAGCTTCTCCCATTGCGTATACAGAGAAAAACTGGTTATTCCGTTTAGTATAATTTGAGGCTACTGTACCAGGTGCGCTCCAAAGTCCATAGAAATTTGGAGGGTTAGTACCGTTTACAAGTCCACCAAGTGATTGTACCGTAGTTATATTGGTAATATCAAAGCCTCTGTCAGATGCATATTGATACAAATTTTTGGTATAATTAGCACGCAATGGATTCAAATCTGAACCTTCAAAGGTCATTGCTGTATCTCTAAATCCTCCTTGCTCGTGGTATTCTCTTAATGTAACGGTATCTCCATTTTGATCTACAAAAGTTTTTTGAGGGGCAAATGGATTGTTATTGTTATTAACATAAGAATAAAAAGCTTCTGGATATCTTGTAAACTTTCCTATATACCCATAATCAAATACATTATTCAAGTGATACTGATCGCGTGTTAAAGTGTAGGACTGTTGGTAATCGAACCGAACATTATACCATGCTTTACTTAAAGTAGTCTTTTTTAACTTTGCTTCATTGCTTGGGTTTGGTAAATCTTGTCTAAATTTAACATACGCCAAAATATCTTGATCTACGACCCTGGCATTGTTTTTATAGGTAAACAATTGTCTTCCTGCAGCCAAGTAATCTTGGTAACTGTAACTTCCATAAAAGGTAACCAAGGTGTTTTTTGCAGGTGCCCAATCTATTTTTCCTTGCGCAGTGGTAGCGAAATAACTTGCATTTGACCTAGCCTTTACGGTTTCTATATCTTCTTCCCTTACAAAGTTTCCTGCACTAACAGTACCAGAACCATTGTCATTGGCAATTAATGGATTTTTCTCAATCTCAGCCAATTTTTCTGCGTTTAGGCGTTGCCATCCAATATAACTTCTACCTGGATCTTTAGCATAGGTGGCAGATATATTGAATAAATACCCTAAAACCGTTCTTTCTGGCTCTACCATGGTATCATTAGGATCGGCACCTTTGTTTTTAATATACAACGGGCCATTGGCAAAAAACTCCATTTTATTGTTATGGTTTCTATCAAATGGCGAAGAAGAAAGAATTTCAATTGATTTGGTATGTCTGTTGGTAATCCCTTTGGTGGTATAAGAAATTGCTCCACCAGTAAAGTCTCCATATTGCGCAGGAACACCACCAATGATAACATTTACCTGTCCCAATGATTGGGTATTAACATTGGAACCACTATTTACCCTTACTCCATCTACAAAGGTAGCAGTACCGTCAGTTCTAGAGCCCAAGAAAGAAATTCCTCCACCAGCATCTAAGTTAACTCCACCCACTGTGCCTGTAACCAAGTTGCCCACACTTCTGCTACCACCCTTTAACAACTGATCTGCATCAATAGGAGGTGCTCCATTGTCTTCTCTTCCCAGTTGGCTACTGGACCTTAAAACAACTGTTTCGACTACATTTATTTTTTCCCCATCCGATGGGTCACTAGAAATTTTGGTTAATGGAATGTTGAAATCTGTAATTTTATCCGCACTCACTGAAATAAGCTCCGTTTGTGCTGTGTCGTAATCCTTTAGGGCAGCTTTGATAAAATACTCTCCGGGAGCAACGCCTTTAAAATAATAGCTACCACCGGGGTCAGGGTATACTGTTTTCGTTCTTGTACCATCCGGCAGAAAGAGAAAAACTTTTGCCGAAAAGACATTTTCCTGATCCAATGGGTCTGAAGTGCTCACTCTTCCTCTGATTTCTCCAACTCCAGATTGGGCAAAAATACTGCTGGCTGTTAGCAACATCAAAATCAGCAAGCTACAAATTTTCAATGGTATATTTTTCTTCATATTCTATATTTTACTTTTTAAATTTCTTATTTATCAATCAACAGGAAATGGGAACACTCTCTTCACAGACAAAACCCAATTGTGTATCGACTAAAAGTGTGGCAATTTCCATATACTTTTTTACAAAATCAATTTTCATATGCTTTTTTTTCAACTCTTTTTACATTTTTATGTGTAACTGTTCTTAAATTTAAGGCTTTGCAGCATTTGTAAGCAGGCAGATTGCTTTGTCATTGTTTCAACATTATTGCCAACAGTGAACAAAGCAGCACTTATTTCTGCTTTAAAGACAAAATTTAGCAGCATTTCTTTATACATATCCGTCATTAAAATCACGTTTTCTGCGCATAATGTCATTTGAGCATTAAATTTTAAAGCAAAATTGGCAAAAATTCCGAGGCTTTTAATCCAGCACAATTCAAAATAATTCTTCAATTTTATCATATCCCGTTTTCTTTTAGTTTTGTAATTTTATTTAAAAGCACATTTGCTATTTTTTGGTAGGACTCAGTTGTCCATCCGCCAACATGGGGAGTGATAAATAATTTATCCTTTAACTGCATTACCAAATCTTTAGTCGCTGCGTTGAGCAAAGGAAAACTGTCCTTCCTCTCTCCTTCTATAACATCCAAACAAAGCCCTGCAAAACTATTTTTGGCAAGCATTTGTAAAACATCAAAGGTATCTAAAATTTCTCCACGGCTCATATTCACTAACAAAGATGAGGACTTTATTTGAGAAATAAAGTGAGAATTGACCATGTGGTGGGTTAAGTTTGTAAACGGCACATGGAGTGTAATAATATCCGATTCACGCAATAATTCCTCTAAAACAACATACCTTACCCAATTATCTGTAATTTTTTCTGGTTCCGTATCATAGGCAATAATGTTGCATCCAAAAGCTTTCAAGCGTTTTGAAACCTCGCTACCCGTATTTCCATATCCAATAATGCCAACAGTTTTTGATTTTAATTCTGTTCCTCTAAAAGCTTCTCTATCCCAAATGCCATTAAAAACTGCATTATTGGCTGTTATCAACTTGGTTTGAAATGAAAGTATGAAAGCCAAGGTATGCTCAGCCACAGCATCTCTATTGCCTTCAGGAGCATTGATAAGTGCTATATTATTTTGCTGACAGTAGGAGGTATCAATTCCGTCCATGCCCGCACCGCCTCTGGCTATGAATTTTAAGCTTGAAAAATGTTTTAATAGGGTTTCATCTATTGTAATTTTTGACCGAACAATCAAACCCACATATTCATTGGGTAAGTTCATCATCTCTTGCAAAGTGATGGCAGGTAGATAGTGCACCTCCCAACCCAACTTTTCAAGACCGTGAATAAGGTCTGTATGAAAATCATCAATAACTAAAACCTTCATACCCAAAATTGTCTATTGATTGAATAATTTAACTTCCTCTAACTTAATTTGTTTTGAAAAAAACAATTTAGACGCCCGAGCAAAGCTGGGAGTATATTCTGATACATAAAAATGATCCCCCTCCTTGCTTTTCTCTTTTAACAATAAATTGCTTTTCTGTAAAGACGCTTTAACTTTTAATGCAGTTACCACACTAGAATCCACCACGCGCACTTTTCCGTTGTAATAAGCTTGTATCTCTTTATTGATTAATGGATAATGTGTACAGCCTAAAATTAAAGTGTCAATGTTTTGCAAATGATGATTGGCAAGATATGAATGAATGACAGTTTTACTAATATTGTTGTCAAAAAACCCCTCTTCAATCATGGGCGCTAGCAAAGGTGTAGCTTTTGAGTATAGACTAACTTCAGGACAACGTTTCTTAAATTTTCTAGCATAAACACCCGATCCCACGGTTCTTTTTGTACCTATTAACCCTACTTTTTTAACCGCATCCAGTTTCAAAACATAATCAATTGTAGGGTCTATAACATTGATAATCGCAATCTTATTTTTATACGTTTGCTCTAATAATTTAGTAGCCACCGCAGAAGCAGAATTGCAAGCAATAACGATTATTTTACAATTGTTTTGCAACAAAAAATCTACAATCTTCTCCGCAAAGTACTTGATAGATTCACCTGTTTTATCTCCGTAAGGCAAATGTATGGTATCCCCAAAATAAACAATGTGCTCTTTGGGCAATTCTTTTTTAATGGCTTTGGCAATTGTTAAACCACCAATACCCGAATCAAAAATACCGATAGCTTGACTGGGACTAGCCAAAATGGTCAATACTATTTTATTTTAAGGTTATTCCCAGAATCTTTGCAACTTCTATCGTTAAATCATCCTGCGGCATACCATAAACAATAGAACCAGATGATGAATCTAAAATGATGGTATAGCTTTTTGCTTTAGCAATTTTATTAACCCCCTCTGTTATAATGGAGTTTAGATTATAAACAGCCTCCTCCTGAAAAGAACCTACAACATATTCTGCTTCTTGATAGATTTGATCTAGCTTTTGTTTTTGCTCCTCAATATCTTGCATAAACAATTCTTTTAACCCACCTTTCAAAGTATCCGTAGCTTTTTGTTTTCTAATGATATTTTTTTCGATTTCAGCTATTGCTTGTTGATACTGCATTGTTTTTTGTTGAAGTATCATTTCAAATGTATCTGTTTGTGGTAAAGTATCTCTAATTAAAGCATAGTTTACAAAACCCACTTTTGTTGGCACTCTTGTTTGGCTAAATGCCGTGCTTGCAATAAAAATTGCAAAAAATAAAACTGCTAATTTTTTCATTTATTATATTTTCTTAATTTATTTGTCTTTGTTTTTGGTGTCTTTTTCAACAACCCCTAATTCATCCAATACCTCATCACTTTTATCATACTTAGGATTACTGTAAAGCATAACAACACCACTTGCCTTGTCAAAAATAAAATCTAAGGCATTATCTCTTGCTACTTTTTTTACCGCTTCGTAAACCCTATCTTGAATAGGTTTTATCAACTCTTGTCTTTTTTTGAACAAGTCTCCATCTACTCCAAATCGTTTTTGCTGCAACACTTTAACTTCATTTTCTTTAGCAACAATCACTTGTTCTCTTTCATTTTTTTGTTGCGGAGTCAATAAAGGTTCTTCAGCAACATAATCCTTATAAAGTCTATCAATGTTAGCATACTGCTCATCAATTTCCTTTTGCCAATCATTACTTAGTTCGTCAATTTGCTTTTGTGCTGACTTATATTCTGGCATTTTTTCAAGAATATAATCTGTGTCAACATATCCAAATTTTTGTGCACTAACCCAATTAGGCAATGCAATACAGATGGCAGCAATTGCTATAATGATGCTATTTTTCATTTTCATATTTATTAATCTTTTCAAAAACTTAACGATGGTTTATTAAATTGTTTATTAGAAATTTAAAATAAACCACAAATGTAATGACAAATGCCATACCATAAAATACTTTTTGGTTAAAAATACCCAATAAAAATCAAAGTTATCGATAGAATTAATACTTAAAACTAGTCTGCACTTAATGTATCTCTCGTATCAATGGGAGGAACAGTAGGTTCAGTTGGCGGCAATATTTTTTTAGCCTTCTGTAAAGACTCCTCTATTAATTGCTTGGCAAGCGGGCACATTTCAAATATTTTACTTTTAAAACTGGCATTGCTTGCCTCATTGATATCTTGCAGATTGGTTTGTTTCAATTGCCACTCTGGACCTTCTTTGTAATACGTTTTAAACTTTTGTTTTTCAATCTCAGCCCATAAAATCTCATTTTGTTTCTCGTCTAAGTATATCAAAGTATCTAAAATATCCATTCCGGAAAAAGAACAAATAATTTGCAACTCCCCTTCTTCTACAATAGCCTCTAAACTGGGTGATTCTTCAATTCTACTGTCAATCAATGTAACACTACAATAGCCGCGTTCGGGTTTTTGACAAGCCTGAAATAGCATGGTCATCAAAATTAAACCGGAAAAAATTACCTTCAATGCTTTCATTTTTTGTAATCAATTAGGTGCACAATATAGTTAATCTTTTTACCTGATTTTAATTTAATTTCTACTTGAATATCACTGTTACCAGACATTGAGCGATACAATGGTTTGGGCGCCCAAACCAATGTGGGCATGCCATAGCCATTTTCTTCAGGGTATATTTCACATGGAATATTAACATTGCCCTTTAAATCTGTCAATTTTACGGTAGCATCTTTAAAGTCATAAAATCCTGAAAATGACCAATTTTTAAACGCAAACATTTTTGGCGTATAGCCAGCAGGTGGCCATGCGATGTAATGCGATTTGTAATAATTCGTATCCCAGTTGTTATTCTCATTGACACACCACAATGCGTTCTGAAAATCTGTACAACCAAAACCCATTACCTTTGTTGGAGGGTATAACATCCATCTTCGGTTACCAACACTTTTGGTATCATCATTCATGAACTCGGTAATTGCAATAGCCGTATGCATACCCTGAGAAAGCAAGGAGTATTTTGCAGCTTCAGCAGCATTCAAAGAATAACAACTTAAAGATTCATTCAAATCATGTGTTAAGTTTTTATTGGCCGCATAGAACAGCACTGCTTCTTGACAAGCTTCATTGAGGTTAGTGGCTAAACCAATGGGATTTTCTATCCCAGCTAACCTTCTAAAATAATTGATACGAATGGCAATTTTCTTTAAAATAGAATCTGGCAATTGCCCAGGCATGCAATTGGCTACAGAACCATTCCAGGTAAAACCATAAGGCACTGAGGACGGTGTTTGCAACAGCACGCGTGTGTCAAAATAACCGTAATCAAAATCTCCTTTGATGGTTCTAGTCCACATACCTTTTATGGTATCATTGGCAGGAAACTCTTTGGCAAACTGATTTCCCAATTCATAAGCCATCCAAAAATCCTTATTGGCTATTTCATTGTGCCAGTATCCCAGTAATATGTTTTCCCTGTCCTTAACCAAAGTTTTACTCTTGTCTGTTTTGGCAATGGCGGAGTTGATATTCAACAATGCTGCATAGCTTGATGATGTTTTATCAGCTGCATAAAGCAATTTTCTATACCAATCTAGCCTGCTAGTTTTAAGAGAAGCTGATTGTGTTTTTTCAATAGCATACGCATAACTATTGGCAACAATGGCCGGAGGGAATATCGATTTTAAGTCGTTGATAGCACTAAGATAACCCTCAGCACTATTGCTATATTTGGCAGTGGTAAACTTTTCAAAAATATGCCCTTGTGCCTTTATTTGTCCATAGTTTCCAAAATAGTACACCATTTTTTCTAAGAACTTAACAGAATCCCTTTCCAGAAAAAAATCTTCTTGTTTCTGCTTGGCACTTGGAAATTGATTAGCCAATTCCAATTTCTCCTTTTTCATTAAATTAAGCCAAGAATCTGCTGTAGCCAAATGGTTAGATTTTATGTTGTTATTGATAAAAGATAAATAGACCCCGTTCTTTTTAAAAGTAAAAGCTGAATCAAAGGGATAGGTTTGTGTTGCTGTATTCAAAAAGTCGAACAACTGATAACTCAATGGGTACTCATCCAACCTTTTATACCATATAATCTTTTGCTTATCCAACAAGCTTTTGTCAGAGGGAAACATGCTTAAACCCATGGACAGAAACAACTCGGTTGAGTCTTCAAACCGATTGGCTATTAAAGATGTGGTGTAAATATCAAAAGCTTCTCTTGTAAAATCTCCGTAAGTATTCCCCTTTAAGTAATTATTAAATTGACCCACAATGACTGACTCCAAAATTGGCATTCCCAATCGGGCATCGTTATTTTTGATGTACGCATTTGCCAACATATAGTTGATAAAAGAATCATCATTGAGCTCTAAACCTCTTTTAAAAAGGGGAATTGCCTTGCTATAGCGTTGGTTATTATAGTAAGCAATGGCCTCGGTATTGTTGATTTGAGAAATCAACACATAATGTTCTGCATGTCGCTGAACAAAACTGTTATCATCTGCTTTTATTTTCGCTTTTATGGCAGCTTTCACCGCATTTTTTGAGGCATCATCGGTGTGCTCTGTACTATTTATTCCCAACCATATTTTAGATTCTAAAATATAGGTTTCAGGGTCATTGGCAACTTCCTTGTCCTTTTTACCCTTTTCTATATAGCTTAAGGCCTTTTTATAATTAGATTTTTCATATTGCTGCTCTGCCTTGGCATAATATTTATATTGACCAAACGCTGATGAACAGGTGATTAAAAACAGAGAAATTAAGAGTAAACATTGTATTTTTTTCACGGTTCAAACCTAGTTAAAATTTTCTTCTTTAAAAAAACGAAAACGATGTGGTAATTATTTTATTGGTGATTTTATTTAATTTTTCCATGGGATTGCTATCCGTTACATATTTTAATTTATGCATATTCTAACTAAATTATAAACTAAAAACTTCTATGACTTGGCTCTATAAAACCATTATCATAGAAAAGATTTTATCTATCCATAAATGCTAAATAGTTCAAAGAATTGGCAAACTTTATTAAGATATCCTCCGCCAAACCTTTCCCTTGCTTTGCTGCTGCAAATGCAGTTTTAAAGCGCGGTTTACGGGCAATTCCAGTTTAGGGTCTTCTTTCAGCAATTTTTCTGCCACCGCTCTGCATTGATAAAGCAGTTGGTCGTCTTTGGCAATATCGCTGAGTTTTAAATCTAGCAAACCACTTTGTTTGGTTCCATCAATTTCTCCTGGACCTCTTAGTTTCATGTCTAAAGCAGCAATTTCAAAGCCATCGGTAGTTTTTTCCATTGCTTGTAAACGCTGTCTTGCCGTTTTGCTCAATTTATTTCCTGAAATTAAAATGCAATAGGCCTGTGCGCTGCTTCTACCCACACGCCCACGCAATTGGTGCAATTGGGACAAGCCAAACCTTTCGGCATTTTCAATAATCATTACTGTAGCATTGGGCACATTTACCCCTACTTCTATAACAGTGGTGGCCATCATTATCTGGGTTTTTCCTTCTTTAAATCGCTGCATCTCTGCTTCTTTTTCAGCAGGTTTTAGTTTTCCGTGCATCAAACTGATATGGTATTTGGGCAAGGGAAAGTAGCGCACCACATCATCATAAGCAGACATCAAATCCTGATAGTCTAGCTTATCACTTTCATGGATTAATGGATAAACAATATATACCTGTTTGCCTTGCTTTATCTGCTCCTCTGCAAACAACGCCACTTCTGTAAAATGCTTTTTAAATTTGTGCACTGTTTTTGTAGGAATTCTTCCAGGAGGCATTTCATCAATGACAGAGACATCTAAATCTCCGTAAACAGTCATGGCTAAGGTACGCGGAATGGGCGTTGCGGTCATCACCAAAACATGGGGTGGTAATTTGTATTTTGCCCATAATTTTGCGCGTTGTTCTACCCCAAAGCGATGTTGTTCATCAATAACCACCATCCCCAAATTTTTAAAATTTACAGTATCTTCAATTAAAGCGTGGGTGCCAATAATGATATCAATGTTTCCCGCCTCCAAATCTGCCAACACTGTTCTTTTTTGCTTAGTTTTGGTAGAACCTGTATGCAATGCCACTTTTAGCCCCACCAATGCTGCATATTCAGTGATGGTTTCAGCATGTTGTTGTGCTAAAATTTCAGTAGGCGCCATCAAACAAGCCTGATAGCCGTTGTCTATTGCCATCAACATGGTAAACCAAGCCACCATGGTCTTTCCACTGCCCACATCCCCTTGTAACAAACGGTTCATTTGTTTACCAGTTTTTACGTCCATCCTGATTTCACGCAATACTCTTTTCTGCGCTTCTGTCAGCGGGAACGGTAAATGCTCACTATAAAAAGTATTGAATTTGGTAGCAATTTCGTCCAAAACAACCCCCTTCACTTCCAATTTGTGCTGCGTTTTTCTTTGGACAATTTTCATTTGCAAATCTAGCAGTTCATTAAATTTTAAGCGTCTCAAGGCATGGTTTACATCATCCAAACTACTTGGGCTGTGTATTTTTATATAAGCTTCTTTATTGGGTATGAGGTTATTTTCAGTAAGGATGGAAGCAGACAAATATTCTTCTATAGAAAAACGTGGGTCATGCACAATAGCAAATGTTATTTGGCTGAGTGCTTTGCTGTCTAAACCGCGTTTTTTTATCAATTCTGTTAGCGCATAAATGGGTTTTATACGTTGCTCCTTTTTTATTGTTTCAGGGTCAAATACTTCTATTTCTGGATGTGGCAAATTATAAAATCCCCTGAACTCTTGGGCTTTACCGCAAACAAAGAAAACCTGTTCTCTGTTCAATTTTTTTTTAACCCATTGTGCCCCTTGAAACCACACCAATTCTATGGTTCCTGTGTCATCATAAAGCCAAGCCTTTAGCCTTTTACCCTTACCAACTCCCTCGTCTGCAAAATCCTGAATTTTCCCAATTAGCTGAATGTAAGTTTCTGTTTGCTTAACCTTTTCTATTTTAGTAATGCTCCGCCTGTCTTCAAACCTAAAAGGAAAATGATTGAGCATATCCGCAATGGAAAAAACCCCCAACTCTTTTTTAAGCAATTCTGCTCTTGCAGGTCCAACCCCCTTAACAAACTCAATGGCGGTATCTAGAAAATCATTTTGCATTACTTGCCCCTCCCTTGTATCATTATCAACACGGTGTAAAGAATAATTTTTATGTCTAAACTCAGACTTAGATTTTCAATATACAGAATGTCATACCGCAACCGCTCCACCATTTCCTCCACATTCTCTGCATACCCATATTTTACCTGCCCCCAACTGGTTACACCGGGTTTAACACGGTGCAGCCTTTTGTAATAGGGCGCCACTTTTATAATTTGATCAATAAAAAACTGCCTTTCTGGCCTTGGCCCTACCACACTCATGTCACCAATAAGCACATTTAAAAACTGAGGCAGTTCATCCAACCTGGTTTTCCTTAATATTCTGCCTATGCTGGTAATTCTGGGGTCATTGTCTTTTGACAATTGTGGCCCATTGTTTTCAGCATTCACCTTCATGGTTCTAAATTTAAAGATTTTGAAAGGTAAACCTTTATGCCCTACCCTTTCTTGCTTATAAAAGATTGGTCCATGACTTGAAAATTTAATAAGAACTGCCAAAACTATCAATATTGGACTTAGTAAAATTAGCGCTACCAAAGAAAAAACAATATCAAATATTCTTTTAAGATTGCGCTGCCAGACTGACGAAATATCAAAATCTACTTCTATTAATACAGTTCCCAAAATATTATTCATGCGCACCATTCCTGTGAGAATGCTGTATAAATCTGGCAGTATTTTTATATACACCTCTAGTGAACTTAACTGATTGATTAAATTATACAATTGATGATGCTCATTTTCTTCAACAGCAATGATGACCTCTTCAATATTTTTTTGGAATATCAATTGCTCCAACCGACTACTCTCTCCCAAAATAGGCGCTTTTAAATTTGTAATGGTCGTTGAATTTTCTGACAACCGAACAAATCCTTTTATGAAAAAGCCTTGCGAAAACTTTGTATTGCTTAGCTCATCATACAAGGCCTTGGCTCTATCTCCCGTTCCAATTATCAAGGTGTTAAAACCCAATTTTGATTTTTGTATGGCCCTGTTTGTTAGGGTTGATAAAAACATTCTAAATATAGACGTAAACGTAAAAATTAAGCCAAACAATGCCAAAAACTCAATGTAATAATCTTTGTAATTGGCAATGTTATCATTTAAAACAAGTGCAAAAAATAACAGCAACGAACCAACCAAGGATGTGTTGAGTGTTTGCCACAATTCATTTAATCGACTACGTCTATATATTTTGGCGTAATAACCTGTTATAGCATAAAATGTTATCCAAAAAACAGGCACTAAAATCAATCCTAAAATTAGTTTGTTATCCAATTCTAAAGGAATTTCATATCCATGCAAAGAAGATTCAATAAACTTTTTTCTGAAATAGAAAAAACTGAGCCAAGCTAAAAACGCTGCTAGAAAGTCAAAAACAACATAACGCGCTATTTGAAAGTTCTTTTTCTTCAAAATTTATTTCAAATATGCTAGTTTTAAATTGTCTATAAACACTTTGGGCGTTCCGCTGCCATCTGTCCCGTTTACGCCACCAATGAAGATACTAACCTTAGTGCTAGCTGCAAGCGGTGCAACTTCTGTAAGCAAATTGGCATATAACTTTTTCCATTTGCCCTCTGTGGCAAAAAACTGCACTACCTCAACCTGCTTAAAAACGACTCCATCAAAGTATAAAATACCTATTTTCACGTCCACATCACTGAGCAAATCTAGTTCAACATACACATCAGTGCCCAGTTTAGGTACCTCAAATTCTGATATAGTTAGCGCCTCCCAAATTTGTCCTGTTGAATTCAATGGAAAGAAAATACCCGCACTATAACCCATATTGCTACCCTTGTAGGCATTTGGGTGCGTAAACGGAAATATGCTCAAAGAATCACTTAAAGTATTATTGTTTCCCTTCTTTAAGCTAGTAGAATTATTATCAAAATTTTCTAACCACTCAAAATGTGCGCTGCTTTTATACGTTGAGGTAGGCTTAACAGAATCTACTTTACCCCTGACCATATTAACATTGCTGACAAAAGACTCGTAAAGCTTATAGACCTTTCTACCATTAGAAATTCCGTTTTCTTTGATTGCTGGAAAAATTTCAATTCTCTTATATCCATCATTGTCAATCGGAATGGTTACAGGCAGCTCATAATTACCCACAAAAATATCATCAATCAAAACTTGCCCATTGGCTATGTCAAAAGAACTGCCACCTTGCGCATTGCTTGCTGTAAACTGGAAAGCAGCAATGTGTATATAAGATGGCACACGCACTGCTTTATCACAAGACGCTAAAACCAAGACGCCAAGGCAAAAAATAAAGTTTTTAATTTTCATTGATTTTGAGTGCGCTAAATTAATTGAAATAATATAAAAAGGAACACAGGGTGCAATAATGTTTGGTTTTTAATTGACCAAAGCTGTTTTCTGTTGCCAAAGTGCAATTGAAAGAACGCATTCGACAGTTTTCTGGGTAAAGGGCTTTGTTACCAAAAAAAATGTATCGAAACCAGCGCAACCCAGATGGATTGCACTAAGAAGAGGAAATTTACTTGTCTTTTATTCCCAACTGACACAATTTCTTTGCATAATGGCTCTGGCCTTGTTCAGCACAAGGGCAATTTTTTGAGCATCATCTAAATTTACCAACGGTGTAAACCCATAAGCCATGTTTTCTGCAAAATTCATAAACTCTTTCCTTTGGGGTTCAAAATACATTACCTTTTTGAACTGTTCCGTTGGTTTAGCCTGACTTATTGCTTCATCCATCAAACTTAATTGACCATTGTACGCATTTTTCACTTCTATTATTTCATGTTGGTCAAAATCCACTTTGTAATACCGATCCTGGTCTATAAACAAACCCGTAGTTTTGTCCTCGTTGCCAGTAGCATGAAGCAAAATATCCGCACTCCCACCATTGTTAAACTCTATTTTTAAAGTAATCATATCCACATAATTACTAAATACATTTTGTGTGTTGCAACTTACTTTTTTTATTCCTGTATTGAAACAATGCAAAGCCATGTCAATGTCCTTTACAAGCAAAGACTCTAAATTACCCCTTTCTTTAGTCCAGCGCTCTATTTTACAATACTTAGGCGTTTTTAGATATTGTCGCAGTGTTGTAAAAACCGGGGCGTTTCGTTCCATGTTCCCAAACTGAACAATGGTTCCGGATTCATTTAACAATTTAGAAAAATTATCAACCTCATGCAGCATATCAGCCATACTTTCATTTAATAAAAGATGCTTTGAATTTTTAATAAAATGACTAATTAGCTTGGAAGAAAGCGGAGAGCTTTGACAAAAAACGATGCCATCTACCCTGTTTGCAAAATTTGTTGCCAACTGTAAATCAATATTTTCAGTGCCATTTCCTTTAGACACAAAATCACCAATATCAGCATATCCAACTGGATTAAGAGCCAAACCTGTAACCTGATGTTTGAGTGTCTGAAAAGAATTTACGTCAGAAATGAATCCTAAATTATAAATCACCTGTTTCTTGCTTATTTTTGAAAACTCAAAATTGAGGTTTTTAGATTTACCTAGAAACCTCTTTTATCAACTAAATTTAGAATTTCCATTTTGAAAGACACTTACCGCCACAGAGGGCTGCGCAAAAAACTTGTAGATGTATTGATTAGCAAAGGCATTTCCAACCCAAAAGTACTCGATGCGATTGCCGCAATTCCCAGACATTTATTTATTTCTTCAGAGTTTGAAAGTTATGCATACAATGATGCAGCTTTTCCAATTTCCAGTGGTCAAACCATCAGTCAGCCTTACACCGTTGCATATCAAACCGCAATGCTTGATATAAAACCAGGTGAAAAAGTTTTAGAAATAGGAACGGGTAGCGGCTATCAGGCTGCTGTACTGGCCCATTTAGGAGCCAACCTTATCTCTGTGGAGCGTATTGAAAAATTGCACTTATCTGCAAAAAAGATATTGAAAGAGCTAAACTATGATGCCACCCTAATTTATGATGATGGTTCTTTGGGAGTTAGTAAATATGCCCCTTATGACAAAATTATTGTGACCGCAGGTGCACCCAGAATACCCATGAGTTATATCAATCAATTAAAAATAGGTGGAAAAATTATTATTCCTGTTGGTAAAACAAAAAGTCAGCAAAAAATGGTGTTGGCCACCAAAACTGCTGAGGGCGCAATAAGCCATGAAATACTAGGCGACTTTAAGTTTGTACCCCTTATTGGTGAACAAGGCTGGGAGGTTTGAATTTTGAATTAAAAAACAAAAGTGTGTGGTTTCTAAACAAACACTAACAACTTGCATTTCAAGCGAATTCCGATGTAGATCGGAAGAGAACAAAAACTAGAACGACTCCGCCAAAAGAGTCAAGGCCTTTTCTAAATATGCGTTATCAACACCATCAAAATGGGCAAATTTTGTTGAATCGATGTCAAAAACACCCAAAACATCCTGATTTTTGTACAAAGGCAATACAATTTCTGAATTACTTTGTGCGGAACAGGCTATATGACCTTCAAATTCATGCACATTGTCAACAATCTGGGGCATATTTTCTTTCCATGCCACTCCACAAACGCCTTTACCAAAAGCAATTCTGGTGCAGGCTACTGGTCCTTGAAACGGCCCTAAAACCAGTTCATTCTTTTTGACAAGATAAAAACCTACCCAATGTGGCGAGAAGATTTCATAATAGAGTGCAGAAAAATTTGCCAAGTTGGCAATCATATCTTCCTCACCCTGCAACAATGCCTCTAGCTGTTGATTAAAACGCTTGTATAATGTCTCCTTAGATTCCATTAAAATAAACCTATTGGAGAAACAACTGAAGCTGAACTTTCCTCCTTCTTTTTCTTTTTATTGGCGCCAATTCCTTTGGCAAAGCCGAAATAAGTATTGACACCATAAAAGTCTTTCTGTGTAACGATCGACTTCAAATTATCACTGCCAACAAAAACTGGCCCTACTCTAATAAAACCGCCTAACTGAAAGTGACTATAATCGCCACCCATTGTAAGTGGCAATGAAACTTCTAAATGCTTGTGTTCAAACCTAGGCAAAAGTGTAATTTGAGATGGGCGATGAATGGTAATTTTGTTTGGTTTGATGCCTCTAATATCCTGATAAACAATTGCACCCAAATAAAAAGATTTGAATACATTGAAATCAAATTGAATACTTAACATAGAAGGCAAATGATAAATTAAAGGATTTTGACGTGTAATATCAAAATAGACATTGGCAACACTATCATAATAAGCCACAGCCTTTTCAGAGGTAATACCATCTTCTGTTGCTCTGTCTGTTGCGCTGTCTGTTCTAAAAGTAAAGGGTGCTTTGGACTTGACACTATAGGCTTTGGTATTGTTTTTAAAACTTATCGAACCTACATCAACCAATGACAAACCCGCTTTGAAAAGGTAATTTGTTTTATTACTTGTTAAATCACCTGTTACTTTTGGATTATACTCTATCATTACACCTGCATCCCAAGCGAAACCCAAATTGCTCGATATGGAAGGTAATAAATCCCTTGCACTGAAATTTTGTATAATATCAGGATTGTTGTAGCCATAGCCAAAATCCGCATTATTAACTCGTACACTGTCCTTTCCAGAAATTTGCAAATCCAAATCATTCACTTGGGCATAGGCATTGGCATTGCCCACCAACAATTTGGCGGAAACACCTGCTTTGATTTTAAATGATTTTATTTGCATGACATCAGAGCCAAAAGACAATGCGAATTCTTGATAAGAAAGTGCATTCATGTTAAAAGTTAAATCACCCAATGTTTGGCCTACTGAAAGGTTATAAGGTGGTGTAAAAAGAACATTTCCATTTGAAGAATCAATACCATGAATAGCAATTCTAGCTAAGGATTCATCTACTTTGGTAAAGGTTATTCCAGTTCTGTTTTTCATTGAAAACGCAACGGCCATTTTTTTATTGATACGATACATATAGGCAGGACCCCGTAATTCCGCCTCTATATAAAAATTTTTATCCTTCCCATTTAAATTTTCCTTCAGCCACTGGGGTTGAAACTGCACATTGCCCGTTGAATCTTTATATTGTGCTGGAACCTTATCGTTGATGTAATCTCTCACAGTAAAAGGTGCGCCCCATGAAATATAATCATTGACAATATTTAAACCCAACCCAAATCCATTGACATACATTTTATACGCATTGCTACCCAAACTGGCCGGATTGGTGTAAGCGGCATTGGTACCACCATAGTTGCTAATGCTGCTTCCAAGCCATTGTTGAGAAAAGACCCGAGCACCAGAAAAAAGCATTATGGAAAGTATTAAAAATGATTTTAACTGTTTTATTTTTATTGCCATACTTTTAGTATTTATTTTGCATCAAAACTACAATATTAAATGAAACCAAAAAATATTGCCACAATAGCATTTTTGATGCTCGCTATTTCTGTTGTAACTGGGGCAATTGGTGCGCACGCATTGAAAGAAAAATTGTGCGATAGCTGCTTGAACACTTTTGAAACAGGAGCAAAATATAATTTTTACGGAGCCTTAACACTTTTATCCATTGCAGCCCTAAGTGCAGGCAGTAGAGTTTATTTTTCTTGGAGTTTGGCAATCGTTCTGCTCGGTATAATTCTTTTTAGTGGTGGATGCTACATTGCTGCTTTTAGAGAAATCTACCCCACATTAGGTCAAACTGGCAGTAAAATAGCGCCTTTTGGAGGTATTTTTATGATTGTCGGTTATGTTATAATGGCTTTACAAAGTTATAGACACCCGCTGAAATGAAAAAACTTTTAATCATGCGCCATGCCAAAACGGAGTCTGCTGAAATTTTCAGAAGCGACTTTGTCAGAAACTTAACGCCCAATGGAAATTCTCAGGCCACCAAACAAGGCAAATTTTTATCATTGCTTCCTTTTGAACCACAACAAATTTTGGTAAGTCCGTCAAACAGAACTATCCAAACCTTAGAAGGGTTATTGCCTGAAACACAATGGGAAAATGCCTCGGTTCATGTACAGGACAACCTGTATCATTGCAATGTTTCCAATTTATTAAAAATTATCAATACTACAGACAATGAAATCAATAACCTTATGCTTATTGGACATAATTTTGGTATGTTAGATTTAGTACAACATTTTTCGAAAGAATATATTGAAAAATTTAGTACGGGTAGCATGGCTATGTTTGAATTTGATGTTCACAATTGGGCTGAGATAGAACCAGAAAATGCCAATCAAATTTACATAAAATCCCCTTTGGATGATTGATGGATAACAACCATTTACATACAGAGAAGGAAACATTTTTTGTTGAGGTAGCCTTACCCCTTCCATTAGAAACTTTTACCTATCGTGTTCCATTTGCGTTAAACAGTAAAATTAAATTGGGGCAAATGGTAGCGGTGCGTTTTGGCAGAAAAATAAAAAAACTGTATGGCGGTGTTGTGATGCAAATAAGTACCGTGGTTCCAAAAGATTTTCAGGCAGCTTATATTGAAGATATTGTAGACGAAATTCCAATAATCAATGATTATCAATTGACGTTTTGGAAATGGCTAGCCAACTATTACATGAGCAACTTAGGAGATGTAATGATTGCTGCCCTGCCAGCTGGACTTAGAGTCAACGGTGAAACCAGAATTTTTACAGCGGATAACACAAACATTGGAGATGGTCCCTTGGATGAAAATGAAATCAAGGTTTTAGCAGCACTTGACCAAAATGCATACCTAACCATTGACAAAATCCAAAAAATGTTCAATTTGCCTTATCCTTTAAAATACATTAAATCATTGTACGAAAAAGGCTTGATTAAAGTGGCAGATGAAATATTAAAAAACTTCAAACCAAAAAGAGTTGCAATGGTACGTCTGCATGAAAATGCACAAGATGAAACCTTATTGCGAACATGGATAGAGCAGATGGAAAAACGCTCTTTAAAACAGTTAAAAGCATTGCTTTATTTATTGCAAAATCAGCATGAGCAGGTTGAGAAAAAACAATTGCTGAATCAAACAGGGGCTTCTGCGGCCATTCTTAAAAGCTTAGAAGAAAAACACATTGTGATTCAATACTTCAAGGAAGAATCAAGACTGAGCACTTTTACTGGCAAATTAGAAGAATTTACCTTAAGCACTGAACAAACTGAGGCTGTTGCTGAAATTCAAAAAAGTTTTGATGAACACAAGCCTGTCTTACTATTTGGACCAACAGCATCAGGAAAAACGTATGTTTATTTGTCCCTCATCAAAAAAGCATTGGCCGAGGGTAAACAAGTTTTATACCTGTTGCCTGAAATTGCGTTGACCGAACAAATGATTCAGAAACTGAGCACATTTTTGGGTGATGAAGTATTGGTAACCCATTCTAAATACTCACAAAATGAAAGAGCAGAGGCTTGGGATCTATTGCGGAGTAAAGCGGTAAATGTAATTGTAGGTCCGCGTTCTGCCATTTTTAGTCCCTTTTTTGACTTAGGGCTTATCATTGTTGATGAAGAGCATGAAAATAGTTTCAAACAGACCGATAAATCACCGCGCTTTAATGGCAGAGATGCGGCCATTATGTTGGCAAAATTTGCCAATGCAAACATTATTTTAGGGAGTGCAACACCTTCCATCGAAAGCATGTATGCTGCCAGACAACACAAATACAACTTGGTATCTTTGGCTAGTAAATTTGACCAAGCTGGAAGCATCGCATTTACCGAAGTAAACCTTACTGAGGCAAAGGAAAAAAATAAGCTCAAGAGCATGTTTACGTTTGAAATGATTGATGAAATTAAAAATACGGTAAATGCTGGAAAGCAAGCGATTATCTTTCACAACAGAAAGGGCTTTGTGCCTATTACCACTTGCACCAGTTGCGGATGGATACCGCATTGTGTTAACTGTGACATTGCCTTAACGTATTACAAATACAATCAAGAAATGCGTTGTCATTATTGTGGTTTCAAAACAAAGCCACCTGCGGCATGCCAGGATTGTGGTTCGACAGCTTTAGAAATAGAAGGGTACGGAACAGAAAAAATTACAGAAGATTTAAAATTATTGTTGCCAGAAATTGGTATTGAGCGGTTTGATCAAGAATCTACAAGAAAAAAGAAAGCCCACAAAGAGTTGATAGATGGATTTGCAAAAGGTGACATCAAAATATTGGTAGGCACTCAACTTTTAGCAAAGGGTTTTGATTTTGAATCAGTGGATTTTGTTGGTGTTGTGAATGCAGACCATATGCTGTATTTTCCAGACTTTAGAAGTGGTGAAAGAACCTTTCAGTTGATTACGCAAGTAGCTGGAAGAACGGGTAGAAGAGACAGAGTGGGTAAAGTAATGCTACAAACGCATCGCTCAAACCACCCTATAATCAATGCCATTATGCAACATGATTATTACCAAATGTATGAAACGGAGTTGGCAGAGCGCAACAAATTTAGTTACCCTCCATTTACACGATTAATTTTGCTGCAAATAAAAAGCTTTGAGGCATTTGATGCAGAGAAAGCTGCCAATTTCTTGGGTAAAACACTAAAACCAATTTTTGGTGAACGCATATTGGGTCCAGCAAAACCCCATGTATCTAAAGTAAAACGTTGGCATATAAGAGAAATACTGATTAAGATAAACAGAACCACAGATGATTTATTGGCAATTAAAAAAGCCATTAAAAAAGAAGTTGACCAATTTCATCAATCTTCGGACTTTAAAAAAGTGCGCGTTACCATCAATGTTGATCCCAGTTAGTTTTTTAAAATAACATGACTACCAAAAGGAAACCATTAAAAGGAGCTCGTGGCAAAAGGAGAACTTCCAGAAAAAACCATTTACCAATGTACTGTTTGGTGATTGGAATTGTAACAGTAATTTTAGGCATTGCCTATGTGCAATATAAAAATTATTTACAAAAAAAGTTTTTCAAAAGCATTGGCATTGACCAGTACGAAAATGGTTTGCAAGCCGTTAAAATTAATTATGGATCCAAGCTGTTGTTCAATGCCAATAAAAATGGCATTTCAGCCAATTACATCAATGCTTTGTGCATGCTAGAATGTGGTGGCGCTCGTAAGATTATTCCTAGGTTTGAACCACACATTTACAAGAGACTTATCCAATTAAAAAAAGGCGAAATCAAAAGCTATGAAGGAATTTCAAGTGAACAAATGCAATTGTTTTCTGATAAAACCATTATCAATATGGCAAGCAGTTGGGGTCCATTACAAGTAATGGGTTATCATTGTTTGCACATCAACACCAGCCTGAATGAATTTATAGGCGACAGTGTTATCAAACACTCTGTAAACTGGATAAACAAAGAGTATGGATATTTACTCAAAGACCAACGTTATCAAGATGCTTTTCACCGGCACAATGCAGGCTGCAATTACCCTTTGCTAGGCGCGCCCAAAACCCATGACCCACAGTATGTCAATAAGGGGTTGAAATTTATGGAGTATTATGAAAGGGAAATGCTGAGGAATGAGATATGAGTATTTAGTGGTTAGTTGTTAGTGACTTGTTGTTCATGCCTGAATAACGTTGACCGTTTTTATTTTTAAATAATGTGAAACTTTAATTGTTTATACAATAAAAGATGATTGTGCTAATAAAATTATTGTTGAGCAATTCAAAAAAAATGAACCACAACAATATTGCCGTTAAATCGAGTACAGCTATACTGTTCAATATTTTAATTAATAACCAAAACAATTGTAAATCCATTTTTTTTTCACTTCAATGCAACCTTTTTGATATTAACTTTTGTCAAAGGGTCAACAATAACATTTAAAAGATAAAAGAATATGAAAAGAACATTTAAAACAACTGCACTGGTTATTGGGATGATAACCCTTGCGATTACAGGATGTAGAAAAGAAGCTGCTAAATTTACAACGGATGAAAAAGCAGCCAACACTGATAACGCAACGATTGAGGCACTCATCGTGCAATCTGAGCAAGACAACGATGCCATGGAAGCCAACTACAATGCGCTGAGTGACGATATCAGTATGGAAAATGAAGGAATAGCAGCAGATTATGCTGTTGAGCCTGAAGATATTGACGCGGATGAAAATTCTACCGATGCTCGTGTAAAAGAAAGAGCAAAAATAAGACGCAATTCATTTATCCATTGCTTAAGGAAAGTTGAATTGGAAAAAGATCAAATTAGAAAAATCAAACATGCAATAGAAAACTATCGAGACTGCAAAGCATCTGCTATCAAACGTGCACGTGCCATCTATGCTGAACTTCATACCAAATATAAAGCATTGGCTCAAGAACAAACACGTCTATACAAAGCAGGTAAAATAACCAAGGATGAGTATGAGGCAAGAATTTCTAGAATTAGACACGCATTCTCTAAAGAACTAAGGGAGTTGCAACTAAAAGAAAAATTGCACGAAGCATTTAAAAAATGTTACAAAGTTTTGTTACATGATATCAACGGAGTGTTATCTGAAAGACAATGGAAAGCTTTTGTTAATTGCTACAAAAGAGTTTAACACAAAGAATAATTTTTAAACAAAAAGGCTTTCTATTCATTTAGAAAGCCTTTTTTTTTGTTTAAATGGTAGGCTGTATTTTTATTTCATTCGTTCAGAACTTACAAAAAAGTCTTTTAAGACTTGCAGTATATACTTTTAATGCATACTTTTGTATAACAATTTAACGACTATGAAAACTTTATCCCTAAAATTAGACGATCAAATATTTGAGGATGCTGAAGAAATGACCACAAAGCTCAATCTTGCTAGAAACCGCTATATCAATGAAGCTGTTAGCATTTATAACCTATTCAACAAAAGACGATTGTTAAAAAATCAACTTGCAAAAGAATCAAAACTAACAAGCAAAGACTCTATGGACATATTGCGCGAATTTGAAATGCTTATAGATGAAAATTAAGCAGTATGAAATATGGCTTGCCGATCTTAACCCAAGTATAGGAACAGAGCCCGGTAAAACCAGACCCGTTGTAATTATCCAAACGGATCTGTTAAATGAATATCATTTATCGACCATCATTTGCCCAATAACCACCAATGTTCAATCTGATGTAAATTTGTTACGTATTCATTTAAAAAAGGGGCAGCTAGACAAATTGAGTGATGTATTGATTGACCAAATTAGAGCAATAGACAATAAAAGGTTTATCAGTAAAGTGGGGCATTTGAATAAAACCCAAATACTTAAAATTAAAGAAAACATTCGCATTGTACTTGATTTATAAGTAAAATTATAAGCCAATTTCGTTTAGTTAAGGGTAGTTCAAACTTTCACACAGTTCTGAACTTTGGGAATTTAACCCCCCAATAATTTTTATAACGATGCCAACCTTAACTAAAATCGTATTACGAGAAACCTCGTTGCAAAAATCGTAATTCGTAATTCATAATTTTTAATTAAAAATTAACCCTACTCCCCCTCTGGTGCTAAAGTTACCTCCAGCCCATCAATGGCATCATTAATTTTTATTTGGCAACCCAAACGGCTTTTATCATCATTCACAAAAAAAGCCTCATCCAACATGGCTTCTTCATCATCAGATTTTTCTGCCAGTTCATGGTCGCTCTCTATATATACCTGGCAAGTAGCGCACATTGCCATGCCACCACAGGTTGCTTTTACAGGAAGCTCATGCATGCGCATTACTTCCATTAAATTGAGCCCCATGTCCGTAGGTGCTTCTAGACTGTGTCTTACGCCCACCCTATCTGTAACAAAAACTGTGATTTGATTGTCCATGTCTATTTTTAAAATCCGGTTACTCCGTTTACGGTGGTATATTTTAAAACCAAGTTTTTATCCGGATAAATGCGCTTAAAGGCAGACTGTACCATTAAAGTAGCTTCATGAAAACCACATAAAATCAACTTCAGCTTTCCTTCGTAATGGTTGACATCTCCGATAGCATAAATGCCATCTAAATTGGTTGAATAATCCAAGGTATTTACCAAAATGCTATCCTTGTTCAGTTCTAAACCCCAATTGGCTATTGGCCCTAAAGTTGGCATTAAACCAAACAGCGGCAGAAAATAATCTGTTTCTATATACTCCTTGGGCATATCTTTTATACTAATACCTACAGATTTTAAGCTTCCAACCCCAATCAACTCATCCACCTCTGCATTGACAACCATTTTTACTTTTCCAGTATGTGCCAAATGCATTACTTTTTCTACTGAATCCAATGCTCCTCTAAATCCAGTTCTTCTGTGCACCAAGGTACACTCACTGGCAATATCTGCTAAAATAACGGTCCAATCTAGGGCAGAGTCTCCACCACCACTAATAACTACACGTTTATCTCTAAACTTTTCAGGATCCTTTATAATATAATCCACACCACATTGCTCGTAATCCAGCAGATTGCTAATAGGCGGTTTTCTTGGGGTAAACACCCCTAAACCTCCTGCGATGGCAACATTTTTTGCCACATGTTTTGTTCCTTTATCCGTAGTAACACACCAACGACCATCCTCCATTTTTTCCAATTTCTCCGCTTGTTCACCAAGGGTAAAACCTGGGTGAAACGGTGCAATTTGCTCCATTAACTTATCCACCAACTCACCTGCCATAATGGTAGGATAACCAGGAATATCATAAATGGGTTTTTTGGGATAAATTTCTGCCAACTGGCCACCTGGCATCGGCAAAGAATCAATTAAATGGCACTTTAGTTTAATTAAACCTGCCTCAAAAACGGTAAATAACCCAACAGGTCCTGCACCAATTATTATTATATCTGTTTCTATCACGCTTCGTATCGCTGTAAATATGAGCTGCAAATTTAAGGCAATCAATTACAATTTAGCATTATGTATGCTAATTTTAATGTTTAATTGCAGCTTGCGCATAGAACTTTGTATCTTCATTCATGGCACAAATTGATTGAATTTATAATTTTGGACTAAACTTTTGAGAAAATTTTCTGTTCATTGCTACTTCCTAAAAACGCTTAGCGAAAATCAAACCTCAATGTTGCAGTTTATCCAACTGTTTGTCATGAATTTTACTGAGTGTGAGTAAAGCTATAATAGCACCTACTACAGCCAATCCCATATCTGACTGGGTATCCCATACATATCCTTGTGTTCCAAGAAAAGCTTCTGCCGATTCGCCTGATGATAAAGCCACAACCCATTCAACCAATTCATAGAAAGCACTAAAGCCTAGACAAAATGTAACCACTAAAAAATTCTCCCACCCCTTTGCGTTAACAACATTCTTTCTTATAAAAATTTCTCTTGCTAAAATGGCGGGTACAAAGCCTTGAGCAAAGTGTCCAAGCTTGTCATAATTGTTTCTAGACAAGTTAAATATATCCTTAATAGCGTCAAACAGTGGCACTTCAGCATAAGTATAGTGCCCACCAACCATCAAAATAATTGCATGAATTAGAATTAAATTATAGGATAGTTCGGTTAACGGAAATGACTTTTCTGTCTTCCATAAAACAATAACTCCGATCAATGCTGGCAAAACTTCTAAGAACCAAGTAAAATAATCATGCGGATTTATACCTGACCAAATTAATATTGTAATAAAGGCAAGTATCCAAAGTTTTCTACGCATAGTATTTATTTTTTTGACCATAATTTATCTTATTTGCTAAGACCCAATTATCCAATCCCACACCCTTGGAATAAATATAATTCCCCCAACAATTAGCGAAACGATTGCGGAAATTAATACAGCAGCTGCGCCATAATCCTTTATCATTCCTATTTTTTCGTTCCATTTAGGTTCTACAAAATCTGAAAGCTTTTCAATTGCTGTGTTAAGAATTTCCGCAATAATTACCATTCCTGATACCATAATGATGGCAATCCACTCTGTTGGGGAAATATTAAAAAGAACGCCTAACACAACTGCAGCAAACAATGCAATCAAGTGCAACTGCGCATTGTGCTCATTTTTGACCAAATTTTTGATACCATTACAAGCAAAAACAAAACTTCTTAATCTTTTTTTGGTTGAAAATTTTGTAGCGGTATTCATTATACTTCCGGGAAATAAAGTAATTGCTGTTCCTTATTCAATACAAAGTTGATTTAATTCGTTGAAATCATAAATTATTAGGTAGTTCTTGTTATAAAGTATCCGCATTATCCGACAAAAATCGGTTTCGTTAAAAACCATAAAACAGCCTAACTCATTAACAACCCGGTCTATAAAAAATACAAAAACTTAATCTCCAAATTAAATAAACCAGCAAAGAATGCCTGCATTGCTTCGCTGTCCACCTTTTTACAACGTACAATTGCTTTATAGCCATCGGGCAATACCTCTTGTGATATAACGGCAACATCGGGGTTATTGATAAGCTGATACCATTGATTTTCATCTCCAAACTGTGCTTTAACCTCATATACCTCTGATATGCTGACAGTAATTACCTTAGCTTTTTCTATAGCTAAAGCGGCAGAGCCGCCATATGCCGCAATTAAACCAGGTACTCCTAAAATAACGCCTCCATAATACCGAACTACAACAATACCCACCTGTGTTAAATCCAAACTTTGCATTGCACGTAAAATGGGCTTACCTGCACTGTTTGAGGGCTCGCCATCATCACTGCAATGACACTCGCTTTTATCAGGGTGCAAAACATAAGCCCAACAATGGTGCGTGGCATCAGGATATTTAGCCTTTACCTTTTTTAACCAAGTATCAAATACCGTTTTGCTTTCAATTTTAAGGGCATACGCATAAAAAACACTACCCCGATCCTTCAACTCAGCACGCGCATTTTTCAATATTGTTTTATAGTCATTTTCAAACAACATACTGCAATAATATAATACTCACAATACTTAATAACAAACCCAACCATTGCAAATTGTTGAGTTTATCTTTAAAAAATAAAATTCCACCCAAAGTGGACAGCAAGATAACAGCACTGTTATTGGTGGTAAAAATACTTGTAGCCGTCCAAGTGTTGAGCATTTGAATTCCTTTAAGCAAAAAGAAAATAGAAAAAAAATTGGGAATACCCAAAGCTATCCCTGCTAGGATATCCTTTGTACTAAAACGTTTGTTTTTACTAAACAACAACCAAAGGAATCCAACCAAAAATGCACCCGTAAAAATTTGTGTTGCCGCGGCTAATGGAGATGCCCCATTCAAAAATTTTAAATCTATCCATTTCATGCAAGTATCAATAATTCCTGAACCAAAAAATACTAAAAAAGGGAACCAAAATTTGCCATTTTGCCTCATATGCTTTAGACCTTTAAAATTGGTGAGCACCACTACCAATAATGCAAGAAACAAAGCAAGAGCTATTTGCCAGGTAAAGCTTTCATGCAAATAAAAGACAAAAAACAAGCTGGGGACAACCATTGCCATTTTAGCAGAAACCACATTTACAGAAATACCATAATAAAACGTTGTTCTAGCCATGCTATAAAAAATAACAATAAACAATATCCCTAAAAGTAGGGTAAACCAATATCCCTCCGCACTTCTACTTTGATCACTAAATACAAACACCTGTGCCATTACCTGACCTATTAAACTGCATGTTAAGTAGTTGAAAACGATGGCAGTTTTCTCATTGATTTGAAACTTTCCAAATAATTTAAAAATCCAATTGATGGCAGAAGAACAAATAATAGCAAGAACTAAAAAAATCATTGCTTGTGGTAAAAATCTATGGTATTGTTCTCCATAACAACGTGTTTTGTATTGTTAAAACCAACACCCCTAGGTGCTAAAACGCCCTCTTTAAGATTCAAATCCTGATTGGTTATACACCTAATTTCATCTACCAAACCAGCGTCTAAAAAGGATTGAATTGTTTGTGAACCACCTTCTATCATTACCGTACCTATAGTATTTTCATACAAGGTTTTTAAAATTTCATCCAGGTTTTTAAAAGTAAAATGTTGCAAACCAGCAGGAAAATTAGACGATGCATCATTGCTAAAAATAAAGATAGCTGCGTTGTCCTTAAAAAAATCATATTCAAAAGTCTGAACAGCGCCTATCACTGCTCTTGCAGGATTTCTAGCTTTCAAATCACGCACGGTCAGCTGTGGATTATCTGTTTTAAGGGTTCGATGACCGATTAAATAGCAGTCAATTTGTGAACGCCACTGCTGTGTCCATAAATTAACCATTGCATTGCTGATAGCGGTCCGCTTGTTTATTTTACCGATAAAACCATCCGCACTTTGCGCCCATTTTACAATTACATACGGTCTTTGAGTTTTAATGCTTTTTATAAAGGCTTGGTTGAGCTTTTCACATTCCTCTTTTAGAACCCCAACTATTACTTCGATTCCCATTTTTTCGAGTTGTTCTATGCCCTTTCCCATTACCAAAGGGTTGGGGTCTAACATACCTATCACCAAGGTTTTGCACGGAACATCCTTAAACAACAAACAGCATGGTGGGGTTTTACCCTGATGACTACAAGGTTCAAGATTAACGTATACGGTGCATTCCTTTAAAACAGATTTGTCTGCTATTTGAGCAAAAGCGTTGACTTCTGCATGCGCTTCCCCAAAGCCTTGATGAAACCCCTCAGCAATAATTTTTTCTTGGTGTACAATAACACAACCTACTAAAGGGTTGGTTCTATTATGACCTTTGCCTTGAGCCGCCAATTGCAAACAGTATTGCATGTATTTTTCATGGATTGACATGTTGATAATCGATGCGAATTTAGCTCAATTTAAAACAATCAGAAAACAGAGAAGCTTGCCTTCTTCTTTAGGTCTAAACTTCTACCAAATAATTGATATAAATAAAACCAATAAATCTTTACGAATAAAACTTTTTGTTTAACTTTGCTTTTCAAAATGCAACATTTTCCCATTACAAAATTTCCCAATCAATACACACAACCCGAAAAGCATTTTCTATCCAAAGTTTTTTCGGAAGAAATACTGCTATATGCTGAAGAAGCGCGAGCAGATTTAGCAAAAATATGGCTGGAGGCTTTAGAAAGTGGAGCTCCTTACCAATATGTAATTGGCAAAACCGTGTTCTACAACCTCTCATTGGAAGTAAATCCGCATGTTTTAATTCCAAGGCCAGAAACAGAAGAAATGGTTGGCATTGTTTTAAACAAAAAACCTAAACCAAAAACCGTTTTAGACATTGGGACTGGAAGTGGATGCATTGCCGTTGCACTCAAAAAAAATCTCAACAAGACCACCATCATCGCTTTGGATATAAGTTTAGAGGCTCTAGAAACTGCGAAAAGAAATGCATTGAAAAACAATGTAGCTATCCATTTTTTACATGACGATATCATCAGTCCAAAACAAATTTATGGCCAATTTGATTTGATAGTGAGCAACCCCCCATATATTGGGGAAGACGAAATATTGGATATATCAGTGGTTAACCATGAACCCAATTTGGCTTTATTTGCACTAAAAGATGTGCTGAAATACTATAAAGCGATAGCCAGTTTTGCTACTGGTCATCTTAAACCTGGCGGAGAAATATTAGTAGAAATCAATCAGAAGTATGGCAATCAAACCAAAGCTGTGTTTGAAAATAACGGGTTTAAAGCAACCTTATTGAAAGACATGAGTGGAAATGACAGATTCGTCAAAGCATCTGCCAGAAAGTGAAAAAAATCTTCTCGATAAGTTACGCATTTTTAACATTTCTATGATGCACTGCCAATAGAATTGTATTAATATTGTTGGCTCAAAAGAAAACAAGATAGATATATTCATGAAAATAGGTATAGCGTGTTATCCAACCTATGGTGGGTCAGGTGTAATTGCAACAGAATTAGGAAAGGCCTTAGCCAATAATGGACATGAGGTTCATTTTATTTCCTATAACCAGCCTGCAAGACTGGATTCTTTTAGAGAAAATGTCTTTTACCACGAAGTAAACATTAACAGCTATCCCCTTTTTGATTATTTGCCTTATGAAACTATCTTGGCTAGTAAATTTGTAGACATTGTTTTAAGCAAGGATTTAGATTTATTGCATGTTCATTATGCCATACCCCACGCAAGCGCGGCATTGATGGCTAGAAATATATTGCAGGAAAAAGGAAAATATTGCCCTGTTATTACCACCTTGCATGGAACTGATATTACCCTAGTGGGCAAAGACCCCACTTATGAACCAGTAGTAAGTTATAGCATCAATCAATCAGATGGAATTACAGCAGTTTCAGAAAGCCTAAAAAAAGATACTTATGCCAATTTTAGCATTAGCAAAGACATAGAAGTCATTCCAAACTTTATTGATTTTCAAAGATTTTCAAAACAACAAAAAAACCACTTTAAAACCGCCATTGCCCACAATGGCGAAAAAATAATCATTCATACCTCTAACTTTAGAAAAGTAAAAAGGGTTGGAGATGTGGTCAAAGTATTTGCAAAAATTAATGAGAAAATTGACAGCAAACTTTTATTGATTGGTGATGGACCTGAAAGACCTACTATTGAAAAAATGTGTCGTGAACACAGCGTGTGTGACAAGGTAATATTTTTAGGAAAACAGGAGGCCATCGAAGAGGTTTTGAGCGTTGGAGATTTGTTTCTTTTACCATCTCAAACAGAAAGCTTTGGATTGGCTGCATTAGAAGCCATGGCTTGTGAAGTCCCTGTCATTTCTTCCAATGCTGGTGGATTGGCAGAGGTCAATATAAATGGGATTACTGGTTATGCTTGTCCGGTTGGCGACATAGACATGATGGCAGCAAGAGGAATTGAAATTTTAGAAGATGAAGCAAGACTAAATAATTTCAAACACAATGCTTTGAAACACGCTCAAAAATATGCGCTCGCTAATATTTTGCCATTGTATGAAAATTATTATATAAAAATTATAGCAAAGACTAAAAATTATACCCAACAACAAGTTTAGTAAATTGACAGCATGAAAATCGTTTTAGTAGCATTGGGAGGCGCATCAGGAGCTATTTTAAGATATCTCATTAACATTTTTTGTAAGGATTGGAGTTTTTTACATATACCACTATCAACCACCTTCATCAATTGTTTAGGATGTTTTTTAATAGGCATTTTTAGTGTTTTATTGATTCAACAGGAGTATGCCAATTACAGGTTGTTATTGATTACTGGATTCTGCGGTGGTTTTACCACATTTTCTGCTTTTGCCATGGAGCAAAAAAACCTCATGGAGAGTAAAATGTTCGGACAGCAAATACTGCACTTGGCGTTGAACAATATTTTAGGAATAATATTTGTTTTATTAGGGTATTATATTGCTCAAAAAATATGGCTATATGAATAAGAAAATTACATTTACCCTTATATTGATGCTTGGTTTTTTAAATCAACTGATGGCTATTCAGATAATGATACCCATGGACGAAACGCAAAAACAACACTTGCGCGCCTATGGTATCGCTTATTATCTGTTGGATAAAGGCATCGAGGTTGATTGGCTGCTAAACTACAAAGGAGGCAGTTTTATGTTTCCTTACAATGTAGAATATGAGAAAGAATGTATTTTAAGAGGGGTTTTGTATGAACAAAAAACTGAGTCAGAGGCCAATGGTATTATTGCCACCATCAATAATCCCGATGTAAACATGAATGATTTAAAACTATTGCGTGCCCCTAAAATTGCCGTTTATAGTCCTAAATCTAAGCAGCCTTGGGATGATGCTGTAACGCTGGTTTTAACTTATGCAGAAATACCATACGATATTATTTTTGATGAAGAAGTAATGGAGAATAAGTTGCCTTTATATGATTGGCTTCATTTGCACCATGAGGATTTTACAGGACAGCAAGGAAAATTTATTGCTTATGCTGGCACTTCTTGGTACCAAGAACAGGTAAAAGAAGGAGAAATCATGGCTGCTAAATACAATTTCTCTAAAGTATCTCAGCTTAAACTGGCAGTTGCAAAAAAGATTAGAGCGTTTACCAGTGGTGGTGGTTTTCTGTTTGCCATGTGCAGTGCCACAGACACCTATGATATTGCCTTAGCCGCAGATGGGCTGGATATTGTAGCCAACGTTTATGATGGCGATGCCTATGACCCCAACGCTCAAGCCAAGTTAAATTTTGACGACTGCTTTGCTTTCAAAGACTTTAACATCATTAACAATCCCTACATCTATGAGCACAGCGATATTGATGTTGACAATACTACAAGAGGGTTTAAAATTAAGGAAGAAGATGACTATTTTACACTTTTTGATTTCTCTGCAAAATGGGATGTTATTCCTTCAATTCTATGTCAAAACCATACCCAAATCGTAAAAGCCTTTTATGGGCAAAATACGGCATACAGAAAAGAGAAAGTAAAAAGCAATGTTTTAATTATGGGTGAAAACAGAGGAATGGGTGAAGCAAGATACCTTCATGGAACCTTTGGCAAAGGTACTTGGACATTTTATAGTGGCCATGATCCAGAAGATTATCAGCATATTGTTGGAGAACCACCTACAGATTTATCTCTACACCCCACCTCACCTGGATATCGTTTAATTTTGAACAATATTCTGTTCCCATCCGCAAAAAAGAAAAAACAAAAAACCTAAAAAACCCATGATAGTAAAAAAGAGTATAACTCATGGAATCTCGATTGCTGTGCGTTGCAAATTTTTGGATAAGGCTAACGGTCAGTACTGCTACTCCTATGAAATTAGCATTCGCAACACCAGCAACCAAATGGTTCAACTAACACACAGACACTGGGATATATTTGATTCTATAACAGGAGACCGCATTGTGGAAGGTGAGGGAGTTGTAGGTGAAAAACCAATTTTACAACCAGGCGAGTTTCATAAATACAGCAGCATGTGTACTTTATTAAGTACTTATGGTAGCATGAGCGGATACTATAAATTTATTCGTTTTGATGATAAAAAAATCCTTCGGGTAAAAATACCAAAATTTGAATTGGTTTTTCCAGGAACACTGAACTAAGCAATTCTTTTGTAGAAATTTGCAAAAAACCATTCTCCTTTATCTTAAATTAAACTTTACAGCACCAGTCAAAGTTTAAAAGCAAGCGCGTATTTTTTAGGCACTGGAGAAATAACACTCCAATTATCTGAAAATGTGACTATTACACTAATAGCCGCCAAAATAATTATATTTTTAAAACATTCTTTTTTTTCATAGAAATAAAATCTACCTTTGCACTGCGGGGTGGAGCAGTGGTAGCTCGTTGGGCTCATAACCCAAAGGTCGCAGGTTCGAGTCCTGTCCCCGCAACTATCAAATCTCAATATTGTATAATATTGAGATTTTTTTTATTTATCGTTAGTATAAATGAGTGTTCAACAGTATTGCTTCAAACAAAACCCTTATACCCTCCCTGTAACAAAATACATATCAATTTCTCCTTTGTTTTTGGCTTCCACTTTTCCTCTGTAAGTAAATGAAAACTTGTCTTTTACCAATTCATAGGTTTCGGCAGAAACATTAATTTGACCCGTTAAACTATGCTGCTCCATTCTGGCAGCAGTATTTACCGTATCGCCCCAGATATCATAGGCAAACTTCTTCAACCCTACAACACCTGCCACAATTGGACCAGTATGAATTCCAATTCTTATTTCAAAAAATAGTTTCTTTTCTTTTTGAAGCATTTTTACCCTGTCTGCAATAAATTTTTGTATGTCTAATGCTGCCAAAACCACTTGCTCTGGACTGTGTGAGTCCTTTTTACTTATACCTGATACACAGATATAGGCGTCACCTACCGTTTTTATCTTTTCTATATCGTACTTCTCAATTATTCTATCAAATGCTTGAAAGCACACATCTATTTCAGAAACCAAATCTGCAGGGCTTAGTTGTTCACTAATCTTGGTAAAGTCTTTAAAATCACTAAAGAAAACGGTTGCTTGCTCAAAACTTTGTGCTTTAGCAAAACCATTCATTTTAAGCTCCATAGCCATTTCTGCTGGCAAAATATTGAGCAAAAGTTCTTCAGAACGTTCTTTCTCTATGGCTATTTGTCTATTTTTTTCAGCCAATTTGAGTCTGGTTTTATTCATTACAATCAAAATAAGTGCAAAAAACAAGGCTACAATACCAGCAATAATTCCAATAAGGGCATAAATCCAATTTTTATCTCTTTCTGCCTTTAAAGTTAATTCTACAATTCTGTTTGCCTGAATCATCGCCTCATTGGTTGCCTTTAATGAATCGTTTAACAAATTTTGTCTTTGCAACGAGTCCAAGGATTCCTCAATTAAATTATCCTTTTGCTTCAACTGATCCTCATTTATGGCTATTAAATCATCCTTGATTTTAACCTTTTGCATTGTTTGATTCAAGGTTTTCGATGTTTTTTCAAGCTCTGCCTTTTTCCGCTCTATCAATGACGCATTTTTCTCCTTATCCTGCTCCAGAGCGGCAATCTCCGCCTCTTTAGCAGCTTGAGCTTTTTTAATTTCGGTAATTTCCTGTGCTTGAATTTCTGCTAATGCCTTTTTATTTTGGGCATACTTTATTTTATATTTCAAATAAAGATTGGGCACATTATAAAAGTTATAGATGTTAGCCAGGTAATTGTATGATTTAATGGCACCCTTGGTGTAGTCCAATTTCTCAGAAATTTCTAAAGATTGGTTACCCAAAGCTATAATTTCATCTTTTTTGTTTTTTCTAATTTCATCGGTAGCATTGACAAATATTATATCCAATAATTCTTGAATGTAATCTACCTTTTGCTTGGTGTCACCATGTTTTTCTATATAATTTCTACATTCCCTCTCTGTTAATTCTTGGGCAATTAGCGGTTGAATTAAAAAAAATAATAAAAAAAATAATACTAATTTTGGCTTTAAAATTTTCATTGGTAAGTGCAATTATACAAAAATTATTTTCTTTGTTTAAGGTATTTGAGAAATACAATATTTCAAAAAATTTTATAGACGACTGTTTACAATATTTTTCTTTTACAACTGTACCCTCACAAATATTGTACTGATTATCTTTGAGTTAAGTCTGAGTAATAGTAAATATCTAGTTGTTGCTAACAAAACATTTCTTAGTTGTAAGAAACAAAAGAAAGGGGATTAACCTATAGAAAATTTCAAAAACCATGACACTCCATAGCATTGGACATAAAAATCTTAAAATTAGCCAATTACAATTGACACAGATAAGTAAAATATAAATTGCCTCATTTTTTTTTTGATGTTTTTTTTGTATACCTTTGATGTAAGAAAAAAATATACAATCATATGAAAACAATAAAACTACTATTAATCTTAGTGTGCTTAATAAGTTTTAGCACGGCAGGAGCCTATTGCAGAAAAGACACCGTTATGTACTATTCTTTCATAACTGGTTCTCAATTAAAAACTGTTAATGGTCGAGCAATCTACAAATTCAATTCGGCCAATAAAGAGACTGACTATTTGTATCAGTCTTGGAATACCTCAACAAACACATTTGTCAATAATTATAAGTATAACAATGTCTATGACGCCAACAATAACAGAACGGAGTATTTGTACCAGAGTTGGAACACCAGCAGCAGTGCTTGGGTAAATAACAATAAAATTATTTCGACCTATGATGCTAAAAACAATAAAACAGAAGAAACAGAACAATATTGGAATACCAGTAGCAACGCTTGGTTAAACAACTCAAAATATATGTATACTTATGATGCAAATAACAATCAAACACAAAACATCTATCAATATTGGAATACCAGCAGTAGTTCATGGATAAACAACGGTAAAACCGATAATGTTTATGATGCTAAAAACAATAAAACCGAGGTAACGCAGCAGTACTGGAATATCAGCTCTAGCGCATGGGTTAATAATAATAAAAGCATGCATACATTTGATGCAAATAACAATCAATTACAAATAATTTATCAATATTGGAATACCAGCAGCAATGCTTGGATAAATAACGCCAAATACAATTACATCTACGATGCAAATAACAAGCAAACTGAATTTTTGTATCAAAATTGGAACGTTAGTAGTAGCTCTTGGGTAAATAGCTCTAAACAAAGTTATAGCTATGATGGCAATGGCAATCAGACGGAAATATTATACCAATATTGGAACGTTAGTAGCAATTCTTGGATTAATGGTTCTATAAAATATTTAATTTATGATGCAAAGAATAATTTATCGGAATCCTTAAATCAAAGCTGGAACAATAGCAGCAGTGCTTGGGTAAATAGTTCAAAAGAGAACTATAAATATGATGGCAATGGCAATCAAACTGAATACATATACCGATATTGGAATAATAGTAGTAATTCTTGGGTAAATAGTTCAAAACAGAATTATATTTATGATGCCAATAAATTGGTAGAAGAGTCCTACGAATATTGGAATAACAGCAGTAATGTATGGATAAACAATTCTAAATCAACTTATGAATATGACGTAAATGGTGATCGCGTTTCTTATGATTATTATTACAATTGGAATGCGGGGGGAAGCTATTTTGCAAACCACAGTAGAGAGGAATATAAATGTACATTTTTGGTTGGTATTGCTTCTTTAGAGAAAGAAGATAACATTAACATTTACCCAAATCCTGTGCAGGGCAATAACCTAAACGTATCAACCAAAACTGCAGCGAACTACCAATTTATGGACTATACAGGAAAAGTGTTGTCTACAGGCAAACTTGAAATTGGCGAAAATAGTATTCCGTTAAGCGATGTGAAAAACGGTTTGTATTTGTTAAGGATTGGAACGACAAGTTATAAAATAGCCGTAAGTAAATAAAATCAAACTGAATATACAATCATATGAAAACAATAAAACTACTATTAATATTAGTGTGCTTAATAAGTTTTAGCACGGCAGAAGCCTATTGCAGAAAAGACACCATTACGTACTATTCTTTCATAGCCGGTTCTCAAGTAAAAAATGTTACTGCTCGAGCCATCTATAAGTTTAATTCTGCCAATAAAGAAACAGAATATTTGTATCAAGATTGGAACACCTCAACAAATGCATTTGTCAATAATTATAAACATAACAATGTCTATGACGCCAATAACAACAGAACAGAGTATTTGAGCCAGAATTGGAACACCAGCAGCAATGCTTGGGTAAATACCAGTAAAATTATTTCGACCTATGATGCTAAAAACAACAAAACAGAAGAAATAGAGCAATATTGGAATACCAGCAGTAACACTTGGCAAAATAACAGTAAATTTATGTATACGTTTGATGCAAATAACAATCAAACACAATACATTTATCAATACTGGAATACCAGCAGCAGTGCCTGGATAAATAACAATAAAGCGGATTATGTTTTTGATGCGAAAAACAACAAAACAGAAGAAACCCAGCAGTACTGGAATACTAGCTCTAGCGCATGGGTTAATAGTAATAAAAGCATGCATACGTTTGATGCAAATAACAATCCAACACAAATTATTGATCAAACTTGGAACACCAGTAGTAGTGCTTGGATAAATAATAGCAAAAGGAATTATACCTATGATGGAAATAACAACCAAACTGAATATTTGTATCAAATCTGGAATTCTAGCAGCAGCGCCTGGGTAAATAATTACAAAAACAGCTATACGTATGATGCCAGTAGTAATAGAACCGAATCTATAAGTCAAAGTTGGAACTCTATTAGCAGTTCTTGGGTAAATAACTCAAAACAGAGTTTAAAGTATGATGCCAATGGCAATCAAACTGAAAATTTAAATCAAAATTGGAATAGTACCAGCAATACTTGGATAAACAGTTATATAAATTATAAGGTTTTTGATTCAAAAAATAACATAACAGAATCCTTGAATCAAAGCTGGAATACCATTAGTAGTGCGTGGATAAATAGTTCAAAACAGACTTACACTTATGATGCCAATGGCAACCAGATAGAATATGTATATCAATCTTGGAATACCAGCAGCAATTCTTGGATAAATGGCAATAAATTAACATCTATGTATGCTGCAAACAATTTAATAGAACAGTCCAACCAAAACTGGAATAGCAGCAGCAATACATGGGTAAACAGCTACAAGACCACCTATGAATATGACATCAATAATGACAGAATTGCTATAGATTATTACAGTAGTTGGAATGCGGGAGCAAGCTATTTTGCAAACCACAGTAGAGAGGAATATAAATGTACATTTTTGGTTGGTATTGCTTCTTTAGAGAAAGAAGATAACATTAACATTTACCCAAATCCTGTGCAGGGCAATAACCTAAACATATCAACCAAAACTGCAGCGAACTACCAATTTATGGACTATACAGGAAAAGTATTGTCTACAGGCAAACTTGAAATTGGCGAAAATAATATTCCGTTAAACGATGTGAAAAATGGTTTGTATTTGTTAAGGATTGGAGAAATGAGCTACAAGATAGCTGTTGAGAAATAGTTATCCAACTGAACATCATTGCAATAAATTTTGAGTTATCTCAGCTAAAGTTGAATAAGCATTATTGGACAAAAAGAAATATTTGAAAATAAAATTTATAATAGTAAATTTGCAGCCCAATTTCTAAGGTATAAACAATGTCAAAAACAGCACAAATTTTAGGTTCTCAAGCAGAAAATCTACTCAACCATACTTGTAAAACAATAGACAAAAACTTAATTCATCATGCAGGACCGCATTTTATTGATACCAATTTTGGCCCATCAAACCGCAGTCCACAAGTTTTAAGAAGTTTACAAAGTCTGTATGGCAATGGAAGATTAGCCAATACAGGTTTTGTTTCTATTTTACCGGTAGATCAAGGCATTGAGCATAGTGCAGGTGCTTCTTTTGCACCAAATCCTCAGTTTTTTGACCCAGAAAATATTGTAAAATTAGCCATCGAAGGAGGTTGCAATGCAGTAGCTTCTACTTATGGTGTTTTGGCCTCTTGCAGCCGCAAATATGCCCACAAAATTCCTTTCATTGTAAAAATTAACCACAATGAGTTTTTGTCTTACCCCAATAAGTTTGATCAAATAATGTTTGGTTCTGTTGATGAGGCATGGAATTTAGGGGCAACAGCAGTAGGCGCTACAATTTATTTCGGTTCAGATGAAAGCACCAGGCAAATTCAAGAAGTAGCTGCAGCATTTGAAAGAGCACATGAGCTAGGAATGGCAACCATACTCTGGTGCTATTTAAGAAACAGTGGCTTTACCAAAGATGGCATTGATTATCATGCTGCTGCAGATTTAACGGCTCAAGCAAACCATTTAGGTGTAACCATTCAGGCAGATATTATCAAACAAAAATTACCAACCAATAACGGTGGATATACCGCACTTAACTTTGGAAAAACACACAAAAAAGTATATTCAGATTTATGTACCGACCATCCTATAGACCTAACCAGATACCAAGTGGCCAATTGCTATATGGGTAGAAATGGATTGATAAATAGTGGTGGTGCAAGTAGCGGAGCAGGAGACTTATCAGAAGCCGTTGCCACAGCGGTGATAAATAAAAGAGCCGGTGGACATGGATTAATTTCTGGCAGAAAGGCTTTCCAAAAACCAATGAATGAAGGTATTGAATTACTGAATGCAATTCAAGATGTATATCTTGACAAAACCATTGATTTGGCATAGTCATCCAATTGAATTAATATTGACCTTCCAATTAAGATAACAAGCATGAGCTGGTTTAAACGCGTAAAAGAAAATATTGTAACTAAAACACAAGACAAAAAACCTACACCTGATGGATTGTGGTTTAAATGTACTCGTTGTAAAACCATTACTCCGCAAAGAGATTTTGAACTCAATTTAAAAGTTTGTCCAGCATGCAATTTACACACCAAACTAGATTCAGCGGGTTATTTTAGCATTCTTTTTGATAATAATAAATTTAAGGAACTTGACCCAAACTTAATTTCAGGTGACCCCTTAAATTTTGTGGACACCTCAACCTATAAAGATCGTATAAAAAAGAGTATGGCTAAAAGTGGTTTAAAGGATGCTTGTCGTACCGCAACTGGCTTAATCAACAAGCAAAAATGGACTGTAGCCTGTATGGACTTTGGTTTTATTGGAGGCTCTATGGGAAGTGTAGTTGGAGAGAAGATTGCCAGAGCCATTGACCATGCCCGCCAAAACAAACAGCCCCTATTAATTATCAGTAAATCTGGCGGAGCCCGAATGATGGAGGCAGCATTTAGTTTAATGCAAATGGCAAAAACTTCGGCTAAATTAGCGTTGCTAGCAAAGGAAAGTATTCCTTACATATCTCTAATGACGGATCCTACAACTGGAGGAATTACAGCCTCTTTTGCCATGTTGGGTGATTTTAATATTGCAGAGCCAGAAGCCTTAATAGGTTTTGCTGGCCCCAGAGTTATTAAAGAAACAATTGGCAAAGATTTACCAAAAGGTTTTCAAAGTGCTGAATTCTTAGAAGAACACGGCTTTTTGGATTTTATTGTTCCAAGAACAGCATTAAAAAATAAAATTACTACCCTTGCAGATTTAGTTTATTACGGCTAATGGCATTATATTTCCGCACTAATTTAAAATTATACATATAAACACATGAATATTCCAGAAAACCTATTGTACACCAAAGATCACGAGTGGATTAAAGTTGAAAATGACATTGCTACTGTTGGCATTACCGATTTTGCTCAAGGTGAGTTGGGTGATATTGTTTTTGTTGAAATAGAAACAGAAGGAGAAACTTTAGAAGAAGGAGCTACTTTTGGTACTGTTGAGGCAGTAAAAACGGTATCTGATCTTTTTATGCCCGTTAGTGGAGAAATAACTGAAGTAAATAAAAATCTGGAGACTACTCCTGAAACAGTTAATTCTGATGCCTATGGTGCTGGATGGATGGTAAAGATAAAGCTGAGTAACACCTCCGAATTGGATGGCTTAATGGATGCTGCAAGTTACAAGTCTATGTTAGGATAAAACCCTATTTAAAACGATTTTTTTTCAAAGTCTGGTAACGTTCATTTACCAGACTTTTTATTGAGCGGTACTTTTTAGAATTGAATAGTTTCGTTACTATTAAACTGCAACCAATATAATTTCTTAAAACTCAATACACTTTCTCTTAGTACCGAAGAAATTCCCCTTTCCCCTTTTGCCTTTAGAGCCAAAACTGCCATTATTGCCACCTGAACTAAGCGGAAAGTGATAATAAACAATGATAAAAAAGTAATTGTCATTATCTGTTGGGTCACCTCGTATTGATCCGGGTGAGCTAAATCCCGGTATATCAGAAATACTCCTATCTGCCAATGCCGCAGCTGTAGCACCACTGCCGCTCGGGGCACTAGCAGCTACCAGCGCGGGGTCAGCAAATTTTGTGCTTACATCATCTATATAATCAGTAGTTGATTTGCGCATAGCCAATTCAAATGTAATTTGACCAGAGCCAGCAGGAATTCTATACCCCAATCCAAATGGATAAATGGTCGTAGTTAAGCCATAAGGCTGTTTACCTTGTAAATAATTTTGTCCTTCCGTGCCCAAAGGTTGCAAATAAACCTTGGTGCCATTGTATGTAGTAAATGGTTTGAACAATGCGTAACCAATACCCCCGTAGCAATAAAATCTTTTATTAGAGCCAAAACTAAATTCTAAGGCCACGCTCCCTTCAAACAAACCAGTTTTAAAATTAAGGTTTCTTCCTCTGCGTTCAGGGTTTATTGTATATTTATCATCTCCGCCCAAGCGCGTATAAGCACTCGTAAGTCTCAAAGCAATAGTTCGTGAAAATGGAATGCGTAAACCTGCACTGACAACGTAACGAATTGTAGATAAATCAATATCGGAAATATCGTCAGAACCCAAGGTTGGTTTACCTCCCAAATCTCCCAAAAATGTTGAAGAGCCTGCACCCAATAAAAACTGAGGTCCACCTGATGAGGAACGTCTACTTTTTTTGAAGGCATTATTGTACAAATCCGCACCCTCAACGTTGATGGAAAAAACAGAAAGCAGTATGACGACCACACATAAAGTGTTTAATTTTTTTATCATTACCTTGTACAAAGATACGCAATTAATATATAAACGACTATTTTTATTAATTATTGTATCTTTTTATGAATAAATTTACAACAAGGATATAGCCCAACAAAAAACAATGCAAGTTTTTGACCTATTTCTTATACCAGCAAAGCATCAAGTATCCAAAATGTTGAACAGTCTAAAATCCACAAACAAGAATTTTTATGATAATTATACGATAAATTAGTTGGCTATTTATTCGGTTTAAAAATCAAGGTATTTAAAGTTTTGAACTGCAAGATTTCTTTGGCTATTATTTGAAGATCTTCCACCGTTACAGCACTCACCTTGGCCAAAAGTGCATCCAGTCCTTCAATACTATCGTATTTCAGACTGCTTTTACCGTAATAAACCAGCAATGATGTTTTGCTTTCCTCTGCTAGTTGTAATTGTCCATGAAACTGATTTTTAGCTTGTTGTAGTTGATAATGTGTCAATGGCTTATCGATTAGCAACTGTAACTCTCTTTCAATTAACTTTAAAGTCTTTTTAAGCTGTTTTTCTTCAGTTGAAAAAGTAATATAAAATAATCCGCAATCATCATAGGCCGTATACGATGAGTCTATTTGATATGTCAATCCATGTTTTTCCCTCACTGCTAGGTTCAACCTACTGTTCATTCCTGGACCACCCAAAATATTGTTAAGCAACATCATGGCTTCTTTTTTAGGATGATTATTTGGAAAACATTCTATACCTAAACAGGCATACACCTGATTAAACTCTGTTTCAACCACCTTATTAAAACTAATATCCTTATTGGGCTCCCTTCTATCAGCTTTTACAAAATCTTCGCTTTCCCATGATTCCATAAACTTACAAGTTCTTATAACTTGTTTTAAAGGGATATTACTCATCACAACAAAAGCCATATTGCGCGGGTGATAATATTTTTTCCAGAATTCTTTGAGCGCCACAGTATCAATGGCTTGGAGACTTTCTTCATCTCCTAAAATATTGTACCCCATGGGGTGATTTGGATATTGAAGTTTTTGAAATTCATCAAAAATATTTTCTTCTGGTGTATCCAAATACAAGTTTATCTCTTCTCTAATAACCTTTTTCTCACGAATCAATTCCTTCTCCTTAAATGAAGAATTGCGGACAATATCCGCCAAAAGCTCTGTAGCTCTTTTAAAATGAATGCTTAGTACATGCGCATAAACAGTGGTTAAATCTTTACCAGTAAAAGCATTCAACTCTCCGCCAACAACCTCCAATCGCTTTAAAACTTGCGTAGCATTCCTTTTAGTAGTGCCCTTAAAAAGCATGTGTTCAAAACAGTGCGCCAATCCTGGAAATTCACCATCATCTCTGGCTCCTGTATTGATAACAAATCCACATTGGGTGGTTTGTGTTCCCAATACCTCTTTATAAATAATGCGCAAACCATTGTTCAGCATCACAACCTCTGGTTGTTCGTCAAACATAAATTTTTTGCCCATTTTAGTCAAAACTTTTTGCTGCATTTTCCTTAATTGTTTGATGATATTCTTGCATAATCTCTTCAACCACTGTAGCAGCAGGTTTTATTTCATTAATGAATGCTGAAACCTGACCAATTTCTAACTCTCCTTCAGTCATATCTCCTTCAAACATTCCCTTTTTTGACCTTCCGCGTCCTAACAAAATTGCTAATTTTTCTTTACTTGCACAGTCCATCTCAGCCTGTTGAACCATTTCTGCAAATGTATTCTTCAACAATCTTACTGGCGTTAATGTTTTTAAAGACAATTTAGTGTCACCATCTGAAGCTGCTGCAACAGCTGCCTTAAAGCTATCATGACCAGAAGATTCAGGGGTCAATACAAATCTGCTCCCTATTTGCACCGCATCTGCACCCAAAGCCAACATTGCAGCCATAGATTTTCCAGAAGCAATTCCTCCGGCAGCAATAACTGGAATACGCACCACATTTTTTATTAATGGAATTAAACACAGTGTTGTAGTTTCTTCTCTACCATTGTGCCCCCCAGCCTCAAAACCTTCCGCAACAATGGCATCTACTCCTGCTGCTTCTGCTTTCATTGCAAATTTTTGATTGGCCACCACATGAACTACAACAATCCCATTGTCCTTAAGTTTTTGCGTATAGGTGGCAGGATTACCTGCACTGGTGAACACTATTTTTACACCCATTGCAATAACTGTATCAATATGCTCATTAATAGCAGGGTAGAGCATGGGGATATTAACTCCAAAGGGTTTATTAGTGGCAGCCTTGCACTTTTTAATGTGCTGCTGCAAAACTTCTGGATACATGCTGCCAGAACCTATTATACCCAAACCACCTGCATTGCTAACAGCACTTGCCAGTTCCCATCCACTGCACCAAATCATCCCCGCTTGAATTAAAGGATAACGAATTCCAAACAATGTCGTTATTGGATTTTGCATACTGCAAATTACAGCTAAGTATACTTGTAATGCAAAATTTCTTTCTTCTTTATTGTATGTTAAAATCCAACCATTAATTATTAGTTTTGTGCCTTTAAATGGGTGTAGTAAATACAATTGGTTCATGGTATTTTAAGAAACGTGCAAAGTCTGTTTTTGAAAAAATTGCCGATTTTAAATCGATACAACAACAAACATTTAAACGCTTGATTGACGATGCAAAAAACACGCAATTCGGTATTAAGTATGATTTTGAACACATCAAAAGTTATAAAAAATTTGCAGAAATTGTTCCTTTTGCTACGTATGAGGAGTTATTCCCATACATTCAAAAAAACCTAGAAGGGCAGGAAAATATTTTGTGGCCCAGTGATATCCAATGGTTTGCTAAAAGCAGTGGCACTACTAATGATATCAGCAAATTTATTCCTTTGAGTTTTGAAACACTTGAAGAATGCCATTTTGAAGCAGGAAAAGATGTACTGTCTTTACAGGTGCATCACAATCCTGACTCTAAGCTGTTTGAGGGAAAAGGCTTATTGATTGGAGGAAGTAACAGTGTTAATACGGGTAACTCTAAAACCAATTTTGGTGATTTGTCGGCTGTGCTAATGAGTGAAATGCCTTTTTGGGCAAATTTGATTAAAACGCCAGACTTATCAATAGCCCTACTTGAGAACTGGGATGAAAAAGTCTTTAAAATAGCAGAGGCAACAATGACTGAAAACGTTACCAGCATTTCTGGTGTCCCCACTTGGACTTTAGTTATTCTTAAAAAAGTTTTAGAATTATCCGGCAAACAAACGCTTAAAGAGGTCTGGCCCAATTTAGAGCTCTATATACACGGTGGGATAGATTTTAAACCTTATAAAAAGCAATTCTTAGACCTTTTGGGAAACTCCAAAAACTTTTCCTTTATAGAAACCTACAATGCCAGCGAAGGTTTTTTTGGCATCCAAACCGGTAAAGAACCCTTGCTAACCTTAATGCCTCATTACGGTATTTTTTATGAATTTATAAACCTTGAAACTGGTGAAACACACACCGTTGAGAGTATTGTTACCAATAGCATTTATGAAGTGGTTATTTCCACTCAATCCGGTTTATGGCGCTATAAACTGGGAGATACTATAAGTTTTGCTATCACCAATCCTCCAATGTTTGAGATTACGGGAAGAACCAAAAGTTACATCAATGCATTTGGCGAAGAATTGATGATACACAACGCTGCAAATGCGCTTGAAAAAGTTTGTACGCAATACGACTTGAACCTTTTAGATTATACAGCTGGACCCGTTTTTTACCAAGGTACAAAAAACGTGGGTAGCCATGAGTGGATTATCTCCTTTACTGAACCTCCAGCAGATAGCACACAGTTTGCCATAGATTTTGACCTCGCGCTGCAAGCGGTAAACTCAGACTATCAAGCAAAAAGAAAATCAAACATGGCCATGGGCGAGCCTATTATACACCTTGTAAATCATGAGGTTTTTAATAAATGGTTAAAGAAGAAAAAAAAATTAGGCGGTCAGCATAAAGTGCCGCGCTTGTGCAATAACCGCATTGTGCTGGAAGAAATAAAAAAATTCATTTGATTTTCGAACCACAGTAAAAAAGCCATTCGCTAAAAAACGAATGGCTTTTTTATTACTATCCCTTGAAGTACTGCGCTTTTTATTTTTTGAAAACTTTTAGCGTTTCATTTTGATTAATGCGAATCAAATATATACCACTTGGCCAAGAATAACAATTGATTTCAATGGGTTCAGCATCCAATTGTTTTTTATGTTCCATCAATTGACCTTTCATATTATATATTTGATAATTGTTTTGCGTTCCTTCTGAAACAATGCTGAAATAGTCCCCTGTTGGATTGGGATAAATAAATGTTGACAGCATCTGTGTAATAGTTTCGGTTTTTGAGGCATTTTGGGTTTTATCTACCACAATTAACTGTACATTTATATTTCCTCTCCTTATATTTCCATTTGAATCGATGACTAAAGTAACATATGCCGTGTCCGAACAACTATTTAAAGTATCCTGAGCAATATAGGTAATCGTCAAAGTACCAGAAGTAGTATAGGTATGCGTTGGGGCAGATGAGGTAGAGGTACTCCCATCTCCAAAATCCCAAAAATGTGTGTGTATGTTTCCTGTTGAATTGTTATACAAATAACATTTTCCAGTAGTTGTGGTATCTACCACTAAATGGATATCTGCATTGAAGCTAGCACATGGATTTTTCAAACAAGCAATTGTTAAACTAAAATAGATTGAATCATAACAGAATGAATCAAAAACCTCTAAGGCTATCCAATAATTACCATTCAGAGTGTAGTTATGGGATGGGTTTGCACTTGTTGAACTGCCACCATTTCCAAAATCCCATTTATAATTTGCTGCTTTTGCTGGCATGCCCACAAAATCTACTTTACCACATTTTAAAGAATCAATCGAGAAACTATAATTTGCCTTAAATGAATCACATGGCCCCGCAAAACAATTAACATTTACATAAAATTGGATTGAATCAGAGCAGGAGGTATCACTTACCAGTAGGCGCACCCAGTAGGTGCCGTTTACGTTATACGTGTGCGATGGATTGGCATTGGTTGAACTTGTACCATCACCAAAACTCCAACTATGTTGCGTTGCTATCTTAGGAAGACTTGTGAAATTTATCTTACCACAACTTATAGAATCTTTGGCGTAACTATAATTCGCTTTAAAATTAGTGCATGTGTTAGTTGTGCAATTAATGGTAATTTGAATTGAATCTACAATACTATTGGCATATCCAGAATCATGTGCTCTAAAGATTACGGAATAGACACCATTACTAGAATACGAGTGAGTAGGACTTGGTATGCTATCAAAAACCCCGTCTCCGAAATTCCAAAGATAATTGGTGGCTTTAAAATTCAAAGAATCAGAAAAGTGAACTTTTTTGCAATCACTGGGGTCAATGTAAAGATTGAAATGTGTTTGAGCCTGAGATTTGATGAATGGAGTCAAACATACAATTACTGTTAAAAATGTTGTTAATTTTGTTTTCATATTTTATTTATTTATAACTTATTATTTGTATGACGTAAAAACAGATAAAATGTGTCGCTAATTTTTATTTTTTTTTTCTAAACTAATTTTGTTCGATTAAAATCACATACATATATTGTTCAATAACAAGCATTACACTGTAAAGAAAGTTAAATAAAAATTTTTAAGAACTTCCTTTTACGAGGGGATAAATTAGATCCAACAAATTATTTACACTAATTTTCCAAAAAATTGATTGCCAACCATGCCATCATACCTGCACCATTTGCTAAGGCATCTTCATCTACTTTAAATTTAGGATGATGCACTGGATACATACAATCTTTGTTTGCATTTCGAATACCCAACCGATAAAAAGTGGCTGGTATTTCTTGGCTGTAATATGAAAAATCCTCAGCAGCCAAATACATATCTAAATCTTCGACATTACCCTCCCCTATATACTCAATAGCCGCTCTTTTAGAAATTTTTGTGACATTTTCATCATTCATCAGAAAGGGATATCCCCTTTCTATCCTAACAGTGGCGGTGGCACCATAGGCTTGTGCCGTATGCACTGCAATGGTCTTTATATAGGTATGTGCTTCTGTTCTCCAATCCTCATCAAAAGTTCTAAAAGTTCCTTCCATCTTAACGGATTGCGGGATAATATTTGTTGCCCCTCCATCAGAATTTATCTTACCAATGGTAAGCACAGAGGGTATGGTTGGAGTAGCCTTGCGACTTACTACCTGTTGTAATGCAATAATAATCTGGGCCGACACTGCTATTGGATCTATGGCAAATTGGGGCATCGCTCCATGTCCACCCTTGCCGTTAACCGTTATATATATTTCGTCTGTACTGGCCATATACAACCCTTCTCTAAAACCAAACCCTCCCGTATCAATCCACGGCATTACGTGTTGACCAATAATGGCATCGGGTTTTGGGTTGCTAAGCACACCTTCTTTAATTAAAATGCTAGCACCACCCGGTAACTTTTCTTCTCCAGGTTGAAATATAAGTTTTACCGTTCCTCTCCAATCTGCAGCGGTTGTTTTTAGTATATGTGCTGCACCAAGCAAACAAGCACTGTGCACATCATGTCCGCATGCATGCATTACCCCTTTTTTGCTTGAAACAAAATCTACAACTGTCTCTTCGGTAATGGGTAGCGCGTCCATATCAGCACGCAACGCCACAACTTTGCCTTTTGCATTGCCTTCAATAAGTGCTACCAAACCTGTATCGCCAATTTCTTTGGCATCAATTCCCATTGCATTCAGTTTACCTTTAATAAATGCCTGGGTATTTTTTTCTTCAAAACTCAGCTCTGGATTTTCATGAATGTGCCGTCTATTTTCAATAATCTCATTTTCCAGAGATTTGGCAAGCTTTTTAATATTTTCAATCATTTCAACCATCATAAATCTAATGCAAAGTAAACAGATATTGCCCTATATTCTATGGTTTGTGGTTTAATTAACTTTAGTCCAAACATCCGTTCTACCGATTAGTGAAATACCGATGTACCCTCGAACATTCAATTTATCTCCATCCATTTTCATGTAGCAACTGTATGTTTTACCATTCTTTGGGTCGTAAATACTCCCTTCATTGTATTCATTATCCGATTCATCCCAAACAAAATCTCTTAGAATTATCAAATCCAACAATGGGGTTATTCTTTTGGCAACAACAGGATTATTTGCATCTTTTTTTGGATTTCCACTTTCATCATTGGGCTCTTTTAGCCGTACTATTTTTCCATAATACTTACCCTTATAAGCTGCATTTGCCCCTTTAAAAATGCGCACATGACTTGTTCCTGCACCCGGCATCCAAGTTGCTATAATTGCATCGTTGCTAGCATCCTTTTGAAAACCAAAAATCACAAATGCAAAACCAACAAGCAAGAATTTTATGTAAAAATGTTGTTTCATAGTTCAATTATAAGGTATAAAACTGAAAAGACATAAAAATGAGAAAAGTATTCGTACCACAGTTCCGTATTTGTGAATAACAAATTGTATTTTTGCAGTACTACATTTACCAAGCAATAAAGCCATGTCTCAAGAAGAATTAATAACCATATACTCAGAAGCTACTCCAAACCCAGAAAGCATGAAATTTGTCCTCAATAGGATGATTTTGCCTAATGACAGTGCCGATTTTAGAGTAAAAGAAAAAACAACTGATGCCCCATTGGCTGCTGCTCTTTTCGAATTACCGTACGTTAACGGGGTGTTTATCATGAACAATTTTGTTTCTATTACACGCGTTCCGGGTGTAGATTGGTTTGAGGCAAGTCCTGTGCTGAAAGACTTTATAAAAGCCTATATTGAAAGTGGTAAACCCATTTTGAATCCTAAAAAGACAATCAATGATGATGATTTAGGCACCATTGAAAACAAAATAAAAAAATTATTGGATGAATATGTAAAACCAGCTGTAGAAATGGATGGTGGCGCTATTGATTTCAAATCTTTTGAAAAAGGTGTGGTAACTGTACAAATGAAAGGCTCTTGCAGCGGTTGCCCTAGCAGCACCATGACTTTAAAAAGTGGGATAGAAAATTTGTTGAAAAGGATGGTGCCTGAAGTTGAAGCTGTTGAGGCAGAAGCCGTTTAACAATTAAATTTTATGGTTTTTTACAATGTAACATGCAACGTTGGAGCAGACATTGCTGAACAATGGATAGCTTGGATGAAAGAAGTACACTTGCCGGAAGTGTTGGCAACAGGGCTTTTTATAGAACACACCTTTAGCAAGTTGCACACCGAGGTAGAGGGAAACGAAGGACAAAATTACTGCATACAATACAAGCTTAAATCTATGGAAGACTATCAGCAATATGTAACACAGTTTGGCCCCGCTTTAAAACAAAAAACAGCCGCCAAATGGGGCGAGCAAGTGTTGGCTTTTAGAAGTTTGATGGAAGAAGTTTGAACAGTGTTTTGTGGCTCACACTTCTATCATAGCTAGACACCAAGCAGTCTAATGTTCATTAACAACATTGTTACTGCTCAATTGTTTAACAAAAATTGTTAGAAAAATGTACAACTATCGTTTTTATGCAAAAAAGGAAGTTTAGCATACCCTATAAAAGCATTTTCGTTAATTCGATATAATATTTGCGCATATATCCATTTGTTCCCTATTTTTGAGCGAAATATTTAAATAACTTCGAAATATATGCGACACTTTTTCCTTTTTGCAATATGCTTATTCTTTGCCCTAAATTGTAACCCCCAAATCACAACTAACGCTAGCATTATTGGTAAATGGAAAGTTACAGGGGACGATGTATTAAGTTATATAACTTTTGACAGTAATGGGTTTGTTTCATTTCGGGAGGAGGATTTAACAGTACGAGGTGACTCTTTTTATTTAGATGAAGAAATTGGAGAAGAACCTGTTTCTATGACGTACCAAATTCATGACTCATTGAACCCTCATCAAATTATAATCTCAATTTTAGATTTTAGAACCAAAAAGGCTATAAGAGTGTCGTATGGAATTTATCAATTCATCGGAAAAGATAAACTAAAGCTCTATATAAATACAGAAGACGAAACCATTCCAAACAAATTTGACCCATCTGAAACAGAAATACTTTTGAGAATAACCGACTAAAAAACTAAGAAAAATTTGTACTTACTAGTAAGTATTGGCTTCCCCTTAAAGTGTCCTATAAACAAACCTTGTGTAGCAAAAAACGCATGGTAAATTACAATAACATGAACTACCCATATACGTTAGTTTTTTAGCTAAAACTTCAAAACCATACTAAATACGCAGAAATTCGTATTGCAAGGTACTATTCTTATTTGTTCCTTTGTGCTAATTAATTATAAAAGCATGAAAAAAATTACACTTTTTATTCTCACAACACTGCTTGCTATTAGTGCTCAAGCGCAATGGACAAGGACTCACATATCAACTACCAAAAGCATAGGAATTGCCGATTTGTGTGAACACAATGGCAGCCTTTATTCATCAGTAGTGGATAGTGGGTTGGTACGGTACAACGAGACATTAACGAAGTGGGAAACAGTAAAAGTAACCTTTTCACTTTCAGGCTATTACCCAGGTAATATTCATAGTCTGGCTAGTAGTGGCAACAACCTATATGCCTATGTAAATTATGCAGGTTGTGCCAGCACCATGATTTTTAAAAGCACGGACGGTGGTTCCACTTTTACAGCTGATACTATGGGACATCCAAGAGTAACAATAAATTTTGGGGGTTGCAAAGGCTATCCATTGCGCGTTCACAAGGTATTTGTGCTCAATGGCAAATTGATAAATGTTATAAATGGCGGTTTTTACAGTAAGTATCCTGCTGATATGGCCTGGGAAAAAACCACAGACCCCAAAGTAACCTTTGGTGAATTATTTGCCGAGTACAATAATAAATGGTACGTTTGGAGCGATAATTATAAACTACACACCTCTGCAGACAGTGGTAAAAATTGGACTACCCCCACCAATGCAGGATTGCCTGGAATGTACAATCCGGGTGTAATGAACATAAACCCTGCGTCTGGCAGAATTTATGTGGCAGGTAACTCCCTAACTACAGGCGAATACCGGTTTCTTTATAGTGACGACCAAGGAGCAAAATGGGATAGCCTACCCATCAATCAATATTTGGGAATGAGTTGGTTAAATGCAAAGCAAGAGATAATGGGCATGGTAAGCAAGGGCGACAACTTAACGATAATGTTAGAAAACGATGCAAACAACTCGCATCCAGATGTAATGAAAAGTACCGATGGCGGGCAAACATTTGTTGTAGATACCGTTGGCTTGCAGGCAGATGCATTTAGTACAGGAGGGGTAAGTAAAATGATTTACTTTAAAGGTAAACTATGGATGGCGCCAAGCTACCATGACATTTATACCCAAGGTACAGCCACTATGGGCATTAAAACTATTAATAGCGTGTCTGCGGTAGTTTATCCCAATCCGTTTGCACACAGCCTTTATATTAAAGATGATTTCAATATTGATGCGGTTCAGGTTTTTGATATCGTGGGCAATTTAATTTTGAGCACAACTCCAAATCAATTATCTCATACCGTCAATTTGAGTACAGTTGCAAATGGAATTTACTTCGTCAATGTTATATCAAACAATCAAAATCAATCCTTTAAGGTAATTAAACAATAGTATTGGCATTAAAAAATTATTAATCATAGACTTGCCTGAACGATTGATGTACTAGCTTACTTCATAACTGTGATGGAAGCGCACGCAAACGAATCACTCATCGCTAATAAAACGCTAAGGCGCTAACCGTTCTAATTTCCAAGTACCATTTTCGCCTAAGGTGTAGCGCAATCTGTCGTGCAATCGACTGGTTCTACCTTGCCAAAACTCAATGGTATGGGGGATCAATTTATATCCTCCCCAATGCTTAGGTTTTCTCGGTGGATTCTCCTCAGAAAAATCATTTTTCAAAGTTGCCAGTTTTTGCTCTAGTATTGCTCTTGTTGTAATGACCTCACTTTGTGGTGAAACAATAGCTCCCAAACGGCTGCCTAAAGGACGGCTATCAAAATACTCCTTTGCAGTTTTCTCCGGTATTTTTTCTACTGTACCCTCAATGCGCACTTGTCTTTCTATGGGCAACCATAAAAAATTTAGGGCGGCTTTTGGGTTTTCTTCCAAATCATGCCCTTTTTGACTTTTATAATTGGTGTAAAAAACAAATCCTTCGTCTAGGTCTTTGAGCAACACAATTCTACTTTTAGGTTGCATATCGCTACCACATGTTGACAAGCACATGGCATTGGGTTCACTAATTCCGGCTTCAATGGCTTGTTTGAACCAAGTCTCAAATTGCACCAAGGGATTATTGCTTACCTCATTTTCGGTAAGGTAGTGCTTTTTATAGTCTTCTCTTAATTGCTGAATGGGAATGTCTCTATTCATAAAGCTATGGAATATCTAAGTATTTATGTGTTTGCAAAGAAATACGCCATTGAGGATTTTGCTTTGCATATTGAATAATTTGAGGATTCATTTCTTTTTCTTTACTCCACTCTGGTTGCAAAAATAAAGCACAATTTGGACTCATCATTTGTGCATGCGCCTCAGCCCATTGAAAATCACTTTTGTTAAATACAACTACCTTTAGTTCATCTGCCAATTGCATGACGGCATCTACTGGTTTTTTAAATTTTTTGGGGGATAAACAAACCCAATCCCATACCCCAGTGAGGGGATATGCTCCGCTGGTTTCAATATGCGTTTTGTAACCTTCCTTTTGTAGTTCGGTAGTTAACTTTTCCAAATCATACATAGCAGGTTCGCCACCAGTGATGACTACTGTTTTTGCAGGTGTTTGTTTTACCAACTTTACCAACTCATTAATTGCCATCTTTGGATGGGCGCTTGCATCCCAACTGTCCTTTACATCGCACCAAACACAACCAACATCACAACCACCCAACCGAATAAAATATGCAGCAGTGCCTGTGTGCAAGCCCTCACCTTGAATGGTGTAAAAATGCTCCATTACTGGAAAACTATCCATGTTTTGTTTGATATGCTTGTAAAGTATTTTCCAAAAGCCCTAAAATAGTCATTAATCCTACCCCACCAGGAACCGGGGTAATATATGAAGCTACTTCTTTTACATTTTCAAAATCAACATCTCCTGCCAATCTAAAACCTCTTTTCTTTGTCTTATCTTCTACGCGGGTAATTCCTACATCTATCACCACTGCACCTTCTTTTACCATTTCTTTTTTCAAAAAAAATGGAATTCCAACGGCTACTACAACGATATCTGCATTCTTTGTAAATCCCTCTAGGTTCTTCGTATATCGGTGTGCCAATGTTACTGTGGCGTTGCCATAATCACTATTGCTACTACTCAATAAAATACTCATAGGCCTACCCACAATCATGCTTCTTCCAATCACCACAACATTTTTACCCTTGGTTTCAATGTTGTAATATTTTAGTAATTTAACAATACCAAAAGGAGTCGCGGGAATAAAGGTATCCATACCCTTGCTGAGTTGACCCGCATTGTACGTGTGAAAACCATCCACATCTTTGCTTGGTAAAATGGCATCCGTTATTTTTTCTTCGTCAATGTGTTTTGGCAGGGGCAACTGCACTATCAAACCGTCAATTTCATTGTTGTTATTGATTTTTTCTATTTCTAAAAGTAATTCATTTTCCGTCAAGGTCTCAGGAAATCGAAGCAAGGTAGAATTAAAACCAACCTGTACACAAGAGCGCTCTTTGCTGGCTACATAGGTTTCACTAGCACCATCAGTTCCAACCAAAATGGCGGCAAGGTGCGGAGCCCTCTTCCCTTGTTCTTTTAACTTAGTAACCTTGGCTGCTATTTCATTCTTAAAAGCCTCTGAGGCAATTTTTCCATCTAATAGTGTTGTCGTCATTTATAAGGCTCAAAGGTAGTACAAAGCAAGCATTTCAAAAAAACTGATACAATAATGATTGATTTATACGTTATTGAATGGTAAATTTGTAAACTTAAAAATGAATAAAGTAATTTTTTTCTGCCTAATAAGCTGTCTGGCTTTTTCCACGTGTAAAAAAGAAACCGAAATATACACCATTAAAGGGAAAGAGTACGTAGTTGATAAAGTTGGCCGCGTAAAAATTTATAAAATAGACAGTGTTGTATTCAATATCAACACCACTTTTCCGCAGCCTGGAGAATACACCACAACTTACTATGAGAAACATGAAATCACGCATATTGAAAAAGATTCTGTCGGAAATACATACTTTTACAACTTGGTTTCTACCTCTACTGATCAACAATTTTACACCGAAACATACGCCTACAAGACACAATTGGAGCAACTAAACTACGAAAAGGTTTTTAACAATGAAAGAACAATTCTTTTAAATTTTCCCGTGGAAACCAATAGGTCTTGGGATGGAAATTTATACAATAACTCCAAAGGTCTTAGAAAATTTAAATATGTTCAAAATGATGAATTTGTAAAACCAGAGAAAGTATATGAAAATCAAATCATCATCATGCAGCAAAGAGACATTGTTCCCATAACAGAATCGCATGCCTATTTTGAAGTATATGCACCTCAAAAGGGTTTGGTATATAGTTTAAAGTATTATAATGACAGACAAAACAACAATGGTGCCTTATCGGAATCTGGTTATTATCTTCATTCAAACTTGATTTACTTTGAGTAAAAAATGCATTTTAAATGGGCACACTTATTAATTATTATCGGTTGTTTCTTGCAAGGATGCAGGAAAGACAATATTGACAAAACACAATACGAACAATTCAGTGCCTATATTCCATTCAATACAGGCTCCTATTTGGCATACCAAGTAGACAGTGTTGTTTATGATGATTTTAAAGACACTGTTTTTGCAACAACTTCTTATAGATTAGAGGTAATAGATTCTATTGATAACAGCATCAAAACCAGGAAACTTTTCAGGACCATGGTGTATGAACGAAAGGATAGTACAGAACCTTGGACCTTTATCCAAGCAGACCAATGGGCATTGACCAATAAATATTTTGAAAAGCAAATTGACAATGAAAGACAGACCTTGCTAAGTTTCCCTTCTAATTTAGAGTCCATTTGGGATGTTAACTTATACAATACACAAGGTCCCATAATGCGCTATTATACAAGTATTAATGATACTTTTTTTGACGGTAAAACAGTTACTCAAAATGTCTTAAAAGTTGAAAATGAGCCCAAATCTAATACTGTTGTTAACAAACAAACAACCGAAGTTTATGCAAAAAATATTGGTTGTATATCTAAAAAAACGATTAATATTGAAACGCAATTCGGAAAAAAGAGAGGTTTTTCCGTTCTTTACACCCTTTATGACTATGAAATATAGAATTTTCGCTTTTTTGGCTTTAACCATTGGGTCTTTAGCCACATCATCTTTTACTACAGAAATAGCCACCGTAAACGCTGATGACAAAACCTATTTTAAATACCTAATTCATTTGAATGATAAAAATGGGACTCCTTTTAGTATAGACAAACCAGAAGCTTTTTTAAGCGCTAAAGCGATTGAAAGAAGAAAAAAGCAGGGCGCTGTAATAGATGAAACAGACCTGCCTGTTACCCCTGCATACATTGAAAAAATTGCCAGCGTTAAAAATGTTAAAGTTTTGTATGCCAGCAAATGGCTTAATGGCGTTGTAGTGCAAGTGAGTCATGAGTATGATGTGGATCCGATTGAAGATTTTGCCTTTGTGAAAAAAGTGCAACTTTTGGGTAAATACACCAAAAAAGAAGTGGAAAAAGACAAAAAACCTGCAAAAGATGATTTCAATGAAGATGCCGGAGAAAGCGCTAAAGAAGTTGAATCAGTTAGAATAGATTTAACAGACATTATGAAACGTGGATATGGCAGAGCCTATTATCAAAACAGGATGATCAATATGCTAAAAGTACACGACATGGGTTACTATGGAGAGGGCATGACCATTGCTGTTATTGACGGTGGTTTTAAAAACTATTACAGACACCGCGCTTTTGACAGCTTGAGAGCCAATAACCAAATCATTGGACATCGCAATTTTGTCAACGATGATACCACCATTAACAACAACGGTTCTCACGGTATGTCTGTGCTTTCCTGTATTGGCGCAAACAGTCCAGGTATTATGATTGGTACGGCACCCAAGGCCTCTTTTTGGCTCTTAGAATCAGAAGATGCGGGCAGTGAATCTTCTGCCGAAGAAACCAATTGGGCAAGAGCCGCAGAATTTGCAGACAGCGTTGGTGCAGATATCATTACCTCATCCTTAGGATACAGAGATTTTGACGATGACAATTTGAACTATACCTATAAGGATTTGAATGGCAAAAAAGCTTTATCAACCAAAGCTGCTGCCTTGGCAGCCAAAAAAGGAATCATGGTGCTTATAGCAGCAGGTAATGAAGGAGATGGCAAAAAATGGAAATACATCAACGCACCTGCTGATGCAGATGGCATTTTGGCCGTAGGTGGTGTAGATATAGACAGAGAACACACCAATTTTAGTAGTCTTGGACCTGCCTATGACAATAGGGTAAAACCAGAGCTTTGCGCGCAAGCTACCAACGTGTATGTTACCTCACCATCCAATAATTTTGAAATGTCTCAAGGTACTTCTTTTGCAACACCAATTATGGCAGGTGCAGTTGCTTGTTTGATGCAAGCCAACCCCACCAAAACCACCAATGAAATTATTGCAGCACTCAAACAAAGCGGAGACCATAACCACAACCCAGATAATTATTATGGAAACGGCATCCCAGATGTTTTCATTGCGCACAGCATTTTAAACAACAATCCGTATTTTGATTATACCAAAGAAAAATTGATGAACCCTGCTATCAATGATTTTACTGACCGCATTTTTTACAGGTTCTATTCGCCTACAGCGCAAGATGTAACCATAATGCTTACCTATAAAGGCGGTAAAAAAGAAAAGGTGGTTTACAATAAAGTGCACACTGTGGCAGCACAAGGTTATTTACAAGGAGATATCCCGAAAGTAAGTAAACTAAAATATGGCGAGTATGTTTTAACGCTTACCACTGCCAACGGAACGGTGTATACCAGAAAAATTGAGCGCATAGAACCGCGCAAGGGAAATTATCGTTAGGAAATATTTTATACTAATCTTAAGGTAGGGGGAAAGTTTAATCTGTCTTTGGTGGTGGTTTAACTGTCCTTCCCTTATTGTCAATATAAAACCACTTCTCACTTAACCAAGTTGAGTGTTCTCCGTCAGATTTTGTTTTGCAGTCCATTGAAACTTTAGCCATACCATTTTCAAACTGATAGGCACATTTAAATTGTGGCTTAATAACAATTATTCCTGTCGCAGAGTCCGCGTATCCAATTTTATCGTTAATGAGTATGCGGAAAAGACCGTCCGAAACATTGTCGGGTCCATTGTCAAAGGGAAAGACGTTGTATAAGATTTTCTCTTGTCTGTCTATGGCTACAAAACCATTGTGCGGAATTGCAACAATCGCATAGGTTTTGAAGGTGTCAGTATAGCAAATAGAGTATTTACTGAATGGAATAATTGTGTCTCCATTTAAATTTTTGTAGCAGTATTCATCTTTAACTGTGTCAACAAATGAAATCAAAATGTCTTTGTCCAAAGTCGGCTGCCCTGAAACATTACGAACGGAAAAAAGTCCAATTAGAAGTAGTATGTAGGTTGACTTCACTCTCATCATAAAACGGATGCTATTACATATATATCTACGCAAGTTGCACCAAAAAGTAAATATTGCCAAATATTGATGCATATATTTTATGTGTCTATTCCTGAAAAAACATCGTTCTCGTTTTAGTTTAGGTATATGGGCTTCAAAACCTATTCAAGCATTAAATTATACACTGAACAAATCTTGTGAAAAAAACAATATTTTAGTGCCTAAACAAGTTTTAAATTTGTACCATGCACAAAATTGCGCTAACCCTAATCCTCAGCTTTAGTTTTTTGATCAGTTTTGCTCAAAAAACACAAAGTTACCAGCCTACATCCATGCTCTATAACAGAGCATTAGAACTTTTTGACAAAGAAAAATACAATGCGTCAATTGAAGTTTTTGAGGAGTTTAAATCTCAAAACCCGGATAAAATGGCATTGGCAGATGCCAATTTTTACATTGCAGCTTGCAAAATAAAATTAACCCACAGCAATGCTGAAAGGCAAATGCTTGATTTTATTGACGAATACCCCTACTCTAGCAAACTCAATTTGGCATATTTGTTAATGTCTGAATACTATTTTGACAATGGCAAATACCGCAGTGCTATTCGCTACTATAAAGAGGTTGAGCTCAATGGAATTACCAAATTAGAAGAACAAAAATTGCGTTTTCAATATGGGTACGCACTTTTTCAAAGTGGAAAGTATGCTGAATCTAAACAACAGTTTTATCCGCTCACTGTTAAAGATGACAACTCATACTATGTTTTGGCCAACTACTATTATGGCTATGTTAGTTACATGAATGAAGATTATGATGAGGCGCTTAAAACATTTAAGAAAATTGAGAACAGCCCGAGCATTCCCAATACAATGCTGTTGTACATGGCGCAGATTTATTACATCAAAGGAGACTATGACAATTCCCTGCTATACTGCGATAAAGTTTCTGCAAACAGCGTTGTTAATAAACGTGATTTCTTAAGGGGTAAAAACCATTACCGCAAAGGCGAGTACAACAAGGCGGCCGTATTTTTTGAAAGCTCAAAGTACAGTACCGACAGTTTGCAAAGTGAAGAAATATATGAGATAGGCAACACCTATTACAAGACCAACAACTGTAGCAAAGCCATTCCTTTGTTTACCATCATTAGCAACGAGGGCAATGCCGTGGCGCAAGCAGCCTCCTACAGCTTGGCTGATTGTTTTGTCAAGGTAAATCAAAAGGACAAAGCACAAAGTGCCTTTTTTGAAGCGCAGAGAACGGATTACAACATGGATATCAAAGAAGAATCCATGTATAACTATGCCAAACTGAGTTATGAAAATGGCAATGCAAAAAATGCCCTCAATTACTTTCAAAAATTTCTTGAGAGCTTCCCTAAAAGTCAAAAGGCCGATGAGGTGCGTGGTACCATGGCCGATATTTTCTTGCAAACAAAAGATTATAAAACAGCCATTAGCACATTGGAGTCCATTAAAAATAAAGACAATAAACTAAAGGAAACCTATCAAAAAGTATGTTTGCTAGAAGGCCAACAACAGTATTTGGACAAAAACGACAAACTTGCTGAAAGTTACTTTTTAAAGGCACTTACCTATAAAATAAATGCCAATTTATTGAGCGAAACTTACTATTGGCTGGCAGAAAGCAATTACAACAACAATGATTACAATACTTCCATTAACTACTACAATCAGGCCATTGGTTCTGGCGCGGATGGCAAGACGCAATCATTGGCACATTATGGCTTAGGCTATGCATACTTTAGCAAAGAAAACTATGAATTGGCAGTTCAAAACTTTAACAAGTACAAAACACTAAGCGCTAGCTACTCTCCCAACACGGAAATATTTAATGATGCGGTGTTGCGTATGGGCGATGCGTATTTTATGTTGGGCGCAATGGATAAAAATAACAATACCTATTACAATGCTGCCCTCAATTCTTATGCCTACATCTCTTCAAGAAACGTGAAAGGTGCAGATTATGCCTTGATGCAACGCGGAATGATTTATGGTTTGTTAGGACAAACTGAACAAAAAATATCTACTTTAAAACGCATACCAACCGAATATCCAAAGTCCTACTATATCCCTGATGCATTGTATGAGGCGGGTTATGAACTGTCAAACCTTAACCGTTATAGAGAGGCTGAACGCAATTTTCAATACGTGCTCAATGACTATAAAGGTACAATTTATGAATTAAAAAGTCATTATAGTTTAGGGGTTTTGTACTACAACGAAGAAAGGGATAATGATGCATTGGCAAAGTTTAAATATGTTGTTAAAAATTATCCCGGCACCAGAGAATCGGCAGAAAGTATCAAGGTTATTGAGAAAATATACACTGCCTCAGGCAATACCGATGAGTATGAGACTTGGGTTAAATCTGTTCCCAACTACACTAGAAGTGATGGCTATTTTGACTCTATTGCATACAGAGCCGCTTTAAACAAATACCAAGATGGAAATTATACTGCTGCAATACAAGAGTTTACAAAGTATATTGGAAAATACCCCAATGGCTCTTTTAAACTTGAAAGCTATTATTACCGTGCCAATAGCTTTGAAAGTATGAAACTAATTCCGGATGCCATTAAGGATTATAAATTTGTTGCAGATGCTGGCCTATCAGAATATAGAGAAAGAAGTATCAACAGAACTGCCTACTTATCAAAATCAATTGATGATGAAAATACTGCCTTAATTTATTTCCAGAAATGGGAAACGGTGGTAAGAAACAATGCGGATTTAAGCAAGGCAGTATATGAGCAAATGCATATTTACCATAAAAATGGCGACATCAAAAATGCCAAACCCAAAGCAAGTCAGCTTATTTTTATTCAAGAAGCTACAACATCCATGAAAGCAGAGGCCAATTTGGTTTTGGGCAAAGGAATGATTGAAGACAGCTTGCTGAACACTGCCAATTCTTACTTTAAAGCGGTAAGCAGCACCAATAAAAATGAACTAGGAGCAGAAGCAAAGTACCTAGAAGCTTGGTGCTATTTCAAAATGGATAGCTTAGAAAAGTGCAAAGCAACCATCATTGCTTTTAACAAAGAATTCAGTGGTTACGATTTTTGGTTGGGTAAGAGTTTGATTTTGCTAAGCGATTACTATATGGCGAAAAATGATGCCTTTCAGGCTAAAAGTACCCTCAACAGTGTGATTGCCAACTTTACAGACGAGCGTATTCTGAGCGAGGCAAGAGAAAAACTGGCCAATATTGAAAGGAAAGATACCCGTCTAAACAATATCCAAAACATTGCACCGGGCTCTGGAAAATGATCAAGCCAAAGGCCATTATTATTGGTGCTGGGGTGGCAGGTATTGCACTTTCAATCAGGTTGGCTAACAAGGGTTATGACGTTGAGGTTTTAGAACAAAATAGCGCTCCTGGAGGTAAACTTACTGAAATTAGTAACATGGGCTATCGGTTTGATGCAGGACCCTCTTTGCTCACCATGCCCTATTTAATTGATGACTTGTTTGCATTGACCAAGGTTAAAAATACATTTACCTATCAAAAACTAACGGTGGCGTGCAAGTATTTTTTTGCTGATGGAAAGCAACTGTTGGCGTATAGCGATGCGGATAAAAGAGCGCGTGAATTTGAAGAAAAGCTCAACTTGTCACCAAAAGTACTGCAACAGTATTTAAAAAAAGTAAAGAAAATATGGAACATCACCACCCCCATATTTCTGCATAAAAGTCTGCACAAACTAAGTACCTATTTATCTTTTGACACGTTTATGCGCGCCTGCCAACTGCCTTTTATTGGTATTCAAAAAAAAATGAGTGCTGCAAACATGACAGACTTAAAGAATAAGCATGCTGCACAATATTTCAACCGTTTTGCTACCTACAACGGAAGCAACCCCTATGCTGCACCTGCAACTTTATCTGTTATTGCTTATCCTGAGCATTTTGAAGGAGCATTCTGTCCTGTTCAAGGGATGTATTCCATTACCACTCACCTGTTTGAATTGGCAAAAAAATTGGGGGTAACTTTTCAATTTGATAGTCCAGCAGAAGAAATCGTATTTGAAAATAAAAAAGCGGTAGGTGTAATTACAAATAACAAAACAATGCGTGCTGATGTGGTTATCAGCAATTGCGATATTTACAGCACCTATAAAAAGTTGATGCCAAAACATCCAATGCCCAAAAGCATTAGCAACCAAGAGCGCTCAAGCAGCGCCTTTATCTTTTATTGGGGAATGAACAAAACCTTTGCAAACTTGGATGTACACAACATTTTCTTTAGCGGTGATTACCAGAAAGAATTTCAGCAAATTTGGGAAGAAAAGCAGCTACCTGATGAGCCCACAATTTATGTCAATATCAGTGCTAAATACAAGGAGGATGATGCTCCAAAAGGTTGTGAAAATTGGTTTGTGATGATCAATGTAAATGGCGTTAGTGCCAATAATTGGGAAGATAAAAAGTCAGCCATAAAAAGCACCATTGTCAAAATAATCAGCAAGCAATTGGGTGAAGATATAGCACAATACATTGTTTCCGAAAATAGCCTCTCACCCCTACAAATAGAACAAAAAACGGGCTCCTATCATGGCTCATTGTATGGAGCTGCTAGCAATAAAAAGCTGAGTGCTTTTTTTAGACAGTCTAATAAAATAAAACCCTTTAAAAACCTTTATTGTTGCGGAGGGTCTGTGCATCCAGGCGGTGGAATACCCTTGTGCTTGCTCAGTGCCAAAATTACCGCCTCGCTTATTCCAAATCCAAAATATTAAACCCATGAAAATAAAAACAGGCATCGCTATTTTGTGTATCCTCTATACCGTAGGAATAGTCGGAATTATTTTTCCTGAAACACGCAGTTACATTTTACCCCTTACCCCTATCAATCTTGCACTAACATTTGTTTTTCTTGCAGCTTATCACAAAAAATATACCCTTGCCACCCTTATTGGTTTTGCAGCCATTTTGGCTTGCGGTTTTTTTATTGAAGTTGCAGGTATTCAAACACAAAACATTTTTGGTGCTTATCATTATGGAAAAACTTTAGGACCAACCTATTGGTCAGTCCCCTTTGCCATGGGTATCAATTGGTTTATTTTAATTTACAGCACGCGTGTGGCCGCATCAAAAATTAGCAAAAACACGGTGGTTATAAGTTTAATTTCAGCAGCCATTATGGTAGGTTTAGATTGGATTATGGAGCCCGTTGCTGGTTTTATGGATATGTGGCACTGGACTGGGAATACCGTACCCCTACAAAATTATATTGCCTGGTTTGCCCTCGCTTTTTTCATTCAATTACTTTATCAAAATATTGAAAAGAAATTTCAAAATAAAATTGCCATTCCTGTTTTGATTATTCAAGTGTCATTTTTTGGGTTACTGCGAATTTATCTATTGATGGTTGGGTAGGTGGTTGGGTGGTTAAGTAGTTTTGTGGCTTGGCAGTTAGGTGGTTCGCTATGTGCTTGTCGGGCCGAAAAACTTTCGCCCAATGAACCCAAAAAAGATAGCTTGAAAACCAAAAAATCTATAAAAAGAAATCCATTCTATCTTTCGTCATTCCAATAAATAATAATCGAACGCAGGTTATTCAATATCAATACAAGGGCAATAGTCCAGTAATTATTACTTAACTTATATTAAACAATAATCCCTAAACCATAATGTTTGCGATAATTATATACTTTTTTGCCCGTAGCTTTCGCAATGTCATAAACAGCCCTGCGCACCTCTGGAAAACTTTCAGTATCATGAAAAATACAAACCTTGCTGTGCTGGGCAGCCCATAAACCACACTCATAGGTTTCGGCATAATTGTGTACAATATCAACATGTGCAAAATCATATTGCGCAGTATCCCTTTTTATCCAATCTTTATAATCTGACTTGAAAAGCGTTATGTTTTTGTAGTCCTTTAAAGCGGCTCTTGTACTTTCAAAATGATCTCCTTTGTGATTGGTATGCTCGTCACCAACAAAAATATCAACACCCTTTACAGACTTAAAGAAATTTGAAAAAACCACGGAAGAATATCCAAATTCAACACCAAATTCAATGCAATTATCACGTCCAACCCCAAACCTATCTATAATATCCCCAATAATCAACTCCAAACCCTTCCATGCAGAAGTTACAGGCAAGGTTAAAACTGGTTCCCTTTTATTCTTGGGTTTGTAAAGCCTCATCGGCATTAATGTTCTGCTAATGAGTTTCTTAATTTTTCTTTGTACGGTCATTTATTTCTTAAGATTTGTTTAGAACGATATATCGTTCTAAACAAATCTTTCTCTATTTCAATAAGAATATAATTCTGGTTCTCCACGCACTGGAATCTTGCGTTTCTGCAGGACTCACTTCGTATATTTCTAGTGCTGGATCTGAAGCTTCGCGATTGTTGTTCTTCGTCCAAGCATCCAAAGCCTCATAATACATTGCAGCATCCTCATAACCACCCAAATTTACCGTAGCAATATGTGTTGGATATACCGATATATCCACCCCATTTACCTTTTCTTGCTTGATCATTTCACCTTCAACAATAGGTACAATGGGAAAACCCGCAGCAACATCTGTCGTTCCGTTTGCTTCATCCCATACAAAATACATACCTGCTGAAGGTCCCGCTGGTGCTTTGCCATTGGTTAACATTTCATTGGCAACAATTCCAAATGCCTTTGGGAAAAATGCACCTAACTCTTGAAAAGGAACTTTGTCTTGTTTGAAATACAAATATTCACCACCCAAAATAGAAATAGACTGAACATTTGAGGTAGGTTCTGCCTCTGCAACTGCCTTTAACTTATTCAATCCGTGTTCAAAATCTTTTCCAACAAATTTATCCATTAATAGGTTAAAAAAGCGAAATATAAAAGAAGTTTCACCTGTAAAGCCCCAAGTAACATTGGTTTTGCTACCATCTTCTGATTGCAAAATCATATAACCTGTCGCAGTATCTTTGCCACCGCCAAATTGCATTTTATACGCAACTTTTTTGTTTTCATCCAGTTCAAACATTTGCATCATGCCATTACCAACATCTTTATTACCCTTCCAAATATACATGCTTCCAATTGTCCCATCCGTACCCTGATAAGTTACTTTCAATGCAGTGTCTTTCTCTGACCATGGAGACCATTCATCAAATCTGCTAAACTTTGAAACGATGCCGTAAACCTTTGCTGGAGAGGCATTAATTTCTATACTTCGCTCCACTTTATAGGTGGATGGTGTAAACACATTGATAAGTAAAATTACTATCAATAAAATGAGTAAAATCGTTCCGATAATTTTTAATACTTTCATGACTTTTGTTTATTTTTGTAATGCAAATATAATTTTTTTCTTTAATTTACTAATATTTTCTCATTGATTATCAATACCCTACCTAAAAAATAAAACCCATTGCACTAATTTTTAGTGCTTTATACCGTTTAAATATCTTTAAATTTTTTAAACACATCAACCTGACGGTAGCCTTAGCCAAGCGTTCTGAGAATCGTTTCTGTAGGAAATTTTAGAGCGGATAACTACGTTACTAACGCTACCAAGAAATAAAGACAATTACAACAAAATTTCACGCAAGGTCGCTAAGACGCAAGGCGTTTACAAGTGATTGATAGATTCATCGATTTCAAATTTTAGCGCTTTGCTAACTAAATACTTAGTTAATTGCGCTATTGGGCGATAAAAAAATTACTTAATAATAGCGCGAATAAAAAGAAAGTATGAGACTCGATTATGTTGCAACTTCGTAATGGGGTTAACTAGGTATGTCGTTACTAATGCTACGAAGAGGTAAATCGTTTACTCAATAACAAACCTTGTTGTTTTAATTGTCTTATCTCCTTCCCAATGAAGCAAATAATTTCCTTTGGCAAGATGTTTTAAATTTGCTTCCCACAATCCTTCTTCTAATTGCAGACTAAATAGCAGTTTGCCTTGTAAATCCATAATTTTTATGATGCCCTTTTCAGGAATATTAACTTTAAACAATCCATTGTTTGGGTTGGGGTAGAGGGTAAGGGTTTCTTTTTTTAGACTTATAATATTGCTTAGCTTTCTAAAAGTGATTAAAATGCTATCTCTAACCTTGCATCCGTTGTCTGCTGTTACCTCTAACCACACCAAACGCTCACCCAATAAAATGGTGTCGTTTTTAATGGTTAAAGTGGCATTTTTTGAATTATCACTCCATAAATAACTTGGAAAGGTGCCTTGGGTTTTTAACACCACACTTTGATTGCCATGCAAGGTTACATCCCCTCCTAAATTAACCACAGGCGATTCGCTAACCTCTACCAAACTGCTGTTGGTGGTAAGCGAGTCTGGACACTCCGTATTTTTTATTTTTAATCTGTATTGATTTCCTGTTAAATTGGCTGTCGTAGCTATTCTTAAAGTGGCATTGGTTTCTCCAACAATATCCGTAAAAAAAGCGGTTCCTTTGGTTTGCACTTGCCATTGAAATTGTGCAGTTGGAGAAGTGCATACACCGGGTTGGATAAATTTACCCAAAGCAAAGTTGGTACATGCTGCTGTTGTATCTAGCAATTTTGCAGCTATAATGCCCTGCTTGTATTCTGTAAGCTCATAAGGTCCGATGTCTACCGTGCCGCAAGCAAAGCGTTCTCTTCCATCTAAGTCTAAAAGTGGCAAGGTAAAAGGAGTTGAGAAATAAGCATTGCTCGTTGCTAAACTGCTGGTACCTGCATTAAAACCTAAAGATGTACCTGCACAATTACTTTTTAGATGCCAATCTGCATTGGCTCCACTAAAACCCAAACCTGCGCCCTTTGTAGGATTAACAAAAGAAACCGTGTCATTGAATAAATTAAGCGTATCTGGTTTGTTAGTTGTATTTTCATACTTAATACCCGCTATTCCATTTTGTAATACGGTGTTTTTTAAGGTTAATTTCGCCCCACCATAATACCTAATTTGTCCTACTTGTGGCAAACTATCACCATTATTTCCCGTGAAGATGGAATTGGTGAAAAAGCCATGAGCACTTGAACTATTGGTGGCAATCGATAAGCCATAATTACCATTGTTTACAACAGCAAGGTTGCTTGCCCTAAAATCACCGTCATTGCCAATTATAACACCATACCCGGAGCAATTGGCAATAATGCCATTTTTTACGGTTACATTAGATGAGGCTACACTTAAACCTTCATTGCAATTAAAAATTTTTAAATTGTGAATTTCATATTGAACAGGAACACTAAATGGGAAAAGATTATCAATGACTGGTGCATAAGCACTTGCTGGAGACAAAATAAAGTTGGGTGGAACATGATAATTGCAATTCACGAATGTTAAATTTTCAAGAATGGCATTTTTAATGTGACTTAGAGCTATAACGGGTATTCCTATTAATTCATTATCCTTGGAGTCAGCATACAACTGAACGTCCTTAAAACTTACATTAATAAACTTGCTTATTTTGTTATTCCATAAAACTAAAATGGCGTCATTCTGCGAAAAACGGGCGGTATCCTGAATATCCGAGCACTCCAATCCATCCACAAAAACATCACAAGTTATACGTCCAATACCAATAAGCTTCTTATCCAAAAGGGAGGCAGCCTTAACGTGTGATATTTTATTATCAAGGATATTGGACTTTAATTTAGTGCTAATAACAAAACAAGGACCTTTTAAGTAAAAAAAATTATTTCCTTGAACGGTAGATACATAACTTTTTACTTTAGGAGGAGATAGATATATGTCTTCCAACAGAAAACCAGTTACAAAATCTGCTCTTATTAACGAATTAAATTTGCATTCAATGTTATGCACTAGGTTATTGAGCATTTCAACCCCTCCCCCGTTCATTGAAACTACCCCACCTGCACCTATATGGTTAAAAAATCGAGAATTGGTTACCCTAATAAATCGGGATGCAAAACAAGCTATAGACAATCCTTGTGCCACAAATCTTGTGCTATCACTTTGAAAATTTACTTTGTACCCATCACCCATACAACCAGTTGTGTCCAATTTATTTACATAAGAAAATTTGCAATAGCTAAACTGGGTGGTATCACTATCTGGTAAATCACCAAAGAAACCAAAACCCCTCCATCCATAGAACCCTGTATCCCACTGGGTATGGTAATTGGCAATGGGCTCTACGGTAAAGTCAATACTATCTCCAACGGCACCATTTGCTCTTAATGAGCCATGCACATATACACCTACTTTATTTCTAAACATTACACGCACACCAGGTTCTATGGTTAACATATCGCCAGCAGCTATACTAATATTAGCCGTTATTAAATAAGGGCTATTGGCTTTTGTCCATTTACCCTTTACACTGCCCCCATTAATGGTAGTTTGTGCTTGGGTTAGGAAAGGAAAAATAACACATGCCAATAACAATAAATTACACAATTTTAGTTTCACAATAGTTGTAGTTAATTTTATGACAAAGAAAATGCTTTTGTTAAGTTTTTGCAAATGGTTTTTTTTGTTGCCATAGTAGGATATTTTTTTCTATGCATTTAGATGTTCCATACATTAAAACTTTGCGTCCTTAGACCATTAAAACAAAATTTCACGCAAGGACGCCAAGACGCAAGGCATTTACTAATGATTGATACATTCATCGATTTCAAATTTTAGCGCTTTGCTAACTAAATACCTAGTTACTTGCGCCATTGAGTGCTAAAAATTCTCTCAATAATAGCGCGAATAAAAGAAAGTATGAGACACGTTTCTGTTGCAACTTCCTAATGAGGATAACTACGTATGTCGTTACTAATGCTACGAAGAGGTAAATTAGTTACAAATTGATGCCAATGTTACATCAAAAAGAAATCCAAATTTTTATACGCCAAACTAAACTTATTAGCCAAAATTTTACTAGTCAGTCCTCCTTGGTACAAATAAGTACCATTTTTGCTACCCCTGTTCTGCCTGATATATTCATCAAAAGAGCCATAATCACAGATAGACATCAGCATGGGCGTTACAATGTTGCTCAATGCATAACTAGCCGTTCTGGAAAAGCGGCTAGAAATATTGGGTACACAGTAATGTATTACATCATGCACTTTAAAAATAGGCTTTTCATGGTTGGTGGGTCTGGTTGTCTCAAAAACACCCCCATGATCAACAGAAACATCAATAATAACCGATTTGGATTTCATGGCCATAACCATTTCTTCGGTGACCACGCATGGCGCTCGGTCATTGTCGCTGCGCAATGCCCCAATTGCAACGTCTGCCATCTTTAAGGCATTGAGCAATGCTTTTGGATGGATGGTGCTGGTAAAAATGCGCTGCCCTAAATTGTCCTGCAACCTTCTCAAACGATAGGTGCTGTTGTCAAATACCTTGACGGAAGCTCCTAAACCCAAGGCAGCTTTTGCAGCATATTCACCCACGGCACCGGCACCAATTATTACAATTTGTGTTGGAGGAATGCCCGCAAATCCACCCAACAACTCCCCTTTTCCGATGTGGGTATTGGTTAAGTATTCAGAAGCAATAATGATAGAACCGTGCCCCGCAATTTCACTCATTGCCCGCACAATTGGAAAGGTTTGAGATTCATCTTCAATGAACTCATAGGCCAATGCATTTACTTTTTTAGCCATGAGTCTGCGCACCAACATTTCATCCAAGTTGTTTAATTGCAAAGCAGAAATGAGCAATTGATTTGGTCTTAGCAAATCCGCTTCTTTTAAGGTGGGGGGATCTATTTTTAAAACAATATCCGCCTTGTAAATATCTTCACATTTCTGCACTATTTCGGCTCCAGCTTCACTGTATTCACTGTCAGAAAAATTGGCATTCTTTCCGGTTTGTGTTTCAATAATAATTCTATGACCATTGTTTACCAGAAACTCCACAGAAGAGGGTGTTAAAGGAACCCTGTTTTCCTGCATGGTAATTTCCTTAGGTATACCTATAAATAAACTGTGTTGATGCTTTTTAACTTGAGCGAGCTGCTCTTGTGTTTGCATTGCAGCTTCTTGTATCAAAATCTTAACCGATGAAAATCCTTCTTGCCCCATTTATAGTACTCAATTTACTTTTACAAATTTAGGTCAGAAAGATGAAATTTATAGCAATTATTAGTACTGTTTTAAATAAATTGTTAGAAAAACACAAAAATTGGCTTGGTACGCATTAATTTTTATAGATATGCCATGCACTTTACACCAAAAACTTTATTTTCTTGCAGTCTAAATAACCATTTGATTTTCTTCGCATTAGCAGTAGTGCATTCCACATGACTGAAAAAAATCAACGATTGATTTACACTATTGTGGACTATTCCTTACATTTGGTTAAAATATTAGTTAAAAAAAAGCGTTCTATACCTTAGATTTGCCCTTTTAACAATGCGCTTTACAAAAATTACTGTATTTATCCTTCTTTTTGGTTTTGGACAATTGCTGTTTGGTCAGCAAAATTTCACCAACAATCTTAACAGAATTGATAGCTTAACCAAGCAATACATGAATGAAATACCCTTAAAGGCATGCAATAGTTTGTGCATTGATGGTTTTTCTCCAGCGAATAAATCATTTTTTGAGCAACAAATGCACTCCTTGGGTAGCGAAATCTCATTTACCTACAATGAGGCAGTTCATGGCCAGTTGAAATACTTTAGCTACAATGATGCATCGTTTCTATGTCGTGCAATGATTAACAAAAACAAGTATTTCCCAATTTTTGAAGAAACACTTGATAAATACAATCTACCACAGGAACTAAAATACATTAGTATTATAGAATCTGCATTAAACCCCAATGCTAAATCTCGTGCAGGTGCAATGGGTTTGTGGCAGTTTATGCCGGGAACAGGAAAATACCTAGACCTAACTATCAATGCTAAAATTGATGATCGAAGAAGTATAAAAGCAAGTACAGAAAAGGCAGCAGAATATTTTAGAGATTTGCACGCCATGTTTGGCGACTGGCTTTTAGCCATTGCAGCATACAATGCTGGTCCAGGAAATGTAAGGAGAGCCATTTCCAATGCTGGTGGAGTTGCTGATTTTTGGTATATCAGTCGGTTTTTACCCAAAGAGACGCAAAACTATGTTCCTCGGTTTATTGCCGCTACCTATTTAATGAATTTTAGCACGCATATTCAGGGATACAATGGTGACAATTATCCCGTTTATTGCGGTATCAATATTGCCGATACCATGGAGTTTGAGCAATTGTGTAAATTTACAGGCATTGAACTAGAAGAGGCGCAAAACCTCAATTCTCAATTCAGAATGAAGGCTTTAAAAGGGGATGCCAACAATATTTTTGAACTGTTGCTTCCGTATGACCAAGCCATGTCTTTTTTGGAAAACCAGGACAGTATTTATTATTACAGTAAAAACCCTATTATTTTCACAGCGGAAATAAGTGATTCAACATTTAATCCTGGACTTGAGACGGAAAATAGCATTGCAGAAAAATTAGTCCCTAAAAATAATGGTACCAGAAATTTTTCTCACCATGTAAAAAGAGGTGAAACACTCTATTTTTTGAGTAAGAAATACAACGTTAGTCAAGAAGATATAAGAAAATGGAATAAAATGAGTTCAAATCACATTCGTGTAGGTCAAGAAATCATTATTAAGCGTCAAAGCTAGCCATGTCTAAAATCAAAATTTCCCTTTCCTCTTTCGTTTTGTCAGTTATCCTATTGGGATGCAGTGGTGACACCAAAATTAGCAAACCAGTCAACAATGCTATTGGTTATATTGGCGAGTTAAACATTACCACAGATTACCAAACCTATGACTATCTGCGTGATGCACTTATCAATAGTGTAGCTACTCCTCAACCATACCTCTCTCCTGCCGAGGCTTTTTACAAACTCAATTTTATTGCTGTTAATTCATACAATGGCAGTTATCCAGAATACCAATTACAATTGGTCATTGTAACCGAAGAAAATAAAATGGAAATGCAGCATCTTGAAATGATGTTTAATCAAAAAGAGTTTGATAGCCTTATTGCGCTTCCTCAAGTTTCTTTTATTCAAAAAAAGGACATTTGGGTTAAAAACCAAAGCATATTTTTTCTTATCGGCCCTAGTGTAGAAACCATCAGGCTGTATTTGAATCAGGAAAAGGAAAAAATTAAGACGGCACTTTACAAAGCCGAATTGAAAGACTATGGACAAAGAGCCTGCAAAAGAGATCACCCCCTTTCAAAAATACTGGAAAACAAATATGGTATTAGTTTAGCATTACCCGATTTTTTTGAACTTGATATTCAGGAAGAGGGTTTTTACTCTGCAAACTGGGAAGAAGGCGATGCCAATTGTAATTTTTTAATATCCATTTTACCAGCCAGCACTGATACCGCTTTGCATTTAAAGGAAACCGTTTTGGCACAAAGGGATAAAGACGGCAAAAAGTATTTGCCTATGGATAGCAATGGTTTTTTTTATTTGGGTACCAGCAAGGTTTTTAACCATTTTTACGAACCCTATACTTTAAATGGTTTTAAGGGAAGCAAAATTAATGGATATTGGGTAATTGAGGGTCTTTTTAGAGGAGGACCATTTACCCGCTATACGGTTTATCACCCACCCAGTGGCAAATGGATTGCACTGGAAGGCTTGGTATATTATCCTAATTTGGAGGAAAAGCAATTGGGCAAAACAAAAACAAGGTACATGCGTACCCTAGAGTCCATTATTCACACTTTGCGTTAATGGGGCATGTTAGGATTGCTATATTAGCCAGTGGTTCGGGCAGCAATGCCTTAAAGCTATTAGCGCATTTTAAGCATACTGAAACAAACGTCACTGTTGCACTTATTGGCACTAACAATCCTGCCGCAGGTGTACTCAACCATGCAAAAGCATATAACATTAAGCCCTTTATTTTTGACAAAACCACCTTCAACAGTCCAGATTTTGTAAAACGCTTAAAAGCTGACGGCATTGATTGGATCGTGTTAGCCGGTTTTTTATGGCTTATCCCTGAAAACCTTATCAGTGCATTCGAAAATAAGATTATCAATATCCACCCTTCCTTGCTACCAAAATATGGAGGCAAGGGAATGTATGGTAACCATGTACACCAGGCTGTTTTAAATAACCAAGAATTAAAAACCGGCATTACCATTCATTTGGTTAACAATGAGTACGACAAAGGTGCACAGTTGTTTCAGGCTGCGGTTGCTATTGCAGAAGAGGATACCTTGGAAGCTGTTCAAAAGAAAGTACAGGTTTTGGAGCATCAATATTTTGCGGGAGTGGTAGAGAGTTTGATTGCGTTTTGTGGTTAAGCCAAACCACGTGCTAAAAAAGTCACCCAAATAAAAAATTACCTCTAAAAAATTACACTTGTTTTTATCAGCATTTGTGTCATAAAAATCAGAATATCCATAAATATTTTGAAATTTTTTAATTCATTGTATTATATTTGACCTAAAATGTTGAAGATTTTCGGATTATTTTGCTTTTTTGTTTTATTTTCTACTGATATATCGTCACAAAAGATAGAAAATTTTGACCAAAATGGCAAGTACCCCAACTTAATTACTTTTGAAAAGGGCAATATGCCCAATTACAGCGATGTTAATGCGGTTTTAGCAAAATTTTACCCCATGAACAAAGGCTATGTTTGGAAGGTAAAAACCACCGAAACAGATGTCTTTAACATCGTCCACGTTAGAGGTGAAATCTATTACAATGCTATAAAAGTTATTGGCTCTCAACTCATTATTCATCACCAGGATGGGAAAATAAGGGAAATTAACGGCCATTTTTATGAGGTAGAAAATCAACCTATAACATTAAACTCAGAAACGGCTATTCTTCAAGCTATTACTGCGTCTAAAGCCGAATTATTGATGTGGGAGGTTCCTGAAGAAGAAGCCTTTTTAAAAGCTGAAGAAAATGATGCTATGGCAACCTACTACCCTTCTCCATCATTGGTTTTTGTCCCTCCATCTTTCAACTTTAAGCAAGCCTTTGTTTCTTGCTACGAGGTAAAAATTTACAGTAAAAAACCTTTGAACCATATTGCCTATTATATAGATGCGAAAAATGGACAACTTGTTGCCACCCAAGACTTAATGATGGAAATCCATGATACTGGAACTGCTGTTACCGCATACAGTGGAACGCAAACCATATATACCGACAGCACCGCTACCAATAGCTTTAGATTGAGAGATTCCATTCGTTCTGTTTTAACCTATAACATGAAACAGGGGACCAGCTACGGGCTTGCCGTTGATTTTACGGATACCGACAACTACTGGAATAATATCAATATCAATAAAGATGAAGTTGCTACCGATGCGCATTGGGGAGCAGAAATGACCTTCGATTATTATATAAAGGAGCACAACCGAAAAAGCTATGATAACAATGGCACAGCTATAAAAAGTTATGTACACTACAGTAGTAATTATGACAATGCCTTTTGGGATGGTATTAGAATGACCTATGGAGACGGAAATACTTTTAAGCCCCTCACTTCTATAGATGTATGTGGACATGAAATAACCCATGCGGTAACCACCAATACCGCTGGACTCATTTATAGCTACGAATCTGGTGCATTGAATGAAAGCTTTAGCGATATTTTTGGAAACACCATTGAAGCTTGGGCACGTCCGACACAACATAGCTGGAAGATTGGAGAAGACATTACAACTTCTGGTAACGGATTGCGCTCTATGAGTAACCCAAATAGTGCAGGGCATCCAAAATATTATAAAGGAGTTAGTTGGCGCACCGGACCCGCAGATAATGGTGGTGTTCATTCCAACAGTGGTGTACAAAATTATTGGTATTACCTATTGTGTGAAGGAGATACAGGCGTTAACGAGAAAGGAGATGTCTATCAAGTCGAGAAAATTGGTATCAACAGTGCTGGAAAAATTGCCTACAGAAATTTGGCAATTTATTTAACCCCCTCCTCCAACTATAGTGAAGCAAGAATTTATGCTATCAAATCTGCTGCAGATATATTTGGACAATGCAGCAAGGAGGTTATCGCTACAACAAATGCATGGTTTACGGTTGGCGTTGGTGCTAAATACGATAGTACCGTTGTAAAAGCTGATTTTATGGCAGACACATTGGCTTGTAAAACCTCTAAAGCAGTTCAGTTTTATAACAGAAGCACCAATTATAAAGAATGTATATGGAGTTTTGGTGACATGGATACCTCACATCAATCCGACCCTACTCACTTCTATAGTACCTATAACCGTTTTGATATTAAACTGAAAGTAAAAAGCTGTTTCGGTAACAATTGGGATAGTTTAACCAAAATAAAATATGTAAAAATTGATTCAACCATTGATATTTGTAATGCTGTATTGATGCCCAAAACAGGTACAGACTCTGTCAATATTTGCAGCAGTTTCATTTATGATGAAGGCGGTGAAAGCAATTACAATCAAAGCCAAGTTACCTATTTAAAAGTAACATCGAAAGGTGCAGACAGCATTTTACTTACTTTTTTGGATTTGGATTACGAACGGGGATATGACACCTTAACATTATACAAAGGTCCACCTGTAAAAGGCAACGAAATTGGCAAATATTATAACAGTGTTTTGCCCAATGCTGGAGCACCAATAGTGGTTTATGGTGATTATATTTCTTTTAGACAATGGAGCGACCCCTTTGTTACGGGTAGAGGGTTTAAAGCAAAATTTAAAGCGTATAAAAAACCTTTGCAACTCAATGCCAATAATGACAGTACAATTTGCCATGGAACCAGTATAAAGCTTAATGCTTTGGGCAGTGGCGGATATATTCAAGACTATTTGTATGTTTGGAATAAAGATACCATAACAAATACCTATACTACTATACCTAATAGAGATACTACATACCTAGTGCAACTGCACGATGTATGCATGAAGGAAATGGTTCAAAAAAATGTCAAGATAGCAGTCTTGGACTCTTTACAGCTAATTGTACCAAAAGACACCCTTATTTGTTTAGGACAATCAATAAGTTTCAACTTAAGTGGAACTGGAGGAAAACCTGCTAACTATGCTTATCAATGGGATAATGGCATACCATCAATTGCCAACCCAACATTTTCACCAACCAAAGATACTTCTTACACCATAGTTTTCAGTGATAATTGTACCGCAAAAAATGACACGGGCAGCTTTACCATTAATATTCGTCCTGCTTTGCAGGTTAAAACTTCTGCTCCAGACACCTTTGCCTGTCAAAATGAAACCCTTACTTTATATGCCATTGTGAGTGGTGGCGACACCTCCAATAGAAAAATTTATTGGGAGAAAGAAAAAGTATTTGCAGACTCCATAAAACTTACGCCAACAATTTCAGGTTGGCAAACTGCAACCGTTTCAGATCAATGTAGCAAATCACAAAGTGATTCTATTTTTATTACTAGAACACCCAATTTATCACTTTCCAAATCAAGTGACACACTTGTGTGTTTAGGAAGTGAAAGTTTTCTAAAAGTAACTGCAATTGGAGGAGATGCAAGCAATTACCAATATTTATGGAACAATGCCGTACCAGATACTCCGCGTTACGCAGTAATTGGAGACATTGCTAAAAAGTATTTTATAACCATAAAAGACGGCTGCTCACCCTCCGTAATGGACAGTATTTATGTTGATGTATTACCCGCTTTAAAAATACAAAAACTACAAGACACATTACTCTGTTTTGGTCAAGATAATACTTATTTGGCTCAAGGCTCAGGAGGGCTTATCGCCAATCACCTTTATACTTGGGACAATGCCTTAGGGACAGGAGCCACTAAAAATATAAAACCTAACATTACCACCCAATATCAGGTTGTTTTATCGGATGGCTGCACTGTTAAAAATGATACACAAAGCGTAACCATTAATGTCCGTACTCCGCTAACCGTGAACGCTGTTGCCAATCCCAATGAAATTTGCGAAGGAAAACAAGCTTTAATAAAATTGATTATCAATGGTGGTAAAGCACCCATTACCAAGTGGATAGATGGTGTTGTTATTGCCAATGATTCAATCATTGTTAACCCAGATTTGGTAAAAAACAACTATTTTGTTAAAGTAACAGATGGTTGCTCAAATCCTGATAGTATGGCTGTGGCTATTATCGTTAACCCTTTGCCTAGTTTTAAAATAAACACCAACAAATTGGTAATTTGTTTGGGCGATTCAGTAAGATTGAATAACACCTTTGTTAATCCTGCAATATACAATTGGTCCATTTCTGATGGCACACAAAATAATAATTCATCCTATTTTTGGTCACCAAAAAAAGATGGACAATTTGTTGTCAAACTTCAAATCACGGATAGTAAAATTTGCAGTGCAATGAATGATTCAGATTTAACAATCAATATTCTACCAAAACCAATAGCCAATTTTAGTATCAACCCTTCAAATTCAAATATTGACAATCCTGTGGTTACATTTAACAATCAATCTCAATTTGCCAATATTTATAATTGGGAATTCGGAGATGGATTTACTGATCGTAATTTTAATAGTACACACACGTACCAAGATACCGGCAACTATTTTGTTATTTTAACCGTTGAAAATCAAATAGGTTGTATTGACTCGACTGCGCAAATATTGAGGATAAATCCCGTTTACAAGGCTTTTATTCCTACCGCTTTTAGTCCAAATGCGGATGGGAGGAATGATTTTATAAAACCGGTAGTTTCTGGAGTAAAAACATATGATTGGCAAATATTTGACAGATGGGGAGCGATGGTATTTTCTAGCAAAAATGAACATGAAAACTGGGATGGAAAACTAAACAATAACCCTTTGAGTGATGGCACGTATATTTATATACTAAATGTGCTGGATGTTAACGGCCTCCTGCATAAAGAACAGGGTAGTTTTGTTTTGATGCGTTAACGTCTAGCAATTAATATTGGCAAACTATGCGTTGGTCTAATACTAGCCTTGGTCTTTCTAAATAGTTTTTAAAGCATTATAAGACCTAACAATGTTTTTTTTATATTCGCGGACTGATTAAAAAAAACATGAACTTCCAACAGTCCGAAAACGTCTCTTTAATAAAGCAAACTGTAAAAGATTTTGCAGAAAAAAACATTAGACCCTATTTAATGGATTGGGATGAAACACAAACTTTCCCTATTGATTTATTCAAAAAAATGGGAGAACAAGGTTTAATGGGTATGCTTATTCCGCATCAATACGGTGGTGCTGGTTTGGGATACTATGAATACATGGCAGGAATTGTAGAAATAGCAAAAGTTTGTGGCAGTATAGGCTTATCCATGGCAGCGCATAACAGCCTGTGTAGTGGACACATTATGCAATTTGGAAGTGAAGAGCAAAAGCAACGCTGGCTGCCCAAATTGGCAACTGCAGAATGGATTGGCGCATGGGGACTAACAGAGGCAAACACGGGCAGCGATGCGATGCGGATGAAATGTGTTGCTGTAAAAGACGGTGATGATTGGGTAATCAATGGTGCTAAAAATTGGATAACGCATGGTATAAGCGGAAATATAGCAGTTGTTTTGGCAAGAACAGGCGAATTATTAGACTCTAGCGGAATAACTGCTTTTGTTGTTGAAAGAGGCACTCCAGGCTTCAAAGCTGGAAAAAAAGAAAATAAATTGGGTATGCGGGCTTCTGAAACAGCTGAAATGATTTTTGAAGATTGCCGTGTCCCTGCTGCCAATGTGCTAGGCAATGTTGGTGAAGGTTTTAAGCAGGCCATGAAAATACTTGATGGTGGAAGGATTTCAATTGCTTCATTGGCACTTGGAATAGCACATGGCGCTTATGAAGCTGCTTTGGCATATAGTAAAGAGCGTGAACAGTTTGGGAAGCCTATCGCTGAGTTTCAAGCAATTGCTTTTAAACTTGCTGACATGAAAATGAAAATTGAAGCAGCAGAGCTTTTAACATTACAGTCCTGTGATTTAAAAATGCTAGGCAAGTCGGTAAATAAACAATCGGCAATGGCTAAATACATGGCTTCCGAGGTTTGTGTAGAAGTGGCAACAGATGCAGTACAAATATTTGGTGGATATGGCTATACCAAAGACTTTCCAGTTGAAAAGTTTTATCGAGACGCTAAACTATGTACGATTGGAGAAGGAACTTCAGAAATTCAAAAACTAGTTATATCAAGGGCCGTTTTAAATTCCTAAATAGAAAAAATAAAAAATAAACCACTAACGCTTGCAAAAAAGGTTTGATTATCCTTATCTTTGCAGCCCATAAAGAAATTATGTTAACAGTATCAGTAAAAGAAGCCGAAAATTTAGACAAAGCACTAAAGAAATTTAAGAAAAAGTTTGAGAAAACTGGAGTTGTAAAAGAACTCAGAAAAAGACAAGCTTTTGAAAAACCATCCATTACTAAAAGAATGGAAAAAAGAAAGGCGGTTTACAAAACACAATTGCAAAGAGAAGACGCAGGAGAATAATTTAGAATTATTTTAATATATTCTTGTATATTTGAATCCATCAAACCAAAATTGATGGATTTTTTTTATGCCATAAAATACAGAAACTATTTAACCGCAGAAAAAAACTACGCTGCCCATACAGTTAAGGCGTACTTAAATGACATCATAGCCTTTCAACAATTTGTTCATGACACCTTTGATCAAGAACATTTGGACAAAGTAGAGCAGTATATGGTTAGAAGCTTTTTAGCTAATTTGGTACAAACTCGGTTAGAAAAATCAAGTGTTAATAGAAAATTATCTTCTCTAAAGAGATACTATAAATACTTGTTAAAAAATAAACTTATCATAAACAATCCAACAACTGCCCTGTCAGGTTTAAAAGAATCCAAAGCCCTTCCAAAGTTTGTTCCGAAAAAACAATTGAACGACCTTTTGGATACCGCCAACAAAGACAACTTTGAAACAGAGCAGGAACAAATTGGCTTTTTATTGGTTACCACACTTTACAACACAGGCTGTAGAATAAGTGAAATTTTGGAACTAAAAATAGAAGATATTGACTTGAAGCAGGGGCAATTAAAAGTACTAGGCAAAAGAAACAAAGAGCGTTATATCCCTTTCGGGGTTGAACTAAAATCCCTGCTTGAAGGATATATTTCACAAAATAACAGTCTTACCTATCTTTTTGAGGAAAACAAGAAGCCCTTCTCCCAGCGAAAAGCCTATAATTTGGTCAATCAATTTTTATCGAAAATTCCGCAACTTGCAAAGAAAAGTCCACATGTATTAAGACACTCTTTTGCCACTCATTTACTTGAAAACGGCACCGAATTAGACAGAATAAAAGAATTATTGGGACATAGCAACTTAGCAGCTACACAAATTTACACCCATACAAGTATTGAAAAATTAAAAAAAATACATAACTTAGCGCATCCAAGAGGCAATAGAAAATAGCCTTTTTTAAACGCATTAAATACTTAAAATTATGAACATTACATTTCAAACAATCAATTTTAAAGCCGACAAAAAATTAATGAAATTTATTACTGATAAAATCAGTAAATTAGACCAGTTTTATGACCATATAGTTGACGCCATTGTATATTTAAAAGTGGAAAACACATCCGATAAAAAAAATAAAATAATAGAGCTAAAACTAAACGTAAGCAATTCAACACTTTTTGTGGTTGAAAAAAACACCACCTTTGAATCATCATGCGACAGCGCCATTGATAGTATGCGCAACCAACTCATGAAATTCAAAGGAAAACAAAAAGCATAAAGACCAAAAAAAATGGCAACAAATGCTAAAGGGTTTATTGTCTTTTAAAATGGTTTATATCGTGTTTATAACTAAAAAATGGCGATACTAAAAAAAATCTTTAAAAGTCTGTTGCACATATCATATCAATAATCTACCTTTGCAGTCCTTAAAAAATATGCGCATTGAAATGCATGTATTTAAAAAAGGACGTTCTTTATAATTGATAGTGCTTTAATAACAATTTTACGCCACTTTAGCTCAGTTGGTAGAGCAGCTGATTTGTAATCAGCCGGTCGTTGGTTCGAGTCCGACAAGTGGCTCATATTGAGTTAATAAAATTACGGGGAGGTACCAGAGCGGTCAAATGGGGCAGACTGTAAATCTGCTGCTTCGGCTACGTAGGTTCGAATCCTACCCTCCCCACAATTAATTTTAAAGCATAGATTTTATTTGATTGCGGGAGTAGCTCAGCTGGTAGAGCGACAGCCTTCCAAGCTGTAGGTCGCGAGTTCGAACCTCGTCTCCCGCTCGACATTTAAATGAAACTATCTAAAGCTATTGCCCCAAGCAATATTACATTAAGGTCTTTTACCTTAGTACTAATATCACCAAGGCATAAAACAACAAGCCGTTGTAGCTCAGGGGTAGAGCACTTCCTTGGTAAGGAAGAGGCCAGGGGTTCAAATCCCCTCAATGGCTCAAGGGCAAAACAACAGCACATTTAGTTGTGTTACATTGTATAAAGGATAAAAACTGGATACAGAAAAGAGAAAGAAAAAGAGACTAAAAACAAAATAAAAAATAAACAAAATGGCAAAAGAAACATTTGATCGTTCCAAACCACACGTAAACATTGGAACCATTGGTCACGTTGACCACGGAAAAACTACTTTAACAGCAGCTATCTCTTCTGTATTATCAGGTGATGGATTGGCTGAGAAAAAAGATTTTGCAAGTATCGACTCTGCTCCAGAGGAGAAAGAGAGAGGTATCACCATTAACACAGCTCACATTGAGTATTCTACTGCTAACCGTCATTATGCGCACGTTGACTGTCCTGGTCACGCGGATTATGTAAAAAACATGGTTACTGGTGCTGCTCAAATGGATGGAGCTATCCTTGTGGTGGCTGCTACTGATGGACCAATGCCTCAAACAAGAGAGCATATCCTTTTGGCGCGTCAGGTTGGTGTTCCGCGTTTAGTTGTTTTCATGAATAAAGTTGACTTAGTAGATGATGAAGAATTAATTGAAATCGTTGAAATGGAAATGAGAGACCTTTTAGGTTTTTATGAATTTGACGCTGACAATACTCCTATCATCAAAGGTTCTGCACTTGGTGCTTTGAACGGTGAAGAAAAATGGGTTAATACTGTACGTGAATTGATGACTGCCGTTGACGAATGGATTCCTGTGCCACCAAGATTGGTTGATTTACCATTCTTGATGCCAGTTGAAGACGTATTCTCAATTACTGGTCGTGGTACTGTTGCCACAGGTAGAATTGAAAGAGGTGTTTGTAACGTTGGTGAGCCAGTTGAGCTTATCGGTATGGGCGCAGAAAACTTGAAATCTACCATTACTGGTGTTGAAATGTTTAGAAAGATATTGGATAGAGGAGAAGCTGGTGACAACGCTGGTATCCTTTTAAGAGGTATTGAAAAAGCAGATATCAAAAGAGGTATGGTAATTGTAAAACCAGGTTCAGTAACACCACATGCTAAATTTAAAGCAGAGGTTTATGTATTGAGCAAGGAAGAAGGTGGACGTCATACTCCATTCTTTAACAAATACCGTCCACAGTTTTATGCACGTACTACTGACGTTACTGGTGAAGTTGAACTTCCACAAGGAACGGAAATGGTAATGCCTGGAGATAACATCACTATTACTGTTACATTGATTAGTAAAATTGCAATGGAAAAAGGATTGCGTTTTGCTATTCGTGAGGGTGGTAGAACTGTTGGGGCAGGTCAGGTAACTGAAATTTTAGATTAATAATATAACTGTATAAAAGGATAATACGAAAGTGTATTATCCTTTTTATACAGGGGTATAGTTCAATGGTAGAATAGAGGTCTCCAAAACCTTTGATCTGGGTTCGAATCCTAGTACCCCTGCAAAACATAAAACAAATAATGTTTAAAAAGATAAAAGACGCTTGGAATAGTTCATTTGACGAGTTGGTAAATAAAGTTAGCTGGCCATCTTGGTCTGAGTTGCTGGAAAGCACTTGGGTAACCATATTGGCGACCGTAATTTTTGCACTGATTATTCTTATCATGGATAAATCTTTAGATTTTACAGTTGGTACTTATCTTAGAAACTTTAGATTTTAAGAAAAATGGCAACCGAACAAGAATTTAAGTGGTACGTTGTTCGTGCAATTAGCGGACAAGAGAAGAAAGTTAAATCGTATATCGAGGTGGAATTGGAACGTGAAAATTTGAGTAGTTTTGTTCCACAAATTCTTATTCCTACCGTAAAACGTTACCAAGTAAAAGATGGTAAAAAAACTGTAAAAGAGGCCAATGCTTTTCCAGGTTATATATTGATAAATGCCAATTTGGTTGGAGAGGTTGCACCTACCATTAAATCTATCAATGGCATTGTTGGTTTTTTAGGTGCTAATGGAGAACCCATACCTTTGAGACCTTCAGAAGTGAGTAGGATATTGGGTACTGCAGATGAAAATTCAAATACCGCTGATGTTTCTGCTGATCACTTTATGATTGGCGAGTTTATTAAAGTTACAGATGGCCCTTTCAACGGCTTCAGTGGTGTAATTGAAGAGGTAAATACAGAAAAGAAAAAGTTAAAAGTAATGGTAAAAATCTTTGGAAGAAAAACACCATTAGAACTTAATTATATACAAGTAGAAAAAGAATAAAAAAATACAATGGCTAAAGAAGCACAAGGATTTTTGAAATTACAGGTAAGGGGAGGTGCAGCTAATCCTGCTCCACCGATTGGACCCGCCTTAGGTTCTAAAGGTATTAATATTGTTGAGTTTTGCAAACAATTTAATGCCAGAACACAAGACAAACAAGGTAAGATATTGCCTGTTGTTGTTACGTATTATGCTGACAAATCTTTTGATTTTGTTGTAAAAACTCCACCAGTTGCTGCGCAATTGATCGAAGCAACAAAAATTAAAAAGGGTTCAGATGAACCAAACAGAAAAAAAGTGGCAAAAGTTACTTGGGCTCAAGTACAAAAAATTGCTGAAGAAAAAATGCCTGATTTAAATTGTTTTTCCGTGGATTCAGCAATGAACATGGTAGCGGGTACTGCTCGTTCAATGGGTATTACTGTTACAGGAACTAAACCAACTAATGCTTAATGTTTATGAAACTAACTAAGAAAAGAAAAGCAGTCATTGATAAAGTTGAAAAGGATAAACTTTACAGCTTGGTGGAAGCCGCAAAATTGGTAAAAGAAATTTCAACCGAAAAATTTGATGCATCTATTGATTTAGATGTTAGACTTGGTGTTGATCCACGTCAAGCAAATCAAATGGTTAGAGGTGTTGCTACATTGCCACACGGTACTGGTAAAAATGTTAGAGTTTTGGTTCTTTGTCCTCCAGATAAAGAAGAAGAAGCTAAAGCTGCTGGTGCTGACCATGTGGGTTTGGATGATTATATTGAAAAAATTTCTGGCGGTTGGACCGATATTGATGTAATTATTACCATGCCAGCTGTAATGGCTAAAATTGGTAGATTGGGTAAAGTATTAGGTCCAAGAAACTTAATGCCAAATCCAAAATCTGGAACTGTTACAACGGATATAGCAAAGGCTGTTGAAGAAGTAAAAGCTGGTAAAATTGACTTTAAAGTTGATAAAACTGGAATTATACATACCTCAATAGGGAAAAGATCCTTTGATTCTGATAAAATTAATGAAAATGCAATTGAACTTATTTCAACTTTGCAAAAGTTAAAGCCATCTGCATCAAAAGGCACCTATTTTAAATCTATTAGTATGTCTTCAACCATGAGTTTGGGGATTAAAATTGATCCAAAAACAGTTCCCGGCATTTAATATTTTAATTGAGAAAACGCAATGAACAAACAAGAAAAAGACATTATAGTAAATAAACTAGCCGAGAAATTAAATGGCTCTAGCTTTATTTATTTAACAGATACCTCAAGATTGAGTGCAAATGATACCAACAGGCTGAGAAGAGATTTTTTCAAAGTTGGTGTTGAAATGAGTGTAGTAAAAAATACACTTGTTAAACGTGCAATGGAACAGTCAGAAAAAGACTTTTCTGCAATGTATGAAGCCTTAGTGGGCAATACTGCTGTTTTGCTTTCGGATAACGTGAAAGCACCGGCAAAAGCCATTAAGAATTTCAGAAAAAAAACGGATAAACCGCTTCTTAAAGCTGCTTATATTGATAGTGATGTATTCATAGGTGATAACAACCTTGACGCCCTAATCGAATTCAAATCTAAAGAGGATTTGGTTGGCGAAATTGTTGGATTGTTGCAATCGCCTGCTAAGAATGTGCTTTCCGCCTTGCTATCAGGTAAATCAACAATAGGAGGTCTTATCAAAACTTTACAAGAAAAAAATAATTAACAAATAAAAATTAACAAAAATGGCTGACATTAAAAAAATCGCAGAAGAATTAGTAAACCTTACAGTAAAAGACGTAAACGAGCTTGCTACAATTCTAAAAGAAGAGTATGGTATTGAGCCTGCTGCTGCCGCTGTTGCTGCTGCCCCCGTTGGTGGAGCTGCTGCTGAAGTTGCTGAGGAAAAAACTGAATTCACTGTATTCCTAAAAAGCGCAGGTGCTGCAAAATTAAACGTAGTTAAAATTGTAAAAGATTTAACAGGTTTAGGTTTGAAAGAAGCAAAAGATTTAGTTGATGGTGCTCCTTCTAATATTAAGGAAAACATCGCTAAAGATGAAGCAGAAGCAATGAAAACTAAGTTAACAGAGGCTGGTGCCGAAGTTGAACTTAAGTAATCTCTTAAAAATAATCAGAAAAAGACCCCGATAAATATCGTGGGTCTTTTTCTGCTTGTATGATTTTTTCGAGCTCCCTTTTTCCCTTTTCCCTTATTTATTTTAAAATTAAAAAATAACACTTTGACAAAAGCAAATCACACAGAAGGTAGAATAAGTTTCGCCTCTATAGAAAAGGTTCTGGATTATCCGGACTTCTTAGAAGTTCAAGTTGCCTCTTTTCAAGAGTTTTTCCAATTGGAAACTCCTGCGGACGAGAGAGGAAATGAAGGATTATTCAAAGTATTTCAAGAAAACTTTCCAATACATGATTCAAGAAACATCTTCAATCTTGAATTTTTAGATTATTTTGTTGATCCACCAAGATATACCATCAATGAGTGTATTGAACGAGGATTGACCTATGCTGTTCCATTAAAGGCAAAATTACGCCTTTCTTGTAACGATGAAGAACATGAAGATTTTAAAACTATTATTCAAGATGTATATTTAGGGTCTATTCCTTATATGTCTCCAAGTGGAACTTTTATTATCAATGGTGCTGAACGTGTAATCGTTTCTCAACTGCATCGTTCACCAGGCGTATTTTTTGGACAATCTTACCACACCAATGGTACTAAATTATACTCTGCCAGAATTATTCCATTTAAAGGTTCATGGATAGAGTTTGCTACAGACGTTAACAACGTAATGTATGCATATATTGATAGAAAAAAGAAATTCCCTGTAACCACATTATTCAGAGCCATTGGTTATGAAAGTGACAAAGATATTTTGAATATCTTTGGGTTAGCAGAAGAAATAAAAGTTAGCAAGGCAGGACTTAAAAAAGTACTTGGTAGAAGATTGGTAGCAAGAGTGCTGCGCACATGGGTTGAAGATTTTGTGGATGAGGATACTGGAGAAGTTGTATCTATTGAAAGAAATGAAGTAATTATTGATAGAGATACCGTTTTAGAAGCAGATCACATTGATCAAATTGTAGATTCTGGTGTTAAAACTGTAATTATTAATAAAGAAAGTGATGATAAAAATGATTATGCTATCATTCATAACACACTGCAAAAAGATACCTCAAACAATGGTAAAGAAGCTGTTGAGCATATTTACAGACAATTGCGTAATACAGATCCACCTGATGAGGAAACGGCACGTGGTATTATTGAAAGATTATTTTTCTCTGATAAACGATATGATTTAGGGGAAGTTGGAAGATATAGAATCAACAAAAAACTAAACCTTGAGGAAAGTATTGATACAAGAGTATTGACAAACAATGATATTATATGCATTGTAAAATACTTAATTGAATTGTCAAACTCTAGGGCTGATGTTGATGATATTGACCATTTAAGCAATAGACGTGTTAGAACTGTTGGAGAGCAATTGTACGCACAATTTGGTGTTGGACTTTCAAGAATGGCAAGAACCATCCGAGAAAGAATGAACATTAGAGATAATGAGGTCTTCACTCCTACTGATTTGATTAATGCAAGAACATTGTCTTCAGTAATCAACTCATTTTTTGGTACCAACCAGTTGTCTCAATTTATGGATCAAACCAATCCATTAGCTGAAATAACACATAAGAGACGTATGAGTGCACTTGGACCCGGTGGTCTTTCTAGAGAAAGAGCTGGTTTTGAGGTTAGGGACGTTCACTATACCCACTATGGTAGATTGTGTACGATTGAAACACCAGAGGGACCTAATATTGGTTTGATATCTTCTTTGTGTGTTCACGCTAAAATCAATAACCTTGGTTTTATTGAAACGCCTTACAGAAAAGTTATTGACGGTAAATTAAAAACTGATGAAATAATATACTTAAGCGCTGAAGAAGAAGACGGCAAAATGATTGCCCAAGCAAATGCTAAGATTACTTCTACTGGAGAGTTTGAAGTAAAAGAAGTAAAATCTAGGTTTGAAGGAGATTTTCCCATTGTGAGTCCAGAAAAAGTGGATTATATGGATGTTGCCCCAAACCAAATTGTTTCTATTGCTGCATCTTTAATTCCTTTCTTAGAGCATGATGATGCAAACCGTGCCCTGATGGGTTCAAATATGCAACGTCAAGCAGTTCCTTTAATTACTCCAGAATCTCCAATCGTGGGAACTGGTCTTGAAGGTAAAATTGCAAGAGACTCTAGAGCCTTGATTATTGCAGAGCAAGATGGTATCATTGACTCCGTTGATGCAACAGAAATAAAAATTCGTTATGATTTTTCTCCAGAGCAAGAAATGGTTTCATTTACAGGAAATGTAAAAACTTATCCTTTGGTTAAATTTAGAAGAACCAATCAAAGTACATGTGTCAACCTTAAACCTATTGTGGCAAAAGGACAGCGCGTTAGAGGTGGTGATATTCTATGTGAAGGTTATGCCACTGAAGGTGGAGAATTGGCGTTGGGTAGAAACTTAATGGTTGCATTCATGCCTTGGCAAGGATACAACTTTGAGGATGCAATTGTTATTTCTGAAAAAGTAGCAAAACAAGATTGGTTTACCTCTATACATATAACTGAATATGATTTAGAAGTTAGAGAAACTAAAAGAGGTGAAGAAGAGTTAACCAATGACATCCCTAACGTAAGTGAGGAAGCGACAAGAAGCTTAGACGAAAATGGATTGATCAGAATAGGCACCAATATTAAAGAAGGTGACATTATGATTGGTAAAATTACACCAAAAGGTGAAACTGAACCCTCTCCAGAAGAAAAGCTTCTACGCGCAATATTTGGAGACAAAGCTGGTGATGTAAAAGATGCATCATTGAAAGCACCTCCATCTGCTCAAGGTGTAGTAATTGACAAAAAACTTTTTAAACGTGTTAAAAAAGAGAAGTCTGTAAAAGCGGAAGATAAAGCCAAAGCGGGTGTCCTTGAAGTAGAATACAACAAAGAAGTAGACAAATTAAGAAGTCATTTGCTGCAAAAACTTTTTGATATAACCAATGGAAAAACATCTCAAGGTGTATTGAATAATTTTGATGAAGATTTAATTCCAAAAGGAACTAAGTTTACACAGAAAAATATCTCTTCCCTTGATTTTACACAAATCAACTTTGATAATTGGACTACAGATAAAGATAAAAATGCCATCATTGTTAAAATATTAAAGAATTTTACTTTTGTATACAATGAAATAACAACACGTTTTAAAAGAGACCAATATGCAATTACTGTTGGAGATGAATTGCCAACTGGTATTTTAAAATTAGCCAAGGTTTATGTTGCGCATAAGCGTAAATTAAAAGTAGGTGATAAAATGGCTGGTCGTCATGGAAACAAGGGTATTGTTGCAAGAATTGTGAGAGAGGAAGATATGCCTTTCTTAGAAGATGGAACACCTGTAGATATCGTATTAAATCCATTGGGCGTACCTTCAAGGATGAATTTAGGTCAAATTTATGAAACGGTTTTAGGATGGGCTGGAAAAAACTTAGGTATTAAGTTTGCAACGCCAATTTTTGATGGTGCTACTCAAGAAGAAATTGATGATTACACTACTAAAGCTAATGTGCCTCAAAATGGTCAAGTTTATTTGTATGACGGCTTAACAGGTAATCGCTTTGATCAACCAACAACCGTAGGTGTTATTTATATGCTTAAATTAGGCCATTTGGTTGATGATAAAATGCACGCAAGATCAATTGGACCATACTCATTAATTACGCAACAACCATTAGGTGGTAAAGCGCAATTTGGTGGTCAGCGTTTTGGTGAGATGGAGGTTTGGGCATTAGAAGCATTTGGTGCCGCCAATATTTTGAGAGAGATATTGACCATTAAATCAGATGATATTGTGGGAAGAGCAAAAACGTATGAAAACATCGTAAAAGGTGAAAACATTAATACTTTTGGAATTCCAGAATCATTTAATGTTTTGGTACATGAGTTAAGAGGTCTAGGTTTAGAAATGACATTTGAATAAAAGAAATTATGCAATTAGCAAAAAAGAATCCAAAATTAAAAAGTAATTTTACACAGGTTCGTATAAGTTTATCCTCACCAGAGATAATTCTGCAAAGAAGTCATGGCGAGGTGTTGAAACCAGAAACTATCAATTACAGATCTTTCAAACCAGAAATGGGTGGATTGTTCTGTGAAAGAATTTTTGGACCAACAAAAGACTATGAATGTCACTGTGGTAAATACAAAAGAATAAGGTATAAAGGTATTGTTTGTGATAGATGTGGTGTTGAGGTAACGGAGAAAAAAGTACGTAGAGAACGTATGGGACATATCAATTTGGTAGTACCAGTTGCGCATATTTGGTACTTCAAATCGTTGCCAAACAAAATTGGTTACATGTTGGGCGTTCCTTCTAAGAAATTAGAAATGATTGTTTACTATGAACGTTTTATTGTCATCCAAGCGGGTATTAAAAGTGATGAAATCAACTATCTTGATTTCTTAACAGAAGAAGAATACTTAGACATTTTAGAAACATTACCTAAAGAAAATCAACTTTTAGATGATGATGATCCTAATAAATTTATCGCTAAAATGGGTGCCGATGCACTTTGGGATTTATTGTCCAAGTTAAAGTTAGATGAACTTTCTTTTGAATTGAGACATCAGGCGGCTAACGAAACTTCTCAACAAAGAAAAGCAGAAGCTTTAAAAAGACTAAAAGTTATTGAAAGCTTTAGAGAAGCTCAAGAAAAAGGAGAAAATCGTCCAGAGTGGATGATTATGCGAATTTTGCCAGTTATTCCACCAGAACTAAGACCATTGGTTCCATTGGAAGGTGGTAGGTTTGCAACTTCTGATTTGAATGATTTGTACCGTAGGGTAATTATCAGAAATAACCGTTTAAAAAGATTAATTGAAATAAAAGCACCTGACGTAATTCTTAGAAATGAGAAAAGGATGTTGCAAGAATCAGTCGATTCTTTATTAGACAATACAAGAAGAGCCAACGCAGTAAAATCTGATGGCAATAGACCTTTGAAATCTTTGAGCGATATGCTTAAAGGAAAACAAGGGCGTTTCCGTCAAAACTTATTGGGTAAAAGGGTTGACTACTCTGGTCGTTCTGTAATTGTTGTAGGGCCAAAACTTAAATTGAACGAATGTGGTATTCCAAAAGGAATGGCAGCGGAGCTATTTAAGCCTTTCATTATTAGAAAACTTATTGAAAGAGGAATCGTTAAAACTGTTAAATCTGCTAAGAAAATTGTAGATAAAAAAGACCCAATTATTTGGGATATTTTAGAAAATATCTTGCATGCACATCCTGTAATGCTGAACAGAGCTCCAACATTACACAGGTTGGGTATCCAAGCTTTCCAGCCAAAATTGGTTGAGGGTAAAGCTATCCGTTTACATCCTTTAACATGTACTGGATTTAACGCGGATTTTGACGGTGACCAAATGGCTGTTCATGTACCTTTGAGCAATGCAGCTGTTTTAGAAGCACAATTATTGATGCTTGCACCTCATAATATCTTAAATCCTGCAAATGGTTCTCCAATTGCTGTTCCTTCTCAGGATATGGTTTTGGGATTGTACTACATTACCAAACCTAAAAAATCAACAAAAGAACAAATTATCAAAGGTGAAGGCATCATTTTTTATTCAGCTGAGGAAGTAATTATTGCTAACAATGAAGGTAGAGCAGATTTGCACGCCAACATTAAAGTTAGGGCTGGTGTAAAACAAAAAGATGGTAGTATTGTTGAAGAACTAATTGACACTACGGTAGGTAGAGTTATTTTCAATACTGTTACACCACCGGAATTTGGTTTCGTTAACCAAACTTTAACTAAAAAATCATTGAGAGACATTATCTCTGATTTGGTTAAGGATTGTGGTATCGCAAGAACTGCTAAATTTTTGGATGATATCAAAGATTTAGGGTTCTATTATGCATTTAAAGGTGGATTATCATTTAATTTGAATGATATCAACATTCCTGATGATAAGCTAAAATTGGTAAGTGCCGCTAAATTAGAAGTAGAAGAAATTTGGAGTAACTATAATGAAGGTTTTATTACCAATAACGAACGATACAATCAAGTTATTGACGTTTGGACTAGGGTAAACTCTAAAATATCAGAAACCCTATTGATACATTTAGCGAATGAAGATCAAGGATTTAACCCTGTTTATATGATGTTGGACTCTGGAGCCAGGGGTTCTAGAGAGCAAATTAGACAGTTAGGTGGAATGAGGGGATTGATGGCAAAACCACAAAAGAACCTTAAAGGTGGAACAGGGGAGATTATTGAAAATCCAATTCTTTCTAACTTTAAAGAAGGTTTATCTGTATTAGAATACTTTATTTCTACACACGGTGCGCGTAAAGGTTTGGCCGATACGGCTTTGAAAACTGCCGATGCTGGTTACTTGACAAGAAGGCTGCATGACGTTGCACAAGATGTTGTAATTTCTGATGTCGATTGCGGAACCTTAAGAGGGATTGACATGATGGCATTGAAAGACAATGACGAGATTGTAGAAAATTTATATGACAGAATATTAGGTAGAACTGCTTTATACGATATTTATGACCCCTCCACAGGTGATTTACTTGCCAAAGAAGGAGCTGAACTGGATGAAATAGTTTCTGCCTCTATAACTGAAGCTGGTATTGAAACTGTACAAATTAGGTCTGTATTGACCTGCGAAACTAAACGTGGCGTATGTTCTAAATGCTATGGCAGAAACTTGGCCAGAGGTAGTATGGTAAAAAGAGGTGAGGCTGTTGGTGTTATTGCTGCTCAATCAATTGGTGAACCAGGAACACAGTTGACACTAAGAACCTTCCACACGGGTGGTACGGCTTCTAGTATTGCTTCTGAAAGTCAGTTAACTGCTAGGTTTGACGGTGTTTTAAATTTCGATCAAATAAAAACTTTGGAAACAGATTTTGATGGTGAAATTGGAACAAGTGTTGGAGGAAAAGTTACAGTAGTAACTAGCAGAAGTGGTGAATTGCGAATTATTGAACCAAAAACTAAAGCAGTAATTTTTACTGCAAATATCCCTTACGCTTCTCAAATCTTCTTTAAAGATGGTGACAAAGTGAAAAAAGGTGATTTACTTGTTAAGTGGGATCCATTTAATGCATACATCTTAACAGATATTGCAGGTGCAGTTACTTTTGATGGTTTGGTAGAAAATATTAACTTCCGTGAAGAGCTAGATGATCAAACTGGGCGTTCTGAAAAAGTTATGATTGAAACGAAAGATAAAACTAAAGTTCCAATCATCCATATCAAAGGAAAAGAAGGCGAAAAAGAATTTAACTTACCCGTTGGTGCTTATATCTCTGTTTCTAATGGAGAAAAAGTAAAAAAAGGTGCTGTTGTAGCAAAAATTCCAAGAATGGGTGGAAAAGTTAGAGATATCACGGGTGGTTTGCCACGTGTTACAGAGCTTTTTGAAGCGAGAAACCCTTCTAACCCTGCAGTAGTTGCAGAGATAGATGGTGTTGTTTCATACGGTGGTATCAAAAGAGCCAATCGAGAAATTATCATTGAGTCTAAAGATGGTGAAGTAAAACGTTACTTGGTTTCTTTATCTAAACATATTTTGGTGCAAGATGGAGACTATGTAAAAGCGGGTTACCCATTATCTGATGGTGCTATTACTCCTAAAGACATTTTGGCTATTCAAGGACCAAGTGCGGTACAAGAGTATATTTTAAATGGTATCCAAGAAGTATACAGATTACAAGGTGTAAAAATCAACGATAAACACATTGAAGTAATTGTAAGACAAATGATGCAAAAAGTTCAGATTGTTGATCCAGGAGATACAAAATTCTTAGAAGGAGAGCCTGCTGAGCGATTTGATTTCTTGGAACAAAACGATTGGATTTATGACATGAAAGTTGTTACTAGCGCTGGAGGTTCAGAAAATCTAAAACCAGGACAGATAATTTCTTTGAGAAAATTAAGAGAGGAAAACTCTGCATTGAAACGTCAAGATTTAAAACTAGCAGAAGTAAGAGATGCAGTTCCTGCAACGATGACACCAATTTTACAAGGTATCACCAAGGCATCTTTGAGTACTGAATCATTCTTATCTGCTGCATCATTCCAGGAAACTACTAAAGTACTGAATGAAGCTGCCATCAATGGAAAAATTGATTACATGCGTGGACTGAAAGAAAATGTAATTGTGGGACATTTAATTCCTGCAGGTACAGGTTTGCGCGCATGGGATGACATGATTGTAGGTTCTAAAGAAGAATATGAAAGATTAATGGCTTCTAAAGCTGCGGCAACTGTAGTTGAAGCAGATACTGAGGAAACTGCCTTAAGTCATTAATATTTACTAAATAAAAAGGAAAAGCCCTGAAAACTTCGTTTTCAGGGCTTTTCCTTTTTAAAGATTAGCTAAAGTCAACTTACAAATGCCTATACACTAACTTTTGCGTACTCACTGTCTTATCATCCTGAATTATCTTTACCAAATAAATTCCGTTTTCTAAGTTTAAATGAGTCAAACCGATATTTTGCTGACCCTCATAACCATGTAAAACCTCTGTTTTATAAACCTCTACACCAATTATATTTACAATACTGATATAAAAATCTTGCGTAGTTTTATATTCAATAGAAACAAAATTACTTGCAGGATTTGGATACATTTTAAAACCCACACTCTCTTTAGCAATTTGCTGCCCTTGCAAACTAATACTCGTCATAAATACCAAACCAATAAAAGCCACTTTGATTATTTGCTTCATATTTTTCATACCTTTATTCATTAAAATTCAATAAAGTAAATCAAAATGTATTCCAATATTATAAAAGTCATAATAAATCGTAAGAAGCTTTTACTTTTGCACTGCCATGTCAACCATAACCATTCAACAAGTATCAGCTACAGAACCTTTGTTTGAAAACGCCAGAACGGTGCGTAAAATTGTATTCATTGATGAACAAAAAGTTCCTGCTGACGAAGAATATGATGAATTTGAAACCAGTTCAACCCACTATTTGGCGTATATTAACAATGAGGCAGTAGGTACTTGCCGCTTTAGGCAAACAGAAAAAGGCTATAAACTTGAACGATTTGCTGTTTTAAAAGACTACAGAGGAAAAGGTGTTGGGTCTAAATTAGTGGAATCATGCTTACAAGCTATTCCGCAAAAAAGTTACATTTATTTACATGCTCAATTAACAGCTATGCCCTTGTACAAAAAACATGGCTTTGTAGCTTTTGGCGATTTATTTTACGAGTGTGACATTGCACACTATGCCATGAAAAGAGAGGGTACAACCTCACTATAATAATCTGCATATACTTTATTCAGTTTAGACCATTATATAATTCTAAATGTTAAATTGATTCGGGGTTGGATATCTTTAGTTGTTTTGGGAATTTGATGTTTCCAAAAGTGCTGCATCTCCCCTTTCATTAACAAAAAACTTCCATGGGTCAAGGGAATATCAATTTTTTCTAAATCCTTTCGCATTGTATGTTTCAATTGTAATGGTCTGGTTTCTCCAAAACTAACAGAACCAATGATTGGATTTAAGCCTAGAACAGCTTCATTGTCTTGATGCCAACCCATGCTATCCATACCCGATCTGTATAAATTTAAAAGGCAGCCAGTAAATACTACGTTTGCCTCTTGTTCTATTCTCGCTTTGATAAACTTGAGTGCTTCATTCCATGGGGTTGGTGCCATTGAAATACCAGCATAAGCATAAGAGATTTCAGGATTACCATACCACGCTGTCAGTCTTGGCAAATCCAAATTTTTACCATACAATACTATTTGATCCTGCTGCCAAGCAATTGTTTCCTTTAAAATTCTATAAAGATTATTGCTTTCTTGAAGCGTAAAAAAATTCTCATACAGCAAAATATCTGCATTCGGCAAATCAAACTCAACTCGTCTAAACTCAAACGTTGTAAATAAATCCATGTACTTAAAAAAAAGGGGTAAATGCGCTCATTACTTATAGATATTATTGATTATAAAATAGAATATAACCATTTAATGAGGTTGCAATGAGTAGCCAAATTAAATAAGGCAGTATAAACCCCGATTTCAGTTTCATAATGTTCCAATATTTAACAAGAAACAAGGCTACCACTATCGTTAGTACTGTTATAACAATAAATCCAGCAAAAATATGATGAAAGAAAAAGAAAACTGGATTCCATCCAACATTCAATATCCATTGAATTGCAAATATTCCTAAAAGTATTTTTCTGTTTGCATTAAGCGTCCATAAATATGCCATATAAACCCCAAAACAAACCATTATGGTTGTCCATGCTGCACCAAAAACCCATCCTGGTGGTTCCCATGGTGCTTTCATAAGATTTGCATACCATTCCGAAGCAACACCGCTCCGTGTAAATACTGAACCTATGGCAAGTGCCGCAAAATTAATAACCCAAAACACAATTAATTTATAAAAAAACTTTTTATTCATGCTGACTCCTTTTATCTCAACTATTTTAATACTTATAACCCATTTAGTGGCAATTTTGTTTTGTAAACCATATAAATATGCGCTATAAGTAACTGTTAATCATTTTTATCGCTTTAAAATTAAGAACAGCGGTGAATTTAAATGATTAAAGCAAATTTCTTGCCGCCTCTATAAAGGTATGATACTTAAAATTAAACCCATCCTTTTGTATTTTATCAGATGAAACCTTACTGCCTTCAAGCAATATTATGCTCATTTCGCCAAATAGCAATTTCATAACAAAATTAGGAATATTAGGCAAAATTAATGGTCTTTTTACAACGTTTGCAATGGTTTTTGTCATTTGCTCGTTGTCAATATGCATTGGTGCTACAGCATTATAGGTTCCTTCTATATTTTCATTTTCGACAACAAACTTATAAATTTCACACAAATCATCAATATGAATCCAGGGTACATATTGTTTACCAGAACCAATTGGGGCACCGAAACCAAATTTTATCGGTTGTGCTATTTTATTTAATGCACCCTCCTCCTTTGCTAAAACAATTCCAGTTCTAATTACTGCCACTTTTTTTGCTTTAGCACTATTTTTAAAAGTATAAGCCACATTTTCCCATCCTTCACAAACATCGCTTAAAAAATCATTGCCCTTAGAACTTTGCTCATCGTAAACTTTATCTGAGGTCTCCGCTCCGTAATATCCAGTTCCAGAGGCCGAAACAAATGCATCCAAAACTATTTGGTGCTCTATGAGCTTTGCTAAAATCAATTTAGCACTTTCCACTCTGCTCGATAATATTTGTTGCTTTCTCTTTTCCGTCCATCGACCGTCTGCAATTGATGCACCAGCTAAATGAATAATGACATTGATGCCTTGCAAAGCCTTTGGATCAATGTAATTTTTACTTAAGTCCCATAAAAATTCATTTTCACTCCTCACTTTTCTTGTTAAAAATCTGACCTCATGGCTTGGTGCTAAAAGATTTGCTAGATGTTTGGCTACCATTCCATTCGCCCCTGTAATTAAAATTCTCTTTTTCATTTTTTTAAACGCTTTAACTAGGTTCAACAACATCCATCAGAATTTGATTTAAATTTTTTTGAACAATAGTAGCTATTGATTTTATGGATGTTTTATACGCTCTTGTGTTAACAAAATACCCAATAAAACGCTGGGCTAATATACAATTTTAATGCTTGCCAAAACAGAATTACTTGGAATTTATTGAATGGAATTTTAGCTTGTTCATAACCAATTCAATTAATAAATACTGTTCCGTTAAACCTTAAGATTGTTCGTATTCTATCTTGCTTTTAACATTCATAGTACTAAATTGATAAATTGGTAGACTAAAACAAAATAAGAATGATTAAAATGGTATCTTTGCAGCTTAATAATACAATAATGACAAACATTAATTTTGATTTGTCATTGCACAAACAAATTTTATATGTCATTTCAATCATTAGGCTTATCCGATGCCTTGCTTCAAGCTATTAGCAAAAAAGGATACACAACCCCTACTCCAATTCAGGCCAAATCAATACCGCTAATCTTAGATAGAAAGGATGTATTGGCTTCTGCACAAACCGGTACTGGGAAAACTGCAGGCTTTGCGCTGCCCATCATTCAGTTATTGTCTCAATCTACTTTTGAAAACCGTAAACCTATTAGGGCTTTAATTTTAACCCCAACAAGAGAGTTAGCTGCACAAGTACATGCAGAAATTAAGGAATACAGCACAGGTTCTGGATTAACATCTACCGTTATTTTTGGTGGCGTTAATCAAAACCCGCAAGTCAATGCGCTGAAAAGAGGGGTTGATATATTAATTGCCACACCTGGAAGGTTGATGGACTTACACAATCAAAAAGAATTATCGCTTAGAGCTGTAGAAATTTTGGTTTTGGATGAAGCAGACAGAATGCTAGACATGGGTTTTTTAAGAGATATTAAAACAATCATGAACCTAATGCCTGCTAAAAGACAAAATTTATTGTTTTCTGCTACCTTCTCCAAAGAAATAAGAACTTTAGCAGATACAATACTGCACAATCCAATTGCTGTAGAGGCGACACCTGAAAACTCTACCGCTGAAAGAATTGAACAAAAAGTTTTGATGGTTGATAAGGGAGATAAAATAGCCGTATTAACAAAACTCATTAACGAAGGGAACTGGGAGCAAGTGTTGGTATTTACAAGAACAAAACACGGTGCCAATAAGTTAACCGAAAAACTAGTTAAACAAGACATTTCTGCCGCTGCAATCCATGGTAATAAAACACAGAATGCGCGCACAAAGGCCTTGGATAGTTTCAAAAAAGGTACAGTGCGCATTTTGGTTGCAACAGACATAGCTGCTAGGGGACTAGACATTCCATTGTTACCACATGTGGTCAATTTTGAATTACCCAATGTACCAGAAGATTATGTTCACCGAATAGGAAGAACAGGAAGAGCCGGAGCCAGTGGAGAAGCACTATCACTGGTGGCCGCTGACGAAGTTGAATTCATGCGCGGAATTGAAAAATTACTAGGTCAAAAATTTGATACGGATGAAATGACAGGTTTTGAACCGACAGAAATTTATAATGCAAATACGCCTAAAGCAAATCCAAATAGTAGAAGACATCAGGGCAATAAGCCAAAGGCTAATTTTAGTAAAAAGAAAAACTATTTTAAAGCAAAAAGATAAAATCCTCTGCGTTTGTTTTTATTTCTTTAACGGTAAGGTATTGAATAATGCTACCTGAAACTGATTTCTGTGATTGGTTTGCATGGTTTGATTCATAAATCCAAGTTCAAATCTAAAGTTTTTGTTGATAACATAACCCAATGCACCATATAAACGATTTTGATCAAAAAAATTGCTTTGCGCATTTAGCATCACCTCATTATAGGCAGACAAATAGATGCTTTTTTTATCCATAGTTTTCTGATTTAAGGGAATATTGAGTCCAAAAAAATATCTAAATCTCAATTGAAACCCAGTGGACAAAAACCTTTCTTCAATCCTGTAACGATGTTGTAAATAAAAGCGTCCAAAACTCTGTTTTGTAATGTATTGCTGGTAAATCCGGTGTTCATTAGTCTCTATCTTTTGGTTAGTATTGGCAATGTAATTTTTTGCTTTGATATATCCATACCCCAACAAAATGTTATTGTTATTTTCAGATAAATTATACCCCAGACCTGTGCGTAATAGCAGCTGCTGTAAGTCTCCAGCTATATTATAGTTTCGATGTTGCACTTCGTTATGCCAATTTACTTTTTCACTCAACTTTTGATTTCCGAAGTACATCCACCAATTTCCATTATCTGATTTTTGGCTATAAGTGATGCTTTTGGAAAATAACAAGATTGTAAAGAAAAATAATTTTTTACGCATGAATAATCTTTGAAAATACTGAGAATACTAACAAGTGACAAAGTTCTATAATTCTACGGGTTTTTACAATTATTATCTAGTCTTTGAATAAATACAAACGAAAACAAGGAATTTTTAAATAATACGCTAAAAAATTAAGCATATAAATAAGCCCATCTGCTATTAAAAACGATTGAATAAAAAGTTTCGGTGCTACAATAATATCCACAATATCATATTTTAATATAATTTTCGGCTAAGCAATAGTAGTTTTGCCCATATCATAAAAAAATTATGTACCCTACCCTATACGATCTATTACAATCACTTTTTGGAATTTCTATTAAACCACTTGCCATAGTTAATACCTTTGGCCTTATGGTAGCTGTGTCTTTTCTATCTGCTTTTATGGTTATGAAATTAGAATTGCAACGGTTAGAAAAGGAGGGAAAAGTTTATGCTCAAACTGTTAGCAAGACTTTTGCAGCAGTTCACAGCCCTTTAGATTACATCTTAAATTTTATGATGGGCTTTCTGTTTGGATGGAAAATTGTTTACATGCTCATGAATTTTGATTTGGTAAGGAAAGATTCTCAAGCACTTATTTTTTCAATGGAAGGCAATATTTTAGCTGGAATAATTATTGGGGGTCTCTTTGTTGCACAAAAATATTATGACGTTAAAAAACTAGAAAAACAATTTCCTGAACCTTTGGTAAAGGATGTTGTTGTGCACCCTCATGAAAATATGGGTATGTTTACAATGGCAGCATTTATTGCGGGCATATTGGGCGCCAAACTTTTTCATATTTTAGAGAATTGGTCAGAATCTATTGCCGACCCAATGTCCGCCATTTTTTCTTTAAGTGGACTTACCTACTATGGTGGATTAATTTGTGGTGCTGGTGCGGTTATTTATTTTGCAAAAAAGAAAGGTATCAAGCCATTAGACATGTTAGATGCCGGAGCAGCTGCCATGATGCTGGCGTATGGCCTTGGACGAGCAGGTTGTCACTTGGCTGGAGATGGAGATTGGGGGATTGACAATTTGAAACCAAAACCTAGTTGGATTCCTGATTTTTTATGGTCTAGCAAATACCCTCACAATGTGTTGAATGCCGATTATGGAAATCCTATTCCAGGATGTGAGGGACAGTTTTGTAATGAATTGATAAACCCTGTTTACCCTACACCACTTTACGAAATTGTTATGTGTCTGATACTATTTGCCATTTTGTGGAGCATTAGAAAAAATATAAAGTTACCCGGTATGCTTTTCGGCATTTATATGATTATGAATGGAGTTGAACGATTTTTGATTGAAAAAATTAGGGTCAACACCTTATATGACGTTGCTGGCTTTACTTTTACTCAAGCAGAAATGATAAGCTCATTTATTATACTTATTGGAATTGGATTAATCATTTATAGTAAACAAAGAAAACCGAATGCAAACCTTGACACATAGGTTTCATTTTAAAACGATTACTTTTTTGGTACCACAGTCGGCTTAGTTGGCTTTGCCATCAATTCCAATATCTTGGCTTCAAGCATGGGGCCATGCAAGTTTTTTGCCGCAATATTTCCTTCTTTGTCTATCAAAAATGTTGCGGGAATGCTTCCAACCTTATACGTTTTAGCCGCAGCAGAACTCCAGTACTGCAAATCGCTAACGTGCGTCCAGTTAAGTTCACTTGTTTTAATGGTATTAACCCAACTCAAGCTATCCCGGTCCAATGAAACACCATAAATTACAAAAGGTTGATTAGCAAACTTGCTATTGAGTACTTTTAATTCAGGCATGGCACCCATGCATGGGCGACACCAAGATGCCCAAAAGTCAATCAAAACTACTTTACCTTTCAAAGAGGATAATGGAGTTACTTTACCTTCAGGTGATTTCAGAACTATATTAGGAGCAGGATAGCCAATAGCAGTGCCTCTTTCCTGAGCTGCCCATGATTCTAAAATTTGTGTATAGGCCGACTTGCTGTTATATTTGTTACACTTTTCGTATCCATCTTTAATTTGCTGATAAGTAGGTGCCTCCAATAAATATTTTAATGCGAAATAGGGTGCAAAAGAAGGCGGTCCCTCAAGCATTTGTTTTGCAATTGCATTGTTTCTTTCTTCTTGCAAGTTAATCATATTTAACTGAGCCTGCTGCATAGCTGCCTGAGTGCTTACAGCTGGATCGTAACCCATTGCTTGCATTTGCAAAGCATTCAACTTAAACAAAAAACCACTGTTCATTTCAGTAAGTACTTTAATTTGCTTTGCCGTTTCAATATTTTCTCCATCTAACAAATAAGAAACTCCTTGTTCATTGGCTCTAATTTTAAGCTGCATTTTGCTTTGATTATTCAATGCAATAGGAAAACCCATTCGCTCACCAAATTGCAAATAGCAAATAGTTTCATCATTAATTATACTTTGCAGTTTAAAATTACCCAACTCATCCGTTCTTGCCGAATCAATAAATACCAAATTCTCAGGAGCATATTCAAATACAACAATCAAATTATTGGGCATATTCGCAAGATTACCTTCAATTAAAAAGCCATTTTCGCCTAAATTAATTGATTTGTCATCTTCAACATAATTTGCGCTACTAAATAGCGATCCATACATTTTTTTATATTGATTTTCTGTACTTTGATGTGCGCACGAAAACAATGCCAGCGGCAATATTGCCATGATTACTTTTATAAAAACTCTATTCATTTTCATCTATTTAATTCTCCAATTTTTTTATTAATTCTTGATTGACAATCTTTGGGTCGGCTTTGCCTTGGGATCCTCTCATTACTTCTCCTACAAATAAACCCAGCAAGTTTGTCTTTCCATTCTTATACTCCAACACCTTTTCAGGATATTTAGCCAGGGTTGCTGTAATTAAATCTCCAATAAAATCAACATCCCCAGTTTGTATCACATTCAAACTTTTTGCGATATCTAGCACTGACCTTGTTTTTTCATTTGCCAACATAGGAAAGACGTTTTGTGCAGCAGAAGTGTTGCTTAGCTTTCCTTCATCTACTAAATTTATTAATTCTGCCAATCTTTTTGGGCTTATTGAAAGTTGCTCAATGCTCATGGCTTGTTCATTCAAATAAGATTTTACAGCACCCATTACCCAATTAGCAGCTGCTTTATAATTATTGGTATGTTCTGTAATTGCCAAATAGTATTCAGCTGTTTTTTTATCATCCGAAATTAGCTGAACATCATATTTTGCCAAACCCATTTTTGATGAAAGTATATTTTCTACCTCTTTAGGCAACATGGGCATTTTTGATTTTATAGATGCTTTCCAATCCTCAGTAATTAATAAAGGTGGCAAATCTGGTTCAGGAAAATATCGATAATCCTTTACCAATTCCTTGGTACGCATGTTGAAAGTGCTTCCATCCAAAGGATTGAAACCACGCGTTTCGCTTTCAAAGCTTTCACCTGCTTCTAACAGGTCAGCCTGTCTTTGGGCTTCATATGCTATCGCTCTTTTAACATTACTCATTGAGTTCATGTTTTTTACTTCAACCTTTGTGCCAAAAGTATTGCTGCCAGCAAGTCTAATAGACACATTTGCGTCACATCTTAAACTTCCCTCTTCCATGTTCCCATCACAAATTCCCAAGTAACGCACTAATTTTCTTATCTCATTGATAAATTGAAAGGCTTCTTCCGCACTTCTAATTTCAGGTTCTGTCACAATCTCTACCAACGGAACTCCAGCCCTGTTATAATCCACCAATGTATCTTCCAAATCTTGGTCATGCATGCTTTTACCGCTGTCTTCCTCCATGTGAATCCGCGTTAAATTGATGTTTTTAACCGTACCATCTTCCAAATTCACTGCCACATAACCACCGTTGCATATAGGGGTATTGTCTTGACTAATTTGATATCCCTTAGGCAAATCAGCGTAAAAATAATTCTTTCTGGCATACTGGTTTTCCCTTCTAATCTCACAATTTAAAGCCAATCCTAGCATTACGGCATATTCTACCGCTTTGATGTTGTGCACAGGCAATGTGCCAGGATGCCCTAAACTAATAGGACTAACTTGTGTGTTGGGCAGCATTCCAAATGTTGTATCATCACCACAAAATGCTTTCGACAAGGTTTGCAATTGTGCATGAATTTCTAAACCCACCACTAACTCATATTTTCCTGATAACATCCTAAATTTTCTTCAATATTAGACTTACAAAAGTACAAAATTATTTTTGAAATGTGCTTTATAACAATGACAAGATAGTTTCTGTCCCTGCGCTCAAAGCAGCCTCTATTCCAGCCTTATCTTTACCGCCAGCTGTGGCATAAAATGGCTGCCCCCCTCCACCACCTTGAATATACTTAGCAGTTTCTTTTATGATGTTTCCGCAATTTACACTTTTATCTTTCAATAATTCATCACCACAAAAGGCGCTCAACATAGGCTTGTCATTGCTTATACTACCTACTAAACCTACTGATTTTGGCTTTTGGTTTTTTAGTGAAAACAAAATGTTCTTTAACTCATCAGGAGCAATTTCTCCAGCATCAAAAACCAAATATTCATACCCTCCTATTGACTTAAAGGCAGTTTCCATATTTTCTCTAATCTTACCTGCTTGTTGCTTTTCAAACACAGCCAATTTAGTTTCCATTTCAGCCAATAACTGTTTATTTTTCTCAATGGCATCTAAAGCATTTTTTGGATTATTGAGCGCCTGCAAAAGTTCATTTAACTGGAGCTCTTTACCTTCTAAATAGTGTAGCGCTGCCATTCCCGCCTTTGCCTCAATCCTTCTAATACCAGCGGCAGACGCTGTTTCAGCTGTAATTTTAAACAAGCCAATATTGGCGGTATTTTGAACATGCGTTCCGCCACACAACTCTGAGGAGAAACCATTTTCAAAGGTAATTACCCTTACTTTGTCCGCATATTTTTCTCCAAACAAGGCCATAGCACCTTTGCTTTTTGCCTCCTCAAAAGGAACGTTTCTCTCCTCTTGTAAGGGTATGGCATCCTGTATTTTTTGATTGACCATCGCTGAAACTTCTTGCAATTCCTCTTCGGTCATTTTGGCAAAATGAGAGAAATCAAAACGTAAAATATTTTCATTAACCAAACTACCCTTTTGGGCAACATGGACTCCTAAAACCTTTTGCAAAGCGGCATGCATTAAATGAGTAGCGCTATGGTGAACGGAAATATTGGACCTTCTAGTTTGATTTACTTTGGCAACCAATGGCTGCTTTAAATTTTGAGGAATCTGTTCAGCAATGTGCAAATGCAGTTGTTGTTCTTTTACGGTATCAATAATTTCAATTTCACTGCCATCGGCAAACTGTAAAACCCCTGTATCTCCCACTTGTCCACCACTCTCGCCATAAAATGGCGTTTTATCTAAAACAATTTGATACAAAGTTTCATCTTTTTGATTAACCGCTCGATACCTTAAAATTTTAACATCACTTTGCGCTAAAACATCATACCCCACAAAACTAGCATCACCCTCATAGACAGCAATCCAATCTCCCATTTCCTTTTTACCATCCTTTCTTGAGCGCAATTTCTGCGCTTCCAAGTGTCTTTCAAATTCACTGATATCAACCTTAAAGCCTGCATCCAAGGCAATCAGTTGCGTTAAATCAATAGGAAACCCAAAGGTATCTAACAAATCAAATGCAGTTTTACCATCTACTTGTTTACTTATAGTATTTTCAAAATAACTGTTTAATATCTCTAAGCCCTTAGAAAGTGTTTGTAAAAAAGACTTTTCTTCCTCTTCAATAACCTTGGCAATAAAACTTTGTTGCGTTTCAATATCCTTAAAGACTCCTTTGAATTGTTGCATAATTACAGGAACCAGTTGAAATAGAAACGGTTTCTTTAAGTCTAAAAAACTAAAACCAAAGCGTACTGCACGTCTCAGGATTCTGCGAACAACATAACCCGCACCTGTGCTGGAAGGCAATTGACCATCGACAATTGTAAAAGTTATGGCTCTAATATGATCAGCGATAACCCTAAATGCAATATCCGCCTTGCCATCTGAATAACCATATTTTATTCCACTTATAGTTTCTATTTTATCCAGTATTGGTGTGAATAAGTCCGTGTCATAATTACTGGATTTATGTTGCATTACCCTCACCAACCTTTCTAAACCCATACCAGTATCAACATGCTGTGCTGGTAAATTATGCAGTTTACCATCGCTGGTTCTATTAAACTGAATAAAAACATTGTTCCAAATTTCAATTACCTCAGCATTATCCTTGTTTACCAAAAAGGCCCCATCTTCTGAAACCCTTTCTTCATCGCTTCTAGCATCATAATGTATTTCAGTGCAGGGGCCACACGGACCCGTATCTCCCATTTCCCAAAAATTATCCTTTTTATTCCCCTTAATAATATGGCTTTTAGGCACAAACTGCTCCCAAATAGTTTGACTCTCCTGATCAAAAGGAATATTTTCTTGCTCATTTCCTTCAAAAACCGTTACATACAGCCTTTCCTTTTCAATTTTTAGCACCTCCGTTAAAAACTCCCAACTCCATGCAATCGCTTCTTTTTTAAAATAATCGCCAAAGCTCCAATTACCCAACATTTCAAACATGGTATGGTGATAATGATCAACACCTACCTCTTCCAAATCATTGTGTTTGCCTGAAACACGCAGACACTTTTGTGTATTGGCAACACGAGAAAAACTTGACTTTCTATCACCTACAAAAATATCCTTGAACTGATTCATTCCGGCATTGGTAAACATCAAAGTAGGATCTTCTTTTATAACAATTGGTGCAGATTCAACAATTTGGTGTGATTTACTCTTGAAAAAGTCAAAAAATGACTGTCTTATCTCGTTGGATTTCATCAATTTAGTGGGGTAAGGGTTGGATTTATTGTATTTTAAACTTTTTATTTATATTTTTGCATCCATTTCCTAAACAAAATGGTTTTTTAAATAGTACTTGCAAAAGTAATTGACTATTCCATTTCTTACCAAAAAGAATGGATACTATTTTTAAAATAGTTTCGTTTAGAAGAATAACATTGAAATATGAAAAAGGCAAAGTATTTTTTCGATCACAAAACGCTAAGCTATAAAAAGGCTGGACGTAGTTTAAGTTCTCTTATTTTAAAATCTGTTGGTTTTTTAAGTTTAAGCATCATTCTTGGTTTCTTTATGTCCCTTGTTTTTTTTAGATTTTTAGACTCACCAAAGGAGAATCTGCTAAGACAAGAAAATAAGGAGTATAAGAATCAACTGGCGATAATGGGAAAAGAAATGAACCAGTTATCCGAAGAATTTAAAGAGTTATCCGAAAGGGATAAGGACATATACCGCTCAATTTATGATGCAGAGCCTATGTCTGATGAGGAAAGGTTAGCAGGAACGGGAGGTACAGAAAATTACAGCTATTTAAAAAACTTATCAGATGCAGATCTTGCCATTTCTATTCGTAAAAAAATGGATGCTTTACAGCGTCAGTTTGCGGTTCAAAAGAAATCATACAATGAATTGGCAAAATTGGCCAATAATAGAGAAAAGTTTTTAGCAGCAGTTCCTGCTATTCAGCCCGTATCTAATAAAGAACTAACGCGTATTGCCAGTGGTTTTGGTTATCGAATTGACCCTTTCTACAGAACTCCTAAACTTCATGCAGGTATTGACTTTACCGCACCAACAGGAAGTGCAATTTACGCAACGGCAGATGGTGTAATAGAAAGTATTGAACGAAAGGCTTGGGGCTATGGATTGCACATTATTATCAATCATGGATATGGCTATAAAACGCTTTATGGACACATGAGTAAAACCAAAGTAAAAGCGGGACAAAAAGTGGTTAGAGGCGAGCAAATTGGTTATGTTGGCAGCACTGGAAAATCTACTGGCGCTCATTTACATTACGAAGTAAAGAAAAATGGAGAACACCAAAACCCTGCCTTCTATTTCTTTAATGATTTGACTGATGCCGAGTATGAACTAATGCTGAAAAGGGCTTCTGCACCCAATCAATCTTTTGACTAATTGGAAACAACAACGGATAAACTTTTTTATAAAATTGGTGAGGTAGCCACACTGCTCGGTATTTCTGCCAGTACCTTGCGTTTTTGGGAAAAAGAAATTCCCGCCTTGAAACCCAGAACCAATGCCAAGGGAGATCGTCAATACACGAAAGATGATATTGAAAAGTTACAGAAAATCAAATTTTTGGTAAAAGACAATGGCCATACTGTTGCTGGAGCAAAGAAAAAACTCAAAAACAACTCCACTAAAGTTGAAGCACAGACAGAGATAGCAGAAAAATTATTGAACCTTAAATCCTTTTTAGAGGAGATTAGGAATCAAATAAGTTAAAAAATTTATTCAATTAGCGTAGTTTTCCGCACTGTAATGTGCATCTATATAAATAGTTATCAAATGAAAGCACAAAACAAGCGTAAAGGGATACCCCGTTATACATTTTAACTAAGTACTTCCTTCAAAATATCATAACCTAACGATGTACATAGTTAGGCCCGTTTCTATGTTTTTATTGTTTTATATATTGATTGAATTAAGTTAGTTTTGCCAATTAACAAACAATGGCAAAATCACTTAATAATAATCTTAAAAAAGCAAAGGCGGGGAAAAACGATGAGTTTTATACTGAATTAACTGACATTGAAAAAGAATTACGACATTATAGAGACCATTTTAAAGACAAGGTGGTTTTTTGCAATTGTGATGACCCAAGGATAAGTAATTTCTTTCTTTATTTTTCTTATAATTTTGAAACCCTTGGACTTAAAAAATTAATCACCACATGCTACAAGAATCAAAACCAAGAAAGATTTAGTGACCATCAATCAGAAAAAGCGATATGGCTAGAGTATAATGGAGACAAAAACGGAAATAAAGTACCAGACCCTGAGGAGATAGGCATACACTACTTAAAAGGTGATGGTGATTTTAGAAGTGCAGAAAGTATTGCCCTATTAAAAGAGGCAGATATTGTTGTTACTAATCCCCCATTTTCTTTATTTAGAGAATATGTAGCGCAGCTGGTGGAGTATGATAAAAAGTTTTTGATAATAGGAAATCAAAACAACTTAACCTATAAGGAAATTTTTAAATTAGTTAAGGAAGATAAAATTTGGACAGGGGTGGATAATGGAGGTACAAAATGGTTTAAAGTACCAGACCATTATGATATACAAACGGAAACGAGGATTAAAACAAAAGATGGACAGAAATACTTTAGTTTTGGGAGTGTTTATTGGTTTACAAACTTAGATAACCGGAAAAGACATGATGATATAATACTATATAAAACCTATCTTGGGAATGAGAGTGAATACCCAGTGTATGATAATTATAATGCAATTAACGTGAATAAAGTAGCCGATATACCTCTAGATTATACAGGTGCAATGGGTGTGCCTATTACTTTTATTAATAAATACAATCCAGAACAGTTTGAAATTTTAGGAATTGATAGAGTTTTAGTTGAAGAAGCCACAGGTAAGGTAAGTCGTTTTAGGATTAATGAAAAAGAGATTTATGCGCGCGTCTTAATTAAAAACAAAAAAGTATGAAAATAGAACTAAAGGAAATAAGCATAAAAGAAGTAGTTAACGGCTATATAAATAGTGATGAAGATGGTGTAGTGGGCTATGGTGGTAAATTAAACATACGCCCTAAATATCAAAGAGAGTTTGTTTATAAAGACAAACAGCGTGATTCTGTTATAGAAACTGTAAACAAACAATTTCCGCTAAATGTAATGTATTGGGTAAAAAATGAGGATGATTCTTATGAGGTTTTAGACGGGCAGCAAAGAACAATAAGTATTTGTGAATATGCCAAAGGTGAGTTTTCATTAAACGCCATGTATTTTCATAATCTTACGGATGTTGAGCAAAACAAAATTATGGACTATAAGTTGATGGTTTATTTTTGCGAGGGTAATGATAAAGAAAAACTTGATTGGTTTAAAACCATCAATATTGCCGGAGAGAAACTAACAGACCAAGAGTTAAGAAATGCTATATACACCGGCACTTGGTTAACAGATGCAAAAAAGTATTTTAGTAAAACTGGTTGCCCTGCTTATAGCATGGGGAGTGATTATATGACAGGTTCGCCTATTAGGCAAGATTATTTAGAAACGGTAATATGTTGGTTAAGCAATGATAATATAGAAGATTATATGTCTACAAATCAGCATAAACCCAATGCAAATGAGTTGTGGTTGTACTTTACCGGACTGATAAATTGGATAAAGGTAATTTTTCCGAAATATAGAAAGGAAATGAAAGGGGTAAACTATGGTATTTTATATAATACTTATAAAGACACTGCTTTTGATGCCAATAAACTAGAAAAAGAAATAACAGAATTGATGCAAGATGAGGATGTAACTAAAAAATCAGGCATCTATGAGTTTGTATTGACCAGAAATGAAAAGTATTTGAGCATTCGTTCATTTACTGATAAACAAAAAAGAGAAGCCTTTGAAAGACAAAAGGGTGTGTGTGTAAAATGTAAGGTTTTGTTTGAATTAAATGAAATGGAAGCCGACCACATAACACCATGGCATGAGGGTGGCAAAACAATAGCAGAAAATTGCCAAATGCTTTGCAAACACGACAACAGAATAAAATCGGGTAAATAACAAAACAAACCCCATTGCTTAGGCAACAGGGTTTATAGTATGCGATTCGAAAAAATAAGGGATATTACTTAGGCTTCATACACCCACAATTTAAAATTAATACTAGGTACACCACCCACGGCTTGTATCATAATTAAATCGCCATCAGGCCCAATAGTTTCGCATTTTAAGCGTGGGTTTTCACCTGGGGCAATTGGGTTTACATACAAGATAACATCCGGGAACTCGCCCAAGCCCCAGTTGGCATTGCCACCCGTAACCTGCATGCGCAGTTCTCGGTTGGGTATATAAGGCATGGCTGCAATTACAAAAGGCTGGTCGCCCATTACAGTTCCCTCATAATCTGGGGCGGTGGGTGTGCCGGTTACATCAATAGCCCTAGCAGCAAGGTAGGTTTCATATAGCATTTGGTCGCTGGTTTCAAACACCCGCACAAGCACATCAATTTTATTGACCAACTGATCCATTATTTTTAGTCGGGTGCGTTCTGCCAACACCGCATTTTCTTTGCGGGTGTCTATAGCCAAACTGCCTTGTGGATTGGCTAAAATAAAGGCATCCAAGTTGGCATTAAGTGCAGTAACATCTGCCGCAGTGGTGCCATAAATGGCAAGGTCTGCGCTAAGGGGCTGTGCCAAAAGCTGAAGAGTTTTACAATTGGTAATTAGTTCCTCTGCATTGGCATTGGCAAAATAACTGGTAGAAAAATCTGCCAGTTTGCGGTTGATAGGGTTGTTGTTTGCAATGCTGTGAGCTGTTAGTGAGTTGCTCACTTGCAGTGCAAGTTGTTCTAAGGTTTTGCGCTTGTTTGTTTTGTCTAGCGTGTAGCCTGTTAAATCTTGACCACTATTTGCCAACTGCAAAATATAGGTGTCAATAGAGGAGTTAAAAGTTACATACTCTGCTGGCAGAGGGGTAACCGTGTCAAGCACCGCAGCATTGGCGGTGTAATGGTTTCTTACTTTAAGAAACATGAATAGATAATCTTCACTTACGTTGTTCATAATTGTATTTGTTTTAAATCTTAAATTAGAACGCAGATAATATAAAAATATTGTTGGCACAAACGAAATGCATTACCCCCATGCCAGCAAAGGAGTTGCTAGGAGTAAAGCTTACTTCGCTACGCACATAAAGACGCTGCGCTGAAAGTACCTGCAACTAAGCATATCTGACCCATAAGGTACTAAACCCGTCATGTGAAGGTGTAAATGCAATCCGAAATGGATTAAATAGTATCTTTGTAGTATTAAATACAATCTGCAAAGTAGTAAACTTAAACCAGATAGGAGTAAGATGAACCTTTGTGCTAGTAATTTAAACCTTTGTAGGAGTAAGTAAGACCTGTGTGACAATAGAACAAGTTGGGAACGTTAAATGCAACGTTGATAGCGTTAAAAGAAATGATTAGAACGTTAAATGTAACGTTATAAGTGCTTAAATAAACGTTTGGAACGTTTAAAGCAATCTTCGGAACATTAAAAGGAACGTTCGGAGCATTCAAAGGAACATTCGGTGCATTAAAAGCATTGTTCAGAACGTTTTTCTATTGTTTTTGCCGACTTTGCGATTATCTTTGCTCTATAAAACCTATATCCGCATGGCTAGATTGAGAAAAAAACGCAGTATGCCCCGCACTGGAAGAGAGAAATTGGTGCTTGACGTAAGACCCCTGCTCAATGCAAAAGGGATAACGAAACACCACAGCTTTTTAACCAAAACCGTGGGCTTACCTTATTCCTTTGCTACATCTTTATGCAGTGGCAAGGCATTTAGAATTAGTAATAAATACCTTGAACAAATATGCACCATCATGCACTGCACCCCAAATGATTTATACCATTACACCAAAGACCCCACAGAAACCATTGGCAAAGACCACCCCTTGGCTGCGCTATACAATGCCCATATTGAAACGGAAGATATACTTGCCCTGCTCAAAAAAATGAGCCCACAGGAAATAAAGAAATTGTATGCGGGGATGAGGGGGGAGGACGAATAGTATTTTTATAAAGCTATGTATATTTTAATGGATTTGGATTATTATTGTAGGTTGATTGATATACTACAAACGGAAATATATTATACCGGTGGATTGGGAGTTTTGTAAATGAGGTTGAGCGGAATGTATGAAAAAAAAATAGACTGAAAATAAATAAGAACAAAAATGGCAATAAGAAATCCAGATAATGATAAGCTGCACGACAATGTTATTCAAGCTGCTACAAGTCGCCTTGATAGCAAAAACTATGACATCTATACAAATCCTGGGAGTTCTAAAAGAAATGGTATTGGAGGTAATTATCCAGACATAATCCTAACCAAAAAAGGAGAGCGCACAGTTAAGTTTATTATTGAGGTTGAAACTGCTGACAGTGTAAACATCATTGAAGCTACAAACCAATGGAAAAAATATGCTACTGAGATTAAGGCTTCTTTTTATATCTTAGTGCCTCTTGCTAGTAAAAACTTAGCAATAAAACTGTGTAAGCAAATAGGAATTAGTGCTCGTTTCGGTACATATGAGACGGACTTTTTTCATAATGTAATCAATATCCATTATGAGTAAAATGATGGAACTACTAATAATAATTCTTCCATACATCACTGGTGGTTTAAGCGGGGCAGGTATTACAATTTTATACAACAAATATAAAAATAGAATTCAAGTAATGGAGTGTCACTACATAGATGAAGAGACTATTTCCAAAATCCCAACAACTGTTGAAGATGGAGAATTGCATCAGAATATTTACTCAAAACAATTTCTCCTCAAAAACACAACGAATTGTGATCATAAAACGTTTAGGGTAATTTTTGAATTTGATATTACAGCGAAAATTATACGCAATACTAATATTACTAAATCAGGCATTGACAGACTAAAAAGTAAATTGCTAAAAGCAAATGAGTATTCTGTAACTATTCAAAACTTTAATCGTAAAGATGAAGCAAAGTTTATCTTTGAAATCGCGAACCTGAAAAATGATGAAATTAATGTGACCGAAGACAATTGCATTGGCTTTAAAATAAAAGTTAAAGACAAAAGGGTAACTAAATCTAAATCTAAACTAACACACGTTGGCAAAGAAAAAATTAATGCCGTCTCCTAATAGCGCTTGCCTCTTTTACCAAGTACTATCGTAATGTATCATTTCCCCTATACCACTATAGCCGATTTTTTTTATTTGCTTTTCAGCTCATTGATTAATTGTTCTAGTGCATTTAATTTTTCAAGAATTTTTTCTTCTCCTTCAGAAATTTTAGAGAGGTTCTTTTCCGATTCTTCTGCCCCTATTTCAGGTGCATTATCTACTATCTCTTTAAAAAAACCGGCAATGGGTTCATTGTAAACTTTTGCTAATTTATACAGCTTTTCTAGGGAAACCATAATTTTACCATTTTCTAATCGGTTGTAACCCGACTCTTCAATATTAATTAAATTGGCTATTTGTGCTTGGTTGTAATGATGCTTTTTACGCAACAGCTTAATATGAGCTGCAACTGTTTGTGTTACTGATTTTTTCATAGAAAATGGAACTTTTATATCCGAATATGCCAATAATGATTTTTTTGGCGCTGTTTTTATGGTTTAATTTGAATAAATCATTTAAAAAAAACAGATTAAATGCAAACTAGGTATTTTATTACACCTTAACAAATTTTAATGAAAAGTTTTATCCCTTATTCGGGTCTTCGCCCCATGCGAGACCCAAATAGTATTAATACACTTCGAAGACTACATTTTTTACTTCTGTATTATAATTTAATAATAACGATAAATTCATCGTTATGGATTATAATTGTAAGGTGATGAACAGCCTTACAAAACTGAAATGCTATACGCTTCGGGTCTCGTGCCGAAGACCCGAAGTTGGGATAAAAAAGAAGAAGAAAAGAACTTTAATACTACTTCCATAAATAAAAGCACTAAAAACTAAGTTTTTAGAGCTTTTTGATTTTGCCAAACAATTAGTTCTGTGTTTTTATTTAGGTTTGCATAAAATTTCTCTTTATCCTCTATTCGGGTCTTCGCCCCCAACGTCCCGTTGGACAACGGGATACATCGTTGCGAGACCCGAAGAGTATTAGAAAAAACAAACAATGACCAAATTAAGCGTAAACGTCAATAAATTAGCCACTTTGCGCAATGCGCGTGGGCACAACAACCCCGATGTGATTGCATGGGCAAAAGCAATCATTCAATATGGAGCCGATGGGATTACGGTGCATCCCCGCCCAGATGAACGGCACATTAGAAAAACCGATGTTTACGCATTAAAAAATGAAGTAAAAACCGAGCTGAATATTGAAGGCTATCCAACAACTGACTTTTGCAAAATGGTGTTGGATGTAAAACCTTATCAAGTTACCTTGGTGCCTGATAGTCCCGAGCAATTAACCAGCAACCATGGTTGGGATACGCTTAAAAATTTAGCATACCTTAAAACCATTGTTGCTCCGTTTAAAAATGCAGGAATACAGGTAAGTCTATTTTTAGACCCCAATCCACAATTGGTTGAAAGTGCACAACAAACTGGTGCAGATTGTATAGAGTTATACACGGAGGCTTATGCAAATACATACCCTAAAAACCAAAATGCAGCTGTCGAAATGTATAAAAAAACCGCAGCATTGGCAAAAAAATTAGGATTAAAAATAAATGCAGGGCATGATTTAGACTTAAACAATTTAGGGTTTTTAGTTTCAGAAATACCTTATATTGACGAGGTTTCTATTGGGCATGCCTTGGTGTGCGATGCCCTGATTTTAGGTATGGAAACCACGGTTAAAAACTATTTAAAGCTTGTAAAAGGGAAATAAAAAATGTTGAAATTTAAGCTATTTGTACTCTTGCTTTCCATTACGCATTTAGCCAATGCTTGGGGATTTTATGCGCACAAAGAAATCAATCGATTAGCGGTTTATACATTACCGCCCCCTCTGATAGCCCTTTACAAAAACAACATCAAATACATTACAGACCATGCGGTGGATGCAGACAAAAGGCGGTATATAGTCAAGGAAGAGGCTTGTAGGCATTATTTAGATGGCGACCACTATGAAAAAACCTTGCCTTTTGACACCTTGCCTAAATACTGGCATTTGGCGGTAGAAATGTATGGCGAAGACAGCCTTAATGCACACGGAATTGTGCAATGGCACGTTTATTTTACCTACAAAAAATTGATAAAGGCATTTGAAAATAAAGATGCCGCATACATTTTAAAGCTATCGGCAGATTTAGGACATTATGTTGGCGATTTGCACGTGCCCTTGCACACAACCAGTAATTACAATGGTCAGCTAACTGGGCAAGAAGGAATTCATGCGCTTTGGGAAAGCAGATTACCCCCCATGTTTGATACAGGCTACGATTTTTTTGTAGGCAAAGCACAATTTTTCGAGAAACCAATGGACTCAATTTGGCAAGTTTTTGAAAGAAGCCATTTTTTGGTAGACAGTGTTTTGATGATGGAAAAGCTAGCCAGTTCCTACTTCTCGCCTCAACAAAAATATACCTATCTTAAAACCAATTATGGAGTTAAAAAGGATTACAGTGAGGCTTTCAGCAAAAAATACAATGCATTGATGCAGGGAATGGTGGAAGAACGTATGACGAAGGCTGTATTGTTTTTAGGCTGCTTGTGGTACAGCGCTTGGCTTGAGGCTGGTCAGCCCAATTTTGAAGCTTTTCCCAATTTACCAACGGAAGAAGAAAATACACCTATAGAACAGCCCAATAAAGAAATGATTGGAAGGAAAGAGGAGTAGTTTTTAGTGATTAGTAACGAAGTCCTTCGTTATTAGTAATTAGTGATTTGCTAGTTGCTAGGATTTTCATACCATTGAGAAAGCAATGTTCCTTTAGATAATTTTCCATAAATTGTGTATAAATTAACGATTTTGTGCAAATAGAATGAATAAAATTTTATAGTCTTGCAGTAGTATTTGTGAGAATAGATTTGTGTTGAACTACTTTTAACTTAAAAGCATTGTAAACATTGAGAAAGCTTACCATAGATACGCAACTAAAAAACTGATTGATATATGAAATTTATAGTTCCATCGCAAGATTTGTTAGAAAGACTGTTATTAGTTAATGGTGCAGTTGTTTCAAAACCTGTATTGCCCATTTTAGAAAATTTTCTTTTTGTCATTGAAAATGAAAAATTAACAATTACTTCAACTGATTTAGAAACCAGCATGACCACCTACATGGATGTGCAATCTAAAGACAATATTGCAGTAGCAGTTCCTTCTAAATTGGTTATAGAAATGTTGCGTTCTCTTCCTTCTCAACCCATCACTTTTACAATAGATAGTTCAAACTATAGCATTGAGTTGAGCACCACATCTGGTCGATACAAATTGGCTGGACAGAGTGCTGATGACTATCCAAAAATTCAAGATATTGAGTCAACTGGTAATTTCACAATCCCTTCTAAGTTACTTTCTAGAGCAATTTCTAAAACGTTGTTTGCCACCAGTACCGATGATTTACGTCAAAATTTAACTGGGGTGTATGTAGAGTTGTTTGGTGACAGTGTAAATTTTGTGGCAACAGATGCCAACAGACTTGTAAAATTCTCTAGGTCTGACGTTAAACCGGGTATTGAGTCTAACTTCATTATTCCTAAAAAAGCGTTGAACTTATTAAAATCTGCTTTACCCAATACAGATGAGGAAATTGGTATTTCTTTTAACAATTCTAATGTGGCTTTCAATATTTCCAACCTTAATCTTATTTGTAGGTTGATTGAAGAAAGGTATCCAGATTATGCAGCGGTTATTCCTAAAGACAACGACCAAAACCTTACCATTGAGCGTTCATCTATGCTCAATACTACCCGTAGGATTTCTATTTTCTCTAACAAAACTACCCACCAAATTAGATTGGCGGTTTCGGGCAGTGAATTGAATGTTTCTGCAGAAGATTTAGAATTGGCCAATGAAGCACAAGAAAGATTGGATTGTGAGTTTGATGGAGCAGATATTGAAATTGGCTTTAACAGTAAATTTTTAATTGACATGTTGAGCAATTTTGATACCGATCAAGTGGTTTTAAAACTAAGTGCGCCAAATCGTGCAGGCATCATGGTGCCAGCAGACAATGAGGAAAATGAGCAAATAGAAATGCTTATTATGCCAATGATGCTGAACAACTAAATACCCAAATTAAAGCCCTTCAAAACGTGGGCGATAAAGGTGCAAACAATTCATCCAAATTTTATGAAGCATTGAATAAAGTAAAGATGAAAGTAACTGGTTTCACATTTATAAAAAATGCTTTAATTTATGACTATCCTATTGTGGAAGCCATCAAATCTATTCTACCGCTTTGTGATAATTTTGTAGTTGCTGTCGGTCAATCTGATGATGAGACCCGAAAACTTATTGAAAGTATAGCTCCCTCCAAAATTCAAATTATTGACACCGTGTGGGATGAAAGTTTGCGTGAAGGGGGACAAGTATTGGCTGTAGAAACTAACAAAGCATTTATGGCTATCGCGCATGTTAGTGATTGGGCCTTTTACATTCAGGGAGATGAGGTGATACATGAGCAGTACCACAAAAACATTTATGATGCCATGGTCAAATATAAGGATAACAGCAATGTTGACGGACTTTTGTTTAAATATGCACATTTCTATGGCTCTTATGATTACATAGGCGGGGCTTCTGGCTGGTATCGCAATGAAATTCGCGTAATAAAAAATGACAAATCCATCTATTCTTACAAAGATGCACAGGGATTTAGAAAAGCAGACAATCAGAAATTAAGGGTAAAACCTATTGATGCCTATGTATATCATTATGGATGGGTAAAAGAGCCCGAAGCAATGCAGCGCAAACAAGAAAATTTTAACAAACTTTGGCATGATGACCAATGGGTTGAAAACAATGTGGTAAAACAAGATGTGTTTCATTATAACAATGAAGTCAACTACTTGTTACCCTTTAAAGGTAGCCATCCCATGGTTATGCAGGAAAGGATTAAAACCAAAAATTGGAAATTTGACTATGACATTTCTTTTAATAAATTGCCCTTTAAGGACAAACTAAAAAACTTCGCTAGAAAGTATTTAGGTTGGGACATTGGATACAAAAACTATAGGGTTGTGTAATAAAAATTTCTCTTCGACTCCTATGGAGTCGTACATATCTTTCCATTAGGACTTTTTATAAACCTTTAATCCCTTTGGGATTATTAGAGATTAAATGAAGTGAAACCTGCTGATAATGAGTATTTACAAATGCTTCTCCTTTCGTTATGCTGAAACCTGAGACATTTTAATAAAATTTTATTGTTATAAAAATTTCAAATGATAGACCCATTGATGGGTCAAACGTTTATAAACAATGCAACAAGCTTTTTCTCTTCGACTCCTATGGAGTCGTACATATCTTTCCATTAGGACTTTTTATAAACCTTTAATCCCTTTGGGATTGCTTGTGATTACTGGCAATGATAGTTGGTTTATATTTTTAAAAACTCATCATCAAGCAAACCCAATTATCCTTTTCAAACTGTTTTACTTTTTTCAAACCCAATTCAGTAATTTTTTCCATAAGGACAGGCACATCCTGTGTATAAAAACCACTGATAATCATCTTGCCGGTCGGTTTTAGTTTCTGCACATAAAATTCCATATCACGCAATAAGATATTGCGATTGATATTGGCAACAACCACATCAAACGGCATTTCTTGTGCTATGTGATAGGCATCACCCAACATTACATCAATTTTCTCGTGCACCCCGTTGATATGCACATTTTCTATACTGTTCTCCACCGACCACTCATCATTGTCAATAGCCAAGGTATAGGTAGCGCCTTTTTTCACCGAAAAGATGGCCAAAATACCAGTGCCCGTTCCCATGTCTAGACAGCGCATATTTTTTAGATCCAACTCATTTAGCATTTTAATTGCCAAATAGGTTGTGGCATGGTGCCCTGTACCAAAACTCATTTTTGGATTGATAACAATTTCTTTTATTTCTCCATCAAAGGCTGGATGAAAATCAGCCCGAATATGACAAATATCTTCAATGGTAATGGGATTAAAATTGCTCTCCCACAGTTTGTTCCAGTTCTCTTTTTTAACAATGGCTTGCTGTGGTTTATTGGCTACTAAGTTAAAATTAATCAATTGCTCAATTTGATCTTCAATTTCTTGGGTGCTTAATAGGTTTTCAACAATATAAGCTTGTAGTTTCTCTTTCTCTTGAACGGTTTCAAATCCAGCCTCATTCAATAAACTTGCAGCAATCTCTCCATTTTCTTCAATGGATTCTTTTACGGTAAATATTAATTCAATATACATCTTTATACCGCAACAGGCGCTTTTATCGCAGGGTGCGGATTGTAGTTTTCTAAGGAAAAATCATCAAATACAAAATCATCTATACTTTTAACAGCAGGGTTAATTTTCATGGTTGGATAAGGCATAGGGGTTCTGCTTAATTGTTCTTTTACTTGGTCAAAATGGTTTGTATAAATATGAGCATCACCAAAGGTGTGCACAAAATCGCCCAATTGAAGGTTACAAACTTGGGCAATCATCATGGTAAACAAAGCATAAGAAGCAATATTAAAAGGCACACCTAAAAACATATCAGCGCTTCTTTGGTACAACTGACAGCTTAATTTGCCATCTGCCACATAAAACTGAAAGAATGAATGACAAGGCATCAAAGCCATTTGGTCTAACTCTGCTACATTCCAAGCAGAAACTATAATTCTTCTCGAATCAGGGTTGGTTTTTAAGGTTTCAATTACTTGTGCCAATTGGTCAATAGTCTTTCCATCTCTCGCTGGCCAACTTCTCCATTGCTTGCCATAAACAGGGCCCAAATTACCATCTTTGTCTGCCCACTCATCCCAAATTTTTACACCATTTTCCTTTAGATAAGCAATATTGGTTTCACCTTTTATGAACCAGAGCAACTCATGGATAATGGATTTTAAATGTACTTTTTTTGTTGTTACTAGTGGAAAGCCCTCATTGAGATTAAAACGCAATTGTGCACCAAAAATACTCACAGTTCCAGTACCTGTACGGTCGCTTTTAGGATTGCCGTTTTTAAGAATGTATGCCAATAATTCTTCGTATTGTTTCATAAAGATTATGCTGCAAAGGTATGTTTAAAGGCTTAAGCTACCTTAGCTTATTTAAAAACGATGTCCACAAATTATGTAATATATTATTAACCGCAGAGATCGCTGAGTATTCACTAAAAAACTACTTAGTTAGTGACAACCAAGCTTTTTTGTTTTAATTCTTAGCGTACTTCGTATTAAAAAAATTGTGAACTTTGCAGTTAGAAAAATAAAATAAAAAATTACCCTATTTCAATAATGTAACCATGCCATTGATTCTTTTCCTATCATAGTTTTGGAAAACCACGTTGAGCGTATAAGTATAAACTCCTTCCATAACTGCCTGCCCTAAATAGGTGCCATCCCATTTCACAGTTGGGTCTTTGGTTTCAAATATTTTTTCGCCCCAACGATTGAAAATAGTAAAATAATAATCCTTTACAGGTGCCAAATACTCTGGACCAAACAAATCATTCAACCCATCTGCATTTGGTGTAAAGGATTGTGGCATATAAACCCTTGAAGGGGATTCTACTATGACAGTTTTAGCAATGCTATCAGCACAACCTGCATCATTGCTCACCAACAATTTAATTTGCTGCGCACCTACTTGTTTAAAATTGTGCGTAAACAGCTTATCTGAATATGACTTGTTATCAATCGACCAAAGATATTGGGTAGCCTTTTGGCTGCTGTCTTTAAAGGTATAGGGAATTGCACCAATACTTGGTTCCAAAGCCCAATAATTGAAATCCGCTATTGGCCTATCATACACATAAACAATTTTAGTTCCAGAAGTATCTGTGCATCCTTCTACCGTTTTAACAATTACAGAAACACTGTAAGCACTTTCTGGTGTTTGGTATTGATGCTTTACAGGGTTTCCTTTACTACTGTTACCATCTCCCAAATTCCATGTATAATCCAAATTAGCAATTCCACCAGGCTGCACGATAGCACTTAACAAGATATCTTCACCAATACATATAGAATCACTTGTAAAATCGACTTCTGGCTGCTCAAAAATTTCAACTTTATACGTAGTGGTATCCATGCAATTATTTGCATCTTTGGTATAAACGATAATTATATCCTTTTTGGCAGTAGGATAATTGTAATCATAGGTATTGTCGCTGCTTATATTGACTTGATCTACAACCCAATTGTACAAGTAACTGGGCGCTCCACCAACAGTGTTCGCTTGAAACCTGAATTGATTATTTTTAAGACATTGCAAATCTAAAGTACTATTAACTATGGTGCTTTTTGGATGTGCTACTACATGTAAATTGATAAACGCAGTGTCATCGCACTTTTCATCGTTGGTTGTAATCGCTATAACTTGATAATCATTCACAGGCAAAAACTTGTTGAGGGTTTGCGTTTTATCAGCCCACAGATTCCATCCATACGTTTTTATTGCAGGGCCAGCATTTTTGTTCACCGTCAAACTAAAGTTGGCATTTGCTGCGCACAGTAAGGTATCATTTGCTTGAATAGCAATGTCACTGTGTCCACCTACCTTAACAGTTAGCGAAGATGTGTCTGCACAATACGGACCATTATAAACAATGGCTTTAGCGGTATAATTCCCTGAGGCACCAAATGTTTTTTCTGTCAATGCTGTCAGTGCACTATCGCCATCACTGAACAACCATTTGTAAGTAGGATTGCTAAAGTTTTGTACCACTCCGCTTGAGAAAATAAATTTGTTATCAGAAATACATAACAAACTGTCGTTCACAATCCCTTTACTTTTAGGATTTTCTAAAACAACCACAGTTCTTTCAAAGGTATCTCTGCACCCTATTAATGGATCTAATACCTTTAAACTGATAGCAAACTTTCCAGTATCAGTATAATTAATGGTGCCTGGGTTTTTAAGTGTTCCTCCTGTTCCATCTCCAAAACTCCAATCATACTTGGTATTTGCAGGACCAATGGTAGTGTTTATAAGCTCAACATAATTATTCACCAAGCACAATGAGAAGTCTGTAATTTCAAACCCTGCAACAGGGTCTTGGTAGATGTTGATATTTTTCTTAATGGTATCCTCACAGCCCTTACCAGTGCTGAAAACATAGGTCAGTTTATAAGCGCCTATAGCAGAATAGGTTTTTATAACATTTGCCTTACCCGAATCTACAGTACCATCACCCCAAATCCATTTATAATATTTATTGGCAGCACCTTTGGCATCAGAGTTATCATGAAAAGCCGTATAATTTTTATTCAGACACTCACTAAAACTATCCTTTATTACACCAACCACCGGATTTTGATTCACCGTTAAATCTTTTCTAAAGGTATCCGTACAACCCGTTTTAATAAAACCTGCTACCATTGCCATTTTATACGTACCTGTATCTGCATAGGTTTTAGGCGGTGGACTGGCAAGCCCTGTACCAGTTCCATCTCCCCATTCCCAAGAATAGAAAAGATTCTGTCCTTGGGTATTGGTTAAGTTATTGAACTGAAATTTATTATTGCTTCTACAAACCATACTATCTACGAGTAAGGCATCGGGTTTTGGTGCGGGATAAATGGTAAAAAACTTTTTTGCAGAGGTATCTACACAACCACCCGTACTTTCAGCCCTTAGTCTCATCCAAAAAGTTCCAGTATCTTTATAGGCTCTAAAGGGAGAACCACTTTGAGAAGAATCTAAAAAGCCATCACTATATTCCCAAACATAGCGTTTCATTTTACCGATAACAATATAACTGGTATTGTAACCGGCAATCAAACCTCTGTCAACACAGCTGTCTTTGGTAATTAATCTAAAATCGGCAACGGGAGCATCATCAACCACTACGCGCTGCTCTAAACTATCTATACACCCTTTATCCGTATAAATTTTTAATTTGATATCATAAAAATTGGCTCTTGGAGATTTTATGGTGTCATTTTGGTTGGTACTAAAAATCTCAAAATCTGCATACCACTCCCATTTAGAGATAAAATCATTGGTAACTTTAGTGCTATCAATCACTATCATGGGATAACCAGGACAGAATTTTTCCATAGCGTAGGAGAAATTGACATCCACTTTATCATGCATCGTGATATTGCATGAATCACTGATGGTGCAACCCGTAAATCTATTGGTCCCAATAACACTGTATTTCCCAGTATTTTTTACTGTTAATGTACTGCTTGTATCTCCAGTATTCCACAAAAAAGAAAAGGCATCTTTGCCGGGTAAATTGATATTGAAACTGTCTGCACATACAATTTTGTCATAAAAGGGAATAAAATCCTTCGCTGTAGTATCAATAATATAGGTAAATTGCTGTGTACTATCCCATCCCAGTTCTGTTGAAAAGCCATGTAACCTAACGTTAAAATTTCCAGATGAAGGAAAATATTTAGTTGGAGACCTGCTTGTATCTGTCGTACCATCTTGAAAAAACCATTTATACTTCTCCAAAGTATCGGGCTTAGGAATAAACTTGACAATTACCCCAGTATCACAATTAGGTATAATCTCATAATCAAAACTTAGTTGTAGATTTCTAAGAGATGCACCTGCAAAATAAGCATAGCTTTCAAATCCACCCATGCCGTACACATAACCTATAAAACCATCATCACAGTCTATGTTATGACTGCCTGGTGTAACCGCTGCCGAATAAAAATAATAATCACCGCAATAAACTTGGTTAAAATCGGTGGAAGGAATTTTTACACCATCTAAATAAAACCGTTGAATACCGGGCTTGGGCAGTAAAATATTGATATAATGGGTTTTTATAATGGTGGTATTGGCTGTTGAAATAATGCCACTTTTTATGGTTTGCTCCAATGGCACAACATAAACAATTGCTGGGTCTCCCGTAGAAATGGCATGGCAACCTATCATCACTTGTGTAATGATAACGGGGTTATTGGCACTGATGCAAATACTGCTGTCCTTTGACATTTTCTCTACAAATTGCTCTCCAATGTCAATCGTGTCAACTGGAACCCCATTGCGCTCAATAATGGTGTTGTTCTTGGTGGTCATGATATTATACCGATAACCATTACCCGCCCCAAAAAAAGGAGTGATTACAAACCTTTTACCATAAACTGAAGTTGGCAACACCACTTCATATAAATGATCACAAGCACCACAATCAATATTGATACAATCATTTCCTTGATAAACACTAACCTTTTTACTCGTAGAAATAACTTTAACCGTAGAGCCTACCAAGTTTTGATTACCCTTATTTCTTACAATAAACACCTCCCCCTTTTGCAGTGTCTTGTTAAATGGTACATTAGCCAAGCGTCCATTAGGAATATCAGAAGTTGGCGTAATTTCTACAACAGTGTTTGAATCATGTGCAACGATAGAAAATGTATTATTCAACTGATTGGTTGTTTTATTATACGGGTTTACAATAAAACTAGCCTGATAAGGGATGGATGATGTTGGCAAAACACATGTGGCATCTGTAGAGGCCGGCCCCGCACTGATAGCATAAACAATAACCTCCTGATCAGCTACCACGTGAATTCCCCATGTTGTCGCAGTATCAGTATTTGTTACTTTAAAGGTTTTTGGTATATATATTTTTCTTAATTCGTTAACAACTAAGGTTAAGGAGGTAGAAAAGGTTGAGGCCGGCATATCCACTGTAATATTGGCTCCCGTGGGTGCAGCTACAATAACAAACATGGAATCTTGCACCAAATTATTCAAAAAATTCACCCAAAAGTCTTTCCCTTGCGTGGTTTGCGCACAAATCCATGAACTGGAAAACAACAATAACAATAAGGTAAAAACTCTTTTCAAATTACAATAACAAAGTTATGGTAATCTTTAGACATTTCCAAATGCTAAAAAGTTGCTTCAAATGAACTAAGACCCTTTGAGCTAGTCAATTATAGTCTTACCAATTTGGCAGTCAAGGCAGCGTTTTTGTAAGCAGAAATACTTGCTTAAACCAATTACCCCTTGACTATCAGTAGCATTATTTATACCAAAACCAATTTGTTCATAGGATTTCACAATTCTATTTTTCTCTGCCGGTAGTGATGCCAACATGGATATAGCATTGTCTAAAAGGTTTTGATTTTCAGTAAATTTGCCATAAGCAAATAAAAAAGGCACAATGGTATTGATAACAATCAGGTGTTGACTGGCAACTCCTAGATTTTGTATCTTATTAGTTTTACTTTCTACGCCAAACTTAAAATGACTTTGCCAATAACTGCTGTTTTTGATATTCAACAATTTTAGAACATCTGTAACTTTTTTGCATTCCAAAATTTTAGAGAATAAATGACTTGACTTATGCACCAACATTGCCAGTTGTGCTAACCTGAGTGTCGGAAAGTTGGCAGGACGGGTTTTTACAAATTTCCAAGGTACTAATGCCGCCTGGGGAAGTGAAAATTTATGCTTTGAAAACTGGTACTGTATCAATAAATTATATTCATAGTCATCAATGGGTTTGGGATTTAACAATCCAGCTTGACCAAAGAATAGGGCTTCTAACATCAATAAATCTTCTTTTTGCTTTGCCAAAATGGTTAAATCAATGCTTTTGGCAACAGCCAACATATTTGCTCCATTGGCTTTAAAACCAAAATTTTCTGCTAATGAATGATAGAAAACCGTATTCCAGTCTCCATTTTGGTTTTTAACTGCATCTAAAATAAAATCGCTTTTTTGTTGTAAACGCTCCACCATCGCTCTGTCTATCATGTTACTAATAACTATAGGCGGAACATTGGCTACTACTCCTTGACAAGGAATTGCTAAAGAATTGTACATTAAAGAACGATAATTTTCTAACTGCTTTTGGCTAATGTATTGCTTCAACTCTAAAACAGGCACTTTTGTTCCGTCTTCATAAATAATTTCTGCGTCATGTTCGTATACCACGTGCAAAATGACATTTTTATAATTATCATCCAATTGATGTTTGTGCCTATTCCAATCTGATGAAAAAACATGAACCTCCACATGTCCTGCCCACGTTTTATTTCCAATTGAAAGTATGGCTTCTTTAAAATCTGGTCCAGCAAAACGATTAAGTTCACCGGTATTCTTAACCTTTATTTGCTGCCTATCGATAGTAAACATTGGCTCTTTGATGTATCTGGCCATGCTCCATATATATTGCAACAAATCTTCTTTCATTCTTTAGTCAAAATATACTTTCATCTCCTCAACCAATTTTTTCGTTTCTCTTTCTGCTTGTTCTGCAAAATCTATATCCCCTGATTTATAAAGTATGCCTCTTGAGGAGTTAATAAGCAAACCAGCATCATTTTTGATAAAAGCTGCATCACATACCTCTTTTACTGAACCACCTTGTGCCCCTACTCCCGGCACCAAAAAGAAATGATGCGGAAATTTATCTCTTAATAACCTTAACTGAGTTGGATGTGTTGCGCCAGTAACAAACATAAGCCTATCATTGCCCGCAATTTGTGATGCGAATTGCATGGTATGCTCATAAACAAATTGACCATTAACTAATTTTTCTGTTTGTAGATTTTGGCTTCCACTATTAGAGGTTAGACCCAGGCAAATGACCCATTTATTAGGATATTCGAAAAAAGGAGCGATGCTGTCATCGCCCATATAAGGTGCTACAGTAATCGCATCAAAATCCATTTGCTCAAAGAAAGCTTTGGCATACATTTTTGAAGTATTGCCAATATCGCCCCTTTTGGCATCGGCAATCGTGAAACAATTTTTCGGTATTGAGGCTAAGGTCTCTTCCATTGCCTCCCAACCTATCTTGCCATATTGTTCGTAAAACGCAGTATTAATTTTATATGCTACCGCATAATCTCCCGTTGCTTTTATTATTGCTTGATTAAAATCAACCAGCGCCCTTTTTAAAGGCAAAGCCTGCAAATGCTTAGGAAGTTTGCTAAAGTCAGTATCCAAACCAACACATAAAACAGATTTTTTTATCTGTATTTGCTCGACTAATTCTTCTCTATTCATTAATTTGTGCAAAGTTAAGTTTTTAGCATTTAAAAGTAGTCTAAAAATTTTGACTGATTACCCTAATCGTGCTTTAACACTTTGATAAACTGCTAAATATTTTACCTTTACCTCTTTATTACAAAACCATTAATTGCGAAAAATGAATTATTATTGCCGCTTAATTAAGCAACTAATGTGGTAATTGTTGTTTCAAAAAAAGAATTAATGAAAAAAATACCCTTCTTATTTTTACTGCTTTATAGTGTATTGGGTCAGGCACAAACAGAGGAAAAAAAATGGAATTTGTCAGGAAATTTTCAAACCAAATCTCAGTTTTTTGATAGGGATGATGCAATTGGCGCCAATACCATTGTTTATCGCAAGCAAAAATCATCCAATGAGAGTTGGCTCTATACCAAACTTAATTACGGTGATTGGAATTTTTCAGTTCGCTATGATTTGTTCAACAATTCTCCTTTACTAAACCCACAAGGATCGTATAGTAATCAAGGTATTGGATTCTATCAAATTAGCAAAGATATTGAAAGCTTAAATGTTTCTGCAGGGTACTTTTATGATCAGTTTGGAAGTGGCACCATTTTTAGGTCCTACGAAGACAGAAACATCGGTATTGATTATGCCGTAAAAGGTGTGAGGGTAAAATACAATCATAAAAATAAATACTTTTTCAAGGCCTTTACGGGGCAGCAAAAAGGAAACATCAATGACCGTTTTGGCGTTTATCCAGAAAGAATTCAGGGAGCCAATGCAGAAGGTGACTTTAAAGCATTTAAAGGAAAATTAAGAATTTTACCCGGCTTGGCAATTGTGAATCGAACTTTGGATGAATCTACCATGAACACCGTTGCTGCCGAAATAAACTCATATACCCCTGCCCAGCGTTTTGACAACCCAAAATACAATACGTTTGCCTACAGCGGATACGTTGGTCTTAATTATGGTAATTTTACTTTTTTTGGCGAGTACAGTGGTAAAACATTGGATATGATAAGAGATTTGTCAAACACTTTAAAAAATTCAACGGGTGATGTTTATTATGGAACGCTCTCCTACGGAAAGTATGGCTTGGGTAAAAATAAACAGATGTCTTTGGGTGCAAATTTACAGTACAAAAAAATTGATAAATTCGATTTTAGGATTAACCCTTATGCCAACCAATTGGATGGGTTTTTAAGCTATCTGCCCTCTATCACCAGGGCTAATTCCTATAGGCTATTGGCACGCTACACCTCTGTAGTTCAAACACTTGGAGACGAAGCTATCCAGGGTGATCTTTCAATAGGACTTAATAAAAAAACGAAACTTAATTTTAACTATTCTCATGTCAACAGTCTTAGTTTTAATGGAGACAGTGCTGGAAACCCTATCAAACTTTTCGAAGAGTTTTATTTTCAAGTAGAGCATGTTTTTAGCAAAAAGCTCAAAGGAAAATTAGGCGTACAAAAGATATTTTATAACCAAGAACGCTATGAGATAAAACCGAATGTGGACAATGTTCAAACACTTACTCCTTTTGGTGAAATTACCTGGAAATATACACGCAAAAAGTCACTGCGTTTTGAGTGGCAATATCTTGACACCAAGCAAGATTTAGGTGGTTTTATCAATGCGGTAATAGAATGGAATATTGCACCAAAATATAGTTTCTCAATAACAGATATGGTTAATCACAAACCAGAACGCTATGTAGGCTCTCCAATCCCGAACAAGGTGATTCATTATCCAACCATATTTGCGAGCTACACACACCATTCTACAGTTTTAACCTTGGCTTATATCAAACAAGTACAAGGGGTTAACTGCACTGGTGGTATTTGTCGTGTTGAGCCTGCATTTAGTGGTGTTAGAGCTACCATGAGTACTAATTTTTAAATAAAATGAAATTATCATTACAATTAAAATCCGTAACTTTGAAGTCAATGAATGGAGTACTAAAATTTCCTACTAATTTAATTTTTACGCTTGCAGTATTGATTATAAGTGCTGGCTGTAAAGAAGAACCTCCATTTATAGATTTAAGTAGACCTGTGCAAAAATTACTGGATACGAACTATATTGTTAGTCCTGTTCCAGCTGTGCAAGATAAAAAGGTTTTATTAGAAGATATTAGTGGTGTTAAATGTGTTAATTGCCCTGATGCTGCTGCAAAAGCTGACGAGCTAAAGGCTTTACACGGAGAAAAATTGGTTGTGGTAACATTGATGCCGGATAAATCATTGTTAGCCAATTTTACCGACCCAGACCCAGATTACGCGCAAGTTAGTAATCCTCAAGTTACGCAATTATTAAACTCACTAAACCCTCCATCTGCAATGCCCTTAGGCATGATAAACAGAACCAACAACGGCAATGGCTTAATGGTTGTATACCAACGTTGGCCAGGTGACGTCCAAACGGAACTTAATAAACCGAATACAGTTAATATTGAAATTGAAACAAGCTATGATAATGGAAATAGACAATTGTTGGTGACCGCCATAATAACATACACTGAAGATCAAACTGACAGTAACCAAAGTATGAGTATTGTCTTAACCGAAAGCAATATTTTTGGCAAACAAAAAAAATCAACTGGTGATGACAAAAACTATGAGTTTAAGCATGTTGCTAGAGATTTTGCGACCAACCCTACAGGCGATCCGCTGCCAAAAAATTTATCAAAAGGTCGTCAAATAAAGCGACAATACGCCATTAATGTATTACCAAATTGGGACATCGCCCATTGTGAAGTAGTAGTTTTGGTTCATTCTTCAGCAAACAAAGTAGTGTATCAAGTGGCTGAGAAAAAAGCTATTTAATGCATTGACCCTTGGACTGGAAAAGTACTATAAACGGTTTTAAACAATACCTTCAACTAGAGAAAGGGCTTTCCGACAACAGCATTAAAGCTTATATAAGAGATGTTGAAAAGCTGCATTACTATTTACAAAAGGAAGGGCATAGCCCTAGCCCACCAGAGAGCGTGGAATATGAGCAACTAAGCGAATTTGTAAACCACCTGCATACTATTAAGCTATCTGCTTACTCTAGGGCAAGAATTGTTTCTGGCATACGCGCATTTTTTAAATACCTAATTATAGAAAAAGTTATTACTCAAAATCCTGCTGACCTACTTGAATCTCCCAGACTCGGCAGAAAACTACCCGATTTTTTGAGTGTTGAGGAAATCGATAACATGATATTGGCAATTGACCAGAGTCAAGCATTTGGACACCGCAACAAAACCATGTTGGAAGTTTTATATAGCTGCGGATTGCGTGTATCAGAATTAATCAACCTAGAAATCTTTGATATTTATGACCACGACCGACTTGTAAAAGTTACAGGCAAGGGAAATAAACAAAGGCTAGTACCTATTGATGGGCACAGTTTGAAACTGATACAAATGTATATCAATACGGAACGAGAAAATATAAAAGTAAAGAAAGGTGAAGAGTCTATTTTGTTTCTCAACCGGTTTGGCAAACGCTTGAGTCGCGTTTATGTCTTTACACTTATTAAATCATTGGCCCAAAAAGCAGGTATTAAAAAGAATATCAGTCCACATACTTTCAGGCACAGTTTTGCTACCCATTTAGTAGAGAACGGGGCAGATTTGCGCTCCGTACAAGAAATGCTAGGGCATGAAAGCATTACTACCACAGAAATATACACGCACTTACAACAAAAATCTTTGCAAGATGCTATACTCAAATTTCACCCAAGGAACAAGAAGTGAGGCTTAATGTTTAATTGGTAATTTTTAATTTAGCATTGTTCAAAACCAATTTCTTCTTTTAAAGTAATACAGAATCACTAATACCAGTGTAAACATGGTGCTGATGGCAATGTAAAAACCATTGTGTGATTTTAAACCGGGCATATTTTCAAAATTCATTCCGTAAAACCCTGTAACAAAGGATAAAGGAATAAATACCACGGTAAGAATGGTTAGTGTTTTCATTATTTCATTTAGCCTGCTGCTTTGCAAACTAAAAAATAAGTTGATTGCACTTTCAATGCGTTGCAACTCATTATCAACACTGTCAATTAATGAACTGCTTTGTTCTTTTAGCTCAAAAAAGTATTTATCATTAAAACCATCAAAAATTGCCAAATCCAAAGTATTGATATGAGAAACTGACTCTTTTAATCCAGCGGCAGCCTTCTTAATTTGAAAAAATATTTTGCGTTTATTTTCCAAAGACTTTAAAACATTGATATCTCTTCCATTCAGTTTTTTATTGATCAGCACGTCAAGTCCTGCAGCAAGTTCCTCGTAAGCACTAAAGTAGTTATCAATGATGGCTTCAACAATAATAAAAACCAAATAATCACACTTCTTGCTCCGAACGATGCCTTGGTTACCCAAAATACGCTGTCTTATATTGTCAAAAGGATCTCCTGCAAACTCTTGAATACTCCATACAAAATGCGGAGATACAACAAAATTAATTGTTTCAAGCTGAATGGCATCTTTACCCTTTTCATTAACCGATTGTAATGAAAAAAAGAAGCAGTTATCCAATTCTACCAATTTATTTCTTTGAGTGGCAATATCCAATAAGACAATTAAAAAATCATCCAATCCATTTTGATTAATGATATTTTTATAGATAAGGAAATTATCGTTGCCAATGCAGTTTAGCCATTGTATGGTACCATTTCCTTCATCTAATTTTACACTTTCAATATTTTCTAAAGTAACAATTTCAGCCTGAGCCAGATTGTATTTAATGAGTGTGCTTGATTTTAAAAAGTCCTCCGTATTAATAGCCTTTGAGACCTTTTTACGTGACCTTCTTCTTGTCTTATTTTTTTTCTTCATGGATAGTAACCACAGATAATCCAGCCCAAAAATAGTACTATTTCGGTGAAAAACTTACACACTTAAAGAAAGTCTTCAGCACTAATACTAATTAATTAGGAAAACGCTACCTTGTAATTGTCCCTTTTGATTGTTTTCTTTGATAGGTAAAATGTAATATAACAAATATTGATAGTTTTGATTACCAGGAACTAACTTACCCATGTACTTCCCATCCCAAGTGATGTCCCTTCCATTGCTTTGAAAAAGAATCATCCCGTAACTATTAAAAATAATGAACTTCGTAATAATGATATCCTCTGAAAGCAAAACAGGTTTAAATACATCGTTTCTACCGTCACCATTTGGAGAAAATGCAGAGGGTATAATTACATTGCAATCATCAAGGAGTTGGTTGATATTAAAGGTAGCAGATGTGCTACCACAAGGGTTTGTAGCGGTTACTGTATATACACCACCACTGGTGATCGTTTTAAAAGAGTCCCTGCTTCCATCATTCCATTGATACTTGGTATCAAAGTTGGAAAAATTATATTTAAGGAATGAGTTTTTACATATAAATGTATCATTGACCACAGGTAAAACTGGCGGTATACCAAAATAAACATAGATACTATCTCTTCCAGTACATGTTCCATCAGAAACCTCTATCCAATAAGTGCCGGTCAGTGTTACATCCAGCGTTGGACTAGTGCTTCCATCACTCCATTCATACGTACCTGGTATCGTTTCTTTTAATGTCAAAGAGGGACTGTTACACAAGTTTTGATCTTTGCCTAAATCCGGTTTCGGAGCAGCTATTACCTCAATGTAACGCTCAAATGTATCAGGACAAAATGCGTCTGGCAATATATGAATGATGGTGTCTGGTCCAAGGTTTTGCGGAACATATTTGTTACCTACAACATTTGCCCCCATAAAAATACCATTTACATCGTCTGGGTTTAGTACAATCGGAATTTTACTCTGGCATATTTGAGCGTTAATGGGAGCGAAATAAGAGCTTAAACGGTTCCTTGCAATAATCTTTATCGTATCCTTAGATTGACAATTATGTATAGAACTTGCTGTATGGATTACTTTGTAAGTTCCTGGTGTCGCATAGTCATGCGTTACCTTAAATCCAGAAGCGGTGGCTCCGTCACCAAAATCCCAGTCGTAAGTGACTGTATTGGGCGTTGTATTTTCAAAAGTAATTGTATTTTTGCCAATGCAGTTGATGGTATCACTCACTATCAGATTGCCACTTGGATTAGGATAAACTTCTATTCTTATTTGACCTGTATCTTTACAACCTGTTTTTACGTTGTTATAAGTCATTTCTAAATAGTTTTTAATACTGTATTTTCTTGCAGTATCATACGTTTTCTTTGGTTGAAAAGTATTATCAAATGTATTATCCCCAAAAGCCCAAGTTCTAACCAATCCAAGACCAGTAATACTTGCAAATGTGGTGTTGTTTTTAATCGAAAATGAATTGCCAGATAAGCATTGAGCAGTATCATTTCCTTGAATACCAATATCCAACACTGGTTGTGGTATAACAAGAATTTTTTTGAACAAGGTATCTTTACAACCATAATTAGGAAAGATTGTGAGATAAATATTATATAAACCACCTACCGCATAGCTTTTTGAAGGTGAATTTGTGGTACTCGTAGTTCCATCTCCAAAATTCCATTGATATCCAGGAGAGGGGATGTTGGTCGAGCTATTATTTGTAATCTGATATTTATTATTATACCAGCAAGAATCTAAACTTTTAATTGAATAGTCCAATGTAATCCCATAAGTTGTAAAACTTACTGTCGCGGGAGAAGTGGTAAGATAATCTGGTGTACCAGCATTGTTATTGTATTCAAAAGCTGACACATAGTATGTTGTATTATTTTTAAGACCAGTTACATTTATCAATGAAATTGGACCTAGAAAAACTACATAATTATTGTTTCCAAGGTGCTCTCCGTTTCCATAGGTTGCACTTGAAAAATAATTTTTACCATCAACCGGATTTTGATTTGTAGGTAAAGCCTCTCTAACAATAACAATTCTTCTGTCTCCATCACCATTCGACCATTGAATCAAGGCTGAATTGCAGGTAATATTACTTACGTTCAAATTGCTGATTTGAGTGGTTGGTTCTTGACCATAAACGGAAATACTTGCAAAAAGCAAACACAAAAAACCAATCCAATTATGTGGCTTTAACCGTAGCATAATGCAAATATAAACATCTAATAATAATTTTTCTGCCATTTTTGCTAAAAAAAAGTGTAAATTTTACATAAAACAACGGCTACTTGCCTGTTACATCTGATTCTGATGTAAACAGGGTGGTTTACATTAACAAAAAAGCTGAGTAATCTATTTTAAAATGGACTAGAATTTATGGGTATCGCTATTCAGCCAAACCCCTTTTGTTTTCATTAACTGCTCCACTACTTCTCGCACAGCACCTTCACCTCCATTTTTCGTACTCACAAACTGACAAATTTCTAAAACTTCGCTGGCAGCGTCTCGAGGGCAGCAAGGCAACCCACACAACTGAAGAACAGGAATATCGGGCATATCATCACCCATGTATAGAACCTCACTTGTCTGTAAGTTATATTTTGTACAGAAATCTTTGAAAGTATCCATTTTATGCGCCAAACCTAGATATATGTCTTTAACACCTAAATTAGTAAATCGATGTCGCATACCCTCTCCGTTTCCTCCTGAAATAATTGCCAATATTAAACCCTGTTTGATAGCATGTTGAATGGCATACCCATCCTTTATATTAAAACTTCTTAGGGCTTCGCCTGTTTCTGTCATCATTGCTGTGCCATTGGTCATCACACCATCACAATCAAAAACCAAAGCCTTGATATTATTAAAAATACTTTCCATAGTTAGTTAAAAGTATATTGAAGCCTAACCCCCAAATTAGTCAGTGCTGTTGGGAAAGAACCCAGTACAACAGGCTTATTAACCCTTCTATCATAGTAAATATTCATGTTGAACGAACTACTTAATTTATATTGGATATTCGGTTTTATAGAAATCATTGTTTGACCGCCTTGCGGTGTGTTCAGTCCCTTTTCTATATCACGCAAAACAATAAAACTCGTCATAACGGAGACATCAACGTTAAAGTTAAAGTCATTGGGTAAAAATATCTTTCTTCCTTTGCTTTTAATAGGCAACAGCAAACCTGTTTTTCTATAGCCCCCTGAAATAACGAATTCAGAAGTTTTATTTTCATTGATATTATTTCCTCTTGGATTCAAAATCAAAGTTCTAGATTTATTATAATTTACCCTTCCAGTGAAACCACTCTTTGTAGCAAAATTGACTCCAATTAGTGGTGCAAAACGCTCACTAATACTTATTCCAGAGATTTGTAACTCTGGATCCAAACTTTGTCCTGCTGCAAAAGTATCTGATTGGAAAACAGCATTTACTCCTGTATAACCTGCTATGGTGTACCTCCCATTGTAAGCATGTGTTAAAGCCAAATTGGTAAAAATATTCTTGACAGCCTCAATTTTACTCAAACCAGTATAATTGATATTCCAAGCGGGTAAGGGAACATTTAAAAATGGAGATAGCCGCACTGTATTGACATCTTTGCCGGCATAGGTCGCAAAGAAATTGACATAGTACATAGACTGACTACTTCTAGAATAACCTACTGGATAAAACCCCACGGAGTCTGTTCCACGACCCTTTACACGCTCATCTTGATTCTGTAAACGCTGAGAAATTGTAAATCGATTATTCTGAAATTCCGTAAAACTTTTGCTGGCATAACCATTATCCTTACTCCCTGCTTTTTCAAAAGCGGTCTTTGTAAAAATATAGGTGCTCGAAAAAGTACCTGTTTTATTGGTACTTAAATCTCTGAAGTCATTAAATCCCTCGGTGGTATCATATTTAAACTGACCTACAGTATTTTCACTGTACGTTTGTTCAAAAGTTAAATCAATTCTAAAATCCTTAATCGGTTCAATGGTAGAGCGCATATTAATGGTTTGAGATGAATTGATGGTAAAGGGAGATATTAACCGCTTGTCATCACTCAAAAAACCTGCTGCTGCCAATTCATAGCGTTTGTTGGGATCTTGCTCACCAAAAGCGAATGGCAAACCAGGTGTATTCCAATTAAAGTTATTACCTACAAAATCTACATTTCTATTAAAACCAGGCAATATCATTGCATCTCTTTTTGTATATGAAAAGTTAATATTTCTCACCATCATAATGCCTCTTAGAAAATAATGAAATGAATTTAATTCATCTTTCTTTTTTTCTTCTTTGTTGTTGTCATCACCCTTTCCTTTATCCTTTTCATCATCAATTTTTTTCTTTTTAACAGGTGGCCTACCCTGATTAATACTGCGCAATGCTTTTGATTTATTGTACAATTTAATCATATTAAGATTACCAGTAAGTGATTTATCTGCACTGTTCGCAATAGTATTACCAATGTATGAAGTAGCGGGTGGTGCCTGATCCCAAGTAAATGTTGCACCATACCTTGTGGTTAAAGACATCCAATCTAAAGGTTTAATCTTTTCCAAAGGAACATTGTAGGTTAACTGTGCGTCTTGATTAAAACGGGTCATTTTACCAAAATTATAAAATTGCTCCTTTACTGAATCTCTTTTTTCTTTGTTATCCAATTTCCCATAAGGCTCTTCAATACGCGCCATAACATCTGCTTTATAATTTAAGCTTAATGATTTCATTAACTGCCAATTAAGCGCATAAAACCTGTTCATGGTAAAGTTTTTATCAAACAACCTGGGTGTTACACTTTTAAACAAATCATTGCTTCGATTTAAGAGTTCACTGTATCTTCTATCAGCTTCTATTCTTACATTTACCGTTTGTGGTATGTAATTTATAGAAATATCTTTTAACAATTTCATTTTATCTCCCTTAATCATTCTTTTAAAAGGACTCCAGGGTTTAGCTGCAGGAGTATATAGATATTGTACAGAACCACGGTATGTTTCAATAAAGTTTTCTTCAATAGTAGGGCTTCTGTTTTGAGTCCTCGAAAAGGCATAACTAAGCATAAAGTTTTCGATATCCCAAGGGTACGCTTTCTTACTTCCAGTTCTATTCTTTTTTACATTGGTAAAATTAATACTGTAATTACTGGAATAGGTTTGTGTCATTCTTTTTAAACTATCTGCCTGCTCTTTAGGCAAAATTTTATACAAAGACTTTAACTCAACATCTGGATTAAAAGGATTATATTTCGGTGTTATAAAAGACTCTGTGAAACCGATAAACATGGGCACACTAATACCAGTAGATTGAGGAAAGAATTTACCCAATTCAAAATTAGAAGCAATATTGTATTGCACCGTTTCATCCAAATTTCTTTGATTCAATTTTTTATCAACTGCACCGAATCCAATTGTACTGACACTCCCTGTAACATTTACGGTTCCAAAATCAGCCAATTGCGCTTGCATTCTGCCCACAGCAGCCCATCCATCTTGATTGTTGTGTCCTGCTAGCCTCAGCTCATTAAACCACACCTCAGGACACAACGCACGGTCTGACTTATTTCGGACTCCTAGCATGATAACCCGCACATTACTTAAATCAGGGAGACCCAAAAGCGTTATTGTTCCACCATTGTCAGTAATTCTTGTAAATGGCTTGTTCAACGCTGCATTGCTAATTAAGCGATCTTCTTTTGCTTTGAACAACTGTGCAAAAACCAATTGCATATTGTTACCTTCCGGCCACACTTCAATAGGTTGCAAAGAACCATCTGGTGTAATCTGTAATGGAATTTCATACTCATAATAATTACTTTGCAAATCTGTTCCAAAACGGATGAAAGCAGTTAATTCACCATTTTTAATGCCAGTCCCTTCACCATGAATAAACATTTGTAATTCCTTATAGTTTCTCATGTCAAAGTTGGTGGTTCTAAAAACCGCCTTGGCATCATCTGGCTGCAAATTACAAACTCTTAAGGATAGCGACTGTTCATTTTGTTGCACAGCACCTGGCTGGGTAGGGTCAATCTCTCTCGTCAATGAAGGCGGAAGAACATAAGGTACTGGCTTTCTGGCACCATTGTTTTCGATATTAACCGTATTGACTAAAACAACTGTTTTATCGTTAGGATCTACGGGTATTACCGGACCAGGCTTGTTAAGACTAAAGTCATAAATTCTCCAATCTGTGCGCACCAATTGCATAGAGGCAAAGCGACAAACTATGGCGCTATCAAAACCTTTTAAGAAGACACGCATAAAACGAATACTCTTAAAGTCATCAATATTACCTACCTTTTTTTGATATTCTCGAACTGGTATTTTAAATTGATACCAACTTACATCTTCAGTTTTACCATTTTGTAATGCTGCTGGACGCGTTACCTTATCAGTTATAAAGTTTTCGCCAACAACCATTTTAGCAGGATCAATTTCCACCCGATACTGGAAATAGTCTTCCACCTGATTCATGGTAAAATCTCGATTAATATCTTCATCGTCTGGTGTAAGTGTTGCAGACATTGCGGTGCCATCAGGTAATTGTTTATCCGTACTGTTACCTTGTTGCATATTGTACCTTTTATACCTGTCTACAATACCTGTTTGTGAATTGCTATAATCCGGATCATTATAGTAAATGTAGTTATCATTAGAAGGATCTGATACCGCTTGCTGATAAAATACACTATTAACTCCAAAATTTGTTGCAATTTTATTAAGGTATTCTTGTTCCCAAAAAACTTTTTCCTGCTCATCCGTCATCCCATCTATTCCTAAGTCCTGGTTATTTCTAGCCCCTTCACTGTTATCAAAAAAGTTATTCAGGGTAGTAACAATAGGTACATTTGCCAGGGCTGTTGGTTCCACCTTTCCCGTGTTATTTCCATCGGCAGCATAGCCATTTTCATAACTCTTACGCTTATCTGGTAATTGGTCTTCTGATATTTCTCCCAAGTTTATATAGAGCTGCCCTTTATTATTTGCACTGTATATAAATGGATCCATTACCCAAAATTCAATGTAAGCAATATTTGCGGCTTCAAAATCATTTGTTTCAATTCTCCTCATCATACCTGCCCAAGTCCTCTTTGGGTCAATAAATGTTCCATCACTCTTTAAATCAGATGCATTTGAATTATAGTTGTACGAACCTCTTTCTGATGGATAAAATGCCAGGTCTAAGGTAGGAATAATATTTGGCATCCCTTGTTGGATATTTCTATTTGGAAATACTTGGTCAATAATTACTTGTCTTGCAAAGTGATTGGATTTATCATCAACCGTTAAATGGTTTGGTGTATTTTTATCATCTCTAAAAAATACAGGATCCAAAGAATAAAAAGCAAGTCTTGCGTTATAATTGTTCCATTTAATTCGATCTTGAGCTGATGCCGTTGCACTCCACTCTGGAAACAAATCTGGCTGCTTTTGAGGTAAACTGGCAAAACGCCAATTTTGAATGGCTTTTAAATCATACTGGGTTTCACTGGCTTCAAAATCATCAATCAAACTAATGCCCCTTTGTGAATTTTTACCATTGTTCTGAATTGATTTTGGCTCATGGGCAATCAACTTAGCATACTCACCTTGAAATAAAAAGGAGCTTTTTTCTTTGGTCTCAATAAAAGGAATCTTATCCACCAATTTGGTCAAAAACCTACTTTCCGAATTATATGCACCATCAAATCCAATAATTGTATTCAACAAGGGTTCATCACCTATATTGGTTTTGGGAGTTAATGGACGCTCATACATGTGCATTATGGTACTCCCTAAAATCAATTTATTGCTAACTTTGTAGTCAAACCTGCCACCCAATAAGGTTTTCTGCTGCAAGTTAAACAAAGCACTATTTTCTGCACTTACTTTGATTGTAGAACCACTTGACAAAATCCCTTGGTTGATAATGGTAACTTTTCCAATATTATAATCTACAATGTAATCTGTACCTTCTGTAAGTTTTAATCCATTACTCGTAACAGTTACCGCACCTTTAGGAATATTAAAGGCACCTATCATTATTTCAGCACTAGAGCTTCCTGTGTAAGTTCCTCTTAAAAAGAATTTGTTATGGGAAACATCCTGCTGCGCTAGCCATTTTGTAGAGTCATAAAGTGCTTGATAGGCATATTTCTCAGCCAATGCCGGAGTATTAAGTTTACTTTTTAAATGACTTCCGAAGGGCTCTACAACAGGAAAAATGATTAAAGCCTTTTGCTGATTAAGGGTAACTCCCTCAAACATATCAAAAACACCATCTGGCTTAGCCTCTTGTTGCCTATTCAATCTATCCAAGTTAAGCACTGTAATAAGTGGCAATCCAGATACATTAGGCACATTATCGACAGGCAAGTAATTTAAATCTGCACCTGAAGGGTCATCCGCGTAAATTACATTTAACTTAAAATCTTGTAAATTGAGGTTGTAAGAGTTGAGCGAATAGATATTTTTCATCATCAAATCCCACATAGGTAAACGGGTTCTTATGGTAGTACCTTTCAACATTTTAGTAAACAATACGGCAGGTTTACTGTTGGCTCCCGTTCCCGTATCAGAACCAAAATCTCTAGAAAACTCACCCACCTTATAAGTTCTACCATTATTGGTATACTGATAGGACACGGCTAATATTTCTGTGTTGTTGAGGGCTGAAGAAAGTGAAATATAACCCAATGTTGGATGTACCGTAAATTCACTTTCTGTTAATAACCTTGCATTGCTCAGATAATCCCAATCTAAACCCTGCTGCAAATAAGGGTACTTCGTACTCATTACATCTACAGCACTTGAGGCATTTCTAACACCCGTTTCATTATTAATCAAACTAACAATGCTATTATTACCATTACTAGGATTGGTGCCTGCGCCAGGTATTGTTAAATTTGTATTATTCGGTTGATTTTCACCCAAGTCCATAAAAGTGATGATGTCTCTTGAATTATTTACATTTCCTTGTGTATTGGTCACCCAAACTTCAATATAGTTAATAAAGAAAGAGGAGCTTACAACCGGCAAGGTTTGTAATGCAGCATCGTAATTATTTCTAAATTCTTGTGCCAAAAAGTAATGTCGATTTTGGTCATAATTATCCGCCTGTATATTAAATTTACTTACTTGTGCACCTCCAGAAACTTCCGTCTCTGTTGTTTGCCCCTTGCTTTGGGTAAAGATTATAGAGGTACTTAATCTACCAAATTGCAGTGATGTTTTAATACCAAAAAGACTATTACCACCCCTAATCAGACTTCCATTCAACGGCAAACTAACATTACCTACCTCAATACCTTTGATAATATCATCCTCTTTCCCCTGCCAACTTAGTTTGGTTTGGTTTTCAAAATCAAATGTTGCCTCGGTATTGTAGTTGATACCCATATTGATGTATTTACCAATTGAGCCTCTAACGTTCATTTGCATTTTAGGCACAAACACCAACTGACCTGGTGGCTTTTGCTGTGCAGTAGGCAACTGAGGATTTCTAACCGTATTCCATGAGCCACCAATATTCATTTCTGCCATACCGCTGTATTGGATATCAATTACTCCAGCTCCAAATAACTTATCCAAAGCTGCTGGCGCATTTAAAAGATTGGGCTTATTACTTCCTCGTTTTCCGAATCCTCCTACATTGTCATCGGCTTTAGAACGATCTTGATAATAATCTGTACGCTCTTCCTTTTCTGTTAATGCTAAATATTCTGTTAGCGAATAACTCTTCCCCGTAAAGACACTCTTATCCCCAATTTTTTTATAGACATCATAACGTCTCGTCTCGGGATTGAACTTAACTTCTTCCTTTATATTAGGAGGTGGATCAAGGTCAATGTTATTTTTATAATCAGGTCTATTCGATGAAATTGGATATTGTAAGTTGGGTTTGCTACTGTCCCCATTGGTAGAGTCTGGTGGTGCAATCAATGAATTTGACTCTGTGGCAAATAGCGAAAACATATCTGCTCTATTCTTCTTTGAAGATAAAGAAAATACACTACCCACGATACCTAGAAGTACAAAAAAGGAAAACAATGTTCTTGTGTTTCCTGAGTTGCCGAAAATTAATTTAGCCAAAAGAAATTTTAATTTATTTAGTTGAGTAAGGCTTTTTTCAATAATTTACTTTTTTTGTTAATGTGCAAAGTTATAAAAGTTTTAGCGAATTTTTAATTAATAATTCAACGGTGCTATTATCTAAGCGCTCATTGCTCATACATTTTTGAATTGCTTTCTCGGCAGTGGGTTTATTAAAGCCCAAAGCAACAAGCGCTTGCAGGCACTCTGAAAAAATACTTCCAGCGCCCGCTATATCACTGTAGCCTTCTGTCACATTAATTTTACCTACCTTATCTCTTAATTCCAAAATCATTCTTTGGGCAGTTTTGGGCCCAATGCCTTTAATTGAACTTATTAACGGAGTATTGCCATTGATTATTGCCGTCATTAAGTCATTGGCCTTTAAAGATGACAATATTAAGCGCGCAGTATTGGCACCTATCCCACTCACACCAATCAATTGACCAAATAATTGACGTTCATCCTCTGTTGCAAAACCATATAGGGAATGACTATCTTCTTTAATTATTTGATGAATCCAAAGCCGCAATGGGTTTTTACTTTTAACCAAATCAAAGGTAGCCAAGGATATGTTTATCATATACCCTAAACCACCAGCATTGATAACAACAAAGGCAGGTTTTATTTTCTCAACTTTTCCTTCTATAAAATCGTACATTCCTTTTTTAAATTAATTTTTTTCTTTCCGTTAAAATGTCATGTTTCACCCAAAGCAGCGACATTGATACAAGCCGAATCTTATTTTTTATCAGCCAATAAATAAAGCACAGCCATTCTTGTGGCTACACCATTTTCCACTTGATTTAAGATAACTGAATACTCACTATCCGCTAAATCACTAGAAATCTCAACACCCCTATTAATTGGGCCAGGGTGCATAATAACGATTTCTTTTTTTGTCTTTTCTAAGCGCTTTCTAGTCAATCCAAACTGCATTTGATAATCGGTTAGGCTTGGAAAATAACTTATTTCTTGACGCTCTAATTGAATGCGCAACATATTTGCTACATCACACCAAGCCAAGGCCTCATCCAAGTTATAACAAACCTCAACACCCATATCTACAATATGTCTTGGGATAAGGGTTTTGGGTCCACAAACCATTACCTCTGCACCCAATTTTTTCAAACAAAAGATGTTGGACAATGCCACCCTTGAGTGCAAAATATCACCAATAATGGCAATTTTTTTTCCCTTAATTGAGCCAACCTTTTCTCTAATGGTATAGGCATCTAGCAAGGCTTGGGTTGGGTGCTCATGCGTGCCATCTCCTGCATTGATAATTTGTGAATCTATATGTTGAGATAAAAATAGGGCAGCACCAGGTGCGGGATGACGCATCACCACCATGTCCACTTTCATAGCCAAAATATTATTAACGGTATCAATCAAGGTTTCACCCTTGCTCACAGATGATGACGATGAGGAAAAATTAAGCACATCAGCACTCAATCTTTTTTCTGCCAACTCAAAAGAAATTCTTGTTCTCGTAGAGTTTTCAAAAAATAAATTTACAATGGTGATATCTCTTAAGGAGGGAACCTTTTTTATGGGTCTATTTAAAACCTCTTTGAAATTATCGGCTGTGGTGAATATAGCATTGATATCATCTTTTGTGATATCCTTTATTCCGAGTAAATGCCTTGTGCTTAATGTACTCATTTTTTATCTTCAATTAACCAAACCTTTGGGTCTTTATCATCCCAATCTACCTTTACTTTTAATCCTGTTATGCGCGTATCCACTGTTTGCCCGACATAATCAGCCTCAATAGGCAATTCTCTGTTATAGCGCCTATCTATCAAGGTCATTAACTCAACTTTGGCAGGTCTTCCAAAATCTGCCAGGGCGTCCAAAGCAGCTCGAATAGTTCTACCCGTATACAGTACATCGTCCACCAATAAAATTTTTCTGTCCTCAATGTCAAAGTCAATATCTAGTTTACTGGGAACTAACAAATCCTTCCCTCTTCTAAAATCATCTCTATAAAATGTGATGTCTAACTCACCGTACATAATTTTCCCTTTACCATACTCTGCCTCTAATAGCGTTTTAAGGCTTCTGGAAAATGCAACGCCTCTAGGTTGCAATCCTATAATTGCCAATTCTTCAATATTGCTATAATTCTCAATGATTTCAAACATTAACCTTTTGATGGTTAAGTCTAATTGTATTTTATTGAGAATAATTTTAGGCTTTGTCATGCACTTATTTAGTTTCTCCCATTTTTAAAAGGGTATCAAATTCTGCTTTTTTTAGTTCTATTACACTTAATCTGCCTTGTCTTACCAAGCCCATATTTTCTAACTCTGGATTGGCCTTGATGTCTGCCAAACTTACGGGTTTTTTAAACGGCTTAACAGGCTTTATGTTCACCGCTACCCAACGATCATCATCTATCGTAGGGTCTGGAAAATGCGTCTTACTAACCTCTGCTATTCCCACTATCTCTTTACCCTCATTGCTGTGGTAAAAAAGGCAAGGCTCACCTTTTTCCATCAATTTCAGGTTATTTCTTGCTTGATAGTTTCTAACCCCATCCCAAAAAGTCTCTTTATCCTTTACCAATTGTTCCCATGGGTACTTAAAAGGTTCAGATTTTACTAGCCAATACTTCATGTAGCTGCAAATATGCAAATAATTTTCTGAATATTGCAGATGTTTATCAAAATGGACCCAAAACTAGGTTCAGAGAAAGACATTTGCTAAAAAAGATAAGTGCAAAAATAACTCAGCATAAAGCAATTCAAACGCTCATCCCTTTTTAGGATGAAGTTTTGAAGTTACTCCTTATTTCACCCCATCATTTTTGCTGCAATAAGCGCAGTATCTACAAACCTTAAAAAGCCTTTGTTAAACTTTTCATTGCCTTGCAAATTACCTTCGGCATCCATTACTTCTGTAGCATTCTGCACTTCTTGTATTTTGCTATGTACTACACTGTCTAAATCCAAGAAACTAATAATTTTATTGTAAATATTGCACAAATACATAGCCGGTAAACGCCCCCCAATCCCATGAGAAACACCCACCATAGCAAATGTTTTGCCATCCCACATGGCTTCAAAATTTCTAGATCCAAAGCGGTTTGCAAATTGCATCAACTCGGCACTAGGAAACCAATTATATTCTGGACTCAGTACAAAAACCAATTGTGCTTTGCTAATTTTTTCTACCAAATTACTTTGCCAGGATGTTAAATTATTAGGATCAAATGCTTGGTTAAAATTTGGCACATCATAACCCTCAAAATTAACAATGCTACTTTCGATATTTTTATCTTTAAGCACCGTTTGCAATCCATTGGCAACCCGCAAAGTATTTGAATTGGCCCTTGCTGAGCCACTAATTATTGCTATCATCTTTATCGCTTTTCTATAAATTGGTATAAATTAAAATTGCTTTTGGTGGCAGCACTTTTCAACTCATCAAAAATCTGTTGATAATTGTATTGTTCCATCATTCTTGAAGAAAGCAAATTCCACGCCCTGTGCGCCAATAAATGTATTTTCATATCCTTCTGTTGATGTATTTGACTTATACCAGCAACAGCTTTCAATAAGTTATCTATGCCAATATGATTGCTGGCTATTGTCAAAACTACTGGGGTCTCTTTTTCCTTTTGGTGTAATAATTTCTTCAAGGTATTCGCAAAAGTTTCTGCCCCTTCTCTATCTGCCTTATTAACCACAAATAAATCTGCAATTTCCATGATTCCACTTTTCATTGCTTGCACATCATCACCTGCTTCTGGCACTAGAGTTACGATAGTAATATCCGCAATTCCTGCAATCTCTACTTCGCTTTGCCCAACGCCCACCGTTTCAATAAAAATATAATCAAAATTGCTATTTTTTAGTACATCTACCATTTCATAAATGCGGGTGGAAAGTCCACCCAAATGCCCTCTGGATGCAACACTTCTTATAAAAACAGCTTCATTATCAAAATGCGTTTGCATGCGCACTCTGTCGCCCAAAAGTGAGCCAAAATTAAAGGGTGAAGAAGGATCTACTGCGAGCACCGCAATTTTCATTTTCTGCTTTAGCAATTCTTGAATACAAGCATTAACAAGGCTGCTTTTACCTGCTCCAGGAGGACCAGTGATTCCAATAATTGGAACATTTTTCTTGAAAGGCAATTCCGCCAACAGTAACTTTGCGCCTGACAAATTATTTTCAACTGCAGTCAAGGTCTTAGCAATAGTTTTTATATCGCCTGTTAGGAGCTTTTGTATGGTAGTTTTTATTTCCAAATTATGGATTCCAAATGGTTGCTAATGCCTGGGATATTTTGTCATCTTGCATGAGTTTTAATGCCCTTGTAAATCGTTCTTCAATAGAATTCAAGCCTTGCTCTGCCAATTCAATTTCTGCTGATGTTGGAAACTCCTCAATATTGCCAAGCATACCCAAATGATTTCCACTTAACAAAGAACTATTTCTAATATGCTTTGGTAAACTATCTACTCCAATTCCAACAGTGGTAATTGGCTTTTTTATTTCAAATAATGCACTACCGCTTGCCCTGCAATACCAATTATCTCCCATACGCGCAACCAAATCTATTTTTTGCTGGTCTATATGGCCGTTTTCCATCAATAATTCCTCATTGATATGCAACTTTAATACCTCTGCAATTACTAAATTTCCAGCGCCTCCATTCTCGCCTAAACGTATTATTTCATTAACCTTACACTCCAACTGTACTGGACTTTCTGCTACCCGGTAAGGTTTTACTATATCCGAAGCTATAGGTGTAAAACCAGCCTTTATAAACTCATCTACTCCTTTTTCATAAGGGCTGCTAGCCAAACTTACCTGATGAACCATGCTATAGTTTACAACATTGATAACCACTTCTGCAACTTCATTTACATTGTCGAAAGTATTTTTTGTAGCCCCAGTTCTTCCACTTCGTGCTGGCGAAAAAACAACAATCGGAGGGCTAGCACTAAAAACATTGAAAAAACTAAATGGAGCCAAATTAGGTCTGCCATCCTTATCAATGGTGCTTGCAAAACAAATTGGTCTTGGCCCAATAGCACCTAAAAGTGCATGGTGTAATTCTGGAATACTTACCTCTTTTGGGTCAATGGTTTTAAAGTTGCTTTTCATTTAAACAGTTTTAATGAGGTAAAAATTCTTTCCTCTTTGTACAAAAAGGTATTTGTTATGGATAAGATGTTGTGTGCCTATTAATGCATTATCATCATTTACTTTTTCTTTTTTTATACTCAAACCATTACCCTTAATCATTCGTTTTGCCTCTCCTTTACTAGGAAAAATATTGGTTTCGGCAGCCACTAAATCCAAAACAGGTATTCCTTCTTCTATTTTACTTTTGGCTATTTCAAATGTATTGTCTTTATCAAATGCCGATTCTAATGAATTTTGATTTACAGTCAATAAATCTTCTAAACTAGATTTTCCAAACAAAACTTTACTCGCTTGTTGGGCATCTTTCAGGGCATTTTCACCGTGCACTCTTATTGTAATATCCTCTGCCAAAGCAATTTGCAACGCTCTTAAATGTGGTGCTTCTGCATGTGCTGCAATAATTTCTTCAATTTCGGATTGACCTTTTAGCGTAAATATTTTTATATAATTGACCGCATCCTCATCAGAAGCATTCAACCAATATTGATAGAATTGATAAGGCGATGTTTTTTTAGCATCTAGCCATACATTTCCACTTTCTGTTTTACCAAATTTACTGCCATCTGCTTTTTTTATTAATGGCGTAGTACAAGCAAATGCCTCACCTCCACCTTTTCTTCTAATTAACTCTGTCCCCGTCACAATATTACCCCATTGATCACTTCCACCTAACTGAACTTTGCAATTTTTATGTTGCCAAAGCCAATAAAAATCATAGCCCTGAACCAATTGATAGCTAAACTCTGTAAATGACATTCCTGTCTCCAATCTAGATTTTACCGAATCTTTGGCCAGCATATAGTTTACAGAAATATGCTTACCCACATCCCGTATGAAATCTAAAAAGTTAAAATCCTTGAACCAGTCATAATTATTAACAACCTCAGCCCCATTTTTGCTTGATTCAAAATCTAAAAATTGCTCCAGCTGCCTTTGAATACACGCTAAATTATGATTTAAAGTTGTTGTATCCAATAAATTTCTTTCCTTGCTCTTACCCGATGGGTCTCCCACCATTCCAGTTGCTCCTCCAACAAGGGCAAAGGGCTTATGACCTGCCTTTTGCAAATGCACCAAAATCATTATCTGAACCAAACTACCAATATGCAACGAATCTCCTGTAGGGTCAAAACCAATGTAGGCTGAGGTCATTTCTTTGGCAAATTGTTCCTCTGTTCCAGGCATCATATCGTGAATCATGCCTCGCCATTGTAATTCTTTTATAAAATTTGTCATTGTTTTGGGTGGGCAAAGATAACTGAATTGTTTTTTTTCACATAGATACTCATATGGTTTGTTTTACTATAAAGCTATTCACTTTGTTCAATTGCGTTTAATATAGGATATTTGCACTGTTGAATTTCCTATCTCATTATCATTTTGATCAGAAACCAGAAAGCAACCCTATGTATCATTTGGGGTTAATTTTTCCTGATTTCTTGAAAACTTTTACTGGCCAAAGATTCAAACCTTTGAACCATTTAAATGATAACAACCATTTGAATAATGGAGCTAAGCAACATTTAGTTAGAGATGCACATTTTCACAATCATTCCTTTTTTCATGATAGTTGCAAAATAATTTCCCAAATAATTAATAATTCTGAAGCAAAAAGTATCCCTAAAACATTTTTCTTATCCCATATCATCTTAGAAATCGCCTTAGACCGGGTACTAATGGAAAAAGATATTAGTAACTTAGATAATTTTTACAAAGAGTTAGAAAATGTTGATAAACAGGAGATTAACATATTTTTCAAAGAAAATAAGCTAAAAAATTACGACTTATTTATACAAAAACTTGAAAATTTTACGTTAAGCAGATGGATGTATAAGTATTTAGAAGATAAGAATTTGCCATTTTCACTAAATAGAGTTTATTTTCGCATCGGTTATAACCAAGAATGGAACAAAGAACAAAACGAGGCCTTGGAAATGGCATTGCCAATTATTTTAAAGGAAATAAAAAAGGCATTACCTTCTTACTTGGATTAATTCTATCGGCAAACTTTTTTGAGCTGTCGGCTCAAAACGTGCGCAAATACAGCAATGATTTTTTAACCATTGGTGTTGGAGCAAGGGCATTTGCCATGTCAGGAGCAGTGGTTTCTTTAACGGATGATGTTACCGCAGGTTATTGGAATCCGGCAGGGTTGGTTAATGTGAAAGACAATTTACAAGCCACTTTTATGCATGCTGCTTATTTTGGAGGTATTGCTAATTATGACTATGGTGCTGTAGCTTTCGGAGGAAAAGAAAACGCAGGGTACGGCATATCCTTTATTAGAATGGGAGTTGATGGAATTTTAAATACCATCAACTTGATTGAAAACGGAGAAATAAATTACAGTCGCGTTAGTGCTTTTAGTGCTGTTGATTTTGCACTGACTGGCTCTATGGGGCAAAAAATAAGATTAAGAGGATATAAAAATTTAGATATGGCATGGGGCGCGAATGCTAAAGTTATTCGCAGACGTGGTGGTGAGTTTGCAAAAGCTTGGGGCTTTGGATTGGATGCCGGATTTAACCTAAAAAACACTAAAAATGGTTTAGGTTTTGCAGCAACCTTATACGATGCCACCTCTACTTTTACTGGTTGGCGTTTTGATATGGATGCCCTTTCTGTTGGCGGCAACAAGGATTATGCGCGGGAGGTATTTGCTGTAACAGGGAATGAAATTCCTGTAAACTCTTTAGAAATAACCCTACCACGCTTGTTAACAGGAGTTTCAAAAACATTTACCAAAGAAAATTTAGCCTTAGCTTTAGAAACAGATTTGGAAATAACTTTTGACGGAAGACGCAATACCTTAATCAAAACAGGAGTTTTTAGCATTGGTCCTAGAACTGGTTTTGAGGCAAGTTATAAATTTAATGAAGACACTAAATTATCCCTGAGAGGTGGTGTGGGAAACTACCAAAGAATTTTGAATGCCAAAGGAGATAAAAACAGACTCTATCTTTTGCCCAGCGCTGGCGTTGGCATACAATTAAAATCTTTTAGTTTAGATTATGCAATTGCCAACTTCGCGGGTGGAGGAACAGTGCTTTATAGCAATGTTTTTTCTATTAGATTTAATCTGAATAATCAATAGGAGTAAGAGAATAAGGAATTCAAATCCTTGAATAAAAAAAGATTTCTTAAAAAATTACCTTATACCTAATTTTTAATTTTACTTTTGCATCCCTCTAAAAAATGAAAATATCACACATTGTAGCGATAGCTTCAAATAATGCTATAGGAAAGAATAACCAATTGTTATGGCATTTACCAAAAGACATGGAATGGTTTAAGAAAACCACCATTACCAATCCTGTTATCATGGGCAGATTGACCATGAGCGCTTTAAAGAAACCATTACCCAATAGACGAAACATTGTTTTATCGAGCAACCCCAATATTATTTTACCAGGTTTTGAGTGGGCAAAGACTGTTGAACAAGCTATTTTAATGGCAAGTAAAACGGTAAAAGAAGAAATTTATATTATTGGTGGTGGCAAGGTTTATGAAGCCACCAAAGACTTGATTAACAAGTTATATATTACTGAAGTTGATGCTATTTTTGAAGATGCTGACACCTTTTATCCTGAAATTGATTATGCTGAATGGGAATTAATTTTTGAAGAACAGCATGAAAAAGATGAAAAGCATAAATATGATTTTACTTTTAAGGTTTACGACAAAAAAGTAATCGAAAAAGTAAAATAAAAAAAGCCCAGTTGGCGAAATTGGTAGACGCGCCACCTTGAGGGGGTGGTGTCCTAACGGATGTGCTAGTTCGAATCTAGTACTGGGCACAAAACCTAAGATTACGGTAACATTTCTTGTTTAACCCCTTCCTTTAAATACATACTTCCCTATATTTGCATTATTGCAGAAAATACTTTTGGTTTGTCTTATTAATTGATAAAATACTCAATGCTTAAAAAAGAAAAAATTATCGTAGTCGGTGGTGGACTGGCAGGCTCGCTTTTTGCTGTATGCTTAGCAAAAAAGGGCTTTGAGGTAAAGGTTTATGAAAGAAGACCCGATATGAGGCGCAAAGAAGTGGATGCTGGCAGAAGTATTAACTTAGCCCTTTCTACAAGAGGCCTGGTAGCTTTAGCTAAAGTAGGTTTAGATACGCAGGTATTATCAGAAGCAATACCCATGAATGGACGTATGATGCATAGTGTAGATGGCAAACTAACCTATCAACCCTACGGTAAAGATGGACAATATATCAATTCCGTTTCAAGAGCTGGCTTGAATATGCAACTTTTAAGTTTGGCAGATGAAAATGAGCATGTTCAACTATATTTTGAGCATCGTTGCATAGATGCTAATTTGAATAATGGGTCTGTTACTTTTGAAAAGCCAGATGGAACAAAAATTACAGATTCTGCAGATTACATTTTTGCAACAGATGGCGCCTATTCTGCTATACGATTGGAAATGCAAATGACTCAGCGCTTTGATTACAGTCAAGATTACGAAAATTATGGATACAAAGAATTAGAAATAACACCAAGTGCAAATGGGGAATTTGCTATGGAAAAAAATGCCCTGCATATATGGCCAAGGGGTAATTTTATGATGATTGCTTTGCCAAATACAGATGCCTCCTATACTTGCACCCTATTTATGCCATATGAAGGCACAAATAGTTTTGAAAGCATAAAAACCGAAGAAGAAGTGAAAAAATTCTTTAAGCAAAACTTTAATGATGCGCTTGAATTAATGCCCAACTTAACAGACGACTTTGCCAGAAACCCTATTGGCAGTTTGGTAACAGTGCGTTGCAATCCATGGACCAGGGGTAAATTTGTTCTAATGGGTGATAGTGCACATGCCTTAGTACCGTTTTATGGACAAGGTATGAATTGTGCTTTTGAAGACGCAGCAGTTTTAGATGGTTTGATAGATTTGCACTACCCTAATTGGGGGAAAATTCTGAGTGAATATGAAAATGAACGTATTGCAAATGCGAATGCTATTGCTGATTTAGCGATTAAAAATTTTAAAGAAATGAGAGATTTGGTAGGTCAACCCGAATTTTTAGAAAAAAAGCGAATCGAACATGATTTAAGTGAACACTTTCCAGATGTTTTTAAAAGTCAATATGAAATCGTTACATTTACCACTAAGCCATACAAATTTGCTCAAGCAATGGGAGCGGTTAATGACAGCATCATTCAAAAAATTATTGCGAAAGGATTGGCTAATAAAGTTAGCAATACTGAAAAAAGGGTTGAAATTTTAGAGATTTTAAACGAATTTAAACCAGTGCACTAATCTTCATCATCATATTCCTCCTCAGGCTTGTCATTATCGTCCTCTGCATCGTCCTCATCACTGCTTTCAAGTTCAATATCGTCATATTTTTCTTCATAAGCCTCTTTTACCTCTTCTTTTAACAAGCCATCATCATCATAATCATCATCATCTTCGATAATATCTTGCGCTTCTGAAATAGTCATTCTAACCAGGTAGTATTTATCATCTGCTTCAAATGGCAAAGCTGATACATTCTTACCTTCCGCATTTTTAAATGTAATTAGCTCAGACTCAAAACCTCCAGGATAATACAATTTTATTTGCTCTTGGATAGCAGCATCTAATTTATCATAATCTTTGACAACTCTTGGTTTATTCATTGCAAATTTTTAGTACTTAAATTGCTCGCAATATAATAGATATTTGAGAAAATCGCATTTTTGTATAATTAATTTCAAAAAAAAGTTAGCGTATGATAACAAAAACCGAATAATATCTTTAGAGATTGACAATTTAAACCGTAATTATGAACCTACAGTTTATTATTTAGAGTATTTGTAGGGCTAAACTTTGCTTTTTTTTCCTGTGGTTGTGTGTTCCCACACCAACCACATAACTACTGCTACATCAGCACCCCATTCATGGTTTCAATTTTAGGAGGGAGGTTTTTCTCTCCCAACATTTCTTTTAAGTCTATTTCTATGGTTCTGCAGAGTGAAAGCATCGGAATATCATTGCCTAAACCCTCAAAAGGGTTTTCCGAATAATCTCCAATTAACTCCATCACCAAAAACACCCAACCCACAATTACGGTAAAAGGAATTGAAAGCCAAGCACCCCATTCACCCAACTCATGAAACTCTGTTACTAAGCCAAAGGGTAGTAGAAAAATAAATAAACCAATGAAAATAAAGCTAAAACTTCCGTATTGCCTTGGCAATGGAAACTTTTTAATGCGTTCTGCCTGTCCCTGATGCACATACATTTCATTCAATAATTTTTGTAATTCCATGTGTCTAAAATCATCCATCAAGCCCTGTTTTCTAAATTCTTTGATTTCTTGAGACTGCCTATCAATTATTTGTGTTGCCGTATTTTGATAGTTGATTAACTCGTCAAACTCTGGCTCACACAAAAATTCTTTCAGCTCAACTTGGGTAATTTCGTCAGCATACAAACCAATTCCAAAAACCTTTTGCCGTGCTAAAGTTGCCCTTTTAATAAATCTATTCTGATTTATATGCTCCCAATCCGTGGGTATAAGTAGTTGACTTCTAAGTGCATACAACCAAGCTATATGCCTGTAAATTAATTTTTTTTGTATCTCAAAAAGTACTATTTCAGATTTTGGGTCTACTGTGAATTGATTCGAAATATATGCCTTGATATTACTGCCCCACATACGACTACTATTAACAATAGCGCCCCAAATTTTTCTGGCTTCCCAAAGTCTGTCATACGCACTGTTATTCTTAAAACCTACATAAAATGCAACGGCAGTACCTACCAAGGAAACAGGAAGCCATGGCACTTTAAATGCTGTAATACTAAAATAATGCAACAATTCTACAAAACAAGTTGCCAATGTTGCCCAAACTGTGAGCCAAATTATATGTCTACCGGTAAATTCCCATAAGCTCTTTGGATCAAAATTCTTTTTTACATACATAAACTAAAATTTTAACCCATACCTCCCAGATTATAAATTTCTTGAATGCCCTTTAACATTTTTTCAAAATTCAAATTCAAATCAATCAATTCCCCTGATTTAACATCAAATACCCAACCATGCACCGTTGGTCTCTTTTTGGCTAAATAGGATTTTTGTACAACCGCGGTTTTAATTACATTTAAACATTGCTCTTCAACGTTAAGTTCAACCAAGCGATTGTATTTAGCATCCTCATCCTCTATCGCATTCAATTCATCCTTGTGGGTTCTATAAACATCCCTGATATTACGCAACCAAGGGTTAAGAATACCCATGTCTGTTGACTGCATAGCTGCCTTAACACCTCCACAAAAATAATGTCCGCAAACAACAATATGCTCTACCTCTAAATATTTAACAGCATATTCTATTACACTCATCACATTCAAATCAATATTACTAATAACATTGGCAATATTGCGGTGAACAAAAACTTCTCCTGGTTTAACACCCATCAATTCTTCGGCAGTTGCTCTACTATCGCTGCATCCTATATACAAAAAAGCGGGGGTTTGGCCTTGTGCTAATTTTTCGAAAAACTCTTCATCCGTTGCTTTTTTTTCCTTTATCCATTTTTTATTATTTTCAAAAATTTCTTGGTAACTAATCATTGTACAATAATAAGCAATAAAAGCTTTTTAAGATTAATAGTAGACTGAATTTATTTTTCGTTTATTCAAAAACAGATAAATAGTTTGTATTTACCTCTATTTGAGCCTTTCTAAAACACCTTTTCGCTTGACAATATTTTTATAATCCCATTGAATAAGTATTGCTTTTTTAAGCCACTTTTCGAGTTTCATCAAATCAATTTGTGCCGAATTTTCATAATATACTACGGCTGCTTTAAATTTTCCGGAGTTTTGTAAAGCGAACTCATCAAAAGATTGCCCGCTCCAAAACATCAACCTTACGCCATCTTTTAATTTATCATAACCAACAATTGGGTTTCCATCTAAAAACCAAACAGGGTGCGCATGCCAAATTTTGCTTTCCGCCTGGGGTAGATTTTGGTTTATCGCTTGGTATAAAAGCTCACAAATATCCCTATTGCAAACATCTAGACGCCCATGATATTCCAAAATGTCTTCTTTCATTTTTCTTTTGGTTATTGCGCCATTTTCATAGCGCTGCAATAATTGTTATTTTTATAGTGCAAAAACTATAATAGAAGAATGAGCAAAAATTGCAATAAAGCATAATTTAGAATCAAGGGCAAAACTAAAGTATATTTTCTACAATACACAAAGTCTTTTATTCCTTTAAACAAACAACTTTACCATCCTCCACCAGCACCGCCACCACCAAAACTTCCTCCTCCGCCAAAACCACCCCAACTTCCACCACCAGAACTTGCACCGCCCCAACCGCTACCACCACCAATTGGTCCAGAAGGGAACCAGTAAGTCCCTCTACCATTATATCCCCCACTACCATTGTTGTTCTTTGAAAAAACAATAGCTAAAACAACAATAATTAAAACGATAATCAATGCTATTGGAAAAGATTTTTTGTCTTCAATATCATTTACAAATTCACCTGAAAGTGCCAATATTATTTGATCAATGCCTGCATCAATACCCGCATAGTAATTACCTTCCTTAAAAGCAGGTGTTATGTAATTTCTGATAATGGTTCCTGCCATTCCATCTGTTAGCGCACCCTCTGTGTGCTTTGAGGTCAGTATATACATCAAGCGGTCTTCTGCTGCTATATATAAAATAATACCATTATCTTTACCTTGCGTACCAACTTTGTAGTCAACTGCAAAATCCATAGCTCTATCAAAGCGATCTCTGCCGTTTAGGTTTTTCTCAGTAATGACCGCTATTTGCGTAGCAGTTGAGTCAAAATAATTTACAAGTTTTTGTTCAAGGTTTGCTCTTTCATCTGACGAAAGCATGCTGGCAAAATCGTTTACATAGCCAACACTTTTTGGTACTTCCTTGCGCTCTACCGCCCCTAAATTTAACGCAGACAGAAAGCAAAAAAATATAAAACTATATTTGATAACTGATTTCATCATCCAATTCATTGGTATCGGTATCAGGATTAAAAGGAAAGTGTTTTTTCAATTCTTCTCCTATTCTATGAATTCCCTGCGTAGTACCTTCTGCAAAGCGATTGGCCGTAAAAAATTTACCCATTTCTGTAGATAAATCTTCCCAAAAAACCTGTCCCACTTTGTTATGAATACCTTCATCGCCCATTACCAAAAAATGTTTGCTGCCAACATTTAAGTAAATAAGTACTCCATTTTTTTCTTTGGTATTTCTCATTCCTAAAGCTTCAAAGATTTCCAATGCCCTTTGTTTTAGGTCTTCTTCCTTTTTTTGCTCTACATGCACTCTAATTTCACCCGAAGTCTTAAACTCAGCTTCTTTTATAGCCTGAATGATACTTTTCTCTTCTTCTTTTGTGAAGATTTTCTGTTGTGATGGAAATATTTTCAAGGTTTAGAAACTTATATCAGGTCTTTTATCAGAACCAGCTTGACTTTCAAATTGCTCTTTTTGTTCAAAACCAAATATGTTTGCGAAAATATTTCCCGGAAAAGTTCGTACTTTTTTGTTAAAATCAGTAACTACTGCATTGTAATCATCTCTCACCACAGAAATTCTGTTCTCTGTACCGGAAACCTCATCTTGCAATTTCAAAAATGCTTCGGTAGATCTAATTTGAGGATAAGCCTCAATTTGTATTTTTAGATTTAATGCTGCGCTTTGCGCTTGCGCCAAATATTTATCCAACTCTGCTGGTGAATTTGCCTGACCCATCCCTTCTTTAGCCTCAGTAATTCCTGCTCTGGCTTTAGTAACACCTAATAAAATTTCCTTTTCATTGCTTGCTGCACCTCTCACAACATCCACTTGGCTACTAATGACGTCCGCTCTTCTTTGATATTGGGTTTGAACACCACTCCAAGCTTTTTTTACATCTTCATCTGCTGTAACCAATTTGTTATACTTTCCACCTAACCAGCTTCCAACTAGCAGCAATATGCCCACAATAATTAACAAGGGTACCAAAATTTTTTTCATATATTTTTTTTATAAAATTTGCGCATCAAAGGTAATTATTTTGTTTATCACTCAAAATAAACATCGATGAAAAGAATGGATACAAAGAGAAAATTATAAAACAAGCAGCGCTTTACAGCAATTGATTGCCTATAAAGGGGCAGTCATACAAATAGTTCATACTGTCAAAGGGAACAATATCCTTTTCATAGCCAAGGTTAACAGACATGTCCACCACTTTGGCATTATCTCCTAAATTTAAAACAATATCTTCCGACTTAAATTGGCACGGATGCTCATATCCTGCAGCATGTGCCATAGCCAATACCTCTTTTCTTATATTAATGGCATAATTTGCGAACCTATCAGATTTTAAAGGAACATTTATACCTCTTGTCAGCCATTTATTTTGGGTGGCTACGCCTGTGGGACAGGTATTATTGTGGCATTTTTGAGCTTGAATGCAACCAATTGAAATCATCGCTTCTCTGGCGACATAAACCAAATCTGCCCCCATGGCAAACGCTTTTATTACTTGGGCAGGTAAACCCAATCTGCCGGCACCAATAAAAACAACACGCCCCGCTAAACCCTTAGATTGAAACAATTTATAAATTTCTCTAAATGCATAAAAAAACGGCAATGAAACATGGTCTGCAAAATCTGGAGGTGCGGCACCGGTACCACCTTCTCCGCCATCAATAGCAATAAAATCTGGGCCTTTGTTTGTTTCAAGCATCAAATCGGTCAGTTGATGCCACATTTCCATCTTTCCTATTGCGGATTTTATGCCTACTGGCAATCCTGTTTTCTCGGCAATTTGCTCAATCAATAACAAAAGTTCCTTTACATCACCGAAAGCGCTGTGGTATGCGGGCGAAATAACATCAAAACCCATGGGAACATTCCTTATTTTAGCAATTTCACGACTAATTTTAGCCGCGGGCAAAACACCTCCTTTTCCAGGTTTTGCTCCTTGAGATAGTTTGATTTCAATAGCCCTAATATTGGGATGATGCTCTACCAGTCTTTCCAAATTATCCAATGAAAAGTTGCCTTCGGCATCTCTTACACCAAAATAAGCTGTACCAAATTGAAAAACAACATCTGCACCAGTGTTATGATAAGGAGAATAGCCTCCCTCACCTGTGTTATGAAAGCATCCAGACTTGTGTGCTCCTCTATTTAAAGATTCTATAGCAGGACCACTTAAACTACCAAAACTCATTGCAGAAATATTAACAATGGAACGTGGCCTATATTTTCTTTTCCGTCCATTGTATTCTCCCATTATTTTGGCACAAGGAGCAAAATCTGCATGGGCAACGTTAATGTGCTTTGTGCCAATGTTTAAGGCTAACATGGCCGGTTTGATAAAATGATAATTGGGCGCGTAAAAATCTTGATCACTACCAAACCCTTGATAGTTGTTTTCCTTTTTTGCCGATGCGTAAATCCACGTTCTTTCACTTCTATTAAAGGGCAACTCTTCTCTGTTATTTGCTATAAAGTATTGTCTTATTTCTGGTCCAATTTTTTCAAGCCAGTATCTTATATGTCCTACAATAGGAAAGTTATGAGAGATTGTGTGGTGTCTGTTAAAAAAAATATCTCTAATGGCCAATATCAACAAAACTATTATAACCCAACCCCACCAACTTATAGAACCCAAAATATCTAGAATTATCATATATGATTCATATTAAAGTATTGATAAAAAAGAGTTACAAATCTACTTTTTATTAAGTCCATTTCCAATGTTTTTCCCAATTCTCGATGAAGCGATGTAACTTGTTTATCAGCGATACCGCAAGGAACAATATGGTTAAAATAATTCAAATCAGTATTGATGTTAAAAGCCAAACCATGCATTGTAAAATGCCTGCTACACTTGATGCCTATAGCTGCTATTTTTCTTTCATTGACTAAACCACTATCCAACCAAATACCCGTTTTTCCGTTAACCCTGCTTGCTTCAATCTGATACTCATTTAATAGATCAATGACTATTTGCTCCAAGGCATAAACGTAATCTTTTACGCCCATTTTATATTGCATCAAATCTAACAGAGGATAAACCACTAACTGACCGGGACCATGATAAGTAATGTCTCCGCCCCTATCTATATTAAAAACCTGAGCCCCAATATTTTCTAAAAAAGCAGGTGTAATCAATAAATTGCTGCTGTCTGCGCTTTTGCCTAGAGTATAAACGTGTGAATGTTCTAAAAGTAACAACTCTTGTTGGGTTGCTATATCCTGCTTTCTATTTATCAATGCATTGTCTAACCATCCCTGCTGATAATCCCAAATTTCTTGATAATCTGCAAGTCCTAAATCTTTTATGATGATGGATTGTTCTTTCATGTTTTTTTGGTTAGGTAGTTATTTAGTTTTGTGGCTTAGTGGTTTTTTAATTCTTAATTCGTTCTTTGTTGCATAATTTTAGTGTTGTGAGATAAAAATTTGGTGGCTTTTTACTTCTAAGGCGCAAACCCCCTAACAACTTAACGTAACGAGGTATCTCGTTATACATCGTTACATTAATCACTCTTTACTCATAACTAAACTCTCATTACCTTTCTCTTAATCCATAAACTTGGCAATACAAACAATGTTATAAGGATTGCCATTTTTCCTAAATAATCTCCTAATATTACATACAATGTTTTTCCCTTTCTATAATAAACTGTGGCAGCAACGGCATCCCTTGTCCAAAATTTTGTTGCTTGTTTCAAATTTCCTTTGGGGTCAATAATTCCAGAAATACCAGTATTGCCACTTCTTACAATCCATTTTCTGGTTTCAATTGCCCGCAATGCGCCATATTCCTGCAACTGTTTATGCCCATAGGTTTGTCCCCACCAACCATCATTGCTAATAGTAGCTATCAATTCGGCACCTTGATTTACAAATTTGCCCGTCCAAGCACCATGGATACTTTCATAGCAAATATTAGGCGCAATAACATGCTGATTTTGCGTCTTAAAATTTACTACCTTATAATCTCTACCCAAGCTACCACTTGTACCTCCCAAAGCAATGGCATATTTACCCAAAAAAGCAAACACTTGTGGGTAGGGCATTATTTCTGTACCAGGCACCAATTTTGTTTTGTGATAAAAGGGCTGCAATCCTTCACTGTCTATATAAAGAGCAGTATTATAAGAATCATAAAAATAACCTGGGGCATCGCTAAATTCTCTGGCTGTTGGTGTCTGGCGTTTATCATATTCCACAATGGTTTCGCAACCTGCTAAAACAGCGGATGATGGATGTTTGCTTATAAATTTTTGCAAGGCAATAATTTTCTCACTTTGCATGGCATACTCCTCTGTTATATAATCAACAAGTGCTGTTTCTGGCAAAATAAAAAGCGTTGCGCCTTTGGCTGATAAGGTTTCCATTTGCTTCAACATGGTGTCCAATTGCACCATTGGTAAAAGGTTAAATTTTTCTTCATGGGGTTCAAAATTTGGCTGAATAATACCCACCTTTATGGCATCTCCATTTTTGTAATCAATTGCAAAATACATGACCAATGATACTGTTGCAGGAAGCAACATTGCCACTATGGGGGCCCTCAAATTGAGTTTTCCCTGATACCATTTGAAAAATAAAACATTGACGAACAAAATCCAAATGCTTCCTCCAGCAGTCCCGGTAAACTCATAAAACTGCGCAAAGGGTCTTGAGGCAGCAAGTGCGTTGCCCAATGTAAGCCAAGGCCACGACAAGTCCCATACGTGATGAATGTATTCAAATGCTAAGTAGTAACAAATAAAAAGTGGCAGCGCCCTTTTTGGGGCAATTATTTTTTTTGAAAATCTATAGAGCAGCCAAGGAATCGTTTGCAATGCACTATTGGCTATCACCATAAAAATTGCACCGCCTAAACTGGCTTTATAAACCCACCAGGTTACTATTAAATTCCAAATAAAATGTGCTAGATAAAGCCAGCCAAAGAAATATAAATTTTTGGAAGCACTGGTTTTCTCTTCCAAAATAAATAGCGGCACCAAACCCACAAAAAGAACAAAAAATGTAGGCAGTGGCGGCCATCCTATACTCATAATTAAACCTGAAAGAACTGCCAATTGCCAATTTTTTAAAGATTTCAGTTTTGATACAAACATTTTATTTTTTATTCATTAATCCGCCAAGAACAATTACATACTCACCCTTTATTTTTGCAGTTTTAAAATGCTCAAGCGCCTCTGATAAAGTTCCAATATAGGTAGTATGATGCATTTTAGAAATTTCTCTTGAATAAGAAAAAGGTCTGTCTCCAATGGCCTCTAGCAATTCTGTTACAAGCTTTACAACACGGTGTGGACTCTCATAAATGATGACCGTTTTTATATCCTCTCCAATTTGCTTAATTTTAGTTTGCCTGCCTTTTTTAGGGGGTAAAAAGCCATAAAAACTAAAACTATCTGATGGCATACCACTTTGAACTAAGGCAGGAACAAAAGCTGTAGCACCGGGCAGGCACTCAACAAGAATACTTTCTTTTAATGCCGCTCTTACGAGTAAAAATCCAGGGTCTGAAATGGCGGGAGTACCTGCATCACTCACCAGTGCAATGCTTTTACCTACTAGTAATTGCTCAACAATGTAATCTGTTTTTTGATGCTCATTGTGCATGTGATAAGATTGCAATGGTGTAGCAATTTCAAAATGTTTTAAAAGAAATTGTGCAGTTCTGGTATCTTCTGCCAATATAAATTCAACTGCTTTCAGAACTTTAATTGCTCTAAAAGTCATATCTTCAAGGTTGCCTATGGGTGTTGGAACAATAAATAATTTACCTTTAGTGATCATTTAAGTGTTTCTGTTACATCATAACCCAAACTATATTTAATAGTAAAAATTACCAAGGACCAAAATATAACACTGGTGATATGAAAAATCAAAATACGTCTTTTGGTAGAACCCAAACTAATAGATAAAGCAACACCAATAGGAATGCTTAACACAAGTGGAGACAGCAAAGCTATTCCAAAAAGTCCTCCTTTTTGCTTTAACTTAATCATGAACCTGCGCCATCCATTGAATTTAACTTTAACATGGCGTGTTTCGCGCTCAATAAACTTTGCCAATAGGCGAAACCCAAACAAATAAAAAACTACACCAAAGATACCTCCTCCAATTGTTAAGGACATGGCAACTAAAAAACTTAAATTAACAGTTAAAGCCATTCCAATACCCAATAAAAACTTGGTTGTACTCAATAAAAAAATCAAAGCGGCTTTTGAGAAATGCATTACAGGCAAATATAGTTTTTAATCCTTTGCCGACACCATAAAATACGCTGTAGTGGTATAAAAATTCCGTAAAAATGGAATACCTCTCAAAACTACACTTACCAATCTGGGTTTTAATCCAAATTTCCATTTATAGTTGGGGTTTATAAAATACAATTTTCTCAAATCAATCTTTAAGTTAGCATTTTTTAGACAGCGCTCAAATCGTTCTATGCTAATACCCGTTTCTTTAATTTCTGCAAAAGCTTCGAGCTTTTCCTTGGGTTCTCCCATTATTTTTAAAAAAGTAGTGTAAAGAAACCCTGGCAAAAGATGTGTGTAGGGAATTAAGCCTGCCCATTTTTTTTCCATCATTTGCTGGTGTCCGCCAAAAGGCATATACCAAGGAGGAAAGGCAAAAAATATAATGCCATTAGGCTTTAACATCAACCGCATGAAACTGATTAATTGCTGTTGATTGTGGATATGTTCAATCGTATCTTTCAAAATTATAACATCAAATGCGGCTCTATATTCAGCCTCCCTGTTGTAAATATTATCCGCAATTAAGGTCACTTGATTTTTATAAGGAGTGGCTGCAAAAAACTGAATTCCTGCGTCAATTTTAGGCACATCCATATCAACTCCCACACATTGACAACCTAGTTCTGCAAAGCACAAAAGATTCCCCCCCTCACCACAACCAATTTCCATTACTTGGGTTTGACCATTGAGTGCAATTTTTTTCTCAATTTCTGGAATAATAAAAGCTTTGGTACTCTCATACTGAAATTTGAAGTACGTATTGCTTGAATGGTGGTAATCAAACATAGAACGGCAAAAATAAGTCGTTAAAATTTAAAGTACGTTACTATTTAATTAAAAATTATGAATAACCATGATTGGGTAAAATTGACAAAAAATTAAGTCCAAAAAAACACATTCCAACATTGCTGAAAGCAGGTCGTGGAAATCAATCGGCACGTGAAATAAAATTATAAATTTTGAACATCAATTTGCTTTCATTTACTTTGCATGATTACTAGAACATAAAAAATGACAAGACCATCGCATTTAAAACTGATTGAAAAAAGGGCCGAATCTTTATTGGGTGGTGGCGAAAAACGAATCGCATCGCAACATGAAAAAGGTAAATTAACCGCAAGGGAAAGAATTACACTGCTGGTGGATGAAGGTACTTTTTGTGAAATTGGCGCCTTTGTTATGCACCGCAGTGCTGACTTTGGGATGGAAAATCAAAAGTTCTTAGGAGATGGGGTTGTTACAGGATATGCAAAGGTAAATGGACGCCTAATCTATTTATTTTCACAAGATTTTACTGTTTTTGGTGGCTCTTTGTCTGAGACTCATGCTGAAAAAATATGCAAAATTATGGACTTGGCCATGAAAAATGGTGCACCTGTAATTGGCTTAAATGATAGTGGTGGAGCCAGAATTCAAGAAGGTGTGGTATCGCTGGGTGGTTATGCTGATATTTTTTATAAGAATACTTTGGCCAGTGGAGTTGTTCCACAAATATCGGCTATCATGGGACCCTGCGCAGGTGGGGCTGTATACTCTCCGGCTATCACCGACTTTATTATGATGGTAGAACACACCAGTTATATGTTTGTGACTGGACCCAATGTTGTAAAAACCGTGACCAATGAAGAAGTTTCATCGGAAGACCTGGGTGGAGCATCTGTGCATTCAACAAAAAGTGGTGTTGCTCATTTTGCAGCAGCCAATGAAGTAGAAGCTATTGTGCACTTGAAAAAACTATTGTCATACATCCCTCAAAATTGCGAAGAAAAAACACCCCATTTGGCATATCATGCCACCAATGAAAGCAGACCTGCATTGGATAACATCATACCAGAAAACCCCAATCAACCCTATGACGTTAGGGAGGTAATTGAAGGCTTGATTGACAGTGATAGCTTTTTTGAAGTGCATAAAAACTTTGCTGAAAATATTGTAGTTGGTTTTGGACGTTTGGCTGGCAGAAGCATTGGTATAATTGCCAATCAACCTGCCTATTTAGCTGGAGTTTTGGATGTCCACTCGTCACAAAAAGGTGCTCGTTTTGTACGCTTCTGCGACTCATTTAATATTCCGCTTTTAGTGCTAGAGGATGTCCCTGGTTTTTTACCGGGTACTGACCAAGAATGGAATGCCATTATCACCAATGGTGCAAAATTATTGTATGCATTTTGTGAAGCAACTGTTCCCAGAATAACGGTGATAACCAGAAAGGCATATGGTGGGGCTTATGATGTAATGAACAGCAAGCATATTGGAGCAGACATGAATTTTGCTTGGCCAAGTGCAGAAATTGCCGTTATGGGGGCAAAAGGAGCGGCTGAAATTATTTTTAAAAATGAAATTAAGGCTGCGGCTGACAAGGAAGTGGCATGGAAAGAAAAAGAAAAAGAATATGGCGACTTGTTTGCAAACCCTTACCGAGCAGCGGAAAGAGGCTTTGTTGATGACGTCATTATACCTTCTGAAACAAGAAAAAAATTAATCAGTGCATTTGAAATGCTAGAAAACAAGGTAGCCAACTTGCCTAAAAAGAAACATGGAAATATACCACTTTAAGTAAAATACACTGCTTTATTTTTAGGTTTTTTCATAATAAATCGATGCACTTCACCCTTGAACTGCATTATGAAATTTTTAAATAAAAATATTTTTAATGAAAAAGCAACTATTTTGGTTATTTTTGTATCTATTAAAAACTATTTATGAAATCTTTTGCCAAGGGTATATTTTTTCTCTTTCTAATGAGCTATTTTTGGCGGTCGCATGCCCAAGTGGCAGATTTTAAGGCAAATAACTTTTCTGGTTGTGCGCCTTTAAGCGTAACGGCAACAGATATTAGCACGGGAAACCCTGTAAAGTGGTTATGGGATTTTGGCAATGGCAACACTTCTACACTACAAAATCCAGGATTTTTATTAAGTACCCCCGGAAAATATACTGTGAGCCTGCAAATATGGGACGCAGCTAACAATACATCGACAAAATCATATCAATTTCAGGTTTACAAAAACCCTGTAGCCAATTTTTCGGGCACACCTTTGTCCATTTGTCAAGGCGGCAGTGTTAGCTTTACTGACCTATCCACACTTGGTGATGGAGCTATTAGCAAATGGTCATGGGATATGGGAAATGGTAATTTAAAAAGTACGCAAAACCCTTCTCAAGTTTATAGTACTCCAGGAAAATTTAGGATTACCCTAGCTGTAACGGATGTAAATGGGTGTAAGGATAACAAGACGGTAGCGGATTATGTAGTCGTAAACGAAAATCCAATACCCGACCTTAAATCCAGTATTTTTTATTCATGTCAAGCTCCCTTAAAAGTTGATTTTACATCATCCATTACCAAGGGTAAAAGCCCTTTTACCTATGCTTGGGATTTTGGCGATGGTAATTCTGGCACTGGTGCTAGCCCTTCTAATACCTATAAAAATAATGGAAATTATACGGTAAGTCTTACGGTTACGGATAACAATGGCTGCAAAGGAACAGTTACTTTAACAAATGCCGTAAACATAAGCCCATTGGTTGCAAATTTTGCACTCAATAGCAATGCAAAACTATGTGGCCCCTCAACAGTACAATTTTTAAACTTAAGCAGTCCAAACAATGGTCTTTTAACCTATGCTTGGGATTTTGGCGATGGCAGTACTTCTATCCTTACCGAGCCTGCGCATTTGTATAAAACCCCTGGGAGCTATGATGTAAAACTAAAAGTAAGTTATGGTGCCTGTAGTGATGAAGTTACTTACAAAGCCAAAGTCGTTATTTTAGAAAAACCTGTAGCAAAAGCCATTATAACGGATACATTTTTCTGTAAACCTGGTTCTGGAAGTTTTAGAACAGATGACTATACCCATCAAAATTATGAGTGGAGTTTTGTTGAGACTTATTATTCAGGACTCAATGGAAATAATTATGTAGGCCCAAGTGGTATATTTCAGATTCCTTATGAGGGAGTATTTAAATCCACATTAACAGTAACCGGTGTCAATGGCTGCAAAAATATTGTTAATGGTCCCAATATTTATTTTGATAAGCCAATTGCTGAATTAACACCCACTTCTGATACAACTGGTTGTGCTCCGCATGAACTTTCATTCAATGACGGATCTAGCTCTATTTTACCTTTGACCAAGTTCAGATGGGATTGGGGAGATAAAACTAAAAAAACAGACAGTAGTGATACAGCACCCAAACATCCTCAAAATCGCTATACTTATAAGGATACTGGTAAATACACCATTCAATATATTGTAATGAATAAAGGTGGGTGTTTAGATACTACAGAACAAAATGTTGCAGCAGGTTCAAAAATTAAACCCATTGACTTTGATGTTAATCCAAAAATAGTCTGTCCATTAGCAATGGTCTCTGGTGTCTATAAATCTGGCAAACTTCCCGTAAATCCACATGGTAAAAAATGGATCATCGGTAAAAAAAGCTATGAGGAACCACTAGAAACTTTTACACGTATTCGGGATACTGGATTCCACGATGTTACCCTCATTTACGCTCATTACGGCTGTTTAGATAGTTTGACCATTCCTAAATTGCTTTATGTCAAGCCATTGATAGCAACAATTTTAATCAGTGACAGTTCAAAATGTGCTGGAAATGTCCCTGTCACACCCAAGGTTTTCGTTTTTAACCATACTTCATACCGCGTTAAGTATCCTGATGGGACGTATACGAATGATACCGTAAAACCATTTCTATTATTAGCAGGCACCAATGAATTTATTCTCATTGCTAAAAATGATACCATGCCTTGCAGCCTTATGGATACAGTGATTATAGAGGCGCCCGTTCCAATTTCTGCCAGTACAAGCTATACTCAAAGCAGCCCCTGCGTTCCATTAACAGTTCAAATAAACGGCACCTGCAACAACAAATTATTTATAGATAGAATTGAGTGGCGCGTTAATGGTGTGCTGGTGCATGAAGAGAAAAAACCTAACTTCGGTGCTATTACAAAGTTTGACTACACCTATAACATTACAGAGCCTGGCACGTATAAAATGGAGCAATTCTATTTCAATATACAAGGTTGTTTTTATCGCGCTACTGATAAAACATTTACGGTAAGTGGCCCAAAAGCTAAACCATTTATACTGCAACATGATTCTTGTTTTCCAATGAAATTAAATGTTGAAGACAGTTTGTTTAATACTGCGGATGGTTATAAGCGATATTGGGTTGCTGGGGTAGATACCATCTATCAAAACAGCTTGAAACAAACCATTTCCGCAAATTCATTACAATTTGATCAAGGCACTTATTACATTACGTATTTTGTTGATGATGGAACAGCCTGCAAATACAATAAACGGTACTACATACAAATCAGTGGCAGCACTGTGCCAACGCTAACCGTTGACAAATCCTATACCTGCGGATACCCTAATTATAGATTGTCTGTCGCCAGTTTTGATTTAGATCCATTATCTATTGAATGGTATTTTGACGGGGTTTATAGTAAATCAGGTACTAGAATTAATAACCATCAGTTTAACTCTATTGGGCCGCATAGTTTTAGGGTAATTTTTAATGGTTTAAATGGCTGCAAATATGCCGCAGAAAAGGTAGTTATTGTTGACACCCCCATTTTGGCTGCCTTTTTTACATCAGATAAAACTGAAGGAACTTGCCCTCCTCTAAAAGCGCAATTCTTTAATCAATCAAAATTTAAGAGTTATACCAGTAATAATTTTTTATGGACCTTTGGAGATGGTAGCACTTCTGATTTAATGAACCCCTCTAAAATATTTGTATTGCCTGGAAATTATTCTGTTAAGCTAAAAATTGTTGATGGTGATGGCTGTAAGGATTCGTTAGAACTAAAAGATTTCATCAAGGTAAAAGGGCCAACGGGAACATTTAGTTTCCCCAGAAGTAGGGATTGTGTACCTGTTAACGTTGATTTTAAACTAACGCAGACCAATGCCGTAAAATTCAAATGGGATTTGGCAGATGGAACTTTAGACAGTACCACTAAAAACCCATACCACACGTATAACAGACCGGGTCAATATATTCCTATAGTTATTTTAGCGGATTCTTTTGGCTGTGAATATGCCATGCCTGTTTATGATACCATATTTGCTTATCCACGGCCTACGGCAAGTATTTTATCAGATTTTTTATGTGAGAAAAACCCCATTGAACTGGAAGTAAACTCCACACCAAACTATGGTACTGCGCTTACCTATTTATGGAATTTCCCAGATGGAACAAGCAGTACCAATAAAAATCCTCAATATTACCCTAAAATTGCAGGTGCCAACAAAATTCAGCTCATTGTTACCAATGAACCTGGCTGCAAAGACACCGCTAAAAAAGACCTCAATGTACCTTTACTCAAGGCAAAATATGCAGACCATAAAAATAAAGGATGCATTGGAGATACCATGCATCTCAATGCTGCTGTATTGCATGACAATCCAATAGTTAACTACTTTTGGAATGTTAAAAACAAAGATTACTTTACAAAAGACATTGTTTTAACACTTGATAAAATTGGAAGATTTGATATTCTTTTGGCTGTTGAGGACAATTTGGGATGTAGAGATACACTATATGAGAAAGATGGCTTGCTTATTGGTGACACCATTCCTCCATCCATTTTACCTATGTACTTTGTTTCTGTATTGGATGACCAAACTGTGGAATTAAAATATGCCATGGCAAACAATATAGACTTCTACAAATACAGCATTTATAATCCTGCAACAAATCCCCCCAATATATGGAGAGAAGTAAAAAAAGTGGAGGACACCTTGATCGCTATCAATTGGCTCAATACCCTTCAACAATCCTACTGTTTTAAATTGTCCAATGTCAATAGCTGCGATAAAGAAAAACCCCTAGACTCATTGGTGCAACACTGCTCTATTGAAGTTTCTGGAAAAGCAGGTATCAATTATTCAGCACTAAACTGGTATGCCTATGATGGTTGGAAAGTAGCTTTTTATGAAATTTATAGGGACTTTGCAGATGGGCTGCGTGGCTTTACCTTGGTTGGAAATGTACCTGGAGATTCTTTGCATTTTATTGATTCTACCATCCATTGCTATACCAATCATGCGTATAAAATTAAGGCATACGAACTCAATGGTACTCAACAAGTTTCTTGGAGTGATACGTGCCATGTAAAACCGATTTGGATCAATGAAGTGTTGCCTACAAAAAATTGGCGTGCCACGGTTGAAAATGATCAATTTGTTAGACTTGAATGGGAAAAAGCACCCGAAGGCAGAGTGCCTGTAAAAGATTATCTTGTCTATAAATTAAATAACAAAAACCTGGAATACCAATTGAATCCTGCCACTTTTAAAGATTTGTTTTTCAATGACTATGCTACCAAGGTTAACAACCAATCTTACCTTTACAAGGTGACAGTGCGCGATACCTGCAACGATGTATCGATTGCAACGATGCACTCAAAAAGCATATTGCTAAAGGCCAACTTTGACGTAGAAAAAAGAAGACCTGTGCTTAATTGGAATGCTTATGATTACTGGGAAGAAGGAATTGACCATTACCAATTACAAAGGTTGCAAGCCGATGGCACTTTTATTACCATTGCAAACTTAAAAAATACTGACACAACCTATACCGACCAAAATATTCCGTTAAACTGTACGCCACAATACACATACAGGGTGCTTGCTTTTAGAAATCAACCCGATACAGGCAGTTGGCATGTTGAAAGCGTTTCTAACCACGCCAAAGTACAACCCGTTTCTACCCTCTTTATTCCCAATGCTTTTACACCCAATGACAATGGACTGAATGAAACATTTGGTCCAATAGGTACGTTTATTACCGATTATCATTTTATGATATACAACCGTTGGGGTGAGAAAATTTTTGAAACCCAAGAATGTATGAAAGCATGGGATGCGGTTTACAATGAGCAAAAGGTGCCAGAAGGTGTTTACCTATATATTTTGTATGCCAAAGGTATAGACGGTAAATTCTATAACCTTAAAGGCGATGTTACGTTGCTAAGATAAGCTTAAGTTTAATGCTTACTATAATCTATGCCAATACATACATTATGGTGGAAGATTATATAATATCCCTTCATAAGGTTAAAACAGTTATTCAGCATAACTTCTCTTATTTTTAGTAATTTCGTTTTATATGGGACCTTATTTGGGTTCATGGCTCAATAAGGTATATATTTGTGTTTTGGGGGTTCATTGAAAGCATAACGTATATTGAACAATTCAAATCTAATTAACCCGTTTAATCAATGAATGCTTTATCAAAAATAATCTCCGCCATTATTAACTTCTTTATACTTTTTTGGTTCTTTTTTGCAATTCAACGCATTATCGCAATCGGAGTTGAAGTGAAGTATTTGAATGCTGTTGTTGCCCTGCTGACATCGGCTATATTAACTTATGCAATAGGGAAGCAACCACTCAATTTCAATGTTATTTTAAAGTATGCTGCATTATTTTGGCTTATTGGATTCATTTTAGGAATCACCTATGTGTCCATTTTTGACCCACATGATGGACAAGGTATTTTTCTAGCAATTTTATGGACCGCACCTGTTGGCTGGTTATTAGGTATGACAATTGCTATAATTAAAACCAAAAGGTCTCTTTCACGAAATGAGAAAAACAAACCCCAATAATAGCTATAGAGCATTGCAAAGCATTATAAGCAATGCTGAAGCAATAATTATATGAAGAAACTTTACCATCGTAATTATTTTAGGTGTAAAAATAGCCTCCGGACAACCCTAATCACATCAAATTAAAGTTATGGCCAATAAATATATTCAACAATTACCAACAAGCTTGCAAATAAAATTCACTACATTAAAGTGGTAAACCTCAGTTGGTAAAAAGCAATCATTACAAGCATGCTGCTTTCAATATTCTCATGACAAACACAACCATTCGTATAAGTCAACCTAAATTCTTCACTTTCATTCTTTTACAAATAGTACCCATTATATTTGCCATGCGTAATTTTGTTTTAAATGCAGGTAGTTACACTATTTTTATGTTCGATAGCCAATCTTAAAGGCTTCTTTTGCTTAATAGATGTGCCAGTACATCGCATTAAGTTTTTGCTTATCATTTTGCTTTTAGGCATTGCCCAATTAACCAATGCCCAAGACCCCTTTCATTTTATGCTTGGCGAAGATGCACTGGCAGGAGTAGAAATATACGATATTATTGAAGACAACAACAAAAACTATTGGATTGCATCTGATAATGGTATCATAAAATATGACGGCTACACATTCAAAAAAATACCGTCTAGCGGCCTATTGGGCAACTCTGTTTTTGAATTTAAGGAAGCTAAAAATCAGCTTTTTTGTAAAAATCTAAGTGGCCAAATTATAAAAATAAGCAATGACAGTGCTGCTGTTTTTTTTCAAATACCAGATAGTTTAATGACCACTGATTTTAACTATTTATTTGATGAGAAAGGCACGCTGCATGTTTTTAGTAACTCATTTTTTAAGGTGCTGCCCAATGGTAAAATTTTAAGGATACTGAGTGCCCAAGAGACGGCTTCAACTGCCTCATTTTACCTTACTTTTAAATTGCCTGATGGAAGTATCATTATGCAAAAACCTGGTTCAAAATATATTTTTGTGTACAAAAATAACCGCATAAGCAAAAGGCATGTGGGTTTTGATATAGACCGCTGCTATTACCATCCATTTATTTTAAAAAACCACATCACTTTTTGGAATAGAGAAACAAACCAAGTCATTACTGACGGTAAAAATGGATTCAAACTTGTGCCTCCAAATCAATTTATAAAAGCTACAGATTTTGGCTCCAGACTGTATGCGGATAAAAGTACAATTTGGTTGCTGAGTCCTAAAAATGGAGCAAAAGTATTCAATCACAACCTTGTACCGCATTTGCAATTTGAAAATATTTTTTCTTCTGTTTTCATTTCCTGTGTACATAAGGATAAAGAAGGAAATTATCTATTGGGTACATTTGGTTCGGGAATCATTGTAATTTCAAACCTAAACTCTTTGCAATTAAAACTGCCCAATCCCAATCTTAAAATTAACAAAATTACCAGCAACGGGCTAGACAAGTTGTATGTGGGTACACAGAGTGGTGAGGTATACAGCGTTAATACCAACAATCAATTTAATTTTGAAGACAAGAGCCAAGAAGGCAATGTGCGGTTTCTAAAATACTTGCTCAGCCAAAAAAAATTAGTAATAAACAGTAGTATCACGGATATAAAAAGCCCAGCAAAAAAGAGTACCTCACCAATTATTCCAGGCTCTGTAAAAGACATAGAACCTATTGGTAATAACCTTTATATTGTTTCATTAAATATTGGTATAAAAGTTTTTAAATTTTCAGCCGATAAGTTTGAAGATGCTACCCCTCTGTTCTGTCCAAATTTTATGGAAAGAGCCTATTGCGCCAACTATAATCCGCTAACCAAAAAGATTTATGCAGGCACTGCTAAGGGCTTGAAAATTGGGGATAGCACAGGCTCAAAATATTTTACGCTCAACAATCAATCCTTGATATGTAACGACATCAAATGGGCAAACAACAAAATGTTTGTTACCACGCAAGAGCATGGCATTTTAGTTTTTGAAAATGATAAGTTGGTAAAAAATATTTTGATAAAAAATGGTTTGGCCTCTAACCATACCAAGCAGCTAAAACAATACAAAAAACACTTGTATGTGTCAATGAACAACGCCTTTCAGATTTTAACGCTAGACGGGGATGTTAGCTATACCCTCAGTAAATCAGATGGCATTTCTATACACAGAATTGTGGATTTTGAGATAATGAATGACGTTTTATGGATTGCAACACAAAATGACCTGCAACCAATCGAAATCAATACTTTAGATGAAATTGCATTTGTTCCCAAAATTACAATTTCATCGGTATTGGTAAATGAAACAGCGATTAAAAACAATTCCCAATCCCAAACCTTTGATTATATAACCAAACAAATCTCCTTTATAGTTTCATCAAAGTCATTAAAAAATAAAGCAGACATTGCTTATACCTATTTACTCAAAGGATATGAAGATGAATGGCACATCAATCCTTATGCTGAAAATAACATCACCTATAAATCTTTACCTGATGGCAAATATACCTTTATGGTTAAAGCCATTTGCGGTGGTAAAGAGAGTCCACTTTTAAGATACAAGTTTGAAATTACTAAACCCTTTTGGGAAACCTGGTGGTTTTATAGCCTAATTGGCGGACTATTGCTGTTAACAACCTATTTATTTTATAAAAATCAGTTAAAAAAGCAACTCAAAGAAACTAGGCTAAAAAATGAGTTGATGAGCACGAAACTAACAGCCATTAAGTCTCAAATGAACCCCCATTTTATTTTTAATTCGCTCAACTCTATTCAAGATTTGGTGCTGCAGCAAGATGCCCACAATGCCTATGATTATATTAGTAAATTTGCCATGTTGGTGCGAAAAATTTTACATCATTCAGATTTAGATTTTGTTGATTTTGAAGAAGAATTAAAAATTATTCAATTGTACATTGAACTGGAAAAATTGCGATTTAAAAAGGATTTTGAATTTAAAATAGCTGCAAATGACATTGACGACATAACAATACCCCCAATGCTCATTCAACCATATGTGGAAAATGCTATAAAACATGGATTACTGCACAAAAAAGGATTAAAACAGCTTGAAATTAATTTTAAATTGAATGAGGAAACAGTCATATGTGAAATAATAGACAATGGTATTGGAATAGGACAGTCTAAAATCATCAATGAAAGACAAAAAAAGGCACACCAAAGCTTTACTTTAAAATCAATGGACCATCGTTTTGAATTATTGAAAGAAACCTATAAAGGAGCTTTGGGTGCCAGCTTTACTGATCTAAAAGCTGCAGACGGAACCTCTGCTGGCACAAAAGTTACTTTAACCATACCCTGCAAAAGAAAATTCTAAACCCCATTGCTATTGCTTAATAATATGAGCCATTACTCAAACTTTTTATCAATTACCTTTGAACAACTCTTTTATTTGTAAAATGTCTGAAAAATTAGATGTAATAATTGTGGATGATGAAGAAAGTGCTCGCAACATTCTCAGCAACCTCATTCATCGTTTTCACCCTAATTTTAGTGTAATTGCAACCTGTGAAGATTTACCACAAGCCGTTGCTAAAATTGAAAAACATCAGCCACATGTAGTTTTTTTGGATATAGAAATGCCCAATTATGCAGGCTATGAAATCACAAGGTTTTTTGATACCATCAACTTTGAAATAATATTTGTTACTGCGTATGACAGTTACGCAATCAAAGCTTTTGAGGTTGCTGCTTTTGACTACCTTTTAAAGCCAATAGAGGTTTCGCGTTTGGCAAAAACCATGGAAAGACTCGCGAAAAAAACAATTACAAAACATGATGCACTCAACTACCAGGTTTTGCAAGAAAGTTTAAATCAGTCAACCGGTATACACAAAATGATTGTAAACCATTTGGGCAAACAAAAGATCATTGACCTAAAGGATATTGTTGCACTAGAAGCCAATGAGGCCTATACACTTATTAAGGATATTGCTGACAGTACCTACACCATGAGCAAAAATCTAAAATATTTTGAAACCTTACTAGAAAATAATCCTGACTTCGTTCGGGTGCACAAATCTTGGATTATCAATACCAAGCATATAGAATCCTATTCTAGCGTAGAAATGCTGATTTATTTAAAACACCATATAGTTGCTAAACTATCTAGGTACAAAAAAGTAGATTTCGAAAAACTTATTGTTGCATAATCTTTAAACAATAAAATCCCATTTATCACTGCCACTACTGTTAAGGCTCAATGAACCCATACGACAGGGTTTCCAACGATTGTATTTTGTCATTTTGATGTGAAAACACCATCAATATAGACACAAAATACATTTATTGTTTAAAAAAAATAGAACAAAATACTTGCATTATTCAAAATACTGTTTAACTTTGCATTACTAATGCTAAACGTATATGGTAAAACTACTTACTTTAATGCTTATTTGCTCCTCCTTTATAGCCCAAGCGCAAACCATGTGTCCCGGTGGAGGTTTCCTCTTTTCCAGTTCAGTTAGTTTCCAACCTTCATGGATTTCAGGCTGCACAACAGGTACTTCTTGTAATGGAGCAACAAATTTTGACAACAGAGCAGCGTGCGAGCCTACCACGGCTATTGACACCTGCGCCCCAGCACCCAGTGGAGCCACACTTTCAGATTGCGGGTCAGACCTTTGGTATGACTTTGTGGCAGGAGATACTACCGTTGTTATAAGTGTTCTAAAGAACGTTTCATTAAAAGCCTCTATTCAGGCATTTTCTGCTACCTCAAGTGCTTGTTCAACTTTGACTGAAATTGGGATTGCGCATTCTCCTAATCCCAGCGGACCTGTTATCTTAACACTTACCGGACTTACCGTTGGTACAAAATACTACTTTAGGGTTTTAGGTATTGCCGGACCTGCATCTCAAAGAACAGGTGTTTATTGCTTTTGCGGAACCACCGGCATTGCTGGTACAGCATTGCCCATTGATCTAATTTATTTCAATGCATCTAAAAGTTCTGAATCGACCGTTGTCCTCAAATGGAGTGCAGAAAATGCACAAGATTTCAGCCATTTTGAAATAGAAAGACGGCTGGAAGAAGACTTGGTTAGCAATTTTAAAACCTTGGACTATGTTTATTTAAACAATGATGAGAAAAATGGTAAAAAAGTTTTCACATTCACTGATTATTTTGAGGCCTTTCCTTCTGGAATGGAGTACCGATTAAAATTAGTAGATAACAATGGAACATTTACTTACTCTGAAATACAATCATTGTTTCCATCACTTTCAAAGGATTTTAAAGTAATTAAGACAACACAATCACAGCTGTTTATTAACTCTAATAAAGACCTTAAACTAAAATTATTTTCAATTGATGGAAAACAAATCCAATCATTGAATATAAGAAAAGGTAGCAATACCGTTGATATTGACTTAGTTAAAGGTATTTATATCGCTGTTTGTGAAAATAAATTTATTGAACGCATTATAGTAGAATAAATAAAACCTTTCACCAATTAGTTCAGAACTAAAGAACCAAGCAAGGTCCCTAAAACATGGCGATAATAATGGTTTTTAGTACCTTAAACTTAATGCTATTGCATGGTAATGATTGCCCAAATTGATTATACTTTATAGTCTTTGCCCTGCACAATTACCCATTGCAAAACAGCCCTTTAAATCTTCCCCTCATGCAACAGTAACTTCGCCTCTTTCCAATTAGGCATTATATCCTGATTCAACCTTTTGAATTTTAATGTTGCAGCAATGCTGCTAGAAATTTTCATTGCCTCTAAATGCGCATTGCTTCTCACAAATGCCATCATGTCTTCTTCATTTTCCCATAGACTCATGGTATAATGATCTTTCCATATACCAGTTTGCTTGTATGCTTTACAGTTTTTATCTGCTTTTAGTTGTTTTAAAATGTGCATGGCATATTTTGCCAATTTGAAAAAGTGAAAAGGTGTTTTGAGTTTGATGTAGGCGATGGATACAATCATATTACAAAGATAAATATTCTAATTTATCCAATACCCAATTTTTTTTGATATAAATAATTTGCCTAAAAAAACGAGCAGCTCCAGCACCACCCAGAACTGCTCTGGCTTTTTCCTGAGATGGGGTGAACCACCTGTAGGCGAAAAAAGCGTGGCGCAAAGGTATGTTAAATTAAGGATGAATATTTAAAGATAAAAAGTTTAAAAAACACTTATCATTTTACAATTTCTAATCGCAAAGATTAATAAAATGAAAGCTAAACTATTTGATTATAATATTTGCAGAATACAAAACAAGCAATTGAGTATGAAACCTAACTACAAAAACGCCTATGCTTAGTCAATTAAACATTTAAAATTAAACATTATAAGGATACCAACTCCCCACTACTTTTATTCAAAAACCCATCTATCAGCGCCCAACCATAATCCTGTTCATCTATCCAGAAATGGGTAAAGTTGCCTGTGGTATTCATTTTACCTGTAGTCCCTGTTCTGTCATTTTTTCTTATTTCATAGTTATTACCCTGATATAAGCCAATGGTGTATCCTTTAGACACATTGGTACCTGACATCAAAAACGCATTCCCTCCGAAAAAGTTATTTTTCTCCTTTTCCCATTCAGTAATTACGTTTCCATTAAGTGTTGCATAACAATTATACCAAACACCAAAGCCAGGAGCCCAAACAGAAACTTTGAAGCTGGGCTTTCCATTGCTGAAATAACTTACCTCTGCATAGCTGATTACATGATTTTGTAACCCATAAATTTGATATAAAGTATATTTACTAAGACTTCCATCTATTGCCAATGCTACATATCCAGAATTCAAGTCTTTATGCGAAAGACCCAAAATGGTATAACCACGGTCTCGGTCTATGGCTGTAACATAATAGTTGTTGAGATTAAAACTTTGGTTGAGCAAAACGGATGATGCAAAAGCATCTACTACAAAAAGCCCTGAAGTAGTGCCTATCCAAATGGAATTGTCCTTATCAATATACAAACATTTTGCTGCGGCACCAAAGGGTGCTTTCACCGTTCCAATCGTCCACGTGTGTCCATTATCCTCACTTGTATAAATGATTGTATTTTTACCGACTGCGGTTATCTTATTTCCCTTCTTTACAAAATCTGCAATAGGTAAAGTTGGCGTTCCAAACAATCTGTATCGAACCGCCCCATCCTCTAGATGAACCAAACTATTTTCCATTACTCCAAAAACAGAACCCCCAATAATACTTGCTTGAGTTAAGTATTTTGGTGTAATTCCCAATCCCAACCACGTTTTGCCATTGTTATGGCTATACTTTATATATTGCCCATTGTCATCGCTAATATCTGATGCAAACAAGTAGCCGGTGCTGTTATAGCCCAATAAAAAATTATTTCCAAATGAGCAGTATTCTGATGTTAAATTATCCAAGGTTCCATAAATCATTAAATTACCCACTATATCATACATTACCATTTGCACCCCATCAGGATGCACAAACAGTTTGCTAAGCACATTGTAGCCGGTTACTGCATTTTGCCATGTTGTGCCATTGTTAACGCTGTGCATGACACCTGTTTTAGACAACAATAAAATCTCATTTTTCTTGTAGATGGCAAAGGAAGAAAAAGTACCAGTCGGCATATTGATTTGCTCCCAGTTTTTACCCAAGTCCCTGCTTTTAAAGAGCATGGCATCGCCAACATTGTCTCCTGAAAATAAGTAAATATGCCCACTATCATTCGTTAACATTTGGCAAGAGTAATTTTTAAGAGGAGTAATTAATCCAGGAATGGTAATTTGATTCCAATTTCCATTATCCAAACGATAAATTGGTGTTCCTTGACTAAACGCAAACAGCTCATTTCTGCTTTGATGAAGCTCTATGCCCACAAAAGATAGGGCTCCAAGCTTTTGCGTGTAAGTGAAATTCTCCCCATTGTCTGAAGTATAAATACCTCTAGAAGTGCTTACGTAGTACTTGCCATTTAATCTGGCTGTGCTTGATACAGTTTCTCCATTAAATGGACCTGTTTTTATTTTACTCCAAGTAACATTATTTAACCTAATCTCTGGTTTGGGATCATTGCTTTTATCATCTTGTTGGTTCTTTGTCGGTTTTTTTTCTTTTTTACAAGAACTCGTTAAACCAATAATTACGAAAAGACTTAAAACAATTGAAATGTATTTTAGTTTCATTAATTTTTGATAAATTGGGTGGTGTATATGCTATTTTCCGTAATGATTTTTAAGGTAAATAATCCCGTAGTCAAATCCATCACATTAATTGTGCTTGACACATTATTTACTACTTTTTGAAGTCTACCCACAGCATCATAAATTTCAATTTTTTTGATAGGGGTAGACAAATCAGCTTGTATATTTAACATTCCATTGGTAGGATTTGGGTAAATCGCTATGTTGGAATTTTCTATTTCTTTTACTCCTGTAATTTTTACATTCACAAAGGTAGACGAGGCTAAAACAGAACTCCAATCTCTGCAATGAATGCGAAATGCTGCGCAGCTAAAAACACCTTGATCAAAGTCCTTTATATTATTGATATACAATTTCTGGGTTCTAGCTCCTTGAAAACGAAAGCCATCAATTAAAGCAGTTGCTCCTCTATACCATTGAAATTCAATAGAGTCTAGTGGGTAGTTTTTGTCCGATAAATAAGCCTCTATGCTATCTGAACCACCTTGCACAACATTTTTAGTAGATTCCGTAGAAAACATTCTAGGTGCTCCCCAAATTATTTGTGTTGCAGTATCAGACCAATACGGTTCGGTACAACTACCGCCAACTTTGGCAATTAATCTGTCTGATATAAAACTATTAGTACCAAGACCATATCTATAGTAACTGGTTTTGGTTCCTTTCCAATATTGCCCACCTTGAATGGGTGACTCTTGATCAGATAATTTAAACGTAGTATCGGATGCACTATACCATTGAAATGAGGCTCCAGAACCTTTATGTATCAGTCTTACATTTCCTCTACCTTCTTTCATTAAATATTGGTCAGAACAGTTTATTTGAGAGTCATGCTCTAAGTAAGTAGTGACAGGAGTACAATCATAACGATGATTGAGGATAGCAGTGTGTGGCTGCGTTGGATACAAGCGGTCGCCCATTGCAAATGGCGGGCTATTTGTTGGGCCATTTTGGAAGGAGATTTCCCCATTAAACTCAATTGTTGAGAGTATATTTTGGCTGTCAATATGAAAGATTTTTTTCATAGGCGAGTTGATGGTGAATTTCTTTATTAGTTTTAAGGAATCTTTATCTAAAACCATAATTGAGTTACCATTTAGCACAACATTGCTGTCTTTAAAATAAAAAATACCATCACTAATTGCTACCCCAAAATTGCCGTCTGCATATTCAAAACCATAAAAATTACCAAGTGTATTGGTTGCCGAACCACCACCTGATCTTAAAAGTCTACCTTTTTCATTAAAATTGGAATCCATTAAAACCAAATAATACCCGTAGGCTTGTGAAGATAATTTAGCATGACAAGCCATTAAAATATTACCACTACTAATTCGAGTAACATTGTTGGATGTCAATAAATCATTGATATAATAATCTACCAATTGCAAACCATTATCAAACTTCAAAATTAATGGACTGGTACCATACCCAAAGTTATCAGACATTTGAATGGTATCTCCCATAATCACACTTTTATTTCTGAAAGAAGCATATCCAGATAAAAAGATTTGCCCTTTTTTATTTATTTCCATTTGATTAAAAACCTCTGTGCCTAAAATGCCAAATGTATTGTGTTCTACGTATTCCAAATCTGTATTCAATTTTAGTAAAAAAATATCATTGGTATTCGGCATTCTAGTAGCATTATTTCGTTTTATTTCAAAAGACTTATCCTTTATAGTTAAGGGTACGTTTCCAGAATTTGCTCCGTATACAATTAAATCTCCGTTGGGAGCATACTTTATTTTATCAAAATAGACACTATCATTGGGCAAAACTAGGACTTCTAACAGGTCTAGATTAAGGCTATATTTTACAATATAATTATTGAATAAAGGCTTGCTGACAAATATTCCACTATCAGCACCATAAAACCATGCATCATTATAAAACTGCCCCATTATAGCAATAAAACTATCATTAGTTGCCAAAGCAACTTCATGACTTGCTGATGCTCCACCTCTTATAAAGGTATGCTTTAAATACTTGCCATTCTTGTTGTATTTTGCAATATACAAACCCGCAGATAGATAAGATGTATACACCTGCACTTTATTCACCTCATCAGGGTCCATATCTGCCTGATAGTGAGGGTAATTATCAACCACAAAATAGTCCCCATTGGTTATTTGCTCCATATTATATCCTCCCATTGGGACAATATTATCATGTATCTTGGCATAATCTAAATATACTTGAGCTGATAAACTTGAGTACATCAACCAAACAGTCAAAGAAGCAATAATTTTTAATAGCTGTTGTTTCATTAATATTTCTTTTGGGGAATTTTTAAACCTTTCAAAAATAAACAATTCAGTTAAAATACAAAATACGCCTTTCCGCGTATTTTGTATTTTAACTGAGATTTCTAAACATATGTTGCATTGCACCTTGCCTTTACTTCAAGGCGAGCAGTGCTATTTACAGTCTATAAGAAGTTGGTAAAACAAATGCCTGTAAATTTTTATATCTAAACACGATACCTCGGCTACAAACCATTCCTAAAACAATTGCACCATTGCTAAAAAACTACACAAGCTATTATTAGATGGTAGTTAGTTTTGCGTTTATAAAATTCAGAAATATGAAAAAAAATATTTACATTTCGGTCAAAAAACAACTTTTTAAACACTGTAAAGCATTGTGCCTGTTCAGCACAATGTTCTTTTTATCTAACCTTTCCAATGCACAAAAACCCTATTTTTATGGATTGAGCACCAATGGCGGTGATGGAATTGGAAGTCTGTTTAGAACGGATACAACAGGAAAAAACTTTACCTTGCTAGACTCCTTTGCTTTCACCGACAATGGTAGAAGACCATTTCCAACAACCTTATTAGAATCCGGAGGTAAACTTTATGGGGTAACCACCAATGGTGGTAAAAATGGTATGGGAACCCTGTTTGAATATAGCCCATCAACAAATACTTATGTTGTCAAGTTTCACTTTATCAATAACACGGGTAATTATAAAGGTACAAATCCTGCCTGCCACTTATTATTGGCAGCAAACGGAAAAATCTACGGAACCACAATGTCTGGTGGCTCAAATGACAATGGCACTTTGTTTGAATATGCCCCTGGTGACTCAAACATAAGTATTTTGCATTCATTTTCTCATACTGCCCAAGGCTCTCAACCCCGTGGTATTTTAAGAGAAATAGCTACGGGTGTTATAATGGGAGTTTGTGAAAATGGAGGTGCTAACAACAGTGGAACTCTTTTTCAGTTTAACTATACCACCAATACCTATACTAAAAGAGCAGATTTTAACAGAAACGTTACAGGGGGAAACCCTCAAGGCGGTATAATGAAAGCCAATAATGGTAAAATATATGGTCTGGCATCAAATGGCGGCTCCAACAGCTATGGAACCCTCTTTGAATTTGATTTAACCAACGATATGCTTATCGCCAAAATTCATTTTGACGGAATGAATGGTTATTCTCCAATTTCAAATCTTGTTCAATTGCCCAATGGTAAGTTGTATGGCAATTCCCAATATGGTGGACAATCTGGTTTGGGTAAAGGGGTATTATTTGAATATGATATAACAAAAGATACCCTTGTTAGAAAAAATGTTTATGCAAGTACAAGCATAGGCTATTACCCTGCTGGTGATTTGTTAGAAACTACTGGCGGCAAATACCTAATGATAATGAGAACAGGTGGACCCAATGATTTTTCGGGTACAATAGCGGAATACAACAGTGGCACAAATACAGTAATCAACAAGGTAAATTTTGACCGCGTAAGCTTAGGTGCGGCACCGGATGGAAACTTGGTGAAATTTTCTAGCAATGGAAAATACTATGGCATCTGCGGATACGGTGGTGTTGGGGATAATGGTGTAATCTTTGAATATGATTACGCTACCAATGCATTGACTAAGAAAATAGATTTGTCTCCATACAGTATGGGAAACACACCTTCTAAAAGTTTGGTATTGGCAGCCAATGGCAAATTATATGGCACCACAGAAAACGGAGGCGCAGGTTATGGAACCGTTTTCGAGGTAAACCCACAAACTGGAAAAATTAATAAAATAGCTGATTTTGAAAAAACCAATGGTGCAAGACCTGTAGGTACGATGGTACAGGCAAGCAATGGAATGCTTTATGGCGTTACCCAGTCTGGAGGTAACGCATCACAAGGAGTCCTTTTTAAATTTGACCCCAGTACAAATGTCATATCATTGGTAAAAAGTATCAATTCTATTTCAGGAAACTATCCCTATGCTGGGTTAATGATTGCCAACAATGGTAAGATATATGGCACAACAACAAGTGGAGGTGCAAACAACTATGGTTTATTGTTTGAATATGATATTACGACCGATGTACTTGTCAAAAAAGCTGATTTTGACAATACAAACAATGGAACTTCCACCTATGCAAAATTAATGCAAGCCAGCAATGGAAAGCTTTATGGGACTAATTATTATGGTGGAAGTAACAATATAGGAACAATTTATGAATTTGACCTTGGTACGAATAATTTAAGTGGTGTTGCACATTTTGATGGGTCAAATGGGTCTAGACCTTGGGGAGGTCTTTTTCAAGCAAGCAATGGAAAAATGTATGGCATGACAACCCAAGGTAACAATCAATATGGTGTTTTTTATGAATTTGACCCTGTAGGAAACAACCTCACTGTAAAAGCCAATTTTAATAGATTTACCCATGGATATGCAGGAAATGGAGAGTTTATTGAAGGTAAAAATGGAAAATTATACGGCCTTTCGGCATATAGCAACAACAACGCAAGTCCTGGAGCACAAATTTTAGAATATGATATTGCTAAAGATACATTTATTAGTCTCGGAGGTGTGGCTGGCAGTGCAACAGGTAACTTAATACAAGTAAACGGTGTCTTTGGACTTAGTGTTAAACAAATGAAAACCAGTACCTTGAATGTAAACGTATACCCAAACCCTGCAACAGACATGATTTACATTCAGTCTACCGAAACCATTAAAAGCATCACGCTGTGCACTGTGGACGGTAAAAAAGTGTTGACTACTTTTAACAATGTAGTAGACGTACACCAATTGCATAGTGGATTTTATATTCTTTTAATTGAGACGGAAAGTAGCACCATATCCAACAAGTTATTGATTCAAAAATAACCACTATTGCTTTGCACAAAACAAACAACTATTTATGAAATCCCTTTTTTAAGACTCAATACAACCTAAAACAGCGCTATTGATTATCTAAAACCACTTCTTAAAAAATTTAAGAAGTGGTTTTTTTTGTTTGATTGCTCATAAAAAAATTAAAAATTTTGTTGTCAATACATTTGGGTTTATTTTTGTTCCAAAATATTGCAAATCATGGCAGAAACGGTATCGGAAGTCTATCAGGAACTAGAACTTGGACTTAAAAAGAATATTACACATACTTACAATGAGTTTTCCAAACTAAGAGCAGGCAAAGCAAGTCCAAATATATTTGATGGATTAATGGTTGAGTATTATGGAGCTCCTACCCCCTTGCCTCAAGTCGCCAGTGTAAGCGCTCCAGATGTGCGCTCCATTGTTATACAACCTTGGGAAAAAACAATGATTCAGCCTATTGAAACTGCTATTATCAACGCCAATATGGGTTTTGCACCAAGCAATGATGGACATACCGTAAGAATCAACATTCCACCTTTAACAGAAGAGCGCAGGAAAGACCTTGTTAAACAGGTAAAAGCAGAAAGCGAAAACTCTAAAGTTGGGGTAAGAAACCTAAGAAAAGAAGCCTTAGAGCAAATTAAAAAATTAAAAAATGATGGTCTTTCTGAGGATGAAGCTAAGGATGCAGAAGCCCATATTCAAAAAATTATTGATGAAAATATTGCTAAAGTAGAAGCTATTTTGGCTGAAAAAGAAAAAGAAATTATGACTGTTTAGGTTTGTCTTGAAACTTGTCTGCAAATAATGCTTTCATCGCAGCATGGATTTTTTTGTTCCCTGCCACAATTTCCTTTCCAGAAATATCGTTTTCATTCCCCTTAAAGTCTGTATAAACACCTCCTGCCTCTCTTACCAAAAGTGCACCTGCTGCAACATCCCAAGTATTTAAGTGCAACTCATAAAAACCACAAAATCTTCCAGCGGCAGTATATGCCAAATCTATGGCAGCCGAACCCATTCTCCTTAACCCTCTTGTATTTTCCATCAAATATTGTAGACAATCTAAATAACTATCCATTTCTTTAAAATTGTAGTAGGGAAAACCCGTTGCTAACAAACTTTCTTCAAAATTTTCCGACTCGGAAACCCTAATTTTTTCGCCATTTAAAAAACTACCTTCATTTTTAGTAGCATAAAAACATTCTTTCAAAACAGGAATTAAAACCACTCCAGAAACCAACTCTTGTTTATAAGTTGCTGCTATACTGATGCTGTACAATGGAAGTCCATGTAAAAAATTAGTTGTACCATCAAGCGGGTCTATGATAAAAATAAGATCTTGCTGACTTGTTTTAATCGTATTTTCCTCTGTAATAAACCCTGCCTTGGGATAAAGCATTAATATTTCCTCAACAAGCATTTTTTCAGAAGTCACATCAATTTCACTCACCAATTGATTCGTACTTTTCTCACTAATTTCAACAGCATTGACCCTCTTTTGACTCTCAATCAAAAAATCTCCCACTTTTTTTGTGATACGTTGAAGGTCTTTGGTTATTTTTTTATAATCCATAATATTTTACTAATCAAAAGGAGCAATAAACTACCAAGAAATAAGCCATATACGATGACAATTTTAATAACAAACCCTAGATTGGATGGATGTGCTGTATAAACCGTACGGTAAGGAATCAAGGATAGCTTTTGTAAAGTTTTATAAAAAATTTTAGATTTAGGAACAGTGCGGTAAACGTACACTTTTTCAACATTTTTGAAATACTTTAAATCTTTGAAAGCTCTGTCAACATTACAGTTTTTGTTCATTAAATATTTTTGACTACTTAAATCGATACCATATTTACAGCAATAAATCAGATCAAAAACACTCAAAACTTTAGAGAACTTTGCAGTTCGGTATAAGGGCATCAGCATAGACGAGGTGGGTTGAAAAGAAGCCCAAAATAACTTTCCGCTATCCCTAACAAGTGCACATTCCACAAAGCTATGACGCCCATTTGGTCCTTCAACAGCAACATACCTTGACTTAATTTGATTTATTTTCAATTCATACCACAATATTTTGGCAAGCTGTTCACACCATAAACTATCATGTGGATGTTGGTATAAATACTGCTTTAATTCACTAGCCTCCATCAGCTCAACACTGCGGCTTGGCGCACCAACTTGACATTGCAAATGTGTCAAAACATCGGTCTCCACATTCAAAACCATTTTTATCTTTTTATAAGAAGCCTCATCAAAATAATCAGGAACCTGCTTATCAAAAACCAACTGTTCATCCAAACATTTTTGGTAATCCAAACTGTCTTTAGCAAAGAACATGTAGCACAAAAGACCAGCTACAAGCGCAGCAGAAAGCTGCGCGAATGCATTTAACTTTCTGCTCATTGTGGAGACGAAAAGTATTCCTCTAATTGAATAGCAATTTTCTCCCAACTAAAATTTCTTTGGACAATATCCGATGCCTGTAAACCCATTTTCGTTCGTAAATCATCGTCTAGCATAATTTTTATAACAGCATTGGCAAAACCTTGAGGGGTAGTTTCCATAAACACACCTTGTCCGTTGTCAACATTTAAACCTTCAAAACCAATCTGAGTGCAAACTACAGGAATCCCCATAGACATACTTTCTAAAACTTTATTTTGTGTTCCAGCTCCTATTCGCAAAGGAGAAACAACAACACGCGCAGTCGCATACATTTCATTAAGCTGAGGAATAAAACCTGTAACCGTAATATGCTCATTGGCCAATTCTAAAACTTTGCGTACGGGTCTTTGTCCTGCAATTACAAATTTAACATTGGGTATTTCTTTCTGAATCAATGGAAAAATTTCCTCCGCAAAATATACTGCCCCATCAATATTTGGTGCATAATCCATGTTGCCTGTAAACAAAATTTTAAGTTTATCATGCGCTGTGGTTGAAAAAGCAAAGGTCTCCGTATCAACACCATTGGGCAACAAAGCAATATTTTCAATACCATGTATAGTTTTCAAATATGCTAAGTCTTCTTTACTACAAACAAGATTAAGCTTATAATTTGCCATTCTCTTCTCGTAATTCAGTAAACGATGGTATTCAATATTATTAAAAATTTTGATAAAGGTATTTTTTGCTTTGTCCACCCGTCTTTTCCAATACAATGAAAACGCATCGGGCAAATCTAAGATTGTATTTTTTGGCAAGGGCTCATTAAAATACTGTGCCATTCTTATATGCTGTACATGAATACCATCATAGCTACTTTTGTACAACATTTTTTTCAGTTTCTTTTTAAACTTTGTGTTTTGAAAATATAAAACCTGAAATGGAGTTTGACTAAAAAATCCTACTAAACAAGACCAATAACTTTGCCATTTGCTTTGTTTTATCAATACTACTTTTTCAAAAAGTTTTAGCAATTCTCCTTCATATGCTAGCTCATTTGCATGGTCATAAAAAGTAATTAAATGTAGCCGGTGTTCTTTACTTAATTGACGCGCCAAATTATAAATTTTAAGCTTGTCTCCTCTATAAGGTGGATATGGTATTCTATTAGCTACAAAGAGCAGTTGCATGACCAAACAAACTTACGTTAAGCAAGGGTACATATCCAAATTTAAAAACTGCGAATTAAAAAAAACTAAACCAAGCCTAAATAATTTAAAAAAGTTATGTGCTGCTCAATTCAAGAATTGTAATCTCTGGTAAAATACCAAACCTCCCAGGGTAACCCAAATAACCATAACCCCTGTTAACATACAAGTATTGGTTGTTTTGCTGGTACAAGCCCGCCCACTCTTTATAAAAGTATTGCACAGGACTCCATTTAATATCACCCATTTCAATGCCAAATTGCATTCCATGTGTATGACCACTCAGTGTTAAATCAATATCCTTATGCAAAGGCAAAATCTCCCCTTGCCAATGACTTGGATCATGGCTCATCAAAATTTTCACAGGCATTTCTTCCATACCTTTTTTAGCTTTCTTCAAATCCCCATACGTTGGAAATCGCTTATGTTGACTACTCCAGTTCTCCACTCCAATCAAACCAATTTTATCCCCGCTTTGCTCAATTACATGATTTTGATTCAACATCAAATTCCAACCCATTTCATCATGCACTTTTAAAAATCGAGCATGGTCAGCTATTTGTGCTTGCCTTGAGTCCCATTTAACATATGTGCCATAATCATGGTTACCTAAAACCGAATGAACGCCAAAATCCGCTTTTAACTTATTGAAAACATTGAAATAATTATCCATCTCACTTGACAAGCTGTTGACCAAATCTCCAGTAAAAAGAATAATATCTGGCTTTTCTAACATCAGCATTTCAATACCTCCTTGAACCGCTGTTTTGTTCCAAAAGCTACCCGAATGAATATCACTGATTTGGGCAATTTTAAAGCCGTCAAAACTCTTTGGTAATCGGGGCAATACGATTCGCTCTCTTCTAACCCTATAATCATGAGCCCCACTTATGATACCATAAGATAAGGCTACCGCAGGCACAGCAGCAATGATAGTACTTGTTTTTAATAAAAATTCTGAACGAGAAATGGCATTTTTCTGCACGTTATTTTCATTTTCGTTGTCATCATTTACTGTTCTTTTAGCGATAACATGTTGCTTTAAATTAAAAAATAACCACCTAAAAAAACTTAAAATATCCGTTACTAAAAGAAAAGCAACAAAAAACAACTTGATAATAAACCACAAAAAAAACAGTGCAGTGATAAACGAATATGGAAACTGACTGGTAAGCTGTGAATAATAATGTCTAATGATGGTTGTACTTACATAACCAACAACATTAACAGTCCAAAAAATGAAATAAACAATCATGCGAAACCGCTTGCTGCGATTTTTCATCAAACTTACTAAGCCTGAAAAAACATACAAGTCCAGTAATAATCCAATAAATATTGTCATAAAGCTAAAAAATATTGGACCTAAACTTTTAATGATTGAACCACCCATGCTTAAAAATAAAATGCCATTATGACACCAATTAAAATGAGGTGCAAATTATTGTCCTATTTGTGTTAGTTTTGTCTTAATTAGATTAATCATTATTACTTTAAGATATATGAATCCATTAGGTAAAGACTTTAACGAATTTTTTATAAATCTTGCTCCAAACAACAACAAAGAATGGTTTGACGAACATAGAAAGGAGTACCACTCAGTAATAAAAGAACCATTTGAACAATTTGTAGCCGCATTGATTGGAGCCATTCAACAGTATGACCCTAAAATGAAAGTTTCACCCAAAGTCTGTATTTTTAGAATTAATAGAGACATCAGGTTTTCAAAAGACAAAACACCTTATAAACTAAACCGCAGTGCTGCCATAAATTATGGAGGGCGCAAGGATTTTACTGCCAGTGGATTGTATGTAGAGGTTGGTCCGGAGCACATCCGTATTTACCGCGGTTTATTTCAGCTAGACAAACCAGCAATTGAAAAAATCAGAAATTATTGGGCAAAAAATATGGATGCCTTTAAAAAAGCCTACAGCAATAAAGCATTTATAAATTCTTACGGAAGCATAAGGGGAGAAACCAATACTAGGATTGACAAAGATTTAAAAGAGGCAGCAGAGAAAGAGCCCTTACTTTATAATAAAAGTTGGTATTTTTTTAGTCAATTACCTGCAAGCGAAGTAGACAACCCCAAATTGATAGATCTGTTGGTTGCACATTATCTAGCAGGGCAAGAAATGTGTGATTTATTCATTAAAGCACTACATTAATTTCTGATAAGCTTTCCACCACCTGTCTGGCAGTTCATCTTTGCATGCCAATACATAATCAGAATGACTGCAGCTGATGTAGTTTTTGTTCCCATCTTCCCCTATCTCCAGCCACCATCGGTCACTAAAATGGCTTTTCAAGAAAATGAGATTGTATTTTCCATTGACAATTGGCGTATTGTAAATCGTAAAGTTTTTACTGTCTTTATCAGGGGTGTCATACCTGCGATTCACATAACCCTGTATAAAATACCAAACCAATTGAGCATAGAGCGCAGCACCAGCCTGATTTTTATCATCTAAATTTATCCCATAAAATAAAACAGAACTTACATAGTTGCTAATACCTGCATATCTTGAAATTTGGCATGCTTCTTCACTTGTAAAACCATTGGGAAACTGGTGCGCCCAATTCAACTCCACACCCTTAACACTGCGCAAATCAAATGAAACCATTTCTGCAGACCTGAAAATGGGCTCACATTCCTGAGGATTATCACGATAAGTCCCTAACCTCATTACATCAAAACACATTTCATTCATATACGTTTCTAAAACGTTAGAAACGTAATGTGTTTGAACCCCAATATTGGTAACATTAAAAAGATAATTGGGCTTGTGTAAAATTATATTCCTCAGAGGGCTGCCCTCTTCTAAATTGATGCCATTTTCAATTCTCACCACCTCGCACATGTGCTCATCTTCATTTTCATATGCCATAAACTGATAATATGAGTAATCTACTGTATCTCCCAAAACAATGGCAATAATTCCACTTCTTTTTAGCTCTTCAATAATATGGCAAAGTCCATAACCCGTATTGTTATGATCTTCACCTTCCTTAAAGTTACCTAAATCAACCATTCTTGCTGGCCCAATATTATCACTTAATTGGTAAAAATGTTTCCTAATTAAATTGGCATTACTCCCAATTCCAATAATCGCCACTTGAGCATCTTCCATATCTGGAAGAAAGCCAGTATTAATTTTGATTTGCCGAGATACTGTTCCATCTTGTTGCAAACCAAGAATATCTCTGTCCAAAATAGGGTTAAAATAGTCTTTCAACATTCATGCAATTATAAATCAAACACACCAAAAATTACAGATTTTCTTTTACCCAATAATTAGTTTGTCTAATAATTTTGACACCCTGTAAGTAAAAAGAAGGCCCTAATAAAGCAGCTTTCCCTATAAAAATTGTTATTTCGCAATGCTGTGCAAATTGTAATTGGAGCAAATGGTCTTATTGGAAGTTTTTTGAGTTATAAGCTTGCTCAAACTGACGCAAATGTTCTATGCGTTCTGCGCAATGATCGTGGGTTGTCAGAACTTTCAACTCAATTGAAGGCTTTCGATAAACAATACCAAACAAACACTGCATTGCCTAAAATAGTTTTCGGTGACATTTTGGATTACCCCTTTTTAGAAGATCTACTTAAAGAAGGCGATGTGGTTTATCACTGTGCCGCAATTGTTAGCTTTAACCCTCGCGACAGAGAAAAAATTTTTAAAACAAATATTGAAGGAACAGCAAACTTGGTAAATGCAGGGTTGTTTAAACACATTGAAAAATTCTGCTATATCAGTTCTGTTGCTGCCATTGGAAGAAACGGTAGCGGTAAAATGATTGATGAAGATACATTTTGGGAAAATAATGACCAGAATAGCAATTATGCAATAAGCAAATATGAAGCAGAACTCGAAGTATGGAGGGGTGCAGAGGAAGGTCTAAAAATTGTTATTGTAAATCCTAGCATCGTTTTGGGTTATTCATCAAAAGGAAAAAGTTCATCCTCTATTTTTCATCAAATTAAAAAAGGATTCGCTTTTAAGTCTTTGGGTGTAAATGGTTTTGTTGGAGTGTCAGATGTCGTGAAGGCAATAATTCAGCTAAACCAAGCTGATATTGTTAATGAGCGCTTTATATTGAACAGTGAAAACTTGCAGTACGCTCAAGTATTTGACTTGATTGCCAAGGCTATGGGTAAAAAAACCCCTCCTTATATTGTTAAGTCATGGATGAAATGGATTGTATTACCGCTCGCTAAAATTAAATCTGTTTTAAACGGCAAGGCGCCTTTTATAACTGGAGAAGTGTTTAATACGGCCATGGAACAAAACAACTATTCCGCTCAAAAAATAAAAGATGCAATTGGTTTCGAATTTACCCCCATTGCCAAAATAGCGAGTGATACTGCCAAAATGATGTCATAAATTTGTAATGTAAAAGAATATTTATGGACAAAACGCAACTATTTACCGAAATATACGTCTAATGTATAAACGGAATGCAATTTGTACTTTAAACAGTACGTTAGTATAAAAGATAATGAAAACTAAAGTGAACATAAAAAGCGAATCCAACCGCAAAAGCACTACAAAACCTGCTAGAAATAGTGACAGGGGTGTCGCCCCTGGACCTGCTGGTGTATAGCCCTGTTGAATTTTCAAATGCACGATTGGCACTTTGCCGCAGAAAAGGCTTACATCAAACCTTTTAATAGCCCTGGTGACATTGGGCCAAATTTATCTTTGAATAGCTCAGCAGCCTTATTTTGACTTTCTTCAGCCGCTCTATTGCTTGCCAAAACTATCAGGTCCTGCAGCTCATCTTTATTCATAATGGCTAAAGACTCAACATTTATTTTTACATCTAAAATTCTTCTAGTGCCATCACATTTTACGGTAACCTCACCAGCACTTCCATAAGCAAAAATTTCTTCAAGCATTTTCTTTGCTTCTTCCATTTGCTCTTTCATTTTTAAAATATTTCCAAACATGTTTTTATTAACTAAGTATATTTATCTCTAAATTTAGCACTCAAATCATTTACAATTTGTTTTACTTCTTGCTCCTTGCTAATATGACAAATAAGCACCGTACCATTGCTTTTAACAACAATTAAATCTTCCACACCATTAATAACTACAGGACTATTATCATCATTGTAAACCAAATTATTTTTGCTGTCATAAATCTCGATCAGCTTACCTATTAAGGCGTTATTCTCCTTATTTTTTTTGCTGTTTTCATAGAGACTAAGCCATGTTCCCAAATCGCTCCATGTAAAATTACCCGGACTTAAAAAAACATGCTCAGATTGCTCTAAAATGCCATAATCTATAGAAATGCTTCTACACAATGGATAAATTTCTTCAATGCATGTTTGTTCGTCTTTGGTTCCCCATCTATTTTTAACCCTTCCAAAAAGATTGCTAATTTCTGGCAAGTGTTTTTCAAATTCATCCAAAATAGTTTGGGTATTCCAAACAAAAATGCCAGCATTCCAAACAAAATCACCACTTTCCAATAGTTTTTCTGCCATTTCCTTATTTGGTTTTTCAACAAAAGTCTTAACCTTGTATATCTCCTTTTCTACAGGCATATCAATATATTGAATATACCCATAACCCGTATCTGGCCTAGTTGGCTCTATCCCAATTGTAACCAAAGCCCTATTATTAGAAACAAAAGGCAAGGTGTTGTCAATGGTCGTGAAGAATTTTTGCGTATCGGTTATTAAATGGTCGCTGGGGCTTACAATAATGTTAGACCTTCCAAAAGTATGGTGTATTTTGTAACAACCATAGGCAATTGCCGCTGCAGTATTTTTTCCCACTGGCTCTCCTAGTATTTGATTGCTCATAATTTCCGGAAGCTGTTCGGCAACCAAATGAATATAACTGCTATTTGTTACAATATAAATTTCATCTGGTTCAAATCTTGTTCTAAAACGATCATAGGTCAACTGCAAAAGCGATTTACCCGTACCCATAAAATCCATGAACTGCTTTGGTCTTTCTATCCTACTAGCCGGCCAAAACCTAGACCCAACTCCCCCTGCCATAATTAGTACATACGTTTTTTGCTTTGCCATTAAACTATTTCTTCTCTACTTAAATCATGGATGTGTATTATTCCTTCGTATTGACCCTCATCATTGATAACAACCAATTGCGAAATTTGATGCAAATTAAACGCATTGACACAACTACTCGCTAAAAGCTTGGATAAAATCGTTTTAGGATTCTTTGTCATCACCTCAAAAGCCTTAATTGTTTTTATGTCCTTATTCTGTTGAAATGCCCTACGAATATCACCATCTGTAATCAATCCAATCAATTTCCCCTTGTCCAAAACAGCAGTTGCCCCAAGTCTTTTGCCTGATATTTCATTGATTACTTCCATAAAACTAGCATTCACATCCACAAAAGGCTTGTCATGCTTGGCGCATATATCACCCACCGTGGTGTACAATCTTTTTCCAAGTGCACCACCAGGGTGATATTTAGAAAAGTCTTGGCTACTAAAGTTTCTAGCCTTAATCAAAGCCACCGCTAACGCATCTCCCATAACCATTTGCGCTGTGGTACTGCTTGTTGGAGCCAAATTTAATGGACAAGCTTCTTGGGTAATATTGCAATTTACAACAATGTCGCTTTGTAAACCTAGAAATGACTGTTTGTTTCCCGTAAATGCAATCACTTTATTGCCAAAGCTCTTCACCAAAGGCACCAATGCCTTTATTTCTGGGGTGTTTCCACTGTTGCTTAAAATAATCACAATGTCATTTTTTTGTATCATTCCTAAGTCGCCATGCACCGCGTCTGCCGCATGCATGAATATAGAAGGCGTACCCGTACTGTTCAAAGTCGAAACTATTTTCTGGGCAATTATTGCACTTTTACCGATACCAGAGATAATCACTCGGGCCTCATTATCAAGTATTAACTGGACAGCATGCACAATAGCATCATCCATATTGTGATAAAGGTTTTGCAAGTTGTCAATTTCAATTTGCAATGTTTGCAGAGCTGATAATTTAATACTACTTTTGGTCAATGAAATTTATTTTTGCAAAGGTATAAAACTATTTTTATAAGAAATAATTATCAATGCATTGTGGAATAGATGATTTGTATTATTTTTACCGATAGAAATAGAATATGACAACAGCGATGGATATAAAATTTAAAGACCCAAAATCTGCTCTTAAAGATTTTTTTGGTTTTGACGGTTTTAAAGGCCTTCAGGAAGACGTGATAAAGAGTGTCTTGAGAGGAGAAGATTGTTTTGTGATTATGCCTACGGGAGCGGGTAAATCATTGTGCTACCAATTACCAGCGCTGATGAAAGATGGAACGGCTATCATTATTAGTCCTTTAATTGCACTCATGAAAAATCAGGTAGATGCAATCAGGGGTTTTGCTAACCATGATTCCATGGCCCATTTCTTAAACTCATCGCTCAATAAAAATGAAATACTTACTGTAAAAAACGACATTATTGAAGGAAATACTAAACTGCTGTATATTGCTCCTGAAACTTTAAAGAAAGAAGAAACCATTGATTTTTTAAGAACGATAAAAGTAAGTTTTGTTGCTGTAGATGAAGCCCATTGTATTTCTGAGTGGGGGCATGATTTTAGACCAGAGTACAGAAGAATAAAAGAAATGGTAAAAGCCATTGATGATGTTCCAATTATTGCATTAACCGCAACAGCAACACCCAAGGTTCAACACGATATTCAGAAAAACTTAGGAATGCTTGAGGCAATTCTGTATAAATCATCTTTTAACAGAGAAAATTTATACTACGATGTGCGTGCCAAGGGCCGTAAGGACAAGGTACACAAAAATATTATTTCGTTTATAAAAGGCAAAGCGGGCAAAACAGGCATAATCTATTGCCTTAGCCGTAAGAAAGTAGAGGAAATTGCTGGTTTATTAGCTTTAAATGGCATTGTAGCAAGACCGTATCATGCAGGACTTGATGCAAAAACAAGGTCGGCAAATCAAGATGCATTTTTAATGGAAGATTGCCAAGTAATTGTTGCAACTATTGCCTTTGGAATGGGTATAGACAAACCAGATGTACGCTATGTTATTCATTATGACGTGCCAAAAAGTTTGGAAGGTTACTATCAGGAAACAGGAAGGGCAGGTAGAGATGGACTGCGAGGAGATTGCGTACTGTATTACAATCCCAGTGATATTGAAAAACTGGAAAAATTCATGAAAGATAAACCAGTTGCTGAAAGAGAAATTGGAACACTTTTAATTGATGAAACCAGTGCCTATGCAGAAACCAGCATGTGCCGCAGAAAATATCTGCTTCATTATTTTGGAGAAAACTACCCAAAAGACAATTGCGAATTGTGTGATAATTGTGTAAATCCGAAACCAAAAGAAGATGTTTCAAAGCAATTGGCAGCAGCGCTTGAAGCTATGGATAACATTGGTGGAGAGCTGGAACTAAATCATTGGGTTAACCTCTTTGCTGGTATTAAATCTGATTCAATTAAAGACCACGGACATGATAAAAGCATATTTTTTGGACTTGGAAAGGACAGAGACAAAGTTTTTTGGAAAAGTATAATGCGCTTGTCCCAAACAAATAATTTGGTCTATAAGAACATAGAAAAATATGGCCTCTATTCTGTTTCAGAGTTGGGTAAAGCATATATCAAAAACCCAACACCTATTCAAATGGCTATTGATTCTGAATTTGAAAGTGTAAGTGATAAAGATTTTGACAATTTTCAAGTTGAAAATATATTTGATGAAGAACTTTTTGTTCTGCTCAAAGATTTGCGAAAAAAGATTGCTAAGAAAGAAGGTTTACCGCCTTACGTTATTGTTCAAGAGCCTGCATTGGAAGACATGGCGGCAAAGTATCCTATCACATTAAAAGAATTTGAAGATATTAATGGTGTAGGTAAAAATAAAGCGCAAAAATACGGTAAAGAGTTTGTACAGTTCATTGAAAAATTTGTTAAAGAGCATGACATTGAACGTCCAGAAGATATTGTTGTTAAATCATCAGCTAATAAAAGTCAGAAAAAGGTAGCGATAATATTAAATATTGACAAAAAGCAAAATTTAGAAGATATTTCACGCTCTTTGGGAAATGATATTGGCGAACTCATTGATGAATTAGAAAATATTGTTACTTCGGGTACAAAATTAGACCTGAAGTATTACATTGATGAAATTTTTGATGAAGAGTTCCAAGATGAAATTATTGAGGCCTTGCGCAACGAAGAAGATCATAATCCCGATGACATTATCAAGCAATTTGATGGCGAATTAAGTTATGAAGAGGTACAATTGATGAAAATTCATTTCATCTCTTTGATGGGATAGTTTCAATACCAATAAATTTGACGCAGATTAGAAAGGATATACGAGCACTGTCTCTTGAAGAAATAACTAACTGGGTATTAGCACAAGGACAACCAAAGTATCGTTCAAAACAAATTTATGAAGGGCTATGGAACAAGCATGTAACAAGTTTTGAGCAAATTACCAATATACCAAAATTGCTTGGAAGTTTACTGGAGCAAAACTTTGTAATTAATACAACCCAAGAACATTTACGACAAAAAAGTGCTGACGGCACTGTAAAATTTGTTTTTGAAATGCATGATGGTGCAACGGTTGAGGGTGTTTTAATCCCAACAACCAACAGAATGACTGCCTGTGTTTCTTCACAAGTGGGATGTAGCTTAGACTGTAAATTTTGCGCTACGGGTTATTTAAAAAGAGTTAGAAATTTAGCAGCCTATGAAATTTTTGATCAAGTAGTAATGATTGATAGAGTGGCGAAGGAAATGTATAATATCAAACTTTCTAACATCGTTTATATGGGCATGGGTGAACCACTGTTAAACTATAATAATGTTATTGAAAGCGTTAGAAAAATAACCGATCCAAATATTCTTGGAATGTCTGCAAAACGCATTACGATTAGTACCTCTGGGATTGCTAAAATGATTGAAAAATTAGCAGATGAGGATCTTAAAAACCATCTTGCACTCTCATTGCATGCAGCAAACAATGAAAAAAGATCAGCCATAATGCCCATCAACGACAGCAACAACCTTGAAATGCTGACCAATGCTATGCAATACTGGTATCATAAAACTGGCACAAGACCTACTTTGGAGTATTGTGTTATTGAAGACACCAATGAAAGTGAAGATGAAGCATTGGAGTTGGTTAAATTTGCCAAACAATTTCCATGTAAAATTAATCTTATTGAGTACAATCCCATTAGCAATGCAACTTTTACGAGTGCTAAAAGTTCTAAAATTGATGCATTTGCAGCCATTTTAGAAAACCATAATCTTGTGGTAAATATACGCAGAAGCAGAGGTAAAGACATTGATGCCGCCTGCGGACAACTGGCTGGCAAAAATGACTAGCTTATTTTAGTTATTGAAGTGCGCTAAAAGGGTTTCTTAAATTTTTATAAGAAGTCAAATCTACTTTCAAACTTCCTACAGCGATTTTAGCTTTAACCCTAATGGGAATCCTATTGGCATCATCAGAAATCCATACGGTCATGTCATCTTCATTCTTAAAAACCCTATCAACTACTAATTTTGGCACTAAACGAATACATTTAACCTTACCAACATCCGTTTTAATGGTTTCTTTGCCATCATATTTAAACTTTAAATTATAGATTTCTTCATCTAAATAAACATTTAACGGATATTCCTTACCTTTGGTTGCACTAGAAAAATCAAGGTTTCTTGCGTAATAAAGTGCTGAAACAATATCTTGTGTGTACTCTGGCATTGTTAATTTACCTTTAGCTTTAGAGCTGTACAAATTCTTATCTTCATGCTTAAAAATAACCACATCAGTATCTTTATAAGAGTCTTCAATAACCGCCTTTTGGTATTTTTGTGGAGCAAGTGCATCCTGATCTAAATAAGTCTCAAACTTATCTCTAACCTTAAACATCCAATCAAATGTACTGATAGTTCTGCCCTCAGCTTTAATATAATAGGTATTTCGATTATTAACTAAAACAGGACTACTTCCTACTTTCATATCTATAACTGCAGCATTGATAAAACCGTAATGTACCCTAAACGATAATTCCTCATTGTATCCAAAAGCTTGGTTGCCCAAGGCGCGATACTCAAAACCACTTGCGCTTTGACTGTTCTCTGCAGGCATAAAAGCCATTAATCCAAAAATCATTACTCCAATAAACATGGTAATGCCCGATGGTTTTCTTCTTATAATATTTTGCTTTCTCATAACCCTGATTTTTATTTTTAACATTTATGCATTTTCTACTTTAACACACTTTCTACTTTACAAATTCAAATAGTGTTCCATTTTTAATTTGAAGCCGCTTTGACAAAAAGTTTCAAAGCCATTTCTGCCTGTAAATGAAGCATTTCCAACCCATTTTTTACAGTACACCCATACGTTTTTCCCTTTTTTAGAAACAGTGTTTCCTTTGGATTATAAACTAAATCATACAAAATGTGGGATTTAGTTAACAGTTTGTATGGAATATCTGGAGCGGTTTCAATATCAGGGTGCATGCCTAATGGCGTACAATTTACAATTAAATCAGCTTTCAATAACCAGTCAGCTTGAAAATTTTTAAAATTATGCGCCAAACTACGGCCAACTACTTTGTACTGAATTCCCATTTCTTGCAGCACAAATTGAACCGCTTTAGATGCGCCCCCATTCCCCAAGACCATCGCTACTTTAACCCTATCCTTAAAAGAAAGCAAGGTTTGCTGAAAAGCTGTGGCATCGGTATTATAGCCTTTTAATATTTGCACATCACCTATTCTTTCATTAACAACTGTATTTACAGCACCTATCTTTTTTGCCTGAAAATCAACTTTATCTAAAAAATCTATGATTGCCGTCTTGTATGGAATTGTGACATTACAACCTAAAAAGCCTGGATTTAACTTTAACCGATTGAATTGGTCTATTTCCCCCATTTCATAAAGGTTATATGTCCAATTATTATAAAAAGGATTATCCTTGAATTGGTCTTCGAAAAATTGTTTTGAAAAAGAATGCGTTAGCTTTCTGCCCAACAAAAAAAGTTCTTTCCTACTGGACATTTCAAAAAACGATTTACTATTTAGTTCCTACTGAACCTATTTTACCTCTTCTTTTTGGTTTTGGTTTTGGCTCCTCTGCAATTTCTGCTTCTAAACCACTGATACTGCTATCCACCAAAATTCTGCCGCAGTTTTCGCATACGATGATTCGCATGTGCTGTCTAATATCAGATTGTCTTTGTGGAGGTACTTTGGCAAAACACCCACCGCAAGAAGCCCTTAATATTGGTGCAACTGCAATGCCATTTTTCACACTTAATCTCACCCTATCATATGCCACTTTTAATCGATCATCAATTGCTTCAAAAGCCTTTGCTCTGGCATCTCTCAGTCTTTGCTCTTCTGCTTCTGTTTCTTTGACAATAACTTCTAGTTCTTTTTTCTTAAACTCTAAATCTTTGTTTCTACTGTCTAAATTCTCCTCCGTTTGCACCTGCAACTCTTTCTTTTGTTCAATAGATACATAAGCCTCCTTTATAGCTTTTTCCATGGTCAAAATCTCCAACTCCATGATTTCAATTTCCTTAGAAAGTGCTTCAAACTCACGGTTATTTCTAACAGCGTTTAATTGCTCCTTATATTTGGTTATAGTTTTTTCTTTATCCTTAATGGCAGCTTTGCTATTTACAATTTGGGCATCTAATTCTGCAAGTGCTTGATTGATATTCTCTAAACGCGTAGTCAATCCTGTTATATCATCTTCTAAATCAGATACCTCTAATGGCAAATCACCCCTTACAGCAGATAATTTATCTATCTCACTGTCAATTGTTTGTGTCTTGTAGAGAGCTTTAAGTTTATTTTCTATTGATGGATTCATTTATAATTTATTACTGGATTTGTGTTAATATCTGTAAAAAGGGCTGCAAAATTAACGAATTTTTTGCTTAAAACATCATTAAAAATTTCTAAGGTTGCAATCTCACTTTCATAGTGCCCAATATCGCATAACAATAGGCCTTTTTCTGCATCAAAAAACTCGTGGTATTTAATATCCGAAGTAATATATGCATCTACTTTTTGGGCATTTGCACTATGGATTAAAAAACTACCCGAACCTCCGCAAACTGCAACGGTTTCTATAAAATCCTTTTCACTTTTTGTATGCTTGAAAGTTTCTAAACCAAACTGCCGTTTCACATAATTTAAAAAATCTTGTTTTGCCATTGGTGCATCAAAACTACCGACAACGCCACTGCCAATTTCAGGATGCATATTTTCCAAAGGGTAGATTTCATGCGCCACTTCTTCATATGGATGAACAGCTTTAAGCGCTGTTAATACACCTTGCAACAAATGGCTTGGAACCAATGTTTCGAATCTTTTTTCCGACACCCTTTCCTTTTGAAGTGCTTTACCCAAAAAAGGATTTGCGCTATCTGAAGGGGTAAATGTTCCTTCTCCTTGAACTGAAAAACCACATTCCATATATTCTCCTATTTTACCAGCACCAGCTGCAAAAAGCGCATCCGTTACATTTGTAAAAAACGCATCGGGTATATAAGTAACTAACTTGAAAAGCAAATTCGTTTTGGGTTTTAAAATTCGAAGTTTTTTTAACCCCAGTTTCATGGCCATTTTTTCACTTACCCCTTGTTTCAAAACATTATCCAAATTGGTGTGCCAAGCGACAATGGCAATATCATTTTTTATGGCTTTAATAATAGTTCTTTCCACATAGTTGCTACCCGTGAGTGATTTTAGACCCTTAAAGATAATTGGATGATGGCATACAATAACATTACAATTTTTTGCCAAAGCATCATCAATTACCTCCTCTGTGCAATCCAATGCCAGTAAAACATTCATTACCGACATATCGACAGTACCTGTAAGCAGTCCAGCATTGTCATAATCCTCCTGATACTGTAAAGGAGCAATAGCCGACAAACAATTAATAACTTCTTTTACTGTAGTTTTTTTACTTTCCATTTAACTTAAATTGAAAATTTTTATTGCATTATTGGTAGTAATATCTGCAACCTGCTGTAATGAAGTATCTTTAAGCTGCGCCAATTTTTCAGCAATGTACAACAAAAATGCAGGTTCATTTCTTTTTCCTCTAAAAGGTTGTGGAGCCAAATATGGAGCATCTGTTTCTAAAACCATGTGGGCTAAATCAAAACCTTCGATAACCTTATCTAAACCACTATTTTTAAAAGTAAGCACTCCTCCAATGCCCAAAAACATACCCAATGCTATAATTTCACTGGCTTCAGCTACTGTTCCACCAAAGCAGTGAAAAACGCCTCTTAAACCCTTAAAATTTTTACAGATATCGATGGTTTCCTTTGTAGCATTTCTGGTGTGCAGCGAAACCGGCAAGTTACTATCAATGGCCCATTGCAACTGTATTTCTAAAGCGCTATGCTGCTCAGAAATCAAATCTTTACTCCAATAATAGTCTAGGCCTATTTCACCAATTGCACAACACTTGCTGACCGTTAACTGTTGTCCAATAGCGGCTAAAACCTCATTATAGTTTTTATCAACGCTACAAGGATGCAAACCCATCATTATCTCCGTTTGTTCGGGGAATAGCGCTTTAACACGTAAAACGTCATTAATACTCTCTTTATCAATATTTGGCATTAAAATTTTTTCAATCCCATTTGATTTTGCATTTTGAACGATGGTGTTTACATCCTCAAATTCACTCACAAAAATATGGGAATGTGTATCAACCAATTTTACCATTGTATCTTTTCTTTATTCAAAAATGCATTGATGCCCTTTTTGCAATCTTCTGTAGCTCTGGCTTTGGCATTCATTTGTGCAGCATATTCCATTGCTGTATTTGTATCCAATGAAGGCATTGTTCTAATGAGCTCCTTTGTTCTATTTAAAGCCTCTGAAGAGCAATTTGCAATGATCTGATTGGCAAACTGTTCAACTTCAAATTTAAGTTTTGTTGGCGCTACCACTTTGTTTATCATACCTAAATTTTGTGCTTCTTCCGCTGAAATTAACACTCCAGTCAACAAGAGTTCTTTTGCTCTTGTTTCACCTATTTTTCTTATTAAGTAAAAGGATACAATAGCAGGAATAAAACCTATTTTAACCTCTGTATAACCAAATTTAGCATCACTACTGGCATAACAAAAGTCACAGACGGTTGCCAAGCCACAGCCCCCTGCAATAGCATGTCCCTGCACCGCGGCAATAACTAGCTTGGGACCTTCATAAATCATTTGATACAAAGCTGCTAATGAGCTTGAATCTGCTACATTTTCGGCCAAGGTATTTTCCTGCAGCTTTTTCAAATAAGCCAAATCAGCACCAGCGCTAAACACATCCCCATTTGCTTCAAGCACAATAATTTTGACCTTCTCATCTGTAAAAGCCTGCTGAAATTGTTGTTTGAGTTCATCGACCATTTCATCATTGAGGGCATTTTTTTTGTCCACCCTGTTAAGTGTAATGAAACATATGGAAGATTTATAATTTATGGTAACCATTTGGTTGTGCAAAGAAAAACATAAAAAAGGATAATGCCTAGTTTTGCATTTGTGTGAATGCAAAGCTATCCAGGTTGTGAAACCCATCTTCCATAGGCAGTGCATAAGGGGATTGGTATTTCCAAATGACATTTTGATATAAATTGGCTTTTATCTTTTTTTGGTTAAAGGCATTTTTGGGCAATATCAAAGTAAAACTATTATCTTTCATAAATCTATTTACATCTGGATATTTGGATTGATGAATCAGTACTTTTAAGGTGTCATTATTCAATGCCATTCCAGCAAGTTTATGTTGGATTAATTTAAATTTGATGTGCTTGATATAATTTACTCTAAAATAGGGTGATAAATGAAATTTTTGGGCGCTGATATTGTTTAGAAATGAACTATCCGCAACTATGTATGCCGTATTACCTTGTAAATAAGTAATTACATCATGGTTGCGAATGGAATGTAGTGTTAATACTTTTCTTTTTGCATTGCCGACATATCTCCAATTTATGCTTGCCAATAAAAACACCAATATGAGCAAGCAAGTATTGATGTATCTTCTTTTCCGTGTATGCAAAAAAACGATAAAGAAAGCAATAACTGCATATACCGTTAGTACATCTATAAACCCAAAATAAAGGCCGTTGGCATATGAAAATGGTAAACCCGCTACATATTTAACAGCAATTAAAATAATCATGCTTAGGCATTTAAAAATAAAAGCAAAAACTACTGAAAGAAATGGAACAAAAGAAAATAACAAAACAGCTAGGCAAGCATATACCATCAAAAATATGCATGGAATAACAACCAAGTTAGAAAACAAAAAATAGGTAGGAAACTGCCCAAAGTAAAATAGACTAATTGGGAAAGTGCCCAATTGTGCCGCGAAAGAAATGGAACAAACAGACCAACACCAATTCACAATCTTCCATAAATACTTATTGCTAATGTTGCTAAAAGAAAATAAATTATAAACTGGCTCATGAATAAGCATTATGCCTAGAACAGCACAATATGACAACTGAAACCCCACATTGACAATTAAAAATGGATTATAAACAAGCATTACAAATGCTGAGCCCAAAAGCGTATTGATACCAGCTCCCTTTACCTTAGAAATTTGTGCAACAGCCAACAATGAAAACATGATTGCGGCTCTTTGAACAGAAGGCGAAAACCCAGTCAACAATGCAAAAAACCATATTCCACTTAAACATACAACACCTTGAATAATTGCACCATGTTTGACCTTAACCAATGGTTTGGTAATAAATGTAAGCAATAAAAACACAATGCCTACATGTAAACCCGACACGGCAAGAACATGAAGTGTACCCGTATGTGAGAAATCCTCTGTTACTTGCTCATCCATCTCATTTTTACTGCCCAGAATTAACGCAATAGCTAAATTATAAATTCGTCTTTCCGGTAAATATTGGGCCAAAATACCTTTACTCCAATAACGCATTTTTGCCGCAACAACCTTGAGGGAATTACTTTGATCAGCAATCTTTACAATTTGGAGTGCGTCTTGGATGTAACATTTATAATAAATATTGTGGTAACTTAAGTATTGCTTATAATTAAACTCTCCCGGGTTTTTAGGTGCTGCTATTGGTTTAAGTGTCAGTGCAACCCAATAATCCTGTCCAGCCTCAGGCAAATTTTGAATATTGGCGCTCCAGTAACACAGTAGGTTTCCTTTGGATGGCCTCCGCTTACCTTGCTCATTGATAATTTCATTTACTTTTCCATTAAACCTGTATTGTCCAAACTTTAACAAAGGGTAATCAACCACCCTAATTTTATAGTATTTCGCTTTGTGGTTTTGAAAATGAAGAGGCGAATTAATATCTCTATTGGCCTCAACAGCAAAATACCCTAGAGCAACAAAAGCCAAACTTAATAAACTCCCCAAAATCACATGGGGCATAGTTTTGAGTTTTCTATTTACATATTTTATTGTTAAAAAATGAACTGTTATAGTACCAAAAATGATCCCTAGAGACACCTGCCAAGGTACTTTGATGTAAATAGCACTGAAAATTCCAAGTACAAAAGGAAACAGTACTTTTAAAAAGGGAAGTTGCTGAAAGTTTTTCAAGTTTCAACAAATTTAAATAAAAAAAATTATTTTATAACCTATTTTCAAATCAAAACAACTGTCTCTACCGAATATTTACAGTAATGCAATAACTATTGTGATAAATTCAGTGCACCTAACAAAAGTGCATGACATGTTAAGCTCATTGAAACCTTCTAAGCACAAAACCAATAAGATCCTTCTCCAATTCCTTGTTTTCTGACCAATTGAAGGTTTCATTTAGATTTTCTACAATATCCAATGCTTGCTGCAAATTATTTGCACTGTTAATATTTTGTATTGCCGATTTATAGTTTTCAGAATCATCCGCAAATAAATTCTTTATAAACTCAAACTTTTTTGCAATTGGAATTGCAGTAGTCAAATCTAAAATTGTCGCACCTTGAATAGCATAATGCACACCTTCTTCTTTATAGCCAGCTGATAGCTTATCGGCCAATGTCAATTGCTTACTTTCTTCTTTTGGCATTTCCTCCTTTGTAAAAAATGCTGAAATCCTTGGCTTCTCTTCAATAATAGGTTCATTTTTAGGCAAAGGTTTTTCTATGCTTTTTTCAGGAACTGGTGCTTTTTCCTCTGTTTTACTGTCCTTTATGTTTTCAAAATACTTTTCAAGTTCTACTTCATCATCACCTGACAAAAATGAATGATCACTGTCCACTTTGATTGGTGGTTCAATATTGGATTTAACCTCTTCTTTAACATCGGTTTTATCAATTGTTGATGCTACTTCAACTTCCACTGGTGGTGATGCATCTTTATTGACCGCAGTACTTTCTTCTACCTTCTCTTTTGCTGTTTCCGTTGTTAAATCAACGATAGGTTCCTCTTGTATTTTTTCAGGTATTTCCTCTGGAACAGGGGTAATTTCTTTTACCTCAGCCTTTTCAGTAGATACATCAATTGGTTCATCCTGCTTTTTGCTCAGCACTATATTTTCTTCAACTTCACTGTTTACAGTAACTGGTGTTGCATTTTCAGTGAGGTCTCTATCCAAGTCTAATCTGTCCAAGTTCTCCAAATGTTCATAACTTTCTATCAGTTTCTTCTTAATACTGTCTCTAACTAAGGCTGAAGGGTTTCTTTCCCACTCTTTAAACAGGCGATTCAATTTTTCGAAACTCTCCGTCAATGCCTTTCTTTCCTCAAATAGTTTCATAGCTATAATATATTATTTTTAAATGTAGATTCTTTGTTCGAAAGAAACAAAAAAAATCCATGTATTTTGCAGAAGTTATCCAATGGCACCATTTACACTCATACACGGATGCATGTTTTCGGGCAAAACCAAAGCATTGTTCAGACATGTACAACAAAGCGCATACAATCCAGAAGAAATTTTATTGGTTAAACATGCTATAGATACACGTTATCAACATGACTATATTGTAAGTCATGATGGAGAAAGAAGAGAGTGTAACCCTATAAGATTACCCATGGAAATTCCTTTTTTACTAAATGAAGATACCAAATTGGTCGCCATCGATGAAGTTCAATTTTTTGACAATATGGTGGTTCATGTAATCCAAGACTTATTACTGAAAAACATTGAGGTTGTTGCCGCAGGATTGCTAAAAGATTTTAAAAATCATGATTTTGGCCCAATGTGTGAACTTTTGAAAATATCCAGCCGTGATCTTTCACTTACCGGAACCTGCGAAGTTTGTGGTAAACCATCAACTTGTACATACAGAAAACCTAATACCGATTCACAAATTTTGATTGGGGGTAATGATTTGTACGAGGGAAGGTGTGAAAAGTGCTATTCGCTATAGAAATATACTACCAAAACCACCTCAGCAATGGCAAAAGCATGGTTAAATCAAGCATAACACGGGCAATGTTACCTGTAAGATTTTTCTTATCAATGAATATACTCAATAAACAATAGGCCAGCGGTACAAACATCCACGTTTGCCCTCTACCTACAATAAACCCCAATAAATAGATGATGGTGACCAAAAAACCTTGCGTAATTGCCATTTTTTGTTTAGAAATTGGCGCCTTAACTAGGGTAGAAAACCATTTTTTGTCATAATCAAAATCCACCCAAGCAAAAAACCGAAGATTGCTAAAAATAGCCAATGCTACGATGCTTAAATAGCCCAATTTTATTGCAATTGAGGATAAATCTAAGTCCATGAAAATCCAAATTGCAATTACCAAACTTAGGATAACTGCCGCACAAACCATTTTAAACCTAGATTCAATAAGTTTTTTGTAAATTAACAGAAAATATATCCCTGAAAATATGGCCAACACGACACCACTGATGAAAAAAGGTGTGGGCATATGGTAAAAGAAATATGCACTGGCTACTGCTGTTAATGCAAAACCTTTTGAAGCAAAACTAAATCCTCTATTGCTGACTTTATGTCGTTCATGCAATTCAGTGTTCTGGTGTTTTGAGCCATCAAAATAATGATCTATACTATATGCGAAATAGGCGAAAAAAAAAGTGCAACTACTAATCATAATAGGATTAGCAATTTGAAAGCTGTGTAGCACAAAAAAGTTGAGTAGGGCAATGACTAAGGCGGCAACAAAAGAAAACAAATGATACCTCATGCCATGCTTAGGCTATATAGCTACTACTTCTGTAATTTCTGGAACCGCATTTTTTATTGTTGCTTCAATACCCGCTTTAAGGGTCATTTCACTCATAGAACATGTGCTACAAGTTCCAGTAAACTTAATAGTGAGTTTGTGCGGTTCAATGGAAACAATTTCTAAATCGCCCCCGTCCGCTTTCAAAAAAGGTCTAACTTTTTCTATGGCCTCATTAATTTTGTCCCGCACTTCCATGGTTGTTTTTATTATTTAAAATAGCAATTTTCCTAACTATATTTCCTGCAATATCCGCAAAAAACTGCATACTAGGGATATTATTTTCATTTATACCAGCATCTGCAGCTTCTCTTAGACTCATATTAATAGGTATTTGTCCCAATAAATCGATATTGTTATTCTCTGCCAATTTTTGTCCTCCGCCTTCTCCAAAGATAGCATATTTTTTTGAACTGTCATCAGGAGGGATAAAATAAGCCATATTCTCTACAACACCCAATACAGGAAATTGTATTCCCTGTATATCAAACATACTAATTGCCCTTTGAGCGTCTGCCAGCGAAACATTTTGAGGTGTTGTAACCACCACCACACCAGTTAGGGGTAATGTTTGGCAAATAGTTAATTGAATATCTCCAGTGCCGGGTGGTAAATCTATGATTAAGTAATCCAATTCATCCCAATCTACCTCTTCTACAAATTGTTTGAACGCCTTACTCAACATAGGGCCTCGCCATACAATGGCTTGCCTGTCATCTGCCAAAAAACCTATCGAGAATACTTTTATACCGTTTACCATGCACGGCTCAAGCAGGGTTTTGCCATTTTTTTCTCTGCTTGAGGGTCTGTAATCTTTAACCCCCATCATTGTTGGAATGCTTGGGCCATAAATATCTCCATCCAACAAACCTACCTTGGCTCCACTTTTTGCCAAAGTTAATGCCAACCAAGTGCTAACACTGCTTTTACCTACTCCGCCTTTACCAGAACCTACCGCAATGATGTTTTTTACTTTGGGTAACAATGGAGAATTATTGCCAGATGTTGTTCTACTTGTAATATTGATATTAATTTCAACTTCTTTGGAAACAAAATGCTGAATGGCATTTCTACAGGCATTTTCCAGCATGTCCTTCATAGGGCAGGCAGGAGTAGTTAATTCTAAAGTAAATGAAATGTGTTTTTCATCAAAGGTCAATTGCTTAATCATGCCAAGTGTTACCAAATCTTTTTTCAAATCTGGATCCTCCACATGACTTAATGCCTTTAATATATCAGCAGAAGTAAAATTACTCATGCTATTTGTTTTGCGCCTTTTCGTTTAACAAAAATGCCTTTTATGCGGTTGAAGGTTCTTTTCTCAAACTCCCAAAAAAAGTTGAATTTGCCAAAAATATAGCCGTAACCCAACAAAATCATGTTGTAGATGGGAATAACAAGCCAGTAATAGGAGTAGGTAAACCAGTCGTTCTTTGCCCAGTCAAACTGTGCCACCATCCATTTGCGCAAAAGCATAACGGTGCTACCTGTCAACGCAAAAACCACCAAAATGATGACCACATCCATTACGGATTTTACTTTCCAGCGTTCTTTTAATTTCTCAATAAACAAGGGTGCAAAGGTAAGGTTTTATTGCAATGTATATCAATTTTAGTGGTAAAATGTAAGGGTAATTTTGTTTGTTACTTAGAGGTTCATACCTATAGCAATCCTGTTACTAAAACCCGCAATTACAAGTGCTTCCTTTTGCAGACGTGTCATGTGTTTTCACATGACACCAAATTACAGAAAATTTGGAATAATTTGGGCTTGAAAACCGCCTTGTGATAACTGTCATGTGAAAACACATGACTGGGCGAATTAGCTATGCCCATTGTATTCAGTAATTTGAGGTATGCGACAAATCCTAAAATCCGCAATTACAAGGGCTTCCTTTGCTCTTTTTTCTTGATGAGCAAGAACTGAAACTAGTTAATACAACACCAATACAGCACAGAATCAGGATTATTTTAAAGTATTTATTCATTCTTTACAATCAAAAGCAAATGTACATTATTTTTAAGGATAAAATAAAACCCCTAAACAGCGCTGTCCAGGGGTTTTATACCGACTAAAAATTTAATCCATAAAGCTATCAGTTGTGATTGCTTGAATATTAAATCGGCATTAACAATGCTAGATGTATTTTTAGAATACCAAAAATAAAAGTACATTGTATAATAACGCTAAATTTTAGCAGAAATTATTTAGTTGCAGCAAACCTTCTGTTTACCTCATCCCAATTAATCACATTAAAAAATGCATTGATATAATCAGGTCTTCTGTTTTGATAATTAAGGTAGTAAGCATGCTCCCAAACATCAATTCCTAAAACAGGGGTGCCTGGGCATTCTGCAATATCCATCATTGGGTTGTCTTGGTTTGGGGTAGAGCAAACGCATAAGCCTTTGTCTGCACTTACACAAAGCCATGCCCAACCGCTTCCAAAACGAGTGGCTGCAGCTTTGCTAAATTCATCTTTGAAAGCTTCGAAACTTCCAAATTTTTCGTTAATGGCATCAGCAATTGCACCTGTTGGGTTGCCCCCTCCATTTGGAGATAAAACGGTCCAAAACAGGCTGTGGTTAAAATGTCCACCACCATTATTTCTAACAGCAGTGCTTTGTTTACTGATATTTTTCATCAACTCTTCCAAACTCATATTTGCAGCAGGAGTTCCTTCCATTGCGTTATTCAAATTGGTAACATACCCATTATGGTGTTTACTGTGATGAATTTCCATAGTTTTTGCATCAATATTTGGTTCTAATGCGTTGTAATCGTAATTTAATTCTGGTAATTTGTACATAATTTTTAATGTTTAGTTTTTAATGTTTAATACTTCGCGTACTGAATGTTTAATGGTTAATTTTTATTGTTTAATTGAACTTCGCTTTAATAATTTATATTTCTTAATTTATAATTTTTCAATCGTTGTTTGTGATGTTTTTAGTATGGCTGTTAAAATTTTAAGTAACTCATCTGACATGCTTAGCAATAAGGTGTAATCATAATTTATTAATTTGGACTTTTGCAATAATTGAAGCCAATAAGCAGCTTCTCTCGACTCCTTGCTTGCGATAGACATTTTAGCTACAAAGTCTCTTTTGCTAATGCCAGCTTGGGATTCATTAATATTAGCCCCAATAGAAGTGGCACTTCTAATAAACTGTTTGGCAAAAACATACTCGTTATTTCTATTTAATGCTTTATACAAATCAATGGATTGCAATGCAAATTCAAATGCTCTATCTTTAATAATATTTTCTTTTTGCATAAAAATTAAAAATTCAACATTGAAAACTAAAAATTGTTTCCCTATACTGCAAAACTTTCTCCACAGCCACATGTTCTACTGGCATTTGGGTTATTAAAGGCAAAACCTTTGCCATTAAGTCCATCAGAGAAATCAAGTTCTGTACCTGCAAGGTATAAAAAACTTTTTAAGTCGCAAACTATTTTGGTGTCTTTAACAGGAAATTCTTGATCTCCTTCTTTTACTTCATTGTCAAAATCAAGGTCATAAGAAAGTCCGCTACAGCCGCCTCCTTTTACAGAAACACGAATAAAATATTCTGGACCCAATTTTCCTTCTGCTTTTAGGGTCTTAACTTTTTCTTCTGCTCTTTCTGTTATCGTTATCATTTTGTCCTCCTTTATTTTAATGTTTTTAGTAATGCTTTTTGTCAGATAGCAATTCTGGCAAACCTTTCTTAGCTCTGTAATCATTAATTGCAGTGCGTATTGCGTCTTCTGCCAAAACAGAACAATGAATTTTTACAGGAGGTAATGCCAACTCCTCAACGATGTCCATATTGTCAATTTCTAATGCTTGGTCTACCGTTTTGCCTTTAAGCCATTCCGTTGCCAAAGATGATGAGGCAATGGCAGAGCCACAACCAAAGGTTTTAAATTTAGCGTCTTTGATTAGTCCTGTCGCGTCATCAACCTCAATTTGAAGACGCATTACGTCTCCACATTCTGGTGCACCTACCAAGCCTGTACCCACATTGCTACTTGTTTTGTCTAAAGTGCCAATGTTTCTTGGATTGTTGAAGTGATCGATTACTTTTTCTGAATATGCCATTTTTTTTAGTTGTTAGTGATTAGTTGTTAGTTTATAGTTCGTTCCGTTTTTGTATTTGCGAGAGAAGCGAAACAATCTCTCTATTTTAGTTTTTAGTTGGCTTATGCTTTAATTAGTGATTGGTTTTTTACTTCCCGATGTACATTGGGACACTAATAACTCACAACTAAACACTTCTAGTGTTCTTGCCATACTACTGATTTTAAATCTATACCTTCTTGAAACATTTCCCAAAGCGGACTCATTTCTCTTAGGTTGGTTACTGCTTTTTTTACATCCGCTACTGCGTAATCTATTTCTTCTTCCGTTGTAAACCTGCTTAGTCCAAACCTTAACGAACTGTGTGCCAATTCATCGTCTAAACCCAAAGCTTTTAAAACATAGCTGGGTTCTAAGGATGCCGAGGTACATGCCGAACCTGAACTAACAGCCAAGTCTTTGATACCCATCATTAAACCTTCTCCCTCTACAAATTTAAAAGATATATTGCTTACATGTGGCAACCTGCTTTCAGCACTACCATTTACATAAGACTCTTCTAAAACCAATAACTCTTGTTCTAGTTTATCTCTTAATTTAGAAATACGTGCAGTATCTGCTTCCATTTCTTGTTTACAAAGTTCTGCTGCCTTTCCAAATCCTACAATACCTGGTACATTTAGTGTTCCAGAGCGCATGCCTCTTTCATGTCCACCGCCATCAATTTGTGCAGTAACTTTTACTCTCGGGTTTTTTCTACGAACATACAATGCTCCAACCCCTTTTGGACCATACATTTTATGACTTGTAAAACTCATTAAATCTATTCCATCGGCAATTACATCCACTGGTATTTTACCCACTGCTTGCACCCCATCTGTATGAAACAGACATCCCGCAGCTTTGGTAATTTTAGAAATCTCCCTAATGTTTTGAATTACTCCAATTTCATTATTGGCGTACATTATCGAAACCAAAATGGTTTTGTCAGTTAAAGCCGCTTTTAAATCCTCGAGATTAATCAGACCTAAATCATTTACTTTCAAATAAGTAACAGTTGCACCTAATTTTTCTAGGTGGGTACAAGCATCTAAAACAGCCTTGTGCTCTGTCTCTACTGTAATGATATGGTTTCCCTTAGAAGCATACATTTCATAAACCCCTTTGATAGCTAAGTTATTAGATTCAGTTGCTCCTGAAGTAAAAATAATTTCTTTAGCGGAAGCATTGATAAGCTTGGCAATTTGCTCTCTAGCATAGTCAACACCTTCCTCAGCACTCCAGCCAAATGAGTGGTTTCTGCTTGCAGCATTTCCAAAATACTTTGTAAAATAAGGTATCATGGCATCAACAACCCTAGGATCAACTGGAGTTGTAGCATTGTTATCAAGGTATATAGGAAGCTCTAACATTTCTTTATTTTTATTTAGAATAAATCTCAATTGCAAAGGTAACATAATAAGGCAAAATTTGCTCAGTCCTTGGATAAAATTTAAGCGAAAGTATGAAATAATCGATAAAATAGTTGAAATTTGACCAATTAATTACGTCAAATATAAAAATGAACAACGTTGAACACATAGGAATTGCAGTTAAAAACCTTGCCAAGGCCGAAGAATTATACACTAAATTATTGGGTGTACAATCCTATAAAAGAGAAATGGTAGAAAATGAGGGTGTTGTTACTTCATTTTTCAGGTTGGGTGATGTAAAAATTGAGTTATTGGCTGCACTACACGAAAATTCACCCATTGCTAAATTTATTGAAAAACGAGGAGAAGGTATTCATCACATTGCCTTTGGGGTTAAAGACGCAAATGTTACCTTACGGAAAAAAGGGGCTTTGGGTTTTACCTTAATCAATGAAATAGCCAAAAATGGTGCTGATAATAAACAAATTGGCTTTTTGCACCCCAAAGACACCCATGGAGTGTTGGTAGAGGTGTGCAGTGATAATTCTTAGAGTGCCTAGTGATGTTTTCAGATATTTGAAAAAGAATTATTGCAATTATTAATGAAAAACAATAACTCTGTTACTGCTACTATCATAAATACCACTTGTAAAATACCATAAAATATTTCACAATATTCAGCGTTATTTGCCAAGCAATTGCAAGATTAAAATTCATCTGAGCATACAGGGAAGCAATTCCTTTAAAACCAAGGCTCCTACTGCATTAACCGAAGTTAAAATTATACGTTGTGGAGAAAATGCTTTTAAATATTTGAGAAGCACTGCACGTGCCATCCAAAATGAAAATGACCCTTTTGCAGAACCTAGCCCTACTTGGAATAACATCAAAAATGGCTATGGTATTTTTGGATTATACATTTCAGAAGTTCAAGTTTTTACATTTTAGGTAAAACCTAAATCTCCATCACCGTCCTGAAATTGACTCGCGTTAAAATTGTGATAGTCAATTGCAGTACCTATAAATATTTTTCTCTTTTGCGCTTTTTTGTAAAAACCCTTCAACTTTCCATGATTAATCGCATTGACCAGTTGTGGCTGATAGCTGATAAAAGACGCTACATGGTGCTTTTTGATGGATTGTACAATCAATTGTGTAATTTCGTTTTCTGCCTGATCATAGCCATACAAGGCTGGAACTTTTAAAGTCTTATTGTTAATCGTTAGCATTAAGAAAGCGATAATTTTGCCTTCTCCATTTTTAATCTGATAGGCTATATTTAAAAATCTTTTTGCCACAGCTGTAAAGTAATAGCGGTGCTCAGCTCTCCTGTTTTCAAGCACCCAAGGGTTTTCCATCAACCATTTCCATGCTTTAAAACCCTTTTGTGTACAATAATTTTTTGCTTGGTGGTCTAAAAAAGATTGCAAAGTATCGTCAAACACGGCAATTGAAATTTGATTTTCGCTGACTTTATTATTTTTAAGCTTGAAACTTGCTTTGTTCAAAACGCTTAAAACCAAATCAGCCATTTTTAATACACCAACCAACTTCCTAAACAATATATGTTTTGGAGGTAACCAGTTGGATAAATCAAATCCAGTAAAAACCTTTATGCCCTCAAATGAATATGCCTTATCAAACAGCCCACTGTTTAAATAAATTTTTTCAGTCTGTGGCACCATTCCAGATATAATTAGGCACCCACCCCACGTTTTTTTCGCCCTTTGAATGAGTTGCGTGGCAATATTTTTGCCTCTCAAAGCTGGTTTTACCCAAAAACAAGTTACCCACGCCACATGATTTTTTTGATTGTCACTTACAAAATTATCTGGCAAAAAACCAAGGTAACCTACTAACTCTTTATTTTCAGTAATGGTTATAAGCAATACATCACCTTCTTTAAGATTGGGGTTAGCTAAATGTGACAATGCCCGATGATAAGAAATCGGAATGTCATTCCAAGTTTTAAACTGCTGACTTTCTATCAATAATTTTAAACTTTCCGCATTGTGCTCAACAAACTCCATGGGAAACAAATCTAATTATTTTTAAGACAGGATAGTAACTTTTGATAAATCAAATCGTTTTTTACAATTTTTGAGGCTGGAAGTGTTGCAATTTCAAAATCAATGCGCTGCAAATGATTTGGAATTTTAGTAGGTTTAATGCCAGCGCATCCAAAACTAATATCCACACTAGCTGCAATCTTAGATTTTATACTATCGGAAATATTTGCATCCGTAAAAGGATAGGCAAAGCTTTTAATTTTTTGATTTAAAAAATCAAGTGCATCAACACTTTCGATTGTTTGGTATAATTTTTCTTTATCCGTTATCAAATGGTATTGGGGATGATTGGTACTGTGTCCACCAAATGTAAAACCTTTAGCAGACAGCTCAATCATCTGCGCTTTTGTTAAATAGGGGCGTTCCTCATCCAGAAAAGCATCTACATCAATACCCAGTTTTTCAAGTGTTTGGTCAATTTCTTTAACATCTAAATGACTTAAATTTTTGTAATATGCTACTGATTTTAACTTATTTTCACTTGTAATATGATGAATAATCAATCCTACTTTATAGCGATACATCAAATCTTTATTATCCATAAACTGGCTATTGACAAAACAGGTTGCACTCATATTTTTCTCCGTCAAAATAGGGGCCACAACATCATAAAATGAGCACAAGCCGTCATCAAAAGTTAAATGAAAACTAGGTTTGGCAAAGGGTTTCCCCAGTGCAATTTGGTCAATACATTCTTTAAGCGATACAGGCTCAAAATATTGCTGTAAATAGGCTAAGTCCTGTTTGAACTGCGCGGTTGTTTTATGCTTGTACAGCGCATTGATAAAATCAATGGAATTATCAGAAACCCCATGATACAATGGAAAAATGCAGTTAAGCGGAATGTTTTGACCTAGTTTTTTAAGCCCGAAAAAACTACCGAAAGGAAAATATTGTATAAATTTTTTCCTCATTGAATTTAATTTTTAAAAGCTACTAATTGTTCTGAATGTATTTATCCTTTCCGCCAATGCTTCTTGTGTTATAGTTAGCAAGGCATCTGTACCAAATTCTTGCACACAAAAACTGGCACAAGCACTTCCATAAATAACAGCTCTTTTCATGTTTTCAAAACTCAAATCATCTGTTTTTGCTAAATAACCTATAAAACCTCCTGCAAAACTATCTCCAGCACCTGTGGGGTCTTTAACATCATTTAATAGCAAAGCGGGTGCTGCAAAAATCTCATCTTTGTGCAAAAGCAAAGCACCATGTTCTCCTTTTTTAATGATTAAGTATTTTGGACCCATTGTAAAAATTTTTGCTGCAGCTTTTCCTAAAAAATGCTCGCCACTAAGTTGACGTGCCTCTTCATCATTGATTACCAATACATCTATTTTTTTGATCACTGCCAACAAATCGTCCCAGGCAATATCCATCCAAAAATTCATGGTGTCTAGTACCGTTAATTTTGGTTTTGTTTTCAATCTATTTAAAACGGTCATTTGCACGGCAGGCGTTAAATTTCCCAACATTAAATAATCTGTTTCTGCATAATGATCAGGAATTACAGGGTCAAAATCTGCTAACACATTGAGCTCTGTTATCAATGTTTCACGCTCATTGAGATTTTTAGAATATTTACCGCTCCAAAAAAAAGATTTTTCCCCTTTTTTTATTTGTACACCATCCAAATTCATGGATTTATTTTTGAGCAATTGCATATAATCTTGCGGAAAATCTTCACCTACCACTGAAACGATATTAATGTTGCTATACAAATTAGAGGCTGCCAAACCAATGTATGTTGCTGCTCCTCCAATTATTTTGTCTGTCTTACCAAACGGGGTTTCAATGGCATCAAAAGCCATCGTACCTACCACTAATAAACTCATGGGGCAAATGTAGTATCTAGATGTTGTTTTTAATAGTTGAGCGGAGTTTTTATTAAGTGTCTTGCTGTGTAATCTGCTAGCTGACGGATTACTCAAAATCCAATCTGCAAGATATTCTTTGGAAGCACCTGACATCAAACAAATGCTTGAATTGCAATGTTTACCTGAGCTGTTCTCTTTACCGTCATGTTGAGTGATCCGCCACAAGGCGGATTGTATCGAAGGGAGATGGTAAAGACAAAGTGCCAACAACCAAAATGTTAAAATTATGTTAGCTAATGTCCGTGCTTCGATACATCCAGACGGTTTCAAATCTAGATACTTGCAGGACATTCTTGGCAAAACCCTATTTTCCAAAATCTTTCTTAGCTAGCTTTTGTATTAACTCCCAATTTTCTGCTGTTCCAAAAAGTGCTTCCTTCTTTTTTCTTGACCAGCCTTTAATTTGCTTTTCAAATGCTATGGCATTTGTTGGGTCATAAAAAATACCACAGTATTTAAGGGTTACTGGCAATCTTGATGAGGTGTAGCTTTGGGAATCTTCGGCATTATTATGTTCACAAAGTCTGCGTTCTATATCATTAGTTACTCCTGTATAATACGAGCGGTCAGCACATTCTAAAATATAAACATACATTGTTTTAAGAACAGGCATAAGGCAAAGATAGAAGAAAAACAGTTTAATGTTTTACTGACATAGCTCATAAATTTTGCTCTCAATCGTCCACTTCGATAAACGTTTTTAGTAAACTCAAAACGCACTCAGTGTGACGTTTGTGGTAAACATCCTCATATGAGAAGTGTTTTTCTTAAGTGTCATGTTGAGTGATCCGCCACAAGGCGGATTGTATCGAAACAGACACTTAATCCAAGATGCCAGGAACCATAACGCTAAAATTATGGTTGCGAATGTCCGTGCTTCGATACACGCTTTTCGTAAACTCAAAACGCACTCAGCAGGACATTCTTTAAGAATTTTGCAACAGACAACTGCTTGAACACTATAGTCGTCCATATTGAACTTTGCCTAGCAATAATTTTATTTTTAAACCTATAATCTTTAACCTTCCTAACCACCCCAAATTTTTCATTGACAGTTTTAATAAATATTGTTCATTTGCTTTATAAGCTGATAAATAAGAATCATTAGACTGTGTAATATCACTAAAACCATTTCGTTGCACGCACAGAAATGGAATTTTAGTTAAAAACCTCAACCCTATTCTACCCATTACAACATCTATGGTATGCATTTTCTCCTTAGAAGTTGGATCCAAAAATATTTTTTCTAGGCTTAATATTTTTTCATACGAAGATTGATTATAGATCATAAAATTAGTTGTTTTACCAAATTGATAGAAAAATAAGCCTAACTTTTTGTCTACCAAAATTACGTTATCATTGTTTCCTTCATTAGAATATGTAGAACACATTGAAAACACATCCCACTCTGAACTATTATTTTCCAAGTAATTGCAAATTTCTATGAACTTCGCACTAAATAACTTTTGATTTACAATTGTAGAATCATCCTCCATAACAATTGTATAGGGCAGTTTATCATGGTAAGCTTGTTTTATCAGCTGAACATGAGACAGACTGCATCCGCGCCACCCCTCTTTACTTTGAATTGCAGAGAAACGTTTTAATGTCAATTCTGGATATTTTCCAAAGTCATTTTCAATAAGCTGCCAGCGGTCGCTTCTTTCATCTAGGTTAATAACATTAATAAGATATTCCTTATTCATATACGTTCAATGAAATTCTGTTTAATAATCAATATATCTCAAATTGTACATTTATGTAGCCTGTTCAGAGAAGCTTCTACCATGGTGTTAATTGAGTCCATTCCTTAAGTGTGGGATTCACCTTTTTAAGCTTTTTATGCTTGTACCATAATGAAGGACAAACTACCAAACCATCCTTCCCAGCACCAATCCAAGCTGCCCACCAACTAAAACTACTATTGGCAATGATAAAGTTTTTGTAGGTCGCCATTTTTCTTAAATCCTCCACATCAGATAAAACAGGTTGCCAAACGGTTTGATACTTCTCTAAAAAATCAAAATGAAAATACTGAGGAGTATCTGAAAATAAATGAAAAATGACATTCGGAAATTTCTTTTTTACATGTTCAAAGGCCCTCAAATAATACATTTCAGATGCAATGCCATGATAGGCTCTTTTATCATTGTCAAAGTAGTCTCCTCCTCTAAAATGCACCGCAACATAATTTTGCAATAACGGATTATTTGCAATGTTAAACTCCTTTCTTAAGTCTACCTCAATTTCTTTAAAAAAGCCTTCATTTTGCCAATATCCATCTAGAATACAATCCGTTGGGAATTTAGGAAATACTTTTAAACTCTCTCCTTCTCTCTCTTTAATGTACTGTTTTGTATACCATGGTTTAAAAGAACTATTCAGTCGTTCAATAATCTTTGTGCTTGATTTAGTTTGGGTGGCTATATTACTTTTGGACTCAGCTCCTGTTTCTATTTTTAAATCAAAAAAATGCTGCACTGAGAGTGTTCTCTTTTTATCAGCCAACAATTCGGTTGTATCAAACGTAAAGTGTGTATTTTTTAGGTGTGCTAAGTTTCTGGTCGCAGCATATTGAAATAATTGGTTACCCAATCCACCTTTTAAAATTCCACAAATCATAGTCTTACTGCATTGCTGAATACGCCTCTTTTTGCTTTTTTAAATAATCCAATCCAACAACAATCCCTGTAGCAATACCTAGAACACCTAAAAAGCCTATCAAAAATGCAATAAGTCCTCTTTTTAATTTAGGCGCTTCAATAACAGTCAAAGGAAACCTCGCATCATCAATGACTTGTACAAAAGGCGTTTCTTGTACCAAAGACATGCTAGCAGCCGCCAAACTTTTTGCAGATTCCTCTAGCAAACCACTGGACAAACTAATATCCCTCTGTGCTTTAAACTGTGGCACTTTATCCTCTAAAAACATAAACTCACTGGTTTTGTCCTGCATCTGTGCTAAAGAACGTTCTTGTCCATTTATTCTTCCATACAACTCATCATGTCTGCGTTTTGCATATTCATATACAACACGTGCTTTGGCTGTTTTTTTATCGGTGTAATAATCAATCAGGGTGAAAATTAAATTGTCAACAAATGCTTTTGTAAAATCTTCATTACCACTTGTATAAACTAATTCAAAGATACCCTCATCTGTTTTTACAGGTTTATAAGTACCCTCAATTGTTATAGCTGCTTGTCTTAAAAAAGCATCTCTTCTTTCTTCTCGATCCATTTCATACCCCTCCTTGAATTGATAATTCTCCCAGTATTTGTCACCTTCCCAAGCATCTTTATATCCATAGATTTTTATAAAATGATTGATCAATAAATTGGAGTCACCATCCACAACAGCACTTGTGAGTAATGTACGCTCAACCATGCTGTGCGATTTCAATAATTCCAATAAAATCACTTTGTTTCCACCACCACTCATAGCAGGAAGCATAATACCCATGCTCGCTGCAATTCCACCTCCGCTTCCACTCACATCATCACTACTCAGCATAAAAGTTGTTTTGGCGTAGTATTGCGGGGGCATTTTTGATGTTTTATAATAAAAATAACCGCCCAGCAACCCACCTACTAACAATCCAAGGAAAAACCACAATCGCAATTTTACCCAATACTCCTTTACTTTATGAAATATTTCGTAGATATTGGTTTTTTTCTCTTGTATAATCTCCATCGTTACCTGGTTGTGGCTAAATTAATTAAAGCAAAAAGTGTTAAAATGGTTGTGGTTAATGTCAATACCCTTGATAAAGATGCATCGAGGTTTAGTTTCTTGCCTTTTTTACTCTCTTTCTCTGGTACATATACGATTGACCCCTTTCTTACTTTTGGATATACCTTGAACAATACAAAATTCTTTGTTCTAACATTTTGACCATTTGCATATTGCACATAAACCTTCCTTTTAAATGCATTTTCATTAAAGCCACCAGCCATTCGGGTAATATAAAATTTTGCTCTTCTTCCTTTGGCATAATACGTAGAGATAAAATCCTCCGATTTATTTTCTACACTTCCTGTAATTCTAACCGTTTGATCAATTAACGGCACAATCAAAGAATCCCTTCCTGTAACTACATAGTTAAACCTTGAGCGCGGCCTTCTAATAGCCTTTTTAAAATTAACAATTACCCTTACGCTCTGAGTATCTCCATATACTCTTCTGTATCTTGCCCCAGATAGGAATGCAAATTTGGTGAAACCTCCTGCTCTCTCGACAATATCTAATATTCTATCACCTTTACTGGCAATGGCATAAACACCTGGATACTTCACCTCACCACCTAGAAAAACTACTTTTTGTTCATCAAAGTAAGCCTTTCTTATAAATATTTGATCCAAGGGGTTGATGAAAATCCTTTCCGAAGTTTTATCTAAATCAAAATTAGTCCCAATATTGTATTTTGAAATGGTTGTTTTTGGTAAAGGAATTAACCTGTTTGCTATGCTGTCAAAATACACAACTGAAGCTATTTCTATACTGCTATATTCTGCAATGCCTTTAATACCACCTGCCATTATGATGATGTCTTTCAAGCTCATATTTTCCCGATATGCCTTACTCCCTGGCAAATTTACTTCACCATAAATATCAACACTGTATCTATCTTTCAATGTTGGCTTTGGGTAAACGTTTAATACATCATTCCGCTCTAACTCGACATCATTGATAATGTTACCCTGTGCATCAAAATCTATTGGAATAACTGCCAAAGTGAAATCAGGATTTATCCGCTCAATAATAGCCCTAACGGTATACGCCTCATTGGCAATTCCACCGCTCAATTTTATCAAATCAGAGACCTTAAGACCCTTGATATAATCCATTCTGACAGGTTTTCTTACAAAACCATCTGAAGTAACAAAAGCATTTTCTCTAAACTGATCGATGGTAAAAATAATGATTTCGTCATTCTCTTCTAGTTCTATATTTGAAGGAAGTTCTTTGTTCTCCATTATTGCAATCGGTTTAAAAACAAAAAAAGATTTTGTCATATCTGCATTGGTTCTTACTAAATATGCTCTTTCTTCATACGCATCTCTATGCAAACCATTTGCTCTATCTATCAAATCAGCAATTCTTTCTCCTTTTCTTATTTTGTAAACACCAGTTGTATTAACCCCTCCGTTAATTTTGGCAACAAATAAATTCACCAAGCTTATCTCTTTGATATTAATAACATCACCATCATACAGCTTAAAGTTTTTGCCCATGCTGCTAATTGAATCCCAATTAAAACTAAAGTTATCATACGACTGATGATCCACGATTCTGTTTACCACCATATCCTTAATATAACTTTTGGCTATAAAACCTCCCGCATAGGATAACAATTCAGCAAAACCCTCTTGTGGTTTTAACTCATATTTACTTGCTCTTCTAATACCTCCTCCAATGCTCACTACCTTACCAATAGTCGGAACAATGAGGTAATCATTATTTTGCATAAAAATCTCAGAGCCTTTTTTACCCCCGAATAAATATTGATAAAGGTCAAAACTATCTACAATTACACCACCCCTTTGAATAAAAACATTCCTTAAGGACCCCATATTGGTTGGGCCCCCTGCAAGGGTTAAAATATTAAAGGCAGAGTTAAGTGCTGGCAAAGTATAGGTTCCTGGATAAAAAACCTCACCTGTTACGTGCACCGTTATGGTTCTTGTTCCGCTAACGGAAACATCAAAATTAGACCCAGACAGATTTACAATTTTGGTGAAACCACTTCTTAAAATTTCGCGTGCCTCTGTTAAAGATTTTCCTTTTAAATACACTTTTTGAAGTTTTGGTATCGTCACAAACCCAGCACCATCAACCACATAACTACCGCTGTAGCCCGCCTGTCCCCAAATATCTACTTGTATTTGATCACCTGTTCCCAATATATAGCTCTCACTTGGGCTAATATCTTCGGGTGTATTGATTAAACGCATTCTTGGGTTTCTAAAATATTGTTGTCCAAAAACGGTTACTTCTGGCAACTCCTTTTCATAGTAACCATATCTTTCCAACTCTGCTTGTAAAAGATACTGCTCTTTTAAATAAAGCAACTGCAAGTTTTTCTTTTTAATTGCAATATTGATAGCTCCTTGCTCTGAAGTGTCTCCGCTTCCTGCTAAGGCTGCCAATTCTCTTTCTAATTCAATGCGTTCCTTTTGCAATGCGATGTATTTATTCTCAATCTCCAATTTCAGATTTTTCTTCATATCCGCAGCATTTTCATCATCTTTCTTTGGCGGATCAACCCCATCTTGATTAGGGTTGGTTTGGTTGGTATTTGATTGTTGCTGCATTTGTTGTCCACCAAATAAATTAAAACCACCTAAAGGAGCTGTTGGAACGGGCGTAACCTGAGAAAAAGTATAACTTCCAGCACTTAACAGTCCTAAAAGCATAACTAAACAATATATTTTTTGCGAAAATTTCATTTCTATTTTATTAAATTAATAAGGTAAGTACCATACCCACTTTTTACTAGTGGTGCGGCCAATTTTTCTAGTTGTTGTTTATCAATAAAGTTCATTCTATAAGCTACCTCTTCTATACAGCCAATCTTTAATCCTTGTCTATCTTCAATAACCTGGACAAACTGTCCCGCCTGCATCAATGACTCATGCGTACCTGTATCTAACCACGCAGTTCCTCTGCCCAATAGCCCAACACTCAGTTTACCTTGTGCCAAGTAAATTTTATTAACATCGGTAATCTCGTATTCACCCCTAGCAGAAGGTTTTAAATCTCTTGCAATGTCCAACACACTGTTGTCATAAAAATACAAGCCCGGCACAGCGTAGTTTGATTTAGGATGTGTGGGCTTTTCTTCAATGCTCAAGGCTTTCATATTTTCATCAAAATCAACAACGCCATACCTTTCCGGGTCAGAAACATGGTAGGCATATATCACCCCACCAGTAGGGTCATTGTTGGCTTGCAAAAGTTCTGCCAAGTGATTGCCAAAAAATATGTTATCTCCCAACACCAAGGCCACTTTATCGTCACCAACAAAGTCTCTTCCCAAAACAAATGCTTGCGCCAATCCATTGGGCACTTCCTGCACTTGATACTGAAAATTACATCCTAAGTTTTTTCCATCTCCCAAAAGTCTTTCAAAATGTGGTAAATCATGCGGTGTACTGATAATTAAAATGTCTCTAATACCTGCCATCATTAAAGTAGATAGCGGATAATAAATCATCGGCTTATCATAAATAGGCATCAGTTGTTTACTCATTGCCAATGTCAATGGATGAAGCCTAGTGCCCGAACCTCCTGCAAGTATTATTCCTTTCATTTTTTATCTATTTGCGTATTGCTGCTTGTAATAATTTTGATAATCTCCGCTGGTAACGTTTTTCAACCACTCCTCATTCTCCAAATACCAATTGACTGTTTTTTCTAAACCCTGTTCAAAGGTAACACTTGGTTTCCATCCCAACTCGGTCATTAGCTTTCCTGAATCTATGGCATATCTCCAATCGTGTCCAGCGCGGTCTTCTACATAGGTTATTAATTTTCTCGATTCACCTTTTGTTCTTCCCAACTTATCATCCATGATATCACACAACAAAAATACTAAATCTAAGTTTTTCCACTCATTGTTACCACCAATATTATAGGTATCTCCAATTTTCCCTTGATGAAAAATCGTATCAATAGCAATGGCATGATCCTCCACAAAAAGCCAATCTCTTACATTTGCCCCTTTTCCATATACTGGCAACGACTTATTAGTTTTGATGTTATTGATAAATAAGGGTATCAATTTTTCTGGAAAATGATGAGAACCATAATTGTTTGAGCAATTGCTTATTTTAATGGGTAAACCATAGGTATGATTCCATGCCCTAACAAAATGATCGGATGACGCTTTTGAAGCACTGTAAGGTGAGTTTGGACTGTAGGGAGTATCCTCTAAAAACTTTCCTGTATCACCCAAAGTTCCATAAACCTCATCTGTAGAAACATGGTAAAAAACATGCTTTGGGTTGAATGATTTATCTGCTTGCTGCCAAGTATTTATTGCTGCAGAAAGTAAATTTACTGTACCCACCACATTGGTCATTACAAAATCCATGGGTGAAGTAATACTTCTGTCCACATGACTTTCTGCGGCTAAGTGCACTACTGCATCAAACTGGTATTCACTAAAAATACTGTTGATGTATTCTGTATCAACAATATCGCCTTTCAGAAAATGATAATTAGCCTTATTTTCAATATCCTTCAGATTAGCCAAATTACCCGCATAGGTTAGTTTGTCCAAATTATAAATCTCATAATTTGGATATTTGTTAACAAACTGTCTTACGACATGTGAACCTATGAAACCTGCACCGCCAGTAATTAATATCTTCATTTTTACTTATTTTATATCCAATAATTCCATATCAAAGATAATGGTTGCATTGGCTGGAATAGATGGAGGTGCTCCGTTTGCGCCATAGCCCAAAGCTGGTGGAATAACTACCGTATATTTAGACCCAATACCCATTAAAGGCAATATTTCGTCCCAACCTTTGATTACTTGACCTTGTCCTACAGGAACCGGGAAAGGTTGCCCTCTATCATAACTGGCATCAAATTTAGTCCCATTTTGCAAATAACCTGCGTAATGCGTTATAGCTGTTTGACCAACCTTTGGTTTTCTAGACAAATCTCCTTCATTGATTATGTAAAATTTCAACCCACTTGCGGTGGTAATGGCTTCTTTGCCTGTAATATCAAATCTCTTGTAGGCTTCCTTAAAATCTACCAACTCTACTTCAAATTGCAAGGTAGAATTTGCAGGAATTAATCCGTTGCCAACACTTTGCTCTCCATACGCCAAATGTGGCGGAATAATGAACAATGCTTTATCGCCTTTACCCAATAGGGCAATTCCTTCATCCCATCCTTTAATTACTCTGCCTTGCCCCAATGGAAATGAAATGGGCTCACCCCTTTTCACAGAATTATCAAACTCTGTTCCATCCATCAATGTTCCTACATAGTGTACGCTTACATTGTCTCCTGCCACTGGCTTTGCTTGATTGTTTTGTTTTAAATAAACTACCTTTAAGCCACTGGCTAAAGTTTGTGTATCTCCTGTTGTTTTCATATCTGTTTGATTACTTGTTGAAGCAGTATCCTTTACATCATTTTTTCTCAAATTACAGCCTATTGCAACTGTCAATGATAACAGTGCTAAACCACTTAACCTTGTTAGATTTTTTTTATTATTCATATATTAATTTGTTTTTATTAAGTATTGATGAGTCTTGGTATTCATTATGGTGTATTTTTATTATTTGAATTTTTTTGCACATCTATAATTTCTATTTCATACAGCACAGGTGCAAAAGCAGGCACTTTTCCCGCTACACCTTTCTCTCCATAAGCATAAACAAAAGGTATAACAAACTCTCCTTTCTGTCCTTTGCTCAGCAAGGGCAACACCATATTGTAAAACTCAATTTCGTAATCCTTGCCTACTTCCAACTCTCCTGGTGAATTGCTGGCATAGCTGCTTATAAATTCTTCGTCATTCAGTAATTTACCCCGATAGTTAAATTTAACAATATCTCCATTTTCTATGGTTTTACCTTGCGTACCGGTAATGATATATTTTATTCCCTCTTCGGTTGTTTTGTATGGCTTATTGCTGGCTGTTATATAATTATCGATAATTTTATATTCCGCCTCATATTTGGCAAACTTCTCTTTGTTTTTAATTTCTTCTGACTGCTCTTGACTCAAAACATCTATGAGCCTAACCGTTAAAATAAGATTTGAACCTTTTTTAATATTTTTGGGCAATGCCGTCTTTAAATACTTGTCATAAAATTTATCCGCATCAATTAAAAATGTGGCACTATCCCCCACAGACATCAAAGACAAAGCCTCAAAATAGTCTCCCGGGTAATGTGATTTTTCTAAAATTATTACTTCTGGCAAACCTTGTCTTTGCACATAGGTAGAAAAAATTTGATCTCCTTCACTATTTTGCACGGTGTAGTTAATGTGCAATACCTCACCCACATTTGGTTTTTTAACCCCTTGGTTTTGAATGTAAAATTTGTACTGCAAACCACTATCTGCTTTCTTATAACCCTTGCCACATGCTAGTAAAAGCACTGTTGCAAAAAACGATATAACAACTATTCTTAAAGCCATTGCTTGTATCCTTCTAATTTTTCTTTAAATCTGTCAATGGTATTTTCTAGGGTATCTTCACTCTGCCCACCTGCCGCATGAAAATGTCCACCGCCATCAAAATTTTCTTTTGCAAAGGTATTGCATGGAAACCTATTTTTTGACCTGAAACTCATTTTTACCTTTTCGGTTCTGTCAATGATTAAAACTGCCAATTCTACACCCCTTACAGAAAGTCCATAGTTTACCAATCCTTCTGTATCTCCAGTTTTTACATCAAATTGTTGCAACTCTGTTCTTCCAAGGGTAATTAAGGCTACTTTTCCTTTGGCTAACAGCGTTAATTTTTCAGCCAAACAATAGCCAATCAATTGCAACCTGGTCAAGGTAAATTGGTCTAAAATGTATTGTGCAATGGCTACATGGTCTGCTCCGCTGGCTATCAATTTTGCCGCTGCAACATGGGTATTGGCACCCGTACTGCTGTGCTTAAAACCACCTGTATCCGTCATAATACCCGTATATAAACAAGCCGCTATGTCTGCATCAAAGTGATTGTTGGTTTTGTTGTTGGCAATAAAATCATACACCAACTCGCAGGTAGAACTGGTATCAATGGTATGAAAAATATAGTCGGCAAAATCTTCTGGTTCTTGGTGATGGTCTATCATCACTTTTTTGGCAGCGGACTTTGCAACCACATCGCCCATTTCATTGATTCTTTTAAGGTCGTTAAAATCCAAACAGAAAATAATTGCTGCATCCGCAATCAATGCATCACATTCCTCCTCATGACTCTTATAAATTTTCAAGTCATTTCTACCGGGCATCCAATCCAAAAAATTAGGGAAATCTGTAGGGGTAATAACCATGGCACTTTTACCCATATTGATTAGGTATTTCCATAGACCCAATGAAGACCCAAGGGCATCGCCATCTGGTTTATGGTGGGTGGTGATAACAATATTGCCATCACAATTGTTGATTAAATCTTCTATTGCTTGTTGTTGAAAAGGCATCCTTTTTTATTAAGTCTGCAAATTTGCAAAAATTAATACAATATTAGCCTTAAATTTACGATAGAATGTAATTAAGAAGGGTTAAATTAAAAAATTGTGAGTAAGTTTGTAAAAACGATGTTCCTCGTTATTCATCGTTATAGATTATAATTGTAGGGCAACAAACAGCCTAATAAAGCAGAAATGCTTTACTCTGCGGGTCGCGTGCCGAAGACCCGCAGACGGCAAAAATATTCAATTCAAGTTACTTGGAGCGGAGGTGTTTTCACCGTAGTCAATTTATAAATTTAATTGTATCTTTGTATTAGATGAAGTTTATATCTGTAATATTGCTATGCTTTGCAAACAGTTTATTTTGCCAAAATTATAATAATTATTGGCATAATAGAGACGGTAAGTTTCATATGTATTTCAGCAATATTACAGATAGCTTCAGTTTTAAGGAAAGGGCAATATATCTAGCAGATTCTAGTTTTTATACTAATAATATCTTTAACTTTTGGAGAATAACACCATCTAGTATTAGCAATGCTGAGGGCAAACCCTTATTCTTTTTTCAAATTAATAGATTATACAATGCCAAAAGTGAGTTGATTATAGATTTAGATATTCCCAATGAAAATTTTCCTTATGCTTATGAGGATTATGCATATAGGAGTTTATTTGTTCCTCATCCTGGTGATTCAAATTTGTATTATTTATTTTTAAGTGGAGTTGAATTATCGCCTATTACTCAAAAGGATAGATTTGTATTTAAGTACTTGCTTATTGATATTAATGCTAATGCAGGAAAGGGCGGTATTGTGGGGTCTGATTATATATTTGATGGTAGCGGCTTTGGTGCTTTTCAAGCCACCGCAAAAGAGGAGGGTTTTTGGTTGCTTTTTAGGAATGATAGCTTAAATAAGCTATACTCGTTTAATATTGATAAAAATGGGATTGATAAAACGCCAAAGGATTCACTCTTAATAGAAAATCAGAACTATAAGGAGTATCAATTATATAATCCACCACTTATTGGTTTGCCTAGCATTAGTATTAATAACCACGGCTATGCAGGCAATGTTTTGATTATGAATTATGAATATCATATAAGGTTTAACCCACAAGGGACTGAGTTTTGTTTCATAAATAAAAAACTAAGTGATGACTATAAACGCATTTACAATCAAAACTTAAGTTTCTATAGCTTTAATAAGAAAACAGGTAAAATGCTATTAAAAAGCAATGAGTTAAAATTAGATACTGTTCAATTCTATTATTTTGATTATAGCCCAAGTGGGAAATACATTTATATTACTATTGAAAAACACACAGCAATGATAAATGGTGTTTATCGTTTTATGGTTGATAGTTTAACGCAACTAGGCGGTGCTCAATTTAATATTTCTAAACGAGTGGATAGCACAGACTCACATGGAGTCATTCTTGGTTCTAATAACAAATTCTATTATGTTGATGGATTTTTTGGTGGTAAAACAAGAATAAATTTTAATCCCTATACTGATTTAACAGTTCATGAGATTGTTAATCCTGATGTAACGGATTTATCGAGTTTAAAAATTAGTAATTTTTTAGTTCCTTCTATTAATACTGGAAGTATTGGCGAAAAATACCATAGTACATGGTTTAAATTTCCCTATAACATGTATTTTAAATCGAAACCTAATTTAATTCAAAAAGAAAACTGCCAATTAAATAGCATTTACTTACAGTTGAATAAGGCAAGTTCTTCATCCTATATTTGGGACTTCTGTGATGGATTAATTGATACAACCTTTAATAATAACATAGAGCATATTTACCAAAAGTCAGGTATTTATGAGTTGAAAGTTTATTTTTCTTCTCCAACAGGGTTTGACAGTTTTCTTAAAAATATTACCATTTATCCCTTACCTCCAATCAACCTACCACAGGACACGCTTATTTTTCAAGAAAAAAGTTTAACTATTGGTGCAAACCATAACCCTGCAAACAAATACCTTTGGAGTACGGGTGATACTAGCCCTAGTATTACTGTTTTTGACAGCAATAAATATATGGTTACGGTGCAAGACTCTTTTTGCCAAGCTAAAGATAGTTTTATGTTGCACAAGGTTAGCCTAACTGCCCCACTTTTAAACGCTTGTGGGCAAGATGGGCTTACATTTATCCTGCAAAGTAACGCAGATTCTGCCCAATGGAAAAACAATACCTATTTTACTGGAGACCAAGTGGCTATTAGCACAGAAACCACACTTCCTTTAAAATTATTTAAAAATTATTTAAGCATAGATACCACCTTAACTATTACTCGCAATCCCTATCCTGTATTTGATTTTGGCAACAACACTGCTATTTGCCATAGCGATGTTTTGACACTTGGCTTAGACAATGCTGTGGATAGTTTTAAATGGTCTGATGGCTATAAACAGAATGTTAGAAATGTAAATACCTCTAATACCTATAAAGCAACCGTTTATAGCAATGCCTGTGCCTATACAGATAGCATAAAGGTGGTAGCTATATATTGTGATTTTAAAATGGATGTGAAGTGTATTGATTCATCATCCAATTTTACATTCAGCACCCAATTAGATAGTATGGTATATTTTATAAATGAGGTACAGCAGCCAGTGGTTTATCAGAATGAAGTGTACCTAAATTTTAAAGAATTAGGGCAAAAAGACATAAAATGGCATTTGTTTTTTGACTCTTTTAGCATCATCCGCAATATTCAATTAAACATCCGTCCATGCCAATGTAATGTTTATATTCCCAATGCTTTTTCTCCAAATAGTGATGGCTTAAATGATGTTTTTATGCCCTATACAGAATGTAAATCTAAAGACCATCAGTTGTTTATTTATAACAGATGGGGAGAGAAAATATATGAGCGCAAGGATGCCCTAGAATGGAACGGACTAGCACTAAACAATAAACTTGTTTTAGAGGGCGTGTACTTTTATATCATTTATTACAGAAACCCTAGCAACAACCAAATGCAAACCTTTAGCGGAACGCTAACAGTATTACCATAAAAAAGCCCCATCACTTTCGCAACGGGGCTTCTTTTTTAAATTATTAGCCCCAAAATTCTTTTCCAACAGCGCTATTAAAAACCAAGCCACAGGCATGACTGTTTTTTATTTCCGTTTTATAATTTAATGATTTTAGATTATTATTGTGGGGCGATGAACAGCCTTACAAAACTGAAATGCTATACACTTCGGGTCTCGTTCCGAAGACCCGAAGTAGGGATAAAATGGAATGGATGGAGTAATTCAATACCAAAAAAGCAGAAGCACAAGCCCTAAAAACCCAAATAGAACAAACGGATAGGGAGATAGACCAAATGGTGTATAAGCTGTATGAACTAACGGAGGAAGAAATACAAATAGTGCAGAAGAGTTAAGGGATGAAACAAAAGGACGCTGAAGAGAGGTTTCATGTAGAAGAGTTTTTAAAAAACAATGGGATTAACTTTGATAAACTAATTTCAAATTCACCTGATGACCCACCTGACTTTGACCTTGTTCAAGGCAATGATTTAATTTATTTGGAACATACCTGTCTTTTACTAAAAAATGCTGGACAAGTCATTTCAGAAGCACAAAATCGTGAGCATATTATATCTGCTGCTGCTAAGGAGTATTTAAAGAAAACTAATGTGCCTATTATTGTCGAATATCAATTGGCAAGGAATCATGGAATAGTAAAAAATTCTCAAAAAAAGAGAACCAAACTAATTCAGAGACTAGTAACTCTAGTCTTAGAACATACTCCAGAATTAGGAAATGAAAGATATAAAGAGAAAGAAATACCTGAAATGGAATTACCACCTGAAATTGAATACCTAAAAATCTTTAATGCTGCTGAATTGAAAGAATCACATTGGTATAAAAAAGATTATTTAAATTACTCTGGAAAAATTACAAGGGATGATTTTGAACCTAGCATTAGAAAAAAGAACGACAATCTGATTAGTAAAATAAAATCTACGAATAAAACATATACAGCATACTGGCTATTGTTTATAGTACTTGGTAATGAACACTCTTTCTTTTATGATTTAGAAGTAGAAGGTAGTTATGTGCCTAAAAACTGTATGTTTGATAGAATTATTCTCTATGAATTGCGGGAAATGAAAACTAAGATTTTGAGCAAAGGTATTGATTTTACTTGACACCAAAGTTTCTAATATTTGCCGTTTTCTTTCACATCGCAGCCATCAAACTAAGAACATAAAAAGTAGTCAATCTGAGTGCGCAACGCAGTGAAGCGTATCGAAGATGGCGGTAAATGTTAATCCCTCCTACTTTTTTGCTATAAATTTACCCCTATTGGATACCAAAAGCGCAACGCAAAATGCCACCCAAAACAAATGCTTATTTAATTTTGCTTTGTATCAAATAGCATCTATTTTTGCAGCCCTTTAAAAAGAAAAGAAATACACACACAAAATGGCTACCAACAGAACTTTCACCATGATTAAACCAGATGCAACAGCAGCTGGCAATGCAGGAAAAATTATTGATTTAATAACCCAAAAAGGGTACAAAGTTATTGCTTTGAAATACACAAAATTGAGCACTGCACAAGCAGGAGAGTTTTATGAAATCCATAAAGAACGCCCTTTTTACAATGATTTGGTTTCTTTTATGACCTCTGGCCCTATCTATGCTGCCATTTTGGAAAAAGAAAACGCAGTGGCTGATTTTAGAACATTAATTGGTGCTACCAATCCTGCTGAAGCTGCCCCAGGAACCATCCGTAACTTGTTTGCAAAATCTATTGATGCAAATGCGGTACACGGTTCTGACAGTGATGAAAATGCAGCAAGAGAAGGAGATTTCTTTTTCTCTAGATTTGAAAGATTCTAATACAAAACGCTTTGTTACATGGCTCCCTGCAATATTGGGGGCTGTTATTTGTTTAATCATTTTAAGCACTGTTCGTTTTAGTGCACAAGATGCGCTAACAAAAGAAATTGCGCGCTTGGTAAAACTAAACTATGTGGATGATAAGGAGATGTCGCCCTATAATGACAGCCTGACCATAGAAGAATGGCTTGAACAGTTAGACCCACACAGTTATTACCTTAACCCTATAAAATCCTTAAGGAGTAACAATCAATTACAAGGTTTTATGGTAGGCATTGGCGTGCACATTTTGCAAGACAGGGATACGCCCTACATTGTATATGTATTGCCCAATAGCCCAGCAGCAGCGCAAGGAATCATTCCCGGAGACCGCATTTTAGCCGTTGATGGCATAAACCTGCGGCAAATAAACAAATCTGACACCAGTATTCAAGAAAGAATTGGTGGCAAGGAAAAAAGTACCGTTACCATTAGCACCTACAACCCTGCCAGCAAAAGAACAGGGATAAAAAAGGTAGTGCGGGCTTCTATCAATCAAAATAGCATTAGCAATATTTTTATGATAGGCAGCCAAGTGGGCTATGCCAAATTTGATATTTTTAGTCATGATGCCCACCAACAGCTAGTAGACAGCCTACTTGTTTTACAAAAAAACGGAATGAAAGCCCTCATTTTAGATTTGAGAGACAATGGCGGTGGATTGCTTGACCAAGCTGTTGCTATTGCCAATGAGTTTTTGCCTGATAAAAAAGTTATTGTTTCTATGCAAGGCAAGCACCGCAACAAAGAGACCTATAAATCTGATGGCAAAGGAAAGTTTAAGGATATGCCCTTGTATATTTTAATCAACCACAACTCTGCCTCTGCCAGCGAGGTGTTGGCAACTGCCCTGCAAGAATATAAACGCGCCATCATTATTGGTGAACGCAGTTTCGGAAAAGGATTGGTACAAGAAAGTTTTAAATTGAGCAACAATGGAACCCTTAATTTAACCATTGCCAAATACTATACGCCCTTGGGTAAAAGTCTTCAAAAAAAGTACCCTTATACTACGGAGGATACTACGCGTGGGGTAATGCCTAACTACTATACAACGCTCTATGATTTAAATGAAGGCAAGTTTTTTCCGAGCAATAAGCATTTTAAATGGGCAACAGATGTGGCACTTTACAGTAAAAACTGGAAAGCCTTATACCCTTCAGCAATCGCTTTTAGCAACCGTGTAGTAAGCCATACCGGTTCAGATTCGCTGTCTTATATGGTTGCTTTAGGTATTGTTTTATACGGTCCAGATGAAGAAGCAGTTCTGCAGATAAGTCAGGATGAAATGATTAAAAAAGCCATTGGGTTAAACAACTCTTTGCTTAGGTAGCGCTTTGGTTTTACGTCAACTATTGCTGTGCTAACTTTGTCAATACAATGTCTAAATTTTTAAGGCTGAGAAAATTAAAATATTATTGTTTGTATTGTGCTGCATAAGGTTTAGATTTGCACCGCAAATAAAGTCTTATTTGCATGACATCAAAAATAGTTCAAGAAGGTTTAACGTTTGATGACGTTTTAGTCCTACCAAGATACTCAGAAATTTTACCGAGAGAGGTTTCCACCGCAACCAAATTGACCAAAAAGCTAACGCTAAATGTTCCATTTATTTCTGCTGCTATGGATACCGTTACAGAAAGCAATATGGCCATTGCCATGGCACGTGAGGGAGGCTTGGGTATCATTCATAAAAACATGACCATTGCCCAGCAAGCGGCAGAAGTAAAAAAGGTAAAACGCTCTGAAAGCGGGATGATTATAGACCCCATCACTTTAAATGAACAAGCCACAATTGCGGATGCACTAAAATTGATGAAAGACCATAGAATTGGTGGTATTCCTGTGGTCAATGATAAAAATAAATTGGTAGGCATCATTACCAATCGCGATTTGCGTTTTGAGCGCAACATGGATACTAAAGTAACCGAAACCATGACCAAGAGCCCATTGATTACCGCTAAAATAGGAACAACTTTGGCAGAAGCGGCTAAAATTTTGCAAGAACATAAAATTGAAAAGCTTCCTATTGTGGATGCCAAAGAAATTTTAAAGGGATTGATTACCTACAAGGATATCCAAAAAGTGCAACACCACCCAAAAGCATGTAAAGATGAATTTGGAAGATTGGTGGTTGGCGCAGCTGTTGGCGTAACTGCCGACACTTTGCAAAGGGTAGAGGCATTGGTAGAAGCAGGCGTTGACATTATTACACTAGACACCGCACACGGACACAGCAAGGGCGTTATTGAGGAACTCAAAAAAATTAAAAAGCAATTTAAAGACTTAGAAGTGATTGTTGGCAATGTTGCCACGGGCGAAGCGGCTAAAGATTTAGCCAAAGCGGGTGCAGACGCTATTAAAGTAGGTGTTGGACCCGGCAGTATATGCACCACAAGGATAATTGCAGGTATTGGTGTTCCGCAGCTAAGTGCCATTTTAGAGTGCGCAGAGGCGGTTAAAAAGACAGGTGTCTCCATTATTGCAGACGGTGGTATACGGTACAGTGGGGATGTTGTAAAGGCCATTGTTGCAGGTGCCAACTGTATTATGGCAGGCAGTATGTTTGCAGGCACAGAAGAATCTCCAGGCGATACCAGTATTTATAATGGCAGAAAAGTTAAATCATACCGTGGTATGGGCAGTATAGAGGCCATGAAAGATGGCAGCAAAGACCGCTATTTTCAGGATGCAGAAGCAGAGATTGCCAAATTGGTTCCAGAAGGAATTGTAGGCACTGTTTCATACAAAGGTTCCTTGTCTGAGATTTTATACCAACAAGTTGGTGGCTTAAGGGCAGGTATGGGCTATTGCGGTGCAAAAAGTATAGAGGAATTGCAAACTGCTAAGTTTATCCGTATCTCCAATGCCGGCATCAAAGAGAGCCATCCGCATGATATTGCCATCACCAAAGAAGCGCCTAATTATAGTAGATAATTACGCTTAAATACTTACCTATTGATAGACAAAACCCTACAATTTTGTCAATTCCAAAATAGTCGATTGCTTATCTCCATTGGCGTGCACAGCCGTAATCTTTATAAAATAGATGCCTTGTACCACCCTTTGACCTGCTGTATTGCTTCCATCCCACAAAAAATTTCCGCTTGCAGGAATAATTTCATTATTGGCTAACTGCTTCACCAATCTGCCAAACCTATCTGTAATAAAAATATTGACACTGTAATTTGCCAGAGGCATTTGATATTGTATTACGCCTTGCTCTTTGCCTATCTCATTTTCAGAAAAATAAGGACTTGCCAATGAAAAAAACTGTTTGTTCTTTTCTGAGTTTAGTAGATGATTCGTACAGCCGGGTGTTGCATAACCTGATGTGCTCGGAGAGCTTGCCCATGCTTGTAGACGCCAACTTGCCTGACTGGTATCCACCTTTTCAATGGAAACGCCATCATCATCTGCAATAAACTTGCTGTGCATGGTTTTGTTATATGCCATGCTATCAATCATTGCACCTTTTAAATCTGTAAGCCAAATTTTACCTTGATCATCGTTTAAAGTTGCCCAATTTTTTAGTTGGATGTATTTGGTACTTTCACAAAGTGGATGCCATTGCCCCAAAGCCACCAAATCTTTTGCCAGCACCAGTTTTTGATTTGGAGCGAGCATATCGCCTTCTGCGCTCACATTCTCTGAACTAATTTTACCGTCATTCTCGGTAACCAAAAATAAACCTTTCAATGCTGTGTACTGATTGGCATTGTCTATTTCTATAAATTCTGAACTGAGTGTTTTGCTATTAAACATAACTTCTGCAAGTTTAAGTGCACCTGCAGTTGGGATTTTAGGCAAACCAAATGCTATAGTATTGGAATAAAATGTTTGCGCATCACAGGTAATAAAGTTCCCTATATCCATTTGGTAAGTCAATTCCTGTAAGGCGGTTTTAAAATAAACCACACTTGCAAACGGTTTAGCAGGACTGATAACAATGCTATCTATTGCTAAAAATGGGTTGACGTTATATAGCGCCTTATCCCGCAATACCTCAAAATTAACAGGCTTATTCCAGGTAATTTGAAGCGTATTAGGGCTGCTTACATAAGTGCCTACAATGCTCAAGGGTGTTTTGGCTATATTGGCAAATTTACCATTGGCTAAACCCAAACTATGTCCTTTAGCCAAAGTACAACTTTGATAATGACTGCTATAAGGGCAAGCCTCATTGACATTTTTTAACTCTAATGACCAACCACCCTCTTGTTTACCCAATTCATGCCAGCTTTTGTAATAATAAACACTGTAAATCTCAGCACCTACCGCATTGGTAATGCGCAACAAATCTCCATCATCATTTAGGCTTGGTAAAGTAGGCATGGCAACAACATTCAGTCCAGAAAAGTAACCCGTATCTTGATCATCACAGAAAACATAATACTTTTTGGGTTCCAAAATAACATTGGGCAGTGTATAGGAATTGGTTAAATCAGCCAGTTTGCAGTTTTTCAAATTGATATAAAAGTCGCTGTTGTTATACACCTCAATGGCCTCGACACCCAAATAGCCTGCAATGGGTTTGCTGTATATTTCTGAAATTAACAAGTCTTTAAAAACTGGTGAAAGAATTTTTTTATAGAAAAATGTGAAGGATTGTTTCAAGCGTACATTTCCGCTGCTGTCTCTCAAACTATCTATAGTGAGCGTATGATTGGCACCCGAGATGAACGGTGTGGAAAACACTAACATAGCAGAGTCTGTACTATTTGAAATAACATTGATTGGATTCATATTTTGCGGACTCAACACATAGTTGGTGTTATTTTTAAGCAGCAATGTATCCATCTTTTCATCAAAATAAATGGAAAGCACATTGTCGTTCCATACCCTAAAACCCGCGACTTTAGGAGCGGTGGTATCTTTAATTATCTCCCCTGCATAGCAATTATCAAAAAAATGTTTCCCAAAAAAGGAAGCCGTTGACTGTTTGATAACCCAACCCATATTAGCAACCACATTGCCATACAAATTGGTGTCAATGGCTGCAGTATAAAACTCAAAAATAGTGGGATTCAACTCATCCGTTACCACTTTGATGGTTAGGGAATCACTGACCCTTTGTATTACAAAGTTTAAATAATTACTGCTACTGTTGGTGACACCATCCTTTCCATCAAAAAGCAGTTTCGTTATACCATTAACCGTTTGATACAATGAAATCTCATCCTTGGTATTGCCAATTTTAAGATACAGTGCGGTATCTGCCAGTTCCAATTTTTGCTTATTGGCATACAAGTAAAAGTCGATATAATTGGTACTGCTGGTATTAAATTTTAAGCTGGTTTCTAGTCTCCATTCTTTAATACTTCCTGTCGTCTGTCGTGCAATATAAAAGTTATCATTGACAATCGCAGAGTTTGATTGCAGTTGACCATTCGTTAACAAAAACTTAGCCGTATCTCCTTGCCAGGGGTCAAAATAAGTGCGGTTAAAACTGTCGTGAAATTGAGCGGAAGCATTTGTAGAGATAACAAGCAATAAGAAGTTCATAAATAGTTTTTTCATTTATACAAAGCTATAATTTTTTCAACAAAAAAAATAAACTTGTTCTAATAAATTGCACAAGGCTGTGCAGGCCTCATCAAGCCAAAACTGCTACAAACTGAACTGGGCACTCACTTTTACCCCAAAAGGCTTGGCACCAGTGTTGAGATAATTGAGGCGATGTAAAAAATCTATCCTCACAAATTTAAAAATATTGCTAATGCCATACCCGACCTCAGCATATGGCACATCTCCTAGGCTGTGAAACTGCAACAAAGGCCTTCCGTTTTCGTCAAAGCTTGGACTTAGTTGTTGATTTTTGGGCATCACACTGCCATATAAAATATTGGAAGTAGCAAAAAACCGCCATTTCAATTTCTTGATTAAAGGGATTCTGTTTCCAATAAAACCATCAAAATCGTGGTACAGTGAAAGTACGGCAAACCGATCGCTGACGAACTCAAAAATGCGCATCATGTTAAAACTATTGTTGTTATAAAAAATGGTCCTGTTGCCAAGATGATTTTCTAACAAAGGAAATGGCAATGTTGAAGGTGTATAACCCCCTTTAATGGTATAATTTAAACGACCCAAAATTCCTAAGCGAAAAGAATGACTAAAGTCTATATAGAACTTTTGGTATTCAAACATGCCGCCCAAAAAACCATTGAATCCAAAAACCCCGTATACCTTGATCACTGGCTTGCTTCCAGTGCCAATAGTTATACGGTCAAAATCATTGAAAAGGTAACTTTCTTTGAACCCAAATCGGTATCCGATAATCAATTCGCTGACGTGGATAAGAGAGTCTAATGTATTGCTAGTGGGGCTTTCTCTATACCTAAAAGGAAACATCGGATTCATGTCTTTGGTAGTAAATTTAAGGGTTTGTCTTACCCCTTTTGCCAAATCTGTTTCTATATAAACCGATTGCTTATCCAAATAAAATGCCTGTCTTAAAGTACCCCATCTGTTAAAAGCATTAAACAAATAGTTATTGGAATTAAACTGATTATAAACACCAAACTGCTCAATATCTCTGTACATTTCTGCTCCAAACTTGGTATAGCTCTTTTTGATTAATAACACCTCTCCTTTGGCATTGTATTTAATGGCTTCATCCTTGGTTCCGTAGGCCAAATTCGCTTTAAAAAATAGGCATTTGCTAAAATCATAATTGGTTTTAAAACCCAGCGAAAAACGGTGTCCCTCAATGTTATTAAATGCATAAAGGTTGAGCGGGGGTCCAACATCCAATTTGCCAATGGTTTTGTAACCACTGATCAATAAATTGGCAATTTCGGTATATGTTTTTACCACAGGAACATTTTTTATGGTATCAATCATTCCATAAACACTCACTTCTTGAGCGGTTAAACTATCCGCTCTGTTTTTCACCCAATACGTTGGATCTTTGTCAAGTGCATTTTCATCCAACACAATTTTGCTACTAAAAAACTCTAAGGGTTTCTCTTTGTTGATGTCAAAATTATAATTGCTCACATAAGATTTAGCCAATAATCCAGGGTTCTTCCCAAATTCTTCAATATCAATAATAATCCTTGTTTTTTTAGCAAGCCAGGCGCCACTATCCTGCACCTGCTCTAACTCTTGTGTTATATTTACCTTTTCAATAAAATTCAGGTTTGCCGCCTTCCCTATTTTTAAATCAATTTGTTTCAATGCATATTCATCATGGGTAATCCACATGGTACCCGAAAAGGCTAAATCTTGGGGTCTTTTCGGTGTAAAACTTAACCGGTAACACATTTTACCACCCACATAGTCAATAAATTCTTCCAATTTATAATCATAATAGGTTTTCCAATGATCTGTAATAGGCGAAACAAAATCTCTATATGCGATATTTAACCAATTGTTATAAATGTTGTAGGACTGAAAATAAGAGCCAATCAACTGACTGGTAAATGAACCATCCGTAATACCTACGCCCGAAATTTTTGTACGCAAAATATTTTCACGTATCATACTGGGGTTATTGTTAAAAAAAAACTGGCTGTGTGTTTCTGAAAAAAAGACAGGTAGCAATATATTGCCGTCATCACTTTTTAAGCGAGAGTTGCTATCCAACTCTTCCATAATTTTTACAACTGCTTTTCTTTCTTGAAATTTTTTGGACATTTTATCAATGTCTATTTCAATTTTAGAGTAGCTTTCATGCTGAAAAGCCCTTAAATTATACCCGTTATTTTTCTCCTTGTTTTCAACAACATTCCGCATAATTCTGTGTGCAGGGTTCTCCTTACTCCCTGTTAAAACTATCGTTTTAATGGTTTTGGTGGCAGGAGACATTTGTATGGTAATTTGCTGATTGCTATCTGGTAAGACCGTTGCAAATGCCGTATCATAGCCATAAAAAACAAACTTAAGACTTTGTGCTAGTACTGTATCATTTTCAACCTTAAAATAACCATCAAAATCGCAACTGGTAGAGCGTGTAGAACCCTGAAAGTATATTTTGCAAAAGGAAACTCCTTCACCTGTCTCCTTGTCAAGCACACGCCCTTTGGTATATGTTTGAGCATAACCATTGCCCCAACAAAAAAAGCACAGCATTAAGAGGAATAATAATCTAAGCTTGGCTGGCATATTGCTCTGGCTGAACAACTTTTGTCCAATGAAAAGTATCTGGCGCAAGCCCTCTTTTTATTGCTCTGAACGCAGTATAGATATCATTCATCAAACCATCTGTTGGTGTGGGAATATCATAATCAACATCCTTGTACTGAAACGATTTGATGTGTATCACTGTTGCAGCAGTACCTGCCGCCCACATTTCTTTTAGTTGGCTAGCCTTTTGCGCTGCCACCAATTCTGTTATCCCCAAATTTCTCTCTTCAACCTTTATCCCTTTTGATTTCAAATAGGTAATAATAGAATCTCTGGTAATGCCTGGCAAAATAGACTCACTCAGTGCAGGCGTTACCACTGTATCTCCAATGAGGGCAAAAATATTGGTTGTTCCTGTTTCTTCAATATATTCATGCTCCTCTGCATCGGTCCACATTACTTGGTCAAAGCCCTTGTCTTTAGCCATTTTTGCTGGATACATCGATGCGGCATAGTTACCAGCACATTTGGCAAAACCCACTCCACCCTTTTTAGCAGATCGACTATATTGTTGCTCAACATATACCCTTAATGGCTGGCTGTAATAAGCATTTACAGGGCAGCAATAAATCATAAAAATATAATTTTCAGACTCCTTAACACCCAAAAAATCATCACTTGCAAAGTAAAAAGGACGCATATACAACCCTGAACCAATTTTAGTAGGAATCCAGTCACGGTCAACAGCCAGCAATGTTTCAAGTCCCTTGGTAAAAATCTCTTCGGGTATTGGTGGCATACACATTCTGTGTGCAGAAAGGTTTAACCGCTTTAAGTTTTCTTCAGGTCTAAACAAGATAATCTGTTCACCATCAGGCCCCTTTTGAGCTCTCATTCCTTCAAAAATAGACTGTCCGTAGTGCAATGCAGAGGTTCCTGGGCTCAATGGTATTTTCTGAAAAGGCATTATTTTTCCATCTTCCCAAACTCCATTTTTAAATTCACACATAAACATATGGTCGGTATTTACTTGGCCAAATTTGATGTTGTCAAAATCAATGTTATTTATATTTGAATTGTTGCTAAGAGTTATATTAATTTTGAAGTCGCTCATATAGGTTAGCAAAATAAACACTTAATTTTAAAAAATAAGCATATAGTGCATAAATATCGTCACAAATTAGAAACTGGAGAATTATTTAAAGATGAATTATTCTTGATGCCAATGAGTAAAACATTGAAAATCACTGGCAATTATACCATCCCAATACTTTTTGTTGTCAATACAGACAATGATAGCAATGTAGCAGAAGCAGATACAAAGTTTATTGACAGTATCCTTTCTCAAATACCCGAATCCAATGCCAGTCTGGAGTCTATTGGTTGCATTAATTTAAAGGATAAGCCTGTTTCTTTGATGCAACTGGTTAACCAATGTAAACCACGATATATCATCACTTGGGGCTGCGCAGAACTTATTGAAGGAACCAGCAACAATCTTTTGCAACCCATTTTTTATGGCGATTTAGGACTCATTCATTGCCATTCAATTGCTGATATGAAAGAAAATAAAGCCTATAAAGTGGCACTGTGGAACAGCATGAAAGTTATTTTTAACATTCCTTAGTAACGAAGCATGAAAATTCTATTTGCCACGCATAACAGCCACAAAATTAGTGAGGTTACAGATTTGCTCGGTTCAGCTTTCGAAATAATCAGTCCTGCCTCAATAGGTTATGAGGATGATATAGATGAAACAGGTAGCAATCTCAAAGAAAATGCTTTGTTAAAAGTTAGTGCATATCCTGAAACGGTTGCGGACATTATTTTTGCAGAAGATACTGGTTTAGAAGTTGACGCACTAGGAGGTGCACCTGGGGTTTACACCGCAAGGTATGCGGGATTGCCAGCAGATAGCAATAAAAACATGGATAAATTGCTACATGCTTTGCAAAACACATCCAATAGAGCCGCTCAATTCAGAACCGTTATTTGCCTTAAATATAAAGGAGAAACACATTATTTTGAAGGTACTTGCAAAGGAACCATTGCCCATGAGAAAGATGGAAACCAAGGCTTTGGATATGACCCCATTTTTATTCCTGCAGGTTATAGCCAAACTTTTGCCAGTTTAGGAAACGCAGTCAAAAAAAGATTAAGCCACAGAGCAATGGCAACAAAGCAAATGCTAAATTTCATTAAAACAATTCAATAGCTTGCATAAAAACGATTATCAATATCATTTACCCGAAGATAGGATTGCCAAATTTCCTGTTGTTCCTAGACACAATAGCAAATTACTGGAATATAAAATGGGGATTATCAATGATTTTCATTTTTATGATTTGCCCAATTTATTGCCCGCGGATACGACTTTGATAATGAACAATGCGAAGGTTATTCCTGCAAGAATTTTTTGCAAAAAAACGACTGGTGCCATTGTTGAGGTTTTTTTATTACAACCCGATGGTGATTATTTATCAGCATTTGCCAATACCGAATCAAGTAATTGGTTTGCTCTTATTGGGAACAAAAAAAGATGGAAAGAAGGGGCCGTTGCTTCTTTAAACGGACTGTTAACCATAACCTGGGTGGAACGCGCGAGCAATCTGGTAAAAGTTACTTGGAAAACCGGTAAAACCTTTGCCGAAATGCTTGAAATGGAAGGTAAAATCCCCATTCCACCCTATTTGAACAGAGAAACCCAAGCTGCTGATTTAGAAACCTATCAAACCAGTTATGCAAAAATATTAGGAGCAGTGGCGGCTCCCACTGCTGGTTTACATTTTACACCAGAAGTGTTGAATCAACTAAAAAGCAAAAACATCCAACTGCTTGAAACAACACTGCATGTTGGTGCAGGAACTTTTAAGCCAATTGATGTGGAAGACATTACACAGCACAATATGCATGCAGAAAGCTTTGAACTGAACCTTGATTTTTTGAACCAACTGATTGAAAGTTCAGGAACTTTTGTGGCAGTGGGCACTACTTCTTTAAGAATTTTAGAAAGTCTGCATGTTGCTGGAAGTAATATCCTACAAAAGGTAGCAAACCCATTGACTATTTTGCAAGACCAAAGACCCAATGAGCATTTAGCTTATAAGGCTGCTTTGATTTTGGTTAGAGATTATCTTTTGCAAAATCCTCAAACCAAATGCTCCACCAGCATATATATTTATCCCGGAAAGAAAATAAAAAGCATACAAGGACTCATTACCAACTTTCACCAACCCGACTCGACCTTGATGCTTTTAGTTGCCGCAAGTATTGGTGATGAATGGAAAAAAGTATACAACCACGCATTGGCCAATGACTATCGTTTTTTAAGCTACGGGGACAGCAGTTTGCTTTGGATGTAGGTGGTTAAGTGGTTTTGTAGTTGGGTAGTTTAATAGTTTGGTAGCTGAATGTCACTTCAATGCCGCAATGTTCTTTTTAACCTCATGTCTCAACGAGTGTTACATTTTTTAAGCAAAAAAAAACTAGGGTTTGGTCTAAAAGTAGTTCTTCCTAACGGAGTACTCCGTTACATTCCGCTTAGGGCGGAATACTCAGAATGACTACTTTTTTAAGAATTATACAAACCACACCCTAACCAAAACTCCCAGCTATCAATAGCGATAGCACAACGTTATGACGAGTGCTTAAAGAAAGACATTTTAGAATCAACGAAACAACTGACAAAGTGGGTAGTGTACAACACCAACCATGGAAAAATTCCAATAACTCAATTTAAAACTGTATCTTAGAAAATAAATTGAAGATTATTTGGATATATTGAAATATCGATGCAATTTGCATATATCATTGATTTATAGCCAATATTAAGAAATGAATGACCTAAACTAAAATGACCAAACATTTCAAAGGAGCGAAATCCGAAAAGCTTTACGAATAAGAAATATTATCAACGTTTAAAAACTAACATAAATGAAGAATTTAAGACCAAAGCGAACCAAACCATTGATGAAGTTTCAGCAAAAATTAGACTTGAAAAGTAAGTATGGTAAACTTGAAAATGCAGCAGAAGACAAATGGAAAGATGCAAAAAAGGTATTTTCATCCGCTTATGATTCATTCAATGAGGGGTTTAATAAATTAAAATCCTTATTCTCTTTATCAAACAAGCAGGGTTGGTTTCTTTGTATCCCATCCTTGAATTTTTAATCCCCAATATGGTAAAAACAGTTTTCGCAGTTTTATTACTTACTTGTATTCTGTCACAGCGTCATAAGGTAAATTGCCAAGTCCTGCACACCGAGAACTTTAATGTGGTTATTGATACCACAAAAGCTCTTAAAGGTAATTTTACACCCAGTTTCAGGTATCGAAACCTAAAAGAGGATTTTCTTGAATTGGCAAACACTGCCGATGTATCAGTCCGTTTTGGGAAAAATGCCTTTACAGTAGCTAACAGAATTGAATACAGTGTTCTCGGGAATGATAATATTTTGAGCGGAGGATTTCTTTATTTAGAGTATGTAACCCTTCGCAGCAAAAAAATTGCATTTGAACCATTCTTTCAAATGCATTGGAATGAGGTAAGAGGGTTGGACAGAAAATATGCGGGGGGAATAAACTTACGTTGGAGAGCTTTGGTGAAAAATAATACGGGTTTATATTTTGGTATTGGTAGTTTGTATGAATTTGAACGCTGGATTTATTCAGGGGTGCCTGATGATTTATTACCCGTAGACCAATCACCTGTCGAAAAAGAGCGTTTTAGAGGCACATCCTATGTAAGTTATAAGCAAAAAATTGGGGACTTGTTCGATCTGGATATCAGCGGCTATTATCAACCTACTTTTACTTCTCCGCTTAAAGATTACAGACTTGCGAGCAGCTTTGAACTGACTTATAACTTTAGTAAATATTTAGGTTTAAGATTTCTTTATCAGAATATTTACGACCCAACGCCACTAGTACCTATTGATAAACTATACAATGATGTCAATTTTGGCATTACCATATCATTTTAACATGAAAAAGCTCATTTTCTTTTGGAAAGAATTACTGGTAACTTTTTGGTTTCTTCCGGCACTTATTATTTGTTTGGCAGTTTTTCTTGCAATTGGCTTGGTAAGCTTTGATAATTATATAATGATATCTCAGGATGGCTGGGTTCGCTTTTTTCTGGTAAGCAGCTCTAATTCCGCACGGAGTATCTTGTCCACTATTTCCGGAGCAATGATAGGCGTAGCAGGGACTGTTTTTTCTGTTACGCTGGTAGCGTTAACCCTAGCCTCTTCGCAGTTTGGTCCAAGATTGATAAAGAACTTTATGTATGTAAAGCTCAACCAGGTCGTTTTAGGCTCTTACATTGCCACCTATCTTTATTGTCTTTTGGTATTAAATTCTATTAAGGATAGTGATGGTTACACATTTATACCTTCCATTTCAATAGTTGTTGCCATTATAGTTGCAATAGCAAATATTGTTTTGCTAATCATATTTATTCATCAAATTGCAGTAAGCATACAAGCCGACAAAGTAATTTCTGATATCTCAGACCTTATTTCCAAGCAAGTAGAAGTTTTGTTTCCAGAAAAAATGGGAGATGGGCTCAAAGAACAAAGCAATTTCGATGAAGACGCAGCAATTTCTGCTTATCAAAAAAACACCTCTATCAAGTCTCCTAAAGGTGGATATCTACAATACATAGAAAGTGGAGTGTTATTAAAGATTGTAGCCTCCAATAATTCTTTGTTTAAGCTAGAACATAGACCAGGTAGTTTTTTGGTGAAAGGCCGAGTAATTGGTGTGTTGTATTCAAACAAGGATTGGGATGAGGAATCTATAAATAAGTTATTAAATCTATTTGTTTTTGGGAAGACCAAAACATCGCAACAAGATTTGGAATTTTCTATCCATCAAATGGTAGAAATTGCCGCAAGGGCATTATCACCAGGAGTAAACGACCCCTATACTGCAATTGCCTGCATTGATAACTTAACAGCAACTATGTGCTACTTAGCGGTAGCAAAATTCCCCTCAAGATATCGTCTTGACGAAGAAGGAAATCTTAGAGTCATTGCTGATGTCTTAGATTTTGAAGGAGTATTGGATGCAGCATTCAATCAAATCCGACAATTTTCAGGAGGTAGCACCGCAGTAATAATAAAACTTGTAGAGGCACTGACAACTATCCAGCATTTCACCATACAGGAAAGTCACAGAAAAGCGGTAATTAATCATGCTGATATGGTTTTGAGATTAGGAAAAGAAAGCATAAGAGAAACAAATGACCTTAATGACTTGGAAAAAAGGGCGAAATTAATAGTAAATGAATAACCACTAGCTACAACATTGTATAAGCCTAGTGCGTGCTGAACTACAGAAATTGAGCATTTTACTCCTAAAAAACTTTGCTGTGGTCTACATAAATCGCTTCGAATTCCGCACTATGCTTATTCTTGACCATTAAAATAATATAAAAAAGAATGAATTAAAAAACTGCTACTAAAACCATGTTCTATCTATTACTGGCAGTCATACTATTTCATTCATGAAATATGTTAAAAATACTTCCTTATAAAATCACAAGGAGAGGAAGGTTAAAAAAATAATTAAAAGATATATATTTTTGAAAGTATTTCTGAACTCATTAATCTGTGTTCTTAACCTTCATCCAATTGATAGAAGGATAATATGTAAGTGCATTTATTTCACTGAATATTACTTTATGGATTTCCCATATTTATTTGGATTGAATACCTTTAGCAATATTTAGTTAAAACTAATTTTGAACAATTTTTCATGCTATAAACGTTAACCTTTTCAATTTTAAAATAGATAATTCTACCTAAGAAAAGAATTCTGCTACCATGTCTCAGCAGCGTTACAAAAACGTTCTACCTCTTGCTTACAGCAAAGAGTCTATGAATCCTCTAAAATATGCCCGTACTATGAAAAACACCTTTTACATTTAATTTAACAATTAGCTGCCCTTTTTCAATGCAGCATAATGCTCAAAAAAGAATGGAATGGTTTCAATCCCTTTGTAAAAGTTAAATAAACCATATTTTTCATTGGGAGAATGTAATGCGTCAGAATCTAATCCAAAGCCCATTAACACCGATTTTAAACCTAGAACACTTTCAAACAAAGCTATAATAGGAATGCTACCTCCACCTCTTGTTGGGATAGGCTTTTTACCAAAGGTGCTTTCCATGGCTTTACTGGCAGCCAAATATTCTGGGCTATCTGTTGGCGTCAATGCAGGTTCTCCGCCATGATGCGGTCTAACTTTTACTTTTACACAGCTAGGTGCAGCTTTTTCAAAATATCCTTGAAATAATTGGGTAATTTTTGCAGTAGTTTGATTAGGAACTAAACGCATGGAGATTTTCGCAAAGGCTTTGCTTGGTAAAACCGTCTTAGAACCTTCGCCAATATATCCACCCCAAATACCATTTACATCCAAGGTAGGACGAATGCTGGTGCGCTCCATAGTGCTGTATCCTTTCTCTCCCCAAACATCATCAATGGACAGTTCTGCTTTATATTTTGTCAAATCAAAGGGAGCTTTTGCCATTTCAGCCCTTTCTGCTTCAGATAAATTTAATACGTCATCATAAAACCCGGGAATGGTAATATGGTTATTTTCATCGTGCATATCAGCAATCATTTTGCACAAAATATTGATAGGATTGGCAACTGCACCTCCATAAACACCACTGTGTAAATCCTTTACAGGCCCCACCACTTCCACTTCTAGGTAAGATAAGCCCCTTAAACCAACGTCAATTGAAGGAGTATCATTACCCAACATACTGGTATCACTTACCAAAACTACATCTGCCTTTAATTTTTCAATATTCGCTTTGATAAAGGTTTCTAAATTGGCGGAGCCAACTTCCTCTTCGCCCTCAATCATAAACTTAACATTACAGGCCAAGGTATTGGTTTGCATCATGCTTTCAAACGCCTTGATATGCATGTACATTTGCCCTTTGTCATCACATGCCCCACGCGCATAAATGGCACCCTCTGGATGTTCTTCCGTCTTTTTTATAACGGGTTCAAAAGGTGGTGAGTTCCACAACTCAATAGGGTCTGCAGGTTGCACATCATAGTGCCCATAAACCAAAATTGTCGGTAAATTAGGGTCAACCATTTTTTCTCCATAAACAATTGGGTGTCCTGCCGTTGGGCAAACTTCTACCTTATCCGCTCCAGCAGCTGCTAATTTTTCTTTGATAAATGCTGCCGCTTTTGCCACATCGTCCTTGTATTTACTATCAGCACTCACACTTGGAATTTTCAACAAGTCCAGTAACTCATTCAAAAATTTATCTTTGTTGCTTTCTAAGTATTCTTTTCTATTCATCATATCTTTATTAGATGGGCAAAAGTAACAAAATTGCAATGAAAATAAGACTTGCGATGATGTAAAAACAAAAAAATCCGATTGGCAGTGCCAATTGGATTTTTTACAAAAGCTTATTTTTTTTCTATTGACCTAAGCCAACTCTTTTGAAACTTAGAACCGTTAAGCCCTTCTCAACTTGCTCCAACATCTGTGCAACGCTTAAATTTCCGTCTTTCACAAATGATTGTGCTAACAAAGTACTTTCTTTATAAAATTTGTTCAATTTACCCAAGGCAATTTTTTCTAACATGTCTTCAGGTTTACCTTCAGCACGTGCTTGTTCTTTTCCTATTTCAATTTCACGTTTAATGGTATCCGCATCTACTTGATCCTTATCAACGGCAACTGGATTCATTGCGGCTATTTGCATAGCTACGTCCTTGCCAGCTGCTTGACTTTCAGCAGTTGGGGCATTGTTCATTGAAACAAGCACACCAATTCTATTTCCACTATGGATATAAGGAACCACATTGTTTCCTTCAATCAATTCATATCTACCAATACTGATTTTTTCACCAATTTTAGCAACATACGCTTGCAAAGCATTTGAAATGGTATTTCCGTCAATGGTTAAATTTAACAATGCATCCAAATTTGATGGTTTATGAGTTAGTGCAGTTTGTGCAATGCTATTGGCAAAAGAAACAAAATCATCATTCTTAGCAACAAAATCTGTTTCACAGTTCAACATTACAATAATACCCACGGTACTGTTATCATTAGTAAGTGCAATTACAGCTCCCTCATTGGCATCTCTATCAGCTCTGTTTGCAGAGATTTTTTGTCCCTTTTTTCTTAAATAGTCAATAGCAGCTTCAAAATCGCCATTGCTTTCTTGCAAAGCTTTTTTGCAATCCATCATTCCTGCACCAGTTATTTTTCTTAACTCGTTTACTTCAGACGCGGTAATCGTTGTCATATTCTTTTTTTAAATTGTACTTTTAATTGTTCCGAAAATATTTACGCTTTGGCGTATGTATTAATTTGCAGATGATTCTTCTTTTGCTTCTACCTCAGCAGCTGCATCAGATTCTTTTCCTTCTTGTTTTGCTTCAGCTTGTTCTTTGGCAACTTTTTTCTCTTGCAAACCTGCTGTAATTCCTTCAGCGATATGTTTCAAAATATACTGAATAGAAGAAGCCGCATCATCATTTCCCGGGATTGGGAAATCAATCATTGTAGGGTCACTATTGGTATCAACTATACCAAATGTTGGTATGTTTAGTCTTTTAGCTTCTGCAACGGCAATATGCTCACGTTTGATGTCAACAATAAACAAAGCAGCTGGAATTCTTCCTAAATCTTCAATTCCTCCTAAAACACGTGTTAATTTTTCACGTTCTCTATCCAAAACCAAACGCTCACGTTTTTGAATATTATCGTACGTTCCATCAGCAGCCATTTTACCAATGTTCTGCATTTTTTTGATTGATTTTTTAACGGTTGCAAAGTTGGTAAGCATCCCTCCCAACCATCTTTCGGTTGAGTGTGGCATGTTTAAAGACTCTGCTACCTCGCTAACCAAACCTTTGGCTTGTTTTTTAGTAGCAACAAATAAAATTTTTCTTCCGCTTTTAGCAATATTTTGCAATGCTGATTTAGCGTCTTCTAATTTTGCCGCTGTTTTGTTTAAATCTATTAAATGAATTCCGTTTTGCTCATTAAAAATATAAGGAGCCATTTTTGGATTCCATTTTCTTGTTAAGTGTCCGTAGTGAACACCTGCTTCAAATAATTCTTCCTGTGATATGGTTGACATATAATGTATGTTGTAAAATTAACGTTTGCTAAATTGGAATTTCTTTCTGGCTTTCTTTTGACCTGGTTTTTTACGCTCAACCATTCTGGAATCACGTGTTAATAAACCCTTTTCTCTCAATGGTCTTCTATTTTCTTCGTTCAATGCAACCAAAGCTTTAGAAATTGCAAGACTAACAGCATGTGCTTGTCCCATAATTCCACCACCTTTAACATTGGCAATAACATCAAAGCTACCCAGTGTTTCTGTTGCTTCAAATGGTTTGTTAACCGCTATTTGATGCGCACCTACACAAAAAAATGTATTCAATGGTTTGTTGTTTACTGTTACATTGCCTTTGCCTGGACTTAAATATACCCTAGCAACTGAGGTCTTTCTTCTTCCTGATGTGTTTATAATTTCCATTCAGCGTTATATATCAAATTTTAATTCTTTGGGTTGTTGTGCTTGATGATTGTGCTCAGCGCCAGCAAAAACATGCATATTGAAAAATTGCTTTTTCGCCAATTTATTCTTTGGCAACATTCCTCTTACAGCTTTTTCTACCATAGCCTCAGGTTTTCTGTCTCTCAATTTTCTAGCAGATGTAACTGATCTACCTCCTGGATGACCAGAGTACCATTGGTATTCTTTAGAATCCAACTTATCAGATGATAAGGCTACTTTTTCTGCATTGATAACGATTACATGATCTCCACAATCAACATGTGGGGTAAATGAAGGCTTATTTTTGCCTCTAATTACCTTTGCAATCTCAGACGCTAATCTGCCAAGAATCTGATTTTCAGCATCTACAATCCACCACTGTTTGTTAACGGTTGTGCTGTTGGCTGATACGGTTTTGTAACTTAAACTTTCCACTTAGTAATGTTAATATCTTTATTTTTGGGTCGGCAAAGATAGATATAATGTTTTAAACAAGCAACGCTGATTCAATTTTTTTATTATGAAAATACTTTGCACCTAATTTATTGATAATCTTTTATTTATAACAGCCTTTATCCACTATCAAAAGTCAATTATCTTTAAGACAACAGTTTATGATAAACTTCAAAGACCTTTTGCCGCTCATTTGACCAATTATATTTTTCTAAAACTGTACTAAAACCATGCTTCACCATTTTTTCATATTGCTCTTTCTCCAAACTCATCCTTTCAATGCCATTGGCTAATGCTAAAACATCCAAGGGATTAACAGTTATACCACATTCATTTTCTTCTACAACCGTTTTGTAAAGGGGGAAATCAGAAGTAATACTCGGCAATCCAATGGCCATGTATTCAAAAAGTTTAGTAGGGTAACTTTCTATGGAATTACTCATGCGGTGAATAATACACAGACCAATACCGCATTTCTTACTTATGGCATAACCATCCTCTAAATTCTTCCTTCCATAAAAAATTATTTGCTCTCTAATTTCTCCATAAAATGGCAAGTTGGTTATTGCTTCTGCAAGAGGCGTATACAGTTCACCTACACAATGAAAATAATATGTTTTTCCGCGCTTTTTTAAAAGATAAATGGCCTCTAATATTTGCAAAATACCTCTATTTTCAAAAAGCACTCCGATGTAAAACAGATGCTGAACATTCCTATTTTCAGTTACTTTATAATGGTCAAAAAAGCCTATATCACAATAATTGTGTACCACCGATATGTTTTTATGAAAAGACTTATAGCGCTTTAAATAGCTATCCTCTGCCAAGATAATTTCAAATAGGCGCAGCGCTGGCTTCTCAAATAAGGTATATGTTCTGTGCCAAAATTGTTTGTTTTTTATCCAATCTTTATCAAAAATATCCTCTGCAATATTTTCGTGGATATCATATATAACTTTTTTTCCAAAAAGCTTTAAAACCAGGCCTAAAGGAATCAGTTCTGGATCATGTAAATGGTATATTTTTGCATTGATTTTTAAACTTTTGGGAATTAATAAAAGCCAACTCATAAAAACGCGAAAAAACCTGTTTTTGTATCGAGGAAATGCCTTTATATCAATACCTTCTACCGTTTCATTTCTTGGATGACAAGCAATTAAGGTTACCGCATACAATGCTGATAAGGTTTTACAATACCTGTAAAAAATCCGCGTATCAAATGACAAATGCACAGAACTGACATGACATATTTTTATCTTACCGCTCAATTATGCATTGGGTTAAGGATAGTGCTGTTGTAAAGCCATTGCAAATCCAATAATTTCTTGTCCTTTCCTATTTCATCATTTGCAATCATTGCATCAAAGTCTCGCAATATAAGTTGATTGTTCTTGTACTCCATATAATTGGCATTCACTTTTACCTCAGTGAGTTTTGCTTTACCGCTCGTTCCCTTAATAACCAACTGCAAATCTAATGATAAATGGCATCTGTCATAGATATCATATGCAATAAAATCACTTAAAGAATAACAAGCAAAAGTTTTATGACCCTGATTTTCAAAAATTTGTAAGGGTTGGATATTGTGCGGATGCCCTCCAATAATGGCATCCACCCTTATGGTAGCGGATATTTCTTTAAAAAGCTTTTGCGTTTGCTTGCCTGGATATGGCTGATAGGCATTGCCTGTGTGCAACATCAAAACGACAATATCTGCTCCCGCTGTTCTCACCTGCTCCACTTCATTCACAATTGGTGAAATATCACAACCTTCAGGCAAATTTAAAGGCAAAACATTAATTTTCAGGTCTTCATTTGGGTCTTTTTCATATTGATTCAAAGAAAAAGTATAGGCCAAAAAAGCCACTTTAATGCCCTTTCTTTCAATCATTGCGTGCGTACCGTTTATACCAATGCCACAAATTGCAATATTTTTACGCTCCAAAAAAGAATGTGTTTTTTTTGCTCCTTCATACCCCATGTCCAATGAATGATTGTTAGCAAAACTTAAAACATCATATTGTGCCTTTGCCGCATTACCATTAAAAATTTTAAACTGTGTTTCACTGCTATTAAAATCCATATTGCTCAACATCAGCTCTGGTACAAGATTCATTTCTTTCTCCACGTAAATTGGAGTTTCTAAATTAGCTACAACAATGTCCGCTTCAAAAAAACTAGCTTTTTCCTTCCATAAATTTTCACAGGTTTGTTCATTGATTAAAGCATATGGCATTAAATCTCCTGCAACGTTAATACGGATAAAGTCTGCATCATCATTGGCATCATTCACCTGAATTTGTTTATTGCTTACTTTGCAAAAATCGGCAGGCTTACCGGTATAATAATTTCTTACGTAATACTTATAGGCAAAGAACAGCAGCTCTTTAAGTTTCATTGTCCTTGGGTTTTCTTCAAAAACCCAAGGGATTTCCTTTTTTCGCAGAAAAAATGATGCTACAGCAATTGACAATTGCACCAGATACAGTTTAAGTTTTCCTGCTGGTGAAATAGCGGTGCACGGATTTCTTTTGATTATTTTATGGGCTAAACTGATCAACTTAAAATTAAAAATTCAAAAGTATTATATTTTATTGATGGAACATGTTTAAGTTTGAAGATTTTAATGTTCAAAAATAAATATTACTTCCTTGTTAGATGTTTTAAAAGATAAGTTTAGGATTGTTTTTTCCATTGATATTCATCCCTATTTTGGGTTAATCATGGAGTGCCATGCAGTCAAAGTTTCAGACAAAGGCAAACTGATGTTGGCAAGTCAAAAAATTCATACTACCACAGCAGCAGATTTTGGCTTGACAGAGAAGCAAGTGCGCTTGGTTACCTGGCTTGATGAGATTGAAAAACATGAAATAATAAAAAAATTTAATACCCAAAAAAAGCCCGTAAAGCCCAATGATTTTTTTGCAAAGCAATACAATGAAGTAATGCACAATAAGGTGCGTCCATTTATTGAAAAACGGCTTGTAAAGGCTCTTGAATTGCTCGAAGACGAGTCTATTTTTCTGGCGTCAAAAGACCATAACACACCTGCTTACAAAAGACTTTTGTACCCCACAGAAAAATCAACCGTACTTTTTCATTTGTTCAGAAATGAAAATACGATGCACTATTTCGCTACCATTAAATATGAAGATAAAAAAATAGAATACAGTCAAAATGGAGCGCTGCTGATAACTCAGGAACCTGTTTGGATGTTGGTCAATAATCAACTACTAAATTTTGAGAACAATATCGATGGTAAAAAATTCACCCCATTTATTGCCAAAAAATTTATTGAAATCCCAAAGCGCTCTGAAAAAATGTATTTAGAGAAATTTATTGTTCCGCTAATAGAAAAATATGACGTATTCGCCAAAGGTATTGATATTGTTACCGAGAAACTACAAGCTGCCCCTATTTTGCAACTTGTAAAATCTGGCAAATCATTGAGTTTAACTTTATCCTTTCAATATGGTATCCATCGCTTCAATTACAATACAAAAAAATTGGTCAATGCTATTTTAACGGAAAAGAATGGCCAGTTTACAATTAAGCGTATAAAGCGCTCAGCCATTTGGGAAGAACAAAAAAAGAAAGTTTTAGAAGAATGTGGCTTTGTGCACAATGTGGGTGCTAGTTTTGGTGTTGAAAAAACGCAAACACTGTTTGATAATAGTGCTAATGGTGACCATTTAATGGAATTGTTAATTCAAGCAAAAGACAATTTACTTGAAGCAGGCTTTATCATCGAACAAAACTTGGGCAAAGAATCTGTTTTAATTGATGAACCCAAAATCAACATTGAGACAAAAGATAAAAGCGATTATTTTGATGTGAAAATTACTGTTGAGTTTGGCAAATTTACCATACCCTTTGTTCAGTTAAGACAACATATATTAACCCAAAATGCCTATTACAAATTGCCCGATGGCACTTTTGGTTTTATTCCATCAGCATGGTTTACCCAATTTCTTCCCTTAGTAGATTTCTCTGAAGTAGAAGGAGAAAATTTATTGCTTAAAAAACACCATGCCGCTATTGTAGAAGGCTTGGTAAGTGAAGAAAAAGAGCAAAAAGTTACCTTTGACATTAAAAATGCCACCGATGTTTACCTGCCAAAAAGCTTTAAGGCAACCTTGAGAAAGTACCAAGATGAGGGTTTTAAATGGATGACTTACCTCAAAAGCATTCATTGTGGTGGCATTTTAGCCGATGACATGGGTTTGGGTAAAACTGTGCAGGCCCTTGCATTTTTGACCTATCATCTGGAACAAAGTACAGATAAGGTAAATTATCTTATTTTAGCACCAACGAGTCTTATTTACAATTGGCAAAACGAGATTGCAGCTTTTTGCCCTCATCTAAAAACACTGGTATATGGGGGAAATAACAGAGACAAAAACATTACAGGACTCTATGCGGAATATGATATTATTATCTGTAGTTACGGCATTTTCAGATCCGATATAGCATATTTCTCACAAGTTCCCTTTGCCGTAATTGTGGCAGATGAAAGTCAAACTTTCAAAAATAAAAGCAGTCTCTTGTACAAAGCTTTAAAAACTGTGAATGCCGAAATGATTATAGGTTTAACAGGAACGCCCATTGAAAATAGTGTTCGGGATTTATGGAGTCAAATGGACATTATCAACCCTAAAATGCTTGGAAGTTACAATTATTTTAAACGGGTTTATGCCGACCCAATTGAGAAAAAAGAGGATAAAAATATTGCAAAGCAATTACAAGAATTAGTAAACCCTTTTGTCCTTAGAAGAACAAAAAATCAGGTAATGCAGGAGCTTCCCGTAAAATCTGAATTTATTGTTCCTTGTGAAATGACGGAGAACCAAGCTGAATTATACGAACAAGTAAAGTCTTATTACAGAAATCAGTTGCTTAATATTATTCATGAAGATGGCTTTGAAGCAAGTAGAATCAAAATTTTGGCAGGCATTATGAAACTGAGACAAATTGCCAACCATCCGCAGCTTGCCGGGTATGAGGACGTGAATGAAAGTGGAAAGTTTGATGCTATCTGCGCTAAAATAGAAACAGCCATTAATAGTGGACACAAACTCTTGTTTTTTAGCCAATTTTTAGGCCAATTAGGCTTGGTACGCGACTTTTTGGAAAGCATGGATATAGATTACGCTTATATTGACGGAAGTGTCAATGCAAAAAACCGCGCATTGGCGGTTGAAAAATTTCAAACCAACGCCACATGCAAGGTGTTTTTGTTGAGCATTAAGGCAGGAGATAAAGGATTAAATTTAACTGCAGCTGATTATGTTTTGATAGCTGACCCTTGGTGGAATCCAGCTGTTGAGATGCAGGCGCAAGATAGAGCGCATCGAATAGGACAACAAAAACCAGTTTTTATTTATCGCTTTATTTCTAAAAACACGATTGAAGATAAAATTATCGTACTTCAAAACAAGAAAAAAACCTTAGCCAAGAATATAATAAGTGAGAATGAAACAATTAAGAGTCTTTTAACCAAAGATAATTTTGCTTCCTTTTTTGAATTAGAGCAAAAAAAGTCTAATAAAAGCGACAAATAAAAAAAACTGACAAACAATGCTTTTTATATTGATAACATTGATTTAATTTTGAACCTAACATTAATTGAAAAAAATATAAATATGAAAAAAGTATTACTTACCGCTTTAAGCGTAATTGTCGCCTCTTCTATTTTTGGTCAACGCAACGTGGACCTTTCTGTAGAGAGCATTCTTGAACCTTCCATTATCAATAGTAACACTAGCACGGGTACACAATTTAGTGTTTTAGCTGTTATAAAAAATAACAGTGCCACGGATTCTATTCTTGTTGGAGACACCTTGATATTTCAAGTTGCTATATTAAATTCAACAAGTAATCCTTTAGTGGCAACCAATGTATTATTTAGAATCAATGCAAAAACTATCTTACCTGGTGATACCCAACATTTAAGATACAATTTTACTTGGAATCAATATTTTATTAATAGCTTTAGTGCAAAACTATTGGTTTTTTGCATCGCAGCAAATAGACCCAGCTTAACGTATGAAAACACTGCAAACAATACAAAAACGAAGGATATGGATTACATCAATCCAAATGGATTTGGAGTTAACATTGCTAATGTAAGTAACAATACAACAGTAAGTACATACCCAAACCCTGCAAAAGATATTTTAACTATTGAATTGCCTACTAAGTCAGTTGACGCGGTAGTTACTACAGCTGTTATTACAGACATTTCTGGAAAAACTATCTTGACAAAAGAATTCACATTTGAAAATAACTTGTCAATGGATGTATCTACTTTGGACAACGGTATTTACATTTTGAATGTTCAAAATGGCGATTTAACTTATCAATCTAAAATTACAATTGCTAAATAATTAGCATTATAAAAATTACCTAAAAAGGCTGCCATCAATGGCAGCCTTTTTTTATGCGCAGATTATCTGGTTATAGCACCTTTAAAAAAAATATTCCTTGCTACCTAAACAAAAAGGTTTAATTTGCTTTTGCGCAAAAAAATCAGCAACTTGCACACCTAATAATTATGACAAAATCTAAAGAAGCTTGGGGCAGTAGGGTTGGTTTAATTTTAGCAATGGCAGGCAATGCCGTAGGTTTAGGTAACTTTTTGCGTTTCCCTGTACAAGCCATTAACAATGGTGGTGGCTCATTTATTCTTCCTTATTTGGTATGCTTTGTTTTAATGGGTATTCCGCTGCTTTGGATTGAATGGAGTATCGGCAGGTTTGGTGGCAAAGCAGGTAACCACAGTACACCTTTTATCTTAGACACCATGCACAAAAAGAGGTGGTGGAAATACATTGGTGTTTTTGGCATCTTTACCAATCTTGGTGTGGCAGCATATTACTGCTATATTGAATCTTGGACATTCTCATACCTTATCCACTCTGCCTTTGGCTCATTTGATGGAATGACACAAATACAGGTAGCTGAGTTCTTTAAACAATATACCAATATGGCCAAATCGACCTTTGGTATTCCTTTTGAATCTGTAGTTATTTATATATTTTGCTTAGCGCTAAATACTTACATACTTTCTAAAGGGCTAAGAGGAGTTGAGAAAGTAGCCAAAATTGGCATTCCTTTGCTCATAGGATTTGGCGCCTTGTTAGCCATTAAGGGGTTAACTTTAGGTTCATCTGGTGCTTCAGCAGAATATCCCAATGCCAATGCCTTTGATGGATTAAACTTTCTGTGGTCCGTAAATTTTGATAGTATATGGGACTTGAAAGTTTGGATGGCTGCAGCTGGCCAAATTTTCTTTACACTTTCTGTAGGTATGGGAACAATACATTGCTATGCCTCTTATATCAAGTCTAAAGATGATATCGCATTGAATGGATTATCGGCCGGTTTTATGAACGAGTTTGTTGAGATAGTTTTGGGCTCATTGATAGTTGTTCCAATAGCAGCAGGATATTTAGGAATAGACTGGGTTAGAGAAAATGCCGATTTTAGTATGGCTTTTAAAACCATGCCTTTCCTTTTTGAGAAGTGGGGACCATTCTTGAGCAATGCCTCAGGTTTTATGTGGTTTGGGCTATTATTCTTTGCCGGAATTACTTCCTCATTGGCCATGGGAACGCCATGGATGGGCTTTATGCAAGATGAATTTAAATGGTCTAGGAATAAAGCGGCAGGGAGTTTTGGGTTGATTATTTTAGTTATTGGATTACCCACAGTGCTTTTCTTTAATTATGGCGTATTTGACGAATATGATTATTGGGCTGGAACGGTCTCTTTGGTAGTTTTTGCCATGCTAGAGGTTATTTTATTTAGTTGGATATTTGGTATAACGAAAGGTTGGAAAGAACTGAACGAAGGAGCAGATATTAAAATACCCCACTTTTATAAGTTTGTTATGGTATTTGTTACACCTGTTATGCTAATTGTTGTTTTCTTAGGTTCAGTTTTTGCTCCTAAAGGAAATGACTGGTCAGGAGCCTTCAAGAGTCTATTTAATGGAAACGGATGGATGCTAGACGAAGGGTCTATCATATCCCAAATAAATATGACAGGATACAAAAGACAACTGGCAGAAGCAGTAACACAGATAGATATTGAAAAAATGGAAAAAACGCTCAACTTTGTTTTTTATTCTAGGCTCCTTTTAGTAGGGTTATTTTTGGGAATCTGCGCATTGGTTTATAGAGCTTACATAAAGAACAGACACAAGGCTTAATTATAAAATAGAAGGAAAGAATTATGGAAACAGGAGCATTAATTACCATGTTAATAGTACAACTTACGGTTATATTCTTTACCGCTAAGTTTTTTATTGCTATTTTAAGAAAACCAGATAAAAAGGGAGATAGTTATGTTGATGATGAACAATAATTTAATGATGATTGTACTGCAGGCCATGGATAACTCAGAACCTACTAGAGCGTTTTATATTTTCTTTATAGCCTCAGAGATTGTAGTAACAGCCATCGCATTTATTGGAGCTTACCTGATTTTTAGAAAGCTTTTTCAGAAGAAAGATGAAGAAGAAGAAAGAGCCAAAAAAAATCTAAAATCATAATTCTTTTTCCAATAATAGTACTTGTAGCATAGTGCAAACCATGACCGCCATTTACCTTATTACACTGTGTATTGCATTGTATATTGATTTCGGTAAGGGGAAATCGTTTATTTATTATCTACCTGATTTGGTAGGATATGGTTTCAAACTAATGGCTTGGGGAGGCTTCAGTATCCTGCTTCTACACTATTTTCATGTGTGGGTGGTGATATTAACTCCACTGCTTCTTTGCACCTATCTCATCCTCATCAAAAAAATGAGGACACCCAAAACCAATCCCTAAAGCCTCAAGTATTGTTTACTTGATTATAAAATCTGCGAGAAAGTATTGTTATACAAAAGGTATTTTTGTGACAACCGCTTTCAACTGCTTTCCTCTTACTTCAATATAAATTTCAGTGCCAACAGCAGCATTGGGAGTACTAACATACCCCAAGCCAATTGCCTTACCCAAAGTAGGTGATTGTGTTCCACTAGTCACTTCTCCAATAACATTGCCTTGCGCATCATTAATCGGATAATGTTGTCTTGGGATACCTCTATCCAGCAATTCAAAACCCGCCAATTTTTTTGTTGCACCTTCCTCTTTAATGCGTAAATGATGTGCCTTATTTACAAAATCCTTGCTAAATTTGGTAATCCAACCCAAACCTGCCTCAATTGGAGAGGTTTCATCATTGATATCATTTCCATACAAGCAAAAACCCTTTTCAAGCCGTAAAGTGTCTCTTGCACCTAAGCCAGCAGGTTTAATGTCATAAGCTTTACCAGCATCCATTACGGCATTCCACATTTTTTCGGCATCCTTATTCCAAACGTACAACTCAAATCCACCTGAACCGGTATATCCGGTGTTTGAGATAATAACATCTTTAATACCTGCCATTTCTCCACCAACGAAACTATAGTAAGGGATGTCAGCTAGGTTTTCTTTGGTTAAAGTTTGTAACAATGCTGTTGCATTTGGCCCCTGCACGGCTAATAAGCAAACATCATCACTTATATTTTCCATGGTGCAGTCAAACTTATTTTGACTTTGCAACCAATTCCAATCCTTGTCAATATTGCTGGCATTTACCACCAAATTGTATTCATTTTCATGCCATCTATAAACCAATAAATCATCCACAATTCCACCTTTATCATTAGGCAAACAACTGTACTGAATTTTTCCATCAGTCAATTTTGATACATCATTGCTGGTTACCCATTGCAAAAAAGCAGTTGCTTCTGGCCCTTTCACAACAAATTCGCCCATGTGGCTCACATCAAACATCCCAACGCTGTTCCTCACTGCATTGTGCTCCTCAATCAAATTGGTGTATAAAACAGGCATATTGTATCCTGCAAAAGGAACAATTTTCCCTCCCAAGGCAACATGTATATCATGCAAAGGAATATTTTTAAGGCTTTGTGAATTCTCCATTTTTTATATTGTTAATGTGTGCAAATATAAATTTAACCATGCCAATTGACAAGCCCTAAAACTCATTTTATTCAAACAAACAAAATGCCCTACATTTGCCCTATGGTTGATTTGCATTATAAACAGTATGGCACTCAGGGCGAGGTAATTGTAATTTTGCACGGCATTTTTGGCTCATTGGATAATTGGCATACCGTTGCCCAAATTTTAAGTAAGCAGTACCGTGTTTATAGTTTAGATTTAAGAAATCACGGTCACTCTCCGCATACCGATGAGATGTCCATAAGTCTGATGGCAGATGATGTTGTACACTTCTTTGAAAAAACAGGCTTAAAAAACATCTCCCTTATTGGGCACAGCATGGGCGGAAAAGTAGCGATGAAAATAGCCATGCAAAGCCCACAATACCTAAAAAATCTGATTGTAGTGGATATTGCACCTAAAGCGTATAAAGCTGGGCATACCCCCTATTTTGAAGCATATCAGCAAATCCTGTTGGATAAAATTAGCAACCGAAAAGAACTGGACCATGCATTTATTAAATACGAAAAGAATGAGGGTGTACGCTTATTTTTAATGAAAAACATTGTTAGCAATAATGAAGGGGGTTATAAACTGAAAATTAATATACAAGGCATAAAAAATGGGTATGAAGATGTTATTGGCAAGTTGGAATTGGAAAAAATTTCAATCCCTACCTTGTTTATTAAAGGCGCCAAAAGCAATTATATTTTGGAGGAAGATATGGCAGCAATAAAACAACATTTTAACAATGTGCAATTTGCAAGCATTGCCAATGCAGGCCATTGGGTTCATGCGGAAAACAGAGATGATTTTATTACCGCGGTTGAGGAGTTTGAGAAGGAGAAATAGAAATTGTACCTTATTTTCTCAACCTATCCAAAACACCAAAAATGAGGGTAAATCAAAAAACTTTTACCCCCTACTTCTTTTCAAAATAATGGAGCATTCCGCCTTGCTGTTTATAGTAGTCAATTACGGTTTGCGCAGGATTTGCCAACCTACTGTTGTAAGATTTGGTAGCTTGCATTAAGTTGTTCGCCACATTTTCATCCATGTAATTCAACTTTTTAAGTGCTTCAAAAGCATTGATACGGGTTCTAAATTCATAGTCAGCACTGCTTAAAAGTATCAATTGTTTGGTGTATTTTTCATCTCCTTCTAGGGCATATTGATAAGCATTGTATTTAACCGCAATGCTATTGTTCAGCCCATCTACATTTGCCAATGCTTCTGCACTAAAAATCACTTTATGGCTTACCAAATTGTCAAAAGCTGTTTCAACAACACGGTAACTTTGATCTTTTAACAAACCTATCAAGGCCTCTGCATAAACATGTGGATCAGCTAAAGATGCAATGGTTTCTCTAACACGGGCATGGCTATCTTTAAATGCAACCAAGGTAAAATCTTTTGCTGTCGTTTCTGTAGCCAATTGCCTTACCATCTCTTGACGCACGGCATAAAACGGTTCTGCTTTATATAACCGGGTATAAAGCGCTATTTTCTTATCAATGTTGTATTTCTCCAAAGCCTTAATGGCATCATATCTATCAATTGCATTTTTTGCTTTTTCTGCTTGCACAGTCAGCATGCTTTCTGGTTTATCAAAACTAACCTGCTTTAATATTTCATTGTTTTCATCAAATAGAACATAACTGATGTTTTTACCATTGGTATTAAAATTTACCAATGTAGATTGATTGGATATCCACTCTTGCTTTTTATCAGCTGTCCCATCAGTATAATGGATGCTAAAATTGATAGGCATTTTAAACAATCCGTCTGCTTGAGTTCCCTGTTGAATTTGTAAAACATTAAACTGTGCTCTGTTTCCAAATTGCTCAAAACTAACCTGATAATGTGGTTCATTTCCCTTCCAAATCCATTGATTAAAAAACCAATCTACATTGATTCCCAATTTATCCTTAAAAGCTTTCTGGAAATCATCGGTATTTACATTTTGAAAACCATGCTTTGCCAAATAGTGCTGAATTGTTCTTTTAAACTCATCATCTCCAACAACATACCTCAACATACTTAAAACTGCCGAACCCTTGGGGTAAATCCTTGCAGTGCCAGAGGCAGTATGTCTAATAGGTAACAAATCCTTTTTACTAGCAGCAAATGCACTTTCACTTTCCCTACGGAAATTAAACTTAACCTCATCTGCACCCAAAATTGTTTCATCAAAAATTTTGGCATAATAGGTTGCAAAACTTTCTTGCAGCCAAGCGTCTCCTGGTCCTCTAGCAGTAATTAAATCTCCAAACCATTGGTGTGTTAACTCATGACAATTGACACCTACATAATTTCTATCCAAATAGGCACGTTCATCAACAAAAAAGAAATCACCAAAAATAGTAGCGCTTGTATTTTCCATGGCGCCATACAAAAAGTCTTGCACCATCACTTGGCTATAACTTCCCCAAGGATAAGGCGTACCTGTTTCATCCTCTAAAAACTCAATCATTTTTTCGGTGTACCGGCTGGTAGGTTCCATTCTATCCGCAAACTCTGGATAGTACCAAAAATTAACAGGTGTTCCTCTTTTGGTTTTGGTAGATTTTATGGCATACTTTCCTATTGCCATCATTAATAAATAACCTGCATGTGGTTTTTCCATTTTATAATGCCACACTATGTTTCCTTTTTTATCCGATTTTTTCTCAATCAATTTACCATTGCTCAAAACCTGAAAATTTTCATCAAATGTGATGACAGTTTCTGTAGTAAACTTGTCACCCATATCGTCATACATCGGAATCCAATTTCTGTTATCAATGCCTTGTCCTTGTGTCCAAATTTGCTGTCTGGTGTTCCACACTTCTGGTTTTGTAGGTATGGTATTGTTCCAACCAATAAAATACAAGCCTCTTTTTGGGGTGGCCTCATAATCAAATGTTACCGTATGCTTTTCATCAAAACCCCATTGATTAGCTAAATCAAGCACCACTCCTGTTGGGATGATATGAAACTTAGCCGTTTTTCCATCAATTTGGGCATTTTTTATGCTGATCTCTGGACCATCAAAAAACAGGGTATCTATATTTTTTTGCAGCGTGATCAAATCATGTGTTACCTTGCCCATTACTTTTCCTGCTTTAACATCAAAACTTACTTCCACTTTCATGTGGGTTATATCTACTGAATGGTTGCGTTCTTGCGCAGCGGGGTCATTGTGATAGCAATTAAAATCATGCTGTGCAGTTAATGCCAAACACATTGCAAACAAAGAAATTGATAAACTTACTTTTAAGTTATTGAACATAGATTGATTATTATAAAACTGTATAATTTGTATTGATTAACTAAGACCGCTGATAACTCCATTGTCATCAATCTCCATTGCTTCTGATGCTGGGATTTTTGGCAAGCCAGGCATCCGCATCATATTACCCAAAATAGGAATTAAAAAGCCTGCACCTGCTGCAATTTCAAACTCTCTTACGGTTACAGTAAAACCTGTTGGGCGACCAATTTTCTTTTCATCATCGCTGAAAGATTTTTGTGTTTTTGCCATACAAATAGGCAAATGAGATAGGCCTAATTTATCTATTCTTCTGATGTCAGCCTCAGCAGCGGAAGCATACTCCACACCGTCTGCACCATAAATTTCTTTGGCAATTGTATTTATTTTCTCTTTAACAGAAAGGCTCCAATCATACAATGGTTTAAATTTATTTGACCCTTTTTCAATTTCAGCAACAACTGCCTTCGCTAATTCTTGTGTTCCATTACCACCTTCTGCCCATCCTTTACTCAAAACAGCTTTCACGCCTTTTTTAGCACATAAATCTATGAGCAAATCTATTTCTTCTTGAGAATCGGTATAAAAGTTATTGATAGCTATTACAGGATTTAAACCCATTTTTTGGCAATTTTCTATATGCTTTTCTAAGTTGGCAAAGCCAGTTTTCACTCTATCAACATTTGGATCATTATATTCTGCGGGCAAAGCACCTCCATGGTGTCTCAACGCACGTATAGTAGCAACAATTACCACTGCCTTTGGCGACAATTTTCCATAACCACACTTGATATTCAAGAATTTTTCAGCGCCTAAATCTGCTCCAAAACCTGCCTCTGTAACCACATAATCTCCTAAACTTAGCCCCATTTTTGTTGCAATTATAGTATTGGTTCCTTGGGCAATATTGGCAAAAGGACCACCATGAATAATTGCTGGATTGCCCTCTAAAGTTTGTACTAAGTTTGGTTTAATAGCATCTTTCAACAAAATTGCCATTGCGTTTTGCACTTTCAATTGATGCGCATATACAGGCTCATTGTCATAGGTATACCCAATAAAAATGTTACCCATTTTTTCTTTCAAATCGCTTAGGCTATTGCTCATGCACAGAATGGCCATAATCTCTGATGCCGCAGTAATATTGAACCCATCTTGTCGCATGACACCATTGGCTTTTCCTCCGATAGCAATAATAATGTCACGCAAAGCGCGATCATTCATGTCAATTACCCTTTTCCATATAACTGTTCTGGGATCAATTTTTATTGCATGGTCTTTATTCTGTATAATGTTATCAATAATCGCTGCTAAAAAATTGTTAGCTTTTTCAATAGCAGCAAAATCTCCAGTAAAATGTAAGTTAATGTCTTCCATTGGAATTACCTGGGAGTGTCCACCCCCTGCTGCACCACCTTTGATACCAAAAACAGGTCCCAAAGAAGGCTCGCGCAACACAACAATAGACTTTTTGCCAATTTTATTTAAGCCTTCATTTAATCCAATGCTCACCGTAGTTTTACCTTCTCCAGCAGGTGTTGGAGTTAATGCTGTCACCAGAATTAAATTTGAACTGTCAACCTTAGATTGATCAATTAAGTTCAATGGGAGTTTGGCTTTATATCTGCCATAAGGCTCTAGCACTTCTTCCGATAAACCAAGCTTTGCAGCTATTTCTTTGATAGGTTTGATGGCTGTTCCTTGTGCAATTTCTATGTCTGTCATTTGGATAAATTGAATTTTTGCCAAACTTACTATTTAATTTGTAATTGCGAAAACATGTATCCGAAATATTTAAAAGAAAAGAAGAATTTGTGTTGTAGTAAAAACAGGGTAAAGCGCTAAAATTCTGGGCGCTCCAAAATTGCCTGCAAAATTACACCTTGTTTTAAATCATCTAAGGTATAATCGGATGAGATGTCGTTGTATCTTGGCCCTCCAATATGTTCAATTTCTAACAACTGGTTATCGGAAGGGTCAAAGAGGTTTTCATTATTGTCAATGGCCTTTCTACGGCTATGTAAAGCACGTTCCGCTTTTTTACTAATCCTTGCACTGGCAATGCGTTTTGACAAATCAACTTTACCCTCAATTGGTTTATAAACATTTCTCCTACTATCAGCAGTTGATGGTCGCTTTCTTTGAACCTCTTCTACTTTTGGAGCATAGGTTTCCGTTATAACATTAGGCTCCGGAATATCTGGCTTCCTTTCCTCAAAATTTCCTTGTAACTCGCGTAAAATCTCTTCTATACTCTTTCCAGGTCTGTTATCATTCCCTTGGCTATCAAATTCTGTCGGATTTGGTTTATTCTTTTGCTTACCCACTTTGGTAAACATCCTTATTACGTAAAAAACAATAACAATTATTATCCAAATAGAAGGTCCAGCTTGTAAGCTTATGTTATCAACCATAGTGTCACAAACTTAAAGTTTTCTTTTGATGTTTATGCGTTTTTTCGAGCAAGATGTTATATTTAACCTTATTATCTGTTAAAAATACCGTCCTTAGGTTAAGGAAATTGCTGAAACTGATCAAAATTGGGTTTGCGTTTCTCTAGAAAAGCATTTTTCCCTTCTTGTGCTTCATCCATCAAATAAAACATCAAGGTAGCATCTCCAGCAAACTCCATTAAACCTGTTTGCCCATCCAATTCAGCATTCATGCCTCTTTTAATCATGCGTAGCGCCATAGGGCTTCTTAGCATAATGGTTTGGCACCATGCAACCGTTTCATCTTCTAACCTATCCAATGAAACAACTGTATTAACCAATCCCATATCCAAAGCCTCATGCGCAGAGTATTGTTTACACAAAAACCAAATTTCACGTGCCTTTTTCTGCCCAACGTGTCTTGCCAAATAGCTACTACCAAAGCCAGCATCAAAACTACCCACTTTAGGCCCCGTTTGTCCAAACCTTGCATTATCAGATGCGATAGTCAAATCACAAACTACGTGCAATACGTGACCACCTCCAATGGCATATCCATTTACCATTGCAATAACAGGCTTGGGCAATGACCTAATACGCTTGTGCAAATCCAATACGTTTAAGCGAGGTACACCATCTTCCCCTATGTAACCCCCGGCACCCTTTACATTTTGATCTCCACCGCTGCAAAATGCATGTTCACCTTGACCCGTTAAAACAACCACACGCAAATCTGGTCTTTCTCTCACGATGTCAAATGCCTCTATCATTTGCATATTTGTTTGTGGTGTAAAGGCGTTGTGCACCTCTGGTCTATTGATGGTTATTTTTGCAATACCATCATAACTTTCAAATAAAATATCTGAAAACTCCTTTATCGTTTCCCATTTTCTTTTTTCCATAGCTAATAAGTTGGCAACCTTTCAGTTTCAATTCTCAATAAAAGAGAAACATGAATTACTTGCGTTGGCAAAAATAATACATGCATTTATGAATACCATTCTAAAATTAAAAAAGATAGCTTATAAAAAAGGTGCATTGCTTACTTTAAGCAATGCACCTTTTTTTAAAGAACCCTGTAAATTGATTAATCCAATCTATAAAACTTCAACTCCGTTTTGTTATAAAAGAAACTCAAATCCTTGTATTTGCTAATAAAGTTTTTTAACTCCTTTGTTGTTGTAAACTCTTCTGATATTGCTTCGGTAACTTCAAAAAGTGTAAACATACTTCCAGACTTTGTTCCCTCCAATTTATAAAAATAGTATTTATCTGGTGAACCACCATTTTTATTTTCTTGGTAAGTTACTAAAAATTGGGTCCCTCCTATGGTGGTTGTGTAGCCATAATAAAGATAAATAGAAGATTTATTTGAATTGCTAATTTCTTCTATTTTGTAAAGGGTTTCTGTTTCCTTAGAAATTCTGTAATTATAAGTTGAACTCCCCTTTTTTTCATAGTTGCCAAAATAGGTAGCATTCACTTTTTCTGATGGATTTTCATCCAAAGTAACTTTTGAGCTATAAGGACAGCCCATAAAACTAAATGTTACGGCAAACATTGCCAAAGCGTAAATTGTATTTCTCATATGCTTTTATCTTTTAAAGTATAAGTACAAATAAACTTTACTGCACTTTAGATGACAATACGATTAAGTGCGTATTTTGATAACACTAAAAATAAAACGAACTTACCTTTTCACTAACAACGCCACATTTTCTACATGGTGCGTATGCGGAAACATGTCAACAGCACGGCTAGTTTGAACGTTATATTTTGCAGAAAGCAAATGCAAGTCTCTTGCTTGCGTAGCAGGATTACAACTGATGTAAACCACCTTTTCCGGAGCAATGGTCAAAATTAAATTCACTACTTCTTCATCCATTCCATTTCTTGGTGGGTCAGTGATAATTACATCTGGATTGCCTTGCTGATTAATTAAATCTATGGTAAAAGCCTTTTTCATATCCCCCACAAAAAATTGGCAATTTGTTATACCATTTAAGGTGGCATTTTCTTTTGCATCCTCAATAGCTTGTGGCAATATTTCTATACCCACCACCTTTTTTACCGCTTTAGCAAAAGATAAAGCAATTGACCCCGTTCCAGTATATAAATCATATACAACATCAGTAGGTTTTAATGCTGCCATTTCTATGGCGCATTCATATAATTTATTTACCTGATAACTATTGGTTTGAAAAAAACTTTTGGGTCTTATTTTAAACTTCACCTTACCAATAACATCATATAAGTTTGGCTCTCCATGAATACACACCACATCCAAATCAAAAATGGTATCATTCATTTTGGTATTGATGATAAAATTTAGACTGGTAATTTGGTTAAATTCTTCTTGAACAGCTTGTAAAACCTCCTTTACCTCATCGGTTAATTCAGAAGTAACTAATATTACCATCAAACCACCTGTGGAAGACGTTCTGATAATTAAATTTCTTAAAATACCTTTATTATTCACCTGATCATAAAAAGGAATCGCTCTTTTGTAACTCTCCTCATAAACAAAACGGCATATCTCATTAATGGTTTCATTGGCCAAATGGCAATAATCTATGTCTAAAATCTTGTCAAAGCGTCCAGGTATATGAAACCCTAAAGCTGGTTTTTTTTCAATGGTTTTGTCTTCGATTTTTTCTATCCAACCACTTATCGAAAAAGAGAATTCAAACTTGTTGCGGTATGCATAAATTTTGTCTGCACCAATAATTGGTAAGTACTCAAAGGGAGTAACCTTTCCTATTTTTTCAAAATTATCTTTTACTTGCTGTTCTTTTAACTGCAACTGATTTTCATAAGCAATGTGTTGCCATTTACAACCCCCACAAACCCCAAAATACTTACACTTTGGTTCTACACGCAATGCACTTTTTAGATGAAAAACGATGGGTTTTGCTTGTAAGAAATTCTTCTTTTTCTTAATGATTTGTGCATCTACAACATCACCAGGAGCTGCAAAAGGCAAAAAAACAATTTGCTCTTCATGTTTGGCAATACAATTTCCCTCTGCTGCAAATTTAATTACTTCTAAATTTGGCAGTATGGTTGGTGCAACTCTTCTTTTACCCAAAACTTATGGAGTGCTATTGGCTTTGGCTTCTTTCACTTGATTTAAAAGGGCAGTAAACCTGTCTACATCTAAGTATCCTGCAACAACCTCAAGTTTTTCTTGTTTGTTGGGATTTAACCAAAAAGTAGTGGTTGGATACCCACTGCTTCGTCTATCAAACAAAAATGAATGCAAAGCGCGGTTATCAACCACTGCAGTTTCAAACACCAAAGAGTCATTGGCAATTTCAGGATTAAATTTAACACAAATAAAATCCTTATTGAGCAGCGCAATAACACTTTTGTCAGCATAAGTTTCTCTATCCATCACCTTGCACCAACCGCACCATTCTGTATAAACATCTACCAGTAAAATTTTATTCCATTTTTTTGCCAAAGTATACCCTGTATTCCAATCAAAAAATTGGAGCGTGCTATCATTTCGCTCAAAAGCGGTTTTTGCTGTTGGCGAAGCATCAGGAAATGAATGAGCCACTTTACTTTTTGGTTTACATGCCAAAAATGCTATGCTAAAAATGGCAACTAAGCCAAAGATTGTTTTCAATTTCATAATTAATGATGCAAAGATACTGTTTGTTCAGGAGTTTTAAAACGTTCATGGATTGGTAATTCGACATAAACCTTTCGCTAACGCTTTTTATGATATTGAAATGATTTTGGAGAATTTATGGATAACCAAAACTAGAACAAACAACCATCTATTAATTTCACACATTGCTATTCATTGTCATAATTGCGTTTTTCATCAAAATTCGCCCTTCAGATAAATACAATTCTTTGTATATTTGCGTTAATTGAAAAAGATGCAACAGCAAAATCAACTTATTGCTACATTGGAGGTTTTTATTAAGAAATTTTATAAAAATCAAATTGTCAAAGGCTTGGCGATTATCATTGCTATTTTGCTGCCCCTATTTTTGCTTTTTGTAGCATTAGAGTTCAAAGGGCATTTTTCTACCCTTACCAGAACAGTATTGTTTTACGGCTTTGTTCTTTTCAGCATTTTTGTGGCACTAAAATTTATTGTAGCCCCTTTGATAAAGCTGTATGGCTTATCTAAAAAACGACTGAAACATGCTGAAGCTGCTCAAATAATAGGCACTCATTTTTCTGAAATTAAAGACAAATTGCTCAACACCATGCAGCTTTCCGCCAATTTGCAAGACAGTAGCAATGATTTATTATTGGCAAGTGTTAATCAAAAAATGGAGGAAATGAAACCCTTTAATTTTAGCAAAGCCATTAATACCCAAGCGAGTAAAAGAATGATGAAATATGCATTGATGGCGGTTTTGCTGTTGTTTTTGGTTTTTACTTTTCAGAGCAATGTAATTTTTGAAGGCTCAAACAGGCTCTTAAAATACAATACCGAATTTGTGCAAAAGGCCCCCTTTATTTTTGATTTTACCAAACCTAAAGCCGCTAAAAAAGGTGATGATTACATGGTAAAGTTAAATTTGGTAGGAGATGTTGTTCCTGCTGACGCCTATTTGGAAATAGATGGACAATGGGTGAAAATGGCACAAAACAAAACAAACAATTTTACCTTTAACTTAAGCAATATTCAAAAAGATATTCCCATTCGTTTTAAGGCAGATGACTTTACCAGTGAGTTTTATACCATTCCTGTTGTGGCTCCAGCATCGCTATCCAACATCAGCATAAAACTAAATTATCCCTCCTATACTGGGAGAAAAACAGAAACATTAAACAGCAGCAGTGATTTGAATGTACCTGAAGGTACCTTGGTAGAATGGAATATTGCTACCAAAAATGCTGATAGGCTTACCTTTTTGCATAATGGAAAAGCATTAGAAGGAGATAATTTTTACAAACTAAAACCCAGAGAAAATGGCACTTACAGCATTGTTCTTTTCAACAATATTTTGACACAAAAGGACTCCTTAAATTACCAAATTGAGGTTATTAAAGACAAACACCCCGTAATTAATGTGGAACAAAAACAAGACTCATTGAGCTCCAAACTTTTATACTTTGTAGGAACAGCAAATGATGATTACGGCATTTCAAAACTGAAATTTTATTATCAACTTGCCGCAGAAAGTGGAATGAAAAATACTTTTAACATTGTTCCAGTAAGTATTGGAAACAGTAGCAATGAAGTATTTTCTTATGTTTTTGATTTAACCAAGATTGATTTTGAATTGGGCTCTAAAGTCAATTTTTTCTTTGAAGTGTACGACAATGATGGTGTAAATGGTGCAAAGGCAACCCGCTCAGGCATGATGGAATACAAAGCACCCACTGCTGATGAATTAGAACAACTAACAGATAAAGGCAATAATGATTTGGTTGCTAGAATGGATAATGCTATCAAAACTGCTAAACAAATACAACAGTTAACCAAAGAGTTGCAGGTAAAAATGAACAATGCTAATGGCATGGATTGGCAGGAGAAACAGAAAATGAGTCAATTGCTCGAAATGCAAAAAATGCTAGAGAAAGAGGTTAGTGAAATAAGTAAACAACAAGAAAAGAATAGAACTAGGGAAAAGGAATTTAAGAAAGAAGACCCCAAAACAGCTGAAAAACAAGAACTTTTGGACAAAATGTTTAAAGAAACAATGAGTCCAGAGATGAAAGAATTGTTTAAAAAATTGGAGGAGTTGCTAAAGCAAGAAAACAAAGAGGGCATGAAGCAGCAGCTGGATAAAATGAACCAAGCGGACAAAGATGTTTCTAAAAACCTTGACCGCTTGCAAGAACAATTGAAACAGATAGAACTTGAAAAGCAAATTAATGAAACAGCGGATAAATTAGACAAGCTAGCAGAAAAGCAAGAGACCCTTAAAAAAGAAACCGAACAGAAAAAAGGCAAGGATGAAGCATTGCAAAAAAAGCAAGAAGAACTGAATAAAGATTTTGACAAACTGAAAGAAGATTTTAAAGACATCGAAAAAAAGAATGCTGAATTAAAAGATAAACTGGACTTAAAATCTACGGAAGATGCCGAAAAGAAAATTGATGAAGCGCAGGATAAAGCACAAGAGAATTTAGACAAAGGCAAGAATGATAAAGCTGGAGAGCAACAACAAAAGGCTGCTGATGAAATGAAGGAAGCTGCTAAAGAAATGCGAGACAATTTAGAAAAAGAAATGAAAAAACGTGAGGAAGAGGATTATAAAACCTTGCGTCAACTGCTTGAAAACTTGATTGTTTTAAGTCATGACCAAGAAAAAACAATGACAGAACTCAAACAACAACCAAGCTATACCCCTAAATTTATTGAACTTTCTAGAAATCAGCAAAAAATAAAACGCGATGCTGAAATGATAGAAGATTCATTATTAGCCCTGAGCAAAAGAAATATTGCTATACAAAGTTTTGTTAATACCGAGATATCGCAGATAAACAATCACATGGACAAAAGTTTACATTGGTTATCTGAAAGAAATGCATACATGGCGGGTGCAGACCAACAGTATGTGATGACCTCTGTAAATAATTTGGCGGTGATGTTGAGCGAGGCATTGAAAAACATGCAAGCCAAAATGAATGAGATGAAAAAAGGTCCTCCTAAAGTTGGGCAATGCAAAAATCCAGGCACTGGAAAGGGAGAAGGCAAGCCGAAACCAGGTGAGGGTAAACCCAGTGTTGGGGCCATGAAAAAATTACAAGAAGACCTCAACAAGATGGGTGAAGAACGCAAAGATGGGAAAAAACCAGGCAGCGGAGAAAATGGTGCCATGAGCAGTGAAGAATTTGCACGAATGGCTGCACAGCAAGAAGCACTTAGGCGAGCGTTGGAAGCCCTCCAAAAGCAATTGCAAGAGCAAGGAAAAGGAAATTCATTGGGCGATTTGGAAAAAACCAAAGAATTGATGGAGCAAACAGAAAAAGATTTGGTGAATAAAAAATATGATGCCCAAACTATTCAAAGGCAAAAAGAAATTGCCATACGGCTAAGTCAGCACGAAAAAGCACAACAGGAGCAAGAACAAGATGAAAAAAGACAAGGCGAAACTGGTAAAGAAAAACCTCGCACTATTCCACCCTCTTTACAACCCTACATTGAAGAGTTAAAAAAGCAGCAAGAGATTTTAAAAACCTTGCCTGCGGAAATGATTCCGTACTATCAAGATAAGGTGAAGAATTATTACATTTTGATGTAAAAAATACATGGTTATAAGGGGCATTTGAACGCATGAATTGACTTTACTAACACAAAACTTTTTAAGAACTAAAATAGCAAATCATGCTAAAAAAATCAATTTTTTTTGTACCTTTGCAGGCTATTTTAGGGGTATCTAAGATAACAAAGTAAAAAACAAGCATATATGAGGCAGCTTAAAATAAGCAAACAGTTTACAAACAGAGAAAATAAATCATTAGACAAATACTTGAATGAAATAAGCAAGGTGTCTATGATTGACGCACAAGAAGAAGTAGAATTAGCCAGGAGAATTAGGGAAGGTGACCAAGTAGCACTTGAAAAATTAGTAAATGCTAACTTGCGTTTTGTGGTTTCTGTTTCAAAACAATATCAAAATCAAGGTTTAACATTAGGAGATTTAATCAATGAAGGTAACTTGGGATTGATTAAAGCTGCCAAAAGGTTTGATGAAACCCGTGGGTTTAAATTTATTTCTTATGCCGTATGGTGGATTCGTCAATCAATATTGCAAGCTTTGGCAGATCAGTCTAGGATTGTACGTTTACCATTGAACAAGGTTGGTAGTATTGGTAGAATTTCTGCCGCATCTGCTAAACTAGAGCAAGAGTTTCAACGTGAACCAACTGCAGAGGAAATTGCCAACTTATTAGAAATTAGCATTACCGAAGTAGAAAATGCTTTGAAATCTTCTGGAAGACATTTGAGTATTGATGCTCCCTTGGCAGAAGGAGAAGACAATACACTTTTAGGGGTGTTAGACAACAACGATGAACCTGATCCAGACTTAGGATTGATTAATGAGTCTTTGCAAAAAGAAATTAGCCGTGTTATATCTACCTTGAGTGATAAAGAAAGAGATGTTTTGAGATACTATTATGGTTTAGACGGAGGACCTGCCCATACTTTAGAAGACATTTCTGAAAAGGTAGGTTTAACAAGAGAGCGCGTTAGACAGATTAAAGAAAAAGCGTTGCGAAGATTGAGAAAATCAAGCAAAAGCAAAATCCTAAAAAGTTATTTAGGACAATAAAATAAAAACCTTGGCAGCTTTGTCAAGGTTTTTTTTGTTCAAGATATACTGCTAGATAATCTATGAAATTACTACGAGGTCAGGTTGGATTACGATGATTATATCGGAACGTATCTAGTTACCAAACTTCAAAAAAACTTAAACCTTAGACCCAAATATGGGTCTAAGGTTTATAAAAAGGTGGTTCATGTTTGTGTACGACTCCTTCGGAGTCGCACTTTTCTTTACATTAGGTGTTTTTTATAAACCTTTAATCCCTTGGGGATTATTAGCAACTTTTAATTAACTCCCTACTTCACGACCACTATTGTGCCATGTAATTGATGATCTACATTAAAAATATCCGTAATATTGATGATGTAAATATAGTTTTCTGTTGTTTTACTTTTGGGTTGCCACATTTCGTTTACATCTTTGCTTTTGAAAAGCATTTCGCCCCAACGGTTAAAAATTTTGACATCATATTTTGCCACATATTCTTTTCCCACAAAATTAAAAACATCATTTAGCTGGTCTGCATTGGCAGAAATACCTGTTGGAATATAAAACTGTAAATCGTGTAAAATGTAGGCAAGAAAATTGGTATCATTTGGGCAACCAAACCTATCTGTATATGTAAACCTAATGGTAAAATGACCCGTATCTTTAAAAGTATGAACCGCTTTTGTATTATTCAAATACGCAACCCCATCAATATACCAAGTCATATTTTTAAAGTCGTTTCCGTGCGCAGAAAACTCCCAATCACTGCTTTGATTATTGTTGTTTTTGGTGCGCGTATAAAACATACTGATGCCTTCTGATGCCTTAACAGTAACCACAGCTTCAAAAATATCTATACAGCCATTTTTGGCAACTGTTTTAAGCCCAATTTTATAATTTCCGGTGCTAGAAAACTTGCCAAATACCTTGTTTGCTTCACTGCTGTCTTGTTGCCATCCTGCTGGAAATTGCCATTCTATTTGCACACTGTCTTGCGCTAAAAATTGGCTTGTATTTGTTAGCACAAAATCTTGACTACCAAAACACTGACTTGCATTATTCACCGCAAATTTAGCTTTAGGGTTTGGATGAAAAGCAAAAGAATCTGTGGCATCAGCAGAGCAATTATCCTTAACCGTTAAAATTAGCTGATGCCTTTGATATGAAATATTTTGTAACGTTAGGGGAGATGTAAAACCCACATTACTTCCATTTAGTTGCCAAGTATATTGAAGGTTTGCAGCAGGTTTTCCACCTGTGGCACTGCTGCTTAAAACTAAACTGTCCTTATAGCAATAGGGATTGACAATAATTTTTGTTTTGATGCTATCAAAATAATAAATGACGGTTTTTAAGGTATCATTTTTTGCAGTACAATCATCATAAGCCACTAAAAATACAATGCTGTCTTGGTTTAGTACCAATGTGGTATCTATGCTTGTACGATGTGTGTTTTTGCCTTGCCAATTTTGACTGTACCAATCAATTTTAGGATTTAAACCACCAGAAACCGAGTATTTAAAATTTACCAAACCACCCAAGCAAACAGTAGTGTCTTTTGGTCCATTTAGCTTGAGCGCATTGCGGAGAATGACTAAAAAAGTATCTCTATACACTACACCGCATTGATTTTGTACAGCAAATACAATGCTTTCATTTTGGGTAAAACTTTGCCTTAAAGTATCTGCCACAACAGCATTGTTGCCAAAACTCCAACTAGGTTTGTTTTGGTATTGTCCACTTTGTGGTGGGTTACTTAACGTTAAAGTTTGCCTAAGACATAAAACTGTATCTGATAAAGGTTTTGGAGTAGTAAATTTATCATAAAAAGTAAAATGCAACATGGCAGTATCTATAAAATTACAAACGCCCTGCACCGTTAATTTTACTAAACTATCTGTTTTGTTGCTAATGATATAAGGATTGGTATTGGATGCCTGTCCTGCAAAATTGACTAAAAAAACACTGCCCCCACCTTTAATATCGGGATAAAGTGAATAAGGAAAACCACTGCAAATACTGGTATCTTTTGGGTTTTGTATGCGAATGCTGTCATAAACCGACACCATAAAATTAATGCTATCTGCCTGCGTAAAACAACTATCGGTTACCCACAGTTTGATGTTTTTTGTGCCTTGCCAGTGGGTGGTTATTTGTGCTGTAGTGCTTAACAACTTGTTGCTGTCCATATCATGCCAACGGTAAATATAGTTGTTGTTATCTCCGCCTTGCACAAGTGCTGCTAGGCTGCTGTTGGGGCAAAGGATGGTATCTTTGTTTTGTACCTTTATTTTATCAAAAACGCTAATTTTAATATAAGCAGTATCTTGTTGCCCACAGCCACTGCTGTCTGCAATAATAGCACGCAGGGGTTGCGTATTTTGCAGCCCCAAAAGCATGGGGGTTCTGCTATGGCTATCATTTACCAATTGGCCTGGGCTCCAATGCCAAGCCGTACCACCTGTTACTTTTAGTTGCATTGGTTTATTGGGGCATATTTGCGTGTCTTTTCCAATATAGGCAGTATCTTTGCTATAAATAAGCAAACGCAAACTATCATAACGGTAATAGCTTTGCACCAAGGGCGCAGTGCTAATAATACGGATGCGATAATTTGGACTGCTTACAACATCAAACAGCGGCAGCACTCCTTTTATAGTGCTGTCTCTATTGGTTTTTAGTTTGCCCAAAACCCGATGATTGCCCGTAAAATTACCTTCCTCATCACTCAGCTCTGCAATAAATGTATTGGTACCTGCAAACGTGCCATCTTTGGTATAAGGAATTAAAAAAGTATCTCCGGCACAATAAGGACCTTTGCCTACAGCCCCTCTGGTGATGCTGAAATCATAGATTTTGGAGAGGAGGAAATCTTTACTTCCATAATTGGAACGAAATTGCTGGTTGTTAATTGAAATACTTGACAAAAAGGTAGTTGCTGTATAAAGAGCTCTATTCGAATCTAAAGCTAAACTACGAGGTCTTGTCACGCTGCTGAAAGAGCCTGTTCTAAAGAACCATAAAAGATTTCCCAAACTATCAATTTTACTATAAAAGAAATTTCCATTTGCATTATTTGAAGGGCTATTTAAAGTTGTTATTTCACCATCAATTAACCCTGCTGTATAAATAAATGACCCATCAAATGCTATATTGTGAAAAGTCCCAAAAAAAACATCCTTTTTTGATTCTTGAAAAAAGAAATGTCTCCTCAGTGCATTGCCATCAAAAATCATTAATAAAGGTTCTAATTGAGATTGTTTTGTCCTGAGAACTACCTTATTTCTAAGATTAAGAGAATCCCAAAAATTTGTAGCAATTACAAGATTATTTTTATTTAACACAAAACTCTCGAAGTAGCTCATGTTAATTGGATAAGCTGTATCAGAAATAATATCAATTTTCGCTGATGTAAAATCCTTTGAGACAACAAGGGTATATAAACATTCATTGTTTCCCGTCATAAATGTTGGCAGACCAAGCAAAGTGTCTGGAAGAAAACCTGTGCAAACTAGCAACAAAGAATCGTTAAAATCTAAAATAGAAGCAATATTATACTCCAAATAGGGCGTAGATTTTTGCGGAAAATGCCAATTAAGATATTTAATTGTGGAGGTATCTAAATTAACATTAACTGACCCAACTTTGGATTTGCTATCCGTAAAAAACAAAGTATTATCAATGATGTTATAAAGGCTCTTTTTAACTTCTCGACTTGGTCGTTTTAGCCCAATGTATTTTTTAAACCCAAAATTTGAATCTAATTTAAGGATAAACAATTTACCAACCGAGCTATTAATTTTGAAATATGGGGCATCATTAACAATTTTTAAAGAATCTTTATAATAATAAAAATTGATGTCTAAAAATAAATAAATATTCCCGAATTCATCATCCATTACTGACATTGATTCAATGAATGTTGGTAAAACCTTACTCTTAATAAGATTACCCTCCAAATCTAGTTTAAGTAAAAAGTGATTCTGATTTTGGTCTCCTTTTATGAGAGTATCTCCAATTTTTAGTTTAGAGGTGTCTCCATTTAAGCCTGTTGACCTTGCGAAAAGGTATGTGCAATTTTTCCTAGTGCTAGAAAAAACCCCTTCACACTCCACAGTACCGCTATCTCCAACAACCTTGTTCCAAACAAAGTTTTGAGCCATACCCAAATGAGTATAGCTCAATACTAATAAAAACAATATCTTCCGCAAAACCAACATCATCAAAAAAAATTATTTTTTCAACTCAACACCTACTTGCATTTTTTTGGCAGTGAATAATTATTGAACACACTTTAGTTAAATTTTGTTTTTTCATAATCATATTCTTAAGTTGGGATAAAGTTAAACAAAATATGGCTAAATCACAATTTTACTTTTTAATACTTATCATGTCCTGTAGTTCTCAATCAACCCCAAGCCATAACAAAGCGATGTGCATGGACAACGCACAATTTAAACTCAATCGCACAATTTACCAATAACTAATTTCTTTATGTTGAAATTGCGTGTAAATTTGCAGTCGCATTTCAGCAAAATATAAAATTTATGGCAATTGAAATAACTGTTCCATCTCCAGGTGAATCTATAAGTGAAGTAACCATTAGCGTTTGGCTAAAAAAAGAAGGTGATTATGTGTCAATGGACGAGCCAATTGCCGAATTTGAAAGCGATAAAGCTACTTTTGAAGTAAATGCTACTGAAGCCGGATTGATAGAAAAAACTATGGGTTCAGAAGGAGATACCATTCCTGTCGGCAGTGTAATAGCCACTATTGATACCAGTGCTAAAGCACCTGCTGGAGCCGCGAAGAAAGAGGCTCCAAAAAGTGAAGAAAAGCCTAAAGAAGATGCCAAACCTGCTGCAAAAGCAGAAAAACCTGTTGCCGAAAAAACAGCGGATACGAGCAATACAGCAAACGATGAATTAGAAAACATCTCACCATTAGCAAAACAGTTGTTAAGCGAGTATAACTTATCTGCCAAGCAAGTGACAGGAACTGGAGCCAATGGAAGAATTACGAAAGTAGATATATTAGAAGCGGCTGCTGCAAATGGCTCGGGGAAAAGTACTTCTAAGTATGATAATCCTTCTACTAGCAGAGAAAGTACACGCTCTGCTATGTCTAATTTACGAAAAACCGTAAGCAAGCGTTTGGTAGCTGCTAAAAATGAGACCGCCATGTTAACCACTTTCAATGAGGTAAACATGAAACCTATCATGGATTTGCGAACCAAATACAAGGCAGATTTTGCTGAAAAACACGGTGTAAACTTGGGCTTTATGTCCTTTTTTACCAGGGCATGTTGCATTGCGCTGCAAGATTGGCCTGCCGTAAACGCCTATATTGATGGTGAAGAAATTATTTACAACAGTTACTGTGATATTTCTATTGCCGTTAGTGGGCCCAAAGGATTGGTAGTTCCTGTTATCAGAAATGCAGAAACATTGAGCTTGAGTGAAATTGAATCAGAAGTAAAGCGTTTGGCTATCAAGGCTAGAGATAATAAATTAACTATTCAAGAAATGACCGGTGGTACTTTCACCATCAGCAATGGTGGCGTATTTGGCAGTATGCTTTCTACTCCTATTATCAACCCACCACAGTCCGGTATTTTAGGAATGCACAACATTGTAGAACGTGCCGTGGTAGAAAGTGGCGAAGTGGTGGTAAGACCTATTATGTACCTAGCATTAAGCTACGACCATAGAATTATTGATGGCAGAGAAAGTGTAAGTTTCTTGGTGCGTGTAAAGCAATTGTTAGAAAACCCAGAAATGATGATAGATGGCAAAACCCCAACGGAAAATTTGTTGAAATTGTGATGAAGGGTGCTTAGTTGCTAGTGATTAGTTGTTGATGTCTAAAGAACGTTGACTTTTTTTGTGTTTTTATTTAATTTACTTTTTTCATAAAGTTTAGAGCCGTTTTGGAACTTCAATTTTTTTAGTAACCATAAGCTGAAAAAAACCTCATGACGTTAGCATGGATTTTGTTCTTGCAATAGTTTTAATTTCTCCCTACTCCTCATCCTTCTTCACTTTCTCTAGCAAGGCATCAATTTTATTGAGCATGTCTAAAGAATTGTCCTCAAAGAAGCGCAGTTCTGGGATTTTTTTCACTTGGTTCTTAATAATTTTCGCCAACTCTCTTCTAATGATAACATTTTGCGATTCAAGCGACTGCATGATGGCATCTTTTTTCTTAGAATTGTATAAACTGATGTACACTGTTGCAATACTTAAATCTGGAGTTACATCGACACCACTAATGGTGACAAACTCCCCATTGAACCATTCATGGTAGTTTCTTACAAATAATTGCGACAGGTCTTTGTGCAATTGTCGGGATAGTTTATCGCTTCTTTTTACTGATGACATAATTGAATAATTGAAATAGTATTTGTACCAATGCAGCCGCTATCATTCCATAAATAATAGCACTCTGCGCTTCAAAGATAGGTATTTTTAACAATTCTAATTGAATAGCAACACAAATTGCACCAGCAATAATCATCTGCATTAAAACTTGCCAAGGGAGCAATTTTGGCAAGGGCAGCAAGGCAAAAACCATTGGAAAAACCAAAGTTGAAATAACAATTGGATAGAAATCAAAGAGCACTGCCACAACCGTTTTGTCTTCATACCGAAGATAAATAACCAAACCTATTGCAAGCATGGCAAGCAGTCCTAAAACCCATCTTGTCACGCTGCTTTTCACTTTTAATAAATCATCTGTCAAGGTTGATGTTGCAATAAAAAAGTAGGTATTTGCGGTAGAAAGTATAACTGCCACAGACAATATTGCTAATACCAATTGCTGCCAAGGATCAAGGATAGTAAAAATCCCTTGTAAACTTAAAATAGATGCATCTAAAGTTCTTACTTGGCTAACAATGCCAATGACCAATATATCAAACAACAACCAAAAAACCAGCGCGTACCCAAAGGCCTTTTTTGAGGTATGGTTATCCTTTGCCGACCAAATACGTTGATGCACTGCGGGGTCAATAAATACAATAAGTGCTAATAAATACCATTCTATTGCCATGGTTCTATTAAATTGAACCCTAGGAATAAAGGATTGTAAACTTTGTACGTGCGGCTCTTTTAACCAAAGTGAAATTAGGATAATAAAAAGCCCAATAAACATGGCAAAAAACATCCACTGATCTTGCTTCACTACATTCTTAAAGCCTTCCTTAAAAAAAGCCAGCGCACTTAATATGGCAAAAATAAGGACTGCCCAAAACCAAGAAATGTTCAAAAACGAACTTAAAACCTGTCCCCCCATATGTATGTACATAAAGGGCATCAAAGCAAAGACGTAGAGCAAAGACCCAATGATGGCAACCCATTTGCCATAGTGGTGGCGAAGCAAATGGTGCGTAGTTTTTATTTCAATCCCTTGGTTTCTCAGATATTTGGATAAAAATATCCACGCCAAATTTAGTAACAAATAGGGTAAACTCAATATAAGCCAAGCGGGAACGCCATAATCAAAATAGACCTCAAAAACACCATTAATCCATCCGTATTGAGAGGTTACCAAAGTGGCAACCAATGGAAAAACCGTTAAATTTCGTGTATCGAAAACTACGGCTTGTTTGGCTTCCTTAAATTTGTAAAATACGGAGGCATAAACAAAGCCCAGCAACAAGATGATAAAAATAAAGGTAGTCAAAACAATGTTGCAAATAACGGTAAAATTCAATTATATCAGTCTCAAAAGCTCTGAAGGAGAGAAATATCTCTGCGTTGGGCAAAGCCCTTCGCATAAAAAACTACCAAAAGAGCTAATCTTCCTAAACTTTATGAACCCCACTTTGTTTTATACCGAACAAATAGGCTTTATTTGAAAAACTAAAATGGAAAACTTTTTAATTGCTCTTTTTAGCGGTTTTGGCACCGGCATTATACTTACCTTAATGTTGGGAACTGTCTTTTTTGCCCTAATAGAAGATGGCATGGCGCATGGCTTTAAAGCGGGCGTAGCCATTGCATTTGGAGTCATTGCAACGGATGTTGGCTTTATATTATTAGCCCATTTATTTACAAAAGCTACTAGTGAATTTATTCAACAACACAAGGAAATTATATTGATAGCTTCTGGTACATTTATCATTGGTTTGGGTGTTATGGGTTTAATTAAAACTTCCTCCAACAAAGATGTTAAAAGCAGTACAAACAGTTTTAGTGCTGTCAAATTAATTTTAAAAGGGGCTGCATTGAATGGCACCAACCCAGTAAATTTCTTTGCTTGGCTGTCTTTACAAACCGTTTTGCTGACGAATAATGTAAACCAAACTTATTTCTGGACCTACTTTGCAGCTTGCCTTTTGATGATATTTGTAATGGAGGTACTTTTTGCCTTTTTGGCAAAGAAACTAGCAAAAAAATTAAAAGACGGTTTGCTTTATAAAGTTAAATTTGCCATCAACATTATTTTTATTGTTTTAGGGATATTGGTTGTTGTAAAAGGCATTTTCACGCAATTATTGGGGGATAGCCTTGAAGCAATGGCATTGTTTTAGCTCACCAAAGTGCCCACCTTATTTCCTTCTATCAGGGATTTAAAATTGCCATCTTTGTTCATGTCAAAAACAATAATGGGTAAGTTGTTTTCCTGACAAAGCGTTATGGCCGTTAAATCCATGATTTTAAGGTTTCTTTCATACACTTCAGAAAAAGAAATTTCATCAAACTTGGTTGCGGTACTATCTTTCTCGGGATCGGCAGTAAATACACCATCTACCCTTGTACCTTTTAAAATTACATCCGCTTCAATTTCTACGGCTCTTAAGGAGGCTGCAGAATCTGTTGTAAAATAGGGATTGCCTGTACCCGCACCAAAAATAACAACCCTGCCCTTTTCTAAATGGCGCACCGCTCTTCTTCTAATAAAAGGCTCAGCAATTTGCTCCATTTTAATGGCAGTAAGCAGTCGCGTATAAACATCTAGTTTTTCTAAAGCGCCTTGCAAAGCCATCGCATTGATTACGGTTGCCAACATGCCCATATAATCACCTTGTGCTCTGTCAACCAAACCTCCTTGCACTCCTTGCACCCCTCTAAAAATATTGCCTCCACCAATTACAATGGCCACCTCAACACCCATTTCACTCACCAATTTTATCTCTTTAGCGTACTGTTCTAGAATTGCAGGGTCAATGCCAAACTCTTTTTTTCCCAAAAGTGCTTCACCACTTAATTTTAAAAGCACCCGTTTATATTTGATATTGCTCATTAAAAGACAAAGGTAATATTTTTGCCCATACCAAAATTTGTAATTGAAAAATAATCAGGAAAATTTAGTTTTAGCATTTTTAAGATACAACATTTTACCATGTAATAGTGTCTTTTACTTATTACAAAGAAAAAAATTAAGCTATATGAACAAACTTTACTTTAAAACAATACTCTTTTACATTTTAATTGTTTTTTCTACAAATCAGGGTGTTGCACAAACTTCACCTTTGGTAGGTTCTATGATAAGTTATGAAGCCGTGAGTGATGATTTATACCAAATTAATGTTGTGCTTTATAGAGATTGCAAAGGCATTGCATTACCGAACAAAATAACGCTAGCAGTTAGCACAGATAGCAGCCATACTAACAATGTTTTTGCTAATCTAGCTAAAATAGAATCTGCTGAAAAACTAAGTCTTGGTGTTAATCCTTGTTCACCTGCCAATACCCAAGTGAGTGATAAAGGAGTAGAAAAATTGACCTACACCACCCAAATTGATTTGACCAAAAGTCCTTTTATCACCTGGAAAGATTCTGGCAAATGTCAGTTTTACTTTTCGTACATTAATTATAGCCGTAGCATAGATATAACAACTGGCATTGCAGGTGCGCATTTCAATTATGCCATGTTGGATATTTGCAACCTAGCCAAAAGTGCTAACCCCAAACAAAATACCAGCCCAAAATTAGGTTTTGAGCCCCCTTTTTATGGATGTAGATATAATATAGTAAATCAAACGCTAGGTTTTAGTGATACCGCAAATTCTGACTCTTTTAATATTAAACAAGATTATCCTCTTGGCTTAAATAGGAATGACAAATTAAATTATAATACACCATTTTCCTTACAACACCCTATGACCACATACTGCACATTTGGACTGTCACAGCCCTGCCCATCAAATCCTAACGAAAATCCACCTTGGGGTTTTACTTTTTATGAAGAATGTGGTCAAATGATAGTAACGCCTGAAGGGAATAATGAAATAAGTGTTCTTGCCTTTATTATTAAAGAATGGAGAAAGGACAGTTTTGGAATTCCTAGATTGATTGGAATATCAAGGATAGATTTTAATATTAATATAATTGATTGTGGAGATAACAATTCACCAATTATTAAAACCTACATAGATACAATAATAACAGAAGGAGACTCAATAAGTTCTATTCTAAGAACTGAAGATAAAACCGTTACACATGGGTCTCCAAGACCTGATCAAATACCAGACACCACTTTTCTAATATGGAATTATGGAATAAAAGAAGCTTCATTCACCATGATAGATACCAATTTGAGAGAACGCAATGGGCTATTTGTTTGGAATGACACCAAAGGTAAAGCATCTAAAACTCCTTATAAATTTTCAGTTCAAGTGTGGGATCAGGCTTTCCCAAAACCAAGCAGAGCATCACGTTGTTTTAGTGTTTTGGTACAGCGTCAAGCCTCTGCTCAAAGGCATTACAAGCAATATTTATGCAATACCCTTTTAGTGGATGCCATTGTTAACAATGATTTTTTGGGAACACCCTCGTACAGTTGGAAGGTTTATACTTTAAAAGATTCTTTGCTTTTTCAATCCAATAATAAAAGAGATACCATTCAACTTATCAAAGATGGTCCATACAAAATAGTTTTTTCCATTAACAGTCCTTATGATAAAATAGCTACCTATACTGACACTTTTGACTTTGAGCAGAAAAATATTGGTTCGCTTGCCATTAAAGACAGTGTTTCTATTTGTCAAAACGCATCTAGTCTACAGTTAGATTCCCTTTTTAAACCCAATTTTTTTGGTGGTAAGTGGCAATATATTGATGTCAATATTCCATTGGGAAAATATAAAATAGAATATGCCATTACTACCAGATACTGTAGGGTTGCAGATACAGGTCTGTTGGTTACTTTGGCTGCACCATTTATTGATTTGGGAAAAGACACATTACTTTACAAAGGAGAAAGTATCCTTTTTAGTTTAGGAAGGCAAGGGAATAACTTATGGGAAAATGGTAGCACCACCAACACCCGTGTTATTGAAGAAAGTATGGAAAGTGCGGGAAACAAAATTGTTTGGGCTAAAATTACCAATAGCAATTCATGCTCAAGTATAGATACTGTATATGTCTTTATTTACAAAACAAACAATCCCCTCTCGGTTAAAAACCTAAGCCCATTTTTAATGACCATTAAACCCAATCCTGCGCATTCATATATTGAAATTGTGAATGATTGTACAAATTGTACTGGCAATATTTACAACAGTATAGGAGAAAAAGTTATGGATTTTGTATTGGATAACAACACCTATAGCATTGATATTGGTCAATTTCCTAAAGGGCTTTACTTCTTGAACATCAGTAACAACCAAGAATTAATGCACACGGCTTTTATAAAAGAGTAAATTGCCCTTATTAAAAATAATTCTACCATTCCCTATTCATACATTCCCTCTCCCATCTTTTTTTTAAAGCTTTATTATATTTATGAATGTACCACCTTATTTTAAACTTTGAACCGTGAAACTTAATGGGTACTTGATAAGACACAATATCATATTTTTTATTTGTCAATCGAGGATGCCTTAATACATAAACCCCTCCTAGTGTAGATTCTAAAGAAAAACCTGAACTCATTAAAAAAATGTATGTAATAAAAAAATTTGGTTGATACTGAATTATTGCATAAAGCAAAAAAGCAGAAACTACAAAATATGCCCCTCCCAAGCCTATTAAAGCTGTTCCTGCTATTTGCTGCCCCAGCCGATTTTCACGGATAGATTTTACACTGCCCAAACTAATGCTATCCAAACTGGCAGAATCGCTATTTTTTTTATTGGGGTAAAAGAAAAGATAAGCTGCATTGCAATGAGAATAGAAAACTTTGTATTTAATAAAATTGGTGTCAAATACCACTACCGGTATTTGTGTGCGTATGGTTTGTTTTTGAATAATGCCTTTGTAATTAATATACCCCAACCTATAAAAACTATCTTGGGATGCATTTGTTTGAGCTACTATTTGACTGGAAAATATGAACCCAATGACTAATGTTGTAAGCAAGTTTTTCAAATTGGATAACAGTTTAATTTATACAAAAGTAGGATAATTATTTGTAAAAAAAACAGGAACCATCCAAGAAGTATTATACCTCTTGCATGAAAATGAATAGAACCAAAAGCAGCTCTTTGTACTAATATAGTTCAAAGATTAGAAAGCAAACAAGATTCAAGGATTGTTATAATTACCTAAGGAAAAAAGGACAAAGGGAGTTTGCTTCGCTATGCTCGCAAGAGACGGAAAAGGGAAACCTAGTAAAATAGCCTAATAAGCCTAACCAAGCTGATAACCAACTACACCAAAAGCACTAATTAGCAGTACTTGTCGTGTAAGCCTCAATCGGCAAACAAGCACAAATAAGGTTCCTGTCACCATGGGTGCTATTTACCCTACCCACTGTTGGCCAAAATTTGCGCTCATTAACCCAAGAAAGTGGGTAAGCAGCCTGCTCTCTAGTGTATGGGTGCGACCAATTATCTGCCGTTACTTCCATTGCTGTATGCGGAGCATTTTGCAACATGTTATCGGTATCAGATAAATTGCCCTCTTCTATCATCCTAATTTCTTGACGAATACTCAACATGGTATCACAAAAACGATCTAACTCCTCTTTACTTTCGCTTTCCGTTGGCTCTATCATCAATGTACCTGCCACTGGGAAAGAAAGCGTTGGAGCATGGTATCCATAATCCATCAACCTTTTGGCAATGTCTTCTGCTTCGACACCACAGGTATTTTTAAACTCCCTGGTGTCCAATATCATTTCATGCGCTACCGTACCATTTTTCCCCAAATACAATATTTTATACTCGCCTTCTAACCTAGATTTGATATAGTTGGCATTGAGTATCGCATATTTTGTAGCATTGGTCAATCCATTAACACCCATCAATTTAATGTAAGCGTATGAAATCAACAAAATACTAGCACTGCCATATGGAGCAGCAGAAACCGCAGAAATGCCGTTCATACCAGAAGTAGAAATCATGGTATGATTTGGCAAGAAAGGCGTAAGGTGTTTGGCAACACAAATAGGTCCCATTCCTGGTCCACCACCACCGTGGGGAATACAGAAAGTTTTATGCAAATTAAGATGGCAAACATCAGCGCCAATCATTCCTGGATTAGTTAAGCCTACCTGTGCATTCATATTGGCACCGTCCATATACACTTGTCCTCCATTTTCATGAATTAAAGCAGTAATTTCTTTAATCTCTGTTTCAAAAACACCATGGGTAGATGGATAGGTAACCATTAAACAAGCCAAATTATCTTTGTGTAATTCAGCATGTTTACGCAAATCTTCAATATCAATATTTCCCATATCATCACATTTGGTTACTACCACTTTCATTCCCGCCATAACAGCAGATGCAGGATTAGTACCGTGAGCAGATGAAGGAATAAGTGCTATATCTCTGTGTCCTTGACCAATACTTTTTAGGTATTCTCTAATAACCAATAAACCAGCATATTCACCCTGGGCACCAGCGTTGGGCTGCAAACTAGTTCCATCAAAGCCTGTGATTACGGATAAATCCGTTTCCAATTCATCCAAAATTTGAGAATATCCCAAGGCTTGGTCCAAAGGCACAAAGGGGTGCAAGCCATTAAATTCAGGCCAAGTAACAGGAATCATTTCTGCTGTTGCATTCAGTTTCATGGTGCAACTACCCAAAGCAATCATGCTGTGACAAAGTGATAAATCTTTGCTCTCTAGTCTTTTTATGTAACGCAACATTTCATGCTCTGAATGATAGCTATTAAAAACAGGATGCAACAAAAAGTTACTTTGGCGTAAATGTGTATCTGGAATTTTAGATTCAATTCCTTCTATAAAACTATCAATACTAATTCCTTTTTTATTGATTGCTGTTGCAAACACAGTGACAATATTTTGCAAATCCTCTGGAGTTGTTGTTTCATCTATTGAAATGCCAATATTTCCATTTTCAAAATAGCGCAAGTTAATTTCCGCTACCAGAGCTGCCTTTTTTATAGATTCCGTTGTACCCACAGACTCAATATATAAGGTATCAAAATATCCCTTATTGGACTGAATATAACCCATAGAAACTAAAGCTTTTTCAAGTAAAACTGCTTGGGAATGTATTCTGGTGGCAATGCTAACCAATCCATCTGGCCCATGATAAACGGCATACATACTGGCCATAATCGCCAACAATACTTGGGCAGTACAGATATTACTTGTAGCGGTTTGACGTCTAATGTGTTGCTCTCTGGTTTGCAAAGCCATTCTTAAAGCTCTGTTGCCATGTTTATCAATGCTAACACCAATTATTCTTCCTGGTATATTTCTTTTAAACTCGTCTTTGGTAGCAAAAAATGCTGCATGAGGACCACCATAACCCATTGGTACACCAAAACGCTGCGTAGTACCTACTACTACTGATGCACCCCATTCACCTGGAGGTGTCAATAAGGTTAAAGAAAACAAATCTGCTGCTGCGCCCACCAAAATGTTGTGGCTTGCAGCTTTTTCACAAAATGCAGCGTAGTTTTCTACATTACCTCTGTCGTTGGGATATTGAACCAAGGCTCCAAAAAAAGTTTCATCCAATTCTATGGTTTTAAAATCGCCATAAACCAACTCTATGCCCACTGGTTCAGCTCTGGTTTCAAGCACATCTTTAGTTTGAGGGAATATTTCTTGATCCACAAAAAATTTGTTTCCTTGGTTCTTTTTAGCCAATGCCTTAAACATGGCCATAGCCTCTGCTGCTGCCGTACCCTCGTCCAATAAACTGGCATTGGCAATTTCTAACCCAGTTAAATCAATTACTAAAGTTTGAAAATTTAACAAAGCCTCTAACCTACCTTGAGCAATCTCTGCTTGATAGGGCGTGTATGCCGTGTACCAACCTGGATTCTCCATTACATTTCTTAAAATTACATTTGGAACATGCGTGCCATAGTAGCCCATCCCAATATAATTTTTGTATAATTTATTTTTACCCGCAATTTTTTTCAAATTTGCCAAAAACTCATGCTCTGCCTGCGCCAAGTCCAAATCCATCAGCTTTTGTAAGCGGATGGAAGCAGGAATAGTTTTTTCAATTAAAGCGTCAATGTTATCAAAACCAATGGCTTTTAACATTGCGTCTTTGTCTTTTTCTCCGTAACCTAGGTGTCTTGAGGCAAATTTTTCTTGTTGATTTATATTTAATTGCATGATATTCAGTATAATACGATTCTTTTGAATGCTGATTCAAAGCTAATTATATTTTGAATATTATTTGCTATGAAAATGTAAGAAAGTTTGAGCTTGAAAAAGTTTATTTTTTCCAATACAAACTAATACTTACAGACAGTAAAAATCTATGAAAATGCTTATCAATGGCAACGGTAGGTTTATAGTCATAAATTTGCTGATATTTCAATACAAAACCAATGTTATCATTGATTGAGTAAATGAGTGCAGAACTTGAAGCCAACCTTGGTGTGCTAAAAAGTGAATTGAATTTACTTTGATGATAGGCACTCACATCCATAAAAAATCTGTCTGACAATTTCCATTTGTAGCTTACATAAGTACCCAATTTAACCAGTTGCGTTTCAACAGAACCAGTAGCACCTTTTTCAAATGAATCTTTAATGCCATTATAATTCCAGCGTTCATACTCATAAAACGGCCCCGAACCCACAAACAAACCCATTTTCTTTTTTTTGATAATCCTGTATCTAAAATTAATTCCACTGGCATATTTTAATTCTAAGCCCTTTGCATTAACCCATTGACTGTTAAAAATAATATTGTCAATTGAATTCTATATGCTTTTACCTAACTGAAATAATAATTTTCGGCACCATAAAACCTTTGCTCAGCATCGCTGTTATAGTTAAACTATCCTGAGCGCTCAAAATATTCTGAGAACCTGAAACTTTCTTAATTGCTTCTTTTGGAGTAATAAACAAGTTCACACTCTGATTTTTAACAAGTTTAAGTTCTACCTCTTTGATATTTTTATAATTATTCAAAATTTGCGTTTCAAAAGCATTAACTTTAAGCGCAGTCAATAGCGAATCAAACTGCACTTCTAACTTTCTTAATTTTACATCCTTCTCATCCATCTCATTATTGACTTGGGCAAGCCCTTGGTAAATATTCGCAATGGGTTTAGATAAAGATTCAACAATTTTTATTTCAGCATCTTCTAAATCATATTGTTTCCTTTTGGAACTGATACTTGATTTGGTAGAATCAGCAATTTCAGCCCCACCATACACCAGTTCTATAGATTTAGTTCCATAATCTATTTTGCTGAAAAATAAATAATTCTCAGGCAATTGTGTTGCTTCATCAATAAATTTACGCGCATTACTGGTAAATTTTGTTTTCTGAAATAAATTAAAACCCAAATAAACTGCGGGCAAAAAAGTGACTACCATAATTGCCAAAGCAATTCCTTTGGCCCTTCTAATTCCCTCTGGATTTGATTGTCTGATTGGCATTCTTAATAACCGACAAGCCAAAAAAGTAGCCATAACAATAAAAACCGTATTGATAATGTATAGATACAGTGCACCTAAGAGAAAATTATAATTCAATGCTGCCAACCCAAACCCTGCGGTGCACAAAGGAGGCATCAATGCTATCGCAATGGCCCCACCTGGAATAACATTTCCCTTTTGTTTTGTGGCAGTAGCCATGATGCCAGCAAAACCCCCAAAAAAGGCAATTAAAACGTCATAAATTGTGGGTTGGGTTCTTACCAACAGTTCGCTTTGTTCCAAATGTAAAGGTGATATTAAAAAGTATAGCGTTGACGTTAACAAAGCAATCAGTGTTGCTATCAAATAATTTCTCCCAGCGGTTTTCAAGATATCCCAATTCGTGGTTCCCAAACCAAAACCCATCCCAATAATGGGACCCATCAAAGGGGAAATAAGCATAGCTCCTATTATTACAGCAGTAGAATTTACATCCAAGCCCAATGAGCAAATTAAAATTGCGCAAATTAAAATGTATAGGTTAAAACCTTTGAAATGTATGCCACTGATGATAGAATCTTCTGTACGGTGATAAAATTCTTTATCCCGGTCGAGATTAAATGCTTGTCGTATTTTTCGGTAAAATGATTCCATCGAGCATTACTTTATCTCCTTTTCTTCAACTGAATTAACAAAGATAACATTGCCTAGTTTTTCATAACCGTTAAAAAAAGCTACGCCATCATGCTTTACCTGCTCATTCCGCATGCCCACAACCGTTAAATCTGCATACGATGAGTTCTCAATTATCAAATCTTTGGAAGATTTTTCACCACCCAGTGTCAGTACCCTTATATTGCTTGGTGAAATAGGCAATTGACCATTTTTAATTAATGCAAAAAGTCTTTCTTTTTCCCTTTCTACCAGAGAATCAGCAAAGCAAGCATAGATTTTGATTTCTGAATCTTTCCAATCACGATGTCCAGAAATAATATAGCTTAACAAGATCATTAAATTGGCATTCTGAAAATCAGAATCTGTTATCCAAATGTGTATTTGCTTTTTTAGTCCATATCCACGCGTACTGTTCTTTAGCAAAAGCATGTCATAACCAACAGCCCTTACCACACTAAAATCTTCAATCAAGGATGTTAATCTTTCCGTATTACTAGGATTATAATCCATCATCACAATGTTATTTGAAATACCAGCCACACTGTGCATTTGTACTATTTGAGAAATTGAACTGGTGTATGAAGAATTTATCAAGGTATCCACATAAACCTTACTCTTACTGGATTCTGTTATATCAATAAGGCGTTCTTTAATTGCTAAGGCCTCTTTATTAGATTTTTTAGAAACATAACCATTGATATGATGAATGTAGGTACCGAAACCATATTTTTGAGAGGTCCATTTAATCAATTCAAAAAGCCCTAACCTTTGAAAAGTTGCATCAGAAATAGCGATAGCAGCTGGTCTCCAACTGCTTAACTGCTCTTTATCTGCCTTTTGCAAGAAGATATGTAAACCCCTATTAAATTGGAAAATAACCCCTTGAAAAATTGCAGCAATGGAACGTTTGTCAGCATTTGAAGCAGCAATAAAAAAGTACAAAACCAACATCAAACCGATGGCAGCTGCTGCATAAGCTGGATTCATAAAAAACATCAGTCCAAAACAAGCAATGGCTCCAAAAAGTGATAAATACCATCTTGATTTGAAACGAGGTCGATAGGCTGGATCAGCAGCAAAATGGTTTAAAAATGAAATTAAACACAAAGAACCATAGGTTACCATAAAAAACATAGAAATAACCTCGGCAACGCTATCAATTGCACCCATTAAAATAAAAACAGCTGCAGTAACAACGGTAAGCAAAGTAGCATTAAATGGCTCATTATTTTTCCCTCTTCCTTTTGACAACAAATAATTAAGCCTCCGTGCAGGAAATATTTTATCATGGGCAATGGCCTGCAGCGTACGCGGGGCAACCATAATAGAGCCTAAAGCCGAAGAGATAGTTGCTGCTGCTAAACCCAAGGGAATTAGCCACCAACCTTGCCAAGCAATATCTGCCATTACCAAATTGTTTTTGTCAAGCAAAACATATTCAGAGGCAGAAGCGTTGAGTTTAATCGCAATTAAAATATAAATTACCATTCCCACAATGGTGGCTGCCAAAGTTCCCAAAGGCAATGATTTGCCTGGATCTTTTAAATCACCAGAAAGCCCAACACCAGCTGTCATACCTGTAAATGCAGGAAAAATAATAGCAAATACTGTAAAAAAACTAATTTTCAAGGGGGTTGATAGGGGCTTTTTTACGATATCAGTCTCATTGGGGGTTGCTTTAATTTCTGCTTTTATGGTATCCAGAGGTAGGTGTTCCTTAGCCCATGGATTAACCACCAAATTACTATCAGTAATCATTGCAATGTCTGGCGTTGGAGGCGTCATAGGCACATTTTCCATTAGTATTTCTTGACGCGGCTTATCCTTTTCTTCTATATCTATATATTTACCGTTTCCTATAAAAAATGCTATCAAAGAAATGGCCAAAATACCCACTACCCAATACAATGTCTTTACACCTAAACCCGCACCCTGTGTAAGCATTATAATTGTTAATCCTATCAAAGCAGGAATACCGATGGTTTGTTTGAGTTCTAAAATAACAATCAACCAATCGGGCAAATTATAACTTGCGATTAACCATTTAAACAAAGGTGTAAACGCCTCTGTAAAAGCCATGATATAAAATGCTATACTGATAGCTTGAGAAAAATACAGTGCAATACCAATGGTAGAACCAATAACCAATCCAAAAGACCGTGAAATTATATAATACTCACCTCCTCCTTCAACCTTTTTGTTGGTGGCAATCTCTGCAATTGCCATCGCTGTTGGTATAGTAACCGCATGACCGATTAAAACAATGAGTATGGTCCCAATCAAACCAACATTTCCTACGGCATACCCAAAACGAAGAAACATGACCGCTCCCAAAATGGTAGAAATTGCAGTAAAAAAAACAGGTGCCGTACCAAATTTCTGGCTAATTTTTGACATGATTATCTATTTTGGTCTGCTGCAAATTAACTGTTAAAAATAAGATTTACAAGAATTATATTTGATAGAGATATTCCTAAACAAAGAAATGTTACATATTTAACCGAGTTATACCATTTCTTCGTCAATTATACGGTTCACAGACCAGTAATTTACTCATTTTTATCTAAATTTGCATAAGAGGCAAGGATTAGTAATCCTTTGCTAATGGTCAAATATATGTTTAAAAACCTTTTAGATTCTAGCTTATTTGGTGTTTGCCAGCGCATTGGAGAAAAAATAAACCTCTCCTCACAGCGCATACGTCTTTATTTTATTTATGCGAGCTTCTTAACATTGGGAAGCCCACTTTTCATTTACCTAATTTTACTCTTTTGGATGAATGTAAGAAGTTACAACCGTGAAGCGCGCAATAGGGTTTGGGATTTATAATTTATGCGCCTTTACCAGTACTCGCTTTTTTCTTTTGATCCCCTTGACATCCAATTTTCTTCGTTTTTAAATTGATTGAAACACCAAATTGATGCTGCAGTTTAAAAACGCTGTGCTGGCTGCTATTAAAAGTAAATCCATAGGCAATACCGCAATTTTTGAATGGCAAATAGGCTAAACCAACCGTTAATCTATGAGGAGAAGTGCGATCATTCAACAAATAAGTATAGCGCAGTGTTGGCCAAATATGCCTTGTTTTGGCAAATCCAATTTGTAAACTACTGGTTAATCCAAACACTGATTTATCGTTATTTAGATGAGCAATCATTCCTAAACCCAAATAAGTATATTCTGAGGTGTTCATTATGTTAACCTTACGTGATTCTCTTAGTGAAACTGTTTTTTCGGCATTCAAAAAAACTTTATTGGATGCCCCAATCTCATAATGCTGCCCATGATAAAAACAAAGCCGCTTTTCATTGCCAGCAAATAGTGCATTGCAAAATAACAAAAAACCAAACCCAAGTATCCTTTTCACGCTGTAAAGATAGGCTAATCCACCATTGAAGTGTTAAGATTGCTAAATTTTTTAACCCCTTTTAAATAATAAGCATAAGCGATGCTCGGCAACAAATTTTTCTTGATACCTGAATGCTTACGCTCTAGATTTAACTTATTCTCTGTCCAATAATGTAGATTCAAAATAAAATTCCAATGCGCTCTGGCAATTGCCCATACATCAGCAAAACGACCTTTGGAAAGGAACAATAACGCAGCTGGCGCATCCAAAACCATCCGCAAAAAAATCTTAAAAAATGCGGTAATTCCGCTGTTGTAACGCGCCAAAAGCACCAGGGAGTTTCTAAAATTGAGATAGGTTTTCTTAGCATTTTGCGCAGACAAAGTTCCTCCACCAACGTGATATACAGCGGATTGAGGAACACATGCAATTTTATACCCCAACAATTTTAATCTCCAGCAAAGATCTATTTCCTCCATGTGAGCAAACAATCTTTTGTCCAAACCTCCTACCATCTTGTAACTTGCTGATTCAATAAAAAGGGCTGCTCCGCTTGCCCAAAAGATCTCCATTGGTGAATCATATTGACCCTCGTCCTTTTCACAAACATCAAATATGCGCCCTCTGCAATAAGGATAGCCCAATTGATCTAAAAAACCACCGGCAGCTCCGGCATACTCAAAATAATCTTTGTTGTTGAAACTTTTTATTTTTGGCTGCAAAGCAACAAAACCCTCATTCGCATGCGCATAAGCAACCAATGGCTCAATCCAATTTGGAGTTACCTCAACATCTGAGTTTAACAAAACATAATACTTTGAATTGATTTGATTCAATGCAATATTGTAACCTTCTGCATATCCATAATTTTTGTCTAAAGGCATCCATTCAACCTTATCAAAAAGATTTACTATTTGTTCAGAATTGTCTGTAGAGCCATTGTCGGCAACTATTAACCGAACATTTGGATAGGTTGTTTCTACAATAGATGGTAAAAATTGTTGTAATAAATGAGCAGTGTTATAATTGAGCACCACTATTGCAACGCTTGGCAGTTCCATCATCTTTCTTTTTTACGCTGATTAAATGGGAAAAAAATAAATTGCTGAACCTCATTGGTTAATAACAAAATACATGCATGCTCCTTTGGGCTTTTAAAATTTTGTTTGAAAAATGGCATTTTATCAGCAGCAATAATTCCCTTTTCCTGCAACTGTTCAGCGTAACTCGCATATATACTGAAACTGCGTTCATACTCCTTTGCGTCCAAAACAAGTTCGCCCATTTCATAGTCAAATAAAGAAGCTACAAAAATTGGATATTGTGAAAAACCATCCTGTACCATATCAACAGACACTTCCTTGATAGCCTCTTGATAAAATTGCAGGTCTTGTTGTAACAGTTTTAAATAATTTTCTACCAAGCTGCAAATTTATGTATTTTTCCTTTAAACCTGAGTTCTACTATTCTATAGAAATTCAGGCTATAAGGTTGAGTACCTATATTATTAGAACATACCTGGTTTAAAATTTAGCTAACAGACTGTTAGTTAAATTTTTGGCATTACTTTTGAAATCAACAAACAATAAATATTACAGAAAATTAACAGAAAAAATTTATTCCTAGTGAGTGCTACTGCAATGGTTTGCATAAGCATTTTTGCAACGTTAGCGTTTACCCAAAAGACAACAGTAAAAAAAATTGAGTATAAACAAATTACTTCCATAGAATCTGTTGTTCCGGGAGGGTTAGGTAGATCAAGAATTATCACCACTGATGAAACGGGCAGCAAGGTTGAAGAAATCAAACTTGAAAATTTTTACAGCATGGTTGGCATCAACTTTGGAAACATTATGCACAATGATATTGTTATCACTCAAAAAATATCTCAGTTATCCAATGAAGGTTGGGAATTAGAAGAAGTAACAACAGGTGTTGAGTCAGGAGCTGATAAAACAGGGCTTTTTATTACCCGCTATTTGTTTAAGAAAGTTACAGAGCAATAATTGATACCAATTTGAGTTTCTAAAAAGAGGAGTACCAATCATGGCTCCTTTTTTTATTGCCAGATATCCACAAGGCTATTTGTTCTGTATATTTAGCTTTTATATTTAAACAGCTTATACTTGCACTAATAAAACATGTCTTTAACCAAAAAACTATTAGGACAAACCGCAGTCTATGGTGTGCTGACAATCGCGGCTCGGTTTATTAATTTTTTACTTGTTCCAATCCATACACATTACTTATCGCCAGAAATGTATGGAAGGACTGGAATTTTTTACGGTTACATTTCGTTTGTTATGATTTTGTTAAGCTATGGCATGGAAACTACATTTTTTAACTTTGCAAGAAAAAAAGTGCAGGTCAGCACAGTTTTCGGAACCTCCTTAAGCACCTTACATTTTACATCCATCCTTTTTTTAATAGCCGCTTTTATTTTTAAAGATACATGGGCTGCTGCAATGGATTATGCTGGGTTTGGAAACTTGGTTTTATACATGGCAATTATTTTGGCATTTGATGCAATGTCTGCTATTCCCTTGGCTTATTTTAGACAACAAGAAAAGGCATGGAAATTCTCAATCATTAGAGTTTCAGGTATTTTGATTAGCATTTTATTAAACATCTATTTAATTATTATCTGCCCTAAACTCATAGCATTGGGCTATACAGGATGGTATGCATCATTTTACAGCAGCAATGCGCTTGTAGATTACATTTTTATTGCAAACTTGGTAAGCAGTATTTGGGTGTATTTGTGCTGTTTACCTACGCTTTTTAAAATAAAAATTAAGTTTGATTTTACACTCCTTAAAGAAATGTTGCATTATACATGGCCATTAATTTTTGTTGGAACTGCCGGCATTGTTAATGAAACATTTGATCGAATTTTACTGAAAGAATTATTACCAGACGGAGAATATCAGGCTGGAATTTACAATGCTTTTTATAAAATGAGCATTGTCATAACATTAATGATTCAGGCCTTTAGAATGGGAGCTGAACCTTTTTTCTTTGCACAACTCAATCAACAAAACAAAGAACAGATTTATTCCATGATACTCAAATATTTTGTTCATGCCTGTGTATTTGTTTTTTTATTGACATCCCTTTTTGCCAAACCAATTGCTGGAATTATCATTAGAAATGAAAATTATTTTGAACACCCTTATGCTTTAACAATTGTGCCAATTTTGCTATTGGCCAACGTTTTTTTAGGCATCCATTACAACTTAAGCATATGGTATAAAGCAGAGAACAAAACAAAATACGGAGCAGTTATCGCTATTTTTGGTGCTGCTATTACCTTAAGTATTAATTTCATTTTTATACCACAATATGGTATTTTGGCAAGTGCAATGGCAACATTGCTGTGTTATTTTAGTATGAGTATTTTGAGTTATGTGTGGGGACAAAAACATTTTTACGTTCCATACCCCATCAAGCAAATTGGATTGATTATTCTCTCTGGAATTATGAGTTTAGGGCTTTTTACAATTATAAAACAATATATAAATATTAGCTATTGGCTTGGCATTGGACTGGGATTTTTAATACTAAGTTTGTATTTAGTATTGTGGTTTATGAAGGAAAGAAAAGAATTATTAGGACTGCTTAAAAGGTGAACCAATTCAATTATTTTTTAACCCTAGTCAGTACATCCCTACACTTTTATGAGCACTGTGAACAAAAAATAAAGGTTTTGGATAGCTAACATTATTTAATGCTTTATTTTTGCATTTTAGCCAAAAAAATGCAGGTAAAAGTAACCAATATATCCAACAATCCTTTGCCCCAATATCAAACAGCGGGTGCAGCTGGCATGGACTTGTATGCCAATTTATCTGAAGATGTGGTATTAAATCCAAATACACATTTATTAATACCCACAGGAATTGCTATAGCGCTTCCTATGGGCTATGAAGCACAGATTAGACCTCGTTCTGGCTTAGCCTTAAAGCACGGTATTAGCATTGTAAATAGCCCTGGCACTGTGGACAGTGATTATAGAGGAGAAATAAAAGTAGTCTTAATTAACCATGGCAAGGAGGCTGTAACCATTCATAATGGTGACAGAATTGCACAAATGGTTATAGCACAATATCAACAAATAGCATGGCAAAGTGTTACTGAACTTGACCAAACGGAAAGAGGCACAGGAGGATACGGGCACACAGGAAAATAATTAAAAATGAAAGGAATAAATATTATTGTACCCATGGCGGGCATGGGAAAGAGAATGAGACCGCATACCCTAACAACAGCAAAGCCGCTTATACCAATAGCTGGAAAACCTATTGTAGAAAGACTTTGCAGAGATATAGCCAAAGTATGTAAAAGTAAAATTAATAACATTGCTTTTGTAACTGGTGAGTTTGGTGAAGCAGTTGAAAAAAACTTGTTAAACATAGCGCATAGCCTTGGAGCACAAGGACACATCTGCCCACAAGTTGAGGCACTTGGAACGGGTCATGCTGTTATGTGCGCAAAGGAGTTTCTGGAAGGCGAAGTGATAGTAGCTTTTGCGGACACGCTTTTCAAAGCAGATTTTGAATTGGACAGCAGCAGTGACGGAACTATTTGGGTTCATAAGGTTTCTAATCCAGAAAGTTTTGGAGTGGTTAAATTGGACGAAAGCAATACGATTACTGACTTTATTGAAAAACCACAGACTTTCGTGAGTGATTTAGCGATAATTGGTATTTACCATTTCACGCATGGAGACAAATTAAGGGTTGCACTGCAATACCTTTTGGATAATGACATTAAGGAAAAAGGTGAATACCAATTAACCAATGCATTGGAAAACCTGAAAGCCAATGGGGCTAAATTTAAAACAGGTGCGGTACAAGAATGGCTTGACTGTGGCAATAAAAATGCAACTGTTTATACCAATCAGCGGGTAATTGAACACAATGCTGCTGATTTTAAAACCACCCGAAACTTAGGTGAAGGTTGCCAAATTATTGAGCCTTGTTATATTGGAGATGATGTAACCATCGTCAATTCTACAGTTGGACCACATGTTTCAGTTGGCAATGGTAGTAAAATAACAAATAGCAAAATTACAAATAGCATCATTATGGATGCATGTCAAATTGAAAATGCTACCTTTCACAATTCAATGATAGGAAACCACGTTATATGGGATGGCGAAGCTGCTGAATTAAGTATTAGCGACTATAGCACGAATATTGCAACTGTTTAAATAAAACATTTGAAAAACCTTGTTTACATATCAATTTTAAGTCTGTTAGTGCTCTGTGCATATAGCTGCAAGAGCAAAAAAAGTGCTGCTGCTGGCTCTAGTATTAAGAGCATTGATGAAGTTCAAATAAAAGCTGCTTTTATTGATGCACAAGGAAACATTGCTATTGGGAACAAGGATGAGGCAAAAAAGACATTGAATGCTATTTTAAAACAAGACCCAACTTGTGATGCATGCATGTTTCAATTGTCTAAATTGGCAATGGAACAGTTTCAGTTTCAAGAAGCATTGCAACTGGGTGAGGCAGCATTTAACGCCAAACCTAACAATGCTTTTTATAGGGAGTTATATGCAGAAATGCTTTACAGAAAAGGAAATCCATTGCAAGCTGCCAATGTTTCCAAAGTTTTGATTGATAGCTTTCCTACCATTAGAGAACACTATAGAAGAACCATTTTTTATTACGAAAATGCCAAAAAATTTGAAGAAGCAAAAAGCATAGTCCATAGATTTCAGTATCATTTTGGTTATGTTTATGAAACCGGGCAAATGTACGAGGAGCTCTATAAAAAAAATGGGGACATGGCGAGTCTATTGCAAAACAAAAAGTCATTGATAGAAAAATATCCTAAAGACATTCAACTGCGCAAAGAATATATAAACACCCTGATTGATCAAAATAGATTGGCAACTGCCGACAGCCAATTAAACGAGCTGATTGAGTTGGAGGTGAATACGGGATATGCCTATTTGTTGAAAACTAGAATCAATATGTTTGAGCAAAATTGGACCGCCTATGTTCAAAATTTTAACAATGCTTGTTTGGATGAGCAATTGGACGCAAAAACCAAAACAAATTTCTTGATAAAAAATGAAAGTATAAAAGACAGCAGTATTTTAAACAGCATAAGAAAAATAGTTATTGATGACCCCAATGCAATTGAATTTTATAATTATTATGGTGAGCGATTTGGAATAAAGGTAGATGACCAGCACTCCAAAGCCAATGCATTTATAAAAAACCCAGATAATTTTGAGTTAGGTGCAACGGTTGTAAACAATTATCTGAAATCACAAAATTTTGACAATGCCTTACAAAATGCGCATTTATTGTATGAAAATCATCCTTCACGTTACACATCCTACTGGTTGTATAGCATTAGTTTGTTAAGAGTTGGAAGATTTGCTGAGGCTAATATTTATGCAGACAATGGTTTAACGTATGCCTTGAGCAATGATGAAATGGCCGCATTGTACACTGTTAAAGCATTTGCAAACTATTATTTAGCAGACAATAGCAAAACCATGACTAACATGGAAAAGGCTTGGAGTCTTGTTGATACATCCAAAATGGTTTTGGAGCAACTGGTATACTTATCTCTCTTTACCAATAGCAACAAAGAAAAAATAGAAAAAACGCTAAAAAGCTTAGGCAACGGAGAAGTATCTCGCATCTATAGCCTTTATCAAAAACCTTTTTCCGAATATGACTGGAATCTTCAATTGTCAGGTTCAGTTTTAAGCACAGAAGCTGCAATGCTAAGTGCTATAAAAGCCAAAGACAAGCAAGCTGCAATTGGTTTCTTAAAAAGACTCGTTAATCTAGCTCCTGCTAATCAGTATTATCAAAATAAATTAAAAGAAGTAAATAGATTATGATGGAAAGTTTAAGATCAATAAATAAGTGCGGTAACTGGGTTGGTATTTTTGCCCTGTTTTATTTACTTGTAGCGTTTTCTGGCTGTAAATCCAGAAAAAAAATACAGAATGTAGGCGACAAACCCATAGAAAATGTTGTGCTGACTAAGGCTAAAGTTTTTGAAAACCTAAATAAAAATTGGACTTATTATTCGTCAAAATCAAAAGTAGCTGTTGAAGGAAAAGGCATTGACAAAACTGTTGATTTAACGCTCAAAATGAAAAAAGACGAGATAGTTTGGGCATCAATAGGGATGTTTGGTTTTGAAGGGGCTAGAATTTTCATGGAATCAGACAGCATAACATTGATCAATAAAATTAATAAATCGTATTCTAGAATGGGATGGAAAGAAATAGAAACTTACACTGGAAGCCGCCTTAGTTTAAAAGATGTTCAATCCATTCTGATAGCGAATCCTATCTTCACCGATTTTAACAATTACAAGAACGATACAAGCAATGCAACTTTTTTCATTAGAAAATCTGATTCTACTACCTATGAATTAACCAGCAACAGTATTTTTACCACAATTATCAAAACTTTTTTGGTTGGACAAAAAAGCGGGAAACATTTAACTATAGACTATAGCAATTATAATTCAATAGATGAAAAGCAAGTTCCCTTGAGGATAAAAATTATTGCTAAAGATGGTCTGGACATTTTTAACATTGACATGCAAATTAATGATTTGAATTTCAATAGTTTTGAAACATTACCAACACAAATTCCCAGCACATTTATTAGAGATTAAACCATGAATAATTTAGTTAAAAAAATCTTTATTATACTTTTTATATTACTGGTTCCATCGCTCTGGGGACAGGATAGAAAACAGTTAGAAAAAGATAGAAAAAATAAGTTAGCAGAAATAGAAGAGACCACCAAAATACTAGAACAAACCAAAAGCAAGAAAAATATCAGTTTAAAACAATTAAAAACGATAAACAACCTTATCAAGGTGAGAGAGGAAATAATAGAAAGTTTGGCAATGGAAGTAAGTTCAGTAGAGCATCAGGTAAATATAAAAACACAGCAACTAATAGCTACAAAAATTCATTTACAAAATCAAAAAGAAAAATATGCCAAATCAATCTATAATGCCTATCGTCTTAAAGGAAGTGCAGGTAACAAATGGCATTTTATTTTTAGTTCAAAAAGCTTTAATCAAATAATGCAAAGGTTGAAATACCTTGAAAAAATTGCAGAATTTCAGAACAAAATTGTAGGTAATATAGAAGAAGATAAAATAAATTTAGAAGAAGGGATTAATGTTTTAAAGGGGCTAAAGACAGAAAAAGAAGAAATATTGGTCGACAAAGAAGTCGAAAAGGAAAAACTGGTTGGAGACAAAAGCCAGCAACAAAATGTAGTGAACGCCCTGAGTGGTCAAGAAAAGGATTTACGCAAAAAACTGGCAGAGCAAAGAGCTGCTAAAGCCAAACTTGACAATGAGATAGAGCGATTAATACGCATAGAACTAGAAAAAGCTAGGAAAAAGAAAGCGTATACTAATGCAATAGACCAAGGAGATAATTTTTATACCGATGGTAAATACGAAGCTGCAATTGGTGCCTATAAAAAAGCTTTATCAGAAGGTATAAATAATGCAGAGGCAAAAAGCAGAATTGAAAAGGCTAAAAAAGCGATTGAAAAAGATAGTAAAACTACTGGAGAAGCTCCTCCTCCAGAAATTAATAAGCCATCTGTGAATACAAATGCCCGCATTGACCAACAATTGAGTTCTACTTTTGCTAGTAACAAAGGGAAGTTGCCTTGGCCTGTTGCAAATGGTTTTGTATCGGAGCAATATGGAAAGCACGCACATCCTACTTTGAATGGAGTAACCATTGAAAACAATGGCACCAATTTTTTAAGTTCAAATGGCTCGGTTGCGCGCAGCGTTTTTAAAGGTGAAGTTGTTGCCGTGATGGAGATTCCAGGCATGCAAAACATGGTTATGGTCAGTCACGGTGATTATTTTACGGTCTATGCCAAGTTAGCTTCTGTTTTTGTGAAAGTTGGAGACAAAGTTGATACCAAGCAAAGCATCGGAAAAATATACACCAATGATGGCAATGAAACTGAATTACACTTTGAACTTTGGCATAATCAAGATAAACAAAACCCTGAATATTGGATTTCTAAATAGCATATGATACAAGAAATAAAAAAAATAATTGTTGCCGGAGCAGGTGTAATGGGTGCTGGTATCGCTCAAGTTTGTGCAATGAAGGGGTATGAAGTAGTCCTATTTGATATAGATTCAGGGGCCGTTGAAAAGGGTTTAAAAAGCATAGAAAAAAATCTTGATAAAGCTATTGCTATTGGTAAAGCTACAGCACAAATTAAAAAAAACACCCTTGAATTATTAAGTGGAACAATTCAATTGGAAGGCTTAAAGGCTGATATGGTTATTGAAGCTGTGATTGAGAAAATAGAAGTTAAAACAAAACTTTTCAATTCCCTACTAGTCCATAATCCCTCCATAATTTTGGCTACTAATACTTCTTCCATACCCATTACCAAAATATCTGCCGCAGTTGATCAACCACAGCAAGTAATAGGCATTCATTTTTTTAATCCCGCGCACATAATGAAATTGGTTGAGGTCATTCAAGGAGCTCATACACCGAACGAATTAAAAGAAACGGCATACAATTTTGTAAAATCCTTAGGCAAAACACCAATCATTGCCAAAGATGCACCAGGTTTTATTGTCAATCGGGTAGCGAGACATTTTTATGTGGAGAGTCTGAAAATTTTAGAAGAACAAGTTGCCAGCCACGATGAAATCGATAAGTTAATGGTTGCCAGCGGTTTTAAAATGGGGCCATTCACTTTAATGGACTTGATTGGTGTTGAGACCAACTTAAAAGTAACTGAAAGTATGTTTGCCTTATTTAATTATGATGAAAAATTTAGACCTAGTCGCATTCAGCAACAAAAGGCTGATGCAGGTTTCTATGGCAGAAAGACGGGCAAAGGATTTTATGAATACGATTGATAAGCTATGAACAAAAATGCCCATATAGCAATATTTTTTTCACTGCTGGCACCATTAGGATGCAGAAAAAAAACACAAAATATCAATACCGACCCAATTCCTTATGTACAAGTTAATAGTTCCATAAATTTAGCTATAAAAGGGAGTTTTACGATGATACCGGGTTCCTTTTTTTATGATGTTGGCGGTTACAGGGGCTTAGTCGTTGTTCATGATTTTGACGGAAATATTAGGGTTTTTGATAGGGCTTGTAGTTACCAACCCAGCAATGACTGTTCAATACTAGAAATAGACTCCAACACCATACAATTGCGCTGTGGATCCTATGAAAATGGTAATTTTAAAGCATGCTGTGAAAGTAAATTTAACTTATTTGGATTTCCAGTAAAGGATCCAGCAACATTTCCCTTGCGCGAGTATAGGACTTCCAGAAGTGGAAACATTTTGAATGTTTTTAACTAATTGACTGAAAATTGCAAGGAGATAACTCCTGCATACCATGTCAACGTTATATCCAAAGATTTAATTAAAAAAAATTATGCTTTTAAATATACATTCTATGTAAAATCAAAAAAAATATGTACGTTTGCCATGTTACACGAAACATGATATACACTAAAATTTAAATATATGATATTAAAACAATTACCAAAATTACTATCGGCTTTGATTTTTTCCTTATCTTTTAGTTCATCACTTACCGCTCAAAGTCCAGAGCATAAATGGGGTGTTGAGTTAAATGCGGGAATTAATGAATACCAAGGGGACTTGGGCTCAGCAATTGGATTTGCAAAAAAACCAAACTACCAAGCAATTGGGATAAACATTGGTCGTTACCTGAATTCATCCTTTGATGGATTTTTCAACTTTGGTGTTGGGGATTTAGGGTTTTACACCAAATTTGATTTCGTCCCTGAACCAGAAAAATATGCCGGATTTAGAGCACATTTAACCTACGGACAATTTGGTGGTAGGTTCAAATTTGCAAATGATAAAATTATTTCATCAACTGCTTTAATTCAACCATACTTACAAGCAAGTTTTGGAATTATTAATATCTATTCTAGAATTAATAACATTCCAAAAGCTTATACAGACCCATTGGCAACTGTTGGTGCTGGTGGAGGTGGTATCAATTTCCGCTTTTCTGAAACCTTTAGTATGAGGCTGCAAACAATGTTTAATTATACATCTAACGATGTGTTTGACGGCTCTCCATATTCCAATGGTGTCCACAAAAGATACAAAAACAGCGATGCATTTATGTATCATAGTATAGGCGTGGTATACAACTTTGGCGTAGGTCTTGGTGGTGGTACTGGTATCAAAACGCTTAAAGACAGTGACCATGATGGTGTTCCAAACAAATATGACAACTGTAAGAAAACTAGACCAGGTTATTTGGTTGACAGTGTAGGTTGCGATTTGGATACGGATGGTGATGGAATTGTTGATACAGAAGATAAATGTCCTAAACTTAAGGGTATTGCTGCGTTCCAAGGATGTCCTGATACCGATGGTGACGGAATTCAAGACTCTGAAGATGCTTGTCCTAATAAAGCAGGAACTGCTGAAGGAAAAGGCTGCCCAGATACTGACGGTGACGGTGTTTACGACAATTTGGATAAATGTCCAGATGAACCGGGCTTGAAAGAAAGAGATGGCTGCCCAAGACCAGATACTGACGGAGATGGTATATTTGATGATGAAGATAAATGTCCAACATTTGCAGGTACAATTGAAGGCATGGGTTGTCCAGATACTGATGGTGACGGTGTTTATGATTGGGAAGATGTTTGTAAAACTACTCCCGGTTTAAAAACTAACAAAGGTTGTCCAGAGATTAAGAAAGAAGTTGCGGCAAAAATTGCTTTGGCTGCAAAAGGTATTTACTTTGAAACCAATAGTGATGTAATTAAAGCGGCTTCATTTGCCAATTTAGATAAACTTGCTACAATTTTAAATGAATACCCAGATGCTAAGGTTTATATTGAAGGACATACTGACAGTGATGGGGATGATGCTGCAAACCTTGACTTATCTCAACGCAGAGCAAATTCGGTAATGGCTTACCTTGCCTCACATGGAATTGCTGGAGAAAGAATGACAGCTCTTGGATTTGGTGAATCCAAACCAGTTGCAGATAATAAATCAAGTGCTGGTAAAGCTAAAAACAGAAGAGTTGACTTTATATTGAAATACTAAGTTACAAAATAACACTCAAAAAAAGTCCTGTTTGCGTTAACGCAAACAGGACTTTTTTTGATACTTTATTTTTATCCAACAACGGTTTTAATAAAACTAAAAATGGTTAAAAAGACTTCTTATTTCTTGTATTAAACCGAATTCAAAACTTTGTTTAATTCAGTTCAATCGTCAATTAGATATTACCGTTGCTCAACGCTTTCTATTTTTATTTTACGCTTTCATTTACCTTTGATAAAGTAGGGGTATTAAAGCCCAAACAAATACAATATGAGCGTATTTTTGAAAGATTTAAACACAGACCCTCGCTATTACCAAATTGGCTTTCAAACCGTATTTTTAATCTTTGGCATTTGGGTTTTAGGTTGGCATACAGAATGGCAAAGAGTAGCAATATATTTCGTTACTTGTCTAACCACACAGTTTATCATTAATCTAATCACCAAAAGCTCAATGCACAGCTTAAAAAGTGCCTTTATAACTGCTCTGGGATTAGGCTTACTGTTAAACACCCATAATTTACAAATTGCCTGTTTAGCCGGTATTATTGCTATTACAAGTAAATCTATCATAAGGTTTAAAGGCAAACATATTTTTAACCCTGCAAATATTGGCATTTTAGTGGCAGTTGTAGTGACGCAAAAAGCGTGGATTTCACCAGGACAATGGGGAAGCCATCCATTTTTTCCTTTAGCCATAATTGTGGCAGGAACAATTATTCTTACTAAAGTAAAAAGAGTAGAAACTGGTTTTATCTTTTATGGGGTTTTGATACTTTTGGAATTAGGAAGACAGTACTTTTACCTAGGCTGGCCCCTTGATGCTTGGTGGCACCGTGTAAGCAATGGCTCTATTTTAGTGTATGCGCTGTTCATGATAACTGACCCAAAAACTACACCCAACCACAGGACTGCTAGAATAATTTGGGCGGTAATATTGGCAATAACTACCTTTATAATAGGAAACAGTATGCAACTATATGCTGCCCCAATTTATGCGCTTTTTCTATTGAGTCCTTTAACGGCAGTTTTTGATAAACTGTTTCACGAAAATAAATTTCAATGGAAAACTATTTCAAACCCAGAAAACAAAATAAATAATATTGATATGACAAAGAAATTAATGAACGCCAAAGTAATGAAGCCTCTGCTAATTTTAGCAATGGTTTTTTTCTCCGCCCAACAAGCCAACGCTTTTTGCGGCTTTTATGTGGCACAAGCTGGAGCCAATGTATTTAACAAAAAATCTGAAGTAATAATGGTGCGTGATGGGCAGCGCACCACCATTACGATGCGAAATGACTTTAAAGGCAACCTTAAACAATTTGCAATGGTTATTCCTGTACCGGTAGTGCTCAAACGCAATGACATAACGATTAAGGAAAATAGCCTTTTTGAAAGTCTAGACCAATATTCTGCACCTAGATTAGTAGAATACTATGACGCCAACCCTTGTCCTGTTGCAAGAGACTTTCATATTTATAAGGATAGCGAATCAATAAGTTTTCGTGGATCAAGGACTGATGGAACAGCAACATTCGTAGATGGAGTTAGAGCACAAAAAGTAGTTATTGAAGCCCAATACAGCATTGACGAGTATGAAATAATTATCCTTTCTGCTAAAGAAAGCGGAGCTTTGCAAGCTTGGCTCGAAGAAAATGGTTATGCTGTTCCTCCCAATGCAAAGGAAGTTTTAACACCTTATATCAAAGACAATATGAAGTTTTTTGCAGTAAAAGTAAACCTTGAGAAAGCCAAAAATCTACCCAAGGGTTATTTGCGCCCCATCCAAATTACCTTTGAAAGTAAAAAATTTATGCTGCCTATAAGGTTAGGAATGGCAAATGCTGAAAAAGATGGTGAGCAAGATTTAATTATTTATGCATTTACAAAAACTGGTCGTGTAGAAACAGCAAACTACAGAACGGTTGAAATGCCTACGGCAAGAAAAATTCCAACATTTGCAAAGCAAGAGTTTGCAACCTTTTATAAAGAAATGTTTGACAGAAAATATAAGTATGAAGGCAAAAATGCCGCTTTTTTGGAATACGCATGGAACGTTTCTCCTACTTGGGGTATGAAATGTGACCCTTGCACCGGCACGCCTCCGGTAGTAACCGATTTGGCCAACAGTGGTGTAAACTGGATAGACCCAAATGCCAATTACAGCTTTGGAAACACCCAAGTCAATGTGTTTTTTACCCGTTTGCACGTGCGCTATGACAGAGCACATTTCCCTAGCGACTTAACATTTATAGAAACACCAAATACCGAACAATATCAGGTACGTCAAATAATAACCAACCCTGCCCAAGGCACTTTTGATTGCGACCAAGGCTTGGTCTATATAAAAGATTTAAAAAGTCGTAGAATACTGGAACTTCAAGAAATGGAAGCACTTACCGGAAGAAATACAAAATCATATCCCTATTACGTAGAAATGGGGTCTGGAAAAGTAAAAAGCATTCCTAATAATCAAGAAATTGATGAAGATGATGAGGAAAGCATTATACCAATAAATAACCCTGGCAACCGCTTTCCTCCTTTTTGGGTCTTGCCCTTATTAATAGTTGCGGTTTTGACGCTTTTAAAATTGCCAAAGGTATTATTGAGCCTAATTTCGTAAATCTTGAAAAATCGGATTGGCATAAAAGCTCTTGTTTAACAGTTCCTATTGGATTAAAAAAAGGTTCATTTCTAAATTAGAAATGAACCTTTTTTAATCTATGACCGTAAAAATTAGACTTAAAATTTATGGTTTACCGTAAAAATTAGACTTAAAATTTATGGTTTACCGTAAAAATTAGAGGTATTATATTTATATTTGCACTATGGTAGAGAGAATATTGACAACCAATATACTGCAACAACTTCAAAACTCCAGGAAGGTAATTGTTTTATATGGCGCAAGACAGATAGGAAAAACAACACTTATCAAAACCTTACAAAAAGAATATTCTGGCAAATGCTTATTGCTAAACGGAGATTTAAAAAATGTACAAGACACTTTATCTAGTCAAGATTTAGAAACTTTTAAAAATACGGTTGATGATAATGACTTGTTAATTATAGACGAAGCACAAAACATTCCCAACATCGGCATCAACCTAAAAATCCTGTTTGATGAATTTCCAAATCTGAAAATAATAGCAACAGGGTCTTCATCCTTTGAATTGGCAAATACGCTAAAAGAACCCTTAACGGGAAGAAAAACCACCCTGAAAATGTATCCTATATCTTTGATGGAGCTTAGAAAAACCAACTCTATTTTTGAATTAAAAGCACAACTTGGTAGTTTTCTGACGTATGGAATGTATCCAGAAATACTGACTCTGCAAGGCAGCAATACCAAACAACAACATTTGCAAGAGTTAGTATCTTCCTATCTATACAAAGATATTTTGGCTCTTAGTAACATCAAGCATTCAGACAAAATACACAAACTATTACAACTATTGGCCCACCAAGTTGGCTCATTGGTTTCTGTAAATGAATTAAGTAATAAACTGGGATTAAACCATGAAACCATTAACAACTATATCAATTTATTAGAAGACGGTTTTATTATACAAAGGCTATCCGGATTGAGTAATAACCCAAGAAATGAAATTAGCAAAATGGACAAAATTTACTTCACGGATATTGGCATTAGAAATGCTATAATTGAAAATTACAGCCCCATTGATATTCGCAATGATATTGGAGCTATATGGGAGAATTTTATTTTCATGGAACGCCAAAAATATGTATCTTACAATAACATACACGGCAAAAACTACTTTTGGCGCAGGTATTCTGGTTCAGAAATAGACCTTATTGAAATGCGAGATGGTATGTTCCATGCATTTGAAATAAAATGGAATAAACGCAAAACTTCTGCTCCAAAATCTTGGTTGCTAGACTATCCCAACAGCACATTTACAGAAATAAACCAAGACAATTTTACTGACTATGTACTCTAAAATAGATATTCAGCTTAAAAAATCAAATACTCATCCAAAACATACTTTGTTTATATAACAACAAACCATTATTTTCGTTCTAATATTTATTATGAAATACATATTTCTCTTTATTACACTTTTATCGAATGCATCTTTTTGTCAAGCTCAAGAAAAAATTAATTTTGATAATTATACTTTGCTTCAATGCAAAGGAAAGATTCCCAGTGATTTAACGGCTAACGCAAAAATTAATTATGAGGCAAGAGCCATTGAAATAGAAGATTCTGACAAAGCAAAAAAAAGGAAAAATGACGAAAAGGAATTTTACCTACAGAACAATTTTAGCATTCAAGACTTCCTATTGAGTGGTCAGATTTTGTATAATGACACTTTTACACGGTATATAGAAAAAATAGCAGATGTGTTGCTCAAAGAAAATCCCAAGTTGAGAGCGAAATTACGATTTTACACGGTAAAAAGCCCAGAAGTAAATGCTTTTGCTACGCAAGAGGGTGTAGTTTTTGTAAATATTGGTTTGTTTTCATCTGCAAAAAATGAAGCACAGATCGCCTTTATTCTTGCCCATGAAATTTCTCATTATACAGAAGGTCATGTATTACAAGGCTTTTTAGAAACAAAAAAAATTATCAGAGGTGAAGGTTACTATCGCTATATGGACTATTACTCCCGTCTGCGCTCTTTTTTTAGATATTCAAGAGACAGTGAGTTAGAGGCCGATAAACAAGGTTGGGTTTTATTTAGTAAATCTCAGTATGCGAAAAATGTAGTATCAGGCGTTTTTGATATGTTATTGTATTCCTATTTACCCTTTGATTCTATGCCCTTTAATTTAAAGAAATATGAAAAGGGCAGTTATCAATTTCCAAACAATTACAGTTTACAAAAATCTACTCCTTTGTTTGCTGACGAAAGTAGAGATGACAATTTTAGCACTCACCCTAATGTAAGAGATAGAAAAAAGAAAATCAATGCCCAAATACTAAGCGATACACTTGGAGGTAAAAACTATGTAGTTTCAGAATCCGATTTTTTGGGATTACAAAAAATTGCACGTTATGAAATGGCGCGTTATTATATTTCACAAACAAATTTTGCCGATGCCTATTATCATGCCCTACTACTAGAAAAAAATTATGGCACTGGCACCTATATTGATAAAATAAAAGCCATGTCTTTATATGGACTGGCAAAGCATTTAAATGTTGACGGAAAAACCCCCTATTTGATTACTCCATATGAAAAAGTTCAAGGACAAACACAACAATACTATTACTTTTTGCACCAAATTTCACAAAAGGAAACTACCATTTTTGCCTTAAGAGAGATCTCTAAAATCAAAGAAAAGTATCCAGAGGATAATTTTATCTTATCTCTACAAAAGGACATGATGAAAAGTTTAATTTTAGACAATAAAGTCAAGCCAGAGGCATTTTATGATAAAAATGACCCACGTCCTGATAGTATTTGGTCTGAAAACGAACGAAAAGAATATTATCGTTATGCCTTTGTGAAAGAGTTGCAAGAACCGCTATTTTACCAAGAATTGCAAGGCTTTGAAACATACCGATCAAAGAGCAAACCTTTTTGGAAAAAATCAACGTATAAAAAGAAAAGAGACTTTGAAGTTGGTAAGAAAAAAGAAATAAAAGTTGATGAATTGAGCATGTTTACCCCTGCTTTTGAAAAAGTTATTTCTGGTATAACAAGTCAACCCAAGGTAGATTATTTGAATGGACTTATTGAAAAACAGTATTTGCAAAACCAGTTGGTGGAAGAAGCAAATAGCCAGGACCTGCGCATAAATTTTATTGAAAAACGACCAGAGGAATTTACCACTGCCAGTTATAACGAATTTTCTAAGTATGTAAGTTGGATCATTGAACGCAATAACAACAGTAAACTAAAAATGATATACTTAGATGATTTCAACCGCGACACGGTTCAAAACGATGAATTTTTGGGAGTAATGGAGGTTGCTTCAACGGAGGAGAATTACATTATTAAACACTTTAATTACTGGGATTTTAACTTTTTGGTATACAATAAGAATAGTGGAGAGTTGGTATTTTATCAAAATTTGCGCGTTGCAGATAAGTACAAGAGAAAAAATGCAAAAAAAGCAATCAAAAGCAGTATAAAAACACTTAAAACTACCTTTCCTGAAGAAGACGAGTAGTTAAAGTGCTTGCATGCTTAGTCGAACCACCTAAAAATTTTATCGAACCATATCAAGGCACACCATAAATTAGGCTTAAAATTGTTTTATGGTTAAAGCAATAGGGGTTATTCTGTGTTTCTTTATTGGCAATTATTCGTTAAGGGCACAATCAGAAGGAAGCTATAGTTTAAAGGAATGTATTGATATTGCAGTACAGCAAAGTGCTTTGGTAAAACAGGCTAAAATTAGTCTAGCTCAAAATGAAAGCCAAGCCAAAACACAGAAATTAAATTTTTTACCAACAGCAAATTTAACAGGAAGTCACAGTTATAATTTTGGACGCAGTATTGACCGATATAGCAATGAGTTTGTAAATACCACTATCAGAAACAATTACTTCAGCTTGAATACCGGCTTGATGCTTTATAATGGCATGCAAAATCAAAACAATTTACAAATGCGCAATTATAATGTTCAAGCCGCTGAAAATGGCTTAGCAACTGCACAAAATGATATCGCCCTGCAAGTTTCTAATCTATTTTTACAGGCAATGCTGGCTAAGGAAAATATAACTATCGCTCAGAACCAAATACTCCAAACACAACTGCAATTAGAACGCACGAAAAAGCTTTATACTGCAGGCAGTATTGATCAGGGTCAGGTGTTAACATTAGAGGCACAACTTGCAAATGATGATTTTAACCTTTCCAATGCACAAAATAATTTGCAAAGTGCAAAATTGAGTTTAAGATCATTGCTTCTGTTAAAGGCAACGGAAAGTTTTGAATTGTCTTCGAATGACAGTATGGCAATCCAACCATTACCGATTACAGATATTGCTGTAATATACGCCAATGCCTTATCAGCGATGCCACAGATTGCCCAGGCAGAGGCCCAAGTCAAAAGTGCTGAGGCAAGCTACAGAGCAACTTTGGGCGCTAGAGCCCCAAGTATCAATGCATACGCTAATTTAAGTACTGTCTATTCTGGAAATGCTAAAGAGATTACTTCAACAGTTCCCACCGGTACACAAACCATAGCCGTTGTTAAGGGCACCAATGAAGAAGTAATTGTACCAACATTTCAATACAACACACAAACCATTGGTTTTGCAGAACAAGCCAAAAGTAATTTTGGACAATCAGTAGGTGTACAGGCAAATATTCCCATTTTCAATGGCAATCAAGTAAACAACGCCATCCTTAATTCGGAAACCAATTTACAATTGACCAAATTGAATGCAGAAACCTTAAAGCAACAATTGTACAATGACATTGCCACAGCTGTGTTCAATGCCAATGCATCATACAATAAATATGAGGCTGCAAAGAAAAGTTCCTTGGCACAAGAGCAAAGCAATGACTTTAGTGAGAAAAGATACACAGCTGGGTTGCTAAATTATTACGATTACAACAATGCCAGAAACTTATACCTTAACGCTATCAATAATTTACAATCTGCAAAATATGAATACCTTTTTAGAAAAATGATTGTAGATTTTTACCAAGACAACACATGGAAATTTTAAAAAACAAATACCAAATTTACACTTTATTAGCTGTCGTTTTAACAGCATTTGCAGCTTGCAACAAAAAAATAGAAAAAGTAGTAGTTGAAAAGGTTATCACGCACACTATTGTTGAAACCGTCTCTGCTATAGGAAAAATCTATCCCCAGACAGAGGTAAAAATTAGTTCAGACGTGTCTGGAGAAATTATTGATATTTACGTTGCAGAAGGTGACAGTATAAAAAAAGGTCAATTATTGGCCAAAATCAATCCAGACTTATATGAAAGTGGCCTTGATCAAGCACAAGCAGGTTTTCAAAATGCTAAATCAATGGAATCCAGTAATACCGCTGGGTTGGCTCGCGTTAAAAGTGCACTCACACTAGCAGAACAAAATTATCAACGTCAAAAAAAATTGTATGACCAAAAAGTAATTTCAAAAGCCGAATTGGAGCAGGTTGAGAATAATTATGAAGCCGCAAAGGCCGAATACAAATCTTTCCAAGAATCTTTGATTGCACAAAAATATACGGTAAAATCTGCAGGAGCGCGGGTGGATGAAGCTAGAAAAAATTACAACAGGACTGTAATTTATGCTCCTATGGATGGCGTGATTTCATCAAAGTCAAGTAATAAAGGAGAGCGTGTAGTAGGCACATCACAAATGGCGGGAACAGAAATGTTGCGCATTGCAGACATGGGGAGCATGGAAGTGCGTGTTGACGTTAATGAGAATGATATTGTTCGGGTAAAAATTGGTGATACTGCTATTATTGAAGTTGACGCTTACGATGGTGAAAAATTCAAAGGCTTGGTAACTGAAATTGCTAATTCCGCAAAATCACTTTCCAACAGTTTATCTGCATCCACAGAACAAGTTGCCAATTTTGTTGTAAAAATTAGTGTACTGCAAAGCTCTTATGCACATTTGGTATCCGACCAAAGACCATTCCCTTTTAGACCTGGAATGTCTGCAACAGTGAATATTGTTACCGCACGCAAATTTAATATTTTAAGCGTTCCATCTGGTGCAGTAGGCTTAAGAAGTGACAACATTGAAAAATCAGCAAATAAAGACTCAAAACAGAAAAAAGGAGAGAAAGAAGAAGAGGAAAATAAGGATGAAAAAAATAAAGATTTAATAGAAGTCGTTTTTATTTTTAAAGATGGTAAGGTTGAGCAAAGAGCCGTAAAAACCGGTTTACAAGACGCAGAGTTTGTTGAAATTTTATCTGGAATCACTAAGGATGAAGAAATTGTTGTTTATCCTTACATGGCTGTTTCAAAAACATTGGAAAATGGGTTGAAAGTTGAAAAGACCGATAAAGACAAGGTTTTTAAGGAGTAAAAAAATAACCGAAGGCTCCAGAAACTATCTTATTGAATAGAAAGCTTTTCCATTTTTAATAAATTTTGACTTTTATCATATAACCCAATCAAATACAGTCCTTTTACCAAAGTTTTGGAAAAATCAAATCCTGTTTCATTGGATTGAATATTTCCAGTCAATACTTCTTCGCCTTGCAAAGTGAAAATCTTATAAGAACACACATTTTGCATATGGTCAAATTCAATTTTAAAATTTCCACTATTCGGGTTTGGGCTAATCACAAATCCAAATTTATCAAGACTCATTGTTCCATTGATGAATCTCGCATCGCTTAAATACCTGGAAACAACAAAATCTGGGTATTTTCCACAAAACACCAATCTATTTTCTTTGTCAATCAGCATATTCATTGGATTGTAGGAAGCTTCATACAGCAAACCCCCATCTACAAAACTATCATTTACGGTTCCATTTGAATGAATGCCAACCGCTGCTAAATATTTGTTGGTGTTTGTTGGTGAAGAATATCCCAGCACAAAATTTTGATGACTATCCACATTTAAAGCGATAATCTCCGCTGTATTAAGTTTGGGAAACTGATCTATTAGAGCCAACCCATTTTTTCCGAAACTTTGATTTAATGTGCCATCCTCATTCACTAAATACAAGCCACTTTTGATTAAACTTGTGGAGTGGGTAATTTGAGCCGCAATAACAATTTTACTATTCGGCAAAACCATCACTTTTTTAGAAAATAAAGCTGCCACAGTTGACTTGATGACACTTTTACCAGCATTTCCAAATGAACTATCAATTTGTCCATTCTGTTTTAATCGGGTAACTTCGATTTCACTTTTGAATGGGCTAACATTTGCCATATAGAGAACTTCTAAATTACTATCAATAGCCATAATTGAGGGAAATTCGTTATGCTGAAGCGAATAATTCTTTATGCCCATTGTACCAAAAGTGGTGTCTATTTTTCCATTGGCTGAAAGTTTTACAATTATACCACTTCTACTTGTGTCTGTTCTTATATTTACACCGCCATTAAGATAGATTACCCCTGCCTTACCCTTAAAAACCTGGGTGTAAAAAATATCTTGATTGCTCTCTAAAGGTAAATTAAACCGTCCATTAAGCCCAAAACTACTATCTAATTCACCATTGGCTTTTAGCCTTATTAAGTTACCCTGATAATTGGTGTCAATAAATTCTGTGAAAACGATGTACGGCTGATTATCATAAACATTTAAATCAAATGGCACTTGATTGTAGCCACGTTGAGGTAAAAACATTGTTTCTCCCTTGCCAAGTGTTTTTGATTGTCCATTGCTGTCAATTTTCATTAAGAATAGTACATCAGAACCTGCTGATAAATTCATGCGACCTAAAGCAAATATGGAGTTTTCTGCGTCCAAGGAAATATGCGTGCATTGAGATTCTCTCGTTCTATCAGCAATGCTAAAAAGTCCATCAATTCCAAAGTTTATATCCCGTTGTGCAAATGCATGATTTGTACACAAACTATTGAATAACAAAAGGCAGGAAGCAAAAAGTATATTTTTCATAATAGTAGTCAAATCTAGTTTTAACGCTGAACAATTCCTACATCAATTTACAAACGGTCACTTTTATTTTACTAAAATTATTGCAAATGGTAATTTTAGTGTAAACATTTTGTGTCAATGACTTTTTTTAATACAAAACAAATTTACTTCGCAAATCTTATGATAAAATACTTTTCTGTTTTGCCTTTCCTATTTTTAGCTTTTAATATGCATGGACAGGAAGTTGTCCCGCAAAAAAAATCTTCCATTGATTTGTCCATTGCCTCCAATTTTAACAATACTACTGCAGAAGCCCTTTCTTGGAAAAACATGTACCCAATTGCCCTTAAAAAACATTTTTACCTAGGTTTTGGTATCCGTGCAACTGCGGCTCAAATAAACCATCAAAAATTTGTCACCGCTCCTGCTAAAGTTTCTGAAGGCAATTTTTTCAAGAAACAAAATGAGCTCAAACTGGATTCATTTTTTGTCCCCAGCAGTAGTGTTTTAGCAATTAATACTGCTATTTACATGGGTTACCAAATCAGTAAAAAAAGTTTCATTGAGTTTAACATTGATTTTGCTGGAATAAGCTTTGGTAAAAAAGTAACTGGCACTTTTGAGTCTTACTCATTAGGCAATGCACCAAGCAAGGAAAATGCTAAAATAACACCCTACAACCTATTATTAACTGGTGATTATGACATTGGCACACTCAATTCTGAGTTTAGTTATAGCTATCAGCTATCTGAAAAATTAAGTGTTAGACCAGGCATTTCATTTATTTTTGTTGAGTATACCACAGAACAAAAGTTGGCATTTAACAATGACCGTTTTAGAAAAAAGAGTTTACTGCCCATGTTAGGAGTAACTTACAATCTATAAATTTGTTTAAAAGCTTTCTAATCCCTTACCTTCGCTTTTAAGATTCTTTATGTACAAAAGTGAAACTACAGTGCGCGTCCGGTATGGTGAAACAGATAAAATGGGGGTCGTTTATCACGCCAATTTTATACCTTACTTTGAACTAGGTAGAACAGACGCATTGCGCTCTATGGGATTAAGTTACAAAGAATTTGAAGCTGCAGGAATTATCATGCCAGTAATTGAGGTAGGAATCAAGTATCACAAGCCAGCCTACTATGATGATGAACTCATTATTGTTACTAAAATAACGCAAATGCCATCCGTAAAAATGCATTTTGAATTTGAAATTTACAGAGAAGATTTACTGCTGGTTACTGGAAAAGTATCATTGGCAAATCTGGATGCAAAAACGAGCAGACCCGTTAAAGCTCCGGAACAGCTGTTGGCGTTTCTTCGTCCTTTTTTGGATTAATACTTAAACTACTCCAAAATAAAATGACTGGAAAAGCAGGGAGTAAAAACCTTGCTGTTGCCACAGGCCCTGCCGTACCAGCAAAATACAAAAGCAAAAAAACAAATACTGCAAACAAAAAGGAGTCATTTTTTAGGTGTTTGGAGGCCCATAATAACCTAGCCATGCGCACAAAATTCCATAAAAAAATAAGCAAAATAGAAATTAGAAGTAGCATATTTTCTGATTTCATTCTTTCATAAACACCAGTAACTCCCTTTGCGTAAAATGTTCTTGTCCATCCCTCATTGCCATCTTCTGCATACAATTTAAAGAAATTAAGCACATCAAACCTGCCGGGGTCAAAAAACCAACGTGAAGAACCAAGGCTATGGATTACAAAATAAGTTTGCCAATTTGTCAACACCACTTTTATTGCATTATCCTTTTTGAAATTATAAGCTGTTTTAAAATCTGTACTTTTTTCAAGCGATACACCTGCCCTATCCATATGATCTACCCAACGGCCTGCAGAATCTGCTCCATACTTTTTACTCAATGTAAAATAGGCATTGTATTGCACCAAATTAATTCCGGGCATACTGCTTACAATTACCGCTTTTGTGTAATGGTAATTCATAGCTATTTGCAACAATACTGTTATAAGTGGAATTAGCGATAACGCCAATAGCATTGGTTTTTTTTTCTTTAAGGCATACCACAAGAAAATAACACACCAAATAAAAATTACAAACACCAGTACCGGTTTTGTAAGCATTGCCAATGAAAGAAAAGTAGCAGATAGGACATATTGTTTTCGCTTACTTAATAGAAAGTACAGCGACAAACATAGTAAAAACATAAAAACCGTTTCAGCCATTATCCAGTTCGCATATATCCATAATGTTGGAAAAAAAATCAATCCTAAAAATGCCCATTTAAAATTGATTTTAAAACCCCGACTAACGAATATTTTTTCAATAAAAAAAATACTGAAACAAGACAATATATTTTGAACCAGCAGCGAGAGATATAAGCTCAACCCAACACCTCCAGTAAGCGTTAAAAACAAGGAGTAAAGTATTGGTCTGCTTGCAAAAAGTCCTTTATTGTTCAAGTTTTGTATAGTATCCGACAAACCAATTTTACCACTATAGGGCACGCCTAAATTATTTATATTTTCCGCTAATAAAATGTAATCATCACTATCTAAAGTTAATAGATTTGGGAAAAAGCATTGCTTTAAAAAGCCAAGCAAATGAAGTGTTATAAGCAAACCATAAAACAAATTGCGCATGTTTATTTTTGTAGTCATATCACAATTTTAATTCTTCTGTTGGGTTCCAAAAAATCTGCTTAAAGTTAATAATTTGGTCATTTTCAATCAAAATTCCTTCTTTACGCAACCGATTTGCCATTTCTTCACCCTTTCCAAAATGTGCCTTTCCCGTTAGCAAACCATTTCTATTCACAACCCTATGTGCAGGTATTTTACTGTCTGATAATTTTATTGCATTCATTGCCCAGCCCACCATTCTTGATGAACCACTTGCGCCCAAGTAAGCAGCAATTGCTCCATAGCTAGTAGCCTTCCCAGAAGGTATTAATTCAACAACTTGATAAACCTTTAAAAAAAAGTCATTCTCTTTAAAAGTGTCAGGCAACTTTTTGGTATGTTTTTTGTTCTTGATAGCAATAGATTTTTAAAAATTAATCATTCAAAAATATGCAATTTAAATCAAAGCAATTTATAAAAATATTTTTCGTCTCACTTTTCGCAATTACTGCGTATAGTATAAATGCGCAAGATGGTTACAAAGTAACCCTAAAGGTAAAAGGAAAAACTGATTCTAGCATTATTATGGGTAACTACTGGGCGGATAGAACCGTTGCTTTTGATACTGGTTATTACAACTCAAAGAAAAAAGAATGGGTTTTTGAAGGAAAAGAAAAAGCGCCTAGAGGTGTTTATTTTATGATTTTTAAGGACATGTCTCATTTTGAATTTGTAATGAATGACCAGCAATCCTTTACTATTCTAACAGACACCTTGGACTATTATACGAAAAATTTAATTTTTGAGGGTAGCGAAGAAAACAACCGTTTTGCAAAATATCAGCAAACTACGGGTAATTTTGGTTTGAAGCTGTACGAACTAAATGGAAAACTAACATCGGCCGCTGACGAAATAGAAAAGAAAAAAATAGAACAAGAGCGATATGCGCTGAATGATGAGCGCACGGCTTACATGGAAAATTTTTTAAAAGAGAATCCAAATGACATACTTTGCAAAATACTGAATGCTATGAGACCTGTGGAGGTGCCAGATATGTTTAAGGGAGACGGAAAAACAATAGATACGATGGCGCAATACCATTACTATAAATCTCATTTCTGGGATAACTTTGACTTTAAAGAAGAAGCACTCATTCGCTCACCACAAAATTTTGTTTTTAACAAAATCAACACTTATTTTTTATCTGTTATCCCTCAACACCCCGATAGTATTATTTTCTTTGCTAACAAAATTTTGAATCAAACCAAAGGAACAAAAGAACTTGATAAATATTTTATTTTTAGAATAACTCAAATTTATGATACGCTGCAAATGATGTGTATGGATAAGCCTTTTGTATACCTAGTTGACAATTACTATTTAAAAGGCAGAGCGTTTTGGGCAGATTCTGCCACTTTGGATAGAATGAAGGAGGCAGCAGATAAAAGACGTTATACAGTTTGTGGTGAAGTGGCATTAGACCTTAATCATTACGACATGAATAATTTGCCTCAAAGCCTTTATAAGCACATGGGCAGTAAATATACAATAATTGCCTTTTACGATCCTACCTGTGGGCATTGTAGAACTGAAATGCCTATTTTACATAAAATATATGAAGACAAGAAGAAAGATGGGTGGGGTGTATATGCTATTGCATCTTCAAGCAAAAAAGCAGAATGGGAAAAATATATTAAAGAGGAAAACCCAACATGGAATGATTGGGTAAATGTATGTGATATCGTTCCATATCAAGAATGGGTAGATAACAGGAAAGCTTATAACATAACAGCAAATCCTACTATTATGCTATTGGATAGTAAAGGTCGCATTATCGCTAGAAAAATTCCAGCAGAAAATATTTTGGAATTTGTAGACCGCTACGAGAAAGCACCAGAAAAATTTCGATAAATAGCGCTATCAATCAAGGGTTTTTGCTGAATCATACTTTAATGCTTAATTTTACAGCTTCAGTCAGAATTGTTTAAATGAAAAAACTTGCAAGGGCGTTCAAAGCTTTTTATTTAATTTTTAAAAGGCCCTGGTTGTTAAACAAAATACTGGATGATGATGGTACTTGGTTTGACTATTTACAAAAGAACCATCAACTAAAATCATTTCCAGTTATTAAAATTGACACCCTTTTTCCTGATTTTCAAACAACACTAAATACTTTTGCTTTCTTAGATGGCGGGTCATTGCCCACAGATATTGCACTGCTGAAACTATTGGCCGCAGAGTTTAAAGATTGTAGTTATTTTGAAATTGGCACATGGCGTGGTGAAAGTGTCGTGAATGTGGCAGAAAATGCCACGGAATGTTATACCTTAAACTTATCAAAACAGGAATTATTAACCTTAGGTTTGAATGAAAAATATGCTGATTTACATGCGTTTTTTTCTAAAAATGTATCAAAAATAATTCACTTAGAAGGCAATTCTATGAATTATGATTTTGCAAGTTTGAATAAAAAATTTGATTTAATCTTTATTGATGGAAACCATCATTATGAATATGTAAAAAATGACACTTCCAAAGTTTTTGAACATTTAGTCCATGAGCATACAGTTATCGTTTGGCATGACTATGCTTACGCTCCAGAAAAGCTGCGTCCTGAGGTTATTGCGGCTATCTTGGATGGCACCCCAAAAGCTTTTAGAAAAAATCTATTTCAAGTATCCAATTCAATGTGTGCAATTTTTTCAAGAAAAAATTATAAAACGCATGATTTTTCTCCACTTTCCAGCCCTGCTATAAAATTTGAAGTTAAGCTAAAGGTGGAAAAAATTAACGATTAACTTTGTAAGCCCAAACCTTAAATGTAATTCTTTTGAAAGCATCAGTTGCTTATTTTCCTGATTGTGTAAAATGGTATGAACTTTATGATTATCTTTGTTTGATGAAGCAATGGCAAAGAAATATTGGCCTGGGTATTTTAATCTTGGTTGTTGGTATTATTTCTTGCAAAAAAGAGAGAAGTGCTAATTGGGATGCGGATTACCTTATTCCGGTATCAAGAAGCGTTATCTCTGTTCAAAATATTTTTGGAGATTATACCACTTCGGGTTCAAATACCCTAGACTTTACTTATCGCAAAGAAATTTACAACAATAGCCTAGGGTTGGTTAATGTGCCAGATACTGGCTTAAGCACTACCTTTACCCTAGATAAACTGGCACTGAGTGACCGAACGATCACAAGATATATTACCCTTGGAGAAATAAATCCATTATTTTTATTGTTAGATGGGTCGTCAACCTCTATTGATGCCCAAAGCCAATCAAATTTGTCGCCTATTGATATTGATGCCAATGAGTTTTTTGAAACCGCGTTAATTGCCTCAGGCGAAATGGTTTTTGAGTTTAAAAATGAATTGCCAGTAAATGTTAAAAAATTGGATTTCGATATCGTCAATAAAAGTGATGGTAGCATCGTTGGCAATGCTGTTTTCAACAATGTTGCGCCCAATATGTCTGACTCAAAAATAATTGATTTGAGCGGTAAAAGAGTAAATGGAGAACTTCAAGCCAAAATAAAAAGTATGGAGACGGATGCCAGCAATGGCCCTGTTTTAATAAATGCTAGTAAAGGTTTAAGTATTACAATTAGTGTAAGAAACATAAAAACCAAAGAAGCCATTGCTGCTTTTCCAAATCAAACAATACTGGAGCAAGACGAACCACTTTCTCAATATTTTGATGGGGCTGAGTTAAAGTATATGAAAGTCAGAACAGGGAAGTTGAAAATTAAGCTGTTTACCAGTGTAAAAGAAAACATGACCCTTTACCTTAAAATCCCATCTGCAACAAAAGGTGGAAAAATTATTGATGAAAAAATTGAAGTAAAAGGTGGAACCATCGGCAACCCAACAATTGTCAATAGGGAAATAGACATGACGGGCTATACTATAGACTATAGAGGCAAAAATCCTAATGTTACGGACACTGTCAACACTTTCTATCAAGTTATGCGGGTTACCTTAGACTCATCAGGAAGAAAAGTAAGTATTTCTCTTCAGGATTCAATCAATATATCCTATGTCCTTGAGAGCTTAGTTCCTGAATATGCAATCGGTTTTTTAGGAGAGCGCATAACAGAAAGTGGAAATGTTGTTTCTGATTTAGATATTTTCTCAAAAATGAGCGGAAAAATTGACTTTTCGACAATAAAAATGCGCCTTGATATTTCAAATGGAATTGGGGCAGAAGGCAGCATATTAACCAAATATTTAACAGGCATTAACAGTATTTCCAAAAAAGAAGTGTCCCTGGCTGCAAATATAATTGGCAACCCTTATGCTATTGACAGGGCTACCTTGTCTCCATTTATACCAAAACAACAAACAATATTTTTAAATCAAGGCAATAGCAACGTAAAAGCATTTATAGAAAACTTACCAGACAAGGTGAACCTCAATATGGACTTAAAAATTAGCCCAAACGGAAACAACAACAATTGGCATGACTTTGTTTATTATGACAGTCGGCTTAGCGTCAATATCGCGATAGATTTTCCAGCAATATTAGCTTTTGAAAATTTGCAGTTTAAAGATTCAGTTCCATTTCAATTCTCTTCACTAGCACATAAAGAACAAATTAAGGAAGGAAAATTAAACATATTTTTTGAAAATACATTTCCCTTTAGTATGAACTTTAAACTAGCGTTGCACGATGAAAATGGCAATTTTTTGGATACCATTGGCAATGATGTAGTCAACCTTATTCTTCCTGCAGTTGGAGGCCAATTAGCAAAAGGAAAAACAATTATGTTAATTCCGGCAAACAAAATGGAGGCTTTGCAAAGAAGTAAATATGCAATCGTTTTATATACCGTCAACACACCAGAAAACAAGCATGTCAGCATCACCTCTTCTGATTATTGCAAGTTAGATATGAGCGCAAATGTTAAATACCAGGTACAAAATCCTAAATAAAGTGAACGTGAAATATTTTTGTAGTCTAATATTTGCAATGGCAGCAGCCTTTAATGTCAATGCCGAAAAGGAAAAAGGAAAAATTGATTTTAAATTAATGGGTATTGAAGCCAACATAGGTTATTTTTCTAATCATTTGAATGCCTATGCCGCAGTACCTATGGGCACAAAATCACATGTTGGTACTATGGCCATTGATAAATCAACAAGGTGGCTTTCAGAAAATAACCGTACAGGGGCTGTTACATATATCAAATCAGAATTTACGGTCAATAAACAGAAAATTGGTTTGGGGTATTACAATTACACCGGGGTTCGTTATTCATCTGATTTATTCAGAATATTAATGCAAGGAAATGCTCAGTTTGCAGGAAAAACTGCAAATTTTGGCGAACCCAACCCTATGAGAATGAAACAAACAGGGTTTATAAAACTGGGCTATTATCTCAAGCACAAAAACATAAAACAGCTATGGCAATTGGATTTTGCACCAGAAGTATATTTAATAACAAAAGATGGACAAGCCAGAACATCAGGGGAAAATAGCATTTTCACCTCTGAGAGTGGGTTAGATATAAATGCAACTTTGAACTATCGTTATAAGCCAGCAGGAGCCTTTGGTTTTAAGGGGGTAGGTATTGGGGTAAGTGGATTGATATATAGAAGAATAAAAGCCAAAGCCCTGACCATAAGAATTGATAATTTGGGATTGGGGTTAATAACTGCAAAAAACAGAGAAATATACCATGACACCACATGGAGTTTTAATGGATTAAGTTCTTCAGCGCCTCCCAATTTTAGTAATGTTAATTTTGAAGATAACATCAATGCACTAATTGGAAATGAACGCATTAACAATGGTGGTTTTATTCCCATCCCAGTTTCTATAGATATTGCATTAAACGCAGAGAAATATAAATGCGGAGTACAGTATTTAGGCTTTACAGGCTTTTTACCCCAAATTTATTACGTTAGAAAATATTATCATAAAAAAAACACCATTGGCATTGGAGGGCAAGCTGGTGGCTGGGGATTGGTAAATTCTAAAATTGAACTGAGCAGAGAACTAAAATCAGAAACCTTACAAAAATTAAATTTGCAAATTGTAGGCATTGAATCACTGCTTTTAAACTTCCCGTCTTTGAGCCTTAAAATGGGAATTCAATGGTAGAGCAGTGCAAATCCAATAATAGTCTAATATTTAACTAGCTTTGCCAACACTTGTCTAAGTATGATAAAATATTAAACTTTCTAATGGCCCTGAGCATTTTTCTGGATGCCTATATCATTGCTCGCGGTAGTCTGCCTTTCGATTTTTATCATTACTACCTTATCTATTTCTTATTCATCCTCAACTATATGAAAAAGAAAAAGCCCGTAAAGCTATTTGAAGGTTGGTTTTTGACAAGTTTGCTTATAATTTTTGCTGGTAGTATAATAGCACTGCTTATTTATGATGTCCCTTTATTTGGATTTGTAAAGCAAGTAATTGGGATATTATTCTCATCCGTGGCTTATTACACCTTCATAAGATTTAACAACTTCGACTTGCAAAAGGTATTTGATTTATACCTAAAAGTTTCGTTTTGGGTGGCAGGATTTGCGATATTTGAGGAATTTGCAAAGGTTCTTGGAGTTGGTTTGCCATTTCAACACTACAAAACTGTAAAATTGGGTTTTCATAGGGTTTGGAGCATCATGGGAGAACCCTATTTTCTTGCCGTGGTTTTAATACCTGCTTTGTTTTATTACGGAGCTAAATTTTTTGGCAATAAAGATTATAGGGATAGATCTGTATTAATCCCTTTTACTGTAATATTTTTGGGTACAATTTTTACATTCTCTTCCGCAGGGTTTATGGCTGTTGGGTTTATGGCATTATTGATTGCGTGGGAAAAAGGATTTTTCTCTTTCCAAAAAGGAAGAATTATTTTATTGCCTTTGATTATCCTTGGAATTTTTTCCGCTTATCAATATGTACAACAAAACATGTACGAGTTTAGAACAAAAATGAACCAAACCATAAACTCATTTTTAAGTGATGCTTCAAAATCTGATTTAGAAGAAATGAATACCACTTCTTTTGCCCTATACAGTAACTATAAAATAGCTAGGGTTTCATTTAAAAGAAACCCCTTATTGTCCAGCGGACTTGGCTCACATTCATACAACTACGACAGGGTGTTCACGGAAATATTTGATTCAGGATATTTAGTACGCTTTGGCGAACTGAATAAGTATGATGCCAACAGCATGTTTATTCGGATGGTTTCTGAAACGGGACTTTTAGGCTTGGGGATGTTTTTCTGGTTTATGTTTAAATACCGCATGAAACGAAAATGGTTACAAGTGCCAGAATTGGCTAATTATGCCATTATCAATCACGGTATTTTTATTTTATTTATTGTTCGTTTGGTAAGAACAGGAAATTACATAAGCAATGGCTTTTTCTTCTTTTTCTTTCTCTATTACTTTACCGCAATGGCAGCAAGGAATTATAAAAAACAGATCAATCCAATTCCCCCAAAAGCCCTAAAATAGCACTTGTTTTTTCTCAATAATTAACTTGTACCAAAAATTCCTCTAACATTTGCTGTAAACTGAGGTCAATGTGCTGAAAATTATAATCTTTGGGAACATGATAAGCAACACCACCCTCTACCACTTTAAATTTTGCGGGCTTCCTTAAAACTGCCGCCATGGTGATATATATCTTTTTGACACTCTGTGCCTTACCACTAATACAATGCACAATCCTGTTATGGGTATTGGCAGTTATTAACTGCTGAAGCATATCTGCTAATTGATGCTCTGTTAATAAATAACGTTTAGCATTTTTTTCTATCGTGGTTTCTTTGTTTTGAAGTATTTGAGCCTTAAAAAATGGGAATAATGTATTCGGGTTTCCTCCCATTCCAATAACATTTGGAAGTCTTATAATTAGGTATTTATCGGCTAACCTCTGCACTACGCGCTCCATGTCCAACTTATGTCTTATATAAGGTTTTTGACAAACAGATTCATCATGTATACTAACCGTTGAAAAATATACAAAAAGCTTGTTGTGTGGAATACTTTGTCTAATTAAACTATCTTCTCGTTTAAAATCGTACATATCTGGATTAACAGAATTGGATACTCCTGATGCAAAAAGAACAACATCCTCGTTGTCGCACCGCTCAATGGCACTAGCTATTAGTCCGTTTCCAATTATCACAAATACCTTCTATTTCCATTGCAAGATTAACCGCTGTTTTATCCCAATTATAATAATTAAGGACCGTATTTCGAGCATTTTTGCTCAATGCAGCGCGCTCTTGCTTGGGCAAAGATAGGACTTTTTCAATAGTTTGTAACAACAAATCTGTATTGTTGGCCTCAAACAGTAATCCATTTTTACTATCAATTATTTCCGCAATCGCACCAACATTAGTGGCTATAGGTATAACGCCTTGAGCCATAGCCTCTACAATAATTGTAGGAAAGCCCTCAGCCAAACTAGGTACTAATAAAAAAGTGCTATCACGCAATATATCAAACACCTCTTCCGCACTTTTGTTACCATGATATTGTATGCGTTCATCATCTAATCTTGCGTCATCAGGTACCTCACCTATTATATTCAACACCAATGAATTTGTAATTTTAGGCATTACCTCATTGATTAAATGCAAGCCTTTTCGGTGCTCAAACCTTCCAACAAAAGTAAATTTGTTTTCAAAGTTTCTCGAGGGGTTTTCCCGTTGGAGCCAAAAATCATCAGCAGCACCATGTTGTTTTACAATTGTGGCTTGGGTCATACTTTTCGCTTCAATAATTTCCAATATCTTACCTCCGTAGGTAAAAATAACATCGGCATGCTTAAGACAAAATTTTGCAGGTTTCTTTAACAAGACCTTTTCCAACCATTGTTTTACATTGCCGCCTTTTTGAAACATTTCTAAACCATGCAACTGAACAGCAATTGGAACTCCAAAATCACTTTTGTTTTTCAGCAAACTGATTCCTGTAAAACCTTTGGTATATATAAATTCTATTCCTTCAATTGTCAATAATTTTTCTCTAATAGCTTCACTGTACAAAGCTGAATTACGAATATAATGACCAGGCTTTGTGTCCTTATTTGGAAATGGAATGACTATAAAGGTAAGGTTTTTTAATTCTGCCTCAGAAAAGTGTAGCGTATAATCCAAATCTTCCTTTTCTGGGGCGCAATGAAAAACAAGCATTTGATGTCCCAAACGTGCAAAATACTTGGCTATGTAATAGCTATGCTTTTGCATTCCGCCTAAAACAAAAGGGTAAATACCATCTGTTATAAGGGCAATCTTCATCGTTTTGACTTAAAAAATTGTTGTAATATTTGTTTACAATCCATCTCCATAACACCACCAATCCATTTTGTTTTTTGTTCTAAAAAAGCAGTTGGCAAATGCATACTACAACCTGTTTTGGGCTCATAGGCCCCATAAACTACGGTTCCAATACGCGCATGATGTATTGCTCCAGCGCACATTACGCATGGTTGTATGGTTACATAAAGGGTACAATCATGTAGGTATTTTGCCTGCAATTGATTGGTAGCAGCAGTTATGGCCAACATTTCTGCATGGGCTGTGACATCCATTAAACGCTCTGTTTGATTGTATCCCTTTCCTAAAATCGTTTGATTGTGCACTACCAAAGCGCCAATTGGAATCTCACCTTCCAACAGTGCTTGCTCTGCCAAAGCCAATGCCTTGCGCATGAAAAATTCATGATCAAGTTGCAATTCGCTCATTAAGAAATGATTTAGACAGTTGTTCCTAAAACAGTATCAACAGGGGTATATGGCAATCCAAAAGCATCTGAAACACCTTGATAAACTACCTTGCCATCTACCACGTTTAATCCAAGTTTTAATTCTATATTATCTATACAAGCTTTTTGCCAGCCTTTATTAGCCAATTGAATAGCATAAGGCAAAGTGGCATTTGTTAATGCAACGGTAGAGGTGTATGGAACAGCACCCGGCATATTGGCAACGCAATAATGAACAACGTCATCAATAATAAAAGTAGGATCCTCATGCGTTGTTGGTCTGCAGGTTTCTATACAACCTCCTTGATCAACAGCAACATCAACCAAAACAGTTCCAGGATGCATATCTTTCAACATATCTCTGGTAATCAAATTTGGTGCTTTGGCTCCGGGAATTAATACCGCTCCAACAATTAAATCTTGGGTTGGAATTAAATCTCTTATATTCATTTCACTAGAAAAGCGTGTTACCACATTGGCTGGCATCACATCGTTCAAGTATCTCAACCTATTTAAGCTAATGTCCATGATGGTAACCTGAGCGCCCAAACCTGCAGCCATTTTAGCTGCTTGGGTACCCACAACTCCACCTCCTAGAATAAGTACCTTACCTGGAGGTACACCTGGCACGCCACCCAATAAAACACCTTTTCCCTTTACAGGTTTTTCCAAGTATTTGGCTCCTTCTTGCACCGCCATTCTACCCGCCACTTCACTCATTGGAACTAAAAGAGGTAAACTTCCATCTTTAGCTTCTACTGTTTCATAAGCCAAGCATGTAGCACCACTTTCAATCATTGCCTTGGTTAAAGGTTCATGAGATGCAAAGTGAAAATACGTAAACAATAATTGTCCTTTTTTGATTAATTTATATTCCTCCTCAATAGGCTCTTTTACCTTTATTATCATTTCTGCAATAGCATAAACCTCCTCAATGGTGGGCAACATTTTTGCGCCTACACTTTCATAAAGGCTATTGGTAAAGCCTGAGCCTTCTCCCGCTGTTTTTTGAATATAAACGGTGTGTCCTCTTTTAATCAATTCTAGCGCACCACCTGGTGTTAAAGCTACTCTGTTTTCGTTGTTTTTTATTTCTTTTGGAACTCCAATAATCATGACTGTATAATTTATTGTAAATGGTGTGCAAACGTACAATAAAAATTTATTTATTTAATGTCTAAAATTGATACTTTTGAAACACCAATTCTACGACAGTTATGAGTTCGACTAAAAAAACATTGTGCATCATTACAGGTGGTAAATCTCCTGAGCACGAAGTGGCAATAGTTTCTGCCAGAAATATCCTAAATGCCATTGATACGAACCTTTTTGAAGGGTTGGTAATAGGAATAGATAAAATGGGCTTGTGGTACTTGCTGCCCAATGAAGACTTGGCCATTGATAAACTACAGATTGGCAAGTCTGAGAAGCACCTACCATTGGTATTACAACCTTTTTCAGACAAGCCATTTTTATTAAAAAAAGACACCAGCGTTGGCTTTAAACCAGATATTGTTTTCCCGATAGCACATGGTGTTTTGGGAGAAGATGGCTGCTTACAAGGCATCTTAGAGCACCTTGATATACCTTATGTCGGCCCAGGAGTTTTGGGAAGTGCCATTGGTATGGACAAAGATATAACCAAAAAAATTGCAGCTTTGGCAGGAGTAAAAGTAAGCCCAAGCCATACCTATTATCATGTTGATAAAATTGATTATGCAAACGTTATTGCAGATTTAGGACTACCAGTTTTTGTAAAACCTGCCAATATGGGCAGTGGCGTGGGCGTAATTAAAGTGAATACTGAAGATGAATTGCAAGCAGCAATCAAAGAAGCATTTTTATATGATGATAAAATATTGATTGAAAAAGCCATGACAGGTAGAGAGGTGGAAACGGCTGTTTTAGGAAACCGAACACCCAAAGGAACAAGAGTGGGCGAGATTATTGTTAGTTCTGGTTATTATACCTACGAGAACAAATATGAAAATGACAGTGTAAAAGTAGAAATTCCTGCACAAAACTTGAGTGAAAGCAGTATGCAGCGCATTCAAGAAACAGCCATTAAAGCATATAAAGCATTGCAACTGGAAGGTTTGGCGAGGGTAGATTTCTTTTATGAAGACGATGATAATATTTATTTAAACGAGGTTAACACCTTACCAGGGTTTACCAATATCAGTATGTACCCAAAGCTTTGGCAAGATATGGGGGTAAGTTTTACAAACTTGATAACAGAATTAGCCAATTGCGCTCATGAGCGTTATGATTTAAGACATAATTTTAAAAGAGAGCGGTAGGCTTTAACTAGTTGTTTTCCTCGTAGTAGTAGGAATGGTCAATACCTTTAATAAACATTTCACGGTCGTTTATTTTAGGGGTAAGCGCTTTTTGCAAATAGGTTTTTAGAACATTGCTATTAACTGGACTTAGCATCATTGCGTTCATATAATCCTTCTTGCTTATTTTACTCCAATCTACGCATTTTTTAAGGCGTTTTTTTAGTATTAAATCCAACCATATTCTAGCACTCCTGCCATTTCCCTCCATAAAAGGGTGTGCAATGTTCATTTCTACATATTTGTTTACAATTTCATCAAATGTGGTTTCAGGCATTGTCTCTATTTGTTTTAAGGTGGCACCTAAAAAGTGTGCTACAGCAAACTGAAAGCCTCCTTTTGAAATGTTTTTTTGTCTTATTTTTCCTGCAAAATCATATAATCCACCAAAAAGATAAGCGTGTATTTGCTGCAAACCATTTGCTGTTCCCACTTCTATACTGTTGATAAAAGAACTTTCAAACATAGCATAAGCCTTAGTTTTGCTTTTTCCATCAATACTTTCATCGCTAAATGTAAACCAATCAATAAAACGGTTGGCCTTTTTACCCGGAAACTCTTTGCCTAGGTTAACAATGCCTGTATAATCAAGCACATCAGCTAAACGCCTTTTACCGTCTGGTGCAAGAAATTTCAACTGGGTAGTATTACTAACCACTTGACTATTTTGCTTTTTCAATTTGGCTTTAAGATATTTCCAATAGTTACGGGTTTTTGCATAATCATCTTGGTTGGTAAGTACCGCCACAATATCCAATACGCTAAACCACCACTTGGAGTTTTGCTCGTCCCAGACAGCACGTACCTCACGGTCATCAAAAAAACGTATGGATATTTTTGGTTTACTCATTCTTCAAATTTCTGCCACCCAGTAGCTTTTTGTCTAAAGCCATAACTATTAATTATTATAACTACAATACCAATGTCATATAGTTAAGAAGTTTTAAAATTTTGGTAGGCAAACTTAACCAAAAGACATTGACTACTATAATGCGAAAATAAGGGTGCGTGTTGGATTTTACAAGAGGTGGTTATTTTTGGACCTTGATTTCAGGGTTTCGTTCCAAAGACAACAACAGAGGAAAAATTTAAGGCATCACTTTAAGAAAGATAGAAAGAAATTATTCCCGTCTAAATGCCTTGCTCCGTCAAGTGTCCTCCGCCCTGTCATGTGTTTTCACATGACAGCCAGACAAATATTGAATATTCCTATATTTGCATGCAATATGACGGAGTATTGTCCCCAATTTTTTACTGCGAGCATTGTTCATTGGTATCAACTACTAAAACCTGATAAATATAAGCATATTATTATAGATAGCATGAGGTTTTTGGTTAATAATAAGCGAGTAGATATTTATGCTTTTGTTATTATGCCAAACCATGTTCATATAATTTGGTCTGCCGCTAACAATCATTTATATAAAAACATACAAAGAGACTTTTTGAAATTTACCGCTCAACGGATTAAGTTTGATTTAATAGAGAATCATCCCAAGGTACTGGAAAAGTTTAAGTCAAATAGAAAAGACAGAGCATATCAATTTTGGCAAAATAGGGCATTCTCAATTCCTCTTTACACTGAAAAAGTTTTTCAACAAAAATTGGATTATCTGCATAATAATCCTATCCAGTCTCACTGGAATTTATCTGAAAAAGCTGAGGATTATGAATATTCTACAGCAAGTTTTTATGAACATGGCGTTGAATATTGGGATTTTATTACTAATTATTTTTAACGGTATTGGCTGTCATGTGAAAACACATGACAGGGCAATAGAGGAAAAATTTAAGGCATCACTTTAAGAAAGATAGAAAGAAATTATTCCCGTCTAAATGCCTTGCTCCGTCAAGTGTCCAACAATTTCTGAGAGACTTACATTATTCCCTAAAGGAAGCAATGCTTTGTGCTTGAGCATTAAAATTTGTGCATTGAGCTTAATGGCTTCTTCTGGATTGTGAATGGTGCAAATGATCAGTTTTTCCTTTGCCTTTTTTTGCACTTTTTCCCAAAAATTAAGAATTGATGGATAGTCCAAGTAATTGGTGGGCTCATCCATTAACCACACTGGATTATCTTGATAAAACAGTTTTGCCAACATCGCCTTTTGCTGCTGCCCCCTACTCAATGCTATAACAGGCTTAGCTTGCAAATTACCAATCTCTAAGTCATTCAATACCCCTGAAATTTCTTGCTGACTACCAATTCCAAGTTTGATGTAATCCACCAAATTGATAAAGGCTGGCAAAGGGAAAGGATTGTCAGAAAAACTAATTAAAGTGCTGCGGTCAAAATTGGTGAGCTGATGGAGGTTTTGGTTTTCATACTGCACCATTCCTTCATTGGGTTTATAAATACCGCACATTGTTTTGAGCAAAGTGGTTTTACCTGAGCCATTGTTACCTAAAATAACATACAAACCCTTGGCATTAAAGTTATAACTTGTCTTTTCTATAACTGCTTGCTTGCCCAACGAAACGCTTACATCTTGCAATACCATCATAGCGTTTTTTTAACAATTACATAAATGATAACCGGTGCAGCCAAAATACTTAAAGTAGCATTTAAGGGCAACACAAAACCTCCAATAATCCCTCCTGCCAATATATCTGCCAACAAAGCCATACTTGCACCCATCAAAAAAGAAACAGGAATCAACACTTGGTGCTTATAGGTTTTTAGAAACCATTTGCATAAGTGCGGTGCAGCCAAACCTACAAAGGCTATCGGTCCACAAAAAGCAGTAGAAAGCCCGGTGGCAATGGCAGTAATTAATATAGCTATAAAAAATACCCTTCTGCTATTGATGCCCAAAAGTTGCGCTTTTTGATTGCCCAATAACAAGGTGTCAAACGACTTGGAGAAATACATACTAAAGAGAAGTACCACTGGAGCAAAAGCAAAAATAATCCAAGCATACAGGGCTTCTACCTTGCTAAAACTGCCCATGCTCCAGATGACATACGATTTTAAAGCCTCTGCCTGACTGATTACTTGCAAGGTGCTGATAATGGCAGAAATGATAAATCCACCCATTACCCCAATAAGCAATAAGGTAATGTTTGATTTGATATACTTGCTAGCCCATACCAACAATAACAAATAGAAGAATGCACCTAAACAGGCTGCCAATATGATGCCTCCAAAACCCACTCCGGCCAAAAGTGTAAGCGCCACCATCAATGCCGCACCCTGACTGATACCCAATACATCTGGCCCTGCAAGGGGATTTTTAAAAACATTTTGCATCAACAAACCTGCAACAGAAAGCATACCGCCAGCCGCCAAAGCAGACAACGCCCTTGGCAATCTAAACTGCTCCAATATCAGCATGCTGTCCTCCTGATTGAAAAGGAAAGTTCCATTGCCAAAAAGGACATCCAATGTAAAAAGCAGCATTGCCAAAAATGCAAATACGAGGATATTTTTAATCAAGGTGGGTGTAAAATACAGGTTTTTCGTTTTCAAAAAAGTAAGGATGCATACAAATAAGCAAATCTTTTAACACAATGTCTGGCCTTACCACTCCCATTTCCCAATAAGCATTGCCACCAAAATCATTCATCTGCTTGTTGTTGTTATAAACCCGCTTGGTTTTAAAAGCCTTAAACAATGCGTACCGATTGTCTTCTGTCTTAATTTCTTGCAAAGAATGATAGTGGTTGGGGTTAAGCCATATATCGGCATCCTTGCAGCGGATATAAAAATTCTCAAAAGTCATTAGTTTATTGCCTTCAATATTATCCTTATCAAAAACATAAATACCCCCAGCGTGATTGATAAATTGAGCAATAAAAGTTTTCCCACCACTTACATTCCAATTTCCGCCAAACATGGCACCCGAAAAAACAGTGGGTTTGTTTTTAATGTTCTCTTCGCAAAAATAAACGGTGCTTTCATAGTGCTCAACAATTTCATCAAACAATTGCGTTGCTGCTTGTTGCTGATTGCAAATAACCCCAAAAACCTTAAGCCACTCTGCCCTGCCCAAAGGGTGCTGCTCTCTAAAATCATTACAAACCAAATATGGAATTTGAAGTTTTTTTAAGCGGTCTATTACCGTGTTGCTGGCACCATCCACCTCGTACGTAAAGACCAATGGCTTCTTTTGGGTTAAAATTTCAAAATTTAAATCATTTTCCGTTCCACATTCTACTATATCACCACTGTCTATCAAATTGCGCAAGCGTTTAGAATAAATAAAATCTGTTTCATCTACATAACCAATTTGCTTGCCTGCACTAATAGCATCTACAAAACCTGCATAAACAGATGACAGGCAAGCCAACTTTTGCCCGTTTAATAAAACATAATCTAAAGGAATATGAGTAAAACTGCCGCTGTACAGTTTACCTATGGTATCCTTTCTGCTTGGGTCTTTAAAAACCAAAATGCGGGTATGCGCTGCCTGATGCTGAATGGCAAAATTGGCTGCATACCTATTGCTATCCTCTTGCCATGTAAGGGCATCTAGGTTTTCAAACCTAGCATTGTAGTTTGTGTTGCATGAGCAGTAAAGAACAACACTGCAAAGGAGTATCAGTAGGGGCATTATTTGTTTTTTTTATTGAAGTCATAAGGACAGTGTTTGCAACCGCTTTTGCAGCAATACCCTCTTTTTAAATGGTATTTTTCTGTAAAAACTAAAAGCCCTTGCTCATTAAAGTAATAAAAGTCGTTGGGACCTTTATCGCGCAACTTCGATTTGTTGGTATGCAAACAGTGTTAGCCTAAAAAGTAAGCTACCACCACCAATAGCACACCCAAAGCTACCAAAGTAATGGCTGTGGGATAACCTATTATAAAAAGCGCCAAACCCACCAAAATTAAGATGCCACCTAAGTATCCCAAGTTGGTTGTGGTGGAAGTAGTTTTTTGCTCATCGTTGGGCAATGCTGCGTTGCTATTGGCATCAATAGGTTGATTAAAGCCCATCACTGTTTTTTCTGCAACAAATGTTTGTGGCATAGCTGCCATTATATCCGTGCTAGGTGCTGCGGAAGTATTTTCTTCTTCAGCTGTTACTGCTACAGGCAATTGCCCATCAATTTCCAAGCTGGGTGCAGTTTTAAAAACACCTTGCCTTGGGTGCATAGCAACCCCTTGTTGCATCCATTTTTTATGATTTGCCTCATCAGACTTGCGGGCTCTAAAATGAGCCGCATTTTGCTCATCAACCCCATTGGCATTATCAAAAGCAATTCCTATCCCATTGCCGTATCTGCTTTGGGTAATTTCCATGGTTCCGCAAGATTGCAAGAAACCCAGTGATACGATTGCAGCAATAAAAACCTTAAATCTTTTCATATCACAAATAAAGCAATTTTATTTAGCATTGAAAAAAATTTAGGGATAAAAAGTTTAAGGTTGTTGGATTTGGAGAGATTTATTTAGATTTGCGAGGGAAGTTTAAAATTAAAATTATGAATACCAAAATTAAGACCCTTTTAATCGTATTTGCTATAACGATTGTAACAAATACTTTTGGACAATCCAATGTTGACTGTGAAGAAAAGCCGTATATAGAAGTAACTGGCACAGCCGACCTTGAAGTTATACCAGATGAAATTTTCATCAATATTATTATTCGCGAAAAGTCCGTGAATAAAGAAAAATCAACCGTTGAAAGTCAGGAAGAAAAATTAAAAATCTCCCTTAAAGAAATAGGGATTGACATCAAAATTTCTGGAAAAGACACCGATGGAGCATTGGCTATTTTTGTACAAACATCTCTTTCTCAAGGAAAAGGTACTCCTTTGCACATTCACACTAACCAAGATGAGATTTTTAATATCATTAAAGGTTCCTATTATTTTCAAGTAGGTGAAGAAAAATATAATTTAACAAAAGGAGATAGCATTTTCTTACCTCGTAATGTTCCGCATGCATGGACACAGGTATCGAAAAAAGGCAAAATGAATGTTATTGTTCAACCCGCTGGAAAATTGGAAGAGTTTTTTATTACTGTTGCCGCATTAGACCATGAACCAACAAAGGAAGAGATGAATAAGATATTTACTGATAACGAAATGCAGGTAGTTGGACCACCGCTAGAAATTAAGAAAAAATAAAAGGGATATCACCTTACTAAAAATGCAATTTCTCCCATTTCAATTTATTTTCCAAATGAGCCTAGTTAAGTATTATCAGTCTTTATAAATGAAAAACATAAGCATTATAGGAGGAGGTCCTGCTGCATTGATGCTGGCAGCACAGCTAGACACTAAAAAGTATGCCGTGATACTGTACGAAAAGAAAAAGGCGGTGGGTCGTAAGTTTTTGGTGGCAGGTGAAGGTGGTTTAAACCTTACTTTCAATGCACCTTTGGATGAACTGATTGCCCAATATAGCCCTAGTGCGTTTATGGCGCCCATTCTTCAACAGTTTAACAATACTGATTTAATCCATTGGTTCAATCAACTTGGGGTTGACACATTTGTAGGTTCAAGCAATAGGGTGTTTCCTAATTTGGAACTAAAACCCATTGAGGTACTCAATAAGTTCGTCAATCATCTATCGGCTAGCGGTATAAAATTTCAGCTAGACACACAATGGTTAGGCTGGAATAAAAAAGGGCATTTGCGCTTTGAAGGGTTAGCGGATGTAGCGGCAGATATTGTGGTTTTTGCTTTGGGTGGCGCAAGCTGGAAAGTAACCGGTTCTGATGGGGCTTGGAGTGAAGCTTTTGAGGAACGTGGTGTAAAAGTACAGCCTTTTAGTGCAGCCAATTGTGCTTTTGGCGTAGCTTGGGATAAGCATTTGATTGCCACCCATGAAGGAAAACCTTTAAAAAATATTGCATTAACTTTCAATAAACACGTTTCTAAAGGTGAGCTGGTTATTTCTAATTTTGGATTGGAGGGAAATGCCATTTATGCGCTAAGCCAAAAAATACAAGACACTTTGCTTAACAAAAAAAGTGCAGTCATACAGTTAGACTTAAAACCCACCATGTCTGCTGACCAAATAAGGGATAAGCTTAAAAGTTCCGCATTGGCAAACGTAACCGCCATTCTAAAAACAGCATTGAACCTAGACCGCACAGCCATTGCATTGCTCAAGCAATTTTCTGATAAAAACACCTTCGCCAACCCTGATTTATTGGCAGCCACTATCAAATCTATTCCCATTACTATCCATGCGGCAGATGAAATGGACAAAGCCATTTCTACCCTAGGCGGAATTGCTTTGGATGAAATAGACACGCATTTTCAACTAAAACAAATACCGCATACTTATGCTATTGGAGAAATGCTGGATTGGTATGCCCCCACAGGTGGTTATTTGTTGCAAGGCTGTTTTAGTATGGGCTTTGTTTTAGCAAAGCATTTGAATAGTTTGCAATAAATAAATGCAATCAACCTTTTCCATTCGGGTATAAATTACCCAAATATAGGGTGTTTTTCAACAGTTAACGCTCTTAAACCAGTGCTTTAGATAGTAAGAAAACAGGCTGTATGCACTGCCCTGCTTACAATTAATCAAAAAGGCACGGTAACTGATTATACAGTATTATGAAAAAAATACTTACTATCTTAACCTGTATATCCTTTGCCTTTTCTGGGACTGCTCAAATCGAAACTGCCATTGGTTTCAAAGGTGGTGTACACTTTAATAAATTTACGGGCGGTGATGTTTCTAAAACCAATTGGGGAACAGGTCCTAAAGTCGGAGGATTTCTCAATATTGGATTGGCAAATATTGCACAATTTCAAATGGAGCTTTTATATTCTCAAGAAAACGGCAATTTTTCTCATGATACCAACAATTACAAAGCTTCATTAGGATACATTGAAATTCCCTTAGTGCTGAAATTAAGGGTTCCCGTTTCAGAAAACTTTTTACCCTATGCCAGTGTTGGTCAGTCTGTGGGCTATTTAGTATCAAATAAAACCGACATTGCCTATATGGACGCCACTAAAGGTGAGGTTAACGAACCAGTAAACAATGTATTCAATACCTTTAACCTGGCTACTTTGGTTGGAATAGGAGTAGATTTTGAGTCTGAAAATATATTTTTTACAATTGACGCTAGATACAACATTGGGAATATCAATATCTCTAAACAGAACTTCAAAATAAAGTCAAATGGACTAGCAATAACAGCCGGACTTGGTTTCAAGTTTATTAAGCGATAGTTTAAAATAGTAACAGAAAGACAATTTCTGCCAAGGTTTAGTCTTTAATTCTTTTCATTAGCTAGACCCTCAAATCTTCCTGCAATTTTTGGTACAGTGATACAACTGTTTTAATACTTTTTCATTGCTGACAAATTACTGCAAGCTTATTCCACAATTTAATAGTTTTGAATTATTTTTGTGATTCACCCGCTAATACCAACGGTGGGATACAAATAAGCTATATGAAAAAAATCACCCTCACCCTTTTTTGCTTAATCAGCTTGAACCTGTTAAGCCAAAAATCCATTGATAAACCTAGCCAAGCAGAATGGGATTTGTTTATTGAACAAAGAATTTTAGCAATTCAAAAAGACTTGCTTCAATTAGCATTGGATGGAAAAATAAAGTCTTACAAAGATGATTCATTTACCGCTTTTTATTCCAAATCAGATATTATATCATTAACGCAAGAAGAGACTTTAATCCCAATCTATGATGAAAATGGGGTACAAGTGCGAGATTCTTCAATTTACAGACGCTTTGATGTTACCGAGTTTAAAGGCATTAGTTTTTGTAGGAGTTTGCCAAATAACTTGTTAAGCTTTAGTAGCGAAGAAACTCTATTGGGTGTGGGAATTATTTATAATCCTGTATTCTTCGGTATTCCATCAGAAGCAGATTTTGTTCTATGTTATTTTTCAATTGAAGATATTTCTAAAAATCTGAGTATAGAAAAATTAAAATTTTTACAATTAGCCTTTCAATATGCTAGGACTGTTCAATCATTTGAAAACAGCAATGACACTATGCTGTTTTTAGAAAGCAAAAGTAGAAATCTTTTACTCACAAAAAGAAATCAATTGCCATTGTTAGATTTGCAAAAAGCGACAATAAAATCTTCCCTAATTTTTATGACAGATTTAATGAGCAATATTATGGGGTATACTTATTATGACTATCAACTAAAAAAAGAATCAAAGTATAATGAATTTCCTTTTAATTATTATCATGTAGAAATTGTTTTGATCCATGATGGGGATAACGATTGTGGTGTTAAAGATACTGCAATTACTATGTCTGCCCCCTTTCCTATACTCAGCCAAATAAGCTACAACCCAAACGGGAAAGTTGCCAGCTTTATTTTTAGCCTGGATGCAAGCAATTCATCTAACATTAAGCCTGCAAAAAATGAAAAGGACCTAAAGTTTAGTATTAGCAGAGCCGAGTTAAATAAATATACTAATTTACAACCCATGCTTTGGTTGTTTGAAGATTATTATGATTGGAAAATGAAGAGATAAAAAGACTTTATGGCTTAATCAAGACGCGAATAAAATAAAAATAATGCCCTTTACATTTTCACATCCAGCTTTAGTTTTACCCTTATCCTATTTGCCTAAACGTTGGTTCTCACTAACTGGACTTGTCATTGGCAGTTTAACACCTGACTTTGAGTACTTCTTAAGGATGAGAATGCAAAGCAATTACAGCCATACCATTGGTGGGCTTTTTTGGTTTGACCTACCACTAGGCATTTTACTTGCTTTCATTTTTCACAATTTAGTCCGTAATAGTTTGTTTGACAACTTACCATTGATTTTAAAATCACGGCTCATAAAGCATAAACTATTTGATTGGAATAATTACTTTAAAAGCAATTGGTGGGTAGTGGCAATTTCTGTTTTAATTGGTGCAGCTTCACATCTATTTTGGGACAGTTTTACCCATGAACGCGGTTATTTTGTGCATACCATTTCTGCTTTGGATGGCACAGTTGATATTTTTGGTGTGCAAATAACCACATCAAAAATGTTACAACATTCAAGCACTTTAATAGGTGGAATTATCGTCATTTATGCATTGTTTAAACTAAGCCCAGATAAAAATATAACTGGCTCAATCAGTATAAGGTATTGGGCTATGATTGCAACCCTAACTTTGACAATTATTATTATTCGACTTTTAAGTGGACTGAATTATAAATTGTATGGGCACTTTATTGCAACAGCCATTTCAGCGGTTTTAATCTCTTTAATTTTAGTCCCTTTGCTGATAACAAAGAAAAAATAGATTATTTCACTTTGTTTCTAACTAAGTCCTTATGTTACGCAAGGACGGAACACCAAAAAAACAAAATCCAGCAGATAAACTGCCAAACCACATAACTACAAAACCTCCAAACCAATTAACCACTCCAATAAACTAACCACCATCTTTCCACATTGTTTAGTGGAAGCCTAAAAAAGGCTTACTTTTGCATAATTTTTAGATTTATATCAAAACTATGCCATTAGATACCTCCATCAAATCTGTTTTAATTATCGGTAGCGGTCCCATCATCATAGGTCAGGCCTGTGAGTTTGACTACTCTGGAACCCAAGCTGCGCGGTCCCTTATGGAAGAAGGGATTAAGGTTACCTTAATCAACAGTAATCCAGCCACCATCATGACCGACCCTATCAATGCTGACCACGTTTATCTTTTGCCACTTACGGTTGATAGCCTAGAAATGATTTTACAAGAGCGCCAAATTGATGCTGTTTTGCCTACTATGGGCGGACAAACTGCCTTAAATTTATGTATAGAGGCTGATGAAGTTGGGGTTTGGGAAAAGTACAATGTGCGGATGATTGGTGTAGATGTGGCTGCTATAGAAACCACAGAAAACCGAGAAAAATTTCGCCAATTGATGATTGATATTGGGATAGGTGTAGCCACCTCTAAGGTTGCAAACTCTTATCTAGAAGGAAAAGAAATTGCACAGCGCATTGGTTTTCCTTTGGTAATACGCCCATCCTACACCCTTGGTGGTTATGGTGGTGGTTTTGTGCATAACAAAGATGAATTTGACGAAGCCATTAAAAGAGGGCTCGAAGCCTCTCCTACGCATGAGGTTTTGGTGGAACAAGCTGTTATCGGTTGGAAAGAATATGAACTAGAAGTGTTGCGAGACTGCAAAGACAACATGACTGTAATATGTACCATAGAGAATGTTGACCCGATGGGAATTCATACGGGAGACTCTATCACAATTGCTCCTGCAATGACTTTGAGTGATACCACCTTTCAGAAAATGAGAGATATGTCATTTAAAATGTTGCGCTCTATTGGTAATTTTGCCGGAGGTTGCAATGTGCAGTTTTCTGTTAATCCTGAAGATGAAGAAATTATTGCCATTGAAATTAACCCTAGGGTTTCTCGTTCATCCGCTTTAGCGTCCAAAGCAACAGGTTACCCAATTGCTAAAATTGCCTCAAAACTGGCTTTGGGCTATACCCTAGATGAACTAAAAAATCCAGTAACAAAAACTACCTCCGCCTTTTTTGAACCTACTATTGACTACGTAATCATTAAAATACCCCGTTGGAATTTTGATAAATTTAAAGGTGCAGATACCACTTTAGGCCTTCAAATGAAGTCTGTTGGAGAGGTAATGGCCATTGGTAGAAGTTTTCAAGAGGCCTTACAAAAAGCTTGTCAAAGTTTGGAAATAAATCGTCATGGATTGAGTGGTGATGGAAAAGAGGAACGCAATTTGGATGTTATTCTTAAGAAACTGGAAAACCCTAGTTGGGACAGAATTTTTATGTTGAAAGATGCCATTGCCAAAGGTGTTCCCATTACCTCTGTTCAAAAGATTACCAAAATTGATCGCTGGTACTTAGAGCAAATCTATGATTTGGTCAAAACCGAAAATGAAATAAAACGACACAGTCTAGCCAATTTACCCAAACCTTTATTAAGGTTAGCAAAAGAGCAAGGTTTTTCTGACTATCAAATTGCCTACTTAATGAGCAATACAACTGCTGACGAAGTATATGAATTAAGAAAAAAAGAAAACATTACACGCGTATTCAAAATGGTGGATACGTGTGCTGCAGAATTTGTTTCTGATACCAATTATTTCTACAGCACCTTTGATGGAGAGAACGAGAGCATTGTTTCCAACAAGAAAAAGATTATCGTTTTAGGCTCAGGTCCCAACAGGATTGGACAAGGTATTGAGTTTGATTACAGTTGTGTGCATGCCCTATTGGCTGCCAAAGAGCTGGGTTATGAAGCAATAATGGTTAATTGCAATCCGGAGACGGTTTCAACCGACTTTGATATGGCAGACAAATTGTATTTTGAGCCAGTGTATGAAGAGCATTTATTAGAAATTATAGCGCATGAAAAACCGCATGGGGTTATTGTTCAGTTAGGCGGACAAACTGCACTGAAATTAGCAGAAACCTTTGCTGCCAAAGGAATACCTATTGTTGGAACCAGTTTTGACAACATGGATATTGCAGAGGACAGAGGTAGATTCTCTGACTTATTAAAAGAGTTGAATATTCCTTACCCTAAATATGGGGTTGCCACCAGGGCAGATGAAGCCATCGCCATTGCTAAAGAAGTGGGTTATCCTGTTTTGGTTCGTCCTTCTTATGTTTTGGGAGGACAAGGGATGCAAATTGTTATCAATGATGAAGATTTAGAAAATGCAGTAATTAAGTTGTTGGGAGATTTGCCTGGCAACAGGGTTTTAATTGACCATTTCTTAGACAGAGCCGAAGAGGCAGAAAGTGATTGCATTTGCGATGGAGAAGAAGCTTATGTTATTGGTATGATGGAGCACATTGAGCCTGCAGGTATTCACAGCGGAGATAGTTCTGCGGTGTTACCACCTTTTAGTCTTTCAGAGAATGTAAAAAACAAAATGTCTGAGTACACCCAAAAGCTGGCAAAAGCGTTACAAATAAAAGGCTTGATGAACATACAGTTTGCCATTAAAAATGAGGATGTGTATGTGATTGAAGCCAACCCAAGGGCAAGTAGAACAGTGCCTTTTATCTGCAAAGCCTATGAAGTTCCGTTTGTTAATATTGCGACCAAAGTAATGTTAGGCGATATGAAACTGAAAGACTTTAAAATTGAACCTAAATCAAATGGATTTGCCATTAAGTTACCCGTCTTTTCATTCAATAAGTTTCCAAATGTAGACAAGCAATTGGGGCCAGAAATGAAATCAACGGGTGAGGCTATATTGTTTATAAAAGATTTAAAAGACCCTTATTTCAGAGAGTTGTATGCCAAAAAATCAATGTATTTGAGTAAGTAAAAAAAGAGCGTAAAGTATGTTTAGAATATTTGCCTTGGGTTTATTGATTTATGCAGTTTGGAAACTTTTATCAGGGTTTTTTACACCCAGTAAAACCAATCATATAGAACCTAATGCACAAAACCACAATCCTTCAGACAGAAATAAAGATGATGACGGTTTTACTCCTTTTGAGGAAGTTGAATAAAATGCAATAATTATGACAGAAATCACTCCCCTGTTTAAAAAGCTTAATTTTAAATTGCAGCAACAGCTTTTGGTAGTTAATGTACCAAAAGAATTTGAACCTCACCTATCTGCTATGAGCGGCTTGATAAAAGCCAAGCATGAAGCCAAGAACATAAAAAACCCAATTGATTTTCTTCTTATTTTTGCACAAAAACAGGAAGACTTAGAGCAAGCAAAGCCATTGTTATCTGATAACCTTGCGGAGGATGCTTTGTTTTGGATTGCCTATCCCAAAGGGACCTCTAAAAAGTACAAATCAAGTATCAATAGAGACAGTGGCTGGCAAGTTTTAGGTGCTTTAGGGTATGAACCTGTAAGACAAGTTGCCATTGATGAAGATTGGAGTGCATTGCGTTTCAGAAAAGTAAAATTTATCAAAACCATGAAACGCAATAGTGCTATGCTTTTGAGCAAAGAGGGCAAGGAACGGCTGGAGAAAGGTAAAGGGTAGGCAAGTAATCGGAAGTGTATAAATAAAGGTGTGGTTGTTGCAGGAACACACAACCACAGGAGGAAAAAATGGAGTACTTATAAATACAACACCCTGTCCAAACTAGTAACTACACTAGCCAGTCTTAAACTATCCCAAATACGGTTTGCTGAGGCGCCCAATCCTTTTACTGAGTTTTCATGCGCATTAACACACATTTCGCAACCATTAACTGCGCTTACCGCAAGGCTGATTAATTCAAAAAACTCTTTACCCAATATTGGCTTCATCATGATAGACATTTTTATTCTGCCCGGCATTTTATCATAGGTTTCGCTATGCATAAAATGCCTGAAACGGTAAAATACATTATTGCCTGCTAATAAACTGGCACAAGCTATGGATTCAGCAATTTCCTCCTTATTTGCGCCATTGTTCTTTGCCAAAGCAATAAAACCATCCACTAATACTTGATTTTTGGCATTGCTAGCAATTGCAACAGCCATCAATGCTGTTTCCCTTAAACTTAAGTGCTCTGATTGTAAAACATTACCCATGTTTACCTTTAAATCTCTGATGTATCTGGAGTCAGCCTCTTCCAAAAGTGCCAAGACTTTAGAACTCTGTTCGATTTGTATTAATTGCAGCAACTCAACGGCTGTTTCATTTTTTGCTTGTATCATGTACTATTGGTTTTATAAACAAGGGATAAGCGTATTTAAACACTTATCCCTTGTGAGCGATAATTGTTTGTTTTTTAGCTTAAGGTAGCTTCGCCTTTTTCCCAGTTACAAGGACAAAGTTCATCTGTTTGCAAAGCATCCAGCACTCTAATCACTTCTTTTACGTTTCTACCAACACCCAGGTCATTTACATTTACCCAACGGATAATTCCCATGGGGTCAATGATGAAAGTAGCGCGATAAGCAATCTTTTCTTGGGGCTCTAAAATACCTAATTCTTCGGCAAGCGATTTTGAGGTATCTGCCAACATGGGGAATCTCAAGCCTCTTAAATCATCATGGTCATGCCTCCATGCCAAATGCACAAACTCAGAGTCTGTACTTGCGCCAATAAGTTGTGTATCTCTGTCTCTAAATTCGCCAAAGGCATTGTTAAACTCTGCAATTTCTGTTGGGCAAACAAAGGTAAAATCCTTTGGCCACCAAAACATCACGGACCACTCATTGTTGTCATTTACAAAACTATCTGAAGTAATTTCTTCAAATTCATTACCCTTTTCAAGCGATACTACAGCTGTTTTTTTAAATTCCGGAAATTGACTTCCTACGTTTAATATTCTATTTTGTGTTATCATATGTTGTATTTTATAGTGCTGCAAAGATGAGTATATGGATAGTATCAATCAAATTGATATTATCTATCTTTGCATAGATTATAATGATAACTTTAGTACAACTAGAATACATCGTTGCATTGGATACACACCGTCATTTTGTTACGGCAGCAGAACAATGCCATGTTACCCAGCCAACATTGAGCATGCAAGTAAAAAAATTAGAGGACTTTTTAGGGATTCTAATTTTTGACAAAAGCAAACAGCCTTTTGTCCCGACACCAATAGGTAAAAAAATTATTGCCCAAGCCCGTGTTGTTCTGTCTGAAAGTAAAAGGATAACAGAAATGATTAGCAATGAACAAACTATTTTAGAAGGCAGTTTATCCGTAGGCGTTATCCCGTCATTAGCACCATACCTTTTGCCCTTATTTATAGGGAGTTTTAGTGCTAAATACCCTCAAATTAAATTAAAAATTAAAGAGTTATTGACAGAGGAAATTGTTGAAGAAATAAAAATGGGCTTGCTAGATATTGGCATTCTCGTTACGCCATTAAATGAACAAGGCATTGTAGAGAAACCTTTATTTTACGAAGAAATTTTACTCTATGTAAACAACAAACACCCCTTTGCGGACCAAAGAATTGTAAATACCACGGAAATTGGAACTCCAGATTTATGGTTGTTGAGCAAGGGGCATTGTTTCCGGTCTCAGGTTATCAACTTGTGTTCTTATACCATGGACAAGCAAGAAAATTTTCATTTTGAATATGAAAGTGGATCATTAGAAACCCTTAAAAGATTGGTAGAAATTGAAGGTGGGTTTACTCTATTGCCCCAATTGGCAACGCAAAATTTAAACAGTAAAAATGCTAAAACAAGGAATTTTAAATTAACAACACCATTGAGAGAAGTAGGTCTAATTTATCCTAAAACATTTTCTAAAATCAAAATTATTGATGCATTTTCAGAATCAATTTTGCTAGCGCTCCCCAAACCTTTACAAAATAAAAAAAGAGGTGTGGTAGTGGAGTGGAAATAGTTAAATTTGCCAAATGTCAACACCTAAAGAAGCTTCCTTTACCAAACTTTTGGAAATAATGGATGATTTGCGTGCCAAATGTCCTTGGGATAAAAAGCAAACTATTGAAAGTTTAAGGCATCTAACTATTGAAGAAACCTATGAATTATCTGAATCAATTCAGCAAATGCAGCCCGATGAAATAAAGAAAGAGCTGGGAGATTTGTTGTTGCACATTGTTTTTTATGCTAAGCTGGGTGATGAAAAAGGATGGTTTGACATAAAAGATGTCATGGATAGTCTCATGGAGAAATTAATTAGAAGGCATCCTCACATTTATGGAGATGTTGTTGCCGAAGATGAGGCAACTGTAAAAAAGAATTGGGAACAAATTAAGCTTGCTGAAAAAGATGGTAAGGAGCAGACAAAAGGTTTGTTAGACGGAGTTCCCTTGGGAATGCCTAGCATGGTAAAAGCTTTGCGCATGCAAGAAAAAGCCGCTCAAGTTGGATTTGATTGGCCCGATAAAAAACAAGTGTGGGCTAAAGTAAAAGAAGAGCTATTGGAATTTGAGCAGGCCAAATCAACAAAAAATAGAACACATGAATTGGGAGATTTATTTTTTTCCATAATTAATTATGCACGGGTTGAAAATATCAATCCAGATGACGCTTTGGAATACACCAACCGCAAGTTCAAAAAAAGGTTTGAGTATGTTGAAAAACAAGCTAGTAAAGCGGATAAACCTTTAAATGATTTATCGCTAGCAGAAATGGATGTTTGGTGGAATGAGAGTAAAGCACATTTTGAGTAATATTTTGACCATAAAAAATTTACCTTTGCATACTTGAAAGTTGCTATCATTAATTACGGTTTAGGAAATTTAGGCAGTGTAAAAAACATGCTTAAAAAAGTGGGTTGCACAAATGTGATCATTACCAATAATCCTGATGAAATTGAGCAAGCAGATAAACTAATTTTGCCTGGAGTGGGCGCTTTTGATCAAGGAATGCAATGCCTTGCTGACTCTGGCTTGATACCAACGCTTAACAAAGTTGTATTACACGATAAAAAGCCTGTCTTAGGCATTTGTTTGGGGGCACAATTGATGACCAAATCTAGCGAGGAGGGTGTTTTACCCGGTTTAGGCTGGTTTGACGCTGAAGTGAAAAAATTCAACCTTGATGATAAAAAACTAAAAATTCCACACATGGGTTGGAACGAGGTGCATGCAGAAAAAAGTCATTTAACCATCAATGATTTAGAAAAACCAACACGTTTTTACTTTGTTCACTCCTATTATATGCAAGCCAATAATGCAAATGACGTCTTGCTTACTTGCAATTATGGAAAGTCATTTTGTGCGGCCATTCAGCATGAAAATATGACAGGTATGCAGTTCCATCCTGAAAAAAGTCATAAGTTCGGAATGTCCGTATTTGCTAGCTTTACAAATAAGTAACAAATATGTAAGTAACAATGTTGTTACTTACATATTTGTTACTTTAATTAATATGACTATATTTGTATCGTGAAAGCACAGGACTCGCCCTTTCAGTTTGGTCAAATTATAGTACCTTCTTTCTTTGTTAATAGAGAGGCAGAATTGGAGCGCTTTGAAACAGAAGTTAAAAGTGGGCTGCATCAAATCATTATTTCCCCCAGAAGGTGGGGTAAGTCTTCCTTTGTCCGCAAAGCCTCCTCAGATATGCAAAAAGACCCTAAAATTGTATTCTGCTTTATTGATCTATTTTTGATTAGAAGTGAGCAAGATTTTTATGAAAACTTGGTAAACGAAGTTGTTAAATGCACACACACCAAAATTGATGAGCTCAAAGTTACTTTAAGTAAATTTCTTTCCAAACTAAGTCCAAAAATTAGCCTTTCACCAGACCTCAACAACAGTTTTGATATTGATTTCAACTGGGAACCAAATGAACCAAGTATTTTAGAAGCACTAAATTTAGCTGAAAAAATTGCGGCAAAAAAAGGATTGCGCTTAGTGGTTTGCTTGGATGAATTTCAAAATATTTCATCTTTCACGAACCCAACAGCATTTCAAAAGGTATTGCGCTCACAGTGGCAATTGCATAAAAATGTAACCTATTGTATGTATGGCAGTAAACGCAGCATTATGACCACCATGTTCAACAGCAAGAGCATGCCATTTTATCGTTTTGGCACACAAATCTATTTAGAAAAAATTGATACCACACCCTTTGTAGCTTATATAATTAGGCAATTTGCTTCAACCCAAAAAACCATCTCAGAAAAATGGGCAACAGCAGTTGTTGAATTAATGGAAAACCACCCATACTATGTGCAACAGTTTGGGCATTTTGTATGGATGAATACAAAAAATAAAGTAAGTTCTAAAACCGTGCACCGTGCCATTGAGCAATTGTTTAAGCAAAACCTTATTCTGTTTCAAAGAGATTTTGAGCAACTGAGTACACAGCAAATAAATGTTTTAAAAATGCTTTGTGATGAAAACATTAAACATCCAACAGGAAAAATGGCTATTAAAAAATATAATTTAAACAGCTCTGCAAATGTATTGAGAGCGCTTGAAGGACTGGAAACCAAAGAAATTATTGATAGATTTACATTGAAAACCGAGTTTGTTGACCCCGGCTTTAAACTATGGGTAAAAACACAAATTTTTAGACCCTTACAATTGATTGATATATGTTAGAAACTAGAATAATGCCCTGTCTTTTACTGATGGGTGACGGACTTTACAAGACTGTTCAATTTAAAAAACCAGGATATGTGGGTGACCCAATAAATGCAATTAAAATTTTTAATGACAAAGAAGTAGACGAACTGGTTTTTTTAGATATCACAGCGACAGAAAAGAAAAAAGAGCCCAACTTTAAATTGATTGAGGACATTGCCAGCGAGTGCTTTATGCCATTGGCTTATGGAGGGGGTATAAGCACATTAGACCAAGCCAAGCGCATCTTTGAAATTGGGGTCGAAAAAATATCTTTGAATAATGCTGCTATTCACAATCCAAAATTGATTGAAGACATTGCTAAAATATATGGTAGCCAGTCAGTTATTGTTAGCATTGACTATAAAAAAACCTTGTGGGGAAAAGTATTTGTTCATGGGCAAAGAGGAAAAAAAAGTATCGGTAAAACGCCAGAAAAATTTGCCAAAGAAATGGAGCAAGCTGGCGCTGGAGAACTATTGCTCACCAACATTGATAGCGAAGGAACATGGCAAGGATTGGATATTGCAACAATTAAAAAAGTTGCTGACACTGTAGATATACCAGTTATAGCCAACGGTGGAGCCGGAAGTTTACAACATTTGCAAGATGCAGTAAAACAAGGCGGAGCCAGTGCAGTTACTCTTGGTAGCATGAGCGTTTATCAAAAGCAAGGATTAGGAGTTTTAATCAATTTTCCTAAGAGGAAAGATATTTTAGAGGTGTTGGGGTAGGAAATCCACTTTATGCTAAAATTAAATTTATCCTTTTTGTCTCCTTTTTGATGAAAGTTAATATTGAAGAAACCATTATTTAAGCATATTTAATTTTATAATTAGATTGATGCTTATTTTATATGCATGAAGGAAAGTTATTTACCAATTTGAAGATTCCTTTTCCTTAATAGCATGTTGGCCTTAATTCACTAACCGTAATATTTAACATTTTAATACCATTTATTACTATATTTTGTTTTAATTTTGTTGTCTAAATAAAAACATTCATTTTATTATTTCAAAAGTTTTACCAAACGAGCGCGATAAGAATCTGAAATTTCAGTGCAATAAAAAAATCTAATATTACCTAATGAAAATCGCATGTATTGGCAATATGAACAATATGATGTTCCCCATTTGTTTATATCTCATAGACGAGGGCTACAATGTGACTTTATATTATTTGGATGAATATGAGCATTTCTTACCATCTAAAGAATTGATTCCAAATCAATTAAAAACAGTTTATTTAGGTTGGAATGAAGCCACTTTTTCAGAGATTTCAAGTTCCAAAATTAAAAATATTTTTAAAGATTTTGATTTCTTCATAGGCACTGATTATGCCGCGGCCTATTTAAGAAAAGCAAAAATCAGATTGGATATTTATATGCCAGCGGGTTCAGATTTATTTGATTGGCCCTTCCGCAGATTTACCAACTGCCCTCCACATACATGGGAAATTAATAAAGTACAATGTTCCAGAAACCAAATGTTAGGAATTAGATATGCCAAATTTATTAGTCTAGACTATACTAATAATAATATGGAACAATATTTATCTAATATTAGTTGCAAAGGAAAAAGGATCAAGGTACTACCATTTCATTACTTTAATAATGGCATTTTAGCGAGCATTAAAATTAATTTTGCATTGGAAACTGATTTTTTAGTCTTACAACAATCTAGACAAGCATGGAAATATCCTGATGAAAATCCACACAATAAAGGAAATGATGTTTTAATCATTGGGTTTGCAAGCTTTATTAAAAAAGTCAATGCAAACGCGAAACTCCTTTTACTACGTTATGGGGAGCATATTGAAGAAACAGAAAATTTAATCGAGCGCCTAGGAATACAAGACAATGTACAGTGGATACAACAAAGGCATAAAGATGAAATAATAAGTATTATTGAAAAAGCTGATATTTGCGTTGGCAATTTAAACAACTCATTCTTAAGCTATGGTTCGGTGTATGAAGCCTTGGCATGTAAAACTGCTTTTATGGGATATAGGGAAGACGAATTATACAAGAATGAGTATAAGAAACTTTATCCAATGATAAACGTCAATAAACCAGAAGATGTTGCCAATAAATTGGAGTATTATTATCAAAACAGAGAAGAACTTAAAATATTGGGTGAATTAGGTCACAATTGGCTAATTAAATTTGCCATTAACCCAAGTGTTAATGAAGTTTTAGAAATAGTTAAAAAACATAATGGAAGAAAAAAATTACCGATAGACTGGAAATTACTAGCCATGCAACCTTATTTTCTCTTTATTAGAATTTATAACATATTTACTCTATATCTTAAGAAAATATTTAAATTAGATTCAAGTAACTAATGTAACCCTTTTGGAACATGGGGTTGATTATTCAAGAACAAACTTTCACCGAAAAAACCCTGAACGCGATTGATTTAAGCACATATGGTAAGGGCATTTAAATATTAAAGCTAGCTTCAGATCAGGGTTACCAATTTTACAAAATATAAATAATAAGTCTAACCAAAACTCATCAAGATTCCTAGAGTTTATGATATCTTATTTTGGATGTTATTAATTCGCACTTTACCCATACTTACTATAAAACATATGCCCAAAAACAAAGAATAATGGCTTTATAAATTTTCTTGCTCAGTGTTTTAGTAATTTTAGGCTTCTTGGTTATAGATAAATGAACTGATCAAATATTTTTTATGCCGAAGGAATTTCTCAACTTTAAAATTGCGAAGTCTTTAAGTTGATATATCTTTGCCCCCTGTTAAGTTGAGTGCCATTTCAAATAATCGGTATCCTGTTTCTAAACTATTACGAAACGGTTTAAAAGCGGAGCCAAAAAACCCCACTCCATGTGACAACAAGTCGATGTTTGTTAAATAAACAATAAATATAAAATGCAAATTTGTAACCGTTGTATATACGATGAAACTATTCCCATGATAAAATTCAATGCTCAAGGCATTTGTAATTATTGTGACCAATATGATGAAATGTGTATTCAATACCCAACAGGGAAAGATGGTATGACTCTTTTAGAAAAAGAGGTAGAAAAAATTAAAAAAGACCAGAAAAAAAGTAAGTATGATGTGGTAATTGGAGTTTCTGGAGGATGTGATTCTTCTTTTATGCTGCATTTTGCACATAAAATGGGATTACGGGTTTTAGCAGCTCATTTTGATAATACCTTTAATTCTAAGATTGCAGTTGAAAATATCAAAGTGGTATTGGAAAAACTGAATATTGATTTATACACCCATGTTGTTGACAATCAAGAATATCAACGTGTTTTTAAATCAATGTTAAAAGCAGGCGTTCCAGAAAGTGATGCGCCAACAGATTTAGCACTTGCCGTTACCCACTATATGGCTGCTTCAAAACATAAGGTAAAATACATTTGGGAAGGACATAGTTTCCGCACAGAAGGAATTACACCTCCAGGCTGGGTTTATATGGATGCCAAATATGTTTCTACCATTCATAAAAGATTTGGTGATGGCAAATTTAAAACTTTACCCATGATGTGGCTACACAAATGGATTAAGTGGATGGTGATTGATGGAATCAAAAAGTTTAGGCCTTTGTATTACTTAGATTATGATAAGGAAGCTACAAAAAAAATGCTAGCAGAAACATATGGCTGGCAGTGGTATGGCGGGCATCATATGGAAAACAATACGGCTATATTTGCAGACAATTATTGGTTACCTGTAAAACATAAGTATGATTTGCGTTCCTGTGAATTATCTGCTTTGGTCCGCTCAAAACAAATAAGTAGAGATGATGCCATAGAACAAATGAAAACGCCCAAACCATTTGACCCACAAATTAATGAAGAGGTTAAAACAAGGTTGAATATTTCAGAAAAGGAATGGGAGGAAATTATGGCAATTGAGCCAAAGCATTATACGGATTACCCAACCTATAAAAAAACTTTTGAGCGTTTGCGTCCCTTCTTTTACATACTGTACAAAGGAGGTTACGTTACAAAAAGTTTTTATACTAAATTTTGTTTCCCCCAAACTTACAAAAGATAGATTGATTTTATGAGAATAGCCTGCATAGGAAATATGAACAATATGATTTTTCCTATTTGCAGGTATTTAAAAGATTTTGGGTATGACTGCACACTATTTTTACTGGATGAGTACGAGCATTTTTTACCGCAAGCGGATACTGATATTGTTACAACAGAGATTATTCCACTGGGATGGAATGAAACCACATTTGGACAAATCTCTAAAGAAAAGATTAGCTCCATTTTCAAAAATTTTGATTTTTTTATAGGTACAGATTACAGTGCTGCCTATTTGAGCAAAGCAAATATAACCCTTGATATATATTTGCCGGCAGGAAGTGATTTATTTCATTACCCCTTCAAGACATTTAACAGTTTTCTACCACAAGTTTGGGAAATAGATAAATATAAATGTGCACGAAATCAATTTTGGGGGATTAAGCAAGCTAATTTTTTAAGCTTAGACCAAACCAATGAGTTAATAGAAAAGTGCTTAGAAAAAATTAACCCATTGGGCAAACGCATACCAATTTTACCTTTTTTATATTTAAAAAATGGGGTGTATCCAGTGTTACAATTGCCAGAGCATATGCAGGAATATGCAGCACAAATTCAACAATATAATTTTGTAGTTATACAACATTGCAGACAAGCTTGGAATTATGAAAAAAGCAATCCGCATTACAAAGCCAATGATGTCTTAATTAAAGGATTCGCAACATTTGCAAAAGGCAAATCGGATGCAGTCTTAGTACTTTTGGAATACGGTGAACATGTAGATAATAGCAGAGCTTTAATACGTGAATTAAACATTGAGAATCAAGTTATCTGGCTACCAAAAATGCAGAGAAAATACCTCATGCAATTCATCAAAATGGCAAATATTGGTGTTGGTGAGCTGGGAAACAGCTGGATGAGCTATGGTGCGGTTTACGAAATTTTGGCTTGTGGAGTAGCATTTTTGGGTTACAGGGAGGATAAAATATACCAAAATAAGCATGGTGATTTGTACCCAATGCTGAATGCCAAAACAAAAAAGGATGTTGCGGATCAATTAAATTTTGGTTTCAAAAACCTTGAAATACTTCAAAAAATTGCCAAGGAAGGACAAAGCTGGGTGCATAAAAATGCTTTTGAACCAAGCATTGAAAGAGTACTAGAGATTATTAAAACCCAAATTAAAAGGCGAAAATTGCCAAGAGATTATAAGCTAATATTAATGCAGCCTTGCTTCTTTCTAATTAAATTAATCAATTTTTTAAAAACTAAATTGGCATCAAAATGAAAAATTTAATTCTTTGTAGTAATTTTTTTCCAAGTGATAAAGAAGAACCATTTCTAAGAACTGAATTTCCTTTTCTGGAAAGTGAATTTGAACACATTTTCATACACAGAAATGAATTGGATACAGCAATGGATGAGGGTCACAGCATGCTTCCAAAAACAATAATTAAGGTACCAATTCGCAACCTTTTAAGACAAAACTGGAAAATATTGCTGAGTGCTGTACTTACAGAATTCATACAATCATCAAAACGTTTACATTATATTGTTCATTACAAAAAATACTTTAATATTTGGATTGGTTGGTTAAAAGAGGCAAAAGATTGGGAAGAAATCTTGAAACAATTTAGTTCAAATGACACCATCATCTATACCTATTGGTATGAGAAACAAGCCAATGCGCTATCAGTACTCAAAGCACAGGGAAAATTGCCATTTCGATGGGTTAGCAGAGCACATGGCTGGGACTTGGATAAAAACCAAAGGACTGATGGGCTTATTCCTTTTAGGCATTGGATGCTAAAACATGCCCCAAATAACCTGGTGAGTATATCTAACTTTGGTAGCGCAATTTTTAAAGAAAACTATGGAGTTATTGCAAATGTTGCAAGATTGGGGACAACAGATTTGGGATTAGGTCCTGTGCCCTCAGACAATAACAAACTGACTATTATAAGCAATTCAAGTATTATACCCTTAAAGCGTGTCGATTTAATTATTGAAATATTGGCAAAATCAAAAACTCAGATTACTTGGATTCACTATGGTGATGGCCCCATGGCAAATACTTTAGCTTGGCGTAGCTTGCCAAAAAATGTAACATTAATTCGAAAAGGAAACACCCATCATACTGCCTTGCTACAAGAACTAATAACTACCCCTGTTGATATAATGCTACATGTAAGTGAATTAGAAGGAATACCTGTTTCTATCATGGAATGCATGAGTATGGGTATTCCTGTTATGGCATGTGATACAGGAGGCGTTAAGGAAATAGTAGACAATGAAAATGGTTGGCTTTTACCTATTACTTTAAACGCTGCTCAAATTGCTGAAAAAATTGATAATTTGCATAAAACCAAGGCTGTTTTAGTTGAAAAAAGAAAAATGGCAAGAAAAAAGTGGGAAGATGAGTATCAAGCCAAGGTAAATTTTCCCAATTTTATCCAAACATATTTAAGCCAACGCAATATTTAGTTTACTTTTGCATATAATTATTGTCAAAATGAATAAAATAATAATATTTACGATTGTATTAATTGCTTTAGTGTCTTGTAACCACTCTGCTGGATTGTTAAAGGCAGATGATTTTGAAGCTGGAATTAAACAACCCAATGTGCAAATTTTGGATGTACGTACCGCAAAAGAATTTGAGAAAGAGCATATAAAAGATGCCATAAACATTGATATCAATGAAGATAATTTCGTACAAGAAATTAGCAGTTTGGATAAATCTAAGCCAGTATTTGTGTATTGTTTGGCTGGAAGCCGAAGTTCAAATGCCGCAAGTGTTTTAAAGGACAATGGGTTTAAAAACATTTATGAATTGGATGGGGGAATGTTGGCTTGGCTTAAAACATCAAAACCCGTTGAGGTAGAAAATAGCACTTCGAGCATAGGGAGTAGTGGAAATCCTGTAGCAGATGATTTTTACAAAACTATAGCTTCCGAAAAATTAACGATGGTTGATTTTTTTGCTTATTGGTGCGGTCCATGCATGAAAATGAAGCCCGATATTGACAAACTTACGGAAGAATTGAAAGAGGAAGTTACCATTATTTCTATTAACACTGACGAGCAAATTGCTTTAGCAACTAAATACAATATCCAAGCTTTACCGACCTTGGCTTTTTATAAAAATGGTGAAGAAGTTGGCAGAACAGTTGGATTTAAATCTCAAGACCAATTAAGAGCATTGATCGCTCAATACAAGTAAATGCAAGAAAACATTTTTGACCAATTCTCTAAACTAATTGCTATTCAAAGTGCTGATAAGGCCTTATTGTTGGTTGAAAATGCCTTAAAAACCCAACCTGATAATGTTGATTTTATAGGATTAAAAGGCGTTGCACTTTTCCATTTACAAGATTTAACCTGTATGCAATGGCTGGATAAAGCGGTAACACTTGAACCCAAAAACCCGTACCGATACAGCAGCAGAGCCTACGTAAAGGATGCACTGGGTGATACAAAGGCGGCAATAGAAGATTATACCATCGCCATTGAATTGGATCCATTGGATGAAGTTGCACATAATAATTTAGGCTTACTAGAAGAAAAAATGGGACACAAAACAAAATCTCTGCAATATTTTAAAACTGCGGATGACTTGGCAGGAGTTTCCCAAAACCCTAATTACAGCTTTCCAACCAAGCATTCAAATGTGCTAAAAAAGCCAAAAACCAAATGGAAAACCATCATTGAAATTTTTTCTAGCTCCAAAGGTTGGATGGAATTCTTTACCTTTGTTAAAGGAAGATTAAAGAAAATTTGATTACCCTTAATTATAAAGTATGGTGTTGGTTAAAATCCCCTTGGCGCAAGCGATTTGGGATTATGAAACTATTTCCTGAAGTTTACTATTCCCTATTTGGCAAAAAAATAATTTCTGACAACATCTCAATATGTGTTCCCTATGCCGATAGAAAAGAAATGCTCGAAAATTGTTTTTTGCCAGCATTTTTAAACATTGCCAAACATGCTAATTTAGAACTGGTGATTGCACTGCCTGAACAAGAAAAGGAATCAATTGAGACAGTATTAAAAGAGAGCGGCATAAACAACTATTGTATTGTACCAATTGAAATGAAATTTACCCGAAGCTATTATGTTAATATGGCAATAGATGCTGCTACAAATCAAGCAATTTTCATCTGCGATGTTGATATTTCATTACCTACTAACCTTATTGAGTTGTACCGTAAACAGGTTGGTTTAAAAACAGCATGGTTTCCTATTTGTGCGTTAACCAAACAAGACGGAAGCTTTGATAGATTTTATGAGGAAGGTACAGGATTGGTAGGTTTTATCAAAAAAGAAAATGAGCATGGTCAGTGGTTTGATGAAACCATAAAAACATGGGGCAATGAAGATTGGCTATTCCTCTATAAACTTTATGAAAATAAGATATACCCTATACGAACTTTTGAAAAAACGATGGTTCACAACTATCACCCACCCGTTGAAAAACGAAATTATGAAAAAAAATGGTAGATTGCGTTTTGAAAAATTTGCAAACGTATTATCTTAGCCCAAAAATTAACGCATCAAAATTTTAACCCTTATTATGAGAAATAGAAGTTTAATTATTTTTGCTTTCGCAACTATACTTTTTGTAAACAATGCAAATGCTCAACTTTCAGAACTAGTAACTCCGAGGGAGAAATTACTGAAAGCACTTAACCATATAGGAGAAAAAAAATATGGTGCAGCCCAGTCATTGCTTATGGATTTTAATGTCAATGACTCATTCTATGGTCTTTCTGGCTATTATTTGTCAATTTGTTACGATAATCAGCAGGATTACGAAAATGCTTTTAAAGTTGCGAAAAAATTTGCCAATGATTTAACCGTTGATGATCGTGAGGCATTTTATGAAATGGCAGGCTCGGCAAGTTTTTATGGAAAGAATCACCGAGAAGGTGTATCTCTTTTGAAAGAGGGAATCGTTTTGTTTCCACAAGACATTTTTTTATATGATAAATTGGCGCGCAACTACATTATGCTTGGTGAGGACAGCTTGGCCTACAATGCCGTCATGGAAGGAATGAAAATTAACCCATTGTATGCTGGAATATTGGAAAGTTTAGGGGAATTAAATGCGCGAAATGGAAACTATACCCAAGCCTCTATGGCTTGGTATTTAGCGCTTTATAGTAAATTTCAACGGAAGGAATTTAGCTCACGTGCCTTCAACTTAATTTTAAAATTTGAAGGGGTTTTAGGTGGTAATTTTGACGTTAAGGACTTCCCTTTTAATTGGGATGGTCATAAGGATAATTTAGAAGATTACAAAAAATTACCAATTGCCACTTCTGTTTCCAAAACTTTTAAAATTCCCAACTACTACCCTGCTACAGATGAAGTTTTAGTAGGTCAACTGGCCAACAATGCAAGGTATAAGTCTAAAACTAAGCTAAATATTACCTTTGCCAAACGAGGACAGATTATGGCTGAGAGTATGCCGTCTGAGTCAAAACCCAAAAAAGTGGGTGACGACTACTTTATGTACCACAATGTGCTAGAAAACCTTTTGGTAAAAATAAACAATGATATAAAACTACTGAAACCCTTTCAATATTCAGTTTTAGGCTTAACCAATAATAGTGCAGCTGCAAAGTACCATGAAAAGAAAACTATAAAAGAGGTGCACCCTGCCAACGTTCAAATTGTAAAAATTGTAAGTGAATCCATGTTTGATATACCGCTGCTATTTGATGGAAAAATTCAAAAGGCATATCGCAGATTCAATGCCTACAATATGAACTTATATGGAGCGGGCAATTTGATTGATGAAAATAAAGCTGATGAAAGAGCAAATAGAAAGGGTTGGTGGCAGTTTTATTTTGAGAATGGATTTATTGAAAAAGAGGGAAATTATAAGAATGGAGAAAAGGATGGCACTTGGGTTGAGTTTGACAAGAAAGGTAAAAAAGCTTATCAATATGAATACATCAATAATGAGTTAGTACGTTTTCAAACATACGAAGAAAATGGATTTCTTAAAATAGACAAAAAACTTAAAAAAGGAGACTTAATTGACAGCAGCTTTTACTATTATCCTGATGGCGCTTTAAAGTCTTGGATCTATCTACCAAATGGACAGAAATCCAAAGGCGTTGTTTCTGATTTTACCACTTTTGGATATAATAATTTGGTTTGTGACATCAATAATTTTGAGTTGGATGGTGAATACAATTACAAGAATGAGGATGGAGTTTTGGTATATAAAAGTTTCTTCAAAAAGGGTAAAAAAGACGGTATAACAAGTGATTATTTTTATACAGGAACACTATATGCCAAAGGAGAACACAAAGAAGGTGAAAAATATGGAAAATGGGAGTATTTTAATATTGAGGGTCAAAAAACAGCGATTTATAATTATAACAGCAAAGGCAAGAAAGAAGGAGAGCAAACAACTTACAACAACAATGGAACCACATCCTCAATCACTTATTATAAAAATGGCGAAAAGGAAGGAGTTCAAAAATACTATAATGATAACGGCAAGCTTATTAATGAAGAAACCTATTCGGCAAATAAACTTGTAAGTATAAAAAACTTTGACCTTGCTGGCAAGGAAATCTATTCAAGCAAAAAGCTTGATGGTTCTTCAGCAAGCATTTCAACTAAGCACCCAAATGGTATTACCGCTAGTACTGGAGATTTGAAAAATGGATTAGAAACTGGTACTTGGAGCTATTTCAATGATTTAGGTGTATTATTTAAAACCATAGAATTCAAAAAAGGTGAACGCAATGGCAAAGTTGTAAATTACTATAAATCTGGACTTAAATCTTCAGAGTATTTTACAAAAGATGATGAAAAAGATGGATTATATATTAGTTACTATGCCAATGGCAAAAAGTTTGAAACTGGTTACTTTAAACAAGGTGAAAAATATGGAGAATGGTTGACCTACTCTAAAGATGGAGCCTTAAAAGAAAAGTATTATTATTTAAGTGATGATATGGTTGGGTTTCAGGATGATTATGATGTAAAAGGAAATATTAACAATTCAACCTATTACAAAAATGGTTGGAGCTACTACAAAGTCAGTTTTGACAGCATTTCAAATGCAATTGACACCTTGTATTATGTAGACCCTGTTGCTAAATCATATTATGAGTTGGCAGTAAATGGAGACACAACCTTTTTCTCTCAAATGCTTCATAACAAGTTAGACGGAAAAGGTGTATCCTATCAAAATGGAGTTGCTAATAGCACCTCTATAAGAATAAAAGGAGACCTAGAAGGAGAAATTATTAAAAAGAACGTATTAGGACAAAATATTTATAAAAGTATTTATAAAAACGGGATGAAAGTATATGGAGAAGATTTTTTTGAAGAAACAGGCTTGAAATCATTTATTGGGTTTTATAAAAGAGGTAAGTTAGATAGTATTACAACCTATTTTTACCCAAATGGAAAAGTAAGTCTTACGAGCACCTATGTTTTGGGTGATTTAGAGGGAAAACAAGTCCGTTACACACCTGAAGGAAGTGTTGCATATGTCTTGTATTACAAAGATGATAAGATTTTTTCTTATGGGTCAACAGAAAATGATCAACAAACGATAGATGCTAAGATGATTAGAGTGCGCCTAAATTACGAAAATGGAAGTCCCAAGGCCTCTTTCAACATAAAAAATGGTGTTATAGATAGCAACTGGAATATTTATTATAAAAATGGCAATGTGGCAGAGACTAGATACTATAACTATGGCTTTATGACTGAGATGGATACGATATTTTTCAGCAATGGAAGCATCAATGAAATTGAAAGTTATAATTTTGGAGATTATCACGGTGTTAAAAAGCGTTATGATATCAAAGGTAATCTACTGATAGAAAGAAATTATTTGAATGATATGCAGCATGGTTGGGAAATGCTTTACGCTAATGGTAAATTAGTAAAACAATCTTATTACTATAATGGAGATATCATTTTTATAAAAAAATAAATTTAAAAACAGATAAAATACATGAAAAAATATATGCTTATTAGTTGGCTTTTTGCCGCTGTTACTATTGCAAACGGTCAATCTATAGATCATGAAAGCTGGAAGCTATCTACAAAATCAAGCATGGACAGCGTAAAGAAAATGGATTTAGACAGCCATCCTTACCACTATATTTTTTACAAACAAAATCATCATATATATCTTGATAAGGAATCAGATGGCATAAAAAAATATATTGCAACCCATGCCAGAATAAGAATTAACAGTGCAAAAGGCGTTCGAGAAAATAGCTCTATACGCCAATCTGGAACAGACGTATTATTTCAATACCGCATTATTAAGGCGGATGGAGAAGTAATTGATAAGGTAAAATCAGATAAAGAAAAGGTTGATTTAAGTTCAATATTTAGTAATATTAATACCATGTATTATTTTTCTGATTTTTTATCCAATAGCTTTGAGGGACTCGATAGTAACTGTGAGTTAGAGTATATTTATGTGACCAAAATAAACAATCTAAGAAGTTCAGATGAATATGGCATAGAGTACATTCAAAAATCTGTACCCATTTATAATTATACCTATAATCTTATTACTCCTGACATTTTAACTTACAAAATTGTTGGATTAAATGGTTGTCCAAAAGCTGACGAAGATGAAAGTGATGATAAAAACTATTTAACCGTTGATATACCCCATGTTGATGCCTTTTACAGATCTCCAATAACGGCAATAGGGGCGAATAAAATTTCCTTTAACTATAAAATATTTAAGAGTAAAAGGTATAGTCAAACACAAGAATTACTCAAATATTCTACCATTGCCAAAAACTTATATGAAAAGTATATGAGTACTAGTCCAGAAGATTTAAAGTTAATAAAAAAGTATGTTGTTAAACACGAAGATTTGCAAAATAAAAGTGGCATAGAACAAATCAAGGCTTTGGAATATGCTTTGAAAAAGGACTTTGGTTATTCCTATGGATATAACTTAAAGCCCATGCGTGATATTTTTAAGGAAATGAAAGCAAACTCATCTGAAATGACTAAATTATTTTGTGCTGCCCTAAACTACTGGGGCGAGAGTTTTGAATTGGTTTATGGCTTCGACAGAACGCAGATGGTATTTGACGATACTTATGACAATTATGCTTATTTGGACGACTTGCTAATATACCTGCCTAAACATGATGCCTATATTAGCCCTAGCGAGCGAAGGAGGTATATGAATTTAATAGCCTCTTCGCTAAGGGAAAACAAGGCGGTTTTTATTAAGAAAATAGGCGTAAATTCTTTTGAGTCTGGAAAAGATTATATAGACTCCATTCCTGCCGTAGACTATACTAAAAACTACCTAAACGAAGCAGTAAATGTTAATTTAGAAAGGCTTGGAGAAACGAATATCAATATTACAACTACCATTGGTGGCATGGAAGGTTTGGCATATTGGAATACCTTAAATGCAATTGACTATGAAAGCGAAGAAGATTTTTTTGTCGGTTTAAGTAAATATAAAGTTAAGGACGCTATTATAGTGGATAGCAAATTAGAAGAGGTTGACAAGAAAAAATCTACTTTAGATGAACCCATAAAATACAACTATACATTTAAAAGCAGCGGTATTGCACAATACGCCAACAATACAATTGTAGTTAATATTGGTGGCCTAATTAATGAAGCCAAAGCACAACAAGAAAAGCCAAAAGGAAACTATTCACCAGAGATTTATTCAGGGTATAAAAACACCAAAGAAATCACAATTACAATTCCGAAAGGCTATAAATTGGGCAATGGTGCTAGTTTGGATGTTGTCAAAAAATATGCCTCTGGTGCAGAAAAAGATGCCATCGTTTTCGAGATTAAGCATCGTATCGAAGGGAACAAACTTATTATTTCAGTTACCGAAATTTTTACCCATGGTAATTTTTACCCATCTGATATGGATAATTTTTTACAGGTGTATAATGCAGGATGGAACCTCAAGGATTTGTCGGTGAAGTTTGTTAAACAATAAACCATAACCGAAATAACCTAGTGGTTTATTCATTTTTAAATAAAGCTAACTTGATATTTTTTACTTAGTTTTGAGAACTATGAAAAAAAATATACTTCTACTTGTGTGTTTTACAGTTTTTACTGCCCAATTATTAACTGCACAAAAAAATATTTGGAATGGTACTAAAATAACTTTTACCAAAGTTGACAATGCGGATTTTACGCTCGCATCCAATCAAGACCGCATTACCGACTCTGTTTGGATAACAAGAAAAAGCACACAATCATTATTTAACATTGCAATAGAAAACAGTTCAACTGCAAATAGTCCTGCAAAAACTTTGTGGGCTTATGGCACGACTTCCAATTTAGATACGCCCACTTTTGCCTCATGGAATCAGACCCATGGGAATAATCCTGGTTCTGCCATAGGCAGAAATATGATTTTGTTTATTCCTGAGGATTCTATTTACATTGACTTTAAACTTATTTCTTTTGCAGGTGGTGGTCCTGGTGGAGGGTTTTCTTATGAGCGATCAACAGAACCGCCCAGTGCACTTAGTAACATAACACAAACTAAGTTTTCTGTTTATCCTAATCCGACTGACGGCCATTTCATCATTCAGTCAAATCAACCCTTAAATGATGCCTCGATTGAAGTTTACAGTTTAAATGGAGCTTTGGTTTCAACTAAAACAAACATTAATGCTGGACAAGTAAATATGGATTTGCCAAAAGGCATTTATTTTATTCGTTTAACTGCCCATGGCATAACACAAGTGCCCATTAAATTGATGGTACAATAAAATTACTCCACCATCAGTTTTAAACTTACCCCAGTTTCCTTTACATTTAACAAATAAATTCCTGCTTCAAGTTGTGGCAAATCATAAGTTAAGACGGATTGTTTATCTATTATCAAGGTTGTAATTTTACATCCAAGCACATTGTATATTACTACACTTAATGGAATATTCGAAATGTTTTTGAGAAAAATTTTATTCTCTGTTGGGTTAGGATAAACCAGTAAGGATGCCCCATTTGCCCGAAGCAATTCTTCATTTTCTCTTACCTCAATTATTCTTTTAACACTTGCATAGTTGGTAATTACAGGTGGGTTTTCATCAAAATAAATATATGCATTATTTATTAGACTATCACCAATAGCCATTTTTCCATTTACTTTCACCTCAAATGAGACATATCCTTGGCTTGCTTTATCATCTTTTGATTTACTGCTAAGGTTAATATTATCAAAAATCCAAGTAATTACATTATTTTGAATAGTTACAACATAAGGATGAGAAGCATTAATCATTCTAAACCAAAGCACGGATAACCCCTTATCAATGGTGTCTTTAATTATAACCCTTCTTGCGACATCATTTCCTTCATTTTGAAAGTGAATAGTATATTTAATTTTGTCTATATCTTTGGAAATAAAACCACTTGGTTGGGCTACTTTTTCATTGGGATCATAGCTGTAAACCATTGTTGTAGTTATGGAATCTTTATTAATAATATTAATAGAAGATGAGTCCAAAATATAAACCTTAAGTTGAACTTTATCACCAATTTTGAAATTTACATTATCATATTGTAGTTGAAGCTCGATAAACTGAGGATTTCCTTTTTGCAAATTTGAAATACTATAAAATAAGGTATCCCCACTCTTATTATTAAAATTTGGATAGCTATTTAAAAACTCTGCTTTCTCAGGCAGAACAATAAATAAATTAACGGAGTACGGACTTTTTACATACCATTCATCAAATACAGTAGCAAGATTTGTTATTGGGTCATTTAATCTTGCCCTATTAGATGTTACAAATCTCACTTGGGGATCTTTTAATTCGCCCCTTTTAATAAATGGAAAAATAAGGGTATCACGTGTTTTTCCTGGTACCAAATTATTGGTAAAACGAAAACCCGAAAATGGCAAAAAGTAATTTTCATCTGGGTAATTAACCTCATACTCGAACAAATAATCCTTATCATCCGGAATTAAAATTTTCTTAAAACCCTTGCCAGTCTGGACCCCAATGTAATCTCGAATACTCGGATTCACTGGATGAAAGAATAAGTTACCCGAAATTGAAGAATCACCATCACTAAACTTACCATCACGATCTTCATCCTTAAATATTTGTACATACAAGGAATCATATCCAAAATGCTGCATAGAATCTAAATTCAATCTAATAACATTAAATGAATCATTTGAGAGAACAACAGTCTTTTGAGGCACCAAATAGATTTCGTTATTTAAACGAACCAATTCAGTCTTATAGTTTATAGGTACTCCTGTAAATGGTTTTATCCCTTTAAGTTGCCCTTTAAGTTTATCAACTAAATAACAGGTGCCATAATTATACATCAATGTTTGACCATTTACAGTTATTATAGATTTATATGTTGAGCCTGCAAAATGATTTGGAATTGCTTCAATATCAAAGTAAATCCAACCTATTCTTGTTCCATTTAATATTCTAACAATTCGCCAATTTGTGACTATTATTATGCCTCCCCCATCTCCATAAATTGCCTCAATCTCCTCATTTACATAATAATACAGCCTTCCACTATCCTCTGCTAAACTAGTTTTAAATAGATATATGGTTCCTTGCGCTACTAAAAAAATTGTATCATTTCTTGAATATGAACACGTTACATTTTTCCCCTGAAAATTACTCGGTTGAACTTTTGTGCCATCGAAAGTTAAAACCCCAATTTTTGTCCAACCTCCACCGCTAGAGAAAGAGTCAAAAAACCCTGTTAAATATACAATAGAATCATGTTGGTGAACATTTATAGAACCGCCACCAGAAGCAAAATTAAATAAACTGACAGAATAGAATGCTCCATTACTTCCTAGTGATAAAATATTAACTTTATTATTAAAACTATTTCCCACTACAACATATAAGGAATCTTTTAGAAAAAACCCTTTAACATCTCGGTAATCAGGATAAGAATGAAAAGTAAGGTTGCCACTTCCAACAAAAACCCAATTGTTGGTTGTTAAATCTAAAGAATGAACATAGAATGAATCATTGTTTTGGCTTGTTGCGTAAAGCGTATTAGGGTTATTAGGATTATTAAAAATACTTTTTGCTGGTAAAGGTAATTGTTTAGAACCCACTTTCTCATAAAAGCCATTTTGACCCAATAGCCCTGCGTTAAAAGCTAAGACAATTAAAAAAACAACTAACTTTTTCATAATCTAATGCCAAAGATAAGTTAATTTTTTACTCTTACTCCACCATCAATTTAAAAATTTCTCCTGTTTCTACAATTTTAAGCAAATACATTCCTGCGCTCAATGCACTTACATCATATTCTTGCACCGCTTGCTTGTTTAAGGCAATAGTTGTTATATGGCTTCCTAATACATTATAAATCCTAATGGTTAGCGGTGTATCTATCACATTTTTAAACACCACTTTACTTTTTGTGGGGTTGGGATAAATAAGCATACTACTTAAATTACCAAACGCCAATTGCTTAACTCCATCCGTTTCACTCCCTCTTCTTATCACTGCGTAGTTTGTAGTAATAGGTGAATTGTAATCAAAATAGATGTGGGCTTTGTTTCTAATGCTGTCTCCATTTGCCATTTTGCCATTTACTTTGGCTTCAAATATTACATAACCCCTACTTTTTTCATCGTCTTGAGATTTGGGAAGCAAATAAATTTTATCAAATACCCAAGTAACGACATTATTTTGAATGGAAACCGTGTAAGGATGTGAACTGCTGCGCATGGTAAATGAAAGTACCGGCATTCTTTTATCGATGGTATCTACCACGGTAACACGTTCTGCATAATCATTTCCCTCATTCTGAAAATGGATTACATAGCGTATCATGTCTATGTCTTTGGTAATTTTTCCTTGTGGTTGAGATATTTTTTCATTTGGATCGTAACTGTAAACTAAGCGTAATATTGTTGAATCTTTGTCATATATAGCATAGGTATTTGTATCAATTAGTTCAGCATAATGTAAAGCGGTATCATTTAATGAATAATTGGGGCTTTTATATTCCATTAAGTAGCTAAAAATAACAGTTTGACCTGGTGATAATACTGGAATATTAAAAGTTAATTTATTGTTATTTAATGACCTGTAAGGGGTACTGGAGCTAATAAAATTGGCTTTAGAAGGAATGTTAATTACCAAATTGCAAGAAGGTGTTGAAGTATTACAACTCGTATTGGTAATATTTACAAAAATAGAACTCCGGCTATTTATCCTTGCTCTTCCATCAGAAGTTAATTTCAAATCAAATTGGTATGCTGCTTTTTTCAATACAAAGGGAAAAATAAGAGTATCTGTTGTTTTACCTAAAATGAGAAAATCCGTACTCAGAGATCCTGTAAAAGGAAGTTCAAAACAATTTGAAAATGAACTCGCATCTACCAAATATTCTCTGTCATTTGGAAGGTGAAAAGAATAAAAACTATCTTTATTAAAGTTTCCAGTAACATATTTTCCAGTAAATTGACCACTTATTGAACTATCTCCAACTGTGTATGTACCGGATTCATCCTTATCATAAAATGCTTGAATAAAGAGAGTATCAGATGTGATATCAATTGTGAAAAAACTAATACTATCCAAATCCAACCTTGCTAAATTTAAACTATCATTTTTTACGGAATGATATATTTTTTTAAATGGAAGCGCAAATAAACTTTTATTCCCGTTCGACACTAATATACCAGAGTCCGATAGAAGTCCATAATCATAATCGTTAAGGACCTGTTTAAAATTATTCAATTCTCTAATCCAAATATCATTTTTTCTATGCATTATATATTTCCCTTTGAAAATTGTTAAATTATAATTACGCAGATTATATGAAAAGGAGTCTGTAATTTTATTGCCTGTAAAATTATAAACGGATTGCAAATATTTATTCTGATAGGTCAAATTTCCGTTGTTGTTTATTAAAATATCTCGTTCCCTGTTCACTACAGATAGAAAAGCAGAGAAATAACTATTAGTACTATGTGTTTTCAAATCATGTTCCCAAATATTTAACTGAACAAATAAACTTTGGTTCGTTACATAAATTTTATCGTCAATAATGGTAGATGGAGAGTATAAGTTGTCTTTTGTTGCACTAATAGGTAAATGGTAGATATCTAAAAGGCTTGTACCATTAAAGCTTTGTAAAATAGAATGAGTTCCTTGTAAATTTTCACCAAGCAAAAAGGCAGTGTCTTTATAAACAAAAACTTTAGTAGTTACCATAGAATCTATTTTAGTTAAAAAAGTTATTGTGTTTCCATTTTGTTTATAAATTCCTTGCACTCCTGTTGACAATATTAAAAAATGTTCTCCATTCAAGAAAAATGAGAAAGTGGGAGTGGTGGCTTTGCTTTGGGTGTTATAGCTGTTAGGGTAATAGGTTGCTGCTAACCTATTCCATTGATTATTAACAGAGTCAAAAGAGGATACAAAAACAGAATCCGCACTAGCGCAAACTGCGTACACTATATTGTTCGTATCAAAACTTAAATTTATTGCAGGGAAAGGTAAATCAGGGGTTCCCATAGGTTGATAAAAACTTGATTGAGCTTTGGATGCAATAGAAAGTCCAAAGAAAAGGATGATGAGTGTAATTATTTTGTTTTTCATAGTATGTAAAATTTTTAAAGTTGCATTGTTAAGGTTAAGTTTATTTGTTGACGGAGGTTTTTGGTTACTGCCTCTTTTTTATTAAAATTATAAATCGTTTTTGATTTTTGTAGTTGATAATTCAAGCCAATCCAAAGCGGTTTGTACAATCTGTACTCCACATTGGCACCCAAACTATAACCATTGCCTAGTTTAATATTGTTTTTGCTAAATGGCTGATAACTAAGGATAGATTCGTCAAAGTAGCTGTAATTTAAACTAAGCGGAATATTAAGATTAACCCCACCATTTAATCCTGCTTTAAAGTTTTTGCCTATGTTTTTATGGTATGCCAACTGCAACGGAATTTGCAAAAAACTATTGCTGTTATTAATATTGACAGGAACTCGTGGAGCAAAACTATCATGAATATAAATATAACCTAAAACCTTGCCCGCACTGTCGTAAAAAGGTACGTTATTTTGAATAAAAGTAAAATTTGTATTCATTTTTGATTGGTTGTAAATCAAACCAGTATTGAAACTAAAACCTTTGTAAAACTGAAATTGCAGTTGTAAGCCAATATTATTTCCTACACTCTTTTTATCTTGTTTCTCTATAATTCCTGCAATATCATTGATTGAGTCTCGCTCTGTAGAATTATTTTCTAATTGATTATTTTCTTGATAAGTGCCCAGAGCAAAACCTACAGACATACTTTTTTTAAGTATTTCTAACCAACTTACATCGGGAGGTCTCGGTGTGATTTCAATGGGTTGGTCATAGTTTAAATAATCTGGAATAAGGCTTAACTGTTTTACCACAGGTATTTTATATGCTGCAATTCCCTTGGCAAACCATGAGCTTGTGGAAATGCCATAATTGCCTTCAGCGGCAAAATTTGTTTGATTCTCCTTTTTACTTTGCTCAGGTTTAATACTTACATTTGGTTCCTCTTGCTTTTCCCTAGTTTGATTATTTTTTTCCTTCAAGTTAGCAATGAGTTTTTCTGTTTTAGCGGCAAAAAAAGTTTTATTTTCTTTGGTTGTGATAGAAATATGTTGCTGACTATTAGATTTTTGCTTTGAATCAATTTCATTTTTTGCAATCGATTTATAGTTATTATGCTCTGTTGTTAATGTTGATACAGCACTACTGTGGTTTTCAGAAGGGATAGACTTCTTAACCTCAGTAGTGTTTAATCGAGTGACGCTCTTATTAGTATCGCGTAACAAATATCCTGCAGAAAAACAAAGTGTTCCTACAAGCAAAAATATGGTCATTAGTTTCCACCATGCTTTTCTTGATTTTTTGCGTTCAAGAAGAGCAGACTCCATTCGCGCCCATTGACTATCCCTCAATGGGGTGGAGAAGTCCTCAAACATCTCCTGAAGTTTATCTTCAAAATTACTTCGTGTTTCCATTTATATTAATTTCACTTTTTTCAATTCCTAATCTGACTTTTAAATTTAACTTCGCTCTTTGTAGTAAACTTCTACTTGCCCCCTCACTAATACCAAGTCTATTTGCTATATCAGTGTGTGAGTATCCATCTAGAACAAAAAGGTTTATTGCCAATTGTTGTTGTTGAGGCAAATCATTCATCAATTTTATGAGGGTTTCCAATTTTGAATTTACTAATAAATCTAAATCTTCTTCCGTATCTGCCACATCTACCAACTGTTCCTCTAAATAATTCAACCTCATTTGATTTTTGTTTTTTCTTATAAAATCCAAGCAGGCATTTACAGTTAATCTTTTACACCAACCTTCAAAAGAACCTTTACCCTTATATTTTTTGATGTTGTCAAATATTTTCAACACAACATCATGAAAAACCTCCTCGGCATTTTCTCTTGGCTTTAAGTAACGTGCACAAACTCCCATTAAAACAGGTCCATAAAGCTGATAAAATGCCCGTTGCATTTCTATATCTTGAGCTTTACAACCTTTGACAATTTGTTCTTCAGATAGTTTATTTCCTTTAGCCAAAAGCATATGTTGCTTGTGTTACTTTTTGTTAAGACGTAAAAATATCGAAAAAGTGTCGCTAAATCTTAAAAAAATTAAAATTATATTAGTCAAGTGGTTTATAATATATTTGCCATCACATATTTAAAGGCCACTTTATGACCTCCGAAAGAGCTGAAAAACATAAACAATATTTTAATCAACTAGCCTCTGGGCTTAAAAAATATCGCAAGCCAAGAAACTACTATTGGAATGATATTATTAGATACCACAACTTTTATATTGCGGAAGAAGATACCGTCTTGGAAATAGGTTGCGCCAATGGTGATGCGCTTTCTAAAATTAATGGTAAAAACAAAACGGGTATAGACTTTAGCGAATCCATGATTGCAGAAGCAAAAGCATATCACCCTAACTTAACTTTTCACTGTATGGATGCACATAATATAACCTTAAATACACAGTTTGATGTAATTGTGCTTTCCAATGTTGTTGGATTATTTGATGATGTTCAAACCGTTTTTGAACAACTAAAAAAAGTAAGCCATGATAAAACTAGAATTATTGTCAATTACTATAGTCACCTTTGGGAACCATTTTTAAAATTTGGAGAACGTATTGGCATTAAAAAAAGAACGCCACAACAAAACTGGCTGAGTGCTAATGACATTGAAAACTTATTGGAACTAGCAGGTTTGGAGAGCTTTAGAAGAACCAGAAGGATGATTATTCCTTTCAACATCCCAATTATTTCATGGTTCTTTAATAAATACATTGCAAAACTGCCTTTGTTAAATAACTTATGCATCAATGATTTTGTAAATGCCCGTGTGGTTCAGAATATAAACCAAAATGTTGCAGATAGATTTTCTACTACTGTTGTAATTCCTGCAAGAAATGAAAGTGGTAACATTGAAGACGCAATTTTAAGATTGCCGAAATTTGGCAAGCACGTTGAAATTATTTTTGTAGAGGGCAATAGTACAGACGATACTTGGAATAAAATTCAAGAAATCCAAGCAAAATATATAGAGACCCATGACATAAAAATTTGTCAGCAAGAAGGCAAAGGCAAAGGAGATGCCGTAAGGAAAGGCTACAGCATTGCCACAGGGGATATTTTAATGATTTTGGATGCCGATTTGACTGTTCCACCAGAGGATATTCCAAAGTTTTATAATGCTATTGCAAGTGGAAAAGCTGAATTCATTAATGGCACACGACTCGTCTATCCAATGGACAAAAAAGCCATGCGTTTTTTAAACATGTTAGGGAATCATTTTTTCTCAAAAGTTTTTAGCTGGTTACTTGAGCAACGAATAAAAGATACCCTTTGTGGCACTAAAGTAATGTTTAGAGCAGACTATAATCGCCTAGCCGCTAACCGAGATTTTTTCGGAGAGTTTGATCCTTTTGGTGATTACGATTTATTGTTTGGGGCTTATAAATTGAATTTAAAAATTATGGATTTACCTATCCGCTATAAAGAAAGAACATATGGAGATACCAATATTTCTAGATTTAAGCATGGCTTATTATTGTTAAGAATGTGCTTTTTTGCAGCAGGAAGGATTAAATTTATTGGGTAAAATATGCTTATTAATAAACTAATAAATAACAAGTTTTATTTTTATGGATTTTTTCTGCTGATATGGCTATGCGTACAATTATTGAGCAACAATCTCCAATACACATTAAACCCTGCATTTGAAACAGAGGATGCAAGTAGTTATCTTGATGGCGCTAAAGCTTTATTAACGGGCAACTACCCTTGGTTCAGAGCCGTTGGATATCCATTTATATTAGCTCCTTTTTTGGGTATTTTTGGTAAAAGTTTTACTTTAATTTTTTTTACCATCACTCAATGTTTGCTATGGTTAGCAATTGTTCGTCTAATACATTCGATTATCAAAATATGGCGAAATGATGAGAAATTGGCCCTGTTAGGAAGTGCCCTTTATGCCGTATTTATTAGCCCTATTCTTTATACAAACCACCTGCTTACTGAAACAGTATATACTTATTTGTTAATCTTAAGCGTTTTTTTATTTTCAAAATACTTAAACGATAAGACATTTAAACATGTGTATTGGATTTTTCCAATACTCGCATTTTCAGCATTGGTGCGGCCAGTTGGATTATATATATTTTATGCTTCTATACCACTAGCTTTTTTTGTATTTCAGCACTCTTTTAAGAAAACAATAATATTCTTTTTTGCTTCTATAACCTTACTGGTAAGCCATTTATTTTTAATGTATTCTTTTCATGGTACTGCTCAAATGTGTCTTAGTAAAAACCTGGCTATTAATTTTTACCTAATTCCAGAAATTATCAACTATCCTGATATGAATAAATCTACCTATATACAAAATCATATCGATGGATTGCAAAAAGAAATTAAACCATTTGAAAACCATCCTAAACAGTATAAGCTTGTAGATAGCATGATTGATTCAAAAAACAAAGTAATTTTTCACAATACAAGTCTCTACCCAATTATTAAAATATTATATGTAAACTTTAAGGATGAACTAGCCGAAGGCTATAACAATTATGGAGTTAAGAAATGGGCAAGGAAGACTTCAGGGTATCAACATATAACAATTTTTATAATACTCATAATTGGTATAATAAGCGGTGTTTTTAACCATATCCTTGACAAAAGGAAACCCAACTTACTCATATTTCTATTTGTACTTTTGGGAGTCATAGGATTCTTTAGTTTGGCAAGCAGCATTGTCTTTTGGTATGGAGATAGACTGCATTTACCATTTTATCCAATAATCGTGATACTTTTGTGCCTCTGTTTACCGCCTAGAAGAAATAAGACCCAAAGCAATGATAAAGTACAATATTGATATAGAACTCGACTCCCCGGAGCGTACAATTCATCATAGATCATATATTCTAGAAAAGAAGTTTCTGAATGAATTATACAAAAAGTGGTACAATAAATTTATTGCAGAATTTTCAAATCTACCAGATGGAAAACTTGTTGAAATTGGTTCTGGAAGTGGATTTTTCAAGCAAGTTGCACCACAAGTAATCTGTACAGACATCCTAGATTTGCCTACAAATGACATGACTATTTCAGCCTTAGATATGCCTTTTGAGGATGAAAGCATTTCAGGAATTTTTATGATAGACACTTTTCATCATTTACCTGATGTTGAACTCTTTTTGAAGGAGAGTAATAGAGTGCTTAAAAAAGGAGGTAAGATTATTATGATTGAACCTGCCAATTCGGCATGGGCAAGATTTATATATTCCAATTTCCATCACGAGCCCTTTGAACCGAAGGCAAATTGGAAACTTGACTCAACTGGGCCCCTATCTGGAGCAAATGGAGCTCTACCTTGGATTGTATTCTCTAGAGACCATGAGTTATTTCATTCAAAATTTCCGAAACTAAAATTAGAAGCGGCAGATGCCATAAGCCCAATTCAATATTTACTGAGCGGAGGCCTTTCCTACAGGCAGTTACTGCCAAATTTTATGTACCCTGTTGTTAATTACTTTGATAATGTTACTCCTAAAGTAAGCAAAGAATTTTCCATGTTTACGTTTTATAAAATAATAAAACTATGAGTAATGCTACCTGCCCAATTTGCAGCAGTGTCAAATATTGTGCTATATTAGTGGCAGATCATGAGTACAATTTAAAATCGGAAACATGCTATAATAAATGTGAAGATTGTAAAAGTATTTATCAGCACCCTATGCCTAATACAAATGAACTAGGAGCACTTTATCCAGAACATTATCACAGCTTAAAGCCAGATAGTCAAATAACTAAATTCAAATTCAAACAAAGATTCAAACAAGTTAAAAGGTTCATCAAAAGTGACACTGTTTTTTTAGATTATGGATGTGGTGATGGTTCATTTATTGAATTTTGTGGCAAACTAGAACCAAGTGTAAACTTTGTTGGCTTTGAAATTGCTCTTTCAAATGAAATAATTGAGCTTGCTCCAAATGTCAAAAAGATTTTAGGCGATTTTGAGTACTTTCTGAGTAATACTATTAATTTCAATGTTATTAGTATGAATCATGTTATAGAACACATACCAAACTTAAATTATGTTTTTGAAAAGCTAACTAGTAAGCTGAATTCAGGTGGAAATCTTATTGGTCAGACTCCCAATTCTACATCATTAGAACATCGTTTATTTAAGACTAAATGGAGCGGATATCATGCACCAAGGCACACGATTATTTTTTCATCCTACTCACTTACTCTTTTTCTAAAAAACCATGGTTTTGTAAATACAACCGTTAAAGGAGGGTTTAATCCTGCTGGATTTGCGGTAAGTATAAGGTCGATTTTTAATTCCAAAAAAGGAGGATATATCAAACGTCAATCCTACGGGTGGTATTTATCACTTATGGCTGCTGTATGTATATACCCAATAGAGCTTTTTGGCCAACCAGGCATTATTGATTTTTATGGATCCAAAAAATAAACAAATCATTTTTTATTCCAGAAGAAATGACAAATCATCCTTGTTGATTGTTTTTCTTCATTTCGCCCTAGTCTTCATCCCTTTCCTGTTTCTAATAAATGCCACTCAAATTTATCTCAAAGCGCTTGGTTTTATTTATGTTGGAGTGATGCTAAATGGGCTTCTAAACCTAATGCATGAAACCTCTCATTACCTTGTATTTATTGATAAAAGTAGAAATTCAACCTTAGGCAAGTCGATTTTGGGACCATTATTCTTTTCAGACTTCAATAGTTATCGTCTTAGGCACTGGCAACATCATCTTAAATTAGGCATAGACGGTGAAACTAAACTCACTTATTTAAACCAAATAAAAGGCAAATATTTTTTCCTGTTTCTATTTAAATGTATTTTTCTGGTTGAGCTTTTTACCAAACTTATTGGCTTAAAAAATGTTGAGGCAAATCCTAATAAGAAAAAGTCAGGACTTCCAAAAACCCAAATTTTACGCATAATAAGCATTCAGTTTTTAGTGTTTAGCCTGATCTTTCTTACGGACTTATTATTGAACCACAGGACACTATTATCAACTGGGTTTTGGAGCATTGTTAACTATTCTATTTACTTGTATTGTATTCTTAGTGTAACTGTATTTGTATCTAGCCTTAGAGCAATTGCAGAGCACCAAATCCATCAAAATCAGAATGTAATTGTTGGATTTGCGGCATTAAGAAATTTTGAGTGTAATTGGTTCTCACGTATAATATTTGGGAGTTATGGATTTGGTGAACATCTCACACCTCATCATAATCTGGCAATCCCATATTATAATCTTGAAAAAGCTACTGATATTCTAGTTGAGGAAAACCAAGAATACCATAAAGGACCTGGATATTTTAACACATTATTCCAGCAGTGCGGTTTAAAAAAAATAGTGAAACCGAAGAATAGTAATTAATCCAATTTTTAATCCTGTTCATTTACAAAGAACCCATTGAATACTACTAAAACTGTCGCTATTATAGGAGGTGGACCCGCAGGTTTAACAGCGGCTTATGAACTTTTGAAGCTTAAAGGTTATCATCCCATTGTACTTGAGAAAAGTGAATACTTAGGAGGTATTTCGAGAACGATATTGCACAATGGCAATAGAATGGACATTGGGGGACACCGTTTTTTTTCAAAATCGGATGTGGTAATGGATTGGTGGCTCAATATTTTGCCAATACAAAAATTAGATGAAACGGAGATCACCCTTTCGTATCAAAATAAAAAGCATACGCTGACCCAGCCTCATAAATACCAAACGCTTGATGATAAAGATGCTGTAATGCTGGTGAGAAGAAGAAAGTCTCGTATTTATTATAAACGTACCTTTTTTGATTATCCCATTACCTTATCTTTTGACACTATAAAGAAACTAGGTTTTTGGCATACCATAAAAATTGGATTTTCTTACATTTGGGCAATTTTGTTTCCCATTAAAAACGAGCAAAATTTAGAACAATTTTTTATCAATCGGTTTGGCAGAGTGCTTTACCTTACTTTTTTTAAATCCTATACGGAAAAAGTTTGGGGAGTTTCATGTTTAGATATCAACGCGGACTGGGGTGCGCAAAGAATAAAAGGACTTTCTATAACAAAAACTATTACGCATTTCCTTAAAAAGATAATGGGTGGAAAGGGTCAAACAGATCTCAAACAAAAAAATACAGAAACGTCTTTGATAGAGTATTTTTTATATCCAAAATATGGACCAGGGCAAATGTGGGAAACTGTGGCTACCAAAATTCAAGATATGGGTGGTGAGATTATTATGAGTGCATCTGTAGTTCAAATTGACAATGAGGATGACCAAATAAAGGGTGTAACTTATAAAACGCAAGATGGTGAAAGCCATTATGTTAAAGCGGATTATGTAATATCTACAATGGCTATTAAAGATTTATTGCAGGGGTTTAAGCAAACCGTTCCGGCAGAGGTTTTAGCGGTTTCTGATAACTTAATGTATAGAGACTTTATTACGGTGGGCATTTTGGCAAATCAGTTAAAAACAGGTCCGCTTGAGGACAATTGGATATATATACAAGAGCCCGATGTTATGGTAGGCAGATTGCAAATTTTTAATAATTGGAGTCCTTTTTTAGTGCAAGATGGTTCTAAAACATGGATTGGCATGGAGTATTTTTGTTTTGAAGGTGATGAACTTTGGAACAAAACAGAAAATGAAATGAAGGCTTTTGCCATTGAAGAACTTGTAAAAATAAACTTACTTAATGAAGCAGATGTCATAGATTCTGTGGTAATAAAAATGCCAAAAACCTATCCAGCTTATTTTGGGGTATATAATCAATTTGATACTGTTAAAAATTACCTTAATACTTTTACCAACCTTTTTCCAGTTGGCAGAAATGGTATGCATAAGTATAACAATCAAGATCACAGTATGCTAACTGCCATGCAAGCCGTGAAAAATATAGCCTCTGGGAATACCCAAAAAGACAATATTTGGGACATTAACACGGAGCAAGAATATCACGAAGAGAAATAGTTAAATATTCTTTTTATTTAACCTACCACCAAAGCCTCACTTATCAAATCTAGGCCTTCTTGATCCTTAATTTTATTAAAACCACCATACACATTCTTTATCAGACTATATCCATGTTTTTTTAATAAGCTGGCTGCAATCATACTTCGATAACCACCTGCACAATGAATGTAAACTGGATTTTTTGCATCCTTTTCTACCTCATCTATGCGTTCGGTTAATTGACTTAGGCAAATATGTTGTGCTTTTTCAAGATGAGATGAGTCCCACTCTCCTTGCTTTCTAACATCCAATACCTTAATTTCATCATGCTTATAGTCTAAAGAAAACTCGTACGCATCTATTGAAATTACTAAATCAACAGGCTTATCTGATTCTATATAAGTTTGCCAACCACCATTCAAGAAACCTGCAATATTTTGAAATCCAACCCTTGCCAATCTTGTAATACTTTCTTCCTCCGTTCCTTCAGCACAAACAAGCACAATTTTTCTATCCAAATTGATAAGCTCTGCCGCCCATATAGCATATTGACCATTCAGTCCAATATTGATAGCCCCCGGAATAAAACCTCGCTCAAAAATATCAGGAACGCGGCTGTCTAAAACCAAGGCGCCCAATTCAGTTTCATGCTCAAACTCACCCAATGAAAGCGCTTTTAAGCTTTGCTTTTTTATTTCATCAATGCTTAAATAGCCATTTTTGTTCATAGCAGCATCTTGGAAAAAGTAATTGGGTGGTGCCTTTATACCATCCAAAACTTGGTCAATAAAATCTGCTTTGGATAAATTTTGCAATGCATAATTTTCCTTTTTTTGTATGCCAATAGTGCTAAATGTTTCTGGGCCCAAGTTCTTTCCGCAACTACTGCCAGGACCATGTGCGGGATAAACAATTACCTCATTTTCTAAGGTTTTAAGTTTATTATTTAACGAATCAAACAACCAATCTGCCATAGTTTCTTTACTAAAAGCATTGTTCTTATCCAACAAATCTGGTCTACCAACATCACCAACAAATAGTGTATCTCCAGTAAACACACAATAATCCTTTCCGCTTTCATCCTTTAGTAAATAGCAAGTAGATTCTGGCGTATGACCCGGTGTATGTAAAGCGGTAATGGTCACTTTTCCAAGTTTCAATACTTCATTATCCACTACTTGTTTAATGTCAAAATTGGTTTTTGCATTGGGACCATAAACAATAGGTGCTCCTGTAGATTTACTTAAATCTATATGTCCTGAAACAAAATCTGCATGGAAATGGGTTTCTAGTATAAATTTAATGGTAACACCCCGCTCTTTAGCTTTTTCCGTGTAGATGGAATAATCGCGTAATGGATCTATTACCAAAGCCTCCCCTTCACTTTCAACCCAATAGGTTGCCTGTGCCAAACAGTTGGTATACATTTGTTCTACTAGCATGTTGCAAAAGTAACCAATGTGCACAGAATATTTAGTATCTCATGGAAATAGAATAAATAATTATTCTACTTCACTTTCGAAAACCCAAAGGCCTTGCACAAAAACTCCCAATGATAATATTGCGGTGTAACCAGTCTTGCATTGATGGAAACAACTGAGCCCTCTCCACTTTTTAAACCTTTGCATTGTGAAGCGGTCATATAATACATCTTGCCTTCAAAATCTGTTGCCAGCATAGCGAACTCTCTCGCAAAATTTACTTTGATAGCTTTATCTGAAAAATAGTTTACCTGAGAAGGGTTATTGTATATTACTGCTAACTTTTTAATGTCTAAAGGAATACCTTGTGCATCATTTACAACCACATTAATTTGGGCATAATTGCTACTTGTATCTAAAGCAGCCCATGCAAATGTACCCAGCTGCAAAAGGCTTAGCAATTGCTTATTACTCAGCATTTCCTTTTGCTCATTCAATCTTTTGTTATAGGTATTAACATGAATACTTTGCGCATCATTGCGCTTTTCCAAAATGGCTTTATACTTCAAAAAGCATTTGAAAAATTTCGCCATTTCTTTTCCTGCTTTCCCTTGTTTAATATTAGCCTTAACAACACGAAATGGGAGTTGAATATAGCCTTCTTCATGTTTTAACTCTACTATACCTTCTGCATCACCTTGATTGTAATAGATACGAATATCATTAAATTTTTTACCTCTAAGCAAAGTTTTTGTAAAGGTCTTTTTTTCTTCATCACCCGCATACTCAAACAGATAATTTTTGAATACCTGTAGCTCTGGAAATAATTTTTTATCAACCTTATTGTAAACGACAAAATAGATTTGTTTTCTTCTCAATGTATCAGTAAAACCAATTTTTCTAACACCTAACAAAGATTTTCCAGACTTTAAGTAAAACTCCCCTTTATTTAGGGTCATTCCCTTTTCATAGGGTTTATAAATCCAATCGTCAACTTGCAAATTATATCGAGATGAAAGTGTTTTGGGAATTTTTACTTTGCTTTCTTTTTGGTCTAAGATGTAGAAATATTGAGGGTCATAATAACGTTGGTTTATATTGGCAAAATCCACCATTTGTTGAAACCCAAAAGTGTCATTTTGGCTTGTTAACTTGTATCTTATCAAACCAGTTTGTTCCGTTTCGTCATAGGAATACCAATACGGCTCATCCCTGCTCAATAAAAAACTTCTTCCAGCACTGTTATTTAGCTCAACATCAATGGCGTATCCTCTTTTCAATCTCAAAGGAATGTTTTTGGAAGAAGCATACAGCATCGCAACTTGCGCATTGTTTAATGCATAACTCGTGTTGAATGAATCATAGGAAGATGGTATTGCAGAAAGCACGTATTCCGCAATATTGTAAACATACCTAAAGTATATATCCACCTTTTGCGAAATGGACTCACCGTTTTCATCCATAAAAGCATTGCTGGGCATCAACACCTTATAGCCCTTCTTGGTAATTAGCACATTGTCTCTTTGCGGGTCGATGCTAAAATGTTCATAAGCTTCCTCTAAATTTACTGTTTTAAGTTTATCCGAAAAACCTTGTACATAAGGATTTGTTTTAAAATAAAGTGGTGCGCTAGCACTCCTATTTGTTGTATCAAAAATACTATAGGCAGTTTGACCGTCAACTTTTATTTTTGGGTCTATTTTTACTAAATTGGTTTCATCTAAACCTTGAAATGCATAATATGGCAGGACTTGTGCATTGTAGAATATGCTGCTTAAATAAGCCTTGTCATACTCTTCTAGGGTAACCCTATCTGAATAATAATCCAAAGGTATAACTACGCTCCTTTTATCCTTCTCATCCCAATAATTAATATAATAATTTTCTACAGCCAAGTCATAAAAGGTTATGTTTTGCAACAGAGATAAATTATCAATAAAGCCAAATTTTTTCAAATTCAAAACCCCAATATTTTTTGGTAAATCTTTCGTAAAATCAGCACTAAAACGCACGTGTCTTAGGTTTTTAATACTTGCAAGTAATGGTACTATTCGCTCCATTTCACCATTGCTCATTATACCCAAAACATTAATAGTTTCAATATAATCTAGTTTAAACCACTCCGGTACGGGTAGAAATCCTCTTGAGAAAAAGAATGATACTTCTGTCAAATAAGGGCAATCATTGATATTATTGACAATATTTGAGTCATAGTCTCTAACGTACAGTGTTACATACTTTAAGGCCGTTAGCTTACAAAACAAATCATTTTTAACTTGATTATTCCCTTGCAATACCAACTGTGTTACCTCATCCATAAAAATATACTTTTCAAAAAAAGCGGTAGCATCAACATTCTCTGCGAAAACAATCGTGTTTGGTTGTCCATTTTTTTTCAAATATTTTGAAAATTGATGAACATCTTTTTCTGAACTTATTAATATTCGGTCATCACTTTTCTTTGCCTTTTTTGGGATAGGAATTGGACCCTGACCCATTGTGAATGAGCAGAAACATAAAAGAAATATAAACGAAATCGTTAAATTTTTCAAAATTATTTACAATAATACAGCATAATAAACCCTTCTATATTGCCTATTATCAACGAAAAAAGTATTCGTTTTATTTTTAAGACACCTGGTTAATCCCTAAACAATGCTCAATTGGTGCCCCGTAAGAAGCAATAAAATTATGATTCCTCCAACAAGTATTCGGTAATATCCAAAAACCCTGAAGCCTTTTTTTGCTAAGAAGTCAACGAATATGCGCATGGCAAAAATACCCACAACAAAGGCCACCACATTACCTATTAATAACATATTCATTTGACTTGAGGTTATTTCGTTACCCTCTTTATAATAGTCGTATAAAGTTTTAACTGTTGCACCAAGCATGGTTGGCATGGCTAAAAAAAAGCTGAACTCTGCTGCAGCACGCCTTGTAAATCCTTGTTGCATACCACCCACAATAGTGGCAGCAGAACGAGACACGCCAGGAACCATAGCAAGAACCTGAAAACAACCAGTAATAAATGCTTGCTTGTAGGAAATGCTGTCACTTGATTCAAATTTAGGGTTGCTAAATAATTTATCTACGAATAAAAGAAATATTCCACCGACAACCAGCCCTATAGCAACTGTTAAAGGGCTTTCCAACATTTGATCGATAGCAGATTTAAACAGTACACCTGCAATAACTGCGGGAATAAATGCCATGAAAAGTTTTAAATAGAAATTAATGGATTGAAAAAAACGTTTAAAGTAAAGCACAAAAACTGATAAAATACAGCCAAGTTGAATACAAACTGTAAAAAGTTTAATAAACTCATCTGTTTCAATTCCCATTAAGGAAGAGGCAATAATCATATGCCCAGTAGAAGAAATAGGCAAAAACTCAGTTAATCCCTCTATTACACCAAGAATAAGGGCGATAAAAGTATCTGACATGGCGACCTAGAACTATTGTTTTTTCATAATAGCATAGACGCCTATGCCAAAACCCAGAAGCACAACAATAGGAGCGATAGTTATTTTTCTTAGGTCATAAATATCAGTAGAACCTGACATTAAGATGAAGCCCAAAATGATTACAGCAACAGCAACTATCATTAAAATATAATTTTGCTTTGCAAAGACCATTGGTTGCTTTGATTCGTTTTTAACGTTGTGTTTTTTAGAACTTGTTTCCATTAATTTAATTGGTCGTTTTGTAATCTTAAATATCTTTTCACTGCAAATATAGTACTAAAAAGTACTAAAAAAGTACCCAAACCTAACAATATTAGACTGACAGCTGCAAAAACTTTGATATTTATTAGCTCCTCTATATCCACAGCAATGCCCAAAGAAGTATTCTGTAGTCCGAAATAAATAGCGCCTAAGCATGCAATAGCAATTATTGCACTGAAAAAACCATAAAACAAAAATTGCTTGATAAATGGTTTCATAATAAACCAATCTGTAGCTCCAACATATTGCATGCTTTTAATAATAAACCTTCTGGCAAATAAACTCAACCTAATTGTACTGTTAATTAAGGCAATGGATATTAGGGCGAACAGAAAACTAACCGCTGTTAAAATCATTACCAATAGCTTAACATTTTTGTTGATATTGGCTAGCAAATCTGTTTGATAGTCAACATTTTCTACTAAGCTTTCCTTTTTCAATTCAGTCTCAAAATCTGCTAAGTTTATTTGTTCAGAAAAACCCGCATTAAGTCTTATAATAAGTGCATGAGGAATTGGATTGATGTCCAAGATTTTTGTAAACTCCTGACCAATTTCCTTTTCAAACGATTTTGCAGCAATTGATTTATCAATAAATTGGACATCCTTTACTCCCTGCACATTGGTCCAAAATTTTTGCAGTCTTTCTCCATCTTCAGCCTTGGCAGTATCCACAAGTAAAACCCTGATTTCAAAATTTTCTTTAATAATGTCGGTTTGCTTCTTAGAAGCAATTAACACTAAACCCAGCAAACCTACCATAAAAAGGACAGATGAGATGGATAAAATGGTAGGAAGTAAAGAGATTAAATTATCGGTATTATTCTTTGTCGCCACTATTAAGGCAAAAGTAGTCAAAATAGTTGGGGGAGTATTTCAAAACATTTCAACAATTTTTTATAGTTGTTGTTTTTAAAATCAAATATCTACAAGCCTATTTGAAGGCTAACTTTAACAGACTCTAGTAGACTCCTTGTCCTTGTTTTATGAACTGTTTAACAAATATTAACCCCACCATTATGAAAATTTCAGTTGCTCAAGAATAAGAAATTGTTCAAAAAAATGAACACCAAAAATCATAAAATAACTATATTCAATTTGGAAATGTAGCAAATGTTAAAAAAAAAGCTACCTTTGATGAAAATTATATATAATCTATTTACTACAATTAACTATTCAAACAAATGAACATTTTTATCGGCAACTTGAACTATCGCGCCACTGAAGAAGGGCTTAATGAAATATTTTCCGCTTATGGAGAAGTATCTTCTGTAAAATTAATCACAGACAAATATACTGGCAGAGCCAGAGGTTTTGCTTTTGTGGAAATGCCTAACGATGCAGAAGGAAAAGCTGCAATTGATGGCTTACATGAAACAGAATTCATGGAAAGAAACATCATTGTTAGCGAAGGAAGAGCAAAAGAAGAAAGAGACTAAACATCACATATCTCACTAATTTGAAACGATTTTTGTAAATCAAACGTTTCTATGTTCTAATAATAAGTATGCCATGCTAAACACATGGCATACTTATTAAATTAAAAATTTAATCTATGAAAAAAATTTTAGCAATAATTTTGATTTTAGCCCTATTAATAGGCGCCACGCTATATTTTATGTATAACGAAGAAACAGATTTAGCAACTACTGAAAAAAGTGTTGCGGATTTCAATGCTCAGGATTTATTGGGAGAATACAATGCAGATAAAGCAGCCGCTGATGCGAAATACCTTAATAAAAGCATTGTTGTTTCTGGAAATATCCTAAATATTACTCCTATGGAGGATAAGCTTATTGTCGAAATTGAAGGTAAGGATGCACTAGAAAGTATTACTTGTAATTTTGACAAAAGTGTAGTTAATCAGGCTGAACCCTTTAAAATTGGAGAGGCTATTAAGTTCAAAGGTAAGTGCGCTGGTTTTACTGTTGATGACTTAATGGGAATTAAAACCATTACGATGGTACAATGTTTGCCTCTTTAGTATTGAAAACATTACAAATTCAACACGTGAAGCATAAATATTTAATATTTTTACTAATTCTGCTTATCTGCAGTGGTTTGTCGTCTTTCAGCAGTGATGTGAAGGGTACAAAATGGTATACCAAAACGGGGTCAATCACTTTCTTTTCTCATACTCAGTTGGAAGATATCAAGGCTCAAACCAGTCAGGCAACAGTCATTTTTGATGCAGTTTCAGGTGAATTTAACACCAAAGTTCTAATTCAATCTTTTCATTTTAAAAAGAAACTAATGCAAGAACATTTCAATGAAAATTATATGGAAAGTTCTAAATATCCTGAAGCTGTATTCATTGGTATTATTAGCAATATCAAAAATATTGACTTTACAAAAGACTCTAGTTACAAAATTAATTGTTCAGGAAAACTTACCATGCATGGTGTAACCAAAGATGTTACTTGTAATAATGGTACGCTAAAAATAAATAACAATACCGAAGCAACTATTAAAGCAAAATTTAGTGTCTTATTGAAGGACTTCAATATTGAGATACCAAAACTTCATAAAAATAACATTTCTGAAACCATTGAAATTACTTTTGAGAGCAATTGTAAAAAATTTAATTAGACCCTTAAAAAAATTAGTTTTTGTAATTTTAGCCTTCTACGGACTAGGAAACATTTCTGGTTTTGGGCAAACCAATATGCTTGATTCCCTTTTGGTAGATTCTGCGGAACTACCGATTCAATATATCGAAGCAACCTTTAAAGCGACACGCATTATTAATGGACAAAGCTGCGAAACCACCCCTATTGGAACACTTGATTTTAGAATTGCACATCGTTTTGCACCAGTAAATGGAGGGACATACAACCTTTTTGGGTTAGATCAAGCCAGCACTAAATTTAGTTTTGATTATGGCATCACCAAAGAATTTACTGTCGGAGTTGGACGCTCAACCTATGAAAAAACCTATGACGGATTTGTGAAATATAAATTCTTAAAGCAAAGAGAAAGTGGGTTTAGTCCAATTTCAGCAGTTTGGCTAAGCAGTATGAGCATAAACACCTTAAGATGGGCAGACCCTAATAGAACTAACTATTTTACTTCTCGGTTAAACTTTGTGCACCAATTGCTAGTTGCAAGAAAGGTTAATGAAAATTTTAGTTTTCAACTAACACCAACTTTAATACATCGCAATTTGGTCTCAACTTTTGATGAGGACAATGATGTTTTGGCAATTGGTATTGGGCTAAGACAAAAGTTAACAAAACGAACCTCTATCAATATAGAATATTTTTATCCGCAAAGAACAAGCATTCAAGACCGTTACAAAAATTCATTGAGTATAGGCTTTGATATTGAAACAGGTGGGCATGTATTTCAGCTACATTTCACGAACAGCACCGCCATGATTGAAAAGGCTTTTATAGCAGAAAATACACAATCTTGGAAAAATGCTGGTTTTATGTTTGGCTTTAATATTAGCCGAGTTTTTACATTAAAATCATATGACTATGAATAAGTATTTAATCATCATAGCATTGTTATTCATTGGAATGGAGTCATGTAAACACGAACCTGATGCAATCATGCCAGTTGATAAAAGATTGGATTTGGTACCATGCAATGCGGACAGCGTATATTTTTATAATGATGTAGTACCTATATTTGTAAACAATTGCGCATTTTCTGGCTGTCACAGCCCCATTTCTCTGTCAGATTATAATGACATCATTAATATAGGTGATGTAACGCCTGGAGATACCAATAACAGTTATATTTTCTCGCTACTTGTTTCTACGGACATAAACACAAGAATGCCACCTTCACCAAGAAGCTCCTTGGCAAGATCAGAAATTGACAAAATAGGCAAATGGATTATGCAGGGGGCAAATAAGAATGCTTGCAATGATTGTGACGAAACCAAATTTACTTTTAATGCCAATGTTTTACCAATAATTGTAAAAAACTGCACAGGCTGTCACGGAGATAAAGACCCATCAGGTAATATATCTCTAACAAATTATTTTAAAATAAAAATACAAGTAAACAATGGCAAGTTGATGGGCAGTGTAAATCATGCCAACGGTTTTGCAACAATGCCACCCAATGGAAAGATGCCTGATTGTCAAATTAACGTTCTACAAAATTGGATTAATAATGGCGCAAACAATGACTAGATTACTAATTTCCATATCATTTGGTTTGTTATTGCTTTCCTCATGTTACTATGATGTTGAACAAGAGCTATACGGGACTTCTAGTATTACAAATTGTGATAGTATTAAAGGGGTCTACCTTTTAGAAGTAAAACCCTTGATAGAAAATCAATGTCTAAGTTGCCACAATAATAATTTTACCCAAGGCGGTATTAACCTTGAAGGTTATGAAAACACCAAAAAAGTTACCCTCAATGGAAAGTTATTACAGTCAATAAAACACGAAACTGGTATCAGTCCTATGCCACAAGGAGCACCAAAACTAAGTAGTTGTGATATTTTGAAAGTGTCATTATGGAAAAATCAGGGAGCGCCTAATAATTGATTATTTGTAGGTTAGAGAATGAGATTTGCGAAAATTCTATTTTTCTTTTACAAAAACAGGTTTAACAACAGTTTTATAAAATTTTCCCACCAAAAATCTGATTCCAGTTGAATAAAAAAGCCCATCAAATTTTGAAGAGGTAAGAATTGCCTTTCTTACACCAATACCAGCACCAACACCTACCCATGGAGTAATCATGTAATACGCTTTTGAACCCAATTCAATGGGCAAAGTAGGAATAGTGGTTTCTTTAATAAATATGCTATTCTCATATGTAACAACTCTACCTGAGCCAATTCCAAATTGTCCAGTAGTCTCAATTAGCCAGTGTTTAGTGGCCCAGCCAGTATAGGTAAAACCAATACTTAAATAACCAAAACTTGTAAATTGCCTAATGGTATCTGGTCTGTTTTGCTGTAAATTTATCAATCTTTCCTTTACAACATCATTCCTGGTGCCGTAAAGCCCTATGAAATAGTTAAATTTACTGTAGTTTGCTCCTATTCTCAACCCATTTACTTTAACACTTTGCGCACCTAAAAAAGTAACTTTGTTATCAAACCCAATAAATATACTGGGCTTTTGATGTTTCTTATAAAACCTAATACTATCCAAAACATGGGTATAAAGTTTTCCCTGTGCTTGAATCTTGGTTGTAAAAAAAAACAACCCCATAAAGATAATCAGCGGCAATAATTTTTTCATTTAAAACTATCCACCTTAACTAGCAAAGAAAACTGTTGGGATATAGTGCCAAAGAGCTCTGGCTTATCTACATTTTTGGGAATATGCATAAAAAGTGAATTTCTGCCTGTTATATTAAAAATACTAACTGCAACCCAGTGCTCATTGATTGGAGTAATTTTACAAACATAGCTCCCTAAAAAAAGCTGTGATATCTTTGGCTTTGTAAACCATCTAACGTGCTGTCCAATGGCCTCAGGCATTTGAAATAAAATAGCTTTTCCATTGATATCCTTTCTTGGTGTCATAATAAACCTAAAGCTATCCTCAGTCAGCGTTAAACTATCCTTCTGCCTGTTTATATACTTCTTCATCACATATTTAAACCCTGTGGTTTGCATCAAGTCTTTTGATATCGCATGACTGGTATCAAAATCTCGTTGTACAATTCCATTTGGCATCGCAAACTCATATAACAAAATTGCCACTGTCTTTTTAGCATCCTCCTTGAAAAATATAACCTTTTCTTGTTCACTTAATTTAGAAACATTGGGCAATTTTTGTGAGGCATAGTTAATCACATATTGTTTCCAAACCCTAAAGAATAAATTGTCCGCCTGCAACTTTTGATTACAAAAAAATACGAACAAACCAATGCAAAAAATCCTTTTGATACTACGAAAATACAAAAAGATTTTTATAGCCGCTAAATTATCTTAAAATCGACCTAGAAATTACCACTCTTTGCACTTCTGAAGTTCCTTCATAAATTTGGGTAATTTTGGCATCTCGCATCATTCTTTCTACATGATATTCCTTCACATAACCATATCCCCCATGTATTTGCACGGCCTCAGTAGTAATCCACATTGCAGCTTCACTAGCATACAATTTTGCCATGCTACTTGCCAAAGCATAATCTTGTCCATTGTCCTTTAACCAAGCTGCTTTTAAGCAGAGTAATCTTGCCGCCTCAATTTTAGTGGCCATATCGGCTAGCTTAAATTGTATGGCTTGATGATTCATAATTTCTGTGCCAAATGCCTTTCTCTCTTTAGAATATTGCAGTGATAATTCATAAGCGCCACTTGCAATACCCAAAGCTTGCGCTGCAATACCTATTCTCCCTCCACCCAATGTTTTCATAGCAAAAGTAAATCCAAAACCATCTTCTCCAATTCTGTTTTCTTTAGGCACTTTCATATCAGTAAACATCAATGAATGCGTATCGGAACCCCTAATCCCCATTTTATCCTCTTTTTTACCAACCACAAACCCTTCCATATCTTTGGTAACAATAAAAGCATTAATTCCTTTATGTTTCTTTTCATTATCCGTTTGTGCAATAATTAAATACACAGATGCTGAATTACCATTGGTTATCCAATTTTTAGTGCCATTCACTAAATAATAATCCCCTTTATCTTCAGCAGTAGTTCTTTGGGATGTAGCATCACTTCCTGCTTCTGGCTCACTTAAACAAAATGCACCGTGAATTTCTCCTTTTGCCAAAGGCACCAAGTACTTTTGCTTTTGTTCTTCAGAACCATAAGTTTCTAGACCCCAGCAAACCAAAGAGTTATTTACAGATACAACAACAGACGCGCTAGCATCTACTTTTGACAGTTCTTCCATTGCTAAAACATAAGAAACTGCATCCATACCACTCCCTCCATATTTAGGGTCTACCATCATACCCAAAAAACCCAATTCGCCTAAAGCCCTTATTTGTTTCTCAGGAAATTTTTGTTCGTTGTCTCTTTCTATTACGCCTGGTAAAAGCTCATTCTGAGCAAAATCTCGGGCTGCTTGTTGTACGGCTAAATGTTCTTCGGTTAATTGAAAATCCATGGGTATATTGAATAATATTTTGGATTGCAAAGATATTTTATTCTTTGCTTTTAACAACTAAGTTGTAAAGGTTGTTAAAAAATGAGTTTTTCCCAACTTTTTAAGAATGGACTATATTTAAAAATCAACTCCTTATCTAGGAAAAGCGCTTCTTCCATTAGTACCAAAATGACATTGCTCTTTCCAACAGTATAGCTGTTTTCTAATTTCCAACCTAGCATTGCATTTTTATAATTATCCCCCTTAACAGACACAATGGGAAATATTCTTATTCCTTCTTCTTTTATTTTATTGTTCAGTTTCATTGAGTGGATACTTTTCTCACCCAATTTATAGTGTATTTTTCCGTCTTTATCTTTTGAAGCAAATGTTGTTGGAACTAGATTTAGTTTAAAAAGTGTATCAAAAACATTGTCCATTGCAGTATCCAAGGGATAAGACAACCTCAATATATCAGTCCATCCAATTGGCTCCGTTGTAATTGACCAAGTTGAAGTTTCTGCTTTTACTTTTGTTTCCTTTTGAACAAAACTTCCTTCCATTACCATGGTATAAAAATTAAGTTCATGGGTAGTTAATATTTTATTCAACTCATCTATTTTCAGGTAATAAATACTTGTATATTCACCATCCCAGGTTTTCACTTTTCCAAATCCATAGCCTTCTAAATTAAAGCTAGGTGTTCCTTCTTTAATAAAATTTATTTGATAATTAGCAATAGAAGTATTGTAAGAAAGCAATGATTGACCTATTTCAAAAGTGCTATCGCTAACCTTACTTGCCCCTGTTGGATTATATGCCAATGGTAGAGTTACCCTGAATTGAAGGTTCGACTCATCTATCCTTTCAATACCTGTAATTTTTTTGGTATATTTGTCATCCAAATAGGCTAAAACGCTATTCTCTTTAACTGCTGTATCCACTTTATTAAGAATGGCAACATACCTCTTATAAATATGATTTGTTAAATAAATCGAGTCTGCTTCGCTTTCAGCAAAGGCTAGCTGTCCAACAAACAGCATTAAAAATAAAGTAAAAATAACAGGTTTAAAATTGTTACTCATAAAAGTAATTTATTCATAATTTCACTGCCAAAGTAACGTTCTTGGATTGATATTGTTTTTAATCTATTTCTCAGGTCTCATTTGCGGAAAAAATAGTACCTCTTGAATACTTTGTTGATTGGTCATAAACATGGTTAATCTATCAATACCAATTCCCAGACCTGCTGTAGGTGGCATTCCGTATTCCAAAGCCCTTAAAAAATCTTCATCTAAGGGCATGGCCTCATCATCTCCCTTGCCGGCAAGTGCTGCCTGCTCAACAAACCTGTTGCGCTGATCTATAGGATCATTTAACTCGCTGTAGGCATTAGCAATTTCCTTACCATTAATGAACAACTCAAAACGTTCTACCAAACCTTCTTTGCAACGATGCTTTTTTGTTAAAGGACTCATTTCAATAGGATAATCCGTAATAAAAGTAGGTTGAATATAATGGTGTTCACATTTCTCGCTGAATATTTCATCAATTAATTTCCCCTTTCCCATACTTGCTTCTACGGGAATATTTAATGCCTTGCAAACATCTCGCAATTGTGCTTCATCCATTCCGTCTATTTCAAAATTGGTATGTTCTTTAATTGCATCAGACATTGTTATCCTTTTGAATGGACGTGCATAAGAAATAGTATGGTCGCCACAGACAAACTCTGTTGAATCATTCACTGCGAATGCGGCATTTTCAATCATTTCTTCGGTAAAATCCATCATCCAGTTGTAATCTTTATATGCTACATAAATTTCCAATCCCGTAAATTCAGGATTATGCGTTCTATCAATACCCTCATTTCTAAAGTTCTTAGCAAATTCAAAAACGCCATCAAAACCCCCAACGATTAGGCGTTTTAAGTAGAGTTCGTTGGCAATTCTTAGATAAAGAGGAATATCCAAAGCATTGTGATGTGTAGCAAATGGCCTTGCTGCTGCTCCACCGTGAATACTCTGTAGTATTGGTGTTTCCACTTCCAAATATCCCTTTTCTAGAAATGTATTCCGCAAACTCTGTACTATTTTACTTCTTTTTATAAATGTTTCTTTTACTTTTGGATTTACCACCATATCTAAATAACGCATACGGTAACGTGCCTCTGGATCCGTAAAAGCATCATACATTACACCATCCTTTTCTTTGGGCTGAGGGAATGGATTTAATGCCTTTGAAAGCAATTTTAAACTATCTACATGAATTGAAATTTCACCTGTTTGTGTTTTAAAAACTTTACCTGTTACACCAATAAAATCGCCCATGTCCAAGTATTTTTTGAACAAATCATTGTACAAAAATTTATCTTCTTCAGGGCAAATTTCATCCCTACTAACATACAGCTGTATTTTGCCTTTCATATCTTGCAAAATAGCAAAAGAGGCTTTACCCATTATTCTACGGCTCATTAACCTTCCCGCCAGACTAACTTCCAATTGTTGGTCTTCATCCTTTTCAAATGCAGCTTTAATATCTGTGCTATATGCGCTTACCTCAAACAACTCTGCAGGATAGGGATCCACCCCGTTTTCGATAAGGGTGTTCAGTGTCTGCCTTCTTACAAGCTGCTGTTCATTTAATTCCGCCATGATAATTTAATTCAATAAGGCGGCAAAATTAAGCAATTTTGATGCAGTTTATGATGTAAATCGGAAACTAGAACCAAATTAGTACTTATTTAATTAAATTTGTACACTTGAAGTTTAGCAGCCAACCCTTAATCAAGCATGTTTTATTCTTTCTTTGGATGGCTTTAAGTTTGTATGGTCATGTTCACCATGTTTTTTGGCGTGATGAGGTAAGAGCCTTAGGCATTGCCATTTCTGCAGAAAGTTTATGGAGTTTGCCAACCGACTTACTCAATGAGGGGCATCCAGTTTTGTGGTATGCAATATTAAAAATAGGATATTTGCTTACTGGTTCAACTAGTATTCTTCCTATAACCTCATTTCTATTTGCTGCGGGTTTTGTATTTCTATTGCTCTATAAATCTCCTTTTCATTGGTTGCTTGTAACAATTGCAATTTTCGGTTATTATGGCTTGCACGAGTACAATATCAATGCGCGCAACTATGGTATTGCTGTTTTTATAATGTTTTTATTTGCATGGCTTACTCGTACTGGTAAAAATAGATTTTGGGGTTATTTTTTATTGGCTTTACTTACCCAAACCAACTTTTATGCTATGGTTATGGCAGGATTTTTATGCGGATTATATTTTATCCGACATTTAAAAAATAATCCCCTGAAGTTGCAAGAGTTTATTGGTGTTTTTATGGTTTTGGCTGCTTGTTTATTTTGTGTCTACACTTGTTTGCCAACAAAAGATACTTTAGTGGTTAACAACACCAATTTTGCAACTTGCAATTATTATCAAATTTGGGATGTAGGTTGGGGTTTCCCTAATTTAATTGGCTTGGGCTTTGATTTTAAACATGGCTTTTTTACCACCATATTGTTGTTGTGTTTGTTGCTATTCATAAAACAGCCTATTAGCTTAATTTTTGTCTTTTTTTCAATGGTATTTATGGCGTTTTTTCATTTGAATATAAGACCAAACTATTCACATCATCAAGGTATTTGGGTATTTACTTTTTTAACCATAGTTTGGCTCAATTATGATGAGATACTTGCGGGTGTCAGAAAAAATAATTTTATAAAGATATTAGCCCTTATTGGAACTTCAGCCTATTTATTAATTTTTATTTCCTTTCTATACAAGGGCTTTCAGGTCTATAAACAAAACTTGAAAGAACCCTTTTCGAATGCTAAATATGTAGGGAGCTATCTTTCAAAACATCATACTTCTGATAGAATAATTATTGCTGAACCAGATTATACCATGGAATCTGTAGTTTATTATTACAATATGCCCTATTTTCTGATTAGAGAAGACAAATATAATAGGTACACTCATTTTACTAAGGCAAACAAAAATATTGTAGGTTTGGACGAAGTCATGAATAAATATGACAGTTTTGAAAAGCTAGGAAAAAGCCCATTATTAGTGCTTGGTTGGCAAATCCCAAAAATAGCATCCAATTTTCCGCATTCTTATAACAAAGTAACGTTAATGAGTGAAAATGACTTAAATTTATTTCATGAAAAATATAAAGAAATTGCCCATTTTGACCTGTATAAAAGAAGCGATGAGGTTTTTTATGTGTATCAAAAAAGAAAGCTTTAAATAGACTTTACACTCCTAAGTTTTTTCTGTTTACGATTTATGTAATCTAGTAATGCAACAATTATTAGGGTAGAAAAAAAAGAAAACCCAGCATATATTAAAGCTGGTTTTTGAATGTCTACCACCCCTGTTTTAGCACCTAAAAACAATGCCAACCCCGTATTTTGTAAACCAACCTCAATAGCAATAGTTAGACAGTTGTAAAACCTTATACCACTCCACCTGCAAATTTTAAAGCTCAACAAAGTGCCAAACAAATTGAAAACCAACAAGGGTAATATGAGTGTCAAGAGGTCCGTTCTAGTTAACGCTATACCTCCATTTTCGGGTAGCGCAAAAAACTTAATCCCAAAAATAAAAAACAATGCTGCCGGCAAAACCCATTTTAGGTATTGCTGCATTCTTTTTGCAATTACAGGAAATTTACTATTCAATAATACCCCAAAAAAACCTGGGATGATAATTATGATTAACAAATCAATAAACGTTTGAGATACCGAGAAAGCAAGTACCTCTGACCCATTGGCAGTGTTTATTTGAAATAAATTGAATCCCAGTTCTATCAACAGGGGTATACTAATCAAACAAAGCGTTCCATTAATTGCAGTAAGTGAAATAGAAAGGGCGACATTGGCCCTAAAAAGATAACTTAACAAATTGGCGGTTGTTCCTCCTGGACACAAGGCTATCAATAAAATACCAATTCTAAAATTGGTACTTAATGGAAAAATCCAAGCAATGATTGCTGCAACTATAGGCAATCCAATCATTTGCATTATTAAACCCAATGAAAGGGCTTTTGGGTGCTCGAACACCTCTGCAAAATCATTTTTTGAAACGCTAAACCCAAGGCTAAAAGTGATTAGACAAAGTGTAGCTTTGAGCAATAAATTTATGGTTTCAGCGCTAAACATTCAAACAATAAGTTGACAGCATTCCACATAAAATAACATCCTGCACCAATAATTATTACCCCAATAATTTTGTTCATCCCGTATATAGATCTAAGTGAAATTTTCTTGCCTATTTTATGAAAAACAAAAGACTTAATGGTATCCATACTCAGAAAACCAAACAAGGTAAAAAGTACTGCAATTAACACTTTTCTGCTGTGAAATGGATCATCAGAATCAAAATGACCACTCATGTTTACTATTAAGGTTGTCCAAAAAACAAACGCAAAAGGATTAAGCGTATTTAGGATAAACCCCTTTAAAATACTTCCCTTTTTAGAAACTTCAAGGTGCATTTCATACAAGAAACTTTTGTACTTACCCCGTAAAGTTTTTATTCCCCAAACCAGCATTGCAACACCAGCAATAGCAGAAAAAAACAGTTGAAAAACTTTATTCTCGTAAAATGCAGAAAGCCCCAAATTGATCAGCACAACCAACACCAAATCACTTACAAAAACACCAACAGCCAGAGAAACACCCTTACCAAAACCGCTTTTAATACTGGTATTAATCAACAAAAAAAAAGCTGGACCAAAGAATAGCAATGAAACACCCATTCCAAGGAGCCAACCATACCATGCGGGAAGTATATAATCCAAATCTCGGCTAAATTAATGCAAAATTACTTATTTTAAGGGATATTTGGTTATGTAGTTTCACAGTTAGGTGGTTATTTGATTAAATGGCCCAATGCCAAGATGGCTTTTAAGTTGTTATTAAGATATAGGGTTAAGAAATATGATTTTAATTGCAGTATTAGGGATTGTTATATTTCTTTCATTCGGTAAAAGTATTCTTGGCAACGGGAATTTTTTATTGTGCAAAAATAAACACTAAGATTCACAATGAATGTTGAATCCCTAGTTGGGAAGATGTACTTTGTGTCTTTAGTCTAGTTTTTTAAACATAAAAAACCCTAAATGCTATGCATAAAGGGTTTTTTATGTTTAATCTAATCTTATAATCAAATCTTAGTTTATAACAAATTTGATGGCCTTTTTGTTTGCGCCTTCACCCATACTCAATATGTAAGTTCCTTTTGCCAAAAAGGACACATCCAATTGTTTCCTTACCATTCCTACTTGCACTTTTTCAATGGCTTTAGAAACTTGTTGACCCTGCAAGGAATAAATAGTATAGGTCATATTTCCTTCAGCTAGTGCCTCAAAACTTATATTTAATTTCTCTGTGGTTGGATTAGGATATGCATTTATTGCAGTATTACCAATGGCAGCCTTTGGAGCCTCAATACTTGTCAAGAATGTACTGGCCTTGTAGAACCCTCTTCCATGTGTTGCTACATAAATTTTAGGGCCTTCCCATGGTTTAAATTCATATTGTCTGATAATATAACTTGCAACATTGGGCATACCGTTTGTTTGGTTTTCCCAAGAAGCTCCATTATCATCACTTGCCCAAATACCGAACTCCGTTGCAATTATAAAATAATTTGGATTATCGATTAAAATTATGCCGTCAAAAACAGGCATCTTTGGAAGATTATTTGTAATATCAGTATAGGTTGGGCTCAATGACAAAATATTGTTAGAAATAAAAACATAGGAAGTATTGCCATAATTACCCAATGTAACGATTGCTCTGTTAGGGTTACTTGGGTCTATACTGATAGAGGTAATGGCTCTTCCTGAGGGTAAGTTTCCTCTAATATTTCTGGTAACAATAGGTGCAGGAATATCCGTAGCTGTAGGATATATAGCTGTATCAAAACTAGCACTATTTATACTATCCACGCGAAACAATCCGCCACCCTGCATTGCATAAAAAAGATTATCTCCATTGGCCGAAGGGGTAATGTTTGTAATTCTGGACGCTTGACTTGCACCACCACCTTGTTTAGAAACAATAAACCATGTAGGACGGTCTGCGGTATTTAATGGGCCAACAGCAGCCCAAACATTATCATATGGAGCAAAGTATAGTTTACTATTAGATGAGTCATTCATGTCTTCCCATAGTCTAAACTGACAATCAAAAGGTGCATAGGATGAACTATTAGCAACTGTTCTTGTGGCACCACCAATTCTACTATCCCAAATATCACTAAAAGCAATTCCACCATCGATGGAACGTGCTAAGTTGCCATACTGAGACTCAAGAAACAACATTTTTGAATTCTGCCTTGAGATTTCTGTTTGAAATCCATCTCCACTAAATAGTTCAACAGCACTTTTTGGAGAATTGCCGTTACCATTGATCAATTGATTACTATTATCCTGGGTTCCACCCATAACCGTACCGTCTGCTGCAGCAGCTAAACCAAAAAATTGTGTAGTAATAAAGCCTCTACTTTGTGCTGAAAAGGTATAATTAAAATTAGAAGCATTTGTATTTGCGCATCTAAACATACCTCCGTCTGTGCCAATAAATAATACAGGTGGGCTTATGGTTTCATCCCATGTAAAACAATGTTTATCTGCGTGCACATAGGATGGACTTGTTCTTGCGGCAAAAATTGACCCAATAAAATTAAATCCTCTCGTACTACTCCACTCTGCTAATTGAACACCTCCCATAAACACCCTATCCTTATTCAATGGGTCAACCGTAACACAATTATCATATATCCCTTGGGTATTTGACCCAAAGACATCATTGTTAGTGCCCCCTGCAACCAATAGTTCCCAATTTGAACCAGCATTGGTTGTTCTAAACAATCCATCCATCGCACCGTTAGATTTTGCTACTAAAGCGTAAATATAATTTTCATCCTGAGGTGATATTGCCAAGGTTACTCTTCCTACATTGATAGATGGGGAAGACCCAGTAACATTAAAACCTGTTTTGGAAATAGTTTTTCCTTTATCTGTTGATTTATAAACTGAGGTACCTATTGCAATATAGACAATTCCTGTTTTGCTAACTACAATTTCTCTGCAGGCACCTACTTGACCTAAAGGTCTAACCCAGCTATTTCCACCATTTTCAGAATAATAAAAACCACCATCATTGGCAGCATATATTACATCCGTACTTGGATCTGAAGCCAACTTATGAACATTGGTCCAAATACCTCCACTTGGATCTGTACTTGTTAAATGTGTGAAGTTAACACCATCCGTAGACTTGTAAACACCATTGCCTGCAAATCCAGGTGTACCATTTTTATCCCCTTGTGTTGAAACACCACTTAAAAAACCATCCTCTCCTGTACCATAATAAATTGCATTGGTTGATGACTGCGTAAGACTCACTACATTCAAATTATTTAATTGATTGCCAACTGGTTTCCATGAAGTTCCTCTTGTTGTTGATTTGAATAAACCCCCAGATACAGATCCCATGTACATCACAGTCGGATCATTTTTGTCAATTATTATTGCCCTAGTTCTGCCACCTTGATTATCTGGCCCTAATTCTTCCCAAACTAGTTTTTTTGCCACCCTTCGGGTACTTGATGCTCCGCTTGCCTCCATGGCATTAAGAATATCTTGGTAATCAATTTTACCAGTAATTTGGTTTGCTTTTAGACTATAAACCTCTTCAATCGCCCCTTTAATTCCGCGTTCTTCAGCTTCTTTATTAAATGCTTCTTTTGACACCAAGGATTTTAATGCTCTTGGCGTATATTCACAATTGCTTTCTAGCATAAAAAATCCTGAAACGGAGAGCGCAAGAATTCCTACTATCGTATATAATTTTCTTTTCATATTATTCTTTATATCTGTCTTTAGTTGAATGGTAAAGATAGGTTGCCAAATTTAGTACCCTTAGCAGTAATAAAACAAATTATTACCCAAAACTTTATGTAAAAATTTAGCAATGCCCTATTTAAGCCAACAAACGGTTGAATTTTTTCTTTTATTTTAAATTAAATGTGTCTTTCTGCATGATAACTAGAACGAACCAAAGGTCCACTTTCAACAAAATTAAACCCTCTTTTGAGTCCAATTTCTTTGAAATGAGCAAACTTATCAGGATGCACATAATCCTTTACCGCCAAATGGTTTTTTGTTGGCTGAAGATATTGACCCAATGTCAAAACATCACAACCATTAGCTACTAAATCATCCATAATTTTATAAACTTCATCATCAGTTTCACCTAAACCAAGCATAACACCAGACTTGGTTCTTCTACCCCTTTCTTTGGTTAATCTAATTTGTTCTAAACTTCGTTCATATTTTGCCTGGGGTCGCACAATTCTGTACAGTCTCTCAACTGTTTCCATATTGTGTGAAACCACTTCTGGCTTTTCATCTATAACCTTGTAAAGCAAATCCCAATTTGCCTTGAAATCTGGAATCAAAGTTTCCATGGTTGTTTGCGGAGATGTTCCCTTTATTGCTTTGATCGTATCTGCCCATACAGTAGCACCTTTATCCTTTAATTCATCCCTGTTAACAGAAGTAATTACGGCATGTTTTACCTGCATTAATTTTATTGCTTCAGCAACCCTATTAGGCTCGTCCAAATCATATTCTGTAGGACGCCCTGTAGCAACTGCACAAAATGAACAACTTCTGGTACAAGTATTCCCTAATATCATAAAAGTAGCTGTTCCCGCACCCCAACATTCGCCCTTGTTTGGACATTTACCACTTTCACATATTGTATGCAATTTATGGGTATCAACCAATTGTCTAACATGGGTATAGTTAGACCCTGTTGGCAATTCAATTTTTAACCAATCTGGCTTTACGCGCTTTGGCTTTTCATTAATTAATGGTAATTCAATCATTCTGTTAAAACTAATCTGTTATGCGTCCAAAAGACAACATTATAAAAAAACTGGTATACATATTTTTAGCCGGCAAACTATAAATTAAGGCCTTTGAATTAGGTATATACTGCCAAGTTACCCCTGCCTCTATGGCTTTAAAATTACTTTCATAACTACCCCAATCAAAGCGAACACTTGCTTTGGCGTGCAAGCCAAAATGTGTCGAGGATTTATTTGCGCCATCCCAAAATCTAGCTTTAGACTCTATTTGTGTTGCTTTGTGAATTGCAGGATTATAACGAACAACCTCCGTATTACCCAAAGCACTATCTGAAAAACTGTACTGAATATAAATAGGTTTATAAACGGCAAGCATTGGCCCAATGTTAAAAATAGAACTTACTCCAAGGGTAGACTTATTGCTGCGAGGGCTTAAATCAAAAGCTTTCCCAATACCAGCTTTAAAGAAATAAAGGCTATTAATTTTATTGATTACAATTGGATTGCCTCTCAAGGTTTCATCATTTGCCTTACGCTCTCCCGGATAATTTTGATTCATATAATCAAAAGAAAGTACAGTTGATGACCCATATTTAGCCTTAAAAAACTTGGCATAATTTAAACCCCACCCATTTGAATGAATATTTACACCAACAGTTCTGTAACTATTTAGGGACGTTTGATTAGATGCTTGTCCTAATATGTCGAGATGAAATGTTAGTAAAACAAAAATTACAAGTATTCTTGTCATTATCTTTGCAAAGGTAACAAAAATATACTTTTTATGACAACAGCAAAAACAACCTATTTAGGAGAATTAAGAACATCATCAATACATCTACAGTCCTCTAGCAAAATTATATCGGATGCACCTTTGGATAACCAAGGAAAAGGGCAAGCCTTTTCTCCAACAGATTGCTGTGCTACCTCTTTAGCAATGTGCATGTTTACCATCATGGGTATTCATGTTCAAAAGCATGATTTTGACATTATTGATAGTTTTGCAGAGGTAACTAAAACCATGGCATCAGACCCCAGACGCATCAGTAAAATTGATGTAAAAATGACTGTTAAAACATCACGCTCGCTAAACGAAAACGAGAAAAAAGCATTGGAGAATGCCGCATTCCATTGCCCCGTTGCAAAAAGTTTGCACCCTGATATAACACAAGCGATTACTTTTTCCTATCAATAAATTTGAGTAGCATATTGTCTACTCCTGAAAAAACTTGACACATTCTATGAAAAAAAACGAAGTCAAAAAATGAAGAAATAAGGTTTAAATTTACCTTTTTATTCCGTCTTAGGGTCTCCTTGGGGCGAAGACCTTAAGCGCCTGACAATAAAAATTACCAATGAATTTTTGTCTTGATTGATTTTGCGAAGGGCGGCACCCTTTCGCAGACTATATTACCCCCTTTCAGGGCTAGACCAATTAAGCCCTGAAAGGGCGAAATATCTATAAGGACGGGTGCAGCCCTTCCTTATAGATAAAGCAAACCCCCTCCTTCCAATAAAAAAAATCCGTTTGTGCAAATGCATAAACGGATTTTTTTAGGTTTGTGGGTTGTAAAATAAACTATCTTCTCTCCCTATTTTTTTGCTCTTCTTCAAGTTTTTTACGTGCCTCTTCTGCCGCTTGTCTTTCTTCCTCAGCCTGTTTTCTTGCGGCTTCCTGTCTTGCTTTTTCAGTAGCTTTTTGCCTAGCAGCTTCAGCCGCTTTTCTTGCTTCTTCTGCTTGTTTACGGGCTTCTTCTTGTCTCGCTTTTTCCAATTCTTTCTGCCTTGCGGATTCTTCTGCTCTTTTTCTTGCTTCTTCAGCTGCCTGACGGGCTGCTTCTGCCTGCTGTCTTACCTTTTCGGCTTGAATACGCGCTTCCTCTTGACGTACCTTTTCTTGCTCTTTTTTAATGCGCTCTTCTTCTGCCCTCTTTCTAGCCTCTTCATTAGATTGTCTTTCCGCCTCTGCCTTTTTTCTAGCCTCCTCTTGCCTATTTTTTTCTAGTTCTTTTGCCTTTGCTTCCTCCTCTGACTTTTTCTTCGCAGCCTCTAGCCTTATTCTTTCAGCTTCTAAACGTGCTTTTTCCAATTCATCGGTTTTGGTATTGTCTATATTTCCAACATTGCCACAACAAGAATCTTTGCTAATTTGACATTTGAATAAGTCGTTTTCCAATGCATTTTTTTCTTGCTCCAATAAAGCAATTTTACTCTTCAATCTAGCATTTACAAGTGTTAAATAATCACATTTATTGTAATATTTGTTTGTTGCTTCATCAGCATAAGTAGCAGGACCACAATCAAAAATTTTGACGGTATCTAATTGGTTTTTTCTGTTTTTCAATACAACTATTTCTCTATCTAGCTCATTAATCTTCGTAACTCTGTCTGCAATTGTTTTCTTTAACTGAATGTTTTCATTGGCTAATTTGGCATTTTCAATTTTCAAATTATCCTTTTCTTTTTCGCAGTCAGCACAGTTATTATACCGCTCTCTTATGGAAACCTGTCTTTCTCGTTGTGCAACTTGACGCTCTCTTTCAGTAACAACACCCTCTCTTTTAGCAATAGCAGCTTCATACTCTTTATTGGTTACTAGCTTTTCAAAAAACACTGTATCTCTTTTTGTAATAGTTCTATTTACAGTATCAACCTTGTAAACATATTTGATAACAGAATCTTTAGTTTCCTTGATTCTTGTTTCTTTGAGTGTATCTGTTTTTTGCTCTAAAATTGTATCCTTTTCAATTTGTTTGATAGTGTCTCTTTTTTCAATGGTATCGTATCTCACTATGTCCTCATCATAATTATCACGGACCCATAATGGGCAATGTCCTATTCCTGCAGCAATTCCTCCATAAATATCAGCACCGCTGAATGCACTGTTTGAAGCCTTATTTAAAAATCCGTTTAAATTTTCAGACCCTACAAATACAGGCCCTAATCTTGCATATAACCCCATTGTAACCTTTTGGTAATTCTGCCCCCAAACAATTGGTGCAGAAACTTCCAAACCTCTAAATTCAAATCTTGGAATAACAGCCAACTGAGAGGAAGATCTTAAACCAATTGCATTGGAATTTTTTAAATCTTGATTCCAATTTAAACCTACAAAAAACCTTTTACTTGCTCTAAAATCTGCACTCACATTAAGTGCTGTTGGCAATTGTGAGGTATAACCATTAGACTGATCAAACCCCAAACGTTGCACCGTGGCACCATCCAAAGTGTCAAAGCCGTCTACCGTTTTATCACCAAAACTACTCGCTAAACTGTGGTTAATTCTCAACCCATCACTAAAAACCTTTTTATTATATACCGTGCTCGTACCATACTTTATGAAGCCAATGTCATTAACAGCAGCAGCAAACTTTAAAAGGTAATTGTCTCTTTTATTGTTTTCATTGCACCCGTTTGCTTTAAAGTATTTTTCAGGATTGGGATTATACATATAAGTAAACCCTAAATCCAATCCAATACCGCCACCAGCAGATGGATAAAATACTTGGTAATCATTTTCAATAGGCTGTCTGATATTGGTATAGGGCGTATGACCATAATTGTAATCTCCATCCACAAAAGTCATTGAATCACTATTATTAATGGCGAATTTGCCTCCAGAAGTATTAAAATATGCACCTCCCAAACCTCTAACAAATTTTATAGTGGCACCCGCATTAAATTTATGATATTTTGTTTCAGACCAATTGCCAGCGTAGGTAATCCCCAACTCCTGATAATGGTCTGTGTTACTGGATATGTTTCCCATATCATAAAATTTATTTTTCTGTAAAGGGTTACTACCCCCAAACAATTTAACGTTGTTAGTATCTATTCCATTTCTGAGTACCCTCGCAAATTCACTAGACATACCAAATGATTGCACCCCCGACCGCTGCCGCAAATTAAAACTCATATTTGCTTTGGGACCTACAGGAAACATAAATCCTGGATATCGAATATCTTGGGTCAAACTAAATTGTTTTGTCCCCGTTAAATCATATTCTGATAGCCAAGATTGCTGAAACCCTATTTTCCCTTTATTATTTTGAAATACGGAATTGTCATTTTGAATCCAATCTCTCATCCCAATTGGTGCTGAATAGTTCAAATAATTATTGTAAATATTTGCGCCATGACCCCAAAAGTTCAAATGATAAGCATATTTCGACTCGGCAATACTGGAAGGGTTCAAATAAACACCATTGGTTCCTGAATAGTTTCCAAAGGTATTTCCGAGCCATAACTGCGCGTTGCTGGTTGTTTCAAAAACCAGAGCAGTTAGCAACATTAATGTAATTTTTCTCTTCATAATTCTATCTATTTAATTGTACACTTTACTATACACTCTTGGTAAGAAAAAGACCCTTGAAATTAATGTTGCCTAGCCTCAGCACCTTTAAAATCAACAGTTATTATCGTTCCATACAATTATATATTCCAAATCTAAGCCAAAAAAAATCCTAATATGTAGGTATATTTCATTAACTAAAAAATAAATGCTTAATTTGCGCAAAAGTATTAATTTTTTTAAACTCATATGTATTCATTTCTAAAAACATTGCACAGCCATAACAGGCATCTCATTTTGTTAGTAGCGGTTCTAGTAATTATCGGTTCAATTATTGGTTTAATAGGCAAAAGAAAATGGGGCAAGCAAAACAAAATTTTGAACTTGGCATTTTTAATTGTCATGGATATTCAGGTTTTTATTGGTTTAATTTTATACTTAGGAGTATCTGAACTTGGAATCAAACTGTTTTTTAACAAGGATATCAATGTAATGGAAAGCCCTTATCGCCAAATGGCTGTAGAGCATATAGCATTGATGCTAATGGCTATTGTAATTGTTCACATAGGTTACAAAAAAATTAAAACAGTAGAGGAAAAACACAAAGCTGTACTCTATTATTATGGAAGTGCACTGCTATTTATTCTTGCTGGAATTCCTTGGGACAAACTGTAAATAAACAAAATTAATAAAATATGAGTTTAGATTTTAAGGTAAAGACTTGTGCTGAGTTTGCCGCAGAAGGAACCACACCCGATGTACTATTTTTTGTAGGTTGTGCAGGAAGTTTTGATGAGCGCGCTCAAAAAATTACCAAAGCCTTTGCTAAAATATTGCACCATGCCAATATTTCTTTTGCTATTTTAGGCAAAGAAGAAGGCTGCACAGGAGACCCTGCAAAAAGAGCGGGTAATGAGTTTCTCTTTCAAATGCAAGCCATGAATAACATTGCAGTATTAAATGGTTATGGTATTAAAAATATTGTAACCACATGCCCACATTGCTTTAACACCCTCAAAAATGAATACCCTTCTTTGGGTGGTAATTATGTTGTAGAGCATCATACTCAGTTTATTAATAATTTATTAAAAAGCGGCAAAATCAAAGTTGAGGGTGGTGTATTTGAAGGAAAAAAAATCACATACCACGATAGTTGTTATTTAGGAAGGGCAAATAATATTTATGAAGCTCCAAGAGAAGTGTTGGCAGCCTTAGATATTGAACTTACAGAAATGAAACGCTGTAAAAGTAATGGCCTTTGTTGTGGTGCTGGTGGAGCACAAATGTTTAAAGAAGCTGAAAAGGGGAATAAAGAAGTCAATATTGAAAGAACTGAAGAAGCCATAGGAACTCAAGCAACAACTATTGTTTCTAATTGCCCCTTTTGTATGACCATGATGACCGATGGCGTAAAGCATTTTGAGAAAGGCGAAAGTATAGAAGTGCTTGATTTAGCTGAACTGGTTGAAAAAGCTGCTGACTTGTAAAAATTTAAGAATGTTGCTCAATCCATTTAATAACTTAAGCGATCACTCAAAAATATGGGTTTATTGCTTTCATGAAACCCTTACGGAGTTTCAATTGAATGAAATTAGATCAAAAATTGAAACCTTTACCCAAAATTGGACTGCACATAACAATCAACTTACCGCAAAAGGTTGCTTACTCCTAAATCATTTAATAGTTTTAGCGGTGGACGAAGAAAAATCGAGTGCTAGTGGATGCAGTATTGATAAATCAATTCATTTTTTAAAAACCTTAATGCTTGATTATAACATCGACCTTTTCAATAGAAATTTAATGGCAATTTATACTAACAATAATGTCTCATTTATCGAACTATCCACACTAAAAGCAATGCTTGCGAATAATCAAATGGATGCAGGCCAATTGTATTTTGATAACACTATCCATACATTGGGTCTTTTGCGCACAAAGTGGTTAAAACCACTTCATGAGAGTTGGTTTTACAGTCAGGTAAGCATATGAGTTCAATTATTTTAGCTATTGAAACCTCAGGAACGATATGCAGTGTTGCACTTTCTTATAACAACACCATAGTTGAAAACCGTAATGAGGGCATCAATAGCCATTCATCAACCTTGCACGTATTGATTGACCAACTAATAAAAAAAGAAAATATACCATACTCGGCATTGGAAGCAATAGTTTTGAGTAAAGGCCCAGGCTCCTACACAGGACTGCGCATTGGTTCAAGCACAGTCAAAGGCCTATGCGTGGCTTTAAATAAGCCCATGATAGCTATTGCTAGCCATGAAAGCATGCTGTATGATGAGACCATAAACCTTAGCTTGTATGATGTCATATTTTGTGCAACAGATGCTAGAAGAGATGAGGTTTACCTAACCATATTTAACAATAAAAGAATTACTTTAGCGCCCACTCAATCAGTAGTTTTAGAAGGGACAAACCCTACTGATGCTTACATTGATAAAAAAATACTCATTATTGGCTCTGGCGCGCACAAATTTGAAAAGTATAGAAACAACTTTATGGAAATTTTGGATAGCGACTGTTTATCCGCAGAAAACTTGGTACAACCAGCAATCTCAGCATTTGCAAAAAAACGTTTTGAAGATATTCATCACTTTGAACCTTATTATTTAAAACAATTTTATACGACTCAAAAACCCCTTAGTTTTTAATGATACTATTAGACAATAAATTAATTTCTGATGATATTTTAAAAAACAAGTTTGCCTGTGCTCTTGACAAATGCAAAGGTGGTTGTTGTGTAAAAGGAGATGCTGGAGCACCAATTGAAACAGAAGAAATTACATTAATTGATAAAAATATTGAGCATATAAAACCTTTTATGGATGAACTTGGGCTTCAGGTTTTAAAGGAAAAAGGGTTTTATGTATCTCAAGGTGATAAGCATGAAACAACTTGTGCTGCTTCGGGCGAGTGTGTTTTTGTTAGTTATAAAAATGATATCGCCACATGTGCTATTGAGAACGCATATACCGAGGGGAAATCTACTTTTCTCAAGCCAATAAGTTGTCATCTTTACCCAGTAAGGGTTTCAAAGGTTGGAGCATATACCACACTCAATTATCATCATTGGGATATTTGCAATCCTGCTTGTGAAAATGGAGAAAAATTAGGGCTCCCAGTATATACCTTTTTAAAAAGTGCAATTATCAGAGCCTTTGGCAAGGATTTTTATAATATGCTTTCAGCATACGCAAATTATCAAAAAGACAAAAAAGCACCCTAAAAAATAAAATTTTGGATATTCAATATAAGCCATTAAATTTGCAATGCAGTTTTATAATCAAAAAACTATCAGACCATTGATAGCAATTGAACTGCAAATCTCAAACCAAACACGAGTATCGCTCCCCTAAAAATAAACACTTACCTTTTTCTTTATAAATGTACAACGAAGAAACATTGAATACTAAATTAGTATCAGAATTACGAACCATTGCTAAAAATGAATTTCAAATTGCTGATACAGAAAAACTAAAAAAGAAAGACCTTATTCAGGACATTCTTAGCAAAGAGTCTCCGAACCCCGTTGCTAAATCAACGGTTATCAATTCTGAAAACAATAAAACAGATAGAACTAAGAGGACAAGAAAACCTATGGTTACTGAAAAAACTGAAAGACATAATGATCGTCCTGAAAATGTTTCAACGCCAAAAATTGAAACTACTGAGGAGCATAAACCAAATGTTGAGGGCGATAGAAACCCAAGCCATGAAAAACGTCATAAAAATCATGACAACAATAAGTCTAGGGATAATGACGGAGAAGAAAACAGGAATGCTAAACCTCCCAGAAATGAAAATAACCATCCAAAACATGAGCATCAAAAGCCTAAAAATGAACCCGTTGATAAGGAAAAGGCTGCCTTGCTTCAAGCCTTTTTAGAGTTAGATGGAGCTGTTAGTTCTCAAGGTGTATTGGAAGTGATCCAAGATGGTTATGGATTTTTGCGCTCAGCAGATTACAATTATCAACCGTCACCAGACGATGTCTATATCGCTCCAAACCAAATTAGAAGTTACGGATTAAGAACTGGTGACACTGTCAATTGCACCATACGCCCACCAAAAGAAGGAGAAAAGTATTTTGCCTTGGTAGATGTTAAATTTGTAAATGGTAGAACCTTAGAAGAACTAAGAGACAGGGTTTCTTTTGAACACCTGACTCCATTGTTCCCTCAAGAAAAATTTAATCTAGTACATGCTGGAGACAATTATACAACGCGAATTATTGATTTGGTTTCACCTATCGGTAAAGGTCAACGTGGTTTGATTGTTGCTCAACCCAAAACAGGTAAAACAATGATACTGCAACACATTGCAAATGCAATCTCTCACAATCACCCAGAGGCATATTTAATTATTTTACTGATTGATGAAAGACCTGAAGAAGTAACCGATATGGCAAGAAACGTAAACGGTGAGGTTGTTGCAAGTACATTTGATGAATCGGCAGACAAACATGTAAAATTAGCCAACTTGGTCTTAGAAAAAGCCAAAAGAATGGTAGAATGTGGGCATGATGTTGTGATTCTTTTAGATTCGATAACAAGAATGGCAAGAGCATACAATACCGCTCAACCAGCAAGTGGAAAAATTCTTTCAGGCGGTGTTGACGCGAATGCTTTGCACAAGCCAAAAAGATTTTTTGGAGCTGCACGGAAAATTGAAAATGGAGGTTCGCTTACCATCATTGCCACTGCCTTGATAGATACTGGATCTAAAATGGATGAGGTAATTTTTGAAGAATTTAAAGGTACGGGCAATATGGAGTTGCAGTTGGACAGAAAACTTTCCAACAAAAGAGTGTACCCAGCCATTGATATCACAGCGTCAAGCACAAGAAGAGAAGATATATTGGTAGATAAAGAAACGCTACAACGCATGTGGATTTTGCGTAAATACTTGGCAGATATGAATAGTGAAGAAGCAATGGAAACTTTACTCAAACACATGAGAGGAACAAAAGACAACAATGAATTTTTGTTGTCCATGAATGGTTAAACTAAAAATGGTATGAAAAAAGTATTAGTTGTTGTTGGAACCAGACCCAATTTCATTAAAATTACTCAATTTAAGAAGGAGGCATTAAAATTTCCAAATTTAGAAATTAAAATTCTGCATACTGGTCAGCACTTTGACGCTAACATGTCTGATATTTTTTTTGAACAGTTCAACACTTTTCCAGACTATTATTTGAATGCCGAAAAAGGCAGACCTGCTTTTCAAATGGCATCTATTATTGAAAAACTAGATACTTTTGTCAATGAAGTTTATCGTCCTGATTTAATTTTAGTGCCTGGTGATGTGAACAGCACATTGGCGTCTGCCATTGTTGCAAATAAGAATAACATTTCATTGGGGCATATAGAAAGCGGTCTAAGAAGCTATGACCGCACCATGCCAGAAGAGCATAATCGCATTTTAACAGACCAATTATCTGACCATTGTTTTGTTACAGAACCCAGTGGAATGGAGAATTTGGCTAAAGAAAACTCACATGCTCAAATACATTATGTAGGCAATACCATGATTGACACCTTGGCTGCTTTTGAAAAACAAATTATTCAAAATAATAAAATAGCAGCATTGAACCTGAGCAAACATTCATTTGTTTTGGTAACCATGCATCGGCCAAATAATGTAGACAATAATGACGGTATCGCTTTTATTAATAACTTGCTATTGAAATTGTCCGAGAAATTAACGGTAGTATTCCCCGCTCATCCAAGAACAGTTAAAAACTTTGATACCGTTCAATTAAAAGAACTACAGCAAAATAAAAACATTCATATTTTGGAACCTTTGGGATATTTTGAATTCCAAAATTTGGTAAAAAATGCTAAGTGCATTGTTACAGACAGTGGGGGGATTCAAGAAGAAACCACCTATCTGCAAATTCCTTGTTTAACCATTAGACCCAACACAGAAAGACCTATTACAACGGATAGCGGAACAAATACCTTAATTCCTAATGATATTGATCTTGTGCTTAAATATGTGCAGAGCATTATCGACAAAAACTACAAAAAGGGAACCATACCTGAATTGTGGGATGGAAAAGCAACACAAAGAATTCTTGCTGCCATTGATAAACTAAACTTTAGCTAGCAATCATTGAAAAGAATTGGCTTAGAAGAGGCGGTCAAAAAACTGAAAAAATATTGCGCATACCAGGAGCGCTGTCACTCAGAAGTAATGCTCAAGAGTAAAAGCCTGGGTTTAAATTACTATGAGTGTAATGAAGCATTGGTTATTTTAATACAAAACAACTTTTTAAATGAAGAGCGCTTTGCGCTCTTATATGCTCGGAGTAAAATGAATCAAAAAAAATGGGGTCCCATTAAGATATCTATAGCACTAAAGCAAAAATTGATAAGTCCAGGGCTGATAAAAAAAGCGATTGACAATTTGGACCCAAAAGATATTGAAGCAAATCTACATGCACTCTTCAAAAAGTATCAAAAAACGCTAAAATCACCCAGTTCAAAACATGAAAAAGCGCAAAAAACAGTCAATTATCTTATCCAAAAAGGCTATACCTATGATTTGGTTAAACGACTATTTGATTGAGAATTGTCATTTTTTCTGACCTGCTGCATCCTAATAAAGAAAGGTAATAGCGCTCAATAAATTACAAAACTCGAATGAAATAGCCAAAATATTCCTTTCTAAAATTATTAAAAGAAACTTTACACAAAAACACTTTTAAAAAACCTTTTTTGTTATTTCTAACTTTTTTTCAAAATAAGTTGGAAATAACAAATTTTAGCAGTTATTTGCATATAATTTCACTACTAAAAAACTAGTAAGAAAGTTTAAGACAAACACAACATATATGAAAACAAGTTACATTTTATTTTTCAGAAGCAAAGGGCTTAGGCTTGGTATCTTGGCAGCTTTAGGGCTGCTGGCATGCACAAGTATCAATGCCCAAATTTCTGGAAGTTACACCATCGACCGAAACGGGACTGCTTCGGCAACGGTGTACAAGAGTTTTAAAGCCGTGATTGACGATTTAAAAGGAG